>BNJU01004695.1_pt1 | contig 131425 bp, 133 predicted proteins | sample 8539281 | NCBI WGS metagenome assembly BNJU01 (sample SAMD00202456, study PRJDB9452) | human saliva metagenome | isolation source: human saliva | place: Japan
AAATACAGGTTCTGGACGGTTGCCAAACAATTCACGGTGTTCCGCATACAAAGTAGCTAGATCTGTTCCCTCAAAACGACCATTAGCCACCTTTGAAACGCCATTTGGATGAGCTGAGATAGCCCAGTATTCTCCGATTTTTTCACTTGGGATGTCGTAACCAAACTCATCACGTAGCTTGGTTCCACCCCAAATTTTTTCTTGCATAACTGATTGTAAAAATAATGGTTCTGACATGTCAATCTCCTGTCTGATTTTTCTCCCCTCATTATAGCAAAAAAAGAGTTCCAGTTGAACTCTTTTTTATATCTTATAAAGTAGAGAGAAGATTTTATAAAAATAGTAAACAAATGTGCTCTACTCAATGCTTGCAGCATTGCTGGCAATGACATCCTTGTACCAGTAGAAGGATTTCTTCTTGCTGCGTTTGAGAGTCCCATTTCCTGCATTATCTCGATCTACATAGATAAAGCCATAGCGCTTATTCATTTCGCCTGTTCCAGCTGAAACCAGATCAATACAGCCCCAAGTCGTATAACCAAGCAAGTCAACGCCATCTTGGTAAATGGCATCTCGCATAGCCTTGATATGAGCCTCTAAGTAAGCAATTCGATAATCATCTGCTACATAGCCATTCTCATCCAGTGTGTCCATCGCACCGAGCCCATTTTCTACGATGAACATTGGCTTTTGGTAACGATCCCAGATGGCATTGAGGGTGATACGAAGGCCAAGTGGGTCAATCTGCCACCCCCATTCTGAGGATTCCAGATAGGGATTTTTGATAGAGGCAAAGACATTTCCAGCAGTCAAATCCCTCACTTCTGGATCTCCTGATGCCACTCGGCTTGCATAGTAGGAAAAGGAGACAAAGTCAACAGTGTGATTCTTCAACAAGTCTAGATCCTCTGCTGTCATTTGAATCTTAATTCCCTCACGCTCCCACTGCTTCTTGGCGTAGTTTGGATATTCCCCACGCGTTTGAACATCAATGAAGAAGTAACTCTTGCGATCTTCCTCCATAGCAGCCCAGTAGTCTCTCGGATGGGCTGTGTTAGGATAATATTGCCCTGCTGCCAACATACATCCTACCTTGCTTTCTGGGTCAATTTCGTGGGCAAGCTTAGTCGCAAGAGCTGAAGCCACCAACTCATGATGAGCCGCTTGGTATTTGACCTGTTCTTGATTTTCTCCCTCTTCAAAACAAATCCCAGCTCCTAAAAATGGTGCATGGAGAATCATGTTGATTTCGTTGAAGGTTAGCCAGTATTTGACCAAGCCCTTGTATCGTGTAAAGAGTGTGCGACAGAGATTTTCATAGAAGGCTAACATCCGACGATTGCGCCAACCACCGTATTCTTTAATCAAATGCATAGGACAGTCGAAATGCGTGATAGTCACCAAAGGCTCAATACCATACTTGTGGCACTCCTTAAATAAATCCTCATAAAAAGCCAAACCAGCTTCATTTGGCTCCGCTTCATCACCCTGCGGAAAAATCCGAGTCCAAGCAATGGAAAGTCGATAAGTCTTAAAGCCCATCTCTGCAAAAAGAGCAATATCTTCCTTGTAATGATGGTACATATCAATGGCTTCTTTTGCTGGGTAAAAATAGCCCTCCTCAAAGTCAAACATCTTTTTCTTCCCCGTGATGATGGTCAGACGATCCTCACCAATCGGCACCACATCTACATTAGCCAGTCCGCGTCCATCTGCATCATAAGCACCCTCACACTGGTTGGCAGCTGTCGCTCCGCCCCACAAGAAACCATCCGGAAAAGTCAGTTTTTCGGTCATAAGTCTACTCACTTTCTTATTTGCTTGTTCATTTACTTATATTATAACTCATTCTGTAAACCTTTTCTTATAAAATACTGTGACATACTGATACTATTCTACTATTTAAGTTGATCAGATTGTTTTTTAAAAAATTATCCTCTCGAAAAAGCAAATAGCCTCCCCTGAAACAAAAAAAGAAGACTGAAAACTAGTCTCCTCTGTTCCTTTTAAATCAAAGCTGTGATAGCGGTTACTAGGCCAAAAATAATACCTGGTGCATTCGCTGCTGCAAGGGGATATCTCTTTCTTTTTTGAAAAGACCGTAGTAGACCCACAGACTGCAGTTGATCGCTGCAACCAAGGGCTGGATGAAATTTCCTTTTTGACCAGCCAGATTGTTCATAATTTGTGGGAAGTAAGACACATACATCATAACAGACATGAAGGTCGCTACCCAACCCAAAACTTTTCATTTGTTTTTTTCGGACATTTTCAAAATCCTCTTTCATTTTTTTACTGAATCTTATTTTATAATATCCCTTCAAAACAATCAAGTCTTTAAAACTTTTGTTATAAAGATGTAAACTATCACAATCTTATGATAGAGAAAAGAAAAAGACCGAATTGCCCCTGATCTGTTCAGTCAATCAAATATTAGAAAATGAATACTCCTTTTCAATGAATCAATTGATTGATGGTAAATAAGCCGTTAGAAATTATTGACAGTATCGAAATTTTTCTAGTATAATCACCTTTGTTACTGCCTATATGGTGTGTAGTTTTCTATCAACATAGTCAGGAAAAAGGAACTTATGTTAAAAAAATTTAATGAATTGACACTGAAAAAAAAGGCTTATCTAATTGGCGGTTTGAGCTTATTAGTCATTGTGACCTGCTTTGGTCTGCTCAATCGTCAAACAGTAGCTGTCAGTCTTGTCTTTACAAAACTATCTGCTCCCTTGATTTTGGTGATTTTTACTTGTCTAGTAATCGGGTTCATTGCTGGTAGTGCTATTGGTATTAGCTATCACCATGGCAAGACCCAAGAGCTGAAAGGCCGCATTGCTGAAGCAGAAGCGACTATCCATAAAAAAGACAAGGAGCTTGTCCACCAGTACAAAGAACAGGTGCAACAATTAAAACAACAAGCCAAACAATAAGTGTAGAAATCATAACCACCCGTGAAAACGGGTGGTTTTTTGTCTCGCACCTAACGGAGCGAGACGGACTGAAAGTCGCATAAATACAAAAAAGACCGGATTGCTCCGATCTTTCAATAGTTCATATTCTCACATTCTATTTTAAGAGGCTCTATAATATTTGTAGTGGGTAAATCCCCTATGGATATTATGGAGCCTATTTTGTTGTAGAAAAAAGTCCCATAAGATCTATAATGAAAAGCGACAAAACAACTCATTAGAAAGATTCATATGGAACAATTACATTTTATCACAAAACTACTCGACATTAAAGACCCTAATATCCAAATTATGGATGTCATTAATAGGGATACACACAAGGAAATCATCGCTAAACTGGATTATGAGGCTCCCATCTTGCCCTGACTGTGGAAAGTCAAATGAAGAAATATGACTTTTCAAAAACCGTCTAAGATTCCTTACCTCGAAACAACTGGTATGCCTACTAGAATTCTCCTGAAAAAGCGTCGTTTTTAAGTGCTATCAGTGCTCAAAAACGGCTGTCGCTGAGACTTCCCTCGTCAAGAAAAATCATCAAATCCCTCGTATCATCAACCAAAAGATTGCTCATAAGTTGATTGAAAAGACTTCTATGACCGATATTGCTCATCAGCTGGCCATTTCAACTTCAACTGTTATTCGCAAGCTCAATGATTTTCACTTTGAGCATGATTTTTCTCACCTTCCTGAGATTATGTCTTGGGATGAGTACGCTTTCACCAAGGGAAAGATGAGTTTCATTGCGCAAGATTTTTGATAATCTCAGTATCATCACTGTTCTTGAGGGAAGAACACAAGCTGTCATCCGAAATCACTTTCTTCGCTACGATAGAGCCGTTCGATGTCAGGTGAAAATGATTACTATGGATATGTTTAGTCCTTATTATGACTTGGCTAAACAGCTTTTTCCGAATGCTAAAATCGTTCTAGATCGTTTCCATATTGTACAACATCTAAGCCGTGCTATGAGTCGTGTGCGTGTCCAAATCATGAATCAGTTTGAACGAAAATCCCATGAATACAAGGCTATCAAGCGCTACTGGAAACTCATTCAACAAGATAGTCGGAAACTCAGCGATAAACGTTTTTATCGCCCTACTTTTCGCATGCACTTAACCAATAAAGAAATCTTAGATACGCTTTTGAGCTATTCAGAAGACTTGAAACACCACTATAATCTCTATCAACTCTTGCTTTTTCACTTTCAACATAAGAAACCTGACAAATTTTTCGGACTCATCGAGGACAATCTGAAGCAGGTTCATCCTCTTTTTCAGACTGTCTTTAAAAACATTTTTTTGAAAGATAAAGAGAAGATTGTCAATGCACTTCAGTTACCCTATTCCAACGCCAAATTAGAAGCGACCAATAATCTCATCAAACTTATCAAGCGCAATGCTTTTGGTTTTCGGAACTTTGAAAACTTCAAAAAACGGATTTTTATCGCTCTGAACATCAAAAAAGAAAGGACTAAATTTGTCCTTTCTCGAGATTAGCTTTTTTTCAACCCACTACAGTTGACAAAGAGCCTTTTAAGAATAGTTAAGGTCATCTCCAAATGACTAAGCCCCTTATTTCATACGATAAAAATCAAGCACTAGACCCGCAGGTCCTTTAACTAATAAAGACTCTGTTCCCCAATCAGTTACAGCTGGGCCATTTAAAATTTGGATACCAAGCTCTTTCAACCGTTGGTAGTTCTGCTCTACATCCTCAACCTCAATGTGTAGAATGATTCCTGACTGAAAATCTTCCAAAGGAATCAAATGATTTTGGGACAACATCAGACAGTGACTGCCAATCGTAAACTGAGCAAAACTGTCGTCAACATAATCAGCTTTTTTATCCAAAATACGCTCCAAGTCGTCACAGACTTGGGGAACATCTGAAACAATAATATCTAATTGATTTAAATTCATTTACTATCCTCCAGAAAAAGACCGAATTGCTCCGATCTTTTCAAGTTCCTCTCTATGAAAATCAAAGAATAAACAAGACATCGAACCGCAGGCAGTACTGTCGTACGGCAAGGTAAAGATAACACAGTTTACATTTGATTTTCGACGTGAGAAATTATTTAATTGCGCGTGATTGCAATCCTTCTTCTTCCAAGAAGAGACGGAATGGTACGAGTTCTTCTGCTTCGTATTTTTCCTTGAAGGCTTTGATTGCTTCTTCTGAGTGAAGTTTTGGATCCAATTCAAGTACTTCTACTGGAAGTGGACGGTGTTGAGTGATGCGAGCATCGATAACAATAGTTTTACCTTCTTTGTTCAATTTAACAGCTTCTGCAACGACTGCGTCGATGTCTTCGATACGGTCTACTGTAAATCCAACAGCACCTTGCGCTTCAGCGATTTTAGCGTAGTCAGCGTTTGTGAAGTCACAACCAAACAAGTGTTTGTTTGTGTCTTCGTATTTGTCCTTGATGAAGGCATATTTATCATTTGAGAAGACAAGGTTGATAACTGGAAGGTCGTATTGAACGTTTGTGATAACGTCTGGGTAGCACATGTTAAATGCTCCATCACCCATGATGTTCCATACTTGGCGATCTGGATTGTCTTTCTTAGCAGCGATACCACCAGGAAGGGCAATACCCATTGTCGCAAAGAGTGGAGATGTACGCCACATGTTCTTAGGTGTCATGTGAAGGTGACGAGTAGATGTTTGAGTAGTGTCACCTACGTCGATTGAGTAGATAGCGTCTTGATCAGCATATTTGTTGATAGCATTGTAAACTTGGTACAATTGCAATTCACCCTCAGTCTTACCTTCGAGTTTGTTCATGTAATCACGCCAGTTTTGGTTGTTCTTAACGTTAGCACGCCACCATGGAGTAGATTCAACTGGGTTTACTTTATCAAGGATAGCTTTCGCTGCTTGACCTGCATCACCAAGGATAGATGCGTCAAGGGCATGACGTTTACCAAGTTTGTAAGGGTCGATATCCACTTGGATGAATTTTTCAGTGTTCTTGAAGGCTTCGTAAACTTCAGCAAATGGGAAGTTTGAGCCAAGGAAGAGAACTGTGTCTGCTTCAAAGACAACTTCGTTGGCTGGTTTCCAACCAACACGGTAAGCAGAACCTGTCAAACCTTCATAGTTCCATTCAAAGGCTTCAAAGTTTTTACCAGTTGTGATGATTGGTGCTTTGATTTTACGTGACAATTCAGTAATCACTTCACCAGCTTTAACACCACCGTAACCAGCATAGATAACTGGACGTTCAGCATTGTTCAAGATTTCAACAGCTTTTATCGATTTCAACTTCGTTCAAAGCAGGAGCGATAAATGAACGCTCGTACGAACCTGAACCGTAGTATGAATTTTCGTCGATTTCTTGGAAACCGAAGTTTACTGGGATTTCAACAACAGCTGGACCTTTTTTAGAAACTGCAGCACGGCAAGCTTCGTCGATTACTTTTGGCAATTGCTCAGCGTAAGCTACACGTTTGTTGTATACAGCAATACCGTTGTACATTGGGTTTTGGTTCAATTCTTGGAAGGCATCCATATTCAATTCGTTAACTGGACGAGATCCAAGGATCGCTAGGAATGGAGTGTTATCCATAGCTGCATCGTAAACACCGTTAATCAAGTGAGTCGCACCTGGACCACCTGAACCAACTGCAACCCCGATTGAGCCACCGAATTTAGCTTGCATAACCGCTGCAAGAGCACCTGTTTCTTCGTGGCGAACTTGCAAGAAGCGGATATCTTTGTCTTCAGCCAAAGCGTCCATCAATGAGCTGAGTGTTCCTGATGGGATACCGTAGATAGTGTCTACGCCCCATGTTTTCAATACGTTGAGCATTGCTGCAGATGCAGTAATTTTCCCTTGAGTCATAATGATAACTCTCCTTCAAATATTTTTAAATCTACTAAAAAAGGTTTCATATAGTTTCTGAAAACGTTTCAGCAAATTTTTACATTACTAATTTACCACATTTAATTCTACTTTACTAAGAATCTGCTCAGAAGTTTTTATTCTCTATTACAGTACAGTTCGGAAACGTTTTTAATATCTGTTTTATAATAAAAAGTGAGCAAGCCCGCTTTTAGTCTATCTTACTAAAGTTTAGTAAGAGTGAACTGGTCAGAACAGATACAGAACTAAAGGCCATGGCTAGACCTGCCAGTTCTGGATTGAGGCTCAGTCCAACACCTGAAAAGACTCCTGCTGCTATCGGAATTCCGACGACATTGTAAATAAAGGCCCAAAATAGATTGAGCAGAATGCGATTAAAAGTTTTCTTACTCATATCAAAGGCACGAACCACTCCTAAGAGGTTATTGGTTGTCAACACTAAATCTGCTGACTCGATGGCGATATCTGTTCCAGCTCCCATAGCAATCCCCACATCTGCTACACTGAGGGCAGGAGCGTCATTGATACCGTCACAACAAAGGCTACTTTGCCAGCCGCTTGTAGTTTATGGATTTCATGGGCTTTTTCTTCTGGTAAGACACCTGCAATGACCTCTTCAATACCAATCTGATCGGCAATAGCACGCGCCACACCTGCATTATCTCCTGTCAGCATGACTGTTTTAAGACCACGTTTTTTCAGCTGACTGATGGCTAGCTTAGCATTTTCCTTGGGAATATCTTGCAAAGCAAGCAAGCCTTTGATTTCATTGTCCACAGCCAAGAATACAACTGTCTTAGCTTCTTTTTCCAGTTCTTCTAGTTTTTCCTGATAAGCGCTAGAAATATTCATACCATCTAGCATTTTAGCATTTCCAAGTAAAACTTGTTTCCCAGCTATTTGTCCTGAAACACCTTTTCCGTGCAAGGCTTGGAAATTTTCAACAGTTTGTAACTCAAGTCCAACTTCACTCGCTCGTTTCACAACGGCTTCAGCCAGTGGGTGTTGAGAAGCTTCTTCCAAGGAGGCTGCCAATCCAAGCACTTCTACTTCGTCGCCGATGATATCTGTTACCACAGGCTTCCCCTTCCGTCAAAGTCCCAGTCTTATCAAAGACAAGAGTTTGGACTTTCTGGATTTCCTGTAGAACCATTCCATTTTTGAGGAGAACTCCCATCTTGGCACTGCGTCCTGTCCCCACCATAAGGGCTGTCGGTGTTGCAAGACCCAAGGCACAAGGGCAGGCAATAATCAAAACAGCCACCCCATAGAGAAGAGAAGGGACAAAACTCGCCCCAAGCACGACTACACTATCCCTGAGCAAGACGAACCAAACCCAAAAGGTCACAATCCCTAAAATGACAACTGCTGGGACAAAAATGCCTGAAATTTTATCCGTCAAGTCCTGAATCGGCGCACGACTTGTCTGAGCTTTCTTCACAAAATCCACAATCTGAGCCAAAACAGTCTCTGAACCAACTTTTTCTGCTCTAAAAACAAGTGTTCCACTATTATTGATGGTTGAACCAATGACGATATCTCCAACTGTCTTGTCCACAGGCAGACTCTCACCTGTCACCATAGACTCATCAATACTGGAGACACCTTCCACTACGACACCATCAACAGCAATCTTTTCACCGGGACGCACTCGAATCAGGTCACCTACCTTGACTTGCTCCAAGGGGACTTGAACATAGTTATCCTCACGCAAGACTTCTGCTGTTTTAGCCTGCAAGTCCAGCAATTTCTCCACAGCTTGGGAAGTATTTTTCCGCATTTTCTCCTCAAAAACGGCTCCCATAAGAACGAAGAAGAAGATAAATGCAGCACTTTCAAAGTAAACGGGGAGACCAGCGAAGAGGGCAACTAAGCTATAGAAATAGGCCACTAGGGTTCCCAGGGCAACCAAGGTATCCATGTTGGCATTGTGCTTTTTAAAACTAGCCCAAGCACTTTGGATATAAGGACCACCTGCTACTAGCATAATCGGTGTTGTGGCTAAAAAGGTTCCCCAACGCATAACTTGGTGACTAATTCCTCCTGTCGACATCCCAATCATGAGGATCACAAGAGGCACAGTAAAGATACTAGTAATCCAAAAACGCTGTAAAAGTGATAGAGATTTTCGAGTCTTCTCAACTACGGTATAACTCCCCTTTTGCATCTTCATGCCACAAGAAAATTCATGTTGACCTAATTCTTGAGGTGTAAATCGAATGACTTTCTCCTCATCTACGCCGATTGGTTCCAAGATGCCTTCTTCTTCAAATAGAATTTCCTTATAACAGTTTGAAGGTGTCACACGGTGAAAGGTGATCTCAGCAGGAACTCCTTTTTGCAGTTGAATGTGGGCTGGATGGTAGCCTTTGTCTGCCGTGATACGGATTTTTTGAACACCATTTTTCAAGACTTGCTTTTACAATTTCAGTCATATCATTCTCCTATTCTACAATCATCTTGCCGTGCATCATATTCATGCCACAAGAGAAAAACCATACTCTCCAGCCTGCTCAGGCGTGATTTCCACTACATACTCTTCCCCCATAGGCAGGTCCGCATGTACACCAAAATCTGGAAAAACAATTTGGTCCAGACAGGGTGAAGGGTCTTTACGGTCAAAGACAATGCGGGCTGGCACTGATTTCTTGAGGATAATCAACTCAGGCGTATAGCCCCCCATGACCTCCACTCGAATCTCTTGATAGCCCTTTTTTTGCTGGGCCTTTTGTCCAGATTTTTCAGGCTTTTTGAAAAACCAAAACAAGATAAACGCGATAAGGGCAATACAAACAATGGTTACAATGCTATTTAACATGACGTCTCCTTTACATACAATTACATTTTACTTCTGTTACAGCGCTTGATTTCTTCTCAGAAATCACAGCTTCCAAGTCTTCCAAGTCAGCCTGAGTAAAATCACATTCAACAATCAAATCAGCCAACAAGTTCTTAATCCTACGGGAACAAACCTTGTCCTTGATATCTTGGACAAGTAAATCCCGACTTTGATCCAAAGTTAAAAGTGCTGAATAGACAAAGGACTTGCCTTCTTTTTTCCTCGTCAGACACTCTTTCTCAACCAAACGAGCCAAAAGAGTTTGAATGGTTGACTTGGACCAGTCGAACCGCTCCGCCAGAACCCTGATCAAATCCGTACTGGTCTGCTCTCCTTGCATCCAAATAATCTTCATGACCTGCCATTCTGCATCTGAAATCTGCATAATCACACCTCCTAAATCTACATTTGTCAATTACAATCATAAGTATACTCTTAAAATCTACATTTGTCAATTAAAAATCGAATCTTTCTCTTTTTTATTCTTCATGACAAAGGTGATTAAAACTCAATGAAAATCAAAGAGCAAACTAGGAAGCTAGCGCAGGCTGCTCAAAGCACTGCTTTGAGGTTGCAGATGGAAGTTGACATGGTTTGAAGAGATTTTCGAAGAGTATAAAACACAAGCAAAAACCTCCACACTCAGTGGAGGCAAGCTGTTTTATCAATACAATTTTAAGTCACGAGGATCAACTGGGAAGGTTGGGTTGTATGGGTTGTGACGGAGTTTGAAGTGTTTAACATCTTCAATTGTTTGAGTTCCAGACAATTGCATAACTGTCTTCAATTCTGCATTCAAGTGTTCAAAGACTTGACGCACACCGACACTACCACCGAGAGCCAAACCATAGATGACAGGGCGGCCAATTGCTACCAAGTCTGCTCCTGATGCCAGGGCTTTAAAGACGTGTTGACCACGACGAACACCTGAGTCAAATACAATTGGCACACGTTTATCAACTGCTTCTGCCACTTCTTGAAGCGAGTCAAAGGCAGCTGGTCCGCCGTCGATTTGACGACCACCGTGGTTAGTTACCCAGATACCAGAAGCACCTGCAGCAAGCGAACGTTCAACGTCCTCACGGCATTGTGGTCCTTTAACGTAAACTGGTAATCCTGAGTATTCAGCGATAAATTCTACATCTCGTGGAGATAGGCGTTGTTTAGCTGATTTATAAACAAAGTCCATTGATTTTTCCAGCACCTTCTGGCAGATATTCTTCAACAATCGGCATGCCAACTGGGAAGACAAAACCATTACGCTTGTCCACCTCACGATTACCCCCTACAGTAGCATCTGCCGTCAAGACAATCGCTTTATATCCTTCAGCTTTTACACGGTCCATGATATGGCGGTTGATACCGTCATCCTTACTAAAGTAAAATTGGAACCAGTGAGGTGTCCCTTGAAGGGCTTCTGTAATTTCTGGAAGATCTACAGTAGAATAAGAGCTAGTTGTATAAAGCGAACCAAACTCATGCACACCACGCGCAGTCGCCACTTCACCCTGTTCATTTGCCAATTTATGAGCCGCAACAGGCGCCATGATGATTGGTGAAGACAATTTTTCACCTGCAAATTCAATCTCTGTACTTGGATTTTCAACATCACAAAGCGTATGAGGAACGATGAGTTTGTGGTTAAAGGCACGAATATTCTCCCGTAAAGTGAAAGTATCTTCCGCCCCACTAGCGATATAGCCAAATGCTGCTTTAGGAATAACTTGTTGTGCCATTGGCTCCAAATCATAGGTATTGATGAAATCTACATGACCTTCTGCATTGCTTGTTTTGTATGACATAAAATGCCCTCCTTGATAAGTAAGCGTTTACTTTGTATATTACAAAAGATATTTTAACTCTTTTTTTCAAAAACTTTTTCAAATATTTTGTTTGGAAATTTCAGAAATTTTATTTCTATGATAAAAAAATCCCTTATAACGACAATAAAAAATACATATTATCCAAAGGAGATTTTAAGTGCTACAATAACTGTATTATTTCTAGATGGGAGGTTCTATTTTTGGATTGGTCCATTGTTGAACAATATCTACCACTATATCAAAAGGCATTTCTTCTTACCTTGCATATTGCATTTTGGGGGAATTCTGGGATCCTTTCTGCTTGGTTTAATCGTTAGTATCATCCGGCATTACCGCATCCCTGTTTTGGCGCAAATAGCGACAGCCTACATTGAATTGTCACGCAATACGCCCCTTTTGATTCAACTCTTCTTTCTCTACTTCGGACTTCCAGAGTAGGGATTGTCCTATCTTCGGAAGTCTGTGCAACGCTAGGACTGGTCTTTTTAGGAGGCTCCTACATGGCAGAATCTTTCCGAAGTGGGCTGGAAGCCGTCAGTCAAACCCAGCAGGAGATTGGATTAGCTATCGGTCTGACACCTCTACAGGTCTTTCGCTATGTGATTCTGCCGCAAGCAACAGCAGTTGCCCTACCGTCTTTTAGTGCCAATGTCATTTTCCTCATCAAGGAAACCTCTGTTTTCTCAGCAGTGGCTTTGGCCGACCTCATGTACGTCGCCAAGGACTTGATTGGGCTCTACTATGAGACAGACATTGCGCTAGCTATGTTGGTAATTGCTTACCTGATCATGCTTCTACCTATCTCACTGGTCTTTAGCTGGATAGAAAGGAGGCTCCGCCATGCAGGATTCGGGAATCCAAGTACTCTTTCAGGGAAATAATCTCCTGAGAATCTTACAGGGACTGGGCGTTACGATTGGAATATCCATCCTGTCTGTCCTCTTATCCATGATGTTCGGAACAATCATGGGAATCATCATGACCTCCCATTCTAGAATCGTACGATTTTTAACACGATTGTATCTGGAATTTATCCGTATCATGCCCCAGCTGGTGCTACTCTTCATCGTTTACTTTGGCTTGGCTCGAAACTTTAATATCAATATCTCAGGCGAGACTTCTGCTATTATCGTTTTTACCCTCTGGGGAACAGCTGAAATGGGGGACTTGGTTCGTGGAGCTATCACTTCCCTCCCCAAGCATCAGTTTGAAAGTGGACAGGCACTTGGCTTAACTAAAGTGCAACTCTACTACCACATTATCATCCCTCAAGTCTTGAGAAGACTGCTGCCACAAGCCATAAACCTTGTTACTCGGATGATTAAAACCACTTCCTTGGTTGTTTGATTGGGGTTGTTGAAGTGACCAAGGTTGGACAACAAATCATCGATAGCAATCGCCTGACTATCCCAACCGCTTCCTTTTGGATTTATGGAACCATTCTGGTCTTGTATTTCGCAGTCTGCTTCCCTATTTCCAAACTATCTACTCATCTAGAAAAACATTGGAGGAACTAAATGTCTGAAACTATTTTAGAAATCAAGGAACTAAAAAATCCTTCGGAGACAATCCCATCCTCCAAGGACTTTCTCTAGATATCAAAAAAGGGGAAGTTGTGGTTATCCTAGGGCCATCTGGTTGTGGTAAAAGCACGCTACTTCGCTGTCTCAATGGTTTAGAAAGTATTCAAGGAGGAGATATCCTGCTGGATGGCCAGTCCATTATTAGCAATCAGAAAGACTTTCACCTCGTTCGCCAAAAGATTGGCATGGTCTTTCAAAGCTATGAACTCTTTCCCCATCTGGATGTCCTACAAAACCTTATCCTAGGTCCTATTAAGGCTCAAGGTCGCGACAAGAAGGAAGTAACGGAAGAAGCTCTGAAACTACTGGAACGTGTCGGATTGTTGGATAAACAACATAGCTTTGCGCGTCAATTATCTGGTGGACAGAAGCAACGGGTTGCAATTGTCCGTGCCCTTCTCATGCATCCAGAAATTATCCTCTTTGACGAAGTGACTGCTTCGCTGGATCCAGAAATGGTGCGTGAGGTGCTGGAACTTATCAATGATTTGGCTCAAGAAGGCCGTACCATGATTTTAGTAACCCACGAAATGCAGTTTGCCCAAGCCATTGCAGACCGCATTATCTTCCTAGACCAAGGGAAAATTGCTGAAGAGGGAACAGCTCAAGCCTTCTTTACCAATCCGCAAACCAAACGAGCCCAGGAATTTTTAAACGTCTTTGACTTTAGCCAATTTGGCTCATATCTATAAAGGAGATTCTTATGAAACTATTCAAACCACTCTTAACAGTTTTGGCACTTGCCTTTACCCTTATCTTTGTCACAGCTTGTAGCTCAGGTGGAAATGGTGGTCCATCATCAGGTAAAACCACTGCCAAGGCTCGCACAATCGATGAAATCAAAAAAAGCGGTGAGCTACGAATCGCCGTGTTTGGAGATAAAAAACCGTTTGGTTACGTTGACAATGATGGTTCCTACCAAGGTTACGATATTGAACTTGGGAACCAACTGGCTCAAGACCTTGGTGTCAAGGTTAAATACGTTTCAGTCGACGCTGCCAACCGTGCTGAATACTTGATTTCAAACAAGGTGGATATTACCCTTGCCAACTTTACAGTGACTGATGAACGTAAGAAACAAGTTGATTTTGCCCTTCCATATATGAAAGTTTCACTTGGAGTCGTATCACCTAAGACTGGTCTCATTACAGACGTCAAACAACTTGAAGGTAAAACCTTGATTGTTACAAAAGGAACGACCGCTGAAACTTATTTTGAAAAAAATCATCCAGAAATCAAACTCCAAAAATACGACCAATACAGTGACTCTTACCAAGCCCTTCTTGACGGACGTGGAGATGCCTTCTCTACTGACAATACTGAAGTCCTAGCTTGGGCGCTTGAAAACAAAGGATTTGAAGTAGGAATTACTTCCCTTGGTAATCCAGATACCATTGCGGCAGCAGTTCAAAAAGGCAACCAAGAATTGCTAGACTTCATCAATAAAGATATTGAAAAATTAGGTAAGAAAAACTTCTTCCACAAGGCCTATGAAAAAACACTTCACCCAACCTACGGTGACGCTGCTAAGGCAGATGACCTGGTTGTTGAAGGTGGAAAAGTTGACTAACATCCAATAAAAACACAAAAAGAAATCAGTAATCCTAGTGAACTTGCAACGTTGTTACTGATAAAATTTCATTCATCTTTTTTTACTAGAGATATCATATGTTTATAGTCATTATGAACAACATAAACAACCGCTATGGCACAAAGAACTGATAGTAGCTCTACATTATACATTTCATCACTAACTAATTGCTGTTTCAACAACTTAATCCGAAAATCATCTAATGCTCTCTTCTATAAATCAAGTCTTGACATTGCATAGCAAAATAATCAATTAATAGTAAATCATTGAATGTGTAAACTTGCTTAGTGTTACTTGCTTAAAATAATCATCAAAAATATCTTCAGCGAAACTACCTGTCCCTGTTCTTATCAAGTCTAATATTCTTTCAATCAAGTCTAGACTCAGCAACTCTTCCTCAGGAAGAGCTAGTTCTTTATTTTCAAGAAAAGTATCTATCGGAACTTCTAATCGCTTAGATAAATATTGTAACTTAGTAATTGTTGGCAAGGATTGCCCAAGCTCAGTACGCATCAGCTGTTTGATTATTAAATCAGCTTCTGTCCACAAACCTCTTCTCTCGTCAATTTGTGACGTTCACGTTCCTGTCTTACTCTATGACCAATTTCAGTTTTAATATCTGTTGTCATTCTTACCTCTTAACCACAATCCATAAATTAACAATAATTCTTTTTCAAATCCGTCATATTATTTTCCAAAACTTCGATGTCTTGGCTGACTTTGAGAATGACAATGCTGCCTTGAATACTGGAGATGACTTGACGGGCCTGCAACTGCGACCGTTCTTCTGACCAGTCAGCATGCAGGTCTTGCAAGAGGCTGGCTAACTTCTCTGTCCACTGGGTCATAAAATCATTGAGAGGACAGCGGAAGTTCTCATCTTCTGTGGACAATTCCACAATCAGATTACCAATTGGGCAACCATAAAAGACCGTCTGACTTTCATGAAATTGACAAACCCAGTCAATCATATCCGAAAACTTGTCACTGTCAGACTTGTCTGCTTCAAAAATATCTTCAAAAAGCTCTTTTTCGCCAATTTGCTAAAAATATCTTGAATGACCGTCAAACCAATTTCCTTCTTAGATTTGAAATAATAATAAAAGCTGTCCCTTGCCAACATCAGCTGCCTCCATGATGTCACTGATGGAGGTGGCCACATAACCCTTCTGATAAATCAATTCCTCAGCACTTTGTAAAATACGCTCTTTAACACTCATCTACTCACCTCTCTTTTTTCCTATTATAGCAGATTCAGAGTCTGAGACCAAACAATTGAAACCACCTCCTTTTTGCCACTGTTTTTATCATTAAAAATTTTTTTGTTCTGAGCAAATTAATTTACAAATTCAATTTTAGATGTTATTATAATTGTACCGAATGGTCAGTATATAACTAAAACTACCATTTGGAAAATCATCAAACTAACAGTCTAAATTCCTATTGGCTGTTAATCAAATCATATTAGGAGGAACCTCATGTTCAATCAGAAAAATGTCGCATTTGTTATCACTGACCCGCAAGTTGAATTCTTAAAATCTACTGGTAAAGGATTCGGAGCAACTAAAGATGTTCTTGAAAAAGTTAATACTATTGAAAATCTGACAAAGCTTTTCGCTCTTGCTAAAGAGCGTGGCTACAAGCGTTTTATCTCACCGCACTACTTCTATCCACACGATCACAAGTGGCAATTTAAAGCTGCTGGTGAAACGATGATGATTGAAAACGAAATGTTTTGGCGTGATAGCCAGTATTCAGCAATTCCAGAAGGCTCTGGAGCAGATATGATTGAAGAGATTAAACCATTTTTGGATGAAGATACTATTGTTGTCAACGGACATAAAATCTTTGGCCCAGAAAGCAACGACCTTAACCTTCAACTCCGCAAAAATGGTATCGACACCGTCATCTTGGCTGGTATGAATGCTAATCTCTGCGTGGATTCACACATGCGTGAACTCATAGAATTAGGTTACAATGTCATTGTTGTTAACGATGCTGTCGGTGCTCCAGGTGAAGAAGCCTACCAAGCTGCACTAACAAACTACGGCTACATTGCCAACCAAGTTTTGACAACTGAGGAAGTTATCGCTCAACTTTAGTATTAAAAACAAAATCAGGTAATCCTAGTGAGTACCTGATTTTCTATGTTTTAGGCATTTTGCCAATTTTCTTGGTCTTCTTTAAATCGTTTTAGAAGGTCGAGTCCTTCTGGTGTGATATAGCCTTCTTCTTGGGCTAAGTGAATGAGTTCACTGTAGTTAGAAAGCGTCACAAGTTTGACACCTGCGTCTGAGAAATTCTTATCTGCTTTTGGTAATTGGTAGCTGAAAATCGCGACCACTCCAAGAACGTCAGCTCCTTCTCGCTTGGCTGCTGCCACGGCATCGAGAACAGAACCACCAGTTGAAATAAGGTCTTCAACCACTACCATTTTTTGACCTTGAGATATACGGCCTTCGATTTGATTACCAGCACCATGGTCTTTTGGTTTGCTACGGATGTAGGCAAAAGGCAAATCCATCTTATCAGCAATAATGGCTCCGTGTGGAATCCCTGCTGTTGCAGTTCCTGCAATCACTTCTACCTCAGGAAAAGCTTCTTTGATAGCATCTACAAAACCATTTTCAATTAAGGTACGAGTTTCTGGATAGGCTAGTGTCACACGATTATCAGTGTAAATCGGTGACTTGATACCAGATGCCCAAGTGAAAGGCTCCTCTGGTTTGAGGTAAACAGCTTGAATTTTCAAGAGGTGGCTAGCGATATCTTTAGCAAGTGTCATGGTCTTCTCCTTTTGTTTTTCTAATCTAGTTCTTTAATTCCAGTCCTGTTTCCATTCATCCTTGATGGCATGATAAGCTGCAACAGGATCTCTCAGCTTGGGTAATGGGACGTCCCACTACGATATAGTCACTACCGATTTGATAGGCATCTGCTGGCGTCATCACGCGTTTTTGATCTCCAACTGCAGCACCTGCAGGACGAATGCCCGGTGTCAGACAGATAAAATCTGGATTGGTGGCCTGCTTGATGACTTGCACTTCCTGAGCCGAGCAAACAACACCATCTAAGCCAGCTTCAGCTGTCTTCTTAGCATAATGAATGACAGACTCTTGCAGGCTGGTTTGGATATTTTGAAAATCCTGCATCTGGGCTTCCGACGTTGATGTCAGCTGAGTAACAGCGATCAATTTGGCTTGACTTCCAAGACCTTCACGCGCAGCCTTCATCATCTCTACACCCCCAGCAGCATGAACATTGGTCATATCCACACCAAGCTGAGACAGGACCTTCATGGCTGATTTGACTGTATTGGGAATGTCATGCAGCTTGAGATCCAAAAAGACACTGTGACCCCAGACCTTTCAAGTAGGACACAATCTCAGGCCCCGTTGCGTAATAAAGCTCCATCCCTACCTTAAGATAAAGGCTTTCTTCTGCTGGGAAAAGAGCTAAAAATTCCTTGACCGCCTCAAAACTAGGAAAATCAAGAGCAATGACTGGACGATGTTCTCGCATAGGTTTCTCCTTTTACCTTTGCTAGTGAGAGAGTCTGGCCACAAGAAGCCACGAAAAAAGGAACCTGCCAACAGCAAGGTTCCACGAAAAATGGGTAGTCTCCACCCTTTCACCGTCTAACCTTAGCTGCCTCTCTGGACTGCTTTAAAGGTTTTTTACTATTCTATTATTTCTACTAGCACTTGTCAAGTAAAAACATGGTCACTAAAGAACTATGAGAGAAAAGCTAAACCTAGCGACGCGATGAACGCTGGGTCGTTTGGTTTTGATTGCTCTCTTCCTCCAGCTTTTTCTTCTCTTCTTCTAGTTTATTCTGCTGTTCTTCCAGTCTTTTCTTCTCTTCCTCTTTTTGTTTCTTCTCAGCTTCCTTAGCCTCTTGTTTGGCTTTTTCCTCAGCCTCCATGATTAATTTATCCGCCACAGTGTAGCTGTAAATTCCAGCTTCCATGTCAATCACACTCGGTTCTGACAATTGTGGCTTAATCTTACTGTAATATGGCAGTTTCTTACTCATTTCAGATAGAGGAACCAAAACTTCGTCCGAATCATTCATAGTCAATCGAATTAAATCGAAGTCACCTTGCTTGGGGCTAGTTCCACCTTTTGGATAGAAGATTTGAGTTCGGGGCTAATTTGAGAAAGTTCTGAGGTAAAGGTCTTGATTTGTTCGCTGTCATTAAAGAGAACTGATATATAAGTTTCTGGCAGACTCACCAAACTCACCGAACTGGTCTCCACCTTCCCACTGGAAAGAATAGGATAATGATTTTCACCAGAAACATAGTAGGCAACAATATCGTATTCCTTGACCTTGATAGTAAACTTGGTTGGAAATTGATAGACAAGCTGAGCTGATTCAACCCAATAATTAGACTTGATCTGTTCTTCATATTTTGCCTTGTCTAGCAGAAGGTTAATCGTATAATCCGAATCCTGAATGCCTGAAGCCTGTCGAATATCATCAGCTGTAGTTTGCACCGTTCCCTCAACACGAATATCCTTCATGGTCGCATAAGGACTAAGCAAATAAGCAGAGACAACCAATAAAATCAGACTGAGAAACAAAATCGAGATAGCCCGCCAGATATGAACTCCTGGAATTTTCGGTTTGACCGGTTTTTCCTTCACAGGCTTTTTTTCTATTTTTTTATCCTGTTTATTCTGTTTCTTTGGCTCTTTGGATTTTGGTTCTTCTTTGGGTACTTCTTTTTTGACGTCTTCTGACTCTTCTACTTTTTCTTCAGACTCTTCCTTAGCTGATTCTGGGTCTTTTGGATCAGATTCACTCTCTTGGTCCTCAGTTGCATCTGACTTTTCAGATTTTGAAGCCATTCGAGCTTGTCTTTCCTTTTCCTTCTCCTCAGCTAGAGCCGCCTCTTCCTCAGCCTTCTTTTTTAGATATTCTTGGTTTCGTTTCTGCCATTCTGATAACTCTTTAAATTCTTCGAGGATTTCTTTGCCCTCATTTTTCTTATCTTTTGACATTTACTTTCCTTATGATAAATCTTTTTTCAACAATTGATAAAAATCTGCTAGAGATTTCAATTCCTTGGAAGCCTTCATCTTAGCTTGGTAATCTTCCTTGTGACTTAGTAAGTGAGAAAGCTTCTCTTCTAAACTGTCCAAGGTCAAATCGCTTTCTTGAAGCTCTTCTGCATAGCCTTTTTTTACAAAGTAGGCTGCATTTTCAATCTGGTCACCACGACTAGCTTCACGACCAAGTGGCACAATAACATGCAATTTTGCCATCGCCAAGAGCTCAAATCGTATTGGCACCACCTCGTGTCACAACAATATCCGCCAATTCCATCAAGGGTTGATAGAGATTGGTCACATAATCAACACGAAAAAGATTTTGGCTCAACTCGTTCAGGCTAGAATCTCCAGTTAGATTGATAATATTGTAGCGCTCTGTCAGTTCTTTCTTATGGTCTGTCACCAATTGGTTAAAGACACGAGCCCCTGCAGAACCACCGACAAACAATACAGTTGGCAATTTAGGATTAAAGTGGGTTTGAATATCCACCAATTCATCCGGTTCTGGATTTTTTTGGTCTGAAACCTTGGTCACTGCTCCCACATGCTCGACCTTAGCCAAACTCGAAGCTTGCTCAAAGGTTGAGTACATCTTAGTTGCAAACTTATAGGCAATTTTATTTGCCAAGCCCATAGACAGGTCAGATTCATGAATAAAGACTGGCACTCCTGACACACGGGCAGCGATAACAGGCGGTACTGAGACAAAGCCTCCCTTTGAAAAAAGAGCCTGTGGACGAAGTCGTAACATGATAAAGAGCGACTGGACAATTCCCCAGCCAACTTTAAAGACATCCAGCATATTTTGCCAAGAGAAATAGCGACGCAATTTCCCAGTCGCAACGGAGTGGAAGGTGACATCTAGACCTGACTTGAGGATTTCTTGGTGCTCGATGCCACGTTTATCTCCGATATAGTGGACTTCCCAGCCATCTTCGATGAACTTGGGCATTAACAAAAGGTTGAGGGTCACGTGTCCAACCGTCCCCCCACCTGTAAAGACAATTTTCTTCATATTATTCCTTTAACTCCGCTACTGTGTCGATAAAGAGGTCGCCACGTACTTCAAAGTTAGCATACATATCCCAGCTGGCATTGGCTGGACTGAGAAGAACCACGTCTCCTTGAGTCGCAAGCTCGTAGGCCTTGCGGGTCGCATCTGCAATATCAGTCGCATCCACATAAGCCACACCAGCCTTATCTGCTGCCCGTTTGACACGTTCTGCAGACTGACCGAGGATGACCATCTTCTTGAGTCCAGTAATATCTGGTACCAATTCGTCAAACTCATTGCCACGGTCCAAACCACCTGCAATCAAAATGACCTTGCTGTTGTCAAATCCTGACAAGGCTTTTTTTGAGTAGCCAAGATATTAGTTGACTTACTATCATTATAGAATTTGACACCCTTGATTTCATCCACAAATTGGAGACGGTGTTTGACACCTCCAAAGGCTGAAAGAGTTTCTTTGATGGTTTGGTTATCCACACCACGAAGCTTGGCTACAGCAATCGTCGCAAGGGCATTTTTCCACATTGTGGCTACCTGGAACTCCGATTTCATTCGCTGCCATGACCACTTCCCCACGGAAGTAGAGCTGACCATCTTCCAGATAAGCTCCATCAACCTTTTCCTGTGTTGAGAATGGTACAACTGTAGCTTGTGTTTTTGTGGCCAATTCTTTTGCCAAGTCTTGGTTAAAGTTCAAGACAAGGAAATCAGCCGCTGTCATCTTGTTTCTGGATATTCCACTTGGCTGCTACATATTCCTCAAAAAGAACCATGATAATCGATATGAGTTGGCATGAGGTTGGTAATAACCGCAATCTCAGGATGGAATTCTTGAACACCCATCAGTTGGAAAGAAGAAAGTTCCATAACAAGCGTGTCCCTTGTCTGACGCAGTTTGGGCCACTTGACTAGCTGGATAGCCGATATTCCCTGATAAAAGACCATGTTGACCAGCAGCAGTCAAAACTTCCCCAATCATAGTCGTTGTGGTTGTTTTTACCGTTCGAACCAGTAATACCAACAATCGGTGCTTCAGAAATCAAATAAGCCAATTCCACCTCAGTCAAGACTGGAATTCCCTTTGCCAAAAGCCTTTTTCAATCATGGGATTGCTGTAAGGGATACCTGGATTTTTTTCACCATGAGGGCAAACTCTTCATCCAAGAGTTCCAAAGGATGACCGCCTGTGATGACCTTGATCCCTTCTTCCAGCAAACTTTGGGCAGCTGGATTGTCCTCGAATGGTTTCCCATCATTTACTGTCACAATGGCACCTAGCTTGTCCAACAAACGAGCTGCAGATTCACCAGACTTGGCCAAACCTAAAACAAGGACTTTCTTATTTTTAAATTGATCTATTACTTTCATGTCTCGAACTCCATTTCTACTCTTACTATTTTACCATTTTTATGGAAATAATTCTAAACGAAAATGCTCAGATTCAGCATTCTAACAAACAAAAAGAGAGCCAAAGCTCTCTTTTTATCTTCTTTTGTTTTTACTAACCGACATGAGGGTAATATCTCGTAAGCTAAAGTATGCTAGGAAGAGCATGGCGATTGCGATAAAGAATTCTGTCGGTAGCTGAAAAATTTGCAGGACAGACAACATCAGCAAAATCAAGAGTGCTACGAAAGCAAAGACGACAAGGACGATATTGACTGTCCCTTTAATGCTTTGTGGTGTCGCAAATACATAGAGTAGTAATAAGAGGAGTCCTATGATTAAATAAACCATCTTTATCTCTTTCTAGCTCTTATTCAGCTGATTTTTTCTTCTTGTTAGCTTTCTCACGCTCTGCTTTGTTAAGGATTTGTTTACGCAAACGGATAGACTCAGGCGTTACTTCCATGTACTCATCGTCGTTCAAGAACTCAAGAGACTCTTCAAGGGTCAAGATACGAGGTGTCTTGATAACAGCTGTTTGGTCCTTAGTAGCTGAACGAACGTTGGTCATTTGTTTCGCCTTAGTGATGTTAACTGTCAAGTCGTTCTCACGAGAGTTTTCACCGATGATCATTCCTTCGTAAACCTCAGTACCTGGGTTGACAAAGATCGTACCACGTTCTTCGATAGACATGATTGAGTAAGTTGTAGCCTTACCAGCATCGATAGAAACAAGGGCACCACGGTGACGACCACCAATTTCCCCTGGAATCAATGGCAAGTATTGGTCAAAGGTATGGTTCATGATACCGTAACCACGAGTCATTGACAAGAACTCAGTTGAGTATCCAATCAAACCACGCGCAGGAACAAGGAAGACCAAACGAGTTTGACCGTTACCAGTTGAAATCATATCCAACATTTCACCCTTACGTTCAGAAAGGCTTTGGATAACAGATCCTTGGTATTCTTCTGGAGTGTCGATTTGAACACGTTCAAATGGTTCACACTTAACACCGTCAATTTCTTTTACGATAACCTCTGGACGAGATACTTGAAGTTCATAACCCTCACGACGCATTGTTTCGATAAGGATTGACAAGTGCAATTCTCCACGTCCTGAAACAGTCCATTTATCTGGTGAATCAGTTGGGTCAACACGAAGGGGGAAACGTCTGTTTGCAATTCTGCCTGCAAACGTTCTTCCACCTTACGAGAAGTCACCCATTTACCTTCTTTACCAGCAAATGGTGAGTTGTTGACCAAGAAAGTCATTTGAAGAGTTGGCTCATCGATGTGTAGGATTGGAAGAGCTTCAACTGCGTCTGTCGGAGTAATAGTTTCGCCGACAAAGATATCTTCCATACCTGAAACGGCAATCAAGTCACCTGCTTTGGCTTCTTGAATTTCACGACGTTCCAAACCAAAGAAACCAAAGAGTTTTGTAACACGGAAGTTTTTAGTTGTACCATCAAGTTTAGAAAGGGTAACTTGGTCCCCAACTTTAACAGTACCACGGAAGACACGACCGATACCGATACGACCAACGAAGTCATTGTAGTCCAAAAGTGATACTTGGAACTGCAAAGGCTCATCTGAGTTATCTACTGGAGCTGGGATATGGTCAATAATCGTGTCAAAGATTGGTGCCATAGTAGCTTCTTGGTCAGCTGGGTCATCTGACAATGAAGAAGTTCCGTTGATCGCTGAAGCATACACTACTGGGAAATCAAGCTGGTCATCATCTGCACCAAGCTCGATGAAAAGTTCCAATACTTCATCCACTACTTCAGCTGGGCGAGCTGATGGTTTGTCGATTTTGTTAACAACCACGATTGGGACAAGGTCTTGTTCCAAGGCTTTTTTCAATACAAAACGAGTCTGTGGCATTGTTCCTTCGTAGGCATCTACGACCAAAACAACACCGTCAACCATTTTCATGATACGCTCAACTTCTCCACCGAAGTCCGCGTGTCCTGGTGTGTCCATGATATTGATACGAGTTCCGTTATAGGCAACGGCTGTATTTTTAGCAAGGATAGTAATTCCACGCTCTTTTTCGATATCGTTTGAGTCCATAGCACGCTCAGCCAATTCAGTACGTGCATCAAGCGTTTCTGATTGTTTCAATAATTCGTCAACGAGGGTTGTTTTACCGTGGTCAACGTGGGCGATAATCGCAATGTTACGGATATCTTCTCTTAATTTTGTCATGATTTCCTCTATAATATTCAAAATTTATTTTCTAACTGAACGATTATACCATATTTTCAAGTAAATAACATAACTCAAGCAAGTGTAAATGTTTTTCACTCCGCTTTTCTTTTCACGTCAAGCCTTTTCAAAGCAAGCGACTTATGATAAGATAGGCACAGTATGCGTTTAGATAATTTATTAGCCCAAGAAAAAATCAGCCGAAAGGCCATGAAACAAGCCTTACTCAGAGGAGAAATTCTAGTCGATGGTTGCCCTGCCCGCTCCCTAGCCCAAAATATCGATACAGGTCTACAAGAACTCCTTTTTCAAGGACAAATCGTTCAAGGCTATGAGCACACCTACCTTATGCTTCATAAACCTGCTGGTGTCGTTACAGCCAATAAAGACAGGGAACTTCCAACCATCATGGACCTCCTTTCGCCTGACATCCAGTCTGACAAGCTCTATGCCGTCGGCCGACTGGACCGAGATACGACAGGACTCCTCCTCGTGACCGATAACGGACCCTTGGGCTTTCAGCTCCTTCATCCCCAATATCATGTCGATAAGACTTATCGAGTTGAGGTTAATGGACTTCTGACACCTGACCATATCCAAGCCTTTCAAAAAGGAATTGTCTTTTTAGATAGTACTGTCTGTAAACCTGCAAGACTAGAGATTCTATCAGCAAATCCTTCCTTCAGTCAAGCCTCTATTACCATTTCAGAAGGAAAATTTCATCAAATCAAGAAAAATGTTCCTCTCGGTTGGTGTCAAAGTAACCTCCTCAAAAACGAATTCAGTTTGGTGAGTTTAGATTAGACTCAAAAACTAGCAGAAGGTCAATACCGTCCCTTGAAACCAGAAAGAATTGAAAAATCATTAAAAACTACTTAGAAAAAGTGGATAAAACAAAAAAAGCTTTCAAATAAAAGCTTTTTTTGTTTTTTACACTAGTAATTCATAAAAAGAATCAATCCTAAAACCCAATTAATTACGGAAACTACAATCCCTACAATAGCTATAATTTTTTTCTGTTTTTATAGTCTAGTCCAGATTCTTTTTGAAGTGAGTTAGCATACAATAAACTGGTAATACCTAAACCAATACCTCCCAACGGAAATAACAAACCAAGAATAATCGACAAGATACCCACAAAAAGTGGATTTTTTTCTTCTTTTCTTTCATGTTCTAAGAACTCCTTAAATTTTATACAAATTAATTATACTACAAAACAATAGCTTCATCCCATCATTCGACTAATTTGAAAATAAGGTTAGCTAGTCTTCACTTTCCCTTTCCAAGAATCCAAACCATAAGAAAGGATATAAATCTCAGAAAAACCTTGTTTTTTCAAGTAAAGGGCCGCATTTGTGACACGTTGCGCACGTTGGTTTTCATAAAGAAGGACAGGTTTATCCTTACGAAGGGCTGCAAGACTAGTCTTCAACTGACTTGAAGGAATATTGCGAGCCCCAAGAATATGTTTTCTGTGGAATTCTGCTGGGTCGCGCAAATCAATCAATTGACCCGTACGAATCAAGGCTTCAAATTCCTCATTGTCCACAATTTTAGCCGCACGGCGAATACGAAGATAGTTAAAGCCCATCCATGCCAACATTGCTAGTATAAGTGCCCACAAAATCCAAGTAACCATCAGTTATTTTCTCCATTTTTCTCAATATAATCCAATTCTACCTTGTGCTCTCTGCGAAGAACCGCTTCTGCTTCTAGATAGTCTAATTTGTCCATCAACCCTGCATCGTAAATCCGTGAGAGTTCCAACTTCATCAGTTCAATATCATATAAGCGTTTTCCCATGTAAACAATAATACCAAATCGTTTGAGAAATTGCTGCACATCATAGAATGTTTTCATAAGACTCATTCTAGCAAAATTTTGTATTTTTTTCAAGAAGAGACTTACACAAAGCTCCTGATTTTCCTATCTTCCTTGGCGATTCTGACGCAAGTGTGGTACAATAAAAACATGAGAATTCAACAATTACATTATATTATCAAAATCGTCGAAACTGGCTCCATGAATGAAGCAGCCAAACAGCTCTTTATCACTCAGCCTAGTCTTTCCAATGCTGTGAGAGATTTGGAAAATGAGATGGGCATTGAGATCTTTATCCGCAATCCCAAGGGTATTACCTTGACCCGTGATGGGATGGAGTTTCTCTCCTATGCCCGTCAGGTCGTTGAGCAAACTCAGCTTCTAGAAGAACGCTATAAAAATCCTGTTGCCCACCGCGAACTCTTTAGCGTTTCCTCTCAACACTATGCCTTTGTGGTCAACGCCTTTGTATCGCTACTTAAGAAAAGTGATATGGAAAAATACGAGCTTTTTCTTCGTGAAACGCGGACTTGGGAGATTATCGACGACGTCAAGAACTTCCGTAGTGAGGTCGGTGTCCTCTTCCTAAACAGCTACAACCGTGATGTACTGACCAAAATGCTGGATGACAACCACCTGCTAGCTCACCATCTCTTCACCGCCCAGCCCCATATCTTTGTCAGCAAGACCAATCCTCTGGCAAAGAAAGACAAGGTCAAACTGTCTGATTTGGAAAACTTCCCTTACCTAAGCTATGATCAGGGAACGCACAATTCCTTCTACTTTTCAGAAGAGATTCTTTCCCAAGAACACCACAAGAAATCCATCGTGGTCAGTGACCGTGCTACCCTCTTTAATCTCTTGATCGGTTTAGATGGTTACACCATTGCGACGGGGATTTTGAACAGTAATCTTAACGGAGATAACATCGTTTCCATCCCACTGGACATTGATGACCCCATTGAGCTGGTCTATATCCAGCATGAAAAAACCAGCCTATCCAAGATGGGCGAACGCTTTATCGACTATCTACTAGAAGAAGTCCAGTTTGATAGTTGAGAATCACTCTAAATCGAATAACCTAAAAACCTCAAAAACTAGCTTTCAACCCTAGTTTTTGAGGTTTTTTCTCTAATAGTAAATCAAGGGGATTTCATAAAATCTTATTTTTTAAACCAAAATATAGATAGGATTACAACAAGGACAAGTCCAGCTCCTGCAACAATGATAAACACTGGATTGTTTCCGAATAGTTTCTCTTCTGGCTTTGTCTCCTCACTACTATCTTGAGTTGATTCTGCTGCTGTATCGCCTTGTTTCGCTACTTCTTGCTCTACCTTTTTCTCGATTTTCTTAGGACCATAAGTTGGATTTACAAAAGTTACTAGCTTGGTAGGTTTAGAATAGTCTTCCTCCCCTTCTTTTACTACCCACAATACATTATATAAAGTTCGCCCTTCTAGTACCATACCATGTTCGAGTCGATGACCAGGAGGCAAACCACCACCTAAGCCTATACTGAAAGAGAAAAAATCCTTCTCTTGATTTTCTGTTAGAACAATAAATCCGTTCTCACTCACTTTTTTAAGACCAGATAATTTTCCTCTAATATCTCCATCTTTAAAAGTTCCAGTGTAGCTTCCATCCTCTCCTAAAATAAGTGATGAAGCTCTACCAGGATTAGTCCCATTATTTGGCTCTTTATTAATCCAAGTACCTACTAATTCTGATGGCAAAGGAATTTCATCTCCAATTTTAGCATCCAAAAGAGACTTTGGCATAGGAGGATTAGGATCCATATTATCTCCGATGATTGGGAGATTTAGAGAAGTATATTCAATAATTGAAGTGTCTATTTTTGTTTTAGAATCAAGATTTAAGTCATCCAGATCACCTTCTCCTGCTCTAAATTCACCTTTTTTAATTAACGTTGGCTCCTTATTTTCTTTAGAAAGTTGAAACAATCTATATGACATAATGCCTGGAACACTTTCAAAAACAATAATACTTCCATCGGTGTAGGTATTAATAACTGTCCCCATTCTAAGACTTGTATCCCAAAATCTATCAAATAAGGGAGTTGGAGTATTACCATTCATATAATAGACTTCAAATAATTCCCATTTTTCCCTATTTTTCAGTCCGATTAATAACTCCTCCGTCCCATTTTTATCAATATCCATCAAAGCGTAACCAAGTCTATTAGCATTATTTTCGAATAGATGTTTACTCTCCACTTCTCAGTAATTTGTGGCAATAGTTGGTTGTAGGCAGTACTATCGGCTTGGGCTGAATTCACTAATGAAAAATAAGCCTAATGTAGAACAAACCACCACCAGTAGTTTGTTTAGTAATTTCAAACGATTTTTCCATCTTTTTATAATCTCTCATATTCTAGCATCATTCTCTCAATATCGACTCTATCTATTGTCGACAAATCAGTCACGTTCTCACGAGATACTCTAATTGATAAGTTCTTAATGATTTTTTTCATTGATATTTCTAATCCAGCGACCATTACTACAATCATTGATTTTTATTATATAAATATTCAATTGTTTTAGAATAATAATCCACATCAACAAAGTAACCTTGATTTTTTAAGCCTAATAAACCAATTTGAATAATTTCATCCGCTGTATAATCTTCAAAATCACAAGTGTTTGGAATTCGACTTGGTAGACCTGAATTTACTGAAAGAAATTCTTCCATTTCCTTTGTATATCCAGCAAAGATAATGACAATATCTCTTCTATGATCTTCCATGAATTTAAGTATCTCATCAATTGCTTCTTTGCCAAATCGATCTTCATTAGAATTGGATAGCGTGTATGCCTCATCAATGAACAAAACTCCTCCTAAAGCAGATTTCAATACTTCCTGCGTCTTGATTGCCGTTTGCCCTACATACCCAGCTACTAAATCACTACGAGATACCTCTATGAATTTATTTTGAGGAATAATCCCCTTTTGATACAGAATTTTTCCTACAATACGAGCTACAGTGGTTTTACCAGTCCCTGGATTTCCCAAGAATAACGAATGTAGTGAGAACTCGCTCACAGCAGCACCTTGTTCTTCTCTCTTCTTATTCAACTCTGCTAATGAAATAAATTGTTCAACCTGTTTTTTAACTTTCTCTATTCCTATCAAGTTTTGTAGTTGTTCCAAAGCATCTTTTTGATTTTCTTCTGGTTGTTGTGTGCCTTGAAGAAGGACATCATCTATATCTTCATTGATAATTGTCACATAGTCATCAACCTGCGTCTCAACAACACGATTGGCCAAAGCTCTCATTAAGTGTTCATTAAAATTACGAATCCATCGTCCATTACTATGATCTAACGAGCGACTATAGGCCTGCTTAACCCTCATAGCATAATAAGTTGCATCTTCAAGTTGATATGCAGATTTCTGAAGATTTTTCAATCCCATTTCGACAATTTCATCACCAGAATAGTCCTCAAAGAAGAATGTATTTGGTACACGTGACTTCAATCCAGGATTTGTTTCAAAAAACTGTTCCATTTCTTTAGTGTACCCCGCAAATATAATCATAATTTCATTGCGGTAATCTTCCATATACTTTAGAATCGTGTTTATAGCTTCTAATCCAAAATTATGTTGAGAAGATTTTCCTTTATTTAAAGTATATGCTTCATCAATAAAGAGGATTCCACCTTTAGCCTTCTCCAATATTGCTTGCGTTTGTACTGCCGTCTCACCAATATGAGTTGCAATAAGATCCGACTCTGAAACCTCAATAAATTTAAATTCATCTCCAGGGAGAACACCTCTGTCAAATAGAACTCTACCTAACAATCTTGCTACAGTTGTCTTCCCTGTACCAGGATTTCCTGTAAAAACAGAATGTAGAGATTGTTCCTGAATTGGAAGGCCTTCTGATAATCTTTTTTGATTGAATTCTACTGTTCTTAATAATTTTTGAACTTCTTTTTTTACATTATTCAAACCAATCAAGCTATACAGTTCTTCCTCATAATTGCGTTCGATAGTTTCACTGATTTCCTCTTGTGGTTCAGAATTTGTACTCTCTTCATTCAAAATTTTACAGCTATCATCTGAAATATCCCATATTATACCATCCGTATTTTCAAATTCTTCAATAATAGTATCTGCTATTAGGTATGAACCCTCTGAAAGGCGAATATTTGGGTTAATAATACGATTTAATTTTATTATATTTGCTATTAAGACAGAAGTTCCGCAATAAATATCGATTTTCTCCTCGTTCTCCCCTTTGATATCAACATAATCACTAACTCTACAAAATGAATTTGATTCTAACATAAGAGATTCCCTAATGACCGTTTTCTCTATACAGACTCGACTACTAATTGCCCTTATTGATGTCAAAGAAGTTCCAATTGATTCAAGGCTAGCACTATTTGTTAGACAGACAGCAGCTCGATACAACGGTTGAATGACTTCTGTATTTTGTAATTTGGCAGTCGAACGACTTAAAAAAACAGCAGGGTAATCTTGTTCAGCGCTTCCCCCTTTTAAAACAGTATTTATGGAAGTCACTGATGAATCTTTTATAGTTAATATATTAGAACCCCATCTCTCAATCACTGTATCTTCCATTTGAATAGATGAACCATTATCTGCATTCAATTTTATATTTAACTCAGCACGTTTTAGTTCTAGAGTAGAATTACTAACTTTAATTGATGTTGTACTGTAAGAACCATTATATAGTTGATTTCCTGCATTTTCGATTGACAATTTTGACTTACCTTCAACCATTATGAAAACTTTTTATTATCTAATTGTTCATTAAAGTATACAGTATTTAGAACTACAGTTGAATTACCCTTTATTACTAAAGCACAACGGTGGTCATCTACTTGAAACCAAATATTTTCAAACTGAACTGTAACTCCGTTCATAATTCTCAAAGTCGCTGCTATAGTATTGTGATAAAGTGTTCCTCCACCTTCGGTCTCAGAAACTTTCCCAACTATTTTTGATGCTTTTTTCTATCTTATAGTGTCTTCCTGCAGGTAGTTCAAGCATATAACCTTCTTCAAATGCAAGAATATCACCATCTTTAGCCTTGGAATAAGCTTCTCCAAAAGACCATGCACTAAAACTTGTTCCTACTTTATATGTTGTCATTTTTATAATATCTTTCTAAACCATGAAAAATCTAAATAAAATGATTTATAAGTATCATTTCATTTAGATTTTATCATTTATTAATCTCTTTTAAAAGCTTTTATGTAATATTTAAGTTTTAGTTTCACTGACTAAAACATTCTTCTGATTGAATCTTCCACAGAATGCTCAATACCTCTAAAAATTCCCTAGTAACTTTCAAAGTCGAGAAAAACAACTTTTTCCTAAAAATTTTTGAAAAATCCAATACTAATTTTAATTAAGATTGATAGCATTTTTTTCCAAAAATATTCCCAGCCTTTTCTACCCTTTCTTGAGTTAATAAATCAGATGCTTTTTCTTTTTTTCGAAGAAATTTCTTGACTTCTATTATTACTAGATATCATACTTTCAGAATCCAATTCACTACCTTGTACCTCAGGAATTTGATTCACTTTTTGCATTGAAGGCATTTTTACTGGTTCATTTTGACTCTTTTTTTTTGGAGGATGTTGACGATTATATTTAATAGCAAAGAACCAACCATAAAAGATGGTAAAATACCATGATGCTATTAAAAGAACTATACCAACGCTCACACAAACAATTCTAATTCCAAGCTGGATAGCAAACATATTACCAAGTGCGTCAAGTGCACGATCAATTGCTCTATCATATACTGGTTCAATGGATGTAGGATATCCACGATAATCATAATAGATTCTATGTTTTAAATAAATATCTCCTTTATCCATTTCTTCTCTATAGGCCGCACCTATTTGCTTAAACATTAAACTGAAGAAAAAAATCCTTTTGGGATAATATTTGATACCACTTTAAAAAAATGTAAGAAAAATACATACGGATACAATAGAATATTGATAATTGCCCAAATAATATGGAACACAATACCTAATATTACAAAAAAACTGATTATGTGAATGAGCAACATTAAATTTCTCAAACTCAGCAATTTCTGAAAAATATTCTTACAGTATTGTAATAGGTGATAAAACCTAATACACCTACACCTAAAAAAATTAATTGATTTAAATAATACCAAAATGGAAAGCGAAATAAAATTTTTTTCATTTTAACCTAAAAACCTCTCTATCACTATATAACACAGAATTTCTAGTAACACATCCATCCCAACTACTACTGAAATGAAATGATTTAATTCATTTTTCACTAGTAGCTTTATCACCTTTTATAATCATTATTGCTGCAAAAAGATTTATTACAACACAGACATAATATAGAATCGCTCCAAAACCTAAATTCGATCTTCCAACCAATTCTTGTGTTATTGAAAAAAATGAACAAGAATTCCAAATATACTTACCAGAATAACTATAATCGATGTAATTATTTGAAGCACTCTTCCTTTTCCAATAACTAAAGACAATAAGAAAGTAATCACAAACGCTCCGTACCAAATCAAAAAAATAGATACCATAATGGTCTATCGAAATATTCTGAAACATGTTCACTTTAATGGAGGTAGATATTGATTACCTGATGAAACAACTGGCAATAAGAAAGTAATCAATCCTACTAAACTAGCTAGAGTTATTAATTTTTTTAAATTTCATTCATATTCTCCTGTATACAATTTCCTACCCCAGTAGCTTTTTAGGGTACTGGGGTAAGCTTTTAATGCGTAGTCTATTTTACTCGGTTAAAGGTTTGATCTGGCTCTTGAAGATAGAGTTCCTTATCTTTAACATATATTTTGTTTTTCCTAATTCTCTTCCTTTAGAGTCTGTGATTGTCAATTCTTTCTTTTGTTTATCAATTTTCACTAATCTTTGTTCCTTGTCTCCGTCTGAATCCTCAGAGATGACAGTACCAGCATTTCCTTTAATCACCATGATTAAATGATCACGTTTTGTTAAAATTTCATAAGTTCCATCTAAGGGATCAGTCGTTAATTTCTTTATTCCAAAAATTAACACTAGTGCAATTACAACTAAACCTGCAATACTCTCCTTACGCTTGGTTTCAAATAAGCTTTTTAATTTGTCAATTACATTTTCCATATTGAATTCTAGTTCCTTATCTTACCCACTTACCTGAGCCATCTACTTTGTAACCATCTGGTGTACGTTCGTTAACTGCCATCTTACCATTTGACTTGAGATAGTAGTCACCTACCCATGTGTTACGAGCATAGCTTCCTTCTGATGTTAAGTAATAGTAAGAGCTATAGCTGCTATCATAAACCCATTCGCTCTTAGCCATTTTACCATTTGATTTAAGATAATAGCTACCTACCCAAGTGTTACGAGCATAGCTACCCTCAGATGTTAGATAATAGTATGAACTATAGTTTTTATCGTAAATCCACTCGCTTTTAGCCATATAGCCACCTGACTTAAGGTAGTAGTTGCCTGACCAAGCATTTTGAACAAAGTTACCTGAAGCATTTAGGTAGAAGTATGAATTATACTGAACATCAAAAATCCATTGATTGACTACTTTCACACCAGCTTTGTAGTAAGAAGAACCTGACCAACCAGTCTGACCTGAGTTAGAGTTAGTAGATTGTTTTGGAGTTTCAGTAGCTTTAGGTGTCTCTGAATTTGTTATGGGTACATATTCTTTGTTTGATACTTTAAATACTTCTGACCGACCAAAATATCGTTTCCCAAAGTCACCTTGACTATAAACATCAATATGATATCTTCCATCTTCAGCATATAGTAACCAAACATGGTCTTGACTTCTAGTTTGATTCCCAAAACTATTAAAGCTATAACTAGCTACAATAGCCCCTGTATCTTCATTAACTAAATCATAGTACAAAGATGGATTATCATTAGAAGAATTTCTTTGAATATCTACCAGCACACTTCCTGAATAAAACGGATTCCCAGTAGTGGCTATCAAGTTGATTTTCAAGGGATTTTGAGTATCCTTGACACTCATATCTGTTAAAGCGTGAACTTCTGTCGGTTTAGAAGCTACATAACCTACTGACAATAAAGCACCAGCTAGTAAAGAAGAGGCCAACATTTTTTTCTGTTTTTTTCATAACAAAACTCCTTATATATTTCTATTTTTTTCTAAAAATTTTTGATAATTGTCTTATAACCTTAAAAGTAAATATGATATTTTTTTCTAGTGTCAATCCTTTAAGTTTTTTCCCATTTCATTTTCTCCTTTAATGACTGATAGAATAGGATTGAGTGGTAAGTCAATCCTTGTTATACTAGTATAACAAGCCTGTTTTTATTAGCTATTCTTTTCCCATATCATACCATAATAGATATTTAAATTTTTTCGTCATTTAAACTATAGTTTCAATATAATTTTTAAAATAAAAAAAATTAGCATAGAATTCTAATATTTTGTAACTATAGTTTACTTTTTCCAAGTATTTTCTTTAAAATTTTTGTATAATAGTTTTAGAAGTATGTAAGGAGATTATTTATGGAAAATCTATACCCATTTGGTGCTACGTTTAAGTACCTACGAGAAGCACGTGGACTAACTCTCAAGGAAGCCGCATCAGATATCGTATCGCCACAGTTCCTTAGTCAATTTGAAAAAGGAGATAAAGGAATTTCACTTGAAAACTTTGCCAAACTGTTAATCGTTATCGGAGTTGAATGGAATGATTTTGTTCTCGCCTATGCAAATAAAGGTGGAGACTGCTTAGAATTACCTGCTATAGAATTTGGCAAGCATGTGGTTCATGAAGAAGATATCCTCACTTATATTGAAGAATACGAAAAATTATTTGATGTCTATCTAAAAGACAATCCACTTCAAGCAGAGATGATTTTTCAAATCTATTAAATTAAGACATTATCCAACCATAGCAAAGAGTCCAGAAACTGTTGCTAGAATTCAAAACATTATCAATCATTTAATGAAATCTGATGTTTTTTTAATAGTATCGAACTTGAAATTTATCGTGTCATCGTCAATCATTGTCCCATGGAACTCATTGACCATATGACCAAACAATTACTACTTATGTACAAAGAGAGTGCCAATACTGACACCTACATCCGTATTTTAAATGCTCTCACTTTCTCTGCAAAATACTTCTCTGAACTGGGTTACTATCAAAAGGCTGATGATATTATTAAAAAAATTAAATCACTTCAGACCTTCGAACGAGGCTATCTAGCTGTTCCCCTCATGTTCCTAGAAGTTGAACATGTTTATAATCAATTTAGATGGAACAAACCTGAGTCTATTCCCCTAGCCAAAAATCTATTTAACTATCTCCAAAGCGCAAAATTTATTGATCAGCAATATTACTCTAATTTTATCAATGCCTTCACCTATCACTGCCACTCATTAAATAAGACTGGAATTGATTTATTCTAAGCATCAAAAAAGTTGCTCCATTTTAGGAACAACTTTTTTATTTATAATTAAAAGTCTCCCCTGCCAACTTATCAGCGAGCTTAGGAAAGAGAGTATAAAATTTGTGGGCCAAGTTCAACAAGACTGGGAGATTTAGTTCTCGTTTGTTTTTTCCTATACACTTAACAATCTTTCTAGCCACTGCGTCTGGTTCTAACAGGAAGCGGTTAACCGACTTGAGATAGGTTCCATCTGGGTCCGCTTGGTCAAAAAATCCTGTGCGTATTGGCCCTGGATTGACCGTCGTTACATAAACACCGTAGGACATAAGTTCGAGGCGCATAGCATTTGAAAAACCAATGGCCGCAAACTTGGTCGCTGAGTAAAGGCTGGACTTACCAGTAGCTATTAGACCTGCCATGCTGACGATATTGATGATATGGCCTTTTCGGCTTTCCTTCATACGAGCAGCAAGGCGACGAGACAGATTCATCAAAGCAAAGGTATTGACCTCGAACATCTGGTGAATATCTTGGTCAGAAATCTGGTCAAATTCCTCGAAAATCCCGTAACCAGCGTTGTTAATTAAGACATCAATCTTGCCATAGCGGAGATAGAGATCAGTTACCAGAGATTCTAAGGCTGAATCATCGGTAATGTCGATTTCAATCAATTCTGCATGGGGATGATTTCCGTAGAGTTGAGCTAATTTTGCTTTATTTCTACCAAGCAAGATGAGCTGGTCATCTGGCAGGAGTTTGACCATTTCTTGGGCTAGACCACCGCTAGCTCCGGTAATCAGAATAGTAGGCATACTTATCCTTTCTCAATCTGTTAGATTTCCACTTCTTCCAAGTCTTTGACCACATGGACATTTTCAAAGACACTAGCAGCGTCTTTCTTGAGTTTGCTGATATCTTTTGATAGAAAGCGAGCACTGATATGGTTGAGCAAAAGTCGTTTTGCACCTGCTTCTACTGCTACTTGTGCAGCTTGCATGTTAGTAGAGTGGCCATGGTTACGAGCAATTTTTTCATCACCCTTGCCATAAGTCGATTCATGGACAAGGACATCGGCATTGACAGCCAGACGCACACTAGCATTGGTTTTTCGGGTGTCACCCAGAATGGTGATAATCTTACCTGGACGTGGAGCTGAGATATAGTCTGCTGCCTTGATTTCAGTTCCATCTTCCAAAACAACATCCTGCCCGTTCTTGATTTTCCCAAAAAGTGGGCCAAATGGGACTCCAGCTGCCTTGAGCTTTTCAGCATCTAAAGTTCCTTCCAAGTCCTTTTGCATGACACGATAGCCAACGCAGAAAATAGTGTGGTCCAACTCCTCTGCATGCACAGTGAATTTATCGGTCTCAAGGATTTTCCCAAGGGAATCTTGGTCAAACTCATGGAAATGAATGCGGTAGGGCAGACGAGAACCTGACACACGAAGGCTGGTTAAGACAAATGACTTGATTCCCTGAGGTCCATAGATTTCCAAATCTGTCTGCTCTTCATTGGCCTGAAAGGCACGGCTAGAAAGGAAACCTGGCAAGCCAAAGATGTGGTCTCCATGTAGGTGGGTAATAAAGATTTTGCTGACCTTACGTGGTCGAATTGTGGTTTCCAGAATGCGATTTTGCGTACCTTCTCCACAGTCAAAGAGCCAGACTTCGTTAATCTCGTCCAAGAGTTTCAGGGCGAGACTGGAAACATTGCGGGCTTTAGAGGGCTGACCTGCCCCCGTTCCTAAAAATTGAATATCCATTCGATACTTTCTAATTAATCAATATATAACATGGCTGTGCGGTTTCCGATCGGAAATAGCGCTTGCCAGTAAAAGCTCTAGCTTCTTGCAATAAATCCTCTTGACTGTAGGCTTTGAGACGTTTACGACCATCAGCCAAGCTTTCCAAATCAGTCAAAGCTGTGAGACTCTCCATGCTAACAACTTCCTCATCTACAACAGCCTTCATGTAAATCTTACCAGACTCTTCAAAGACCAGTTGATGGGGGAAAATTTGCGCAATTTCAAAAAGCAAGTCATCCGAAATCTTCTCTTCATTTTCAGAGAAAATCCGACCCAGACCCTCACTCTCATAACAAAAACCAAAGGATTTACCCGACAGATTAAGCCGAATAAAAGGCTTATTTTCTAGGGTGAAACTTGGCTCAGTATTGTAAAGATTCAGTTCCTGACTGAGTTCCGCAAAATAATCCGTCGCAGCCTCAGGACTTTTTTTCTGGTAGAGTTCTGCAAAATAAGCATTGACCACGCTAGGCGGAGGAGTGATCAGTGCCAACTGCTCTTGCTCTGTTTTACCAGCTAGAAGTTGATCCAGATAGACCTTATCCAGACTTGTATAGCCCCCATATTTTAGAGCCAAGGTTTTAATATCAGTCATAAAATTCCTCTAACCTCCATTTATTTTTCTCGGAAATGTAGCCTGTAATCACTTCGCCGTCTTCCTGATAATCACGTTCTTCAAGAATCGCAACACTTTCTAAATCATGAATCTTGTAGGACTTAGAAAAAGGCACGCGCAGGGTAAAAGATTCAAAAATATCCTTGATTTTCTCTAAAAATAGTGTCTGCAAGTTCTCACGACTATCCTCAGACTTGGCAGAAATGAGGGTATAAGGCGTTTGGGTCGGCGTAAAATCCTCCACCAAATCCGCTTTATTATAAAGGGTCAAGCGAGGAATATCTTCCATGTCCAGGTCTTTCATGATGGACAGGACTGTTTTTTCATGCTCCTCATGGTAAGGATTGCTGGTATCGATAACATGAACCAGAAGGTCCACATGCTTGCTTTCTTCCAAGGTTGACTTGAAACTGGACACCAACTCTGTCGGCAAATCTTGAATAAAGCCAACTGTATCTGTCAAAGTTACTTGGAGATTGCCTCCCAGATGGATACTCTTAGTTGTCGCGTCCAAAGTCGCAAAGAGCTCGTCTGCTTCATACTGTGTCTTACTGGTCAAAGTGTTCATGATGGTTGATTTCCCAGCATTGGTGTAACCAATCAAACCAATCTTAAAGGTGCTTGACTCCAAACGTTTTTCTCTGACAGTCGCCCGATTTTTCTCAACCACCTTGAGCTGGCGCTCGATATCCGTAATTTGATTGCGAACACTACGACGATTCAGCTCCAGCTGGCTTTCACCAGGTCCACGGGAACCAATTCCCCCTGCCTGACGACTGAGCATAATTCCCTGACCAACCAAGCGAGGCAAGAGATATTTGAGCTGAGCTAGGTGAACTTGGAGCTTCCCTTCATGGCTTCGAGCTCGCATGGCAAAGATATCCAAAATCAACTGCATACGGTCAATGACCTTGACACCGAGAACTTCTTCTAAATTGACATTTTGCCGTGGAGTTAAACGGTTGTTGACGATGACAGTGGTAATTTCTTCTGCATCCACCATAAGCGCAATTTCTTCTAACTTACCAGAGCCGACGAAGGTCTTGGAATCATATTTTTCACGTTTTTGTCTGTAGCTATCTACAACGACTGCCCCTGCTGTTTTCGCTAAACTGGCCAATTCTTCCATAGAGAGATCAAAATTGTCCATGCCCTGCAATTCTACACCAATGAGCAGGACCCGTTCCTCTTTTTTCTCCGTTTCAATCATCTAAAAACTCCTCTATCTGGCTTAAAATGCGATCTTTTACACCAGTTTCTCCAATCTGATAAAAGGTCACCTGCATGCGATTACGGAACCAGGTCAACTGACGTTTGGCAAAACGACGAGTCGCCTGTTTGAGACTCTCACTAGCATCCTCCAAGGTCTGCTCTCCACGGAAGTAAGGAAAGAGTTCCTTGTAACCAATCCCTTTAGCAGCCTGCACATCTGGATAATGGTCAAAGAGCCACTTGGCCTCATCCAAAAGCCCAGCCTCAAACATCAAATCCACTCGGTGGTTGATACGTTCATAAAGCTGACTGCGTTCGTCATCCAAGCAGATGATCAAAGGTTCATACAAGGTCTCTTGATTTTCCAAATCCTGACCAAAATGGGCAATTTCTAAGGCACGCATAGCACGACGACGATTAAACTGGGGAATCTCAAGGCCAGCTTGCTCCACAAGATGAGCTAATTCCTCATCTGTATAGGGCTCCAAACCAGCCCGATAGGCCAAAATCTCCTCATGAGGAGTCTCTCCACCTAAATGGTAGCCTTCTAGTAAGCTCTGGATATAAAGCCCAGTCCCACCAGCGATAATGGCTAGCTTGCCACGACTGTGAATATCTTCAATAGCCATCTTAGCTTCTGAAACAAAATCAAAAGCCGAGTAAGACTCGGTTACCTCTCTAACATCGATTAAATGATGGGGAACAGCTGACTGCTCTTCTGGACTAGCCTTGGCCGTCCCAATATCAAGTCCTCGATAGACTTGCTGGCTATCTCCACTAACCACTTCGCCATTAAAACGCTTGGCCACTTCAATGGCTAGAGCCGTCTTTCCAACTGCAGTCGGTCCAACGATCACAATTATTTTTGTTTTCATCTTTTTTCCTTGAAAAATTCCCATTTTTTCGTTACTATTATTATAACACAAAAAAGTCAGTCAGAAAAATGTGACCTCTTGAAGGGGCTGGCTGATTGAGAATATAAAGGAGGAAGACTCATGGCTAAAGGATTCGCTAAAGGTCTTGTAACAGGTGTCGCAGGAACTGTCGCTGCCGTCGCAGGTGCAGTATACGCATTTAAAAAGAAAGTGATCGAACCAGAAGAGCAAAAAGCAGCTTTCATCGAAGAAAACCGTAAAAAAGCAGCCCGTCGCCGCGTATCACGTTAAAAAACAAAAGAAGTTGAGATTTATTGTCTCAACTTCTTTTTTCTATTCTTTTAAATAGCTAGGTCAAACTTCAACTGTGGTTTGACAGGGTCATAATCCACCAACTCAAAGTCTTCCGCTTTGATATCAAAGAAATTAGTCCCATCTGGCACATTCAAAACCAAACGTGGTTGGCAGTTTGACGGCTCACGACGAAGCAATTCCTGAGCTTGTTCAAATTGATTGTCATAGATATGGAGGTTGTTGATGAAGTAGAAGAACTTCCCAACCTTCCAGCCAAAATGCTTGGCAATCATCATTTGAAGAGCTACATACTGCATAGCGTTGATATGGTGGGCCACCAGCATATCATTAGAACGCTGGGTCAAGGTCGCATCCAAATAAATTTCCCCATCTACACGGCGGACATCAAACATGGTCTGAAAAGCGCACGGGAGCAGCCCATCTGTTTCTTCGAAAGCTTGGTAATCCCAGAGCGAAATGATATTGCGGCGGTTCCAAGGGTTGGCTTCCAACTGCTTGAGAATCTTATTGATGATATCGTGTTTCTTAACAACGGCACCATAGCGCTCACCGATGGTTCCCGTATCTCCCACTTCCCAGTCATTCCAGTAGTGAACATTGTACTTGTCATTAAGCACGTCTAGGCTATTTGACTGGTCTTGGTAAATCCAGAGCACTTCCTTGATGGCGGATTTGATAGCGATAGGGCGTAAAGTTGTAATGGGGAATTCCCCCTTGGCCAAGTCATACTCGGCAAATGCACCCGTTACATACTTGGAGTTGGCAACTGTCCCATCCTTGTACTTGGGACGGGCCTGCTCAGAAAAGACACCGTCTTTGAGGATTCGTTCAATATTTTCTTTAAAAATAATATCTGCTTTTGTCATTCTCTCTCACCTCATTTATTGTCCTAACTAGTATAGCATAAAAAAAGAAAGGAGGAAAATCACTCGCTTATGGTATGCAATTTTCTCCTTTTTTATTTTATTGTAAAACAAGTGATGCTGCTCCGATAACTCCAGCGTCGTTTCCTAGGGTTGCAAGAGCTAGTTTAGTAGTTGTGCGTACTTGTGGGAAAGTATTTTCATCGTAGACTTTTTGAACACCTTGTAGAAGGAATTCTCCTGCAGCTGACACACCACCACCAATAACGATTGTTGATGGGTTTAGGATTGAACCGATGTTAGCACAAGCGATTCCCAAGTAACGTGAGAAGTTACGGTAAACGATCAAAGCAAGATCGTCTCCTTCTTTTGCCAAATCAAAGACAGTCTTAGCGGTTACTTCTTCTCCATTATCAATCAAGCGTTTCAAGGCTGCATCGCCTTCGTATTCATCGGCATAGCGACGAGTCAAGTTGACAATCCCTGTTGCTGAAGCAACTGTCTCAAGGCAACCTTTCTTACCGCAAGTACATGCGATTGGTTGATCAAAGTCAACAGTGATATGACCAAGCTCACCTGCTGCACCAGCAACACCGTGAAGCAATTTGCCTTCAGCGACGATACCGCCACCAACACCAGTACCGAGTGTCATAAATACAACATCTGGTTGGTTATCACCAGCCCCCATCCAACGCTCACCAAGAGCAGCTACGTTGGCATCATTATCGATGAAGAATGGAATACCCAAGGCCTTTTCAATCTTCTCTTTAATTGGTTGAAGGGTTTTCCAGTTGAGGTTGTAGGCACCGATAACAGTCCCTTTTTCACGGTCAACCACACCTGGTGATCCCATCCCAATTCCTTGGAAGTCCGCTGCTGCCAATCCAAGCAAGTCCAAACGATGCTGAATAGACTCAATCATATCATCTACGATATGACTTCCCTCATCCAAAATATTAGTCTTGATAGACCATTTTTCTTGGATTTCTCCTGCTGTTGTTAAGATTGCAAATTTGATAGAAGTTCCACCAAGGTCAATCCCAATAATCTTTTGACTCATCATATTCTCCTTTTTTATTATGAATTAATTGAAAATGCTTACAGATATAGTATAACAAAATTCACTCATTTATGCAAAGGTTTGCATTAACTTTCTAGATTTTATCCTTACTTATGGTTTCCATAGACCTGAAGCATCTACATAGTAGCGGCCTCCATCAACTCGCTCATTTTTAGCCATTTTACCATCTGATTTCAAATAGTAGTTTCCTTGCCATGCATTGCGAGCATAAGAACCATCTGATTTCAAGTAATACCAGGCTTGATAAGAAGAGTCATAAACCCACTCACCTTGTGCCATTTACCGTTTGATTTAAGGTAATAAGCTCCTTGCCATGCATTTTTTGCATAAGAACCATCTGATTTCAAATAATACCAAGCTTGATAAGAAGAGTCATAAATCCATTCACTCTGTGCCATTTTACCATCAGCTTTCAGGTAATAGCTTCCCTGCCATGCATTTTTCACTGGATTTCCATTTCCATCAAAATAGTACCAAGAACCGTCCTGCTTAACCCAACCACTTGCTGTGGATGAAGTTGTATCAGTTTGAGTTGTAGCCGCTTGTTTTGCTTTAAAAGCACCCTTAGGAGCATTTTTCAATTCGCAAGCCACACCATCATGATCGCGGTCTAACTTGGCAGAATAACCAGGTTCTCCCTCGTGAATATCTGCGTATCCATTCGCCCAAGCTTCTTTACAACTAGAAAAATGAATGTTTTCTTCTGCTAACACAGGTTGTGAAAACAAGGCTAAGACTGGCAAGGTAGCCAGACTCATTTTTAAAAATAGACGTTTATTCATTTCGTTCTCCTATAACGATGTTATCGATTTCACTATTATTTTATCAAACTTATTTCAGCAATTCAAGGAAAGGTTTAATCTGTTCAGCAAACTCTTTTGGTTTAGCTTCATTCAAGACATGAGGACCATCTGGTATAATCTGAAATTGAGATTCTGATATTAGTTTATGAAGACTTCTCATAGAACTAAGATTCGGTTTATCTTTGCTGCCACAAATTAGTAAGGTTGGATAAGGACAAGTTCTTGATATATCAGTTAAATCAAGTGTCTTCAATTCCTCAGAAACTCCGACCATAAAAGCCTTGTCTGCTCCCTGTTTTTCAAATACTTTTTTGGGAAGTAGTTTAAAAATCATCAACTGAAGATAAAATAGGATATTACCAGACAGTTTAAGTGGACATCCTGATAGAACCAAAGCTCGGAGATTTGATAAATCGTAACTAGATAGTTCTAATGCCAGGGCAGCACCTAAGGACAATCCAACCAAAATAAAAGGTTCTGTCTCTTGAGCTAGATGCTGATAAACTCGCTCTTTAGCTTGTTGATAGTTGCTAACTCCAGAAGGAAATAACTCAATAGCCTCAGAAGGATAATCTGTCAGTAGATTCCGAACTTCTTTCCAACTATCTGCTGACTGACCTAGGCCATGTAAAAATATTAATTTCATTTAGTTCTCCCTTACTGACAACTCATACAAGCCCCTGACTGCATTACAGCCGTAAATAGCTTCTGCTCGGGCTAAGTCTTTTAAAGTCAAGACTCTCTCTTCTACCTGTCCTGTTTCCAGCAAGAGCTGACGGTAAATTCCTGGCAAGATTCCCAGTCGGATAGGCGGTGTGTAGAGTTTCCCAGAAATTTTCAGAACCAAATTTCCGATAGAGGTTTCAAGAAGTTCTCCAGACTTATTATGGTAAATGATCTCTTGCTCCCCTATGCTCAAATGCGGTCGGTGAGTCGTTTTGAAGTAGATAAAGGCTTGTTGCAAATCCGCTTCTTGCAGACAAAGTTGAACCTGACAGAAACTTGGACTAAGAGGTGTTAAGGTTTGGCGACTGAGTTCAATCTCTCCAGACTTGCTGAGACTGATTCGCAAGCGGTAGTCTTGATTAGTGTCACAAGTTAGGTACTCTGCCTCTATCTTTTGTTTCAAGTCTTCTGCATCAAAAGGATATGCAAAATATCGACTTGCTTTTCTCAGTCTTTCTATATGTTGCTCTTCAAACAGCAGTTGTTTTTGGCTGATTTTTCCAGTTGTAATCAGTTGGAAGCGAGCTTGTTTACGATAAAGGACTGCCGCCTTTTGATGAACCTCTCGATATTCAGATTCCCAAGTGCTATCCCAAGTAATGCCACCACCCACTCCATATATGGCTTTCCCTTGATGCAGTTGAATGGTCCGAATGGCAACATTGAAAATCCGTCGTCCATTTGGAAGCAAGAGACCAATCGTTCCGCAGTATACTCCTCTTGGTTGTGGCTCCAAGTCCTTAATGATTTCCATCGTTGCAATTTTCGGAGCACCCGTTATGGAACCACAAGGAAAGAGAGAACGGAAGATTTCAATAAGGTCAACATTCTCTCGCAATTGACTCTTGATAGTCGAAGTCATCTGCCAAACAGTTGAATACTGTTCCACTTGACAAAGACGTTCCACGTGCTCACTCCCCACTTCAGAAATACGGTTCATGTCATTGCGCAAGAGGTCCACAATCATCATATTTTTCAGAGCGATTTTTTTAGGATCCTGCTCCAACCAACTAGCTTGGTCAAGATCTTCTTGGTCAATCACTCCACGCTGAGTCGTTCCCTTCATTGGTCGCGTAGTCAACTCACGATCGTTTTGCTCAAAAAAGAGCTCTGGGCTCATGGAAATCACTGCCATTTCGTCATGTTCCACATAGGCATTGTAACCTGCCTCCTGCTCTACCACCATACGATTGTAGATGGCAAACGGATTGGCACTTAAGTCCTGCTCGAGTTGGACGGTGTAGTTAACCTGATAGGTGTCCCCCTGCCGCAAATGATGGTGAATCTGGGCAATCGCCTTTTCATAGTCCTCTGCAGACGTCACTTCCTGCCAATTTGAAGGCAAATAAACCTCATCATAAGTCAAAGGAATAGGGGAAATCTCCACCCTATCGTGAACAGTAAAATACAGTAAATACTCGTCCAATAAAGGTGCCTTGTGAACTGCTAGTTTCTCCTCAAAAGCAGGTGCAGCCTCGTAGCTGACATAGCCCACCACATAGTAGCCTTGCTCTTGGTAGCTTTCCACTTGTACCAGCAAATCTGCCACTTCTGCTACATTTCTCGTTTTCAACTCTTTAATAGGCTGGGTAAAGGTGTATCTCTCGCCCAAAGCCCTAAAATCAATCACTGTTTTTCTATGCATATCTTAAGTATAGCACAAAATAAGAAAACCCTCATCCGCAAAGCAGATGAGATTGTTTTTAGTCCCGTCACGTATCTTCTGATTAGAGGAAAAAACTCTCCTAGTAGCTATTTTGCTCTAGGAGAGTTTTAAGAATAATATTATCTACTTAGTCTCAAAAAAGGAGTTGCAACTGTTAGAAATCGTTACTGATTTTCTAATTTGTCTTCTTCATCTTCTTTTCGACGACGAGCAATAAGACCAAAACCAAGTATCGCACTAGCTGTTGCTGCAACAATTGCTGTTATGGATTCTGTTGTACCTGTATTTGGCAATTCTCTAGCCACTACACGCTGATTAGTAGCTACTTGCTGATTCTCATTTTCAAGTTGTGAGATAGGAGATGCTACACTATCTTTCACTTTAGCTTTGGCTTCATCAGTTTTCAATACTTGGTCTATTGCTTGTTTTTCCTGTGGTTTTTCTTTAGAAGTTGGATTAGCTGAGTTTACATGAACTCCAGCACTTGCTCCAACTGCCGGTCTAATTTGTGCAATCGGATTGACTGAGTTCACTTCTTCAATACCAGTTGACTGAGCTTGGTCGACTGCTGAGTTGGTTGTGGCATTATCGATGGCTGCTTTTGCTGCATCAGCTTTGGTTTTCGCTTCAGCCTTAGCCGCGGTCTTCTCTTCGTCTGTTAAGTCTGTGCGAGCATCAATCTCATCGTTCTTAGCTTTCAAAGCATCGTCGATTTCTTTCTTAGCTTCTGTCTTCGCTACTGCTACTGGATTAATTAAGTTTACTTCTATTGTTCCAATTGACTGAGCTTGGTCGACTGCTGCATTTGTTGTTGCGTTGTCGATGGCTGATTTCGCTTCATCGGCTTTAGCCTTAGCTTCTGCTTTTGCTGCAGTTTTCTCCTCATCTGTTAAGTCTGTACGAGCATCAATCTCATTATTCTTAGCTTTCAAAGCTTCGTTGATGGATTGCTTAGTTGCTGACTTAGTCAACGCCTCTGGATTGACTGAAGTGACTTCTCTTGTTCCAGTTGACTGAGCTTGGTCGACTGCTGCGTTGGTTGTTGCTTTATCGATTGCTTCTTTCGCTGCATCAGCTTTAGCTTTTGCATCTGCTTTTGCTGCAGTTTTCTCCTCATCTGTTAAGTCTGTACGAGCATCAATCTCATTATTCTTAGCTTTCAAAGCTTCGTTGATGGATTGCTTAGCTGCTGACTTAGTCAACGCCTCTGGATTGACTGAAGTGACTTCTCTTGTTCCAGTTGACTGAGCTTGGTCGACTGCTGCGTTGGTTGTTGCTTTATCGATTGCTTCTTTCGCTGCATCAGCTTTAGCTTTTGCATCTGCTTTGGCCTTGGCTTTTTCTTCGGCTGTTAGGTCTGTACGAGCGTCAATCTCATTATTCTTAGCTTTCAGAGCTTCGTCAATAGCTTGCTTAGCTGCTGTCTTCGCTACTGCTGCTGGATTGATTGAAGTGACTTCTCTTGTTCCGTTAGTCTTAGCTTGGTCGACTGCTGCATTCGTTGTTGCTTTGTCGATGCCTTCTTTTGCTGCGTCAGCCTTAGCTTTTGCTTCTGACTTAGCAGCAGCTTTCTCTTCATCTGTTAAGTCTGTACGAGATTCTATCTCATCATTCTTAGCTTTCAGTGCTTCGTCGATGGCTTGCTTAGCTACTGACTTAGTCAACGCCTCTGGATTGACTGAAGTGACTTCTCTTGTTCCAGTTGACTGAGCTTGATTGACTTCGGCATTTGTTGTTGCTTTGTCGATCGCCTCTTTCGCTGCATCTGCTTTCTTCTTAGCTTCTGCCTTAGCCGCAGTTTTTTCTTCGTCTGTTAAGTCTGTACGTGCATCTATTTCGGCAGTCTTAGCTTTCAAAGCATCGTCGATTGCTTTCTTAGCTTCTGTCTTCGCTTCTGGTTGTGGATCTACTGCTTTTACTTCTGTTGTTCCAGTTGACTGAGCTTGGTCGACTGCTGCGTTGGTTGTTGCTCTGTCGATGGCTTCTTTTGCTGCGTCAGCTGTCGCTTTAGCGTCTGCTTTGGCTGCAGTTTTCTCTTCGTCTGTTAAGTCTGTACGTGCATCTATTTCGGCAGTCTTAGCTTTCAGAGCTTCATCGATGGATTGTTTGGCTGCTGATTTAGCTACTGGTTGTGGATTTATAACTTTTAATTCTGTTGTTCCAGTTGACTGAGCTTGGTCGACTGCGGCATTCGTTGTTGCTCTGTCGATGGCTTCTTTTGCTGCGTCAGCTGTCGCTTTAGCGTCTGCTTTGGCTGCAGTTTTCTCTTCGTCTGTTAAGTCTGTACGAGAGTCGATTTCATCAGTCTTAGCTTTCAAAGCTTCGTCGATGGATTGCTTAGCTGCTGACTTAGTCAACGCCTCTGGATTGACTGAAGTGACTTCTATGATTCCAGTTGACTTAGATTGGTCGACTTCAGCATTCTTTGTTGCTTTATCTATGGCTGCTTTCGCTGCGTCTGCTGTCGCTTTAGCATCTGCTTTGGCTGCAGTTTTTCTCTTCGGCCGTTAAATCTGTGCGAGCATCAATTTTCGGCAGTCTTAGCTTTCAAAGCATCGTCGATTGCTTGCTTAGCTTCTGTCTTCGCTACTGCTTCTGGATTTACTGAAGTGACTTCTGAAGTTCCGTTAGTTTTAGCTTGGTCGACTGCTGCGTTTGTTGTTGCTCTATCGATTGCTTCTTTCGCTACATCTGCTTTCGCTTTAGCGTCAGCCTTAGCTACAGCTTTCTCTTCGTCCGTTAAGTCTGTGCGAGCATCGATCTCGTCGTTCTTAGCTTTCAGAGCATCTCCTATTGCTTGCTTAGCTTCTGTCTTCGCTACTGCTTCTGGATTTACTGAAGTGACTTCTGAAGTTCCGTTAGTTTTAGCTTGGTCGACTGCTGCGTTTGTTGTTGCTCTATCGATTGCTTCTTTCGCTACATCGGCTTTTGCCTTAGCATCTTCTTTAGCTTTGGCTTTTTCTTCCGCTGTTAAGTCTTTGTTCGCGTCAATCGTGTCATTCTTAGCTTTCAATGCGTCATCGATGGCTTGTTTTGCAGCCGGTTTCGCTTGTGCCGTTGGATTTACATTGTTTACTTCTGTTGTTCCATTAGTCTTAGCTTGTTCCACTTCTGCGTTTGTTGTCGCGTTATCAATTGCTTGCTTAGCTGCATCGGCTTTGGCTTTTGCATCTTCCTTAGCTTTGGCTTTTTCTTCAGCAGTCAAATCGTTATTGGCATCAATCGCGTCGTTCTTAGCTTTAAGCGCGTCGTCGATGGCTTGTTTAGCAGCTGGTTTTGCCACTGGCGTTGGAGTCACTGAAGCTACTGATACCGTTCCTGCAGTCTTAGCTTGTTCCACTTCTGCGTTTGTTGTCGCGTTATCAATTGCTTGCTTAGCTGCATCGGCTTTTGGCTTTCGCGTCTTCCTTAGCTTGGGCTTTTTTCTTCAGCAGTCAAATCGTTGTTGGCATCAATCGCGTCGTTCTTAACTTTCAATGCGTCATCGATTGCTTGTTTTTGCAGCTGGTTTAGCTGTTGGTGTTGGAGTCACTGAAGCTACTGATGCCGTTCCTGCAGTCTTAGCTTGTTCCACTTCTGCGTTTGTTGTCGCGTTATCAATTGCTTGCTTAGCTGCATCGGCCTTTGCTTTTGCATCTTCCTTAGCTTTGGCTTTTTCTTCAGCAGTCAAATCGTTATTGGCATCAATCGCGTCGTTCTTAGCTTTAAGCGCGTCGTCTATTGCTTTCTTAGCCGCTGGCTTCGCTTGCGCCGTTGGAGTTACTGAATCCACTGATGTTGCTCCGTCGTTTAGCTTGAGTTACTCCATCATTTGTCGTAGCGTTGTCGATTGCTTCTTTCGCTGCATCAGCTTTTGCCTTAGCTTCTGCTTTGGCTTTAGTTTTTTCTTCAGCTGTTAAATCATCATTCGCATCTATTGCATCTTCTTTTGCTTTTAATGCATCATCTATTGCCTGTTTGGCTGCTGGTTTTTTAGCTGCTTCAGGACTACACGAATTTACATCACTTAAACCAGATATACTATTTACATCAACTTTAATATCTGTATCTGCTGCATCAATCGCTTCTTTCGCCTCATTAGCTTTATTTTCTACTTCAGCTTTTGCTGCAGTTTTCTCTTCAGTTGTTAAATCATCTCGAGCATCAATTTCTTCTATTTTCTTCTCTAGAGCTGCATCAATTGCTTTTTTAGCCTCTGATTTCTTAACTGGTTCTGGACTAAATGAATTTACATCACTTAAGCCCGATATACTATTTACATCAACCTTAATATCTGTATCCGCTTCATCGATTGCTTGCTTAGCCGCATCTGCTTTTTTCTTAGTCTCTTCCTTAGCTGCTTGTTTCTCTTCTGCTGTTAAGTCATTGTTCGCATCAATTTCTGCTTCTTTAGCTTTAAGTGCTTCATCAACTGCTTTTTTAGCCTCTGGTTTCTTAACTGCTACTGAATTCAATGAGTTTACATCTGCTACCCCAGTAGTTTTTGAATTTTCAACGTCAGCATTTGTTGTCGCTTTATCAACTGCCTGTTTTGCTGCGTCTGCTTTGGCTTTAGCTTCTTCTTTAGCTGCTATCTTTTCTTCAGCTGTCAGATCATCTCGAGCATCGATTTCTGCTTCTTTGGCTTTAAGCGCATCTTCTATCGCTTTCTTAGCTGCTGGCTTAGCTTGCGCTGTTGGATTTACTGAAGATACACTCGTTGCTCCAGCGTTTTTAGCTTGAGTTACTGCATCATTTGTTGTCGCATTGTCAATTGCAGTCTTCGCTGCGTCTGCTTTTGCTTTCGCATCTTCCTTAGCTTTTGCTTTCTCTTCCGCTGTTAAGTCGTTATTCGCATCGATCTCATCGTTCTTAGCTTTAAGTGCATCGTCTATTGCTTTTTTAGCCGCTGGCTTCGCTACTGGTGTTGGAGTTACATTGTTTACTTCTGTTGTTCCGTTAGCCTTAGCTTGCTCAACTCCTGCGTTTGTTGTCGCGTTGTCGATTGCAGTCTTCGCTGCGTCAGCTTTGGCTTTCGCGTCTTCCTTAGCTTTGGCTTTCTCTTCAGCAGTCAAATCGTTATTGGCATCAATCGCGTCATTTTTGGCTTTCAATGCGTCATCGATGGCTTGCTTCGCAGCCGGTTTTGCTACTGGGATTGGAGTTACATTGTTTACTTCTGTTGTTCCGTTAGCCTTAGCTTGTTCTACCGCTGCGTTTGTTGTTGCGCTATCGATTGCTTGTTTCGCTGCATCGGCTTTGGCTTTGGCGTCTTCCTTAGCTTTGGCTTTCTCTTCAGCAGTCAAATCGTTGTTGGCATCAATCGCGTCGTTCTTAACTTTCAATGCGTCATCAATTGCTTGCTTCGCTGCTGGTTTGGCTACCGGCGTTGGAGTCACCGAATCTACTGATGTTGCCCCAGCGTTTTTAGCTTGAGTTACTGCATCGTTTGTTGTCGCGTTATCGATCGCTTGTTTCGCTGCATCGGCTTTCGCTTTTGCATCTGCTTTAGCCGCTGTTTTTTCTTCGTCTGTTAAGTCGTTATTCGCATCGATCACGTCGTTTTTAGCTTTAAGTGCATCGTCTATTGCTTTCTTAGCCGCTGGCTTCGCTTGCGCCGTTGGAGTTACTGAATCCACTGATGTTGCTCCGTCGTTTTTAGCTTGCGTTACTGCATCATTTGTTGTCGCCTTGTCGATTGCTTGCTTAGCTGCGTCTGCTTTTGCTTTTTGCATCAGCTTTCGCCGCAGTTTTTTCTTCGTCTGTTAAGTCGTTATTTGCGTCGATCGCGTCGTTCTTAGCTTTCAGTGCATCGTCAATTGTTTTTTTAGCCGCTAGTTTCGCTTCTGGCATTGGGTTTACTGAATCTACTGATGTCGCCCCAGCGTTTTTAGCTTGCGTTACTGCATCGTTTGTTGTCGCGTTGTCGATGGCTTGCTTCGTTGCGTCGGCTTTGGCTTTTGCATCTTCCTTAGCTGCAGTTTTTTCTTCGTCTGTTAAGTCATTGTTTGCGTCGATCGCGTCGTTCTTAGCTTTCAATGCGTCATCGATGGCTTGTTTTGCAGCTGGTTTAGCTGTTGGTGTTGGAGTGACTGAAGATACACTTGTCGCTCCGTCATTTTTTAGCTTGTTCTACCGATGCATTTGTTGTCGCGTTGTCAATTGCTTGTTTCGCTGCGTCTGCTTTGGCTTTTGCGTCTTCCCTAGCTTTGGCTTTTTCTTCAGCAGTCAAGTCGTTGTTTGCGTCAATTTCTTTAATCTTATCAGCTAACGCGACTTCTACTGCTTTCTTAGCTGCTGGTTTGGCTACCGGCGTTGGAGTCACCGAATCTACTGATGTTGCTCCGTCATTTTTTTAGCTTGTTCTACCGCTGTGTTTGTTGTCGCGTTGTTGATGGCTTGTTTCGCTGCGTCGGCTTTGGCTTTTGCATCTTCCTTAGCTACAGTTTTTTCTTCGTCTGTTAAGTCATTGTTTGCGTCGATCGCGTCGTTCTTAGCTTTCAATGCGTCATCGATCGCTTGTTTTGCAGCTGGTTTAGCTGTTGGTGTTGGAGTGACTGAAGATACACTTGTCGCTCCGTCATTTTTAGCTTGTTCTACCGCTGCATTTGTTGTCGCGTTGTCGATTGCAGTCTTCGCTGCATCGGCTTTGGCTTTCGCGTCTTCCTTAGCTTTGGCTTTTTCTTCAGCAGTCAAGTCGTTGTTTGCGTCAATCGCATCATTCTTAGCTTTCAATGCGTCATCGATGGCTTGTTTTGCAGCCGGTTTAGCTGTTGGTGTTGGAGTGACATTGTTTACTTCTGTTGTTCCATCAGCCTTAGCTTGTTCTACCGCCGCATTTGTTGTTGCGTTGTCGATTGCTTGTTTCGCTGCGTCTGCTTTGGCTTGCGCTTCTTGCTTAGCTGCGGCTTTTTCTTCGTCTGTTAAGTTGTTATTTGCTTCGATTTCTTTAATCTTATCAACTAACGCGTCATCGATCGCTTTTTTAGCCGCTGGCTTCGCTTGCGCTGTTGGATTCACATTGTTTACTTCTGTTGTTCCATCATTTTTAGCTTGTTCTACCGATGCATTTGTTGTTGCGTTGTCAATTGCTTGTTTCGCTGCGTCTGCTTTGGCTTTTGCGTCTTCCTTAGCTTTGGCTTTCTCTTCAGCAGTCAAATCGTTGTTCGCATCAATCGCGTCGTTCTTAACTTTCAATGCGTCATCAATTGCTTGTTTTGCCGCTGGCTTCGCTTGCGCTGTTGGATTCACATTGTTTACTTCTGTTGTTCCATCATTTTTAGCTTGTTCTACCGATGCATTTGTTGTTGCGTTGTCAATTGCTTGTTTCGCTGCGTCTGCTTTGGCTTTTGCGTCTTCCTTAGCTTTGGCTTTTTCTTCAGCTGTTAAGTCGTTGTTCGCGTCAATCGTGTCATTCTTAGCTTTCAATGCGTCATCGATGGCTTGTTTTGCAGCCGGTTTGGCTACCGGCGTTGGAGTGACTGAGTCTACACTTGTTGCTCCGTCGTTTTTAGCTTGCGTTACTGCATCATTTGTTGTCGCCTTGTCGATTGCTTGCTTCGCTGCGTCAGATTTGGCTTTTGCATCAGCTTTCGCCGCAGTTTTTTCTTCGTCTGTTAAGTCATTGTTGGCATCAATCGCGTCGTTCTTAGCTTTCAATGCGTCATCGATGGCTTTCTTAGCTGCTGGTTTGGCTACCGGAGTTGGAGTCACCGAATCTACTGATGTTGCTCCGTCGTTTTTTTAGCTTGCGTTACTGCATCATTTGTTGTCGCCTTGTCGATTGCTTGCTTCGCTGCGTCAGATTTGGCTTTTTGCATCAGCTTTCGCCGCAGTTTTTTCTTCGTCTGTTAAGTCATTGTTGGCATCAATCGCGTCGTTCTTAGCTTTCAATGCGTCATCGATGGCTTTCTTAGCTGCTGGTTTGGCTACCGGAGTTGGAGTCACCGAATCTACTGATGTTGCTCCGTCGTTTTTAGCTTGCGTTACTGCATCATTTGTTGTCGCCTTGTCGATTGCTTGCTTCGCTGCGTCAGATTTGGCTTTCGCGTCTTCCTTAGCTTTGGCTTTTTCTTCAGCAGTCAAATCGTTGTTGGCATCAATTGCGTCGTTCTTAGCTTTCAATGCGTCATCGATGGCTTTCTTAGCTGCTGGTTTGGCTACCGGAGTTGAGTCACCGAATCTACTGATGTTGCTCCGTCGTTTTTAGCTTGCGTTACTGCATCATTTGTTGTCGCCTTGTCGATTGCAGTCTTCGCTGCATCGGCTTTGACTTTCGCGTCTTCCTTAGCTTTGGCTTTTTCTTCAGCAGTCAAATCGTTGTTGGCATCAATTGCGTCGTTCTTAGCTTTCAATGCGTCATCGATGGCTTTCTTAGCTGCTGGTTTGGCTACCGGAGTTGGAGTCACCGAATCTACTGATGTTGCTCCGTCGTTTTTAGCTTGCGTTACTGCATCATTTGTTGTCGCCTTGTCGATCGCTTGTTTCGCTGCGTCGGCTTTGGCTTTCGCATCTTCCTTAGCTTTGGCTTTTTCTTCAGCCGTTAAATCGTTATTGGAATCAATCGCGTCATTCTTTGCTTTCAATGCGTCATCGATGGCTTGTTTTGCAGCTGGTTTGACTACCGGCGTTGGAGTCACCGAATCTACTGATGTTGCCCCAGCGTTTTTAGCTTGAGTTACTGCATCGTTTGTTGTCGCGTTGTCGATCGCTTGTTTCGCTGCGTCGGCTTTGGCTTTCGCATCTTCCTTAGCTTTGGCTTTTTCTTCAGCCGTTAAATCGTTATTGGAATCAATCGCGTCATTCTTTGCTTTCAATGCGTCATCGATGGCTTGTTTTGCAGCCGGTTTAGCTGTTGGTGTTGGAGTTACTGAAGATATACTTGTCGCTCCGTCATTTTTAGCTTGTTCTACCGCATCGTTTGTTGTCGCGTTGTCGATGGCTTGCTTTGCTACATCTGCTTTGGATTTTGCGTCTTCCTTAGCTTTGGATTTTTCTTCAGCAGTCAAATCGTTATTGGCATCAATCTCTGCTTCTTTTGCTTTTAACGCTTCATCAACTGCATTTTTTGCGTCAGTTTTCTTTTGGCTTGCTTGCGGATTAACGCTTTCTACATCAGCAACGCCTGTAGTTTTCGCATTATCTACTGTTGAGTTTGTTGTTGCAGTATCAATATTATTTTTAGCCGCTGTTGCTCTTGCTTGTGCATCTGCTTTTGCTGCTTCTTTTTCTTCAGTTGTTAAATCATTTCTTGCATCAAGTTGTGCTACTTTCGCTTTCAGCGCGTCTTCGATTGCTTTCTTAGCCACTGGTTTCGCTACCGCTGTTGGCGTTACTGAACTTACACTTGTCGTTCCTGCCGTTTGGGCTGAGTCCACTGCTACGTTTGTTGTAGCATTATCGATTGCTGTTTTTGCTGCATTCGCTTTGCCTGTGCATCTGCTTTTGCTGCATTCTTCTCTTCTGTCGTTAAGTCGTTATTCGCATCGATGGCTGCTTCTTTCTCTCTTAAAGCTGAGTCAATAGCTGCTTTTGCCGTATCTTTCTTCGTTGCTACAGGATTATCATTGCTAATCGCTGTTGTCCCAGATGTTTTGGCATTATCTAATGCTGCTTTTGTCGTTACCGAGTTATCATTAATTGCTGTTAAAGCTTTCGCCTTATCGGCATTAACTTTTTCGATTGCAGCTACTTTTTCTTCGGCAGTTGCGTTTGTATTAGCATTAATCTCTGCAATTTTATTGTCTGCAGCTGTATTAATTGCATCAATTGCAGGTTGTTTATTTAAACTTGTGAATTCTGATAAAGGTTTTGTATCAGTTGAACCATCTTTATAGGTCACAACAAGATTTCCATTAGCATCTTTTGTAATCGTAGAAATTCTTGTCGCCTGATTGTCTACAGCTTGTCCTCTCTTACTTGTAAGATTTGCGTCATCATTAGTTTGAGAGTACTCGATTTTTACTTTTTCTTTAATTTTTTCAAATTCGTCAGCCGTAACATTCGCTGGATCTACTACACTAACTGTTCCTTCTGGAGTCTTAATATCATATTTAGTAGTCTGATTTTTTACAACAAATTCAACATAACCTTCAATTTTTTGACGTTCTGCAGGATTAGTAGTTGCATTAATTCTTCCGTTAAAAGGTGCACTTTCTCCATTATTGTCATCTTTTGCAACGATAACACTTGTCCATTTTTTCCCAGCAGTTAAGTTCGTTGTTCCAGTCATTTTAATGGTTGCTGTCTTCTTATCTTCAGAAACAGAACCTGCTCCGCTTGTTACTGCGCTATCAACAATATTCCCTACTGCTAAACCAAAACTAGTTGCATTATTATAGTTAATGTCACCAGGGCCACGAAGTTTTAGGTCCTTAATCTTAGACTCATCCGTTGCAGTAAATGTTAGGTCTGTCTCTTCTCCAGAATAGATATAAATATTTCTGTTCGCTTCGTTTGAATACGGTAGATTAACAACCGGTGGAACATTTTTTTTTGTACAATTTCACTTACTGGTTTCGTCTTCGTAGAACCATCTGTAAATGTAACAACAATATTATTTCCGACGATATTAACCGATTGAATAACATTCTCTGGGTGTTCTACTAAAGTTCCACGTTTATCAGCAAATCGTGCATCTTCGTTTGTTGTTGAATATTCTAATTGAATACTATCTTTGATTTTCTTTAAATCTTCTGCTGTAGGATTTGTCAAACTAGTTACAGAAATCTTTTCATCTGTAGGTTGAGATCTTAAGGCGTATTTTTTTGCTTGAGATTTTAACACTAAGTAGAAATACCCTGGGTCTGCAATACTATCACCTTTTTTAAGATTCTCTCTACCTTGATCATCAACCACCTGAATATAACGAGTACCCACGTTAAGTGTTTGGTTTTCTTGTTTTGTATAATCTCTGTGTTTTTTCAGTATATCGTTTGGACGACCTGTAATAACGATTTTCGCAGGATTGGCTTGACTCGCCTCCGATGTTACCCCTGCCGTTTCAGCACGATTTATTACAGTAGCTGTAAATCCAAATTCAACATCCAAGTCATTATCTGTACCTGCAACATTAGGGAATCTTTGTCTAGATCCTTTCTTAATCGTTGCATAACGAATCTTTCCAGTTTCAGAATAAACCGGAATTTCTAATGAGAAATGCTCTTCGTTATAGATATAGATTTTCTTCTCATCTGGTATGGAGAATGTAAAATCTACCTTTGGATCTTGATTCACAGCCGCACGGAATGTTGTATCCTTTTCAATTTCACTTCCATTACGCGGATCATTGGCACCAGTCTTTTCAATCGCATTTGATTCTGATGGTTTCTCAGTATTTTCAGCTTTGATACCAACTGTTTCTTTATTCTCAGTAGTATCTGTTGAAACAATTTCTTTTTTCTCAACCGGCTTATTTCGTAATTTTGAGTTAACAGCAGTAACCAGTTTTTGATAGGCACTCGTCAATTCTTCTTGACTGCTTGCGCTCGCTAAAGTTGCTTTGGCATTAGCTAACTCAGCAGCTAGACTCGCTACACTTTCCTCTGTCTTATTAGCGTAGGCTCCACTTGAAATCTTACCTTCAATTTCACCAATATAATTTGCAAGTTGACTTTTATCTAGTTCTGGTTTAGTAATTTTCGGCTCACTGATTTTGGACTCACTCTGATTTTCAGTCTTATCCCCACCTTCTTTAGCCAACTCTACTTTACTAGAAGACTCTTCAGTTACTTTCAATTGATCCGCTGCAACTGCTCCATTTCCTAAAAACATTAAAAAGGCAGCAACCGCTACACTCGCTGCACCAAAACTATATTTACGAATGGAGAAACGCATGATCTTTTCTTTTCTCTGATTCTCAAGGGACTTATCAGAAAGCTTGTTCTTCATTTATAATATTTCCTTTTCTTTTATCTATGTACACATTATATCATATTGAATTTTATGCGTATTTACAAATTTCTTTATATTTCATTTTATAATTTTTAAACTATTTTTTGCAAGTTGTTTGAACTCGAACAGAATCCATAAAACAAAGCCCAGACTGACATTTCATTTACTTTTTTTGAAAATCTATTTTTCTAGTATTTTTGGTTATAAATATATTCAATAATTATGCTTGTAAATGAACATTTAAGAACTTCAAAAACATCAAAAGGTAGATCCAGTCAAAACTGATCTACCTTTTTATCATTTTCTTGCTATTAAATTACTCTTGATTATGCTTTAGTGAATAAATCACCAGCAAATCCATCTGATTTCTGCAAGAGTTGTTTGTAAACTTTTTCTTTGAGTGCAACTGTTTGGTTTGAATTACCCGCTTTCAGGTCATTTTCAACAGCTTTGTTGAACAATTCTTGGAGTCCTGCATAAGTTGAAATTTTTCTGTCCGTCGATTTCAATTTCGACAAATCCTTTTTCTCCTTTAGCTTTGACTTCCTTGAACCATTCTTTCTTCCACTCTTCTAGTGTGTGGAATTTACCACCAGACACTTTCTCAATGATAAAATCATCACCAAGACCCGGTCTACCAGCTGCTTTAGATTCTTGTTTATACTTGTTTGAAGCATATCCGACAAATCCATTGACATATCCGAAGTAACCCCACATACGGAATGTATTATGTTTGAACGAGATAGAACCTACAGCACTTTGACTTGTATTACCACCGTAAATTCCAGCCATCATACTTACAGTTTGATATGCCGTATCAAAACCTTCAGCACGATAATGTTTATTACCAGGCATATTATGCTTAGTCACGTAATTACCATCTACAAGGTCATCAATGCTTGTCAATTTCTTCTTGTTCTCCGCGTCATTTAGGTCACGAAGTAAATCCCATTGGTGTGGTTGTCCAACTAAACTATTTCTATCAGCTTTCTCACGCCATTTTTTGTCCATCTTCTTGAACCACTTGTTGTTGTCACCATCATTCTTCGCGATAACGGCATCCGCTTCTAAATGGTCTAGCATCATGAGCGCTTCATTATAGTTTTTCATGTAATGGTCGATAGCTTCTCTACTATCTAATTTATTTGGATCATAGTTGTACCATTGTTTACCATCGTTTTCACGTTTATAAGCCATGTTAAGACCTAGTGCACCGTAGTCACCATTCGAACTTGATACAGCTGGAGATTGTAACATTCCTTGAGCAAAGGCTTCAACGTCTGTACCTTCACGATGCCCCCAACCACCTAAGTAAGCCATACGGTCATTGATATGCGTTGTTTCATGAGTAAAGGCTGATGTACCAAAATCACTAATCATACTTGACCAAATATAGTACACGGCTTCTGAGTTTTGAGGTCTATCAAAGATATATGCGTATGCACCCATGCCATTATCACCGTGCCACTTACCAGTTGGACCATAGAACTCACGAATTGGAGCATAATCACCATTCTTCGTGTGACCCATTCTATCAACCCATCCACCTGGCGCACCATGGTTATCCCAGATAGCCGATGGAACCATGTTTTCAGATTTCAACAACTGATTACGTACATTATCAGCCGCCAAGCGAGACCAGAAGTCTAAATAGTTGATTTGTTCCTGTGCACGTAAGTCGATTTCTTTCTTGAATGCTTCACGTTCAGCTTCTGTATTCTTACCATATTTCTCAAACGCACTAAATGCTAGTGTATTATATGTTGAAATCAAGAACATATGAGCTTTCTTCGTATTAAGAAGTGGTAGGATATAACGTCCATGCTCACCGTTATTAAGGTTTTCATACAAATGATATTTTTTATTAGCAAACGCAGGGTTTGAGGATTGCTTCTCAACAATATAGTTAGTGTGTGATACAGCCTTCTTATACCAAACATTCATATCAGTATCTTCTGTAAACAACTTCATATTATATGTTAAAAAGTCATTTAAGTTACCTTTACCTGTTGCTCCCGCAATCACATCACGATAAGCATCTTGAGTTCGGTCACCTTTTAAGTTTTTCTCACTAGAACCAATTTGAATCAATCTATCGATAACACTAACATTCTTACCATAGAAATCAGGTTTGAACATCATAAGGTCTTTAATACTCATATCATTGTATTTAAATCCATAATAACGATTTAAATAAGTAAGAGCCATCATTATTTTAGCTTTGTTATCTTCTACTTTTTTAAGAAGAGCTTTCATGGCTGCTTCGTCACCGTTTAATTGATGGTCTTCGTTTTCGACTAAAGCTTTCACTAATTTATCTAAATTAGCTTTCGTTTCTTCGAAGCTTTCTTCAAGGAATAAGTTACGAATGTAATTGTTCTTATGATTGTCACTATTCTCAGCTGGTTTGTTACGTTTGTCCATTAAGTCACGAACTTCTTGTGAAATTAATTGAACACTATCTAATTTCGTTTTAATCTCACTGATTAGTTGAGTACGGTCTTTAACTACCATATTTGGTGTGTAAACTACATCACCTAAATCTGTAATACCGTATTCTTTTACTTGTTCCACATTTGACGTAGCTTTAGCTGATACAGCTTTTTCTTCTTTCGTACCATCAGCGTAATGAATTATAATATGATCAACATCAGATAAGTCCGTTACAAATTGTCCATCTTTCATACCTGTTACAGATAATACTTCAGTCGTTAATAATTTAGAACCTGCAGGAATTTTATTTCCTTGATTGATAATCCATTCTTTATTGTAGAATGGTTGAAGTTTCTCAATATTACGGTATGCAAGTTCACGATCTGCATTATAATCTTGAATCTCTTTATAAGTATCAGATTTTGGTTTAACTTGGTTTAGTTTATCTTCCACAAGTGGAGCAATTTCGAATTTATCAGCTGTAATTCCGAATGATTCTATTTTTTTGTTAGCTTCTTCTAAGCTGATTTCTTGGATTCGATTACTACGAGAATATTTGAATGAACGTTTTCCTTCACTCACACCTGTAACAACATAGTTTCTATCAATCCAATTATTTGTAAAGTATCCATCATCATCAACAAGATCTTTGGAACCATAGAATTCCTCACCATTTTCAACTTTCATCATTGTAACAGTATCAAGAACTCGACCCCATGGATAGTTTTTACTAATGAAACCACCAACTTCAACAGGCGTTTACCTTAATAGTTCCTTTAACGACAGATTGGCTAGTAAATGCATATTTGTTAACCCCATTTCCATCGTAACCATTATCTGTTCTAGCAACAAGACCACCAATACGAGCTTTATTTGCTACAATATCAGCATCAACATAGGCTTTTTTAATATTCCCTTTCCAAACTTCTCCAGAAATACCGCCCATATCCCAGCCTTTATCGCCAACACCAGTAACTTTACCAACAAAGGCAACATTTTGTAATAAACCACCAACGTCCACTTTGTTTACAATACCAGCAATACCATCTTTACCAAGGATGCTACCAGTTACCTTAACATTTTCAACTGTGGCATTTTTAGCTACTCTTGATAGTGCTGAAATATTTTCAACCCAAGGCATATTAATATTAACATTACCTAAATTAATGTTATTAATTGTACCACCTTCGACATTATCAAATAACTGACGAGCCATATTGTGAATTGTATAATGTTTTCCATCGACACTTGTTAAAGTTCCGCTGAATTTACCAGGTACATATTGTTTATTTGGAGTTGGTACGTTAGCAGCATTAAGGTCTGCACCAAGTTTAAAAGTACCACTTGGGTTAGCTTTCATAGCTGTTACCAAGTCATTAAAACTATAATATACATCACCTTCGTGTGCTTTTTGTTTTTCAAAGTAATGAACATACTCTTCACTGAAAGTATCATCTGCTCTACGTTGAACTAAGTCTGGAGCTTTCGCTACAACTTTGTACAATGTTTTGCCATCAACAACAACTTCTTCAACAGAACTTACTGCAAGTCTTGTTATCTTATTATCATGCGTTGTTACACGTAAATATAATGGAGCAACATCTGTTGGCTTTTCAGTTAATAAGCTCTTATCTGTTTCGTTTCCTTCAGCATCTACACTCATCAAACTTGTTTCTTTGATGTTCTTGATTTCAACTTTTTTGAGGTCTAACTGAATTTGTTTATCTTCTAATTTCTCAGTTTCTTCGCCTTCTCCACGATCATAAACCATCGTAGTAGATAGAGTGTATCCTTGATAATATTTCAATTTATCTAAAGTAGCGTTTAAATTATTTTCAGATACCGTTACTTCTTTTACAAGTTGTCCATCTCTATCTTTCAACGCTAATTTGATTGATTTGATTTCTACTCCAGCTGGTTTATTTAATGTATAACTAGCTGTTGCGCTCTTCTTCAAAAACATCTTTTTCAGTATTTGCCCATTGTAAGGTTGGTTTTTCTAACCCTTTTGTACCTTTTTTAATAATTTTATCTTGAGGTTGTAAGATAACTTTTTCTTCTACTGTTGGAGCATCGCTTGTTTTTTTCTCCACGAATTGTTTTTATACGTTTCAGTAATTTGTTTCTTACCATCTACACCTTCTTGAGCAACTGTAGTTGTTCCACGTTTTAAAGTATCATCCTCTTCTGTTTTTTTGTTTCAAAAAGGAATGGCTTCTTCTCTTGTTTCAACTTTTGTTCCTTCAATTGGTTTCGTACCTTTTTTAACAACTTTAGAAACAGCAGGCGTTTTCACTTCTGTAGTTGTAGAAAGGACTTTATCTGTTTCTTTACCTTCAACTGTTTCATAAGTTGTTTTCGTAACTTGAACTCCTTTAGTACCTTGCCGTTCAACTACTTCTTCATCTACATATTTTGTATCATCAGAAACTATTTCTGTTGTGAAATCTAGTTCACTTTCAGTAGACTTTTCAACTGTACCAGTTATTACTTTATATTCTGGATTTGCAGGTTGCTCTGTAGCTTGTCCTTCTTTTCCTGTTTCTTGTGTTCCCTTAGTTGAAACTGCTTCTGTATATTCAGGAAGTTCTGGCTGTACTAAAGCTTGACCTGCCTTACCTTCCTCTTGTGTGCCTTTTACTTCTACTGGAGCTTCTGGCAATTCTGGTTGCGTTAAGTCTTGTCCTGTCTTACCTTCTTCTTGAGTTCCTTTTGCTTCTACTGGAGCCTCTGGCAATTCTGGTTGTGTTAAGGCTTGTCCTACCTTCCCTTCTTCTTGAGTCCCTTTTGCTTCTACTGGAGCCTCTGGCAATTCTGGTTGTGTTAAGGCTTGGCCAGTTTTACCTTCCTCTTGAGTTCCTTTAGCTACTTGGTGACTTGGTTCAGCTTGTGGTACTGGAGTTGGAGCAGGTTGCACCTCTTTCTTAGTTCCGACTGCAATGACTTGCGACACAGGATTTTGGACTACTTGGTCTTCGATGATTTCTCTAACTTCTTGACCGTTGACCATCGAAACTTTAGTTACAAGGCGACGCTGACCCTTTACTCCAGCTGTGACGATACGAGTCTGTCCTTCTGCTAGATTCGCATCTGGATTTGTGACTGTTTCAAACGGAATCTCCACCAAGCTCTCTTCCTGTCTTGTCTGAGGCTTCTCAGAAATTGGTTTTGCTTCAACCGCAGGAGCAACCGGAGTTTGTGCCAAAGGTTTTTCAACAACAGGTTGGGGAGTGACAGCAGGTGTTTCTTGAACTACTTCTGTTTTCTCGATTTCATTTGCACTTTGCTTTTCTACTGGCAACTGAGGCTTCTCAGCTGAAGCTGGTCTTGATGGATGGAGTTCTGCTTCCTTGAAGTATCCGATGTATTCATAACCATCAATGTGGATAATCCCTTCAGCCAAACCTTCATGTGTAGAGGCCGAAATAGTTTGGTTATAGGAAAGCAATTCTTTATTTTCAAATGCGAATGTCCCATAAGGTACAAAGGTACTGGCTCCTAAAGAACCAATCAAGAGAACACCTAGAACCTCTTTGCGACCTTTTTGGACACCAAAAAGACTGCTAGAGAAGCAGTTGCCAAGCCAAGACCTGCCAAAGCTAGTTCCTTACTTCCTGTGTAAGGAAGTTGTTGACTGTTAGTTGCCTTCTTACGATAAACTACATAAAGAATATCATCATCTTGAAATTCTCTAGGAACCTCATGGTGAATCAGGGCTTTTTCAGACTCGGTCAATTCCTGCTCCGCCAAATAACGGTAATGAACGCTATGAGCACCGCCGACTTCATTGGCTTGAACCTTATCTACTGAAAGGGTACTAGCACCAAAAAGGAAGGCCCCGATTGCTACAGGACCTACCCCAACAGTTAGCTTACGAATCGAATATTTGGTGATTTTTTCTAGTTGTTGTTTTGTTTTTTTCATTCTCACGACTTTCTGATAGAATCTTGTGGATAATGCGCACGCGCACCTCCAATTAATTTTGGACGGCTAGCAAGAGCCGTTACATGGGCATGCCCAATTTCTCTCAAAAGAGGGCGAATCGGAACCTGAACATGCTTAACATGCATACCAATTGCAGTATCTCCGATATCCAATCCAGCATGAGCCTTGATAAATTCAACCTCAACTGGATCTTGCATAAACTTGAAGGCTGCCAACTGACCTGAACCTCCTGCATGGAGAGTGGGAAGGACACTGACGATTTCCAGACCAAACCGCTCTGCCACCTGACGTTCAACAACGAGGGCCCGATTGACATGTTCACAACCTTGAACAGCTAGATGAATTCCTTTTTCCTCTAGGATATCTAAGATGGTCTTCACGATGATTTCCCCAATTTCTTGGCTGGATTCCTTGCCAATCTGACCACCTATTACTTCACTAGAAGAAAGGCCCAAAACAAAGATAGATCCTTGCTTCAAATTGGCCTTTTCTAATACATCGTTTACAATCTGGCTAGTTTCTCTTTGAATGTCTTTTTCCTTCATACTTGATACCTCTTTTGTCATTATCTATCATATCGTTTTTCTACGTTTTAGCAAGATAGACAACCTAGAAAGCTTGCCCAATTACGCATAAAACTCCCAGAATTGACTGGGAGTTAACTAGTTTCTATTCTATTTATGTATATTTCAACTGTCGTACCTTTTGAGGGAATAGAATCAATCTTCATCTGGTAATCTTCTCCAAAATGAAGTTTGAGCCGTTGATCAACATTTTGAAGACCAACTCCCCCACGTTTGAGTTGACTTTGACTACTATCGCTAGCATCTTGGAAACCAATCCCATCATCCTCAATGCGGATGACCAATCCCGAATCCTGTTTCTGAACAGAAACTCTAATATGTCCCTGGCCTTCCTTTTCCTTAATGCCATGGTAAAGAGCATTCTCTACAAGAGGTTGTAGCACTAGCTTGGGCAAGACTAGATTATCAAAGGCAGGATTTTCATTAATTTCGTATTCCAGATTATCGCCATAGCGTTGTTTCTGGATAAATAGATACTGGCGGACATGATTAATTTCATCAGACAGGCAAATCAAATCTTTACCCTGATTGAGCGCCAAGCGGAAATAAGTCGCCAAGGACTTGGTCACTTGCACCACTCTCTGACTATCTTGAAATTCAGCCATCCAGATGATGGTGTCCAAGGTGTTATAGAGGAAATGGGGGGTTAATCTGGCTTGATAGAGCTTGAAGTTGGTACTGACGGGTCGTTTCTTCCTGCTTGCGAATATCTACCATCAGCTGATCAACCTGATCCAACATGGCATTGAACTGGCGAGTCACCTCTCTCAATTCATAAGCACCCGCTTCTTTGGCACGAAGATTCTGATTACCAGAAGCAATTTCCAGCATAGTTTCTCTCAAATCCTTCAAAGGGGCAATCCAGCGTTTAAGACTAAACCACACCAAGCAGAGACAAGCAAGAAGAGATGTGAAACTGGCTCCAAGCAAGGTCCACATGAGTTGACTCCGAACCTGGTCTAACTTCTCCAACGAAGACACGCCAAGCACCGTCCAATCAGTTCCAGCAATCTTTTCTTGACTGACATAGGATTGGTGGTCTGGAGTGTAACCCTGCCCTGTCTTAATATAGGGTTTCATGGCCTCCATTTCGCTAGACGAACTATAAACTGTATGTTGAGGATGATAAACAAATTCATGGTTTTCATTGATGATAAAAGCAAAGCCCTGCTGACCCAACTGGAGTTGGTTGAGATAGGCTTCCAGAGTTTCATAGGAAATATCCAAACGAAGTACACCTAGATTGGCTCCCTTTGCATCAAGAAGTTCTTGAGTGACAGAAATGACCCACTGGCTATCTGATTTACGAGCTGGAGTTAAAACTGGTTTAGCTCCCTGATGAATAGCCTTTTGGTACCAATCCTCAGTCATCATATCTGAGGAAGTTTTCATCTGCACACTATCATCCGTAGAAATGACCTGACCAGATTTGGTTACCAGCACAACAGCTTTCAAGTCCTGGTCTGACTTTAAAATGGTCAAAAACAAATCTCGAATTCCCTTGACCTTTTCTTGACTGGGATTCTCAGCATAGGTTAGGACATCTGCCTGCTGGGTCAAACTGGTCGAGGTGGTTTCTAATTTTTTGATATAAGACTGGATAAAGTGGCTAGTCTGACTGATAGTCGTTTGGCTATTGCCCTCAATAGTAGCCTCAATGGCTGAAGAACTAGATTGATAGTAGAAAGTCCCAACCAGAGCTAGGAGAATGAGAAAGACCAGAAAGATGGAAATAACCATTCTGACTAGGAGAGAAGAACGTTTCATCGATCTTCCCCCTTCTTAAACTGGCGAGGTGTCACACCTGCAATTTGTTTAAAACGTTGGGTAAAATAGTTCATATCTTCAAAGCCAACCTTCTCTGCGATCTCGTAAATCTTCAGATCGGTAGTTAAAAGCAAAAGCTTGGCTTGTTTGACACGTTCTCTCACCAGATAATCCTGAAAAGGCAGGCCTAACTCTTTCTTAATCAAAGAACTCAGATAAGTCGGGCTAAAACCCAAGTCACTGGCCAAACTCTTCAAACTAAATTGGCTATCAGCCAGATGGGACTGGATTTTCTGGGCCATATTTCCCTCAAACTTATCAGTCAATAAATCTTGTAACTGCTCTTCTTTCTCTTCCTTATCCAACTTTTGCTTGATTTCCCCAGCATTTCCTCGATATCCTGACGAGAAAAGGGCTTGAGTAGGTAATCATCCACACCTAGTTTGACAGCAGACAAGGCATAATCAAAATCATCGTAGCCTGTTAAAAAGACCAAATGCACCTGAGGATAGGTTTCTCGGACCAGACTGGCCAACTGGATCCCATTTAGCTGAGGCATGTTGATATCGGTTAAAATAATATCTGGCACCTGCTTTTGTATCAATTCCCAAGCCTGCCTTCCATTTTCAGCTTGACCGATGATTTCCATATCGTAGACTGCTACATTGACCAGCTTGGTCAATCCTTGTCTTACCAGATATTCATCTTCTACGATTAAGATTGTATAGGTCATGCTTCTCTCCTTTGTCACTTACTAGTATCAGTATAGCAAAATTCTCCTCTAACTGCTTAGGAAAGCCCTCTTAATCAACATAATCTAGTAAATAAGCGTAGCCTTTTTCTTCCATTTGGTCTTTGGGAATAAAGCGGATAGAGAGACTATTGATACAGTAGCGCAAGCCACCCTTGTCCTGTGGGCCGTCCGTAAAGACATGGCCAAGGTGAGAATCTCCAACTCGGCTTCGCACTTCCATGCGTGTCATATTGTAAGACTTATCTTCCTTGTAGGTGGCAACATCTGGACTGATGGGTTGGGTAAAACTAGGCCAGCCACAACCAGACTCAAACTTATCCTTTGATGAAAAGAGAGGTTCACCAGTTGCTACATCCACATAGATACCAGATTCAAATTTATCCCAGTAACGGTTTGAAAAAGCTCGTTCTGTTTGATTTTTCTGGGTGACTGCATACTCCTCAGGTGACAAGGTCTTTTTCAATTCCTCATCACTTGGTTTGGGATATTTGCTGGCATCAATGACGGGATAGGCTGCCTGATTGACATTGATATGGCAGTAGCCATTTGGATTTTTCTTGAGATAGTCTTGGTGGTAATCCTCTGCCACTACAAAATTCTTCAAGGTTTCCTTTTCAACTGCTAGAGGTTGGTCGTATTTCTTAGCCACCTCATCAAAGACTTGGTTAATCACCTCTAAATCCTTGTCATCTGTGTAATAAACACCAGTACGGTACTGGGTCCCCACATCATTTCCTTGTTTATTTTTGCTGGTTGGATTGATAATGCGGAAGTAATGAAGCAGGATTTCCTTGAGAGAAATTTGCTTGGCATCATAAGTAACATGGACAGTCTCCGCATGTCCTGTTTGGTTAATCAATTCGTACTTGGTTGTTTCCCCTCTACCATTTGCATAGCCTGAAACGGCATCCGTCACTCCGGGAACGCGTGAGAAATATTCCTCAACTCCCCAGAAACAACCTCCAGCCAGATAAATTTCGTGCAAGTCTGCGTCTTTACTAACTTCTGTTTTTTTCACTGTTTTTCCTCCTTGGCTAACTGCCGCTTTCTCAATTTGAGAGCTATCTGTTCGCCCTGCATTTCGCATCAATAGAAAATAGAAACCGCTTATGGCTAGGAAAAAGATCCCTGCCAAGACAAACAATTTTACTTTATCATTCATGACCTTTCTCTACCCCATTTCTTTCAATTCTTTTAAAATCATATCCTTATCCATAAAGCCTGGTTGCGTTTTGACCAACTTGCCTTCCTTGTCTATAAAGGCTTGAGTTGGGTAAGAACGGACACCATAGCTTTCCAAAAGTTTTCCTGATGGGTCAATTAGGACTGGGAAATTTTTATAATCCAAACCCTTGTACCAGTTCTTAAAGTCTGCTTCTGCTTGTTCCCCCTTGTGTCCAGGAGACACCACTGTCAAGACCACATAATCATCACCAGCATCCTTAGCAATCTCATCCGTATCTGGAAGACTGGCTAGACAGATGGAACACCAAGAAGCCCAGAATTTGAGATAGACTTTCTTACCCTTATAATCAGACAAGCGGTAGGTCTTGCCATCTACTCCCATCAGTTCAAATCAGCAACCGCCTGACCCTTGGTGGCAGTTTGCGAACTGACTTGTTCTGTTTTTGTTTGCTCCTTCATAGTAGATTGGTCTGACATATTTTTAGCCGAACAGGCTGCCAAGCAACAGATTGAGCCGACTCCAAGGAGACATGTTTGCCATTTTTTCATTTCTTCTTCCTCTCTATTCAAATAATGTAGTCAAAATGGAAGCATTTCCCAAAAGCACCAAGATTCCCATCACGATAATGAGGAAACCACCTACTTTTTTGAGGGTTCCAAGGTAGGGATGAAGTTTTCGGAAATGTTTCAAAACATAGCTGGAGGCAAGAGCTAGAACCAAAAATGGTAGTGCTAGACCCAGCGTATAGATTAACATGAGACCAGCTCCCTGCCAAGCACCTGAGCCACCTGAAGCCGCTAAAGCCAAAACAGAGCCAAGAACCGGCCCCACACAAGGCGTCCAAGCAAAACTAAAGGTCAACCCCAGTAAAAATGCCTGACTATAGCCGTTACCCTTTTGCCCCTGTCTCTTTAATTGTAGCCTTCTTTCCTTGTAGAGTCCCTGAAAATGTAAGACTTCCATCTGGTGCAAGCCCAAGAGAATGATGACCGCACCCGTCACATACTGAAACCAAGAAGCATACAGCAAATTGCCTAAAAAACCAGCTCCATAGCCTAGTAAGATAAAAACAAAGGATATCCCTGCTATAAAGGCCAAAGTTCTCAATAGACTAACAAGTGAGATTGAATATTTTCCACTAGAAGCCTGAGCACCATCTTCGTCATCCAACAAGACCCCTGCATAAACCGGTAACAAGGGTAAGATACAAGGAGAAAAGAAGGAAAGAATTCCAGCAAGAAAAACACTGATAAAAAAGATTATATTATCCATTGCCTTCCTCCATTCTTTGATTTGATAGGACTATTATAGCCCCAACACTCCAGAAAAAACAGGGATAATGATAGGGAAAAATAGGAATTTAATCAGATTATGTAAAAAATGGTGCAAAAAAAGCCAGACACAGTCTGACTTCGATGGAAACAGAAAAGAAAATTCACTAGTCTTCTCTGTTTATCTGATAATAAATAAGGTCCGCAATATAACCTTTTCGCTCAACCCCATTTGCAACAGTCTTTAGATAGGACATTCCAGCCTTCTCCATGACACGACCAGAAGCTGGATTAAGACTGGCATATCGTGCTCTGACCTTTTTAAAACCTGCTTGAGTAAAACAAAAGTCCAAGACAATTTTTAAGGCTTCTGTCATAATCCCACGTCCCCAGTAAGCCTTGCCTAGCACATATCCAATTTCACAACTTGAATCTTCCTCGTGTATTTCAACGATGCTGATATCTCCTATCACTTGCTCTGGATTCTCTTTGAGACAAATGGCCCATTTGTAATAATTGGGATTAGCATAGGATAAATCCCATTTTCGAATCGAGTTCCGAGTAACCTCGACATCAGGATGGGGATCCCAAGTGACATAGGTCAGATTCTCAGCGGATGAAGCCCAATTCTGAAACATGGCTTCTGCATCACTTTCCACAAATCTTCGCAAGATTATACGATCTGTATGTAACGTTTGCGTACCGATTGCTTTCATGACGCTACCTCGCTTTCTAATAGATGATTCTCTGTTCAATCTCCATTGAAACTTGTTTTGCTTTTGAATTTCAAGGTAATAAGCTAAAAAGGTCCCCCGGACCTTCCTCGCTTTCTCATTTATAGGCTCAGGGTAAAAAGACTAAACTCAGTAATAACTAAAAAACAAGTTTTTCATCTAGTTCCTTGACGCAGTCGCTGTCTGGTTTGAAATGCGCTCTAGCAAGCTTTTTCAAACCTAGTCATCGTTGCGGGGGTGAGACGACGAAATCGAACTCTGTGAGTTACCGATTTCTGTCTCACTCCCAAAAGTCATCGAATACGGTGATTGGTAGGTGGCGTTTATGTTGACCTTTGTGCCACCAGTTTTCGATTTTTGCTTGGGCTTCTGGGCTGATTGTTTTTGCCTTCTAGGTAGTCGTCAATCTCTTCATAAGTGACTCCGAGGGCCACTTCGTCAGCTAGACCTGGTTTATCTTCTTCTAGGTCTGCCGTTGGGATTTTTTCATAAAGGGCTGGGTCTGCACCAAGTTCCTGTAAGAGTTGTTTTCCTTGGCGTTTATTGAGGCGGTAAAGAGGGAGAATATCCGCACCACCGTCACCAAACTTGGTAAAAAAGCCTGTGATATTTTCCGCGGCGTGGTCTGTTCCAATGACCGCTCCGCTATGGGCACCTGCCAGGGCATATTGAGCAATCATACGGCAACGAGCCTTGATATTGCCCTTGTTAAAATCTGAAACAGGACTACCTGTCGCTTCAACTGTAGCTGTCATAGCATCAGCAGATTCCTTAATATTAACTACCAAGCTGACATCTGGCTGGATGAAGGCTAGAGCTTTTTGAGCATCTGCTTCATCAGCTTGCACTCCATATGGCAGGCGGACAGCGATAAATTTGTAGCTGTCGTCTCCCGTTTCTGCTCGCAGTTCTTCCATAGCTAGTTGAGCCAAACGACCTGCCAAAGTCGAGTCTTGTCCCCCAGAAATCCCTAGTACAAAGGTTTAAGGAAGGGATGTTTTTTCAGGTATTTTTTTAAGAAGTCAATGGAACGATGGATTTCTTCCTGAGCGTCAATCACTGGCTTAACCCCTAGTTGCTGGATAATAGTCTCTTGCAAACTCATTCTTCTTCTCCTTCGCCAAGGGCTTCCTTGCGCATCTTATCAATCAAGTCCATCTTGTCTTGCCATACATCACGCGCCAAATCCACTGGATAATGCTGAGGATTGAGCACGCGCTTGTATTCATCCCAAAGCTTGTCAAATTCCTTACGAGCATAATCCTGAATATCAGTCAGGCTAGGCAGGTTGTAAATCAATTTTCCGTCTTTGAAGATATCCACCAAGAGAGGAACGGCATCAAAATTACGAACGGTCTTCTTGATGTAGGTATAGGTCGGATGGAACATCTTGATTTCTGTCATGTCGCTCACATCCACACCGTCATAAGTGATGTAGTCGCCTTCTGACTTGCCTTTTTCACGACTGGTAATGCGCCACACCTGCTTCTTACCTGGTGTAGACACTTTTTCAGCATTATTTGACAGCTTAATCGTATTGCGCATGTTCCCATTTTCATCTTCAATTGCAACAATCTTATAAACTGCCCCAAGAGCTGGCTGATCATAGGCTGTAATCAGCTTGGTTCCCACACCCCAGACATCAATCTTGGCCTTTTGCATCTTGAGGTTGAGAATGGTATTTTCGTCCAAATCATTTGAAGCATAAATCTTAGCCTCTGTAAATCCAGCCTCGTCCAGTTGCTGACGGACTTTCTTAGAAATGTAGGCAATATCCCCAGAGTCAATTCGCACACCCATAAAGTTAATCTGGTCGCCCAACTCACGCGCCACCTGAATGGCAGCTGGTACACCGATGCGAAGGGTATCATAAGTATCCACAAGAAAGACACAATTTTTGTGGGTCGCAGCGTAAGCCTTGAAGGCCTCATAGTCGTTACCATAAACCTGTACCAAAGCATGGGCATGGGTTCCCAAGACAGGAATGTCAAAGAGTTTACCAGCACGCACGTTGCTGGTTCCATTGGCACCACCAATCACCGCTGCGCGTGTTCCCCAGATAGCTGCATCCATTTCTTGAGCCCGACGTGTCCCAAACTCCATCAAGGGTTCATCTTCAATGACTGAACGAATACGAGCTGCCTTAGTCGCCACCAAGGTCTGGTAGTTGACGATGTTCAAAAGAGCCGTTTCGACCAATTGACATTGAGCTAGAGGGCCTTCCACCTGCACAATCGGTTCATTAGCAAAAACCAAGTCCCCTTCTTGGGCAGAACGAACGGTCAACTCCAACTTGAAATTGCGGAGATAGTCCAAGAATGACCCATGATAGCCCAGCGACTCCAAATAGGCAATATCGCTATCTGAAAAACGCAAGTCTTCAAGATAATTCACAATTCTTTCCAAACCTGCAAAAACTGCATAGCCATTTTTAAAAGGCTGTTGGCGGAAATAAACCTCAAAGACCGCCTTTTTATTGTGAATCCCTTGGTCAAAGTAAACCTGCATCATGTTAATCTGGTACAAGTCCGTGTGCAATGTCAAACTATCATCTGGATACATACTTTTCCTACTTCCTTAACTAGAAACCAATGAAAATTTTCAAGAACTTTCATGTGTTCCAATAAATTAGTACTATTATAACACATTTTGGCTGGATTGAGAAAAGAGTAACAAGCTATTCTCCACTCTCCAGTTCATCCATATCTTGTTCAAATTTTTTCTGAGCCCATTCGCCATAACTTTTAAGGCCGAGATTACCGATAAAAACCCAAGGAAGGTAAATCAGATAAGTAATGACCCAAGCAGATAAGTATTTAAGGTTCAAAGGATTGTGCTGATAAATTTCTATGTTGAATTGATAATTCTGCAACATCAAAAGAGTCGTAATAGCCAAGTTTAGGCAAAAAAACAACCCAAAATCGTAAAATGAAAACGACTATAGTAGGTCACTCCCAGATAACGGGCACGATTGAAAAAGAAGAAAATTCCTACTATCAGAGTATACACTAGAAAATTCGGATTAAAAAGAGAGGGAGCCAACACTGCCACCAAATAGCTTAGAAGCACAAGCCCAATGAAGAGGGTAAAAGACTCTGCCCCAGCTTTATTGATTAGTTGTTCTTCTCTTTCGTCAAGTAATTGATAATGAATAAATTTATTTACCATCTTCTTCCTCCCAAAATAATTGGTCTAGGGTTTTCCCTAAACATCTGCAAATGGACTGGCAGAGCGAGAGACTGGGATTGTATTTCCCTGCCTCTATCAAACCAATAGTCTGGCGTGTCACACCAACAGCCTCTGCCAGTTGACCTTGAGTTAAATCAAGCTCAACCCGAGCTAATTTTAATTTTAAATTTTTAGCCACCTGCGTCCTCCTTATAGTTTTAATACTCATCTACTCTTAAAAAATCCAAAACTAACACAAGCTGTCAGCTATTTATTATAACCTCATTAATTAGCACTCCAATATTATCTTCAACCTAAAAATCAGTATGTTGGATTGTTTGAAATAAACTTCCTAGTTTACTCTTTTTATTTTTTTGTTTAGTATTAGCTTTAGTAGAATCTTTTAAACGAGTTTTTTTATTGCTTGTACTTCTTGTTTAGTTTAGTTGGTTTCATATTACTATTATATAATGCTTTTTGGAAATGAGTCTAGCATAAGACAAAAACGTGTACACAGCAAGAGAAGGAGCATACCAAGATGACTGATTTTTTTGCTGGTTTTAAGTATGCAAAAATAATACTAAACGAAACTAAAATGAATACTTCTTGCTTTTTCTTGAGAGTGAAAAAGTACAATAAAAATGATTGTAGTGATTACCACAAGATACTGACTAATAGACATCGTATTTGAAGCCACAAATACAGGTAAAGAATAAAAAGGAAGAAGTTCAATTGCTTTTGATAAACAAATCATTACTAGTATTCATCATAATCGTATTTAATATATTAGGGATAAAAGAGTAGTAAAGCAACTAAAATACCAAATATCAAGCCACTTTTTCAATTTGTATAAATAGAAAATGTAAGATAATAGAAAATAAAATAGGACTAACAAAAATTGTATTGACTACAATAGCTACTATAAAATCTAATCCTAAATCACCTGGAACACCCAATTTACATACGATGACTAGTAGCACAATGCCATTCAAAAGCATAAATAATAGAAACTGAGATGGCATATAGAAAAATTAGACAAGACGTAAATCATCCGATTTTTTTCTTTTGATTATAAAATAAACTGATCGTATTGTTAGAAAAATCCCTGCTAATAATTCGGTTAGCATGTATAACAGCCATTAACATACCGAGCATAGCATAAAAATTTGAAATATGCTTAATACCAAGTGATGTCCCTTGAGTCTTTTAGAATAAAGAATGTAACCAGTATCGGCGGTATAAACGAGATAATCAATCCGAGATATATTACGCCTGATGAATATAAATCTCTTATATTTTTCCTTAAGAAAATTCAATTTATTTAATTTCATGATTATAACCTTCCTTTATTTTTGAACGATTTAGATAAATATCTTTAAGCGTCTCTTTTTTTAGTTTCAAAAATCAACTACTTTAATAGAGTTTTCGTTAAAAAAATTTAAAAAAAGCTCACTACTTTGAATATTCTCAGACATAGTAATTTTCAGTCCCTCTTCCTGAACAATATCCCCAAATTCTTGTTTGGTAAGGAAAATGTCTTTATCTGTAGCTGATGAAAAAGCTATCTCAAACAAGCAATTATGTCTATCTTTTCCTACTTTTTGGAATGTCAAAAGCCCGTTCTCCAAGAAAAGGACCCTCTCACAAATTTCTTCAATATCTTCTAATTTATGACTCGATATTAAAAATTCCCACATTTTTCATGTAAAGCTAAGTTTTTTAGAACTGCTAAAACTATTTGTGATGATTCAATATCTAAACCATTAGTCGGTTCATCTAAAATCAATATATCAGGTTCCGTAACGAGAGTTAGAAGCAAAGCTAATTTTTTTGTTTTTGTACCCTAAAGAATAGGTCTTTACTTTTTTTATTAATAGACTGAGTCAAATCTAACTCTTGGATCAAACTTCCAAATCTTTCTTTATTGTAGTCAACACCATATAAATTTGACAAATATTTTTAAATTCTCTAAACCTGTTTTTAGATAAAAATAATTTTGGTTCTTCGATTAAATACCCAACATTATCACTACTTATAATATTCCCTGAAGTCGGTTGATTATTCTGAACAAGAATTTTTCATCAATGTACTCTTGCCAACCCGTTTCTCCCTACTAGACCAACAATTTCACCCTTATTAAGTGCAAAAATTTATATCTTTGAGAATGATTGAATGAGCATAATGCTTACTTACATTTATAACTTCCATTTTTTTATTCCTCCATTAACATTCTTGGTTTTCTCTTTGATTCTCATTAATTTTTAAAAAGTTGCGCCTCTTTTTAACAACATTATATCATATATCTAACTTAATGCAATATATAAATGTCATTTTTGTAAAATTTTATTAACAAAAAAACTCTCTACCACCTAAAATGATAGAGAGTTTTCTGCTTATTCAATTTTTCTCAAAACATCTACAGCATCGTAGGATTTCACATCTAATGTCTTAGCTACGACTGTATTGTCCTCAATATCGTCTAGAAAGACACAATTTGTAGATTATAACTGCTACTTATCGATAGTTACTCATATCCATTAGTCCACCTCCATACTTATGTCAAGCCCCCTCTTTACTTTATGATTTCATATTCTCCTTACAAATCTTTTTGGTAATAAAATCTTTTTCCTGTGTAGGGATAGTCTTGTAAGGTAAAAACTTCCTTGTAGCCATGCATTTTATAAAAATCTGGAGCTTGAAACTGGTAAGTATTGACAAAAGCAAAACGACAGTTTCGATTCTTAGCTTCAGTTTCTGCTTGCTGCAATAGGTTTGAACCGAGTCCTTGCCCTCTCAGTTCTTCTTTTACAAATAAATACTCGATTTCTAGCCAATTTCCAAAAGTCTCTGCTATCAAACCTGCCATGAGATTGCCCTTTTCATCTTCGACATAAAGATTAAGTGGCTCACTTTCAGCCTCTTCTCTTTTTGAACGGTTATAAACACGAATCAGATTCCCTATTTCTTGTGATTTATGGGATTCCTTATTTTCCAATCTAAAGTACATCTAAACCTCCTTAAACACTGTTACAGCTTGATTATAGTCTTATTTCAATAGACTGTCAAACTAGCAAAAACTCACCAAGCTAAGCTGATGAGTTTCAAATCTATTTTCTAAATTTCCACTGGCTATAAATCCCGAAACCGATAATCCAGATAGCTGAACCGATTGCTCCGACAAATGTAGACTCTTGTAGAAAGAGAGTTACAAAGACAAAGACAAAGAAGAGCATGGTTAAAGGATTTAGGAAACGATAATGGGGCATGAGATAACCATCTGCCATAAAGTCTGGTGACTTGCGATACTTGAGGTGAGCCACCATAATCAAGATATAAATGGCGATATAGACACCTGATGATGATGCCGTAATCAAGGCAAAGGCATCGGAAACTCCTGGCAAGATGTTAATAAAGGCTGCTAGGGCAATCAAGATTGCTGAGGCAATGATGGCATTTTGTGGCACGTTGTGGCGAGAGAGAGTATCTGCCTTAATTGCTTTTAGGAAGCGATTTGGCGAATCATGGGCAATCTGATACAAATGACGACCTGTTGAGTAGAGAGTTGAGTTAAGAGCAGATGCCGCTGATGTCAAAACGACGAAGTTAATCAAGGCTGCCGCCCACTTGACTCCTGCCAATTCAAACACTGTAACAAAGGGAGAATCAGCCGATGCAAGTTCACGCCACGGAATGATAGCCATGATGGCTAAGAGGGCACCACCGTAGAAAAAGGCGATACGCAAAGGAATTTCCTTAACGGCTTTTGGCAAGACCTGACGTGGATTTTTTGTTTCTGAAGTCGTTACCCCGATAAACTCAATCATGAGGTAGGCAAAGAAAACCATCTGGAAGGCCATGACAAAGTTAACTACACCATTTGGGAAGAGGGAGAAATTGTCAGCAATATTGGCCAAACTTGCTACTCCATGTGGTGTCTTAAAGCCTGTCAAGACCATAAAGACTCCTGTGGCAATCATGGCTAAAATAGCCACAATCTTGACCATCGCAAACCAAAACTCAACTTCCCCAAAGAGTTTCACCGCAATCAAATTGACCAAGGCTAGAATAGTCAAAAATCCAATCTCAATCATCCAACTTGGCCAGCTAGGGAACCAGAACTGAACATAGTGAGAGATAGCAGTGATTTCCGCCATACCGATAAAGACAACGGATAGCCAGTAAGACCAAACCGAGAAATAACCCCAGCCCTTACCTAAATGGCGCGTGATAAAGTTGATAAAGGTATGTTGCTCAGGGTCTTGGTAGAGCATTTCCCCAACCGCACGCATCATAAGGAACATAAAAGCCCCAGTAATCATATAAATCAGTACAATGGAAGGACCTGTTAGGCTAATTGAGCGACCCGCTCCCAAAAAGAGCCCTGTTCCAATTGTTCCCGCAATGGCCATAACCTGCACGTGACGATTGGTCAGACCACGCTCCATCTTGTTTTTCTTCTTTGAACTCATATAGTCTCCAATTTCAATTCAATTAAAATGGAAAAAGGAGTGAGTGAAGCGCACTGCCTCCCCACTCCTTTTTTCTATTTTTAGGCTGTTTTTTCAACCTTCAAGATTTTTACATCATAGCTACCAACAGGCGTTTCAATGGTTGCTGTATCACCTGTTTTCTTGCCAATCAAGGCTTGTCCAATTGGGCTTTCATTTGAAACCTTTCCTGCAAAGGCATCTGCACCCGCTGAACCTACGATAATATAAACTTCTTCTTCGTCCTCACCAATTTCTTGGATAGTGACTGTTTTCCCAATCGCTACTTCATCATCGGCAACTGAGTCGCTATTGACGATTTCAGCATAACGGATTTTTGTTTCCAAGCTAGAGATTTGTCCTTCAACAAAGGCTTGTTCATCCTTAGCCGCTTCGTATTCACTGTTTTCTGAAAGGTCACCGTAGGAACGAGCAATCTTAATGCGTTCTACCACTTCTGGTCGGCGAACCAATTTCAATTCTTCTAATTCTTTTTCAAGTTTTTCCTTTTCCTCAAGGGTCATAGGATATGTTTTTTCTGCCATTTTTCTCAACTTTCTTTCGATAGTATTGAATCTCTATCTGAGATTCTCATTGTTGTAGTCTTAGTTTGAACTACTATTTTGAGTAAGTTTGCTATTGACGTGTTCAGCTACATTACGATCATGTTCTTCCTGTGTCACTGCGTAATAGACTTTACCATCTGTAACATTGGCTACAAAGTATAGGTTCTCACTCTTTGTTTGGTTGATACTTGCCTCAATCGCGTCCTTACTTGGACTATCCACTGGACCAGGCATCAAACCAGGTTTTGTATACACATTGTATGGTGAATTAATCGATGTATCAATTCCAGCGTCATCTGCTAGGCTAATATTTTGACCAAGTTTGCCTTGAGCATACAAGATTGCAATATTGCTTTGAAGTGGCATACCAAGGTTCAAACGATTGTAGAAGACACCTGCAATCAATTTACGATCTTCAGTCTTAGCACCTTCTTTTTCAACAAGTGAAGCAATTGTTAGCAATTCATTAACTGTCAAGTTCTTAGACTTAATTGCACTATAGTGCGGAGACAAGGTCTTATCCATGGCTGCCAACATCTCATCAATCAAGCTTTCAATAGTCGTGCTTTCCTTGATAGAGTAGTCGCTGGGAAAAGATAACCTTCCAAACGGTAACGAACTCCACTTTCTTTCGTTGGCAAGCTTTCGAGTAGGTTTGGATATTTAGCAACTTCTTGACTGATAAAGTTGTCATCTTGAACTTTAGCCAAGAAAGCATCCGCGGTCAAAGGCTCTTTAAATTCACCTTGTAATTGACCTACAGCTTGGGCGATTTGATCAATGGTATATCCTTCTGGAATCGTTAAATCTGCAAGTGAAGGTTCTTGAGGTTCAGGAGTACCACCTTTTTGTAGTTCTTTAATGATATCCTCTGTACTCATGCTCTTTTGCAAATTGTAATATCCAGCCTTCAAATCTGAATAATTCTTATATTTCGCATAGAAAGCAAAAATCACTCCGTGTTTAATCACACCAGCATTTTCAAGTGCTGATCCAATCTCTTGGACATTGGAACCTTCTGGGATTTGAACGGTTACATACTGCTTAGAATTAGCATCAACTGGTAATAAAGATGACTGAACATACTGATAACCGAAGTAACCACCTGCCGAAATCAGGGCAAGGAAAATCAGTAGTGAAATGAAGAAAGCCTTCAAATGTGATTTTTTCTTCTTAACTGGTTTAACTGTCTCACGGCGACTACGACGTGGAGTTTCAGTAATGACTTCAACCGTTTCCGATTCCGTAACTGGTTCTGGTTTTACTACTTCTTTCTGAGGCTCTTTTTCAGTTTCAGTCTTATAAGAAACAGCTACTCTTGTTGGAGTTGCATTCAAATCTCTTTCGACCCTTTGTGGACGACTAGCCTCTGGTCCTGGAACCTGTCTTGATGGACCTGCTTCAGCTGGTGAAGCTGGAACATCTTGACTAGGGTGACTAGGAGTAATCGGAGCTTCTTCTCTTAATTCATCTGCCGGTGATGCAGGCACATCTTCACTAGGATACTGTGGAACACGTGGTGCATTCTCCATAATTTTTTCAACAGCTGATAGGGATGCATTCATCACTTCTTCATCAGCAATTTTTGTGTCAGGGACAGACAAAGCTGATTTTTTTTCATCAAGTTCAGCGGCCTCTTGGCGAATCCCTTCATAACGTTTTACTTTTTCTAAATCACGTAAAATCTGCTCTTTAAAGCTTAATTTTTCGTCTTCTCTTGGCTTTTCACTCAAAAGTTTATCCTCCTCGTTGACAATCCATAATATTATATCTTAAAAACGAAAGAAAAGCAACCTAGCATGCTTTTCTAGCTTATTTTTTAGCTTCCCAGACCATATCATACCAAGTTTCCCCTGCAAAGGTTGACTGAGACTGGCCTTCATTGACAAATCCATGTTTTTCGTAGTAGGTGATGAGATAGTCATGACATGTTAGGTTAATACCTTCTCTTTCATGTTCAAGAGCCAGTTCTTTCAAGGCTGTTAGTAATTTCTGACCAAGTCCAAGGCCCTGTGCCTCCTCGGCAATAGAAAGACAGGTCACAGAGATATAACCACCAGGTTCATGACTATAATCTTCTATCTCTTCTGTAAAAGACTGGTCTTGCAGATGACGGTATGGTCCAACTGGCCCTTCTATATACCCCATGATTCTGCCTTCTTTTTCTGCAACCAGAAACGAGGTCTGAATTTCTCGCAAATGCGCCTCAAAAACAGAGCGAGGAATGGCTTCTTCAATCGAGAAATTTTCTAGTTCAATCTCAACGATACGATCCAAATCTTCTAATCTTGCTTGTCTGATTTTCATTGTGCCTCCAGATAAAAGGGATTAAACCAAATCATACTAAAACCCTGGCTAGTTGCATAAAGCGAAGTTTCTTCATCAATAAAACCGTTCATTTCAAAATAGGATAGCAACTCATCAGGACTCTTCAAACGAATAGCTTTGTAATCCAGCTCAACCGCCACCTCTTTCAAAGCCGCAAGAAGAAGCGTGCCCAAGCCCTGTCTCTGATGGCCAGACTCAATGACTAAAGAATGTATTTCTAGACATTTCGGATTGTGTGGGTAAGGACCACCTAGAACATAGCCTAGAAGCTGATTTTCATCCCTAGCTAGAAGAAAGGTATCCGCAGACTTACGGATACTTTCTTCTAAAATATGGGAAGGTTGCTGCTTTTCAGCTGGAAAAGATGAGGCCTGAAGTGTCTCTACCTCAGCCAAATCAGACTTACTTGCCTGAATGATCTTAATTGGAATTTCCATAAGAACATCCTATTGAACATTGCTTGTCAAATTAGACAAGAGACGTTCAAACGAGTATTCATAGGTTTGGATGTCTCCTGCTCCCATAAAGACATAGACAGCATTGTCATGGTCTAGGAGTGGAGAAACATTTTCAACAGTGATAACTTGGTGTTTCTTATTGATTTTATTGGCTAGGTCTTCTACCTTAACATCACCATGGTCTACTTCACGAGCTGACCCATAAATTTGCGCTAGGTAAACAGCATCCGCTTGGTTCAAAGCGTGGGCAAAGTCGTCCAATAAAGCGATTGTTCTTGTAAAAGTATGCGGTTGGAAGACTGCTACGATTTCCTTACTTGGGTATTTCTGACGAGCTGCATCCAAGGTAGCAATAATTTCTGTTGGATGGTGGGCAAAGTCATCGATAATAACTGTGTCATTGACAATTTTCTCAGTGAAACGACGCTTAACACCTGCAAATGTTTTCAAGTGTTCACGCACCAAGTTCAAATCAAATCCTGCTGTGTAAAGAAGACCAATAACGGCTGTCGCATTCATGATATTGTGACGACCAAAGGTTGGAATGTGGAATTGCCCTAATTCTTGACCACGGAAATGAACTGTGAAGGTTGAACCAGTTGTTGAACGAAGAAGATCACTAGCGACAAAGTCATTACCTTCTGCTTCAAAACCATAATAATAAATTGGTGCATCAGACGTAATCTTACGCAATTCAGCATCTTCTCCGTAGATAAACAAACCTTTGGTAATTTGTTTAGCATAGTCGTTAAAGGCATTGAAAACATCCTCTAGACTTGTGAAATAGTCTGGATGGTCAAAGTCGATGTTAGTAATAATAGAATATTCTGGGTGGTAAGGCATGAAGTGGCGCTCATATTCGTCAGATTCGAAGACAAAATATTTGGCATTGGCTGAACCACGACCGGTCCCGTCCCCAATCAAGAAGCTAGTATCCGTGATATGAGACAAGACATGAGACAACATCCCTGTAGTTGAAGTTTTTCCATGCGCTCCAGCTACTCCCATGCTAACAAAGTCGCGCATAAAGCTACCTAGGAACTCATGGTAACGTTTGTAGCTAATGCCATTTTGGTCCGCATAGGCAATTTCGACGTTGTTATCTGGACGAAAGGCATTTCCAGCGATAATTTCCATATCACCGTCTAGATTCTTTTCATCAAAAGGAAGAATAGTAATCCCTGCCTGCTCAAGACCACGTTGAGTAAAGTAGTACTTTTCAACATCTGATCCCTGTACCTTATGCCCCATTTGGTGCAACATCAAGGCCAAGGCACTCATACCTGATCCCTTAATTCCGATAAAATGATATGTCTTTGACATGTTTTCTCCCCTATTCCGTAATTCTTGTCAGGTTCAACTCTTGGGCAACCTGACGTTCTTGTTCTTTTTGTTGATTCTTTTTATTGTAGATTTGGCTCTTCTTCAGAAAATCATAGTTGTTTTTCTTTGGGCCTGAAGTTTCTTTTGGCTCAGCTTGAGTCGAAATATTGTTCACTTCTTCCGCCAAGATGTAATGAGACTGGGTCAATTTTTGACTATATTTGACAAATTCGCCAGGATTTTCCTTTTGGAAGGGCGCGGTAGGTTGATTGCCCTGTCTATCCAAACGTTGCTGAGAAGGGCGCCTTGTAGGAGTAATATCCTTAGTCAGATAACTTGCTGAGCGCTTCTTTTTCAAATCCGCACGCGCTTCTTCACGTGCCACCTCCGCATAGCTCTTTCCTTCTTTTTTAACTCCTAAACCAGCCTTCTTAGGTTTCTCTACGGGCTTTTCAATCGGTTTTGCTGGTTTTTCTTCAGTAATAGGGGCCCACTCCAGATAATTCTTATCACGGTATTCTCCCTTGATATTACTGATGAAGTCAGATTCATCATAGAGGTCCATAACCGGCATCTCAGTCAACATGATCTCATCATCTGACACCAATGGAAATCGTTCTTCTCTCATTTTCTATTTCCTTTCAACACTTCATTATAGCGTATTGTCTTGATTTTTCAAGTGCTGGCTTCAGAAATTCCCAAAATTTCTCTAATTTCTGCTAGGCTGAGACTGCCACGTGACTCTGTTCCATCCAATACTTGTGACACTAAATGTTTCTTTTGTTCTTGGAGTTCCTGAATTTTTTCTTCAATGGTTCCCCTGGTCACTAAGCGATAAACCTCAACCGTTTCTTCCTGACCTATCCGATGGGCACGGCCAATAGCTTGCGCTTCCACCGCAGGATTCCACCAAAGGTCAACCAAAATAACCGTATCAGCACCTGTCAGATTCAGACCGACACCACCAGCCTTGAGGGAAATCAGAAAGGCATCTCTTTCTCCTTGGTTAAAGGCCTTGGTCATGTCTTGTCTTTCCTTGGCTGGAGTTGAACCCGTAATTTTAAAGGAAGTCAAGCCCAAGTCTGGCAGTTCTTGTTCTATTTTCTCTAACATTCCCTTGAACTGCGAGAAAATCAAGACACGGTGTCCACCGTCTGCCACCTGGACCAGCAGGTCTCGAAGACTATCCAGTTTACCACTGGCTCCCTGATAATCTTCCATAAAGAGGGCAGGAGTATCACAAATTTGACGCAAACGCATCAGACCAGATAAGATTTCCACCCGACTTCGATGAAATTCCTGATCTGAAACTTGAGCCAGACGGTCCCGCATCTGTTGTAACTGGGCTAGGTAGATAGCCTTCTGCTGGTCTTCCAGTTCATTCTTATAAACCACTTCAATCAAGTCTGGTAATTCAGTCAGAACTTCTTCTTTCTTGCGTCGCATCACGAAAGGCTTGATAAACTGAGCAACGCGCTCAGCTGGCAATTTCATAAATTCTTTCTTGCTTGGCAAAAGTCCTGGCATGACGATTTGGAAAATAGACCACAGTTCACCCAGATGGTTTTCAATCGGAGTTCCTGACAAGGCAAAAACTGACGGCACCACAAATTGTCTCAAGGTCTGGGCAATCTTGGTCTGGGCATTTTTCATGACCTGAGCTTCATCTAAGAAAGGAAGTCAAAGGCCATCCCCTGATAAAGATCACTGTCCTGACGGAAGGTAGCATAACTCGTCACATAGATTTGATGACTCTCAGCAAGAATCTCTTCACGACTAGCTTTCAAACCATGAACAACAGCCACATCCAACTGTGGGGCAAATTTCTGAAATTCATCCGCCCAGTTGTAAATCAAACCTGACGGAGCTAAAATCAAAACCCGACTTTCTTTTGTCACTTGACTGGTCAAAAAAGCAATAGTCTGTAGGGTTTTACCAAGTCCCATATCATCAGCCAAAATCCCACCAAAACCATAATAATGGAGCATTTGCAACCAACGAATTCCCTTTTCCTGATAATCTCGTAAATCAGCCTGAACCTGAGTTGCTTGCAAAGGAAAGTCCTCTGGATGCGTCAAATCCTGGGCCAGATTCTGGAATTCTTGTGAAAAAGAAACACGGTCACGCCCCTCAAAAAGATGAGCTAAACTGTAGGCCAAGGATTTTCGAGCCTGCAAGGCCCCATCTTTTAATTCAAACTGCCCCAGTTCCTGTAGATTTTGGCGAATTTTCTTGGTTTCTTCATCAAAAAAGTAGACTTGATTAGACGAACCAATGTAAAAATCTTGATTGGCAACCAAGGCCTGCATGGCTTGGTCGATTTCCTCTTGGGCAATATCTTGAAAATCAAACTGGATTTCCCTAAGAGACCTCCCTTGGAAGCAATCTGCACTTGAGGACTTGCTAAACTATAAAGCTCTTCTAACTTGTCTGATAGCTCAACATTTCCGAGTTTTTCAAATACTGGAATGATTTCATGGAAGAAATGATAGACAGATTCCGCTTTTAAGGCCTGACGCCAAGATTGAAAATCTGCTTCAAAGCCCGCAGCCAAACAGACTTGGAAAACTCTTTCTTCTAAGTCAGCATCACTCGAAAATGGCAATTCTTCCAGCTCTTGTCGGCTAGAGACCTGGCTGTCTCCATAATCAAACTGAATTTCTAGACGAATCCGGTTATCCTCTTCCCTGTCAAAGTAAAAAGAGGGAGCAAAAGTTTTGATTTGTAAGCGTTCTGGAGCTGAAACAGTGCCCATCTGGCCAAAGAGAGTTAGACAGGAAGCCAATTTATCGCGGTCACTGCTATCAAATTGCAGGTATTTCTTTCCGTGTTGATCCACAGGCAGCGTTTTGATTTCTTTGAGAAGACGCACCTGCTGGTCTGTTAGAAAATAAACCTGTCCTTTATGGAAAAGTACAGTCCCCTGATAAAAGACATTGACCCGAGGGCTCTCGCTGATTTCCATTTCAAAATAGTCAGAGTATTCTGTTACTGTAAAGGCAAATAGATTGGCATCCGCATGCAAATCCTGAAAAAGCAGAGTCTGGTAGCTATCCACTTGATGGTCAAATTGAAAATGCGGCAAGGTCATCAGCAAATTCACACCCTGCTCAAAAAAGGTCAGAGGAAAAAAGAGGTGCCGACCTTGGTTTTGGAGAAAAAGCTCTGGACTAAGTCCTTCCTCTACTAGTCCGCGCAAGAAAGTCAGAAGTTCTTGGCTGGCCTCATCAAAGGCTTCCCAAGACAGAGACTTCTCATAAGTTTTACCAATCATATAAGGTTTTCTCTTCTCGACAACTCTTAAAAAGAGTGGAATATCCCGAATGACATAGTATTTTTGACTATTGATTTGCCCGATTCTCAGAGTCCACAAGATACGATTGGTTCCTACTTCCACTTGTCCCACAGCTGACAACTCATAGGATCGGTCTGATTTTGGAGACAAGATTCGGTCCAAAAATTTTCCACCTAAGGTCACCTTGGTTTCAACGGCCTCTTTTTCTTCATGACCTTCTTCCAGACTCTGCAAGATTTCCTGACCACGCTCATCATTTTTTAGAAAATGCTCCAACGCTGCCAAATGCACACAGTAGCCCCTCTTTTGGAAAAAATCGCAGGCACAAAAAACCAAATCATCCTCTAAACTATAGCGCAGTTCTTCTTCTGCAATGCGAGCGTAGAGCCGATTGTTCTTTTCCTTGATAATGTCAACCTTACCAGTTTCATAAAGGGCAACGCCTTCGATACGGACTTTCCCCGGAATCAATTTAGCCATATTTTTACCTTTACCTTATCTTTTTATTATACCATATTTTCCCCTATGAAAATAGCCTTCTAAGGATACTTTTCTCCTAGAAGGCTGGATTTTTAAAGTTTAGCAAAAGTCGTCACAATTCGCTGACACACTTCTTGCAACAGAGATTTAGGCATGGCTACATTGAGACGGGCATGGAGACTTCCTTCCTCTCCAAATCCAAACCACGGTTAAGGATAACCTTAGCTTCATTTCTCAAAAGCTCTTGTAATTTTTCATCAGTTAGGTCATAGGCTGAAAAATCAAGCCAAATCAAGTAGGTTCCTTGCGGTTTCATGACCTTGATTTTAGTCTCTTTTCCAAATAGATCTACCACATAATTGATATGGTCTTCAAAGACTTGCTTGAGTTCCTCTAACCAATCTTTACCGTATCGATAGGCAGCTTCTGTCGCCAAATAGCCCAAGCCTGAAATTTCATGCTGGTTATTGGCCAACTGGCGTTTCTGGTAAGCCACTCGCAACTTATGATTTTCAATAACTGCATATGAATTTTTTGTTCCAGCGATGTTAAAGGTTTTAGTGGCACTAGTCAAGACAATAGCAAATTCTTTAAAGTCAGGATTGATGGTATTGAAGGAATGATGCTTGTGACCAAAAAGGGCCAAGTCTTGGTGAATCTCATCTGAAACCAAGAAAACACCGTGTTTTTGGCAGAGTTGACCAATCTTCTCCAACACTTCCTTTTCCCACACACGTCCACCAGGATTGTGAGGGTTGCAGAGGATATAGAGTTTGACCTCCTCTTCCACCAAATCCTTTTCAAGTTGATCAAAGTCAATCTCAAACAGACCATCCTTTTCCACCAAAGAATTGGTAATCAATCTACGGTTGTTCAACTTGACACTGCGTGCAAAGGGTGGATAGACAGGTGTGTTAATCAAAACAGCCTCGCCTTCTTTTGTAAAGGCTTGAATAGCTGTTGAGATGGCTGGTACCACACCCTCGATAAAGACAAGAGCCTCTTTGTCAAAGTGGTAACCGTGTTGTATGGCTTCCCACTTTTGAACTTCCTTAATTAACTCTTCACTGGCATAGGTATAGCCATAAACCAGTTGATCAGCGTAAGTTTGCACAGCTTGGCGAATTTCAGGCAAGACTACAAAGTCCATATCCGCTATCCAAGCTGGTAGGACTTCACTATCCGTTTCTGCTTCTTTCCATTTATAGGTATGGTGCCCTAAACGATTGGGCAGGCTTGTAAAATCATATTTTCCCATCTTTGTCTTATCCTTCCAAGGCTTGGCGCAAATCTGCAATCAAATCTCTAGCATCCTCAATCCCAATCGACAAACGCAAGAGGTCATCTGTCAAACCATAAGAATGGCGCACTTCTGCTGGAATATCAGCGTGAGTTTGCGTCGTTGGATAAGTAATGAGACTTTCTACCCCGCCTAAACTTTCCGCAAAAGAGAAGACCTTGAGACTGTTCAAAATATGAGGAATGCGTTTTTCATCGGCTACTTTAAAGGAAATCATGCCTCCACGACCAGTGTAGAGAACTTCCTTGACTGCTGGAGAATCCTTCAAAAAGGCAACCACTTCTTGGGCGTTAGCTGTTGAGCGCTCCATACGAAGAGACAAGGTCTTGAGACCACGAATCAATTGATAACTGTCAAATGGAGACAAGACTGCCCCTGTCGTATTGAGATTGTAAAAGAGCTTCTCGTATAGTTCTAAACTATTGGTCACAACCACTCCAGCCAAGACATCATTATGGCCTGCTAGATACTTGGTTGCTGAATGGAGAACGATATCTGCTCCATCTTCAATCGGACGTTGGTAGATAGGGCTGTAGAAGGTATTGTCCACCACCACTTTGGCACCCTTAGCATGAGCCAATTTTGCTAGTTTTTCAATATCAAATTCCAACATCAAAGGGTTGGTTGGGGTTTCGATATAGAGAACATCCACATCTTTTTCTAACTCGGCAATCAACTCTTCTTCTGTATTGGCATAGGTGAAATGGAAACGGCCTTCCTGCTCCACTTGGTTGAACCAGCGGAAAGAACCACCGTAAAGGTCACGAACAGCCAAAACCTTACTTCCTACTGGAAAGACGCTAAAGGCCAGTACAATAGCTGACATCCCTGAGCTAGTCGCTAGGGCATAGTCTGCGGACTCAATAGCCGCTAAGACTTCTTCCGCCTTACTGCGAGTTGGGTTTTTGGTACGCGTATAGTCAAATCCAGTAGATTTACCAAACTCTGGATGCTGATAGGTCGTTGAAAAATGAAGCGGTGTCACCAAGGCCCCTGTCGCTTCATCTGACTTGATACCCGCCTGGGCCAAAATTGTGTTGATGTGTAATTCCTTGCTCATACAATACCTCCAAATCTATAGTAACTATTGTACCACTTATTTTCATCAACTCATTTTCTTCTTTTCAAGAGCTAGTTATAGTTTAAAACTATAGACTTATACTCTTCGAAAATCTCTTCAAACCACGTCAGCGTCGCCTTACCGTAGGTATATGTTACTGACTTCGTCAGTTCTATCTGCAACCTCAAAACAATGTTTTGAGCTGACTTCGTCAGTTTCATCTACAACCTCAAAACAGTGTTTTGAGCAGCTTGCGGCTAGCTTCCTAGTTTGCTCTTTGATTTTCATTGAGTATTAGCTAGTAAAGCTAAAAAGAATCCAGAAAAGCTTCCAGATTCTTTTGTGAAAATGATTGCTAGTGCTTACTTAGACTGAAAGAAATCCTGTTGGGCTAAATAGTCATAATGCCCTTTGTTAAATTGATATTGGCCCACATGCTGACTAATCTGACCAACATCCACAGAAAAAATGTAGTTTTCATTTTGATAGTGCCAGTTCAGCCTAACTGTATTCAAGACTATCTTATAAGTAAAATCTTGAACTTGATTCCAAGGCATCTCTACGACGTGATTAGAAAGATTTTCAGTTACATCACTGATATCCATCAAGTAAATCCCCTTAGGTGTGAATGCTATAAGCTTAGGCTTCACACTCGACTGAACATAGTAGGAACCACCTATAATGAAAAAATCAATAAAGGATTTCAACCATGTCTTTTTCTTGAAAGCCATCAGAAAATTCTTTTGCCCTTCAATGCGACAAGTTGAAAGAAAGGATTCAATCTGTTTTTCTGTCGCAAACTCCATAATAGCGCCCATGACCTTACCTCCATAACTATTAGTAAATAGGCAGATAAGCACTCTTCGTATAAAAGAAGGACTTATCATTTGTTGCGTTTTATCTTACTTTTACAGTAGATAGCATCCCTCCTATAACATTACCCTAGCATGTGCATACTTCCATTAACGCTGGAAGAGACTTTCGAAAATAGTTTCTCACGTTTTTGTTATATTCATTATAACATAAATTTAATAAACCAATTAAAAATGTAAGCACTTTTTCTAACAAATTCTACATCATTCTATTAAAAAACGACAGCTTCCTTCGAAACCATCGTTTTTTCTTGAAAAATCCTTATTTGACATGTTTTGCTAATTCTTCTTGGGCCTTTTTATTAGATTCTTCTTTTTCTTTCAACCATTTTTCTTTGGCTTTTTCATATTCGTCGTTTGTAACTGTCTTATCTTGTAATTTGAGGTATTTATATGATTCAACCCCTTTATTACCAGCCAATGAATATGGTGTTGAGAAAGGAACGATTTTTCTCAATGTTGGTGTTCCACCCAGTGAAACATTTGGAATTGCTAGAGAGCTATCTACTAACCAAGCTTGGGCATCTGCATATTTTTCATAACGTTTAGCTGGATCTTGCTCCTTATTGGCTTCTTCCAACATTTGAGTATAGACATCTAGCCCAACAGCCTTGGCCTTATCATTGGCTTCACCTGGTTCTAAACCTAGATTTTGCAACACTCCACCAGAATTAATATTAAAAATATCAAGGTAGCTTGATGGATCTTGATAGTCTGCGCTCCAGCCACCGTTGTAAAGATCATAATCCTTCTGAGCTGCAGTCTGAGCTAAATAGCTTGTATTATCAAAGTCTTCAGTAGAGAGTTGGTGAACATCAATCACAACATTATCTGCCCCCAAGACAGATTCAATTGATTGTTTCATGGAATTGATTCCTTGAATTTCTGCCTTATTGGTCAAATCTACAGTTTTATCTAAGTGGATAGGGAATTGAACTCCTTTAGCTTGGAGTTCTTTCTTAGCTTCAGCAAATTTAGCCTTGGCTTTGTCAGGATTGTAGTATGGATCTTGGGCATCTGCAAAGTTAATTCCTTGCCATTCCTTACCGTAATTCACCATCTTAGAGGCCACTACTTCACCAAAGTCTTTTCCGTTGATACTTACGAAGTTTGGAGGAACGACTAGGTTACGCAAAATCTTAGTTGCACCATCCTCTCCTTGGGATTGAGCCCCGTAAGCTGTACGGTCATAGGCAAAGTTAATGGCTTGACGGAAGTTTTTATTAAGAACCGCTTCCTGAGTCGATTTCTTTTCAGCATCACTTGTCTTAGAAGTGAATTTATAAGATTTTCTATCCAGGTTAAAGTTTAAGAAATAAGAAGTGGCATCTTGCAAGCTATAGATGATATTATCCTTATTCTTTTCTTTAATCCCTTCAAAGCTTGAACTATTTGGATAGAGACGAGCGTAGCTATAAGCTCCCTCGACAAAGTTACGAGCTAGTGCATCTTGGTCACTACCATCATAATAGGCCAATTTCACATCATCTACAAAGACATTTTTAGCATCCCAGTAGTTCGGATTTTTCTTGAATTCAATAACAGATTTTGAAACAAAGGATTTCATCAAGAACGGTCCATTGTACAATATGCTAGATGGGTCTACCTTCCCAAAATCATCACCTTTTGATTTCAAGAAATCAGCGTTAACAGGGAAGAGAATGGTTGATGTTGTTTTTGAATTCCAGTAAGATTCTGGTCGTGTCAAGGTATATTGAACAGTTTGGTCATCAATCGCCTTAACACCTACAGTTGAAAAGTCAGTTGTTTTCCCGTTGATATAGTCATCCAAACCAGCAACAGAGTCTTGAACTAGGTACAAGGCTTCTGATTTTTTATCAGCTGCATACTTAAGACCAGTTATAAAATCTTGAGCAGTTACAGGAGCATATTCATCTCCATCTGCAGTATACCATTTAGCATCTTTACGCAGTTTATAGGTATAGGTCAAACCGTCTTGAGAAACACTCCAATCCTCTGCCAAGGATGGAATATAGTTCCCATACTGGTCATTTTCCATAAGACCATCTACCAGATTAGTGATAATATCATTAGTTGTCGCACGGTTTTCTGCTAGATAATTCAAACTAGACGGATCGCTAGAATAAACATAGTTATATGTTTTTGACCCTGTGCTAGAATTTCCACACGCGCTTAATAAAATACCTGCACTTAAAACGATACCTGCAAGCGTTGCATACTTGGCTTTAGACTTTTTCATCTCCAGAACCTCCTGATTTAAATATTTGTCTTATTATACAACTCGTGTTTTATTTAGTCAATAGATTTTTTAAAAAAATTAATCATTACATCTACAAACTATAGAAATTATTCTACAAAATAATAAAAAGAGAATAATTTAAGCATTCCATGATAGAAATGTTCAAATTATCCCTTTTTATTTATAAAAAAATTATTGAGAAATTCTTAATTTTTGCTCTTAGGCGATTAGCTTGGGCTTGTCCAATCACCTTGTCTAATAGACGGGTACGAAGACTCAAGAATCCGTAAACTCCTCCCCCCATGGCACCGACAAGAGCTACGTATAGGAAACTCCACAAACGTCCACTTGGTTGGAAAACAAATCCTAAAATCCACTGCAATGTCCCAACTACTAGAAACATGAAAAGAGTTAACAAACTGATTAAAATGGTTCGCTTCAAAATCACCTTGCGCTTAACACCAGTTACTTTACAAATATCCCGATACATCAAAACATTAGGAATAATGAGACCAATGGTTGTTGAAATCAAAGGTCCATAACTGTGGAAGAGAGCGATGGTTGGAAGTTGCAAGACCAGCTTTGCAATGGAACCATAGATAAAATAGAGAACTGCCTTGCGATTTCGGAACATGGCCTGAAGCATTGGTGACAAGACCATGTACAAGCCTAAAATAGTAGACTGCAAAACTGCAAAGACAAACAAGCCCATAGCCAAACTATCTGGCTTGCCATAGAAGACAGTATAGAGAGGTTCTCCTACCATGACTACTCCAACCGTTGCAGGCAGCAGGAATAAGAAAAGCATGGTAATGCTGTCCTGAACTAGACGAGAAGCCGCCTTCAAGTCTCCCTTGACATAGTTTTCAGTCAAAAGTGGCAAGCCTACACTCCCAATCGAAACCCCAACAGAAATCAAAATCATAGTGATCTTATTAGGATTGGCTGAGAAATAAGAAAACATGACAACCAAGTCTTCATTACTATAGTTGGTAAACCAACTCATACTATTGATAAAGGTCATCTGGTCCAAAATCTGGAAAAGCTGGATAGCAGACCCTGTCAGGATAAAAGGAATGGCTTCCTTAATGGTGTCGACCAAAAGACGCTTGCTGTTTATCTTATCTCCTGTTTCAAGGACTCTTTTAAGTAATCCTTCTTTGGCAAGGAAATAGATCAAAACTGCAAAACTGGCTACCATGCCGACAAAGGCAGCAAAGGTGGATTGGGTAACCGCTGCTAGATAATCTCCTGAGCCCATTTTCATAATCATGAAGGTAGCCAAGAGCATCCAGATAACACGAATGACCTGCTCAGCGATTTGGCTCATAGCATAAGGTTTCAGGTTATTCATCCCTTGGAAGAAACCTCGGATAACACTCATAGATGGGAAAATCAAGACCGCCCAAGCCAAGCTCTGCATAATGGGGATCAAGTCTTTCCCCACACCCGATAAGTCTGCTAGCCAAGGAGCAAAGACATACAAGACTAGTGCAAAGACCAGACCAAGTCCCGTCATAAAGCCTAAAAAGCTCCGAATCAGGGCAAAGCTATGCTCTTCTTCTCGCATGGTATTGTACTTGGCAACTTGCTTGGCCACCGCAACCGGAATCCCTGCTGTTGAAACCAGCAAGAACCAGGCATAGATATTGTAGCCCATGGTAAAGAGGCCATTTGCTGTAGCCGCATAGGACCCCATCCAGATATACCAGGGTATTATATAAATGGCCCCGAGTAGGCGACTGATAAAGTTACTAGCCGTTAGCCAAGCAGTCCCCCGTAACATCTGGGTCTGCTGGTGATTGTTTTCGTTAGACATAGATTCCTCATTTGATTTAATAACTAGGAAAAATTCCTCATCTTCCATTATAAACTTTTCCTTGTCACTTGTAAATTTACGACTTTCGGTTTACAATAGAAAGTATGATTAAGATTGAAACCGTATTAGATATTTTAAAGAATGATGGTCTCTTCCGTGAGATTATCGACCAAGGACACTACCACTACAACTACAGTCATGTCGTGTTTGACACCATCTGCTATGACAGCCGCAAGGCCAAAGAGAAGAGCCTCTTTTTCGTCAAGGGTGCTGCCTTTAAGAAGGAATTTCTGATGTCAGCCATCTCTCAAGGCCTCGGTTGGTACGTGGCTGAAGAAGACTATGAAGTTGGTATTCCTGTCATTATCGTCAGTGATATCAAGAAAGCTATGAGTTTGATTGCCATGGAATTTTATGGAAATCCACAGGACAAACTCAAACTCCTTGCCTTTACTGGAACCAAGGGTAAGACAACAGCAGCCTATTTCGCCTATAACATCTTATCTCAAGGGCATCGACCTGCTATGTTGTCAACTATGAACACAACTCTGGATGGCAAAACTTTCTTTAAATCTGCATTGACAACCCCTGAGAGTATTGACCTCTTTGACATGATGAATCAGGCTGTGCAAAATGGCCGTACTCACCTCATCATGGAGGTATCTAGTCAGGCCTATCTGGTCAAACGTGTCTATGGTCTGACCTTTGATGTGGGAGTCTTCCTCAATATCAGCCCCGACCATATTGGGCCGATTGAGCACCCTAGCTTTGAAGACTACTTCTACCACAAACGTCTCTTGATGAAAAATAGCCGAGCAGTCATCATTAACAGTGACATGGACCACTTTTCTGTCTTGAAAGAACAAGTAGAAGATCAAGACCATGATTTCTACGGTAGTCAGTCGAGCAACCAAATCGAGAATTCCAAAGCCTTTAGTTTTTCAGCTACGGGTAAACTCGCTGGAGACTATGATATTCAACTCATTGGGCACTTCAACCAAGAAAATGCCGTTGCTGCTGGACTTGCTTGCCTTCGTCTCGGAGCTAGTCTTGAGGACATCAAAAAAGGAATCGCTACAACCCGTGTTCCTGGTCGTATGGAAGTTCTCACTCAGAAAAATGGCGCCAAGGTTTTCATCGACTATGCCCACAATGGTGATAGTCTCAAAAAACTAATCAATGTGGTTGAAACTCATCAAACTGGAAAGATTGCTCTGGTGTTAGGTTCGACAGGAAACAAGGGAGAAAGCCGTCGTAAGGACTTTGGCCTCCTCCTCAATCAACACCCTGAGATTCAAGTCTTTCTGACTGCTGATGACCCTAACTATGAGGATCCAATGGCCATTGCAGATGAAATTAGTAGCTACATCAATCATCCTGTTGAAAAAATTGCGGATCGCCAAGAAGCCATCAAGGCAGCTATGGCTATCACAAATCACGAATTAGATGCTGTCATTATTGCTGGTAAGGGAGCCGATTGCTACCAAATCGTCCAAGGCAAGAAAGAAGCCTATCCAGGAGATGCAGCCGTCGCAGAAAATTATTTATAAGATAGTAAAAAAATCAAGGGAAATGAAACCCTTGATTTTTTCTATTTTTATTTAAAAGCGTTTTTCAAACCTTCAACTGCACCTTCTACAGCACCTTTAGCATCTTCAACTACTTCTTTTGCCTTAGCAACTGTTTTTTCTACAGCGCCTTCTGCTTCAGTCTTGCTATCCCCAGTAACTTTACCAAATCCTTCTTTGATAGCGCCTGTTGCTTGTTCCAATTTGTTTTCAAGTGACATATGATTGTCTCCTTTAGTTTATTCCGATATGTGTTACCGGTTACATATAGTTTATACTTAATCCTAAGGAAAGTCAAACAATGTGCTCAGAAACAAAATTTCACGCTAAGTAGAAAGTTAATCTCTCCTTGTCAAAATCGACGGTCAACTCATACTTCCCATCTTCCTTTTGGACAATATAACCTAGGACAACTAAACTGTCCACAAAGATATCACGTCGTTTCTGCATAAGCTGGTCTTTTTTTGAGAAATTTTAGCAAAAAAGTCGTCATGTATTTGAGAGCATACTCAGGATTGACATCTCCCAAAATGGCATAGAGTTTCTGCTGTTTCTCTGTCAAAGGATACTGATGTTTGACCTTGTAGAAATAATTGGACAGGGTCATTTTTGTTCGCGCAAAGTCCGTCTGTTCAACTAAAATAGCTGCATTAGTTTGATTTCGTAATTCCGTCTCAAAACTCTGCTCCAACAAGGTTTGATAGACCAGACTATCTTCGCTAACAAAAATCTCTTGATCCAGTTCTAGATTATCGAGTGACTCAAGCATAGGGAGATTGAGGTAATAGCGCTTATTTTCCCGTAGAATCAAGCCAGCCTTTATATACTCTTCCATGAGTTTGTCAACTGCTACATCTGGAAATTGGGCCTTGATTTCCCGTAGAATCACATCCTCATGCTGGTCCAGATAGCGGATCAATTCTCCAAAAAATGGCTGTCTCGTCAAACGAGATGGATTAAAAATCTGAATCATGAAGATTCCTTTCTTTACATTCTAACAGAGGCGATGCTGCCAACTGACTAGGATTGGTCCCAGCTTGGTTCAAAGGAACAGGCAGACCTAGTTCTCTGTAATACTCTCTCCAAAAATCACTAATGTCCTGCTTCCCATCTCCAAATTTCATGGGAATGGTTTCAAAAATGGGGAGAATTTCTGCCATGTACTGGGAACAGTAAAAACCTTCTCCATCTGGATAGAAAGAAGCATTATAAGGAGCTCCCAGATGTTTGCAAGCTTTTTCCTTCACAGACTGGATATCCATTTCTGGGTAAACATAGAGGTCGTACAAGTGATTGGACTCAAAGAAGTCTGCCGGTTCTTGACAAACAACACCAAATTCTCCACTAGCATGATAAATCATCCCATCCAAATAAATGGCAACATGGTTATAGTTACCTGTGGAAGTCTGGATGGCCTGTCCCAGATCTGACTCATCTCTCACAAAAATCAAATCGCCATTTTCTAACATGCTTCACTCCTAGAAAAAAAGGAGCCGAAACTCCTTTCGATATAAGGCAAACTAGCCTTTCCTAATTTGAATTAATACTCAAAATCTTAAGCATTAAAGCTTTCAGTCAATTGAGGTACCACTTGTTTCTTACGTGAAACAGCACCAGCAAGGAAAGCGTGGTTGTTTTCAAGTTTGAAGTTGAAAGCCGCTTCGACCTTGTCCATATTAGCACCAAGAGCCAAGATTTCTGAGTTTGAGTTGACGATGTCTGTAATCATCAAGACAAAGTCAGAATAGCCGTTTGCTGTGTTAGCAGCTTGCATTGCAGCTTCAATTTCTGCTTGGCGCTCCAATACTTCAGCGATGTCAACTGTGTTTACTTGAGCAACACGGACATTATTTCCGTTCAATTCAAAAGTCTTAGCATCGATGTCAATCAATTCTTCAGCAGATTTGCTAGCCAAGTTTGTACCAGCTTTCAACATAGCCAAACCATATTCTTCCAAGTTCACACCAGCCAATTCAGCTAATTCAGGAGCAATGACTGTATCTGTTGGATGTGTTGTTGGTGATTTCAAAAGAAGGGTATCTGAAATCAAACCTGAAAGCATCAAACCAGCAATCTCTTTAGGAACAGCTACACCATGTTCTTTGAACATACGGTAAACGATTGAAGACGCTGAACCAACTGGCTCCAAACGCATGTAAAGTGGGCTTGCAGTCTCAAAGTTAGCCACACGGTGGTGGTCTACAACACCATAAACTTCTACTTCAGCGATATCTGATACAGATTGTTGGAATTCATTGTGGTCAGTCAGGATAACTTGCTCTGCTCCTTCTGCTTTAGCAGAAGCGATAACACGCGGTGCTTCTACACCAAAATAGTTCAAGACAAAGGCTGTTTCTTCATTTGGAGTTCCAAGGGCAACAGCTTCCGTATCCAAACCATAAGCTTCTTTTGCAAGGTAGGCAAAGGCTACAGATGACCCGATGGCATCTGAGTCTGGATTTTGGTGACCAAATACTAGAATCTTAGACATGATAATACCTCATTTTGTTTATTCTCTTTATTGTAGCATTTTTTTCGCTTTTTGACAAAAGTAAGAGGAGTCAAAGGACTCCTCACGATTCTTCAAAATAACTGAGTAAATTTCTATCTTGATTTTCAGATAAAAATTGCTCCTTCTGTGGCCTCTTCTTACGCTTGAGAAGGGCTTCAGCTGACATGGCTTCTTCCTTACTGGCAAAACCTTGAGCATAGATAAGTTTGACTGGCAAGCGTGCTCGTGTGTATTTGGCTCCCTTCCCACTATTGTGGACAGCGAGGCGTCTTCTCACATCAGTCGTATAGCCTGTATAGTAGGATCCGTCACGACACTCCAGCACGTACATATAAGCCTTATGATCCATAATAAATCTCTTCAAGTTCAGGCGTATAAGAGCCATCATCATTGTGCACAATGAGAGGTGGCAAGACCTTAAAGCCACTTGTCGAGCCATCCTTGATAGCCTCAATCAAAAGCATATTGGCTTCCTTTTCTCTTTTTGGATAAACAAACTGCAGGCGCTTAGGAGCTAGATTATGCCGTTGTAAGCTGTCCAAGATATCTAAAAGTCGATCAGGACGATGAACCATGGCCAAGCGTCCATTGGATTTGAGAATACTCTGGGCACTACTACAGATTTCTTCCAAATTAGTCGTGATTTCGTGGCGCGCCAAGAGATAATGTTTGCTCTCGTTCAGGTTTGAATGAGGATCCACCTTGAAATAGGGTGGATTACACAAATCATATCCACCTTACTTCCCTGTATACGAGAAGGCATATTTTTCAAATCATCACAGATGACCTCCATCTGCTCTTCCAAACCATTCAAACGGACAGAGCGTTCAGCCATATCTGCCAAACGCTCCTGAATCTCAACAGCCAAAATCTGTGCATGAGTACGAGTGCTAGCAAATAGCCCCACTGCTCCATTCCCAGCACAGAAATCCACAATTAAGCCCTTCTTAGGAAAACGTGGAAAACGTGACAAGAGAACACTATCCACCGAATAGCTAAAAACCTCTCTATTTTGAATGATTTTGATATCTGTCGAAAAGAGCTGGTTAACGCGCTCCCCTGATTTTAATAATTGTTCTTCTTCCATGGTCCTATTATAACAAATTCATATTAACATTACAAAAGATAGAGTTTTCTAACTAGCGCTTCTGATTCTTCAAATGTTGAAGGGCTTCTTTGGTCCAAATTGGCATCATTCGTTTGAGAGGGGGCAAAACCATAGTTAAAGCGGTCGCTTGAAAAGCGTCTCCGTCTAGGAAACTGGTGCTTTTCTTCCTCCAAGGTGCGGATAGAAAGGCTAGCTTTCCCTGTAAATTCATCTAAATCCACCACCTGAACCAGAACTTCTTCATCGACTTTCAAGGCTTCTTGGATATTTTCAATAAAGCCTGTCCGAATCTCCGAAATGTGAATCAGCCCCGTATCACCCGTCTCTAGCTCAACAAAGGCACCGTAGGGCTGAATCCCTGTAATACGCCCCTTTAGCTTATCACCGATTTTCATCTTAGTCCTCAATTTCAATTGTTTCAATCACGACATCTTCAACTGGCTTGTCCATAGCTCCAGTCTCAACGGCAGCAATGGCATCCAAAACAGCGTAAGAAGCTTCATCAGCTAGCTGACCAAATACAGTGTGACGACGGTCTAGGTGAGGTGTCCCACCTTGCTCTGCATAGATTTCTGCGATCGGTTCTGGCCAACCACCACGAGCAATCTCCTTTTTAGAATAAGGCAGGTGTTGATTTTGCACGATAAAGAACTGGCTACCGTTGGTATTTGGACCAGCGTTAGCCATGGACAGGGCACCACGGATATTGTAAAGTTCTTCTGAGAATTCATCCTCAAATGATTCGCCGTAGATTGACTCGCCACCCATACCAGTTCTAGTTGGGTCTCCACCTTGAATCATAAAGTCCTTGATAATACGGTGGAAAATGACACCATCATAGTAGCCATCTTTTGAAAGAGCTACAAAGTTAGCCACTGTTTTAGGAGCATGTTCAGGGAAGAGCTTGATACGCAAGTCTCCGTGATTGGTCTTAATAGTCGCGATAGGACCTTCTACTGTTTCAATGTCTACTTGTGGGAAATGCAATTCTTTTTCTACCATACCAAATCCTTCTAAGGCATCAAAAATGCCATCTTCTTCTAATGTTTTTGTTATATAATCTGCTTTTTCTTTGATATTTTCATGAGAAATTCCCATTGCAACGCTGATTCCAGCATAATCAAAGAGTTCCAAGTCATTCAGGCCATCTCCAAAAACCATGACGTTCTCTGGTTTCAAGCCAAGGTGTTCCACAACCTTTTCCACACCCGTCGCTTTGGAGCCTGAAATCGGCACAATATCAGACGAATGCTCATGCCAACGAACCATGCGAAGTTTGTCAGAGAGACTGTCAGGTAAGTGTAAGTCATCTCCTTTGTCTTCAAAAGTCCACATCTGATAGATGTCTTCTTTCTCATGGAAATCAGGATCCACATCCAAATCGGGGTAAATTGGATTGATAGCCTCACTAATCATATCGGTGCGAGTCGATAATTTGGCGTCATGACTCCCAACCAAGCCATACTCAATTCCTTCTTCCTTAGCCCAAGAGATATACTCCTCAACATCTGACTTCTCGATCTGATGCTGGTAAATGACCTGACCTTTTTTATCTTCAATATAGGCACCATTTAAGGTTACAAAAAAGTCAGGCTTTAGCTCACGAATCTCTGGTACGACACCAAAAATCCCTCGTCCAGAAGCAATACCTGTCAAAATTCCTTTCTCACGTAATTGCTTAAAAACAGTTGGGATTGAAGCTGGAATAAAACCTGTCTTTGAATTCCGCAATGTATCATCAATATCAAAAAAGACAATCTTGATTTTCTTTGCCTTGTATCTTAATTTGGCATCCATCTCACTACCTCTTTCAATCTAACTCTTTCCATTATACCATAAAGTAGCTAAATCCCCTATTTTCAAAAAGTTTCCAGTTTTATTGTAAGTCCTTGGATAAGTATAAAACTAAATCATCATCATTTTGACAACTTGCACCCATTTCTAGCGGTTTATTTCTATACCAGACACCTGTCCCATCTGGAATATAGCCTCGTTTGATATACATTCTCTGGGCAGGACCATATCCCAAGTGCAAACCTACACCTAGACATACTGTACCAGAAAAACGCTTAACTCGTTGTTCTGCTTCTTCTAAGAGCCTATTTCCTATACCTTTATTTCTAAATGGTTCAAACACATTGAAATCTGAAATCTCTGGACAGGTTGACGCAAAAGGCCCATCTTTAGCCAAAGGTAAAATCGTAATATAACCCGCCACTACTCCATTCATAGTCGCTACCAAGATTTCTCTACCACCCCTTGCTTGCTCACAAAAATAGTTAGCTAAGATTTCTTCTCTATCAGGCCAACCTTGATTCATAAATCCATGAGATAAGGATTCAATATCAGACTTAATCATATTTCTAATCGTACAATCCATCTTTGTCTTACCCACCTTTACTCTTTCTATCACCATTATAGCACGCCAAGATCAGAAAAAAACTATCTCGTGAAAAAAAGACCCGTCAGGGTCTGAAAAAGAGGTCCACTGGACCCCAACTCGCTCTCTCATTTCAAAGCTCGTGAAAAAAAGACCCGTCAGGGTCTTTTCTTTAATCTTCGTTTACGAAAGGCATCAAAGCCATTACGCGAGCGCGTTTGATAGCTGTTGTTACTTTACGTTGGTTTTTAGCTGAAGTTCCTGTTACACGACGAGGAAGGATTTTCCCACGTTCTGAAACGAAACGGCTAAGAAGCTCAGTATCTTTGTAATCAACATATTCAATTTTGTTTGCTGCGATGTAATCAACTTTTTTACGGCGTTTGAATCCGCCACGACGTTGTTGAGCCATGTTTTTTCTCCTTTATAATTTTAGTTGTCCATTAGAATGGTAAATCATCATCTGAAATATCCAAAGGATTTGTTGCTCCAAATGGATTTTCATCACGTGAAAAGTCTGGTACTGAATTTGTAGGCGCTGAATAGTTTGAACTTGGTGCAGAATAAGCTCCACCTGTGTGACCCTCACGCACACTACGGCTTTCCAACATTTGGAAATTCTCAGCCACGACCTCTGTCACGTATACACGTTGTCCTTGCTGGTTATCGTAACTACGAGTCTGGATACGACCTGTCACCCCGATAAGTGAGCCTTTTTTAGCCCAGTTAGCAAGGTTTTCAGCCTGTTGGCGCCACATAACGACATTGATAAAATCAGCCTCACGTTCACCATTTTGACTCTTAAATGTACGGTTTTACTGCAAGAGTAAAGTCGCAACTGCTACATTTGATGGGGTATAACGCAACTCAGCGTCACGTGTCATACGCCCTACAAGTACAACATTGTTAATCATAGTTTACCTTCTTAAGCGTCAGTTTTGACGATCATGTGACGAAGAATGTCAGCGTTGATTTTTGAAAGACGGTCAAACTCTTTAAGAGCTACGTCGTCGTTTGCTTCAACGTTAACGATGTGGTAAAGTCCTTCACGGAAATCTTTGATTTCGTATGCAAGACGACGTTTTTCCCAAGATTTTGATTCAACAACAGTTGCACCGTTGTCAGTCAAAATAGAGTCAAAACGTGCTACCAAAGCGTTTTTAGCTTCTTCTTCAATGTTTGGACGAATAATATAAAGAATTTCGTATTTAGCCATTGATATGTTCCTCCTTTTGGTCTAATGACCCCAAGACTTTACAAGGGGTAAGTGAGGTTCGCTCACAATAAACTATTATACTAGAAAACATTTTTTTACGCAAGTAAAACACTTAAATAAAAAGAAGATGACGAATCATCTTCTCAAAAACTATGAGTTTTTAGTCCTCTTTTTTCTTGCGAGCAAGAAGTCCAAATCCACTTAGGGCTCCAAGAAGTCCAAGCGCTGCGAGGCTAGCGTTAGCTTCTGTACCCGTGTTAGGCAATTCTTTTTGACCATCAACATATTTAGGGGTTTCTGGTTTATCAGCAACATCAGTCGCTACTGTTTCATTAGCTGGACTTGTTGGTTGCACAGGAATTGCTGGTTGGGTTGGATTTGTTGGCTGTTCCGGTTGCACTGGGGCTACTGGTTGTTCAGGAGTCTCTGGTGTTGTTGGAACTGATTGTGGTGTTGCTACTTTCTTGTAATGGTGTACAAGATTTCCATTGAGGTCTTTCGTAGTTGTTACGTATTCGTAACCTGAAATTCCTTTGGAGCTTGTGCTCCTTTTTCACTTGGTGAGATATCTTTACCATTGTCGTCTACATAGTAAGTCACAACTTGTTCAGGTTGCGGTTGTGGTTGCGGAGTATAACCACCCTGATCTACATTTGGAGTTACATTTGGAATGTAATTAATTGGTGTATCATCACCTGGATTTGTTGGGATATCTGGACTGATGTATCCTTTTGTTGGATCTGCTGGATCTACTGGTTTAAGCGGTTGACCATTTCCATCAACAGGTGTATGACCTGGTACGTATGGAAGAACAGGTTTATCACTTCCTGGTTTTGTTGGATCTGCTGGATCATTTGGATACTTGATTGGATTTGTTGGTTGTCCTGGAATGTTTGGAATCCATGAACCGAGTGGTTTGTACACGTATGTTACTGTTGTACCATTTTCTCCAATCTTACCTTTTGCTTCTCCTTCAACACGAACAAGTACGTATCCGTTGATTACTTTTCCAGTTATAGAGTACTCATCGCCTACTTTACCTTCTGTAGTTTCTGTAGGAAGAAGATCTTTGCCTTTTTCATCTACATATTTGACTACTAGGTTAGCATCATTTGCTTCATAGTTAATTACTGTATCTTGACTTGGATCTGTTGGAACGTTTGGTACTACATATCCTTTAGTTGGGTCTTGTGGATCAACTGGTTTAAGTGGTTGTCCATTTCCATCTTTTGGAGTGTATCCTGGTACGTATGGTAATGTTTCTGTTGGTTGTCCTGGTTTGGTTGGATCTGTTGGATCATTTGGATACTTGATTGGCTCAGTAGGTTGTCCTGGAATATTTGGTACCCATGAACCAAGTGGTTTGTACACATACGTTACTGTTGTACCATTTTCTCCAATCTTACCTTTAGCTTCACCTTCTACACGGTCCAATACGTATCCAGTAATAACTTTACCACTTGTAGTATAGTCATCGCCTACTTTACCTTCTGTAGTTTCTGCAGGAAGAAGGTCTTTACCTTTTTCATCTACATATTTAACTACTAGGTTAGCTTTGTTTGCTTCGTAGTTGATTGGTGTATCTTCACCTGGGTTAGTTGGGACATTTGGCACTTCGTATCCTTTTGTTGGATCGTTCGGATCAACTGGTTTAAGTGGTTGACCATTGCCATCTTTTGGAGTATATCCTGGTACATATGGTACTACTTCTGTTGGTTGTCCTGGTTTGGTTGGATCTGTTGGATCATTTGGATACTTAATTGGGTTTGTTGGTTGACCTGGAATGTTTGGAATCCATGAACCAAGTGGTTTGTACACGTATGTTACTGTTGAACCGTCTTTGCCAATCTTACCTTTAGCTTGTCCTTCAACACGAACAAGTACGTATCCGTTGATTACTTTTCCAGTTGTTGTGTACTCATCTCCTACTTTTCCTTTTGTTGTTTCTGCAGGGATTAAGTCTTTTCCTTTTTCATCTACATACTTGACTACTAGGTTAGCATCATTTGCTTCATAGTTAATTACTGTATCTTGACTTGGATCTGTTGGAACGTTTGGTACCACATATCCTTTAGTTGGGTCTTTCGGATCAACTGGTTTAAGTGGTTGTCCATTTCCATCTTTTGGAGTGTATCCTGGTACGTATGGTAATGTTTCTGTTGGTTGACCCGGTTTTGTTGGATCTTGTGGATCGTTTGGATATTTAATTGGGTTTGTTGGTTGTCCTGGAATGTTTGGAATCCATGAACCTAGTGGTTTGTAAACATATGTTACTGTTGAACCATCTGTTCCAATCTTACCTTTAGCTTCACCTTCTACACGGTCCAATACATAGCCAGTAATAACTTTTCCACTTGTAGAGTAGTCATCACCAACTTTACCTTCTTTAGTTTCTGTTGGTAGAAGTTCTTTCCCATTTTCATCTACATATTTAACTACCAAGTTAGCTTTGTTAGCTACATAGTTAATTGGTGTATCCTCACCTGGATTTGTTGGGATACTTGGAACTTCATATCCTTTAGTTGGATCGTTTGGATCTACTGGTTTCAACGGATTACCATCTTTATCTTCTGGTGTAAATCCTGGAACGTATGGTAATGTTTCTGTTGGTTGACCCGGTTTTGTTGGATCTGTTGGATCATTTGGATACTTGATTGGGTTTGTTGGTTGACCTGGGATGTTTGGAATCCATGAACCGATTGGTTTGTAGGTTACTACTTCTTTAGTATTTTTTGAATCTGCAGTTACTTTTGTAGCTGGTACTGTTGCTTTATTAGCTAAGTATCCTTTAACTACTGGTGATTTCACTTCAGGTAAGTCTTTAGCTTCTGACCAGTCTCCGTATGTAACCTCACCTGTAACCAAGTTGACTTTAGCTTCACGTGTGAATTTAGCTTCTTGTGTTACTGTTTTTGGTGTTCCATCTTCATTTAACACTGGAGTTCCATCTTCGTATACGTATGTGATTGTACGTGTTACTGTTTTGTTTAGATCTTTTTCTTCTAATCCAGCTGGGTATTTAGGTCCATCTGGATTGTTTGGATCTACTGGAGTTCCTGGTGTTTGTGGTTGATCTGGTGTTACTGTAACTTCTTTTTGTTTAAGTGTTACTTTGAACTCTTGATCAGTGTCTTTATCTTTATCGAACTTACCACCTTCTGGGTATGTATTAGATACTAATTCATATCCTTTGTTTTCAAGTTCTTTGATTTTAGCTTTTACTTCAGCTTCTTTTGTTAATGGTGTATCTGAATCACCTTGTTCAGTAATAGCTTCTACTCCTGGAATTGGATTCCCTTTTTCATCTACGAAAGTAGTCTTAGCTTTTTGCGTATCTTTTACGTAGTTGATTGGTGTGTCTTGACTTGGATCTGTTGGAAGATCTGGTACGATATATCCTTTTGTTGGATCTTCTGGATCTACTGGTTTAAGTGGTTGATCATTTCCATCTTTTGGAGTCATACCTGGTTCGTATGGAAGAATTGGTTTATCTCCTGGTTTTGTTGGATCATTTGGATTATTTGGATATTTGATTGGTGTCGGTGTTTTACCTGGAATATTTGGTACCCATGATCCTAATGGTTTGTATGTTACTACTTCCTTAATATCTTCTGAATCACCTGTTACATTTACCAGTGCTACACTTGCTTTATCAGCTAAGAAACCTGTTACTACTGGTGATTTAACTTCAGCCAAGTCTTTAGCTTCTGACCAGTCTCCGTATGTTACTTCTCCTGTAACTAAGTTCACTTTTGCTTCACGTGTGAATTTAGCTTCTTGAGTTACTGTTTTTGGAGTTCCATCTTCGTTTAACACTGGAGTTCCATCTGCGTATACGTATGTGATTGTACGTGTTACTATTTTGTTTAGATCTTTTTCTTCAAGTCCAGCTGGGTATTTAGGTCCGTCTGGGTTGTTTGGATCTACTGGAGTTCCTGGTGTTTTTGGTTGATCTGGTGTTACTGTAACTTCTTTTTGTTTAAGTATTACTTTGAACTCTTGATCTGTATCTTTATCCGTATCGAACTTACCACCTTCTGGGTATGTATTAGATACTAATTCATATCCTTTGTTTTCAAGTTCTGCGATTTTAGCTTTAACATCAGCTTCTTTTGTTAATGGAGTTTCTGATCCACCTTGTTCAGTAATTTCAGCTACTCCTGGAATTGCATTTCCTTTTTCGTCTACGAATGTTGTTTTCGCTTTTTGGATTGCTGTATATTTAACAACATATTCGTAATCTTCATCTGTAGCTGTTGTTGCTTGTACTGGGACTTTTTCAACACTTGCGATGTAACCTTCTTTTTGAGGTACTGCAAGTTCTGGAAGATCAGTGCTTTGTCCATCAGTTCCTTTCCAGTTAATATAAACTGGTCTGTCATCAGAGTTAATTACCGCTTTACCTTGTGCAGTTAACTTGATTGAACCTGTGTAGCTTACAGTTTGTTTTTCTGGTGGGAATACTTCTGTACCTGCAAGACCTTTAACATCATCCGCATATACAAATTTAATTGTACGGTTTACTTCTTCTACTTTTGTTTTCTTAACGTAATCATAATCTACTGGGTTAACAAATGCAGACCCATTTACACCTTTAGCTTTTAATTCTTCTTCAGAATATAAATCTCTTGCTCTTGTCTTCGTAACACTTAGTGTTCCTTTAGCATTTTTAGCAGGAATATCTGCAAGAATGTATTCTTCTCCATTAACTTCTTTAACTAAGTCTACGTTATCATTACTTACATCATATTTATTTCCAAGTACATTAGTATAATCTTTTGAACCATCTTCACTTAAAGGTATATTCCCCGTATATTTTGTTGTTTCGAAACCTATAACTTCACCTGTCACTAAATCTTTGAATGTTCTAACAACAGCTCCTGTTGGTGGCTCACCTTGAACTCTACCGTCACCATTAACATTCCAACCATTTGGCACTTTAGTTATAACATCTTCTTTCCCACCGTTAATAGATTCTCCACCTGATACAGTAAGAGTTGCTGCAGTTTTATCGTTTCCTACATAACCTTGTTTAATTAATCCATTTTCATAAGTAATATTAGAATATTCACTTGTTAAGGTTTTTATCTTTTACTACTTTCTCAATACCTAAAGATTGAAGAGGCATAGAGACTATAGAATCTTCTTGAATAGTTCCTTCTGTAACAGTAAGTTCTAATTCCGTTGGTGAAATTAATCTAGGTGTTAATGTAAAACCAGTATCTCGACCATCTTGTAAAATCCATACATTGTTTTCATTAGCTCTAGCATTAGACCAACGATTTTGTGGACGATAAGTAATACTATCACCTTTATTAGGGTTAATAGTAGACGCTGTATTTAATCCATTTACAAAGCTAGAACTTCCTTCAAGTTCTTTAAATTCAGTAAAATCTGCATTAGGAAGTTTAATCGTAAATTTAGATCCTACTCCATAACGAACATCTGAATCAGTTCTTAATACGATTGAATCACTTCTACTTTTTAGCTCATTGTTAAGGTAGTTCAATCCATTATTTCACTTAGTGATGCACTAGTACCTTGTTTTTGATAGCTAGGTTGTTGACCTTTTCTTGTATAAGTATGTTCAAGAACCGTACGCCCATCAATTTTAATAGTCGCTGTATACGGAGTGTCTTTTGAAATTTGTGGTGCTAAATATCCATTACCCGATAAATTACTCGCTCCAAACGACACATTCGGATAGTCTTTTACTTTATCGTTCCACTCGATGTTGTAAGTATATGTACCAGTTTCGTTAGCTACCGCTGGTTGCTCAGCAACACGCTGGTCATAAGTCATTCCACGTTGAGTACGTTGCGCCCAATATGGTACAGATTTGTTATTGTTGTTTCCTGTAGTTGTTTTAAAGTCGATAGATTTAACTTTACCAACTACTGTTCCATCAGTCGCTCTGATTTCCGTATTTACTGCCAAACCACTACCTAACTCAGCTAAGTTAGTAAGTTCAATTTTTGTAATAGAACCTGCTTTAAGAGTTGATGTACTAATAGTAGTATCAAATCCCCATCCTGTAGGAGCCGTATTATCTGCATTCATATCAACATAAGCGTTTGTTACAGCATTAACTGTTTCTCCGTCTCTAAGAACATCTTTACCTGTAATTTTTGATGCAGTATCCGCCAACACAGCTTCAACTTTACCTGCATGACCTGCACGTTTCATTTCCGTATAAACTGCTTCAATGGCAGCAGAAAGACGATTCACTTGAGCTACCATTTGGTCTTTAGAAGCATCGGATGAAAGCAATCCTTTAGATGCTACTGCTTCAAGCTTCACTGCAGCAACTGCAGCTGACAATTTTTGTTTAGCTTCAACATCTTTCACTTCTTTATCTGAGAAATTTGAGGCAACTGTTGCCATCACATCAGCTTCTGAAGTCAATTGAGTAAGAACTGTCTTCACATCATCTTGTGTTTTTTCTGTTTCAACTTTTTTTCAGATGTTTCTTTGTCAGTTTTTTCTTTATCTACTTCTTTTTTTGTCAGCTTGCTCTTTATCAGATTTTTTTCTTTTTACATCTGTTTCTAATTTTTTTATCAGTTTTTATCTGCAGTCGCTTCAGTAATTTCTTTTTCTGCTACAGGTGTTGCTGCAGTTTTAGCATCTTCCTTAGCTTCAGTTTTTTCTTCTGCTTTTACATCATCAATCTTTAATTCTGGAAGTTCTTCAACAACAGGTGTTGACAAAGTCGAACCCGAAAGATTTTTATCTGAATTTGATAGTTCAGAAGTAGCCGGATTTACTGCTACAGTCTCTTCAGCTTGTACTCCATTAGCACCTAAAACAAGAGCAGTTCCCAATAGAACACTTGCGGCACCAAAGCTATACTTACGAATAGAAAAGCGCTGGGCTCTTCTACCATGGTATTTTTCCATTCTTGAATACATGGTTTCTCCTTGTTATCTCAATCTAAAAGTCTAAAATTACATATAAATCTATATGTTTGTTTTTATAAAAACAACTATATTATTTTATCATAAATAAAATTAACTCGTCAATAAATATGTCTCGTTTATATTCGATTTATTTATATTATTTCTGTGTCCTAGGTACCAAAAAATAATATCATCAGACTCTTTTCCACATATGCTTGAATATATATATATATATATATATATTGCATAAAAATGCATCAAGGAAGTCAATTAAGCATCATCTCAAAAATGAATCTATACTATTTCTTCGATTTTAACATCAAAAAAAGAAGATGACGAATCATCTTCTCAAAAACTATAAGTTTTTAGTCTTCTTTTTTCTTGCGTGCCACAAGACCAAATCCACTCAATACTCCAAGAAGTCCAAGTGCTGCTAGGCTAGCATGATCTTCTGTACCAGTGTTAGGCAATTCTTTTTGACCTTCAACATATTAGGTGTTGCTGGTTTAGCAGCTGTCGCAGATACTGGTTGAGCAGTTGTGTCAGTTGCTACTGTTGTGTCTGCTTGAGCTGGTGCCGCTGGTTGAGTTTGATTAGGTGTTGCTGGTTGTCCTGGTTCCGTAGGAGTTACAGGTTGTTCAGGAGCAGTTGGTCCAGCAGGTTGTGGAGTCTGTGGTGTTTGTGGAGCTGGAGTTGCTGGTGATGGTTCTGTTTGAGGAATTAATGAATTGTTAGGAGTTACTTTTACTGGTACATCCAATTCGATAATTTCTCCAGTTGGTAATTTCACCTTCACTTTAACAGCTGTTTTATCTCCAGGTGTTTCAGTAGTTGGGATTTCTCCAACTTCAATAATTTCCCATCCAGATTCTTTAGGAATGTTAACGTGTTTCTTAACATCATCTGGTGTAATTGTTGTTCCTTGAGGTACTTCAATTGGAGTTGTAGTTGGAGTAGCAATTACTGGTACTTGTACTTTAATTGTTTTACCATTTGGTAATTTAACTGTAACGGTTGCTGATGGTCTTACACCCGCAGGGAATGTTTCAGGAAGTTCTGGTTCCCCTACGATTTCCCATCCAGTTACTCCTGGGATTTCGATGTGTTTTTCTACATCTTCCTTAGTAAGTTTTGTTCTTTCTGGAACGATAATTGGTGTAACTTTTGGTTCTACCACATTAACTACTACAGGAACTCGTACAATTTCTTTACCATCTTTGTCCTTAACAATTACTACAGCTTCTTTTTTACCTGGTTTAGAAGTATCTACTGGTGTATCGTATTCGAATGTAGCTCCGTCTGGGTAATTTCCTGGTGTAATGTTATCTTTTGGATCTGGAGTATCACCTTTTGGTACAAGTTGTTCTTTACCTTCAACCACTGTTACTGGTACTTTAACTTTTGTTTCGTAGTCTTTACCATTGACAGTGTAAATCACTGGTACTTCTACTTCTCCAGCTTTTCCTGGCTCTGAAGTTTTTGGTACTGTAACATTTGTTAAATCAACTTTAACAGTTGCTCCTTCAGGAAGTTTTTTCTTGAATTCTTCGTTGTTGATTGCATTTTCTGCATCTTTACCAACTTTATCTTTTAATTCTTTCTCTGAAAGATCTTTTGGTACAACAACTTCTCCAGCTTTTGGTTTTGGTAGTACTGTTACTGGAACTTTAACGTTTTCTTTGAATTTACCATTTCCGTATGTTACTGGTACTTCTACTTCAACGTCTTTATCCCCTGCTTTTCCTACTGTAGATGGAACTTTTGTAGGGTCTCCTACTGTTCCACCTTCACCTGGTGTAATACCTTTCTTAATTTCTTCAGAATTTGGTGTGTCACCTTCAAATACTACTACTGATGGTGGTGTTGAAGACACAACGTTTACTGGTACTTCAATCACTTTAGTGATTTTGTTTCCATCTTTATCTTTGTATTCAACTGTTACAGTTGCTGGAGTTTGTTTACCTACAGTATCTGTTCCAGGAGTTGTATTAACATCTGTTACTGTAACTGTTACACCGTCTGGAAGACCTTCAAGTTTTTTAGCTGCTTCTTCAGCTTTTTCTTTAACAACTTCTTCTAATTTAGTCTTATCAGCATCTTTTGGTACTGTTACACCTTCTGGTTTAACTTTTGGTAATACTGTAACAGGTACTGTTACTTCTTCGTCTCCACCATCTTTATAAGTTACTTTAGTAGTAACTTTAACATCTGGAGAACCTACTTTACCTTCTGTTGTAGGGATAGCTTTGTTGATCTCTTCATCAGTTACAGGTGTTGTAGTTCCATCAGTATCAGGAGTGATTGCTTTGTTTACATCTTCAGCTTTTGGTTTATCACCTTCTACAACGTATACAGGTTTTACATCTGAACCTTTAACATTTACTGTTACTGGGATTGTAGTTGTGTAATCTTTTCCATCAACTGTGTATGTTACTGGCACATTAACAGTTCCTGTGTTTGTACCTTTTTCAGCTGTTATTTTAGATAATACATCTTCAGTTACATCACCAACAGTTACTGTTGCTCCGTTTGGTAATTTAGATTTGAAGTCTGTTGCTTCAACTGCTTCTTTAGCTTTATCTTTTGCTAATTCTTTCAGTTTATCTGGAGTAGTATTCTTAACTACTGTTACATCAGCTGTTGCTTTTGGTAATACTGTTACTGGAACTTTAACTGTTTCAGTTACTTTGCCATTGTCGTAAGTTACTGGTACATCAACTGTTACATCTGTAGCTCCAGCTTTATCTTTTGTAGATGGAACTGTTGTTGGTTCTCCAACTGTTCCCCCTTCACCTGGTGTTACTGAATCTTTGTCTAATTTTGGTGTTTCACCTTCGAATACGACTACTGGTTTTGGTGTTGAGCTTACTACTTTAACTGGTACGTTAATTGTATCTTCACCAACTACATTACCTTTATCATCTTTATATAATACTTTTACAGGAACTGTATCTTTGTCCCCATTTGAATCTGTTTTTGGTAATGTGTAAGAAGTTTCTCTTTCATCTAGTGATGCAGTAATTCCAGCTGGTAAGTTTGTTAATTTACTTACTGCTTCATTCGCTTTTTCTTTTACAGCATTTGTTAGAGCTGTGTCATCAGTATCTTTCAATACTGTTACACCTGTTGGTGTTGCTTTTGGTAATACTTTAACTGGAACGTCTACAGTTTCATCACCAGTTGGATATTTAACAGTTGCTTTAACTGACAAATCTGTTGCTCCTACTTTAACTTTATCCGTAGGAACATCTTTATTGATGTCAGCTTCAGTTACAGGAGTTAAATCTCCACCTTTATCAGGCGTAACTGCTTCATTAACATCAGCTGGTTTTGGTTGATTTCCTTCTACAACATATACAGGTTTCACTTCTGAACCTTTAACATTTACTGTTACTGGGATTTCTGAAGTATACGTTGTTCCATCAGGAGATGTAAATGTTACTGGAACTTTTACAACTACTGGTTCACCTTTTTTATTAGCAATATCAGCAGGAATTTCAGGAACTTCTCCTACAGTAACTGCATATCCTTCTGGCACTTTTGCAGGGAAGTCAGGAGTTTTAATTAACTCTTCTGCTTTAGCTTTTAAAGTATCCTTAACTTTATCCGGAGTAGCTCCTTTAGGTACGTCAACTTCACCTTCTGTTCTAGGAAGAACAGTAACTGGTACTGTTACATCTTCTGTAACTTCAGTTCCATCTACATTGTGAGTAACTGTTGTTGGAATTTTTAATCCTGACTCTCCAGCTTTTCCATCAGTTTTAAAGATATCAGTTGCTTTTGGTTCATTAGCTGTACCTTTTTTACCATCAATTTCACTTGGCTCAACTTTTTCTTTAACGCTAGCAGGTGTAATTTTATCACCTTCAAATACTACAATAGGTTTTGTCTTAGATTCAACAACGTTTACTTCAATATCAACTGTTGTTTCATAAGTTTTACCATCTACTGTATAAGTTACAGGTACTTTAACAACCCCACGACCATCTTCAGCAACTTTTGTAATTGCGATATCATCTTTATTAACAAAAGTTGAACCATTAGTGTCACCTAATACAGCTGTACCAGTAACGTCTGTTAATAACTTTTGTAAATTCTGGAGATTTAATCGCTTCTTGAGCTTTTCGCATAAGCAATTGCTTTTTAATTGATCATCGTTCGTGTTAATTGGTACTGTAATTACTGAGTTAGTTTGTAAACTATTGATAAAGATTACTTTACCATATTTGTAATCAGGATTGTCTGAATCTGCTAAACCATTACGGTTAAATTCATTTTCATAAGGTGGTTTTAATCCATTAGCAGTATATGAATACAGTCTGTTACCTTCTGCATCTGTGTCTCCGAAACCACTCTTAACTGTTACTTTAAAGTCAGCTGGTCCTACGAAGTTATCTGCAGCTGTAAATGGAATACTTGTTGTACGAGAGTTTGTCTCTGCAGCAGCCATACGGTTTCCTGCTGGTACGTTGTACGTTAATTTTCCACCTTTTGAGTTATCACTTGGATCATTTGGAACCCATTTGATAGTATTTGCCCAAACATTTCCTAACCAGTTTGATCCACCATTGGCATTGTAGATTTTATCTTCCAATACTACACCTTTAGGAACTTCTACTGTTACTTCGACATTTGATGCAGAATAGTAGTCAATATTCATTCCACCAGTGTTTTTAATTGTGATGTCAAAGTTACCTTTTTGACCTTTTTCATAGATTGTATCTTTTGTATAGCCATATTCACCAGTTTTACCATCTGAACGAACGTTTGTTACTACTTCAGCAGCTGGTGCAGTTGCAATACCAATACCACCGATTAAGTAACCATCTTTAATATTGATGTTGTTATCATTAATTAAAGAATTTGTTCCTTGACTTCCTGCTTCAATCAACACTTTAATTTTTGTAGTTTCTGCCGGAATATCATAAATACGGTCTAAGTGGTTCCATCCATTAGCAGCCAAAGCAGCTTGTTCCGTTGTTAATGGTCCATTTTTACCTTCAACTGGTTTAATTTCTTTACCAGTAAATGCATCTACGATTGTTAATTTAACTCTTTCACCAGCAGATGTTGATGTTGAACCACCGTATGCAGCACTGTGAATTAAGTTAACGTTTAAACGAGAATTTCCATTTACATCATACTCTTTAGAAAGTGTTGTACCTTTACTTCCTAATTCAAGGTAGTAATCACGATTTTTAACTTCACCGAACGCATTTGTTCTCATTACATCAATAGTAGGTGTTACTGAAGGAACAGCACCACTACCATTAACATAACTATTTTCACCTGATGTTTGGTATTTTTTCAATTCTCCATCATTTGAGTAGATTTTTGATTTAGGAACTTCACGTGTACTTGGTTGTCCATCTTTATCTGTAACATTTGTCACATCAAGAGGTTTAACCGCATTAACTTTGTCCCCTTTTTCAATTTTCCAACCATTTAACATACCAGCTTCTGCGTCAGCTTTTGTAATAGCTTTTTCTTGCCAGTTATATGTTGCACTACCGATTGGATCTTTTGCATTTGGAACATTATTTACTTTATTAGTAATGTCACGTCCACTTTCATATTGAGTAGCAATTGTTTCTGATTTTTTATCAGCATCAGTGAATGTTACTTTATCTCCAAAACCTTCTTTTAAGCTTTCAAAGACACCGTTTTCAGGGTTGTTACCATAAGCAACATGGTTTTCACTTACTGGAGCGCCTAATTCAGTTTTTCCAGATAAGTAGGAAGCTAATAAGTCACGTTCAGATTTGACAGCTTCTGCTTGTTGGCTCATTTTTTGAGCTGATGTTGCATCCGCTGCATTTGCAGTTGTAATAACATTTTCTGCTTTTTGTTTAATACCTTTTTAAAACATCAATTTTAAATTGATCTTTTTTATTCGCAGGTAGCGCTTCTTCTTTTGCTATTTGAGCTTGAATTTTATCAATATTTGCTTGCAACTCTGGAATAGCAGCATCACGAATACCTTTATATTTAGCTGCTTCTTCTGCTGAATTAGCTGCAGTTGTATCTACTGCTCTAAATCCACTTTCACCTTGTCCAGGAATGGCTTGTCCATTACGTGGATCTTGGTTTTTGTTTTCTTTTTCTTCTTTCTTTTCCGCAGTTGCTTTTGGCATACTTTCAACAACGAAAGCCTTTCCGTTTACTGCTGATGTAGCTTTTGCTACTTCTTCTTTTGTTGCAGCTTCATTTGCAGCTACAACTTTTGCATTTGCTAATTCTGCTTTTGCAGACTCAATTGCTGATGCTGTTTTTTCAGTTGATGCTGCTTTTTCTAAAGCTGCTTCTAAACGAGCAATAGCTGCTTCCAACTTGCTTGTGTCAACTTTTGGTGTTTCAGTTGGTGCTTCTGCAGCTTTTGGTGTTTCTGCTGGTGCTGCCTCAGGAGCTGGGGCTGCTGGTTGCTCAGCTGTTTGTGCTTCCACAGTTGGCGTAGCAGTGTATGTTGAAGCTTGAGGCTTGCTTGAATCTGCTTGATTTCCAGCATCAGGATTTACTTGTTCGCTAGTCACTGTAGCTGTTGGATCTTGCTCGTGAGCCTGAACAGTTGCTGCTCCACCAAACATCATATAGGCTGCTACAGCTACTGATGCTGCACCAAAACTATACTTACGGATTGAAAAGCGTTGGACCTTTTGTCCGTGGTATTTGTCCATTCTTGAATACATATGATCTCCTTTTTAAATAAATTTTTAATTGCGGAATTACACCCAAGGATTTAAACAACGCCTCCATTTCCAGCTTAATTTATACATTAAAGCAGCTACACTTAGGTACTTAATCCCTAATTTACATTATAACATTATTTCAACTAAACTGTCTACGTTTATGTACAAAATATGAGGATTTATATATATACATATATATATATATATATCAATCACTGTTTTTTGTAATTTCATCATAAAAAAATAAAAGGCCAATTTGACCTTTTACTTTTTATATATTTATTTACGGTTTAATACGGTGCAACATACGTGGGAATGGGATAGCTTCACGGATGTGTTTTGTTCCTGCTGCAAAGGTTACCATACGTTCGATACCGATACCAAATCCTCCGTGAGGAACTGTACCGTATTTACGAAGGTCAAGGTAGAATTCGTACTCTGTGCGATCCATACCAAGTTCATCCATCTTAGTCACAAGGGCATCGTAGTCTTCCTCACGCATAGAACCACCGATGATTTCTCCATAGCCTTCTGGAGCGAGCAAGTCTGCACAAAGCACGCGCTCTGGATTTCCAGGAACTGGTTTCATGTAGAAGGCCTTGATAGCTGCTGGGTAGTTCATGACAAAAGTTGGCACACCAAAGTGGTTTGAGATCCAAGTTTCATGCGGTGAACCAAAATCATCACCATGCTCAAGATGTTCGTAGTCAGCGTCTTCATCATTTTCATGCTCTTGCAAGAGGTCAATAGCTTGATCGTAAGTGATGCGTTTGAATGGCTCTGCAATGTAGCGTTTCAAGAGCTCTATATCACGTTCCAATGTTTCCAAGGCTTGAGGTGCACGATCAAGAACACCTTGAAGAAGAGCTTTTACATAAGCTTCTTGCAAGTCAAGTGACTCATCGTGAGTCAAGTAGGAGTATTCTGCATCCATCATCCAGAACTCAGTCAAGTGACGACGTGTTTTTGATTTTTCAGCACGGAATACTGGACCAAAGTCAAAGACACGACCAAGGGCCATAGCACCAGCTTCTAGGTAAAGCTGACCTGATTGGCTCAAGTAGGCTGGAGTTCCGAAGTAGTCAGTTTCAAAAAGTTCAGTTGAATCTTCTGCCGCGTTTCCTGAAAGGATTGGGCTATCAAATTTCATGAAGCCGTTCTTGTCGAAGAACTCATAAGTTGCGTAGATGATAGCGTTACGAATTTGCATCACCGCTACTTGCTTACGAGAACGGAGCCACAAGTGACGGTTGTCCATCAAGAAGTCTGTTCCGTGTTCTTTGGTGTAATTGGGTAGTCTTGAGATTCACCGATCACTTCGATGTCTGTAATGTCCAACTCATAGCCAAACTTAGAACGTTCGTCTTCTTTAACAATACCTGTCACATAAACAGACGTTTCTTGGCTCAAGCGTTTGATGACATCAAACTTCTCAAGCCCCACTTCTTCACCAAATTTCTCTACAAAGTTTGGTTTAAAGGCCACACCTTGGAAGAAGGCTGTTCCATCGCGCAATTGCAAGAAGGCAATTTTCCCTTTTCCTGATTTGTTGGCAACCCAAGCTCCAATCGTCACTTCTTGACCAACATAGTCTTTTACATCGATAATCGTTACACGTTTTGTCATTATTTTTCCTTTTCTTTTTCTTTTATTTTTCCATAAATGCTTTCAAGCGTTTAACTGCTTCTTTAAGCGTGTCTAGGTCTGTCGCATAGCTGAGGCGGACATTTTCTGGCGCTCCAAAACCTGCTCCTGTTATAAGTGCCAAACCAACTTCCTCAAGAATAGCTGTTGTAAAGTCAATCACATCCGTATAACCTTTCATCTCCATGGCTTTTTTAACATTTGGAAAGAGGTAGAAGGCTCCTTGTGGCTTAACAACTTCAAAACCAGGGACCTCACATAATAGCGGATAAATGGTATTGAGACGCTCCTCAAAAGCTTTACGCATGATATCAACAGAATCCTGTGGTCCTGTTAAGGCTTCGATAGCCGCATATTGAGAAACAGATGTCAAATTTGAAGTTGTTTGTCCCGTCAATTTACTCATAGCTGCAATGATTTCAGGATCACCTACCGCATAACCAACTCGCCAACCCGTCATGGCATAGGCCTTAGATACACCGTTGATAACAATGGTTTGCTTACGAATTGCTTCTGATAGACTTGAGATTGGAACAAATTCATTTCCATTATAAACAAGGCGACCGTATATATCATCTGCTAAAATCAGAATGTCATGCTCAACTGCCCAATTTCCGATAGCTAGTAATTCTTCACGAGTATAGATCATACCAGTCGGATTAGATGGTGAATTGAGAACCAAAACCTTTGTCTTATCTGTCTAACTAGTTCTAGTTGATCCACTGTGACTTTAAAATCATTGTCTTCTTTAGCTTGAACAAAGACTGGAATCCCTTCTGCCATCTTGACCTGATCTCCATAACTAACCCAGTATGGAGTTGGAATAATAACCTCATCTAAAGGATTAATTACAGCCATAAAGAAAGTATAGAGGGAGAACTTGGCACCTGTAGCAAAGGTAACCTCGTTACTTGCGACAGAATAGCCATAGTAGCGCTCGAAGTAGGTATTCACCGCAGCTTTTAATTCTGGTAGACCTGAAGCTACTGTATAGAAGGAAGCCTGTCCTTCTCGAATAGCTTTAACTGCTGCATCCTGAATATTTTCAGGAGTGTGAAAATCTGGTTGTCCCAAGGTCAAGAAAAGGACATCCTTACCTTGAGCTTTTAATTTTTTTGCTCTCGCATCACTAGCTAAAGTGACACTTTCTTCCATTTCTAAAACACGGTTGGATAGTTTCATAGGCCCTCCTTATTGAGCAATGCTCCTGTTTCAAAATCTACTAGATAAAAATCAGAGTCTGACTTGACTTCCCAGATTGGCTTATCTTGATAACGGCCAAAGGTAATCTTGTCAATCTCGCCAGCTCCTTTTTCCTTAGAAAGAGCTTCTGCTTTTTCTTGTGAAACACCCTGATTTAGCTGATAAACGTAAATCTTATGGTCATCTTTTCCAATCAGGACAGCAAGTGCTTCTTGTTTTTTATTACGACCAAGAACGCTATAATAGGATTCCAAGCCATTGTATAAGTCAACCTGATCAGCCTGCTCTAATCCTGCATACTGCTGAGCTAATTTTTCTCCTTCACTTTTAGCTGTTTGATAGGGTTTCATGCCAAGAGAAACCAGATACAGAAAGGAAGCACTGATAACCACAAACAAAATCGTCATCCCTAGACCATACTGCCACAGTAGATTATTTTTTGCTTTTTTTTGTCTTTTTTTCACTCGTCTATTTTACCATCTATTAAACTTTATTACAAGTGAATATAAGAATACTCTTCGAAAATCAAATTCAAACCACGTCAGCTTCGCCTTGCCGTACTCCAGTACAACCTGCGGCTAGCTTCCTAGTTTGCTCTTTGATTTTCATTGAGTATAAGCAACCAATTCTATTTCTTCCTTCAAAGCAAACCAGAATCCAAAAAACAGTTCTTACTCTTCCAGTAGCAAGTGACTAAGTTTCAGCAATTTTATAATTTTCAAATAAACTCTGAGCAAATTTCTTGCAAGTCCTTTTGTTTTGTTGTAATATATTCCGTAACAACGAGAGACTTCTCGGAAATTTAAGAAAAAGGAGACACATCATGTCTAAAAAAGTATTATTTATCGTCGGATCACTACGTCAAGGTTCTTTCAACCACCAAATGGCTCTCGAAGCTGAGAAAGCACTTGCTGGTAAAGCGGAAGTTAGCTACCTCGATTATTCAGCCCTTCCTCTCTTTAGCCAAGATTTGGAAGTTCCAACACATCCAGCTGTAGCTGCTGCTCGTGAAGCGGTTCTCGCTGCGGATGCTATCTGGATCTTCTCTCCAGTCTACAACTTCTCTATCCCTGGTACAGTGAAAAACTTGCTTGACTGGCTATCTCGTGCCCTTGACTTATCTGATACACGTGGTGCTTCTGCCCTTCAAGACAAGTTTGTCACAGTATCATCTGTAGCTAATGCCGGTCACGATCAACTTTTCGCTATTTACAAGGACCTCTTGCCATTTATCCGTACGCAAATCGTTGGTGATTTCACTGCTGCACGTGTTAATGACTCTGCTTGGGCAGACGGAAAATTGGTTCTTGAAGAAACAGTCCTAAACTCACTTGAAACAAGCTCAAGATTTGGTCAATGCGATCTAGTCATCACTAATTAATACTCTTCGAAAATCTCTTCAAACCACGTCAGCTTTGCCTTGCCGTAGATATATGGTTACTGACTTCGTCAGTCTTATCTACAACCTCAAAGCAGTGCTTTGAGCAACCTACGGCTAACTTCCTAGTTTGCTCTTTGATTTTCATTGAATATAAAACAGACAATCGAACAGACTTTTAGCCATAAAAAGAACTAGAATTCTCACAAATGAGTGATTTTTCTAGTTCTTTTTGATTTACAAAGACTTTATGTAGGGAAAGCTACTAATGATCAGATGAGATCATCTATTTAAGCTTCCTCTTCATCGTCTTTTTTCTTTTTGGCAAATAGCAAACCAAATGCGCCAAGAAGAGAGAGAGAACTCCTACTGCACCTGTAGTACGATCTTCTTGTATACCAGTATTTGGCAATACTGCTTGCAGTTGAGAATCTGATGGATTAGTTTCTGACACTTCATTCTGCAATTGAGCAGGCACTGCAGCTGTTTGACTTGGTTGTCCAGTCGGTTGAGTAGCTGGCACCTCAGCAGGGGTAGCAATATCCGGTCTAGGATTTGTATCATCAGATGGTGTAACTGGTCTTTGTTGACCGTCACCTGTTGGTCTAACTGGACTCACTTTCCTGAAGATGTGAGTTACAACATCACCTTTAGTTTCTGTTCTTACAAATACATACCCTTCAATTTCACCATGTTCAAATGCTTCATTGGCTTCACCTAATACCTTTGGTGCTTTGGCATCCGCTGGTTTCAATTCTTTACCATTTTCATCAATCCATCTTGTCATAATTAGTTTGACTTTTGGACTTTCAATCGGATCTGGTAATTCACCATTTACTCCGCCATTGAACTCTGGTGCTTCATTCACTGGGGAATCTGGTGTGCTTACTCCTCCACTAAATTCTGGTACTTCTGGTTGTGTTTCTGGCTCTCCATTCACTCCACTGTTAAATTCTGGCACTTCATTCACTGGAGAATCTGGTGTGCTTACTCCTCCACTGAATTCTGGTGCTTCTTCTCGTGTTTCTGGTACACCTTTTGAATATGCAAATAACAATTCATCACGAGGTATGTTATGACTAACTTTTGTTTCTGGATCCGTGATTATTACATTACCTTTTGAATCAACAGTTACGTCTTTTCCAGGATTTGCTTTTTTCACGTTTTCCTTCACTTTATCTTGTTCTTCTTGCGTTAGATTCTCAGGATCTTTCACAGGTACTTTTTCTTTTGGAACTACTGGAGTAAAATCTTCTGGATTTACAGTAATTGTAACTTCAATATCTTCTGTACTCTTATCTGGATATGTTACCGTTACTACTCCTAGTTTATTTCCATGTTTAGAAGTATCTGGAATACGTCCATCTTTCCATTCAAATGTTGTACCTTCTGGTAAATCTTTAACATTATTCACGCTATCTTTTGCCAATGGTACTTGGGCATGTTCCACTGTTTGCGCTTTTGGTTGTGGATTGTAATCGTCTTTTTGTGGTGTTACTTCAACCGTTACTGTCACTTCTTCCGTACTATTATCTGGGTAAGTGATTAATACTTTTCCTGGTTTATTTCCTGGTGTTGTATTTGTATCTGGTTTTTCTACCCATGTGTACGTTGTTCCTTTTGGTAAGTCATCTGTATTGATACTTCCTTCTGCACTTGGGTCACTGCCGTGTTTAGCCGTTTGATTTGGCTGTTTTGCCGTTGGATTGAACGTATCTTTTTGTTCTTTTACCGTAATTGGTACTGTGACTTCATCGACTGTTCCATCTGGGTATGTGACTAAAGCTACTCCTGGATGACTGCCTGGTGTACTTACATCTGGCCTTGTCTTCCATGTGACTGTTGTTCCATCTGGTAAGCCGGTTTTGTTTACACTTGTTTCTGGATCTGGTACGTGTCCATTGTCCACTTCTTGCGCTATTGCGGTTGGATTGTATTCATCATTTTGTGGAGTTACGTTTACCGTTACCGTCACTTCTTCCGTACTATGGTCTGGATAGGTGATTAATACTTTGCCTGTCTTACTTCCTGGTTTACTTGTGTCTGGTTGTTCTGACCAGCTATAGTTTGTTCCTTTTGGTAAGTCATTTGTATTAATACTTTTCTCTGGATCTGGTACTTCGTTATGACGAACCGTTTGGTTCGGTTCTTTTGCCGTTGGGTTAAACGTTTCTTTTTGTTCTTTTACCCTTACTGGTACTTCGACTTCATCTTCCGTTCCATCTGGATAATGAACTAACGCTACTCCTGGATGACTTCCTGGTGTACTTACATCTGGCCTTGTCTTCCATGTGACTGTTGTTCCATCTGGTAAGCCGGTTTTGTTTACACTTGTTTCTGGATCTGGTACGTGTCCATTGTCCACTTCTTGCGCTATTGCGGTTGGATTGTATTCATCATTTTGTGGAGTTACGTTTACCGTTACCGTCACTTCTTCCGTACTATGGTCTGGATAGGTGATTAATACTTTGCCTGTCTTACTTCCTGGTTTACTTGTGTCTGGTTGTTCGGACCAGCTATAGTTTGTTCCTTTTGGTAAGTCGTTTGTATTAATACTTTTCTCTGGATCTGGCACGTGACCATTGTCCACTTCTTGCGCTATTGCGGTTGGATTGTATTCATCTTTTTGTGGCGTTACGTTTACCGTTACTGTCACTTCTTCCGTACTCTTATCTGGGTAAGTGATTAATACTTTTCCTGTCTTACTTCCTGGTTTACTTGTGTCTGGTTGTTCTGACCAGCTATAGTTTGTTCCTTTTGGTAAGTCATTTGTATTAATACTTTTCTCTGGATCTGGTACTTCGTTATGACGTACAGTTTGGTTCGGTTCTTTTGCCGTTGGGTTGAAGGTGTCACTTTGTTTCTTAACTGTGACTGGTACTTCTACTTCATCTTCCGTTCCATCTGGATAATGAACTAACGCTACTCCTGGATGACTGCCCGGGGTACTTACATCTGGTCTTGTCTTCCATGTAACAGTTGTGCCTTCTGGCAACCCTGTTTTATTTACACTTGTTTCTGGATCTGGTACGTGTCCATTGTCCACTTCTTGAGGGATTCCAGTTGGGCTGTATTCATCATTTTGCGGCGTTACGTTTACCGTTACCGTCACTTCTTCCGTACTATGGTCTGGGTAGGTGATTAATACTTTGCCTGTCTTACTTCCTGGTTTACTTGTATCTGGTTGTTCTGACCAGCTATAGTTTGTTCCTGCTGGTAAGTCATTGGTATTAATACTTTTCTCTGGATCTGGTACTTCGTTGTGACGCACAGTTTGGTTCGGTTCTTTTGCCGTTGGGTTGAAGGTGTCACTTTGTTTCTTAACTGTGACTGGTACTTCTACTTCATCTTCCGTTCCATCTGGATAATGAACTAACGCTACTCCTGGATGACTGCCCGGGGTACTTACATCTGGTCTTGTCTTCCATGTAACAGTTGTGCCTTCTGGCAACCCTGTTTTATTTACACTTGTTTCTGGATCTGGCACGTGACCATTGTCCACTTCTTGCGCTATTGCGGTTGGATTGTATTCATCTTTTTGTGGCGTTACTTCGACTGTTACTGTCACTTCTTCCGTACTCTTATCTGGGTAAGTGATTAATACTTTTCCTGTCTTACTTCCTGGTTTACTTGTATCTGGTTGTTCTGACCAGCTATAGTTTGTTCCTTTTGGTAAGTCATTTGTATTAATACTTTTCTCTGGATCTGGTACTTCGTTGTGACGAACAGTTTGGTTCGGTTCTTTTGCCATTGGGTTAAACGTTTCTTTTTGTTCTTTTACCCTTACTGGTACTTCGACTTCATCTTCCGTTCCATCTGGATAATGAACTAAGGCTACTCCTGGATGACTTCCTGGGGTACTTACATCTGGTCTTGTCTTCCATGTGACTGTTGTTCCTTCTGGTAAGCCGGTTTTGTTTACACTTGTTTCTGGATCTGGTACGTGTCCATTGTCCACTTCTTGAGGGATTCCAGTTGGTGTGTATTTTCCACGCATTGATGAAACTGTTATATTCACTAATTTTGATGTAGAGTTTCCTGCTTTATCTCTAGCTACTATCGTTACACCATACATTACATTGTCAGAATCAATTCTCGGTACTTCTCTAACACCCTCTTTGAACACAATTGTTCCAGAAGCTTGATCAAATGTTAAGAATGAAGGCATATTATTTACTTCAATCGTAGCAACTCCACTACCATTTGCATTATCTTTTGCCTCAATCTTCATAGAAGGCAATGTTTTATCTAAAGCCGTCATCTCCCAGTTTGTATTTTCTGCCGGTGCTGAGATAGTTGGATTTGTAACATCTTTTACTTTCAATGGAATTGTAACGTCTTGCTCTGAGCCATCAATATATGTTACTTTTGCTTGTATTGTTTGGTCTCCATACGCCTCAGTGTTAATTGGTGTTTTGGCTTCAACTGTTGCAATTTTAACATTTCCCTTCTCACCTTGCGCATTTGTCGCAGTTACTGCTCCTTTTAACATTTCTGAAGTAACTGATACATTTTGATTTACTTCAATTTGTGTTCCAGTCGCTGTAAAATCTTCACTTACTTTTCTCACCGTTACATTTACTGTCACTATATCTTTTGAACCATCAGGATATGTTACCTCAACTACTCCAGTAGTAGTTCCTGGTACTGTAACTTCTGGTGGTGTTTTCCACGTCACTTTTGTTCCGTCTGGTAATCCTGCTTTATCTACACTCGCATTAGGATCAGGTACTTGTCCATAACTTGTATTTTGTGGAATTGGTGTAGGATCCTTTTTCGAACTCATTGAAGATACTGTAATTTTTGCTGTTCTTTCACTAACATTTCCTACTTTATCTTCTGCTCGAATATCTAAAGTAAATTCTTGGCTTGGTGTATTTTCAGGTAGCTTTTCTACAGCTTGTTTTCCTGATTTGAATTTAATAGTGTTAGTTGTACTATCATACTCTAGGTAATCAGGCAAGCCTGTCACAGTAACGTTTTTAATTCCACTTCCGTTCGCATTATCTTCCGCTCTCACCTCCATATTTGGTAAAGCTTTATCTAATGCGGTCATTTCCCAGTTTGTATTTTCTACTGGTGTTTGGATAGTCGGTTTCGTTACGTCTTTAACTTTCAATGGAATGGTCACTTCTTTAGTCGTTCCATCTTTGAAAGTTACAGTAGCAGTAATGTTTTGGTCACCATAGTTAGTTGTAGTAATTTGCGACTTAGGTTCTACAGATGAAATCTTATCTGTTCCATTCGCATTTCCATCTTTTGAAGTTGCGGTTACTTTCGCTTTTAAGTCGTCGTTAGAAATTGGATCATTTTGATTTACTTCAATTGGTGCTCCAGTTACTTCATATTCTGAACTTAATTCTTTTACAGTAACTTTTACATTGACGATATCTTTCGAACCATCTTTATAAGTTACCTCTACTACTCCGTCTTTCTCTCCAGGTCCATCTGTCGTTACTGGTGTCGTTTTCCAAGCATAACTTGTTCCTTCAGGTAAGTTTGTTTGATTCACGCTTGTTTCTGCATTTGGAGTCTCACCGTAACTAACTGTTTGTTTGTCTGGATTTGGAGTTGATTCGTATTTTGTAGTCATTGATTTCACAGTAATTGCTACATTTGTTGTTGTTTCATTTCCTGCGTTATCTACAACTGTGATAGTTACATTATGAGGTTGTTCATTGGTTCCTTCCGGTAAACTTGGTACTGATGTTACTCCAGCTTTGAATTGAATCGTCTTAGTTGACTTATTATATTCTAAGAAATCTGGTAGTCCTGTAACAGTCGTTGTCTTTACCCCACTTCCTCCTGTGTTATCTTCACTTGTCACAGAAATATCTGGAGTTGTTCCTTCAACTGCGATTAAGTCCCAATTTTGTCCATTTGTTGGGGATTGGATAGTCGGTGGTGTTACGTCTTTTACTTTTAGTGGAATTGTGACGTCTTTTATCGTTCCGTCTTTGAAAGTTACTGTCGCTTCGATATTTGTTTTACCATATGCAGCTGTGCTTACTTGTGCTTTTGGCTCTACTTTTGCGATTTTGTCAGTTCCATTAACGTTTCCTACTTTTGAAGTTGCGGTTACTTTGGCTTTTAAGTCATTATTTGTTACTGTATCGTTTTGATTTACTTCAATTTCAGTAGCTGAAACATCGTACTCATCACTTAATTTACTTACATTTACCGTCACTTCAACTGTATCTTTACTTCCATCTGGATAAGTTACTTCAGCTACTCCTGTAGTAGTTCCTGGTGTATTTACTACTGGTGGTGTTTCCACGTCACTTTTGTTCCGTCTGGCAATCCTGCTTTATCTACACTCGCATTAGGATCAGGTACTTGTCCATAACTTGTATTTTGTGGAATTGGTGTAGGATCCTTTTTCGAACTCATTGAAGATACTGTAATTTTTGCTGTTCTTTCACTAACATTTCCTACTTTATCTTCTGCTCGAATATTTAAAGTAAATTCTTGGCTTGGTGTATTTTCAGGTAGCTTTTCTACAGCTTGTTTTCCTGATTTGAATTTAATAGTGTTAGTTGTACTATCATACTCTAGGTAATCAGGCAAGCCTGTCACAGTAACGTTTTTAATTCCACTTCCGTTCGCATTATCTTCCGCTCTCACCTCCATATTTGGTAAAGCTTTGTCTAATGCGGTCATTTCCCAGTTTGTATTTTCTGCTGGTGTTTGGATAGTCGGTTTCGTTACGTCTTTAACTTTCAACGGAATCGTTACTTCTTTGGTTGTTCCATCTTTGAAAGTTACTGTGGCAGTAATGTTTCGTTCGCCATAATTAGCTGTACTGATTTCAGGTGCTGTTACTGTTGAAATCTTATCTGTCCCATTCCCACTTCCTACTTTTGAAGTTGCGGTTACTTTCGCTTTTAAGTCGTCGTTAGAAATTGGATCATTTTGATTTACTTCAATTGGTGCTCCAGTTACTTCATATTCTGAACTTAATTCTTTTACTGTAACTTTTACATCTACTGTATCTTTCGAACCATCTTTATAGGTTACTTCTACAACTCCGTCTTTCTCACCCGGTGTATTTGTGTCTGGTTTTGTCTTCCAAGCGTAAGTTGTTCCTTCTGGTAAGTTCGTTTTATTTATACTTGTTCCTGCATCAGGCGTATTCCCATAACTTACTGTTTGTTTGTCTGAATTTGCTGTTGCATCATATTTGGTAGTCATTGATTTCACAGTAAACGTTAATTGTGAAGTACTACTATTATTCGCATTATCTGTCACTAGAATTGTAGCTGTATGTGTTTGAGAATCTGTCCCGACTGGTAATTTTGGAACTTCTTGGGTATCCGCTTTAAACTTAATGGTTTTAGTCGCATCATCATATGTTAAGAAATCTGGTAAGTCTGTTACCGTTGTTGATTGAACACCACTTCCTCCTGCGTTGTCATTAGATGTTACTTGTATTGGAGAGAAAGTTTTATCTAATGCAATTAAATCGATATTCTGACCATTCGCTGGTGTTTGAATCGTTGGAGCCGTCACATCTTTTACTTCTAAAGGAATTTTTACCGTATCCCTTGTATCATCAAGATAGGTTACCGTTGCAGAAATTTCTTTGTTTCCTGTCTCAGCAGTACTAATTTTCCCAACAGGAGTAACAGTTTTCACCTTACTATTACCGTTTTTATTAATTGTCACAGCAGATTTTAAGTCTTGATCTGAAACAATATCATTTTGATTTTTGACAATTTTTGTAGCTGTAGGTTCATACTCATCACTTAGTTTACGAACTTTCACAGTAACTGTTACTTCATCTACTGAATCATCTGGATAAGTCACTTTCACCACTCCAGTTTTATCCCCAGGTCTACTCGTATCTGGTGCCGATTTCCATGTATATTGAGCATCAGTTGGTAGTCCTGCTGTATTGACACTAGTTTTTGGATTAGGTGTTTCTCCATGGCTCACTTCTTGAATCGTCGCATTTGCCTGTGGAGTATATTTTTCAGCCATAGTTATGCGAGTAATACTAAATGTTCGTTCACTAATATTTCCTGCATTATCTTCCACACGTAATGTTATATTACTTGTAGTTCGATTTATTCCAGATAATTTAGGAACTTCACGTTCTCCATCTTGGAAAACGATGCTACTTGTTGTTTTATCGTATTTCAAGAAACTTGGTAAGTTCATTGGAAAAATGCTTTTTATTCCACTTCCTCCAGGATTATCAGCAACTGATACTTTAATAGGTGGCAATGTCTTATCCAATGCTGTGATTTCCCACGTTTGATTTTCTGTCGGTGTTTGAATTGTTGGAGCCGTTACGTCTTTTACCTCCAAAGGAATATCAACTGGATCAATGGTATTATCCAGATAGGTTACTGTCGCCTTGATTGTTTGTGGGCCGGCATGCACAGTGCTAATAGGAGATGCAGTGACTGACTTCACTTTACTAGTTCCACCATTATTCACTGTTACTGCTGCTTTTAATCTATCATCCGTTACTGAATCATTTTGATTGACAGTAATTGTCTTTCCTGTTGGTGTATGTTCGTCACTCAATTTACGGACTTTCACAGTTACAGTTACTGTATCTGTTGAGCCATCTGGATAGGTTACAGTTACGACTCCGGTTTTATCTCCTGGGCCTGTTGTCGTATTAGGCGCTGTTGCCCATCCATATCTTGTACCTGCTGGTAATCCATTTTTTTGAATACTTGTTCCTGCATCAGGCGTTATCCCATAACTTACTTCCTGTATTTTAGGATTAGCAACTGCTGTATATTTTTGTGTTTGCGATTGAATATTAAAAGTAATATTTTTAGTCGCAGTATTCCCTTTTTTATCGACTGCCTTAACAGTCACTTGAATACTTGATTTACCAAGTTGGAAGTTGTTCGGAATAACTCCATTAATTTCAATTTTAGATTTTGCTGCATTATACGTTAATGGTGCCGGAAGATTTTCTACAGTTACAGGATTGCCATCCTTAAGCCCTACTCCTTTATCGTTATCTTTAACTTGAATATTAAGTTCACTGGAAGTCCTTCTAATCTCGTCAATGTAACATTATCTGGTGCAGTAATTGTTGGTTTAATATTATCGACAATTTCTACAGGAATATTCACTGTTTTCATTACATGATTTCCACGAAGAATTTCAATTTCTTTATGTTGGACACCTGCTGCAGAAGTATCAACACTAGAAGAACCACCTTTCCAACGAACCGTTAATTCACTTGGAAGTGCTGAATTATCCGAAACTGTTACGTAATTTCTAGCTTCCCTAGTTCTCCAGATTGATTTTTGATTTATTTTTCTTATCTTGTTTTTCCCTATAAAGTCTAAAAACAGTATAAGGGGTTGTTACATCTTTTGTTACTCCATTCTGATAAGTGGTTGTTACAACAACATTTCTTGTTCCTGCTTGTTGCAAATTAAATGGTGTTTTATACGTTACTTGAGCTGTTGTTGGTACTTCATGTCCTGTTTTAGAGCGAACTAATTCTCTTGGATTTGTATATAACTCTTTTGAATCCCCAAAATAAGCCGTCAAACTAGAATGTTTCGCTTCTACATCATTTTGTCGCATTTGTTTGGATTGTTTTAGTCGCAAATCCATCTTTAAAATGAATCGTCATTGTTTCACCATCAGCTGATACTTCAGCATGGTCAAAGTCAACTTGAGAATTATTAAGCCCATCTTTTCGATTAACTACATCCGGATGTTCTGATTTAAATTTATTTATTAATGCTGTTTTTTCAGTTTCTGTTAAATGTCGAACATCATCAACATAAGTACGTGATAAATCCTTCACTGTATTACGTTCACTTTGTGGTTTTACAGTGATATTGTAAGTTATTTGATAATTTCTATTCGGGTGTTGAGAATCATTAACCGTTAAACCAAATTGATATGTTCCAGGTTTTACTAATCCTTTTCCACCGATTTTTCCAACAATTGCTGCTTGAACACTTGGTATATTAATGTCTCGAACTGTTTTTGGATCAGTCACAACTCCACGTTTATTGGTAGAAACTTGGATTTGTAAATCCGTTAGTATATTACTAGTAACAGTAACTTTATTGACTAAATAAAAACCTCTACTAGTATCCCCTCTACCTTTAGAAGCTGTTAATTGCATCAACGCAAGAAAATCATCTGAATTATATGCAACAAGATTTGTACTATTACTGTTAATGTTAACTCCATTAGACTTAATTAATAAGGGCTTAATTTCTATCGCTCTAAACCCACTCTCATCCTTACCATCAATCGGTTTTTCCATTACGTGGATCACGTTTCCCAGAATGTGCGCGAGTTACTCTATTAGCCACTTTGTTGCGGAGGCTTTTCGCTTCATTTAGAGCACCATCAACTTCACTATCAGTGGATTTTTCCTCAGACAAATCACCAAATGCTTGAAGAGATTTGCTTTCAGATTCACTAAATTCATAGCTGATTTCTCCTGCTAGTTGGTTAATTTCTGAGACAAGAGCCTGAACCTTGGTAATCTTTTCTGTTAAAAGATTTTTCTTTTCATCACTATCGTTTGCTTTATCTGCTTGCTTTTCTTTTTTGTCTATGTCGTTGCTTTTCTCTTCCAGTTGAGCAAATGAATCCGACAGAACTTGAACTTCTTTATTTATCTCATCCTGACTAGCACCTTCCTTATCCAAGACTGCTTGCGCACGCGACAAAGAGAGATTAAGATTTTCAACTGATTTAACTGTTTTATTCTGTAAATCAGTGTTCCTAATCTTTTCAATTAATTCATTTAAAGCAATTTTATTCACAGCTTTGACTGTATTCTCTACAACCTTTTTCAACACTTTTTATCTTCCTGCACATTTTCAGAAATCTTATCTGATTCTTTAACATGATTTTCTACCTGTGGATGATTTTCCACATCGTTTGGAACCTTGTCACTATTCGGATCTTCATCTTTGGCTTTAGTTGAATCATTCAGAGATGTAACCTTTTTCATCAGCATGAACAAGATGTGGATTCTGTATCATTACTGCTCCTGTAGCCAAAAAGAGTGCACCCAAAAAGAAAATGCTTCCCTTTCTTTATCATCCTCCAATTCTTTTGATTGATTCCTTTTCGATTAAAAAACATTAAGAACTCCTTGCTTCAAATTATAAAATTACTTCTTGTATATATTATATTCTTTTTATTTCCTTATATGCAAACCCTTTCGATACATAATATATTGTTTATAAGATTTGTTATATTTTTGTAAAAAAATAATTTACTAATCCAGAAAAATTACTAAATTCATTTTATTATCAAAAAAATGAGCAACTTTTATATTAAGTTACTCATTTTTTATAAACTCTATTTTATTTAGATT
>BNJU01000817.1_pt1 | contig 131282 bp, 141 predicted proteins | sample 8539281 | NCBI WGS metagenome assembly BNJU01 (sample SAMD00202456, study PRJDB9452) | human saliva metagenome | isolation source: human saliva | place: Japan
GAATCCGGGAACAGGAGCCGGCCGAGTCGGAAGGAAGGTGTCGAGGGAACAGGTATGGGGGATCGCTCCACGGATATCCGCTGGGCGCTCCTGCAGGTGGCTGAAACCTCCGAGGGATAAGTCCCTGCGGGTAGACCAGTCCCGGTCCCTGCCCAGGGGCAGCCAGTGACATCGGAGACGGGCGGCAACGCTGCGGGGCTCTTGACGCTGTTCGCCCCACCCATGGGAGCGCAGGTGCCTTTGATGTAGGGGGTAGTCGTTGGGATCCTGGGGAGGAAGCTGACTCACGGGGTACTCCAGCGTCGGCAGTGGGGCTGGCTTCAGACTAGGCCAGGGGCCCCGTGTGAGGCAGCTCGCGGCATAGGGAGTCATCCCCATGCCGTGAGCCGCTCCGCTCCGTGGCTCAGCGCAAAGGTGTCCGCGAGGTCTCCGATACGTCCCAGAAGTCCTCCGAGGTACCTGGGTGACTCGTCGGTGGAGAGCATCCGGCTCAGTGTCATGGCCTCATCTACGGCGACGGGTGCATCCACCTCGTCGTTGTAGACGATCTCCCAGGTGGCGACTCGTGCAATGGCGCGGTCGACAGCCGGCATGCGCCCCAGGGTCCACCCCTGAGCGTAGGTCTGGATCGTCTCGTCGACGTCGTCCAGGTGGTCGCCACACCGTCGAGGATCTCCCTGCGTGTAGGCAGGGGCCTCTGTGTGGTTGGCCGAGCTGACGGCGCGCAGCTGCGCGAAGGAGCGCAGCTCCTCGGAGCCCTCGTGGCCCAGCATCCCGCGCTGATCGGCCTCGAAGAGGATCTCGATGGCACGCCGGCGCGCCTTGGTGCGGGCGGTGACCGGGTTGCGCGACGCGGGGCTCGAGTGGGTCGAGCCCTCCTCGGGATGCTCGGTCATCAGTCGTTGACGCGGGAGATGTAGGACCCGGAGCGGGTGTCCACCTTGACCTTGTCACCGGTGTTGAGGAACAGCGGGACCTGGATCTCAGCACCGGTCTCGACCGTGGCGGGCTTGGTGCCGGCGCCCCAGGCGCATAAGGCGACGCATGCCACGGCCTCGATGCAGGCGAGCACGGAGATCACCGCGAGGGCGCGGCTGGGCGCCCGCCCGCCCGCGGCATGCCGACTGGCGATGCGGAAGGCCAGGACGGCGGCGATGATCAGGGCGCCCACGGCTGCTATGACAGCCCCCGCGGTGACAACGGTGTCGACCCGCAGAGGATGCCTGTGAGGACGATCAGCCACGCGGTCGCGACCCGCATCCTGCGCGGCTCCTTGGGCGGGCGCGCTGGACGAACTGGGGCTGTCGCCTGGGGGCCGCAGGCGGAGGGATTGGTGCTGGCGGTCATGTGTGGAACCTATGCCTTGCGGGGCGCTCGGCTATCGCCGCGGGACTGGGCAGCGCTCCCCCGTGCCAGTTCCGGCGGTCAATCGAGGCTGGGCGCGGCCGGCGAGGAGGTCGGCCAGGACACCGGGGCCCGACCGGTGAGGGCTCGCACGTCGTCGGTGACGACGTCGAGCGCGCCGGAGGCGATGGAGGTGTACGTGCTCACCCAGCCGTCGACCTCCCAGTTCGGCGCCCCGTAGGGCTCGCGGCTGGCGTGAGCCCCTCGACGGTCTCGGCGCGGTAGACGGTGGGGCTGCCGTGCTCGGTGAGGATCTGCGCGATGTCGGCCATGGAGAGGCTGGCCGGGCCGGTGAGCCGGTAGGTGGCGCCCTCGTGCGACGCTCCCTGGCGGGTTCCAGCGCCCGCGAGGTCGAGGAGCGCCGCGCCGGCGCACCGGCCCACGTCCGCCCTGGCGACGGCGCCCACGCGCCCCCTGCCCCCGCCGGCCCCCGCGATGACGCCGTCGACGGCGAACTCCGGGAAGTCGTCGGCGTAGAAGGAGTCCTGCAGGAAGGTCCAGCCCATGCCGGAGGCGGCCAGGGCCTGCTCAGTGGCCCAGTGGGTGCGCGCGTAGGTGAAGACGGCGTCGGGCGCGGCCGACAGGAACGAGGTGTAGACGACGTGCTTCACCCCGGCCTCGCGCGCGGCCTCGATGAACGACAGGTGCTGCTCGAGCCGGTTCCAGGACCCGTGCGCCGAGACCATGAGGACGACGTCGATCCCTCCAGCGCCGCCCGGCAGGCCTCCCTGATCGCCATAGGGCGCGACGGCGACGTCGCCCGCCCACGAGGGGGCGCGGGAGGGGCCCGCACGAGGAGGCGGGCGGGGACGCCCTCGGTGTGGAGGATGCCGGCGGCCATGCCGCCGACGTGGCCGGTCGCGCCGGTGACAGCGATGCGGGTGCTCGCGCGATCAGCTCTAAACGAGCCCGTCAACGGGACCGGGGCGGGGTGGTGCGGTGAGCGCGGGAGTCCGGTGAGGTCGACGACGTGGCCGAGCGGGCGGCCGAGGGCGCCTCCTCCTCGTGCCCCAGAATCTAGGGCGGTCCCAGAGCTATGAGATGCCTCAGTGCCCTCAGCCGCGAGGAGCACGATCGAGGTCATCAGGTGATTGGCATCGCAGCTCCACCTGCCTGCCAGCTCCCAGGTCTCCCTCCCCGAGCCCAGGGCGAAGGGCCTGGCCAGGGCCGCGCGGAAGCCTCCCGAGGGGTCGATGACGACGTCGGCCTCCTCGAAGCCGAGCCACTGGCGCGCCAGGGGGAACCACGCCTTGTACACACTCTCTTTGGCACTGAACAGGAGCCTGTCCCAGGCGGTGCCAGGACGGCTAGCCAGGAGCAGCCGGAGCCGCTCGGCCTCAGCCTCCGAGGCGACAGCCCCCAGCACCCCCGCGGGCATCCTCTCGTTGGGCTCGGCGTCGATCCCTACCGCGCACACGTCACTGGCCAGCGCGACAGCCGCGGCCCGGTAGCCGGCGCAGTGGGTCATGCTTCCCACCACCCCATCTGGCCAGGTCGGTGAGCCCGCCTCGCCCGGGACCATAGGGGGCCGGCCGAGCCCCAGTTCTCCCAGCGCCTCGCGCGCGCAGCGCCGAACCGTGGTGAACTCACGCCGCCGTTTCACCACCGCCCGAGAGATGTGAGCAGCCTCCTCGGGATACAACGGCTCAGGATCATGATCATGACGACGCTCGCTAACCCGGACACACCGCGGCACCAACTCCCTCAAGGACGCACCACTCATGAGCCGCACCTGACGCGCCGCAGCCCCGGCCTCCGGGAACGCCCACTCCACTCCCGGGGGTAGCCCAACGAGACCTCCTCATAACGCACCCCGTCGACCACACTGGAACTCGGCATGTGCAGGTGCCCATAGACCACAGTGTCAATCGGGTAGCGCAGGTGCCATCGCTCAGTCAGGCGCGTACCGCACCACAACGGGAGATGGGGGCGAGAACATACGAGCGGTCGGCTCGGCCCTCAGAGGATAGTGGTTGACCACCATAACCGGCTCACCACGCGGCAGCGCCGCCAGACGACCCTCAGTCACCCGCACCCGCTCCCGGCACCACTCAGCCCGACTCGCATAAGGGTCAGGATGCAGCACCACCTCGTCAGTCAGCATGTGCCCAGCCGCAACAGCACGCTCATAGGCCTCCTGGGAGGACAACCACGACGGGTGGAACGAGTAGTCATACAACAGAAAAGTAGGCACCACATGACTCACACGCCCCCACGGACCCCTCCAGACAGGAAACGGATCCTCCGGCGTCACGACACCAATCTCCCGACAGCACCTGACCAGCTCCTCATACTTGGCCTGCCCCCGCAGACCGCCCCGATCCCTCGGAAGAGCCCACAGCTCATGGTTGCCGGGCACCCACACCACCCGCGCGAACCTGGCCGCCAGCGCCTCCAGCACCGAGACGACCTCGTCAACACGTTGACCAACATCCCCAGGCACCACGAGCCAGTCCTCCGGATGCTCCGGGCACCAATGACGCCACAACCTCCTGATTAGCCTCATAATGCACATGCAGGTCACTCAACGCAAGCACATGAGGATGCAGACACGAGACACACGACATAAACAAGTCCTCACCCAGAACACCCACCCACACAGGAGCATAGGATCGTCCGCCCATCACAGCCTCAGGCCGCCAGCCCACCATCCACACGAATCACCGTCCCAGTGACGTAAGTACTGTCAGGACCAGCCAGAAACGCGACGACGCTGGCAACCTCTTCAGGCAGCGCCGCCCTGCGCATGGGGATCTGAGACAGAGCGTCGTCAGAGATCGAGTCGTGCGCCATCTCCGTGCGGACCAGGCCAGGCGCAACAGCGTTGCAGCGCACGCCTCGCTCTGCGAGCTCCCTGGCCACCGACTTGGTCAGGCCGATCATCCCGGACTTGGCCGCAGCGTAGTTGGACTGGCCCACCGTACCAGTCAGCCCTGACACAGACGCCACATTGATAATGGAGCCGTGACGCTGGCGCAGGAAGCCGAAGTAGCACTCGCGCGTCAGGAGGAAGGCTCCACGGAGGCTGACAGCCACGACCCGGTCGAAGTCCTCATCGCTGATCATGGCCGTTACGTTGTCCCGGATGACACCAGCGTTGTTCACCAGGACCTGGGGGTAGCCCAGCTCGTCGATAATCTCCTTGACCGTGGTGCGGACCTGGGAGGAGTCACTCACATCGCACTGATAGCCGACTGCCCGGCCGCCAGCCGCCCGGACCGCGGCACAGGCGTCATCGGTGGTCGACACTGCCGAGGAGCACAGCACCGCGACATCGTGGCCGTCCCGCCCCAGGCGCTCGACCACGGCGCGACCGATACCGCGCGAGCCTCCGGTCACAACAGCCACCGGCCTCATTCTGGCCCGCCTTCTGCTCGAGGACGTCAGCCAGCTCCCCGAGGTTCTGGGCGTCAGCAAAGCTGACCAACGCGGTCCACACACCCAGCTCCTCCATGGCATCGGTGATGATGTCGGCACGATCAACAGAGTTGGCTCCCAGGTCTCGGAGGCTATCGGCCCGAGTCACAACCTGGTCCTCAGGCAGCCCGAGAATCTCCCGGGCAGAGGCGACGAGAGCCTCGAAGGCGGTATCCGTGGTCATTGTTCTTCCTTTCTCTCGAGAAGTGTTCCTGGGGATCAGCCGTCATACAGGGTCGCTAGGCGCTCAGCGACCTCAGGCCGGTGAATGGTGCGCTCGTGCATAACGAGCTCGATCTCAATCTGCGAGGCGAGCCGCGCCCGCAGGTCGGCGACGAGGGCATCCTTCAGGATGATCAGCGAGTGACGGGGGCGCTCGGCGTACACACGCGCCAGTTGCAGCGCCTCATCCACCACGTCGCTCCGTGTCACCACAGGGTACGGAACACCGCGCCGCCCGAGCTCGACACCACGGTAGGTCTTGGCGCTGAGCAGCATCTCATTGCCCAGCACCTGCCCCAGCCGGGCTGGAAAGACCAACGTGGAGCCGAACCCTGGGGTGAAGCCGTACTTCATGAAAGTCGCCCCATAGACGCCCCTCGGCCGCCAGGACGGCAGAGTCCGCGAACAGTCCCAGCGACAGTCCCCCGCCGATAGCGTGGCCCTGCATCGCCGCGATCACAGGCACCGGGCAGGACAACGGGAGCGAGTACACCGCCGCCCCGGAGTTCTCACCCAAAAAAGTGGAACGACCGGCATGCAGGTCAATCAGCGATTCCTGGGTTCCTCCGGCAGCAGTAGAGGGGCCCACCCCGTCAGCACGACCGCGCGCACCGACTCATCCTCCTCCACGGCCGCGAAACGCTCCTGCAACTGTCGCAGCAGACTGGCCGTGAATGTGTTCCCGCCCTCCTGGTCGCACATCTGGATGAGGGCGATCCCGTCATATGGGTGATTCAGTGTGACGACGTCCCCGCTCATCTCACACCCACTCGTACTCGCGGTGGTACTCACGGATACGTGACAGGACCAGCCGTCGCCCACCCCGCGCGCGAGCACCCGGAATAAGATCCAGGTCAAGGTCCACGTTACGGGTGCCGAAGGCCACGGCCCCGTTCGTGCGAGCAGCATCTCGTACTCGGGGATGCTGAGCCGGTACCGGCTGTCCAGGTGGTCGGCGATGCGGCGTTTAGCCACCAGCTCCTGGCTGTCCCGGTCGAAGACGCCGCTGTAGAACTCCGAGGAACAGCCCGAGCCGTAGGAGAATACTCCCAGTCTGCAGGAACGCGACACCTCGGCGTGGTGGATGGTACTGAGGATATTAAGGTACACCGTCGCCCCCATGACGTTTCCGACTCTGCGACAGAACTCGATACCGGGACGCACACGGGAATCAAAGTCGCGGTCAATCTCCTCCTGCTTGCGCACCTTGGCGACGCGACGCATCATCGTGCGGTGCGCCCCCTTGACCATTCCCCCGAAAGGCGTGTGGAAGCTCAAGTAGTCAAAGGTCCTCTGGTAGTCCACACCGGCCACGCGCGAGGCGTAGTCGCGGTAGGCGTTCTCGCAGCAGTCCAGGTAGGACAGCAGTGACAGGTCCGCGTCACCTGCCTCGCTGTCCGGGACCGGTCGGCAGGTGTCCATCACCTCGTAGCTGTAGAGCCCGTAGGCCCCCGGATCCAGTCGGAGCACATGCGGCTGCTGACTCACGAGCATGGCGATCGCCCCCACTCCCCCACTTGGCTCAGCGAAGGACCAGTCCGACTGCAGGGCCTCACCGGCGTCAGCGGCAGTGAAACGGGCCAGGTCGCGGCGACGACGAGCGCCTTGGCTCCCGAGGAGCGCGCGTAGGAGGCTGCCATCATCAGACCAGCGGTACCTGAGAAGCAGGCATTCTTGACCTCGAACAGCCGGCACCGGCGTGACAGCCCCAGCATCCTCGTGGATGTAGGTACTCATTGACTTCCCGAAGTCAATGCCGGACTCGGTGCAGGTGATAACCATCTCGATGCTGTCGCGCTCTCGCGGGGACATGGCGGAGACGATCGGCTCGGCCGCGTTGACGCCATAGGACACCGGATCCTCATAGGGAAGCGGGACAGAGCGCTGCGACATCAGCAGGTTCTCAAAGCGGCTATTATCCAACTGGCGGTGGCGCGCCAGCTCCTCGACATCCAGGTACGCGCTTCCTCCATAGAAGTTGATGGCCCTCAATTCCCTGACAGCCGGCTCATCTCTGGACCCTTTCGTCTTCGTCCCGGCTTTCGCTCGAGGGGCGCGCCTCAGGCAGGCTGGCAAGAAGCTCGGCGCGCACAATTTCCAGTACTTGCGCCTCTGACTGCTCTACGTTGATGAACTGATGATCCCCCGCGAGGACGTGAAGGTTGACCTCTCGCGCTCCCAGGTCCTCCCAGGCACGCGACTCTGCCAGAGAGACCCCGTAGTCGTCAACGCCGTGGAGCACCGTCATAGGCACGTCCAGCTTCTCACCTTCCGCGTGTTTGTATCGGTCGATCAGGCAGCAGGCCGCAAGCAGTTGCGGAAGAGTAGCGCGTGTCTCCGCCTCAGAGTACTTCCACGCCTTCACGTAGGCAGCCACTACCGCATTGAGGCGATGCTCGTCTCCCTCGACCTCATCGAACTGGGGAATCCGGTCGAATCCCTCGCGCTGCAACTCACGCAGCACTTTCTCGGTGCCTCCGTTGGGACGATTAGGGGCGGTGAACCCCGAGACAAAGGCGCGGACCACGTTAAGCGCCCCGCTGGTGCGCAGGCGGTGAGCCAGACGGAAAGAGAAAAGCGATCCCCAACTGTGCCCGAAGGTGGCGACGGGCAGATCTGAGAGGGCCTCTCCGACAATGCTCTCCAGCGTTTCGCAGAACCTGTCGACGTAGACCGGGGGCGCCTCGCGCAGGCGTGACGCGTCCATTCCCGGTAGCTGGACTGCCAGGACCTGGATCTCGGGCCCCAGGACCTCTTGCCACCCGTCGAACATGTCCGCGCTTCGGTACCCGTTCGGGAAGCACAGCAGCCTCACCCTCGCGGGCCTCGAAAGTTTCTCAGTGCCGCGCAGCCAGTGCGACAGGGAGGTGTCCACGGCATCATCCCCACGCCGGTCCTGCCGGTGCCGCTGCATCGCCGCGGCGATGTCCTGCGCGAGCCCGGCCAGGTTGTCCGCGTCCAGAAGGTCGGTGAGGGTGAGCGTCGTGCCAGTGCGCTCAGACACCTTGGTGTAGAGCACCATACCCGTCATCGAGTCCAGCCCGAGGTCCTGCATCGCTAGCGCCGCTGATACCTCTGCCCGCTCCATCCCAAGGACCTCACTGACCAGATCCTGGAGCATCTCGAGCACAAGAGCGACCTTCCCCTCCTGCGAAGAACGCTGGAAGCGCGCGAGCAGAGCCTCGTCCACGCCCCGCTGGGAGGACTGAGCGGCCGTCATCAGGGCGATCCTCTCCTCATCAAAGGCCTTGAGGACAACACGACCCATGTCAAGCTGTACAGCACCAGCATCGCTGGACACAGACAAGGAACCACTGAGGGTGCCCGAGTCGACGTCGATATCGTCAACGGTCACACGACCCCACCGCGGACCTTCCACGTCGTCGGGCGCGGTGGAGCCCCACAGCCGCACCCGCTCCACCCTCTGCACCATGTACTTCTGGCCAGCCGGTGTCCGCTCGTGAGAGAACCGGTTGAACGCCTGCGCGCAGGCATCGACGAAACCAGGGTGGAAGCCAAGCGCGTACTGGCCCCGACGGGGGGTGCCATCGGCTCTGCTCAGCTCCACGATCCCGCAGGTGCCATGTCGACGGCCAGAGACGACGGCCCGCACGGAGGGGCCGAAGTAGAAGCCCTTGTCGTTCTCCAGCGGACCATAGAACTCCTCCTGCGAGAATGGGACAGCCTCCTCGTCGTCAGCGAACGGCGCATCGGGGCACGGGTCGTGCGTCACCGACAACGCGCCACGCGCGATTGACGCCCACGACGCGCCCCCAGCCTCCCGGGTGTAGATCTTGAACGTCCCGGCAGGAAAGTCCTCGCTGAAGCTCAGCAGCACCTCGACCGGAGTATCCGGCGGAACGACCAGAGCCTGCAGCAGCTCCATCCACTCGACAACGAGGTGCCCCTCGTCCAGGACGGGGCTGGCCGCGCGCGAAAGGAGCTCCATGTAGTAGCCGATATGGACGATTCCAGAGTTGTCCGCCGCCTCACTGAAGCTCTCAGCGGAGAAGACATGCAGGATGTTGGGGTCAGTCCCGGGAAGGTCCAGTCGCGCCCCGTCGAGGGCGAACCTGTGAGCGTCGAGCAGCGTGCGCGGTCCTGGCTCATCCGCCTCCAGCCAGTAGCGCCCATGCTGAAACGGGTAGGTGGGAAGCTGTACTCCTCGCTCCAAGAGAGGCCCTCCCCTGGGCCACCGCATTGACCCTCCCAGAGCAGTTGTCTGAGCCAGAACCCTCGAGATCTCGGGTTTGCCGTCAGCGTCGCCGGTGCGCAGCAGGACAACGTCGTCGCGCGCGCTCTGCAGGTGTCCGACCCCTCCCAGGAGCACGAAGCGGTAGCCCATCCTCTCGATGCCGGGCAGCGGGGACGACGAGGACGCCCCAGAGGCCGCATCAGCGCAGGCCATCTCCCAGGCAGCACGAGTGTCCCGCTCCACGGCGCCCGCCTCCCAGGAGCAGTAGCGCACACGGGGACTGCGCAGCCGGGAAGCCCCGGGCCTCTCCCCCCGCGCTATCTGGCACAAGGCCCCGGCCGCAGAGTCCAGGTCGACCAGGCCAGCCAGCACGGCGGCAGCCATCGCCCCGCCTCCACAGCCAGTGACCAGGCTCGGCTCCACGCCCAGCTGTCGAAGCATCGTTCCCAGCGCGTAGGCATGGGAGAAGACATCTGCCAGGTCGCCAGCGCCCTGTGCGGCGGCAGCCGCGACCGCGCGGGCCTCGGCGTAGCCCGGCCACCTCGCCCACAGCTCCTCGCTGGTCAGCGTCGTCTTGTCCGACCCCAAGAGCGAGAACGAACTTGGGTGATCTGTCATCGGTGTGCGCCAGCAGCGCACGACCGTCGCTCAAGGTCAGGAACAGACGCCGACGGGCAGCGTAGCGGTCCCGGCCGTGGCTGGTTCCGAGAATCTCAACGGCGTCAGCGTAAAGATCCTCCCTGCCCTCCGCCCATTGACTCATCTCCGTCAAGCACCTGGACGGCCTCGGAGACCGAGCGCGGAAGAACCAGCAGCCGGTGCTCGAACAGCGCCCGGCCCAGGTTGGTCTGCTGGCACACCGCGTCCAGGTCGACGCCGGGGTTGGCACGGAAGAAGTCCGCGTACCGCCGTACCTGCTCGAGCAGGGACTCCGAGGTCCTCGCTGACAACGTCAGCACCGGATCACTAGCAGAGGGCGCGGCCGCCGGCAGAGTCGGAGCCTCCTCGAGCACGACGTGGGCGTTGGTCCCGCTGAAGCCGAACGCGCTCACCGCGGCACGACGCGGTCGCCCCTCCGGACGCGGCCACTGCTCGCGTTCTCGCGGGAAAGCGATACCACGGCCCTCGCCGACGCGGGGATTCACCTCGGTGAGGCCAGCGACCGGGACGAACTCACCGTGGTACACCTGGAGCACAGCCTGATCAGCCCGGCTACGCCGGAGGCGCACCCAGGTGGCCGATGTTGCCCTTCGCCGCCCCTAGCCGCAGCGGCTCCTGCCGGTCCCCGTAGACGCTGCGAATCGCGTCGGTCTCGATCGGGTCCCCGAGCAGGGTTCCAGTGCCGTGGGTCTCAAGCATGTCGATCTCATCAGGGCTGACCTCGGCGACCTTGAGCGCCCGGGCGAGGACATCACGCTGGGCATGCGCGCTGGGCACCGTGAGTCCGCTGCTCTCGCCGTCGTTGTTGATGGCGGCGCCGCGCAGCACCGCCCAGACACGGTCACCAGCGTCTATCGCGGCTCCAAGCCGCTTGAGCACGACGACACCGCACCCCTCGCCGCGGCCGTAGCCGTCAGCGTCGGCGGAGAAGGGCTTACTGCGGCCGTCCGGAGCAAGAGCGTTCATGGCGCACAGACTGGACATCACAGACGGTGCCAGCATCAGGCTGCAGCCCGCCGCCAGGGCGACGTCGCAGTCCTCCTGGCGCAGCGCGTCCATCGCGAGCTTGACGGCGACCAGCGACGACGAACAAGCCGTGTCGACGGACACCTGCAGGACCGTTGAGGCCAAGGGTGTAGCAGACGCGCCCAGCGGCCACGCTGGAGACGACTCCCGTGGACACGTACTGATCTACATCTGACACCGAGCCGATCAGGTTGCCGTACTCGGAGTTGCCCGAGATACCCAGGTACACCCCGGTCTGGCTGCCAGCCAGACTCAGAGGGTCGATTCCAGCGTCCTCAAGGGACTCCCACACGATCTCGAGCAGCAGCCGCTGCTGCGGATCCACCGAGCGGCACTCGACCGGCGCCATCTTGAAGAACCTGGCGTCGAAGCCCGCGACGTCGTCCTCCAGAAGTGGGCACTGCGGCACGTAGGGACCGGCCAGGCCTGGCCGGGGCGGGACTGTAGAAGGCGTCCGCGTCCCACCGCTGCTCCGGGACCGGTACGACGGTCGTGACACCGTCCCGCACAACGCGCCAGTAGTCCTCGGGGCTCCTTGCAGCACCCGGAAACCGGCAGGCCATGCCGACGATGGCGATCGGCTCCGGGTGGCTGCGTCGTCGCACCGCCTCAAGGTCCGCCCGCAACTCGCGGATGGTGGAGATTGACTGCTTCAGTAAGCCGACGGTACTAGTTGCCATGGTTTCCCAATTCCATAGTTGACATCTCGATCTCTGTCCTGAGCAGCTCGGCCAGCGCTTCCTCGTCCAAGTTGTCCAGATCGTCCGGCAGGGGCGACGTTGAGAATGCGACCGCGTCCTGGCCCGCGCCGAAGCCGTCCATCTCACCAGCAGCCACCGCCTCGGTATCAAATACCGTGGACAGCCTCTCCAGATCGCCCTTGGTCACAATGACGTGAGGCCTGCCGCTGGCCAAGGCCCAGGTGAGGCATCTCCACGCGTCCTCTGCCTCCAGCGGCTCGACACCCATGTGCCTGCGCATCTGCTTACGGACCGCCTCAGTGGCGGGCATGCCGCCCACCCCTCCCCAGAACGACCAGCTGATCGACACGGAGCGCCCAGGGCACAAGGCTTCGCGTCGGACCATGGACTGGTCCAGCGACGCGTTGGCGAAGCAGTAGTCGCTCTGGCCGTAGTTTCCAAGCACGCCCGCCACCGAGCTAAAGGCGACGAAGACGTCCAGGTCGAGACCGGCAACAGCCTCCTCAAGAGCTGCGGTACCAGCGACCTTGGGGGCCAGGACGGCCGCCGCGTCCTCAGGGGACTTGCCCAGCATGGCTCCGTCACGGACGAGACCAGCCGCGTGGATCACGCCGTTCAGGCTCCCGTGACGAGCGAGGATGTCGTCAACGCGCTCACGGACCGCACCGCCGTCGCCAAGGTCCATGCTGATGTACTCAGCACTGCCACCAGCGGCGCGAATCTCGGCAACCACCTTGTCGGACTCCTCGTCTGGCCGACGGCGTCCCGCGAGCACCACAGTTGCCCCGTACCGGCTCGCAAGCTCACGGGCGAACAGGGAACCGAGCCCGCCGCGCCCGCCGGTCACCAGGTAGACACCGCGCTCCCGGAAGGGCAAAGGCGCCGAGACACCGGGTAATCCGGTGAAACCACGTCTCTCCAGGTCCGGGGCAAGACGGGACTCAACCGCCGCGCTATCGGCGCTCAGTACCCGGAGCGCGCTCTCGGCCACCTTCGCGCACGGCAGCGAAGGCGCCGCCACCTCAAGGGTACGCACATCCAGGCCCGGCACCTCTATCCGGACCGCACGGGCGAAGCCGCCGATACCAGCCGCGGCCGATGGCGCGAACCTCGTCATCGGCATGGCCGTATCCCACCAGCACCCTGGTGGGTTCCTCGGTAGACGCTCGCAGGGCCTGGCACAGAGCCATCACCGTGTAGTAGCCGGCATCCAACTGCTCGGACAGCGCCTCATCGTCTTTGCTCCACCACACCAGGACGTGGGAGATGGTCTCGCCGACCTGTTCGAGAAGCCAGTCCAGGTCAGGTCTGCTGCTCGTGCGGACGCAGAAGCTGTCCGCGCCGACGCGCTGCCGAGACGCGCCCGGGCGAACAAGGACGATGCGACGCGGACGAGCTCTGGGCGGCAGCGCCACCAGCGCGTCATACAGGTCAGGAGTGTCAGCCAGCAGAAGCAGGACATCCGGAGCCTTCTCGTCGCCGTCCTCGGACGGAACAGGGATCCAGGTCGGTGCCAGCAGGGTGACCGGGTAGTCCGGTGCCGCGGGCGGCGCAGCCAGTGCCTCATGGTCCTGCCCATAGTCCTGTTCCAGCTCTTCCAGCAGGTAGCCGGTCAGCTTCTCGATCGTCGGATAGGTGAAGACCATCTGCATGTCCAGCGTCCTGCCCACACGCTCCTCGATCGCGTTCGACAGATCAGTGGAGCTGATGGAGTCCATGCCCATGTCAAAGAAGCCTCTGGACGCCTCCAGCGCCCCAGGATCCTTGTACCCGAGAGTGGCCGCCACGAGCCGTCTTACCTCGGCCTCAATAGCGGCCTCGCGTTCGGCGGGCGTCGCACCGCTCAGAACCACGGCAAGCGATGGCTCGACAGTGCTGTCCTCGGCGGCCGCAGCGGCCTCGCTCTCACCCTCACCGGCCCCCTCCTGGGCCGGTAGCACGGGCGCATCGTTGTAGAGCCAGTGCTCCGTTCGGGCAAAGGAGTAGCCCGGCAGGGGCACGACCGAGCCCGTTCGCCATCCCTCGCCCCACAGCAGCCGCCCCCGGGTCCAGGCCCGGCCAGCGTCAAGAAGCTGCCCAGAACCGGGGCGCGCTGTCACGCGCGCCGGCTCAGCATCCGCGTCTGGCTCGGCCGTGCCCAGGACGACGGGTCCTTCGTCGCCGTCAAGATAGGAGCGCAGCGCGGAGCGCACTTCGCCCACGGTGGAGGCAACCAGCGCGAGCCGGTGGGACAGCGCGGGCCGTGCGAGCCGCAGTGTCGTGGCCACCGCTGCCAGCGACGGCTGGCCAGCGTCGCCGCCATCAAGCGCGGTGAGGAGAGCCCGGACCTGACGACCAAGCGAGTCCCCGTCCGTGCCGGAGACGACGACGAGCTCCGGCTCACGACCCTCTGCGAGCTGGACCCGAGCAGGCGCCTCTTCAAGAACAAGGTGCGCGTTGGCCCCTCCTGCGCCGAAGGAACTGATGCCCGCTCGTAGCGGGACCTCGGCGCCGTCAACGACTTTGCGCTGCCACGGCTCGCCCTTAGTCGGCAGCCGGAACGGCGTGCGCTCCAGCGCAAGGCGGGGATTGACCGTCGCCGAGTTGGTGCGATGAGGAAAGCACTCGCCCCTGCTCATCTCAAGCACTACCTTGATCACCTGCGCGATCCCGGCAGCGGCCCTCGGCACTGACCCATGTTCGCCTTGACCGAGGAGATCACCACGCTGCCCTGCTCCGCGCCCTCGTAGGCCGCCGTCAGCGCCTCAACCTCGATAGGGTCACCGAGGTCGGTACCCGTTCCGTGCGCCTCCAGACGCGTCACTGTGCGGGCATCGACCCGTGCTGAGGCCAAGGCCTCACGCACCAGCGCCGTCTGGGCAGCCGGGCTGGGGACGGTGTAGCCGTGCACTCGACCACCATGGTTCACCGCGGATCCCCTGACCACAGCGTAGACGTGGTCTCCATCCGCACGAGCGTCGCTCAGACGCTTGAGGAGGACCGCACCGACCCCGTCGGATGGGACGTATCCGCTGCCTCCGTCGCCAAAGCTGTGGCAGCGGCCGTCCTGCGCGACGAACCCGAGCATGGACAGAGTCGCCATCTTGGCGGGATGGAGGAGAAGGTTGACGCCCCCGGCCACTGCGGCATCCGCGCGACCGGCGCGCAGGTCGGCGCACGCCGTGTGCAGCGCGGTGAGCGAGGAGGAGCACGCGGTGTCCACGGCGATACTGGGGCCCTGCAGGTCCAGGTGGTAAGAGACACGATTGGCCGCGGAATAGTGCTGGGAGTCCACCGGCACCAGTCGTCCGCGTGCCAGCTCCTGCGCGCCGAGCAGGGCGTAATCCTGAATGACACACCGGCGTAGACGCCGGTGCGTGTAGTCAGGACCCGCTGACCGGTGGCAGCGTGGGAGGGCGGCACGTATCCGGCGTCGGCCACGCACTGCCAGACGCACTCCAGGAGGATCCGCTCCTGCGGATCCATATAGGCAGCCGTGGCAGGAGCGATGCCGAAGAACTCGGCGTCGAAGCACCGCTCCTCGTCAATGAAGCCGCCCCAGCGCAGCCGGAGCTCTTCGTAGCGGCGCCAGTCCCACCGGTGCGGCGGCGCCTCGCTCACCAAGTCCTCGCCCGCCCGCAGCCGTGCGGCCAGCGCACCGGTGTCCGGAGCGCCCGGGAAGCGCCCAGCGACACCGACAATGGCGATATCGTCATCCTCCCCGGTACCCGCGTGATCCGCTGGACTCGCTTGAGACACCACCGGCACCGGCACCGCCTCGGCCAGGTCATCGGCATCCCTGCTGTCAGCGCAACGGGTGACAATGGCGTCGACAACGTCACCCACCGTCCTCGCCTGGAACATCAGGGAGGCTGGCAGCTTCGGCAACCGCGTCTCGAGTGCGGAGAGGAGCTGACGGATGCGGATGGAGTCCGTCCCGTACGCCTCCAGCGGGCTGCCGACGTCCAGTCGGTCCCGCGGGATACCCAGGACCCGAGAGAAGGTGCTCAGGACGAAGTCCTCGACGGAGCCGGTCCTGTGCGGGGCATGGTCCGGCAGCTCTGGCGCTGGCTCGCCCGCGGCGGTCGCGGGTGCCAGGGGCCGGCCCGCGCCAGTCGGTGTCAGCCAGCACACGTCCTCACGGAAGGGGTACAGCGGCAGAGACACACGACGTGGTCGGCGCCCCCTGCCACGCCGGGGCCCAGTCGACGGGCACCCCCAGGACCCACATACGCGCGGCGTCGGCCCAACGGCGCTGCCGAACGGCGTCGGCGACGAACCCCTGCGTGAACTGCGTGCCCAGCACGTCAGTCAGACCGGCAGGCTGGCTGGATGGCGCGGTCAGCAGGGCATCATGCTCCCTTCCCCGCACCAGTGCCTCCAGGGCCTCGCTCAGCTCCTGAGTGGAGCTGGCCAGCACCGCCACCCGGTGGGGGTGCGCGACACGGCCCAGCTGGGACGTGGCGGCGATCTGGGCAAGGGTCGGTAGTGGCGCGGCCGCAGGACCTGCCGGAGCGTCGAGGGCCTGGATCTCGCTCACGCGCCGCGCTCCCGGCGACATCACGTCAAGTCCGGCCCGCTCAGCACCCGGCCCCAGGTGACAGCGTCCAGTCCCAGATCCTCAAGGCAGTCGTCCTCATCCACGCTGCCGGCGGGCAGGGCAAGAACCTCCTCCAGCGCCGCGGTCAGGGGCGCGCCGGAGCCCACAGGCCGCGGGCGCAGCCAACGACGCCAGGAGTCCACCACGGCATCAAGGCGCTCAGCGTCGGGAGCGGACAGCACCACCAGCTGCGGACCGTCGTCATCAGCGTGCGGATCTGGCTGGGCAGGAGCCTCCTCCACCACGATGTTCGCGTTGGCCCCTCCTGCTCCGAACGCGCTCACAACGGCTCGCAGGGGCTCATCAGCACGTAGCGGGGCCCAGGTGGCGGCGCGCTGGGGAACCCGGAAGCCTGCCGACGCGAGGTCCAGGTTCGGGTTGGGCGGCGCTGAGTGCAGCGACGGGACGACCGTACGGTGCCGCAGCTGGAGGACCACCTTGGTCAGCGCCGCCACACCCGCAGCAGACTCCGCGTGGCCGATGGAGGACTTCACCGAGCCTAGCCAGACCTGGGGGTGGTCACTGGCGTCACCAAGCGCGTGGGTCAGGCCGACCAGCTCGATGGGATCCCCCAGCGCAGTCCCAGTGCCATGCGCCTCGACGCAGCTCACCGTCGCCGGGTCGACACCAGCAGCGCTCAGGGCCGCGCCGATCACATCGCCCTCGGCGACGGGGCTGGGCACCGTGTACCCGTTGGTCCTGCCGGCGGCGTTGAGCGCGCTGCCCCGCAGGACAGCATGGACGTGATCCCCGTCAGCCAGTGCCCTCCGCAGCGGTTTGAGCACGACCGCGCCCACGCCCTCTGCCGGGACGTAACCGTCACCACCGGCACCCGAAGGAGCGGCAGCGTCCGTCGGTGGAGAGGAACCCCGCCTGCGACAGGGTCACATACTTTGCCGGGTGGGGCATGATGTTGACACCACCGACGATCGCGGCCTCGCACTCACCCGTCGCCAGGCTCCTGCACGCCAGGTGGAGGGCTGTCAGGGATGACGAGCACATGGTGTCGACCGCGACGCTGGGGCCACGCAGCCCAAGGGTCCAGCTCACTCGGTTGACGATGGAGGAGAAGGAGCCCCCTCCGCGCACGCCGGCCGCATCAGCAAGCAGCTGGTAGTGGCTGAACATGGCTCCAGCGAAGACGCCGATCTCGCGCCCGTCCAGCTGGTCAGGCGCATACCCCGCCTCCTCCAGCGCGTGCCAGGCTGTCTGCAGAAACAGCCGTTCCTGCGGGTCGATATAGGCGGCCTCGGCCGGCGAGATGCCGAAGAAGAGCGGGTCAAAGCATTCGATACCGTCGAGGAAGCCTCCCCAGCGACTGACCGTGCTGCCGGGGCGGCGCCCCTCTGGGTCGAAGATCCTCCGTGGTCCCAGCGCGAGCCCGGCACCTCCGTCACCGCGTCCACACCTTCGCGCAGGTTGTGCCAGAAGCTGTCAAGGTCGGGAGCCTGCGGGTAGCGTCCGGCGATACCGATGATCGCGATATCACGACGGAGCGATCCAGACGACTCAGCGCTGCCTGCTGGTCCTGAGGCGCTCGCGCCCGCCCCAGCACGTGCCCGGGCCGCGAGCAGGTCCCACTTGCCAGGCAGCGGGCTCGTCGGCGGAGGCGGCACCGCGACGCCAGCGGGCCCGCCGCTGGGGCGCTCGGAGAGCTCGCTGGCACCGGGACCGGTATCCGGAGCGGCCTGGTGCTGGGCAGCCAGACGCGCGGCGAGCTCACGAGGGTTGTCGTGCTCGAAGAACAAGGTCTTGGGGAGCTGGCCGAAGTGCTTCTCCAGGGCCGCAGTCAGGGACAGCGCCAGGATGGACTCCACGCCCATCCTCCGAAAACTGGTGACAGGCGTCACCTCCTCAGCGTCCAGTCCGGTGACCTCCCGAACAACCTGTAGCACGATCTCCTCAACACGGTCCCCAGCGATGCGCGCGTCCGGAGCCGCTGACTCGCCGCCCCGCGCCAAGGCGGTCATCACGGACTGCGCGCCCTCGCTCACTGGCACCAGGACCGGCACCCCCGCCGACACCGCGTGCTGGCAGGCGCTGACAGCCTGCTCAGTGGACAGGCTCACCGCGGTACTTGCCGTCTCCGGCAGGCTGTCCACCATCGCGGTGCCGCGCACGGCGGGCAGGACCACTGAGCACGTCGCGCCATGCCGCTCGCCCCGGAGCCGCTGAGCCTCCCGCCGTACAGCGAAACCGTCGAGAAAACCGTTGGCAAAGGCGTAGTCGGCCTGGCCCACATTGGCCAAGGTCCCCGCGAGGGAGGAGCAGGCAGGAAGAACGCGAGCGGGTCATCGCGCGTCATCTCGTCGATGCAAGCGGCCCCAAGGACCTTGGGAGCGGTCACCGCCCGCGCGGACGCGGCGGTCTTCATCCTGACAAAGGCGTCGTCAACCGCGCCAGCGGCGTGGACAACACCCCGCAAGACGCCATCGGCGCGCAGGCGCGCGGTCATGACCGCAACCGCGACGCGGTCGGTCACGTCGCACCGCTCGTAACGCACGGCGACACCAGCCGCCCTCAGGTCCGCGAGCGCCCGGGCCGGTCCAGGGGCATCCTGCGGGCTGCGGCCCACCAGAGCAAGGGTGCAACCGCTCTCGGCACCGATGCTGCGTGCCAGGACTCTGCCGACGTCACCGGTGCCGCCAGTAACCAGCACGATCTCCTCAGTCGACATCGCCGGCCACTGGGGCACTGGCTCGTGGCCAACTGCTGGAGCAGGCACGACCTGGAGCACCTCCCGGCCCTGCGTGGAGACACGCACCCAGTCGTCGTGCCTGCGCAGCTCAGCGCATAGGCGCTGAGCCAGGTCAGCCGTCACAGGGCCGGCCACAACCATTGAACGCAGCCGCACCAGCGGATCCTCCAGCGTGACCACCCGGCCCATTGCCGCCTCGGCCCACGGCAGCGCCTGGGCGGGACCGGATGCCGCGTCGTGCACGACGATCACGTCCACAGCCCTGTCACGCCGGAGAGCCATCACGCTGTGAACCAGCTCCAGCAGCACCTCGAGCCACGCGACAGGATCGGCGCACGATCCGGGAACCAGGACGGCGGCAGGAGGACGGCCCTGCCGGTCCATGTCCCTGAGCGCAGGTGCCACAGCGCTCCACTCCCCGACCCTGTTGACAGCCACGCCCGCCTGAGCGAGGCAGTCGCGGATCTCGGTCCCAGGCCACTGGCCACCAGGTGGATCGACGGCGATGACGTCGCGGATATCGCCGTCCACCGCCCGAGGCCCCGTCGACGCCCGCGTCGCTGCAACACGTAAGTAGCTGAGCTCCTGTTCAGGCATGATATGGCTCCTTCAGCTCACGCAGGACAAGGCCGTCGATCTCGACAATCACGCGTCCCGCCTCGTCTGCCACAGACAGGTCCAGGACGAACCGGTCTGCTGGCCCACGGCGTCGGATGAGGTGCGCCCACGCCCGCATGGGCAGGGGGCCATCACTGAACCTCGCCGACTCCGCCGCGTATGGGAGGTACAGCCCTTGCTCGGAGCCGAGCAGGACCGCGCACTCGAACGCCGCGTTCAGCATGGGAGCCAGCAAGGAGGGGCTCTCGCTCTCCAGGGCACCCAGGCGCGCAAGCACCTGGTCGCCGCGAGAGCTGCACGCCCGCAGCTGGCGGTAGCAGCCGAGATGATCGAGACCGCAGGAGGCCAGCAGCCGGCGCACAGGCGCGGCGTCACTGGGCTCGCCGCAGATCCCACGCAGGGCGTCAAGGTCAAGCCCCGGCACGACCGGGGCAGTCGGCTCCAGGCTCACCGTCGCGCTGGCCGCTGGCACCGCGCGGTCCTGCGCCACGACCTCGGCGCGCAGGGACTCAGCCGTTGGAGTCAGTACAGTGCGCACGTCAACGGGCGAATCGAGAGGAACCATGGCGGGCCACACGATGTCAGTCAAGGTGTGCGCAGGATGCTCAAGGCTGGCGGAGGCGGCGGTCCGCATCATCTCGAGCGATGCCGCGCCAGCCAGCACCGGCTGACCGGCGACGCGGTGGTCAGCCGCCTGCGGTGCCTCCGGGCCCAGGCTGCTCACGAACTGCTGGGTGAACAGGGTTGACTCGTTGCGGTGCAGCAGTGGGTGCAGTGTCTCCCTCGCGCCCGGGAGCGAGGCGCCGTGGGTGGGGGAACGGGTGGGACGGTGACAGCCGTTGGTCTCCAGTGGCGACGGCGGGCAAAGGGTAGCCCGGCAGCGAGATCCGTCGGCTGCCCTGGGGACGTGGCCACGCGACCTTCTCCCCGGCCAGCCAGGCACGTCCGGTGTCCGTGAGCGCAGGACGCCCGGTCTTCCCGGACACCAGCGCGTCAAGCTCCCGTTCCAGCTCCTCCTGGCTGCCGGCCACGACAAGGGCGCGGTGATCCTGAGCCAGGCGCCCCGCCTGGAGGGTGAAAGCGATGTCGACGAGGTCCTCGGGCTGCAGCGAGCGCGACCGCGACCACTCGAGGAGCTGGCTCGCCAGCACGCCCAGGTCACCCTGACGGCACGCGGAGAGCGGGATCTCCACCGTCACCGGCATGGCGGGGCGGGGCGCTCCCGCTCTGGCTCAGGCGCAGAAGTCACGATGACATGGGCGTTGGTACCACCCGCGCCGAAGGTCGAGATCCCGGCCGTGCAGTGCGCGGATCGGGCCACGGACGGGTACTGGTCACCAGCTCCAGGCCAGCACCGTCCCAGTCGACCTCAGGGTTGAGCTCGTCGGCATGGATGCTGGGGACCAGCGTGCCGTGCTGCATCTGGAGCAGGACCCTGGTCAGCGACACGATGCCAGCAGCGCTCTCGCAGTGGCCGATGTTGGACTTGACAGACCCGACAAGGCAGGCCCTGCTGCCGGCCTGAGCCCAGCGCCATGCCCAGCGCCTCGATCTCGAGCGGGTCGCCCAGCCTAGTTCCAGTCCCGTGCGCCTCGACGTAGGCCACATCGGATCCCTTCACCCCGCCCGGTCCAAGGCGAGCGAGACGACCCTCGCCTGCGCCGCTGGCCGGGGCACCGTGAACCCGTTGCTGCGCCCGCCGTGGCCCACCGCCGTCGCCGCGATCACGCCGTACACGTGGTCGCCGTCGGCCAGCGCCCGGGAGAGCGGCTTCAGCACAGCCACACCGACCCCCTCGGAGGGACGTAGCCGTCTGCGTCCGCCCCAAAGGCCTTGCACCGCCCGTGGGAGGCAGCGAAGCCGGAGGAGTGGAGGAGGCGGAACTTGTTCGGGTGCGGCGACAGGTTCACCCCGCCGACCAGCGCGGCCTCGCACTCGCCCCTTCCCAACGACTCGCACGCCAGGTGCAGCGCCGTCAGCGAGGACGAGCACATGCTGTCGATGGTGAGGCTCGGTCCACCGAAGCCGTATGTGTAGGAGATACGGTTGGCCAGGGACGCTGGCGCGCCGTTGAGCGTGTAGCCCGTCCCCGTCATCTGGGACTGCGCCGCGTAGAGCTGGTACTCCGAGTACATCGCACCGACATAGACGCCGACGCTCATCGAGCGGTCCTCCTGCGGCATTCCGAGATCCTGGGGAACGTACCGAGTCCCTCAAGGGCGTGGTGGGCGCACTCCAGCAGAATCCGCTCCTGGGGATCCATCACCTCGGCCTCGACGGGCGCGATCGAGAAGTACCTGTCGTCGAAGCAGTCGGCATCCTTGAGCAGCCCCGCCCAGCCCGTAGCCGGGTCCTGGTCCCACACGGGGGCGCCGAGCGCCTCCCAACGCGCGCGGTCGAGCCTGTCGACACAGTCGCGCCCGGCGACCAGGTTCTGCCAGAACTCTGCCAGCCCCTCAGCGTGTGGGTGGCGACCCGCCAGCCCGATGACCGCGATCTGCTCGTGGGCCGACGGGTCATCCTCGGCCTGGCGCTCGTGCGCGGCGGCCTCACGCGCTGACGCGTCCCTGTCGCCCGGGCTCTCCCCTCTCCGGCGCCCAGCAGGACAGCGCACTCCTGCGGCCGCGTCTCCAGCAGGCTGCCAGCCAGCTCCCGCAGCGTGCGGTTGTCGAAGAAGAGGCTCTTGGGCACCCGGCCCATCGTCGGGCGCAGCCGCTCGGCGAAGCTCATGACGATGATGGAGTCGACGCCATAGCTCTCCATCTCCTCGTCCAGGTCCAGGCGCGCCCGGTCGATCCTGGTCAAGGACGCCAGGATCTCGCGCAACCGGTCCGCCACCTTCTCAGTGTCCGAGCCGCCGCCGATCCCCAGCGCCTGTGGTTGTCTCCGCGACCGCCTCTGCGGCACGGCCTCCGCTTCGGGTCAGAGGACCGCCCCGCTCACGTGAGTCGTTGCGGCGGCAGCGCGACAGATAGCCGCGGACAGCGGGCAGGCTGCCCACCAGTGGGACCAAGCGGGTCTCGTCCCCATGGCGAGCGGCGTGGAGGACTTCCAGCGCGTCGCGTGTCGGCAGCGGAACCATCCCCGTGCTGACGTCCATACGCTCGAGCGCTTGCCTGCTGAGCGTCATACCACCGTCCCTGCCACAGTGGCCAGGCGATTGACACCGTGGCGCCACCGACCTTGCCGCGACGGACCAGGTCACGGCGCCAGGCGGCGAACTCGTCCTGCAAAACCGTTCGCAGCCGCGTAATCGCTCTGTCCCGCGTTGCCAACCGTGCCTGCCAGCGAGGAGCACAGCACAAAGCTGCGCAGCGGCTGATCCGCGGTCGCGCGGTGCAGCGCCATCGTGCCAGTCACCTTCGGCCTCAGGACCTCGCGCACGGCCTCAGCCGACTTGGTCGCCACAAGCCCGTCGCGCAGCACGCCAGCGGCGTGGATCACGTCGGTGACGGACCCGCCTCGGCGACGACCTCTGCGACAGCACGTCGCAGGGCAGGTTCGTCACAGATGTCGACCTGGATGTACCGGCAGCTGACACCGTCCCTGCCAAGACGCGCTGTCAGTGCGCGGATCTCCTCCTGAGGCTCCGTGCGGCCAAGCAGACCAACGTGAGCGGGTCACCGTTCCGCCGCGCTCGGTCCGCGAGGTCCTCGGCGACGAGGCGGCCAACTCCACCCGCGCCCCCGCTGATCAGCCAGACACCATCGGCATGCCGGGGCGCGGTAACGGGCCACGGCTCCTCCCGCAGGGTCTCGGTCTCACGCTCGTGCTGGCTTCGCCGGACCGCCTCGTGGAGGACCGCCGCTCCTGCCTCCTCACCCGCCCATCTCGCTACCAAGGCAGGATCGCTGGCATCCCGGGCAGAGCAGGGCCTGGACCTCGATGTCCTCCTCCTCCGCCCTGACGCTGCGCAGCATCGCGAGCAGCCCCGCCAGCAGGGAGCCGTCAGGAGGACCAGTTGCACCACGGTGCGGCCACAGCGATCCGACGGGAGGCGCTGCAGCATCGACAGCGTCGTCTCCGCCGCCCGGATGTAGTCCTGCTCGAAAGAAGCATCCGAGGGCAGGAGTGTCGTCTCGGCCAGGGCCGGCATGTACGTCCCCAGGCGCTCGAAAGCGGTGAGGACTCGCCAGGTCGTGGGCAGGTCCTGCCGCTCCCTGGCGAGCGGTGCCGGACGCCACTCAGGAACCTGGATCATGCGCCCGGTCGAGGACGCGCGGAAGCGCAGGTCGCTGATACGGGCCAGCACGTCGCCAGTGGGCGAGCAGATCCGCACGTGCACGCACCGCTCGTCGCCGTGATCCGTGTCAACAGGCGTGGTCACTACAGCTGCCTCGTCCCATGACTGCCAGCCGCCACTGCCAACCTCGACACGCCCGATCGAGAACGGAAGCATCTGGCCCGCGGCCGCATCATCACCCTGGTTGAGGAAGGCCCACGTGCTCTGGAACGCGCCGTCGAGCAGCGCGGGGTCGAGAAGCGCGCCCGTCACCGCGGCCCCCGAGCGCCGCAGCATGGCGACCGCCGCATCCGTGCCGACTATGACGTCTCGGACCACCCGGTGCGTAGGGCCGTAGTCCAAACCGGAACCCGCGAGGGCAGAGTACACCTCGGCCCCCTCAACGCGGGTGCGGGCGGCCGCCCGCAGCTCCGCGAGCGCCACCCGCTCCTGTGACGCGGGAGTGGTCGCCATCTGGGCAAGGGCGTCGCAGTACTCCACCTCAGCGCCCTCATCGGTGCCCACGAGCCGAACGTGAACGCCGTCGCCCTCCCGCTCAGCATGCACTCCAGGGGCGCGCTGGCCGGTTCACGGCAGGCTCGGACAAAGGTGACCTGGGAGAGGACCACTGGTGCCCTGAGCGCCATCTGGGCAGCCGCGCGAAGCATCTCCACCATAGCCGCGGCCGGTAGGACAGGACCGCCGTCAACGTGATGATCACGGATCCATGACTCCGCACCGGTGAACGACGTCGTGAAGACCACCTGGTCCATGGTCGAGCGGTTGGCGTGCAGCAGCGGGTGCGGATACCGCCCAGCCCGCTCCTCGGCATCCGCGGGTGGCTCTGCCCAGCAACGCTCCCTGGCGAAGGGGTAGCCGGGCAGGCTGACCCGGCGCGCTGCGCGCCCCTGCCAGCCAGCCTGCCAGGGCACAGCGCGTCCGGCCACCCAGGCACGAGCCAGCTCGTCGAGCCGTGCGGCTCGCAGGAGCCCCATGACCCGCTGCTCGTCATCGGGATCCTGTTCCAGCACGGAGCCGTGGTGCTGCGCTCGGCCCAGCAGCACGGAGGAGCCCTGGCCATCGAGCACATGCTGGATCTGTTCAACCGCCTCATCGAGCGAGCCCACGACCACCGCAGCCCGCTGGGCCATCTCCTCTCGCCCGGTCTGCAGGGTCAGTGCCACGTCATCGAGCCGCAGCAATGGCGTGCGGGTGACATAGGCGATGAACTCCTGCAGGACCGCGCGTAGGCGGTCCTCGTCGCGCGCCGAGAACACCAGCACGTGACGGCCCTGGGACTCGGGACACCGAGCCACGGCAGGCGCCTCTTCCACGACGACGTGAGCGTTGGCGCCACCGGCCCCGAACGCGCTCAGTCCTGCCCGGCGCGGCGGGTCCGCCGTCCACGGGACCAGGCTTTTCGCGACGGCGACACCGGCCCCGGCGAAGTCGATATGCGGATTGGGCGGGTCAGCGTGCAGCGACGGCGCGACTTGGCCGTGCTGGAGCTGTAGCAGAATCTTCGCCAGACCCGCCACACCAGCCGCCGACTCACAGTGCCCGATATTGGACTTGACCGACCCGATAAGACACGGCTGGTCGCGGTGCCCGCCGCCCAGGACCGTGGCCAGTGCCCGCACCTCAATAGGGTCTCCTAGCTCAGTCCCGGTGCCGTGCGCCTCGATGTAGGAGATCGAGTCCGGGTCGACCTCGGCGTCGTGCAGGGCCGCCGTGATCACCTCGGCCTGGGCCTGGGAGCTCGGCACGGTGAAGCCGCCAGCGTGACCACCAGAGTTCACAGCCGTGCCACGGATCACTCCCCAGATGTGGTCACCGTCGGCGACCGCCCGGTCGACAGGCTTGAGCAGCAGGGCGGCGACAGCCTCACCCGGCACGTAGCCGGTGCCTCCCTGACCGAACGCGCGGCACCGCCCGTCCCTCGCGGCGAACTTGCCTTGGGACAGCAGGACCAGCTTGTCCGGGTGGATGGTGAGGTTGACTCCCCCGACCAACGCCATCTCGGCCTCTCCCGAGCGGATACTGGCCGCTGCGGCATGCAGCGCCGTGAGCGAGGAGGAGCACATGGTGTCGAACGCGATGCTGGGCCCGCGCAGATCCATGAAGTGCGACACCCGGTTCGCCACGGCGGCGAAAGACGACGGGACAGGGACACTGCGACCCTCGATGTCACCACGCAGCATGCCGTAGTGGCCGTACATGATCCCGACGAAGACGCCGATCGCACGGCCAGCCAGCTGAGCGCGGCTGTAGCCCGCGTCCTCCACGGCGTGCCAGCACTCCTGCAGGAACAGACGGGCCTGGGGGTCGAGGAAGGAGGCCTCGGCCGGCGAGATGCCGAAGAAGAGCGGGTCAAAGGCGTCGACGTCCTCGAGGAAACCGCCCCAGCGGGCATAGGTGGTGCCAGGAGTGCCGTCGTCACTGACGTAGGCCGCGTGGTCCCAGCGGTCCAGGGCACCTCAGTGATGCAGTCGCGCCCCTCGCGCAGCAGCGTCCAGAGCTCGGGCAGGTCGCGCGCCCGGGAAGCGCCCGCTCGTCCCGATGACCGCCAGGTCTCGATTCCCAGAGCTGGCACCGTGATGCTGGGCGCTCGTCCTTCCGCTGGGAGACGCCACGCCCGGCCCACCCTCCGTCCCAGGCCGCGCGGGGTGGTCCACCGAGGCCTCGGGGGTCGGAGCGGGCTCCTGCGCCCGGGCAAGGGCCGCGCATGTGTCCGCGTGGGTCCCGGCCAGCGTGAGCGCCACCTCGTCGATGGAACGGTGCTCAGGAACAGTGTCTTGGGCAGCGACCCGAAGTCCCGCTCCAGCGCCCGGGTCGCCGTCATCATCACGATCGAGTCCATACCGAGGTCCTCGAAGGTGTCGTCCAAGCGAACACGCTCTGGCGGCGTACCAGTCGCCTCGCAAACGGCCTGCCGCACTCGGCCAGCGGCAGCAAGCGCCAACTCACGAGATCCCGCGCCCGCGCGCTCCGGCGACCCGGCCTCTTCCTGTGGCTGGAGCAGGGGCGCGACGCATCGCCGGGACAGATCCCTGTCCGCAGGCGATCGCGGATTCGGAGGAGGCCACTGCTCGGTCGATCAGCGACAGCGCCACCGCCGTGTCCAGCGGCACCATTCCCAGATCTCGACGCGCGGCCTCGACAGCGTCGTCGCTGATGGTCATACCGCCCTCGGCCCAGTAGGGCCATCCAATGCTCACTGTCCGGCCCTGGCGCTCCCCCGCCTCCCGCTGGCGCTCGCGCCTGGCCGCGGCCTCGTCGAGGTAGGCGTTGGCGACGCAGTAGGCCGCCTGCCCCGGGTTGCCCAACCAGGCCGACAGCGAGGAGAACAGCACCACGCGCTCAAGAGGCTCCTCGCGCAGCACCTGGTCGACCACGTCAAAAACCGCCTGCCTTGGGAGCCAGGACACGTGACACCTGGTCGGCAGTGGTGCTGCGTACCAGCGCGTCGTCAAGCACGCCCGCGACGTGATAGAGCGCGTCGACGGTTCCCCATACCTGGTGCACGCGGTCCACGGCCCGAGCGACGTCAGACTCGACGGCGGCATCGGCAACCAGGTACAACAAGTTGTCCCCTGCCGCCTCGGCCCAGTCCGGAAGCGGGTCGGGAGCCCCGGAACGAGACAGCACAGCGGCACGACCACCGGCTGCGACCACCGCCCGCGCGACGAGCGCGCCGACTCCCGAGGAGCCGCCGACGACGAGAGCCGTCTCGGCTCGCGGCTCGACGTGCTCCGGGAGCTCCACTTCGGCCATGACAGCGACGCGCCGCTGGTCATTGGCGACCCGGACCAGCAGGTCGGCCTGGGCAGTCTCCTCCAGGACATGACGCGCCAGGTCCTCCGTCGCCCGGATCTGCAGCAGCGAGACGACGAGGAGGACTCCAGCCGCAGTGTGCCGCATACCCGGCCATGGCGGCTGCCGCCGGGCTGGATCCGCCAGCGAGGTCCACTAGCAGCACACGCGTCCCTCGGACGCCGTCGGTCAGGAGTGGCCTGACCACCTCCTGGCAGCACTCGAACAAATCCTGGACCCCCTGCGCGTCCGCGGAGGTCGTGGGCAGCACGATGATGACGGCGTCGCTGTCCTGCGCCCGAGAGACGAGGTCGGCCACCCCCTCCAGCGCGGGCTGGAGGCGCCCGTGTCACCAGCGAGGCACACCCGTGGGCGAGCGGCGGGCCGCGGTCCGGTCTCCGCGCCGAGCGTCCACCTGCGCGCCACGGCAACGACGCCGGTTCCGCCCACGGGGGCGAGGACCAGTCCGCTCGTCGAGGCCAGGACGGTGCCGTCGGCAGCGGTGATGTCGACATCGAAGCACAGGACTCACCTGCGCGCCGGGTCGCGACGACGTGGCGAGCCTGCTGGGCCTCTCCCCAAATCTCGAAGCGCTCCCGCCGCGAGCGGAAGATAGGGGCCGCCCGCGGGCAAGAGCGGTCCGACGCACTGCCACGCCGAGTCCATGACGCCCGCCCAGGCGGAGTCCTCCGAGCCCTCCGGAGGAACCAGCAGGCCGGTGGCCTGACCGCCCTCGGCGCGCGGGTCTCGCAGTGCCTGGTAGCGGGGACCGTAGGTGATGGCCGCGGGAGCGGTCCTCGCCGTCACCGCGGGCAGGGCTGACACGGACGCCAGGTCCACCGAGCGCGCGGGGCCCGCCGTCGCCTCCCGGGCGACGACGCAGACCCGGGAATGGGAAAGAATGCTGAGCTGACCGTCATCACCTCGCTGGACGTCCAGCTCCAGGTGCTCCTCACGCGCCTCCAGCGGGTGCTCCCAGCGCAGGTCGACCAGGGCCGGGGCGCTGTCGCCGTGACGCTCATCAGCCTGGCGCAGGAGGATCTCGGCGGACGCTGTGGCAGGCAGCACCGGTACTCCCTCAATGCGGTGCTGGTCCACCCGCCGGTCCCTGGAGTCGATCGACACGCGGGGCGCTCCTCACCCCGACGCGCGCCACGAGCCTGCCCAGAGCCCTCGAACCACAGCGGCACACGCTCGAAGGGGTACGTCGGCAGGACGACGGACCTGCCGGATGATGTCTGTGGCAACGTCGCCCAGTCGACCTCGTTCCCGCCGACCCACGCCTGCGCCACGGCATCCAGGCCGTCTGCCGCAGTGACAGCCGCATCACGGGTGGGCCGGGCGCGGCCGCGGTACCAGCCCCTGCCCGGAGGCGGCCAGCTGATGCAGCAACGAAAGCGCCTCCGACCTGTCCCGAGCCACGGCGGCTGCCCGCTCGGGCAACGCGTCACGGCCGCGTTGAAGTGTCAGCGCGACATCAGTCGCCGCCAGTTCCGGCTCCCGCTCAAGAGCAGCGGCCAGCCGCTGGGCGCACAAGCGCAACTGCTCCGGCGAGTGAGCCGACACGACCAGCACCACGGGAGTATCGCCCGCGTCCGGTCGCCGCGGCTGCTCCACGTGCTCCTGCACCACCAGGTGAGCGTTGGTGCCGGAGAAGCCGAAGGAGCTCAGCACTGCGCGGCGCGCGGACTCGCTCCTCCACTGACGGTGCTCGGTCCCGACCGTGAACGGGGAGCCAGCGAGATCGAAGTGCCGGTTGGGGGCGGAGAAATGCAGGGTCGGGACCAGCTCCCGGTGCTCCAGGCACATCACTATCTTCTGCAGCCCAGCGACCCCGGCCGCGGCGGAGGTGTGGCCCAGGTTGGACTTCACCGAGCCCATGGAGCAGAAACCGGTGTCGGAGGTCCAGCGCCGGAACGCGCCAGCAAGGGCAGTCAGCTCGACCGGGTCGCCGAGGATCGTGCCCGTGCCGTGCAACTCAGCGTAGGGAGATCGTCCGAGGATCGATCGACTCCCCGCTCGTACACATCCTCGGCCAGGGCGCGCTGTGATGCCAGGCTGGGGGCGGTGATGCCGTTGGTCCGCCCGTCCTGGTTGATGCCGGAGCCGATGATCAGTGCGCGGACAGGATCACCGTCGCGCAGTGCGTCAGCAAGCCGCTTGAGCACCACCGCGCCCGCGCCCTCACCCGGCACGAAGCCATCGGCGTCATCGGACAGCGCGTGACAGGCGCCCGTCGGGGACAGCATCCCGGCGTCGGCCATCTGCGCCAGAGCGTCTGGCGAGAGGTAAGTGGCCGCTCCCCCAGCCACCGCCATGTCGATCTCGCCGCTGCGCAGCGCGGTCACCGCCAGGTGCACCGCCACGAGGGACGACGAGCATGCCGTGTCGATAGTCAGCGCCGGACCCGCCAGGTCATAGAAGTAGGACACACGGCCAGCTGCGATCGCGTTGCTGGAGCTGGTCACGGAGGCCCTGGGCGACCCCGCGCGGTCGCCCAGGAGCAGATAGTCACCGTTGGCAAGGCCGAGGTAGACGCCGCACCGAGTGCCGGCCAGTCGGGCCCGGGCGTAGCCCGCGCTCTGGAACGCAGCGGCGCACTCCTCCAGGAACATCCGATGCTGCGGATCCATGGCCCGCGCCTCGGCGTGGGGGATCTGGAAGTAGGTCGGGTCGAACATCTCAACACCGTCGAGGTAGCCGATGCGCGGCGAGACGATGTCCCTCATGTCGGCCCCGCCGAACCGCGGCGGTAGCGGGCGCACCCCGTCTGCGCCGTCGGCGAGCATGCGCCAGTAGGCGTCCAGGTCTCCGGCCGCCGCATAACGACCGGACATGCCCACGATGGCGATGGGCCCGGTGCCGGGGGGCTCCGCCTCGGCTCTGGTGGCGGCTACCTGGTCAGCGCCGACCGTGAGCAGACGCTTCGCCTCCGCCGGAGTGATGCGGTGCGTGCGAAGCGCCTCGAGGACCGCGGCACGATCCACCTGGCTCATTCCGGCACCTCCTGCGCCATCAGCTCTGCGGCCTGGGTGGGAGGCACCGCGCCGTCGTAGACCTGGTGCAGCAGGGCGTCGAGGCCGTCCTGGGCACCAGCCGGCGCGTCAAGCACGCGGGTCTCCTGCGGAGGCGCGCTGGCAGCCACCTCTGCGGCCACCATCGTCGCGAATCTCTCCACCGTCGGGAACTCGTACAGCCTGGCCGTCGCCAACGCCAGCCCGAACTCCTTGTTCACCGCACGAATCCACTCCACCCCGACGACCGAGTCCAGCCCCTGCTCAGAGAATGTCAGGTCGAGATCCACGTCCTCGGGCTCCACGAACAGCTCCCGCGCCAGGCTCGCCACCAGGCGGTCCCTCACCTCCGACATGTCGGGGCAGGGCGTGCCTCCTCACCCGCTGGCTGCTCCCGCACCGCGCCCACGGCTTCCCCCTCGGGCGAGGCGGGCGGCTCAGAGGAAGGCTCATCAAGGGTGACCTGCTGCGACGACGCGCATGGCGTCTCTGCGGGCACGGGCTCATCCAGCGGCATCAGGTGGACCAGCCCCTCCGGCTCAGGAGGCTCGGCCGGGCTGCTGGGCACATGCGCGCGGCTGGGAAGAGACTCGCGTGCCAGCGGATCCTGCGAGGTCGCTGGTGACAGCCTTCCTGGTGCCGGGGCCGTGGCACGAGTCGAGTCCGGACGCACCCAGTAAGCGCTGCGCTCGAACTCATAACCAGGAAGACTGATCAGCGGAGCGCCCTCGAACAGGCGGGTGGGCAGCGAGTAGCCCTGGCAGTACAGCTGCGCGACGGCGCGAAGCGCCTCGTCGACGGCGACGGGATCGACCGCGTCCGCCACCACGGCCGCCTGATGGTCCATGAAGGCCGCCAGCCCAGCCACGGAGGCGGTGTCATGTCCCGAGGCACCGGAGAAGACACGCGCCCCGGTGTGGGACCCGGCAGCCTCGGCGAGTGAGGCGCACGCCTGGGCCCAGTCCGCGCAGACCACGGCGACCCGGTGCGACAGGTGGCGGCGGCCCACAGCGAGCGTGCGCGCGACAGCGTCCAGCGGTACTCGGGGGTGGGCCTCCAGCCACGTGCGCAACGCGCGTACCTGGCGTCCCAGAGCCTCCTCGTCCACCGCCGACACCGCGAGCAGGACGGGAGCCGCTGATGGCCGCATGTCAGGCAGGGCGTCGCCCTGCTCCAGGATGAGGTGCGCGTTGGTGCCGCTGAACCCGAAGGCGCTGGTCGCAGCACGGCGAGGGTGGGAGGCCTCGGGCCAGGCGCGGGCCTCACGATTGAGGTACAGGGCTGCCTCGTCCCAGTCGACGTAATCGCTGGGCTGATCGCAGCAGGCTGTCGGTGGAAGGGCCTCGTGCTCCATGGCCCCGATCGCGACGAGCGCGTTGACCAGGCCGGCGGCCGCCTGCGTGTGACCGATGGATGGCTTGACCGACATCAGCGCGCAGCTGTGCGGGGGCGCGGAGGAGTAGGCGCTCGCCAGGGCGCGCACCTCGACGGGGTCCCCAAGACGGGTGCCCGTCCCATGCCCAACCACCAGCCCCAACGTAGCCGGCTGGACACCAGCGGCCTCCAGGGCGCGTGCGATGACGTCCTCCTGCGCGGACCCGCTCGGAGCTGTGATGCCGTTGCTGCGACCGTCATAGTTCACGGCCGTCGCAAGAACCCGAGCGCTGACCCGACGACCCCGCCGACGCGCCGAGCCCTCGCGCTGAAGCACCAGCGCGACAACCGCCTCACCAGGCACCATGCCGTCGGCCCCGGAGTCGTAGGCACGACACCTCCCAGTGGGCGAGAGCATCTCAGCGTCAGCCATCGCGTCGAAGGTGGGAGGGGCGCTCAGCACGTTGGCGGCCGCGACGATCGCGGTGTCGCAGTCGCCCTGCTGCAGCGCGAGCCGAGCCTGGTGCAGCGCGACCAGGCCAGAGGAGCACGAGGTATTGATGGCCATGCAGGGACCGGACAGGTCAAGGAAGTAGCTCAGCCGCGCCGCAAGCACTGAGTTGGTGTTGGACGTGACGCTTGCCTGGTCCAGGAGACGCGAGTAGTCGCCTTCCTCGATACCGACGTAGACGCCCACGCGCTCGCCGTGCAGCTCCTCATCCGTCAGCGCGGCATCCTCTACCGCGTGCCACATCTCCTGCAGCAGCAGACGCTGTCGCGGATCCATCTGGTAGGCCTCGCGGGGAGCGATGTCGAAGAACCTGGCATCGAACTCCGCGACCCTCTCCAGGCAGCCCATGCGACGGACGACGTCGTCGACGTGCCACTCCCGTCGTTCCTGCGGCACCGAACCGATCGCGCAGCGACCCGAGGCCACCAGGTCCCACAGCTCCTCCACTCCACGGGCCTGCGGGAACTGGCCGCTGGCTCCGACAACGACCACCTCGCCTGGCTGGCTGTCCCTCGCTGGCGCCTGGTCACTGCCCGGCCGGGCACCAGGACCGTGGGGGTGCTCGCCCGCCGGGGCGGGAGCGGGCGCCTTCCCAGCGCGATCGGCATCCGCAGCGGCCCCCGGCGCCCTCAGCAGCGCGGAGATCTGCTGCTCGTGACGCGACACCAGGCTGGCAACGACGTCGTTGACCGTGGACTCCTGATAGAAGTCCGAGGGCTGGACGGTCACCCCAGCTTCTCGGTCAGGGCGCCTGCCAGCTCGACAAACGTGATCGAGTCGAAGCCGTAGCTCTGCAGACGCGCAGTGGGGTCGATGCGTGAGTGGTCCAGTCGCAGCACCGCTCCCACCTCGTCACTCACCACGGCACGAAGGCGCTCCTCAACAGGCCATCCGACCATGCGCGGCTCCCACGCCGCCCCAGCCCTGTCCTCAGGATCCTCGGCAACGGCCGGCGCATCCGGGACCGATGCCGGGACCTGGCCGGTGCGGGGCGCCTGGGGCCAGAAGCGCTCCCGGGAGAACACGTACCCGGGGGCCGAGACCAGCGAGGCGCCCGACTCGCTCAGCAGATCCGCGGGAAGATCGCCGGCGAGGTAGAGCGCCGCGATCTGCGCGGCGCTCTCGCCACCAGGGTCGTCGGCCAGGCGCCTCGTCAGTTCACGCATCTGAGCGGACGGCTCCTGAGCCACCTGGCCGCGTGCCACCACCGAGCGCACACCATCGGCATCGGGATCGGCAACGGCGCACGCAGCGCTCTCGCTGCCTCCATCACGGAGGCAGCGAGCACCGCGCACCGGTACTCATGGTGGTACCGCCCCTCAGCCAGTGTGCGCGCCACCGATCGCAGGTCGGGAGCCTCCGGAGAGGCACACCAGCGCGACAGCTCCAGCAGCATGGAGTCGAGCGCCTCAAGCGACTTCGCAGAGACCAGTAGAGGAAGAACTACACTCATCGCGGGCTCCAGAATGCTAGGTGACGGGGACGTGACTTCGCTGACCACAACATGGGCGTTCGTGCCGCTGACACCGAAGGCGCTCACGGCGCCAACACGCGGCTGACCCTGACGAACCGGCCACGGGCGCTCCCGCGGCAGGATCGACACAGGGCGGCCCTCCAGGCGGATGTGTGGGTTGAGGGGTGCGCAGGCAGGATTGGCCGGGATGACTCCACTGCGCAGGGACTCCAGCAGAACAATGAGGCTCACCAGCCCTGACGCGGCCTGACTGTGTCCCACGACCGGCTTGACGGAGGTCACGGCACAGGTTCCGGGCGCCGAGCCCAGGGACTCGTGGGCTGCTGCGAGCGCGTTGAGCTCGATAGGGTCGCCCAGGCCCGTACCGGTGCCGTGGGCGATGACATGACCGATCTCGTCAGCCTGGACGCCGGCCTCGGCGTAGACCGCTGCCTCCAGGCTCCTCTGGGCGTCCCCGTTAGGAGCGGTCAGGCCGTTCGTCCTGCCGTCGTAGTTGACGCCGCTGCCGCGCACGACGCCATGGAGCTGACGGCCGTCACGAACCGCGTCCGACTCGCGCATCAGGACAATGGCGGCAACCGCCTCGCCTGGCACCATGCCATCCGCGGCCTCGCTGAACGCCGCGCAGACACCACCGGGCGAGAGCATGCCGGCCTCGGCCATGGTGTCGAAGGTGCCTGGGTCGGTCAGCAGGTTGACAGCCGCGACGACGGCCACGTCGCACTCGCCCGACTCCAGGCAGCGCACCGCCTGGTGCATGGCGACCAGGCCAGAGGAGCAGGCGGTGTTGATCGCCATAGCAGGCCCGTGCAAATCCAGCATGTAGCTCAGGCGCGCGGCCAGCGCGCCCGTGTGGTTGGAGACGACCTGTCTGTCGGGGTTGTCGAGGAACTGGTAGTCGCCGTCCTCCACACCGACGAAGACGGCCACTGTCGAGCGCTCCAGCGCGCGTCGCCCCAGCGCGGCGTCCTCAAGCGCGTGCCACATCTCCTCCAGCAGCAGACGCGCTCGCGGATCCAGGCCAACAGCCTCACGTGGCGAGATCTCGAAGAAGAGCGGGTCGAAGACGTCGATGTCGCTCAGCGCGGCAACCCGGCGCGACGCGCCCTCCCAGCCTGGCCGTCGCTCCGCGAGGTCGAGGATCTGGCTCTCGCCGCTGCGCACTGCCTCCCACAGCTGCCTCACGTCGTCGCACTGCGCCGCCCGGACTGAGCGGCCGACGACGACCGCCGGGTCGTGCTCCACCGTCCTGGGGGCCGCAGCGGGAACAAGAGGAGCTGGCGCCGAGCGGGTGGTCCCTGACGGCTCGGGATCCGTCCCGTGCCCACCGGCCAGGGCATCGGCATAGGGTGCTCGCCAGATGCTCGGCCAGGAGGCGAGGCGTGGGATGGCTGAACAGCACGTCCGGTCCCAGGTCGATCCCCAGCGCGTCGCCAAGCGCCTCAGCTATCTCGACGATGGTCACCGAGTCAAAGCCGATGTCCTGGAAGAGTCGTCGGGATCCTGACGGTCTCGGGGATCTTAGGACCTGCTGGACGGCCGTCGCGCAGGCCTCCATGACGAGATCGGGCACTGGCGTCCCAGCCACAGCCTGCTCCGGCTCGGCGGCGCGCTCCTCTCCGACGTCGTCAGCGCTGGCTCCCCGGACCCGCCTTGCGGGGAACAGCCAGTACCGCTCCTCCTCGAACGGGTATGCGGGCAGGCTCACCCGACGCCCTGATCCTGCGACACCCGCCCAGTCGGATAGGCCGCCAGCAAGCCAGGCCTCAAGCTGATGGTCCAACGTCACGAGAGACTCCACGGGCACCGGCTGCGCCGCACGCAGGTTGACATGCCGCAGGCCCTGGCCATCGCGCACACGGGTCGCGAAGCCACGCATGGCAGTCAGGTCAGTCACGACAGCCCCCGCGCGCCAGGCAAAGGCCTCGCGACCGACCTGCAGGGTGTAGGCGATGGCCTCAGGTCGTTCTCATCCACCTTCTCGGCATCAATCGCGGCGACCAGCCGCTCGGCACTGCGGCGCAGGGCGTCCTCGCTACGCGCTGACAGAACAACGAGCACTGGACCAGGGCGGGCGGCCTGACGGGCGGCGTCGTCCGGGTAGTCCTCAAGCACCACATGGGCATTGGACCCGCCCGCCCCGAAGGACGATACGCAGGCTCGCAGCGGCCCACCGGGGTAGGCAGGCTCCCACGGCGCGACGTCATGCTGCACCGCCATGCGGGTCCGCTCAATGCCCAGCAGGGGTTGAGCTGCTCGCTGTGCAGCGATGGCACCAGGGTGCGGTGCCTCATCTGAAGCAGGACTTTGGTCAGCGACGCCATGCCAGCGGCTCCCTCGCCGTGCCCCAGGCTCGCCTTCACCGACCCGATGGCGCAGGCGGCCCCGTCGCCCAGTGCCTGCGCCAGGCCACGGATCTCAATCGGGTCACCCAGCTGGTACCCGTTCCGTGAGCCTCGACGTACGTCACCGTCGCGGGGTCGACGCCGCTCTCCTCCAGCGCGCGGCTGATGACATCGGCCTGCGCCACAGGGCTGGGGACGGTGAAACCAGTGGTCCTGCCGGCATGGTTCAGACAGGACCCCTTGATGACGGCGTATATGTGGTCACGGTCCCGCTCAGCCTGGCGCAGCGGCTTGATCAGGACGGCGCCCACGCCCTCGCTGGGAACGTAGCCGTCAGCGTCAGCGCCGAACGCGTGGCAGTGGCCCGTCTTCGACATGAAGCCGGTGCTGTCCAGCAGCAGGAGCTTGCTGGGATGCAGCGTGAGGTTGATCCCGCCCACGATGGCCTGGGCGCACTGGCCGCTGAGGATCGCTCGGCAGGCGGTGTCCAGCGCGGACAACGTCGATGAGCACATGGTGTCAACCGCGAGGCTTGGCCCCTTGAGGCCTAGTTGATAGGGAGACACGGTTAGGGGACCGAGGACAGGTTGCCCGGTACAGCCAGCGGCATCCCCGCCATCTGCGCCTCCACGCCGAAGAGGTGGTACTCGGTGGTCATCAGCCCGACGAACACGCCGGTGGACTGCCTGCCCTCGGCCTTGAGGTCCGACGGCCGGTAGCCCGCGTCCTGGATGGTCTCGTAGGCGCAGCGCAGGAACAGCCGCTCCTGCGGATCCATGTGCTCGGCCTCGCGCGGCGAGATTCCGAAGAAGTACGGGTCGAAGTGATCGACGCCGTCGAGAAGCCGCCCGCGCCCGGAACCGGCCCCTCTGGTCGCGCCACGCCAGGGTGTCGGTGTCCCAGCGCGAGACCGGGACCGAGCTCACCGCGTCATGGCCGGATCGCAGGTTCTGCCACAGCTGGTCCACGTCCTGGGCGTCGGGGTAGCGCCCTGCCAGACCGACGATGGCGAAGTCCAGCGGTCCAGGAGCCGCGTGAGCCCCCCTCTCCGATGTCTGCTGACGCCTGCTGCGGCGCGGGGAAGGAGCCCTCCTACTGGCAGCGGTGCCCGCGCCGGCTGTGTCTTTGACCGCGCTCCTCACGGCAGCCTTCTGCTGGACCGGTGCGTGAGCCTGCGTACCAGCGAGAGCAGTGGATACAAGGGCGGCAGCCGCCTCGGGGCGCTCGGAGGCAAGATCGTCGGCCAGCTCCTTCAGGGTCTCGTACTCGAAGAAGAGCGTCTTGGGCAACTCGCCCAGCTCGCGCTCGAGATCCTCAATGACGCCGATCATTCTGATGGAGTCCAGCCCCAGCTGGTCGAGATTCACGTCGGGGTCCAGCCAGTCAAGGGGTATCTCGAGGCTCTCATGGAGCAACTCCACGATTCGTCCCAGCACGGCCTCGCTGGGGGTGACAGGGTGGGGCTGAGTAGCGGCCACCACCGTGGTGCCCGGCTGCGGGCGCGACGGAACCGGCGCTCCCCCGGTCTCCTCGGGCTCCTCCGTAACGTCCAGCAGGTCGCGCAGCACTTCTGGGGTACGTCCCGGCGTGGAGGCGAGGCACAGCGTCTGGGACTCGCCGGAGGCGATGCTCGCGTGGAGCGCCGTGAGGCCAGCCGTGGACGAGATGGGCGCGAAGCCCTGCTCCCGAGCCATCCTCTCCAGCAGCGCCTCAGGAATGGCCATGCCGCCCTCAGCCCACAGCGACCAGTCGATACTCACCGTGCGACCGTGGCGCTCACCCTGCTGCACCAGTAGGTTGCGCTCGTGCGCCCAGCGATCCATGAAGCCGTTGGCCGCGGCGTAGTCTATCTGGCCAGCGTTGCCCAGCACGCCTGTGGTCGAGGCGAAGAGCGCGAAGACCTCGAGCGGGAGGCGCGCGGTGGCCGCGTCGAGGTTCACCGTCCCCCGCACCTTCGGCACCAGCACCGACGCGAGATCCTCTGGAGTCTTGGTGCGCAGCGAGCCGTCTCGAGTGGCACCCGCGCAGTGGATCACACCGGTCAGGCTCTCCACTTCATCGACGACACGACGCACGTCGGCGGGATCTGCTAGGTCCAGCTGGACGTAACGAGCACGGTCCCCAGCGTCCAGCTCGGCGAGTCGCGCGCGGGCGCGCTCGTCCGGAACCGAGCGCCCGGACAGCATCACGCGCACTCCCTCCTGCTTCAGCAGATCCCGCGCCACCAGGAGACCGAGGCCGCCAAGGCCTCCAGTGACCAGATAGGAGCCAGGCGACCAGGCGTGCTCCCGCCACGTCATGGGACTCCACGTCCTGCGCCTGGCCAACGCCCCGGCGACGTGCAGGTGGGCAGCGGGAAGGGTCGCGGAGGCCTGATCCCGTAACAGCGTCCCCAGCGCCTCGGCATCAGCCCGCGGCGTCACCTCGACGAGCTGGGCCATGACCCGTCGGCTCTCTTTGCTGATAGTGGCGACCATGCCGACGAGGCCGCCAGCAAGGCCCTCCGGGACGAGCACCTGCAGCAGGACGGGGCGGGCCGGTCTCAAGCCGACCAGCTCCTGGCTCAGCCGCAGCAGTCCCTGCGCCGCCTCCTCATAGTCATCAGACGAGGCCGCACCCGTCAGGGGGATGTGGTGCACCACCGTGTCAGCGCCAAGAGCCCGCGGGTCGGCGCAAGCCCCGACAACAGCCACGTGCCGGTCCCGCGACTCGGCCGCGGACGCCTCAGAGGCTCCGGAATCCTGGGACGCCAGGGGCGCCCAGCCGGGGGCGAGCAGGCTCACCTCCGACTCGACCGGGCTGTCGGCGGCCGGTGCCGTGGTGAGACCGTTGATCTCCAGCACCAGCGCGCCGTCGGTGTCGGCGACGTCGATGTCGAACCGTGTGAGGCGCCCCCTGCGTCCCAGGTGGCGAACGCGGGCAACGACCCGCGCAGGGCATCGCCCGGTGCACGGTGATGCTCTCGGCGCCGACCGGCAGGCCTGGCTCGCTGGAGCCGGGCTGGGCCACCCGATGGCCTGGAGGACGCCGTCCAGCACATCAGGGCGCACCACTGCCGCGTCCCACGTGGCCACCGCGGCGCCAGCGGTCACACTGGCCTCCTCACCGGCGGTGAGCACGCCGGTGACCGTGCGATACGCAGCACCGTGAGTCCAGCCCCACCCGGCCCAGCATGCGGTACAGCTGCTCGCTGTCGACAGGCCGCATCCCGGCGGAGCCTGGTTCCACAGGATCCGCGGCCGTCGGTGCGGCCAGTGCTTCCAGCACGACGCTGCTGGCGTCCTGCGGCGGGGCACCGCTCGGACCATAGCCGAGGGTGAGCAGGACCGAGCCGTCCTCCATCTCCTCAGCACGTACCACGACGTCGGTCTCACCGGTCACGACGACGGGGCGCTGAATGCTGAGCCCGGTCAAGCGCAACCCCGCGCCCGGCCCGGGTACGCGCCCATCCAGGATCCGGACCGCGTCGCACAGCACGGCGAGATGCCCTGCCGCTGGCAGCGTGGGCACGCCGTCAAGACGATGATCAGCAACCAGCGGATCCGCGGGGCGCAGGCGGGTCCGCGTGCGCAGGCCCTCGCCAACCGTTGAGGCGTTCCTGCCGGCCAGGCCACCGGCGCTCTCAGGCGACTGGGCGCGCGGCTGCTCCCCCACCCAGTAGGTGTCCGTGGCAAAAACCGTGCCAGGCAGCGAGACGAGTGGTGGCTGGCTCGCTCCCCACAGGGGCGACAGGTCGGAGACATAGCCCTGCGAGTAGCTGTCCGCAACCGCGCGCAGCACCTCGCCCCTGGTCGCCTTGTCGGCGCCGTGCGCGCCACGCAGCATCTCCTCCAGGGCGGTCTCCTGAGCCCGATTAGGGCGAAATCCTCGAGGCACCTGGGAGACGGCCGACTGGCCCTGCGCCAACTCCTCAAGGGCGTGGACAGCCTCGCCACTGGTCGCGGCGACGACCGCTGCGCGACAGGCGAGGTGGTGACGTCCCTCGGCGAGCGTGCGCGCGACCGGGGCCAGGGACAGCCGCCTGTCGCGCAGCGCCACCGCCAGGTCAGCGCACTGGCGCCGCAACGACTCCTCGGTGGCACCGGAGACCAGCAGGATCTGCGAGTCCTCCGGCCAGCTCGTGGAGTCGGCCGGTGAAGGCGCGCGCAGCAGGACGTGCGCGTTGGTGCCACTCACGCCGAAGGCGCTGACAGCGGCCACCGGATGCTCCGCGGCCTGTAACCACGGCTGGGTCTGGGCGCAGACCCTCAGGCCTGTCGCGTCCCAGTCGACGTAGTCGCTGGGCTCCTCGCAGCAGATGCTGACAGGCACCTCACCGCTGGTGAGGGCGCACGTCGCCACGACGGTGCTGACCAGGCCTGAGGCCGCCTGGCAGTGACCGATGCTGGGCTTGGTCGACATGAGCAGAGCAGGCGCGTCGCGCTCGACTGAGCCCATCACCGCGGCGAGCGCCTTGACCTCGACCGGGTCCCCAGCGGCGTGCCTGTCCCGTGGGCGACGACGAGCCCGACCTGCGCGGGCGAGACGCCCGACTGCGCCATCACCGACGAGATCAGGTCCGCCTGGGCGGCGCCGTTAGGAGCAGTGATCCCCTGGGTGCGTCCGTCGTGGTTGACGCCGGAGCCCAGGACGTCGGCGCGCACCCGCCTTCCCTCGCCACGTGCCTTGTCCCCGTCCTCCAGCACGAGGGCGACCACGGCCTCGCCCGGGACCATGCCGTCGGCACGCCTGTCAAAAGCCCGGCAGCTGCCGGTGGTGGACAGCATGCCCGCGGCACTCATGGCTTCGATGGTGCGCGGGTGCGTGAGGATGTTCGCTGCTGCCACCACGGCGATGTCGCACTCCCCCCGCTCCAGGCTGCCACGCGCCTCGTGCAGCGCCACGAGCCCTGACGAACAGGCTGTGTTGATCGCCAGGACAGGCCCGTGCAGATCCAGGAAATAGGCCAGGCGCGCGGCCAGCACCGAGTCGTTGGTACCCGTGAGGTCCTTGTCGTGACCGAGGTGGTGGGCGTAGTCACCGTTCTCGACCCCCACGAACAGGCCCACGCGGTGGCTGCGCAGTGTCCTCTCCCCGACCCCCGCGTCCTCCAGGGCTCGCCACATCTCCTGCATCAGGAGGCGCTGGCGCGGATCCATCTGCTCCGCCTCTTTGGGTGAGATGGCGAAGAAGCGCGGGTCGAACTCAGCGACACCGGGCAGCCACCCAGCCACGGAGGCGCTCCAGTTGGAGGGGTAGCCAGGGCGGTCAACGGGCACCTGAGTGATCGCGCAGTCACCAGCGCGCAGGTTCTTCCACAACTGGCCGACGTCACGGGCACCGGGGAAACGGCCACTGAGGCCGATGATCGATACGAAGCCGCCCGTGTGGGAGGTCGTGCCAGCAGGCCTCTCCCGCGCCGAGACGGCAGAGGGCGCGGGCACAGGGAGCACACGGGTCTGGCGAGGCGCGTCCGCGGTCTCGTAGCGCTGCGCCGCCCACGCGGCATGGCCGGTGACAAGCCCACTGGCCAGCTCCACGCACGACCCGTAGCGGAAGAAGATATCGGGAGTCAGGCTGAGCCCCAGCCTCTCCGAGAGGAGCTCCGAGAGCTCGCCCAGTGTGATCGAGTCAAGACCGAAGTGGGAGAAGGGCTCCTCCTCCCCGACCATGTCGCGCGGGATGTGCTGGAGGGCAGAGATCACTTCCCGCAGTTCCTCGACCAGGCGCTCCTCAGCAGCCCAGCCCGGTTGAGCCTGGGCATGGCCTAAGCCGACGCCGTGCGCCTCCAGCACCACCAGTCGGCGAGCGGGCGACCCGGATCCCTCGTGCCGCAGCAGCACACCATTGCTGTCGAGGTCCGCGGCCTCGGCATGCGCCCCGACCGCCTCGTGCCGGGCAGCACGCTGCCACCCGCGCTGGTGCGGGCAGCTCAGCAGTGGCGACAGCGTCACGGGAGAAGAGCGCAGCGCGCTCAAGCGTCATCACGTCCTCGTCCGTGGCCTCTCCGGGAGGCACTACGAGGAGGCCGCTGCACAGAGCGGTGTCCCCCGTACTGCCGCTGCGCACCAGCGTCCACCTACGCCGGGCCCCCTTCGCGTCCAGCGCCACGCGGACAGCGTCACCACCCGCGCACCACGGCGTCGGCCACGCCCCACTCGACGTCGAGCAGCTGACAGGGACGGGAGGCGTCGTGGCACAGGGTGGAGCGCACAAGCTCGAGCTGGGCCAGCGCGTCCAGGGAGACAGTCGGGTCGGTCTCGTGCGTCATCGCGCGATCTCCTTGTCTGAGACGTTGGTCGCCACATCGATCCAGCGCAGGTCGGGTACCTCGACGTCGTCCGACGCGCCGAGTGGGAGCTCCTCCCTGGCAGCCGGCGGCTGGGGCCAGTAGCTGTCGCTTGCGAACGGGTAGCGGGGCACACCGCCAAGGCATGGAGCATCCCCTGCCCCTCGTGTCGGCTCGTAGCCGCGGCAGTAGAGCTCGGCAACGGCTTGCACGGTGTCGGCGCCGGGAACTCGCGTCTGCGCGCGCAACTCGTCCCACAGGCGCTGCGCCGCCTCGGCGAGGACGGGGTTGGGACGCTGCTGAGCGGGAACGACTCCGCGGAGGATGTCAGGCGACCGCTCTCCGGCGGCGGCGCGGCGCAGACACCCCACGGCGCCGCTGCCCGGCGGTATGACGATGCCTGCTCGGTGGGCGAAGTGGAAGCGGTGCAGCGCCAGCGTCACAGCAAGGTGGTCCAGCCGGACATCCTCGCCCTCACGCTCCAGCCAGTCAGCCAGGTTCCTGCAGCTGTCCAGCAACGCGGTCTCGGTCTTGGCCGACACCATCAGCACAACCGGCCCCTGACCACCACCAGCCGGAACCGGCTCGTCCCACCCACCTCACGCTCCAGCACCACGTGAGCATTGGTCCCAGAGAACCCGAACGCACTCACCCCACCACGACGCAGCCCACCAGCGCCCGGCCACGCGCCCAGCTCACGACTGACAAACACCGGCGACGACTCCCAGTCCACATACAGAACTCAACGGCTCACAGCACGCGCTCGGGAGGCACCTGACCATCACGCAGCGCGCGCCAGCACCACCAGCCCCACCAGACCCGACGCCGCCAGCGAGGTGCCCCACGTTCGGCTTGACCGACACCACCGCGCACGAGCCCACAGGCCCACCACCAAACGCATCCACCAACGCGTTGACCTCCACCGGATCCCCCAGCGGAGTACCAGTCCCATGCGCCACAACCAGACCCAGCGAGCCCGGATCCACCCCACCACGCGACCACACCTGCCGCAGCAGCGCCTTCTGGGCCTCACCAGACGGAGCAGAGATACCGTTGGTCCGCCCATCACAGTTGACCCCAGAGCCCGACACCCGAGCCACCAGACCCAGCCCGCACCGACGCGCCACGTCCTCACGAGCCACCACCACAGCCACCACAGCCTCACCAGGCACCAGACCATCAGCACCAGCGCCAAACGCCGAGCACACCCCCGACCCCGACACCATCCCAGCCTCAGCCATCGCCAAGTACCTCTCATCGCTGGAGATGACGGCGGCGCTCGCGACGACGGCGACGTCGCACTCCCCACGCTCAATACTGCCCACCGCCTGGTGGAAGGCGACCAGACCCGACGAGCACGCCGTGTTCACCGAGACGACCGGTCCGCGCAGGTCCATGTGATAGGCGAGACGAGATGCCAGCAGCGAGTCATTGTTGGCCGTCATGGAGCGCGTGCCCGTGGCAACCGCCTCGAAGTCGCCGGACTCGGCGCCCACGAACCCGACCCGCTCCCCCGAGACAACCGAAGGCCCCACCCCGCGTCCTCCATCGCGTGCCACATCTCCTGCAGCAGCAGCCGCTGACGCGGATCCATCACCTCAGCCTCACGCGGAGCGATCTCGAAGAACAACGGGTCAAAACGACCCACCGACTCCAGCCACCCACCCACAGCACCACGAGCACGCCCCCACCACGGACCACGCTCCACAGGCACCGGACCCAGCGCAACACGCCCCTCCCTCACCAACGACCACAGCTCATCCACACCAGCCGCACCCGGGAACACACCCGCCATCCCCGACACAACCACACCAGCACCAACCACACGCCGATCGAGACGTCGAGCAGCCCGCTGGCGGGGTGAGCGTGGCACCGGTGCCGACCGCCCCGGCTCGTCCCCCGGCGCCAGGGAACGCATCTGCTCGCCATAGCGCCTGACCAGGGCGGCCTCGAGGCGCTCAAGCGTGGGATGACTGAAGAACATGTCTGGCGCTACCTGGACGCCCAGCCGACGGGTGAGGTCGCGACTCAGCTCGGACAGGTTCAGGGAGTCCGCGCCGTAGGCGCTGAGGACACGGTCGCGCTCCTGCTCCCCACGGCTCACCCCAAGCACCTCCGTCACAGCGGCGCCCAGCTGCTCGACCAGCCACGAGCGGACCGCAGCATCGTCCGCCGTTGTCCTACCGGCGGCCTCTGGCCGCTCGGCAGGCTCCAGCTCGATCCCCCGCAGCGCGCCCACCGGCTCGCCGTCGCTGTCAGCAAGGACGATGTCAAGCAGCCCGTCAGTGAGCCGGTCGACCCGGACCGAGCGCACCTGGCTGGCGTCCGCGGGAACCTCCGCTCGGGCGACAGCGCGCACTCCCCCGAGCGACCAGCCCTGTGCCGCCCGAGCCAGCAGGGCGTCGACGGAACCAGCCAGGTCGGCGCCGGTCGTCTCGTGCACGCTCATGCCGTGGCTCTCCAGAGCCTCAAGGGCCTGCGGGGACGCGACCTCGTCCCTGTCGGTCCTGAGGAAGGCCTCACCATCGACGAGGGCAGCAGACTCGTTGAGCAGAGTCCACACGGTGCCAGCAGCGGCGCTCGGCTCGCACGTGATCATCGTGCTGCTGTCAGCAGCGTCCTCGTCCCTCCACACCACATTGCTGAGGACGGGGGGCGTCGCCGCGTCCAGGGCGAGCCTGGCGGCGTCGGCGGCGGCGAACACGACATGGCCCACCTGTGTGGGGATGAGGCCACGCACCCCGTAACGCACGGATGACAGGGACGACAGGTTCTCGGAGAGCAACGTTCCGACCAGGGCGCCCGCTCCGGGGCGCTGAGCGCCCGCCGTCATCACTGACGGCCAGCACTCGACCTCCTCGAAGGGATATCCAGGCAGCGGGACAGGCGCTGTGCGCGGTTCCCACCACAGGGTCGGGTCGCAGCCGGCGCAGAAAAGCCGCGCCAGGGCCTCCCAGTCCTCAGGGTGGGTCGCCCGGGTGACCAGATCGCGGATCGTCAGGTCCAGCGCCTCGTTCGGCTGGTGCCCCTGGGTGACGCGTCCCCGTACCACAGAGCTGGTCTTCCGTCCTTGAGCCACAGCCTCCAGCCCCTCGACCGCCTCTTGCCGTGTCCGGGCCACGATGCCTGCTCGGTGGGCGAAGTGGAAGCGGTGCAGCGCCAGCGTCACAGCAAGGTGGTCCAGCCGGACATCCTCGCCCTCACGCTCCAGCCAGTCAGCCAGGTTCCTGCAGCTGTCCACCAACGCGGTCTCGGTCTTGGCCGACACCATCAGCACAACCGGCCCTGACCACCACCAGCCGGAACCGGCTCGTCCCACCCCACCTCACGCTCCAGCACCACGTGAGCATTGGTCCCAGAGAACCCGAACGCACTCACCCCACCACGACGCAGCCCACCAGCGCCCGGCCACGCGCCCAGCTCACGACTGACAAACACCGGCGACGACTCCCAGTCCACATACGAACTCAACGGCTCACAGCACGCGCTCGGAGGCACCTGACCATCACGCAGCGCGCACGCCAGCACCACCAGCCCCACCAGACCCGACGCCGCCAGCGAGTGCCCCACGTTCGGCTTGACCGACACCACCGCGCACGAGCCCACAGGCCCACCACCAAACGCATCCACCAACGCGTTGACCTCCACCGGATCCCCCAGCGGAGTACCAGTCCCATGCGCCACAACCAGACCCAGCGAGCCCGGATCCACCCCACCACGCGACCACACCTGCCGCAGCAGCGCCTTCTGGGCCTCACCAGACGGAGCAGAGATACCGTTGGTCCGCCCATCACAGTTGACCCCAGAGCCCGACACCCGAGCCACCAGACCCAGCCCGCACCGACGCGCCACGTCCTCACGAGCCACCACCACAGCCACCACAGCCTCACCAGGCACCAGACCATCAGCACCAGCGCCAAACGCCGAGCACACCCCCGACCCCGACACCATCCCAGCGCGGTTGAGTCCGTTGAGCCCCTTGCCAGTGGTCATCACATTGGCGCTCGCGACGACGGCGACGTCGCCTCCCCACGCTCAATACTGCCCACCGCCTGGTGAAGGCGACCAGACCCGACGAGCACGCCGTGTCGACAACCAGCGCTGGCCCCCTCAGGTTCAGGAAATAGGACAGCCGCCCCGCGAGGCATGGCGCTGTGGTTCGATGTCACGTTGTCGTTCTCCCCGACGACATCGGCGAACTCGCCGGACTCAGCGCCCACGAGACCCGACCCGCTCCCCAGAGACAACCGAAGGCCCCACCCCGCGTCCTCCATCGCGTGCCACATCTCCTGCAGCAGCAGCCGCTGACGCGGATCCATCACCTCAGCCTCACGCGGAGCGATCTCGAAGAACAACGGGTCAAAACGACCCACCGACTCCAGCCACCCACCCACAGCACCACGAGCACGCCCCACCACGGACCACGCTCCACAGGCACCGGACCCAGCGCAACACGCCCTCCCTCACCAACGACCACAGCTCATCCACACCAGCCGCACCCGGGAACACACCCGCCATCCCCGACACAACCACACCAGCACCAACCACACGCCGATCCACACTGGGCTGCTGCGAGCGCGGCGCGGAGGAGCTGGAGCCTCGAGGCCCGAGCTGCTGGGGCGACGGCTCAGCCTCGTCGCTGTCAGCGCCAGGAGCGCTCGTCACTGGCGGCAGAGGCGCGCCCGCGGCACGCCCGGTGCTGCGCCGCCTCAGGGCTGGTGCGGCGACAGGACCACCGGGGCTCTCGTCCGTGCCAGGGCCAGACCTGACTACGTGCTGCACCAGGTGCTCAGCAAGCGCATTGACGGTCGGGTGGCTGAAGAACACGTCGGGAGCCACGGTGGCACCCAGCTGCTCGGTGATCATGCCGGACAGCTCGACGAGTGAGATGGAGTCAAGCCCCATGTCATGCATGGGCACGTCCAGCGCCACCTCCGCTACCGGCAGGGCGCAGGGAGCTCGTGGAGCATGTCCGCCAGGGGCGCGCTCGATCTCCCCACCCCGCGCTGGCGGCTCCCTCCTCTGGCGAGGCGGGCCCGTTCCCAGAGTCTTCCTCGCGACCCCGCTCCCCTGACGGGGCGAGGGCAGGGCCGCCAGGACCCGGTCGACGTCCCCCTTGACCACCGCCATGCTCCGGCCGGAGGAACCAGCCACCTGGCCCAGCACGCCCACAGCCTCGTGGGGAGGCAGCGGGGACTGCCCCGTCGCTGCCAGCATGAAGGATGATTTATCCGTGTCTTCCTGCCCGACACCGATCTCGGCCCACAGCGGCCAGGCGATGCTGTGCCGAGCCCGTTGGCCGCCAGCGCGGCCAAAGTAGCGGTTGCCGACCGCGTACTCGCAACTGCCGAAGTCACCCAGGTGGGCGGCGGTGGAGGAACACCACAGGATGTGGGTGGCACCAGCCTCGGCGGCCGCACGGGCCAGGGCCGCTGCGGAGTCGAGCCGCAGGCGCAGCGACATGTCGACCTCACGCGGGTCAGCCTCGGGCATTGAGGGCAGTGGACCGGGGCCGGCAGCCCACACAACACCCTGCAGGCTCCTCTCGGCCGCTACCGAGGCGACCAGAGCAGAGAGGTCGGTCGGTGCACCCAGATCCACGCCGCGGTAGTCGATCCCCTCAAGACCAGCCGCGCGGAGGGACTCCCCAGCATCATCCAGGCCGCGGCGGCCAGCGCCGACGATACTGGCGCCAGCCTGCTGCAGCCACCTGGCGATCGAGGAGCCGATCCCACCCGTGACCCCGAGGACAAGCCAGGAGCCCTCAGGAGACGGCAGAGGCTCGGCGCTATCAGGACTCATGCGCTCCCCGGCGAGCGTCATCAGCCCTTCGCCGCTGAGCATCGTGGCTCCAGCGGCGGGGTCGAGCGCCGCTGCCACCTGAGAGCGCCACGCCGAGCCGGCCAGGACCTCTTCATCGATGACAACTGGGTGAACCTGCCAATCCGGCACCACCCTGCCCACAGAGCGCTCGAAGCCGACCAGGGCCTCACAGTACGCGCGCGCCTGCGGCGTCACCGCCGAGGAGACCAGGAACACCGCTGGCGGGTCCCCTGCCTGCTGGGCCAGCGCGGCCAGCATCCGCCACGACGCCGCCATTGTCTCGGCGTCCCACGGCCCGTGAGTCCCGCGCAGGTCAAGCACAGTGCTCACGTGCTGGGAGGTCGCCTCGCGAGCCACCACATCGGCCTGGTCGTCGGAGGCGTCGATGACACGACCCGCGAACGGGGCACAAGCCTCACGCCACGCGGGCACCGTCTCCGGCTCCGCCCCGACGAGGCAGCACGTCGCCGAGCCGAGGGCTGCGGCGCCCGGTATCGACGACCCACCGTTCCTGGACGAGCCCAAGATCCTGCGGCCAGGTGAAGGAGGAGGCCTGTACGTGGGACTCCGCGCCAGAGGAGACGCCACGGGCCCGGTCGCCGCCCAGCTCTCCTTCCAGGTAGCGCCTGGCCACGGCCTTGCGGCTGAGCTTGCCGATGCCATCGCCGCGCAGCGTCCCGGGCGGGACGAGGACGACCTCGTGGACAGACAGTCCGTGCGACTGTGAGAGGGCGATGACGCTGCGCTCCCTCAGCCCGGCTCGCTGTCTCTTGCCCATCCTGTCGGGGATCTCTGGACGACGACGACGCGCTCACGATCGTCGATATCACAGGAGATGACGCAGGTCTCCAGTCCCTGTGGCAGGGTCGGCACCCTCACGCAGCGACAGCTCCAAGTCCGCCGGATCATAGTTCACGGCGTTGATGATGATGACGTCGCTCTCGCGACCGACGATGAAAAGCTGCTGATCATGAATGACAGCGAGGTCGCCAGTGCGGTACCAGCGCCCCTCCTCAGAGCTGGTGAACTGGCGTCCGGTCAGCTCCGGGTTGCGCCAGTAGCCGGAGGAGGCGCTCCCGGACAGGACGTGGAGCTCACCCACACGATCCTCACCGAGATCGTGTCCCTGGGCATCGCGGACCTCGAGGCGGACGTGCCCTCGCGGGGCGCCGCACGAGGGCACGTCACGCGCCCTCCGCCCCCGGCTCCCGGAACTCAGCGCACCCACGTCGCAGCGACGCACGATCAGGCTGATGAACTCGACAGGGCCTCAAGCCTGGAGCACGTGACGCTGCACATCTCGGTTGACCCGTAGTGCACGCTCAGCACGTCGCGTCGCAGCCCCCAGGGCGCGAAGGTGGCGTGGAACTGCTCTACCGTGTCACGCCGGACGCACTCCCCAGCAGTCAGGACAGTCCGCACCGAGGCCAGGGAGACATCGTCGTCCAACTGCGCAGCACCGTGGCGGATGGCGTGGTCAAGCGCGAAGTTGGGCGCTGCCGTGTGAGTGGCGTGCCTGGTGGCGAGCAGGCGCAACCACCTGTCCGGGGCCTCGATGAAGGCCGCGCTGGGCATGAGGAGCACCGGGCACCCTGCCAGCAGGGGGCCGAGGAAGCCCACGCTCATGCCGAAACTGTGAGACAGCGGAAGCCAGCTCACCACGCTCGACCCCTCGTCCACCTGCCACAGAGAGGTGCAGACACGCATCTCGGAGAGGATGCTGCACCGGGTGTGCTGGACACCTTTGGGAGCCCCGGTCGACCCTGAGGTGTACAGCAGGATCGCGACCTCGTCCCAGCCAGCTTCCCGGGGAGGTGTCTCCTGGGCGTCGTCCTGCCGGGGAAGCGCAGCGGCATCCACAATGTGCTCGGCCATGCCCTGGAACCGGCTGACGTAGGCGGAACTGGTCAGTACCACGGTTGGTTCGGCGTCAGACACGATGTAGGCAGCGGCTGGCGAGAGCGCCTCGGAGTGGTCGAGCATCTCAGGCGAGAGGGGCACCGCGACCAGACCCGCGTACTCGGCGGCGAGCAGGGCAGCGATGAAAGTGCTGCCATAGGGCAGGCCGATAAGCACGCGGTCACCCGGCGATGTGCGCTCCTGGAGCCAGCCGGCGAGCGCCGTCGCCCAGCGAGCCGCCTCGGAGCCGGTCAGCGTCTCCAGCACAGAGTCTCCGTCGCTGAACGACCAGGTCAAGCGGTCTCCGTGGTCCCTGCACATCGTGGCCCACGGCTGCTGCGCAGTGGTGTCTGCAGAATCGTTCATGACTATTACCCTCTCTGAGCTGAGTGAATAGACACATGGCCGCTGTGCCACGGCTGCCTCACAGGTCGGCGCGCTCGAAGCGTGTGGCGGATACGCGCAGGGCGACGGCGTTGACCAGGACGAAGAAGACGGTACCCGCCCCCAGGACCACCAGCTGGTGGCCCAGGTGCTGGCTCCCGGTGGCGTTGAGGGCCTCACCAGGCGCGCCTCCCAGGTGCGCGCCGACCTCGGCAGCGGTCCCGACCAGCGAGGCGGCCAGGGACGCCAGTGCCACCGGCACGCCCAGGCGCGAGCCCGTCCTGAGGAACATGGGGAAGAACACCGAATTGAACACCCCGAACACCACCAGCCCCACGCCCAGCAGCGCGATATTGGCCTGCACCCCCACCGGGTTGCGCTCTGGCGAGATCTGGTAGCGGACAAGGATGACCGGTATACAGGCCACCACCTGGGCGATCTCGACTATCCAGGCCAACTCCATGTAGCTGCGGGCGATATCACGCTTGCGCACAGGCAGCAGCAGGGAGAAATACACGTCATGGTTCTCCCGCACGCCCTGGAACACGAAGTACAGTCCCAGCACCTGGTACAGGAACACCATCACATAGGGGTACTGCGGAACCATGAGCAGCAGCACCAGCGCCAGGAAAAACCATGTCACCGGAATATTCACCAGCCGCAGGCTCTTGCGCACCATCGGGGTCATGACTGCTTCTCCTGACGCTCAAGATGGACAATGATGTCGTTGAGGCTGGCCGGCGTGACCTCCAGCCCACGGATCCCAGCCACCGCGGCCTCACCCAGCCGCGAGGCCTCGACCAGACCCGTCACGCGCCCCTGGCTCCGGCTGGCACCGATCAGCACGGATCCCAGCCCAGATGGCACCGTCTCAGCAGGACCTGAGACCATGCGGTAGTGCGCCGCGAAATCCTCCAGAGTCCCGCTGGCGCGTACCCGCCCCCGGGACAGGTAGGTGACATCGTCAGCGATCTGCTCCAGGTCACCCATCTGGTGGGTGGAGAACAGCAGGCCGACACCCGTGTCGTCGACAAGCTCGCGCAGTTCGCGCAGCAGGTCGTCACGCGAGAGCGGGTCCAGCCCGCTGGTCGGCTCGTCGAGCAGCAGCAACTCAGCACGACGCGACAGCGCCAGCGCGATCCCGTACTTGACCCTCATACCAGCCGACAGCGCCTCGACCTTCTTGTCCTCCACCAACTCGAAGCGCTCCAGGCGGTCCCGGTAGACCCGCTCGTCCCAGAGGGGAAAGAACCGCCTGTAGACGTCGGTGATCGTTCTCAGCCGCCTTCGGGGTGAAGGCCACCTCGCCCATCGAGAACGACACGCGCCTCATGACCTCGTGCTCACGTCCCCGGAAGTCCTCGCCGAAGAGCGCACCTCACCGCCATCAGGGCGGATAAAGCGCAGAACAGCCTTCAGCGTCGTGGTCTTGCCGGCCCCGTTACGGCCAATAAAGCCCATCACACGGCCAGCACCCACCGACAGGCTGACATCCTCCAGCGCAAAACCTGGATACCTCTTGGTCAGTCCTCTGACCTCAAGAATCGGACGGGACATCACTTCTCCTTTCCTCGCGCCAAGCGGAACACGATCCCTGAAACCAGACCGCCACCTGCCCCGAGACACCGCTCAGCACCCACATCCACCCCATCTTCAGATACCCGGGCACGGATGACGCCTTCAGCGGGAACAGGGCCCCGGACACCGATACGGCGCGCGGCAGTGGGAAGGGGCTCCAGGTCCGCGTGGTGCGGCAGGGCCAGCCACGCGAGGTCGATGGCCCGGGTAGACACATAGACGTCGCAGGAGACGTTGCGGCCGCGCCCGTAGAAATCCGGCTGCGTCACGAACCGAGCCGTGCGGTGCTCGGGCATCTCCCCAAGGCCAGTAACGCAGTCGTAGCCCCCACCGCGGACCGCGCCGAGCGCATCGAGCTCCTTGTCCAGAGCCGTTGCGCTCCCCTCCGCGCTTATCGGCGCTCCGAGCACGGGAGGCCGATCGTCCCGCAGGGGCCTCGCTGAGGCCTGGAACAGCACTCCGCCATCCCTGGCCATCGAGCACGTCAAGATCCACGCGTTCCTGGTCCGCGCTGCTCAGGACAGTGCGAGTGCTCCTGATCGCGTCACGGGACAGCATCATCGGCTCGCCCCAGGCGACGTCCTCGAGCATCAGACCGGAGCCCGCGCCACGCACAGAGGCGGCGTAGCAGAAACGGGCGACCTCCAACCACGCCGCGGCAGGCACGCAGGCCGCGCGACGCAGCGTGTGCCAACGCACCACAGGCATCCGCGCGTCCCACGCGGACTCAAAGCTCTGCTCAGTGAGGTCACTGGAGTTGCGCAGCACGAGCGCGTGCAGGCGTTGAGGAGCCGTCGCTCTCACGGCTGATGCCTCGCCGGTGACGCTGGCGCTCGAACGGGTAGGGCGGGCAACGGCGAACTGGCAGAGTCCACCGCTGACCACGGCGTGGTCCGGCCCTCGACCCAGTCCCGCAGAAGGTCGTCCGTCGCGCCGGGAAGACGGGCCAGCGCCGCATGCGCCTCCTCTTCCTCGGAGGGGCGGATGACGGAATCTGAGCGAGGGGCCCTTCCGACGAAGATGCCGTCACTGGCTCCCCGCAGAAAGGCGCCGATGCGCTCCGGGCGCCCGCCGCGCCACCCGCGCCGAGTGCCAGGCGGTGCTCCATCGGCTCGGCGGCCATGAGGGCCAAGGCCTGGCGCTCCAGCTCGGAGCGGTCCATGCCCTCAAGCAGCCCGTACAGCTGCCTGGCCCGCTCCTCAAGCGCCCTCCTGGAGCGCGCTGACAGGAGAAGCGGCACCTCCCCGACGATCGTGGTACGCGGTTGATCAGGCCTGGGCGCCGTGGTGACAACGGTATGGGCGTTGGTGCCGCCGAAACCGAAGGAGCTGACGCAGGCGACGCGCCGGCGGCCTGGAGCCTGCGGCCAAGGCGAGTTCCTCTCCGCGAGGCCTACGACTCCCCCGCCCAGGTCCAGCTGGGGGTTGATGGCCCGAAAGTGCCCCAGCCCAGTGACCGTCTCATGCTCCAGGCACATCACCGCTTTCATCACTCCCACCAGGCCAGCTGCTGACTCCAGGTGGCCCACCACCGTCTTGGCCGAGGTCAGCAGGACGGGCTCGTCCCTGCGCCCAGAGTGACGCAAGGCGTCCACCAGCGCCTCAACCTCGATCGGGTCGCCCAGGGGTGTGCCAGTGCCGTGGCACTCGACCATCCCCACCTCGTCGGGGGTGACGCCAGCATCAGCAAGGGCACGACGCACAAGGGCTGCCTGCGCCCTCGGGTCCGGCGCCCGCAGCGATCCGGTCCTGCCGTCGTGGTTCGATGAAGTCCCCAGGATGACGGCGCGCACACGCGAGCCGTTGGTGTCAGACAGGCGTCGCAGCACCAGGGCTGTCACGCCCTCCGAGCGAACGTAGCCGTCGGCGGCAGCATCGAAGGTCCTGCACTGACCGCCCTTGGACTGCATGCCCGCCAGGTTGTTGCACATGAGCTCCTTGGCCGAACCTATGTAGTTGACTCCCGCCACGACGGCGGTGTCCACCTCCCTCGCGCGCAGCGCGCGGACAGCGAGGTGCAGGGCGACGCTCGATCCCGAGCAGGCTGTGTTGACAACCATGCTAGGTCCGTGGAAGTCGTAGAGGCGCGAGATACGGTTAGCCAGCATTGCCGGGTGCAGGCCCGAGTCAAGATGGCCAGCGTAGGTGTCGGCCGAGCCCGGAACATGGGAGGAGACATCGTTGTAGTCGACGAGGTGCGCCCCGACATAGACGCCGACACTGCTGCCGCGCAATGACGACGGCCGCAGCCCGGCGTCCTCCAGAGCGTGCCAGACCACCTCGATCAGGCGGCGCTGCTGCGGATCCATCGACTGGGCTTCAAACGGGGCTATACCGAAGAAGGCCGCATCGAACTCATCCATGCGCTGGGTGATCCCGGCTCTCATTGGCAGGTCGGCGACGTCGTCGTGGTCACGAAGATGCTGCTCGACGAGCCAGGGCCTGACAGCCTCGATTGTCGAGACGCAGTCGCGCTGCTCCACCAGAGCCTGCCAGAACTCCTCAGGGCTCTGCATGTCTGGCGGTAGCTGGCAGGCCATGCCCATCACCGCGACCTCACGAGCGTCGTCTGCCCCGCGCTGCTCGTCTACGCCGCCGGCGGCGTCGGCGCGCTCGGCAGGAGGCTCCCCCAGCAGCCCGGCAAGGACTTCTGAGAGATCGTCAAGCACCGGGTGCATGAAAAGCTTTCCCGCGGAGACCTCGACACCGAGACGATCACTGATACTGCGCGCGACCTGGATGTAGTCGACGGAGCTGAGCGCGAGCTCGCCGAGGGAGCCGATCTGCTCGCGCCCGTGCAGCCACGGCCTCAGCACCTCCCCGAGCGCGGCGCGCACAGCCCCCGCCGTTTTGGGGTTACGGGTCATGCCTGGCCCCCGATCGTCCCCATCGCTCCGGAACCCGGCCTGTGGGCCAGCTGGGCCGCCAGGTCACGCTCCCTCTCCGTGCGCGAGCAAGGACCTGCTCCCGCATCCTCCACCTCCCACGGCACGAGGCCGCGGGAGGTGAACGCGCTGATACGCGCCCGTACCCTAGAGTCGGCGAACCGGGACCTGTTCGCAGCGACAGCCAGCTCCCGGTAGGACTCCACCTCGGCAGCCTGGGCGGCATAGGTCTTATAGGCGGTCACCGCGTCACGCGGGACGCGACGAAGCCTCGCGAGAAGCCGTCCCAGGGCAACCTCACTGCGCGCGTCATACACGTCCACCAGGCCCCAGGCGGCAGCTGTTTCCACATCGATAGCACGCGTCGAGAGAGTCATGAAGTGGGCACGGTGCCACCCCACCCGGCGGGCGAGAAACGGCAGCACCATTGCTGGCATGAGGCCGAAGAGCATCTCCGGGAGCGCGAATGCCGCAGTCATGTCGGCCACGACGATGTCCGCTGCCGCAGCGAGGCCAACGCCTCCCGCGCTCGCACGACCGCGGACGTGACAGACAATGATCACGTCACTCTCGATCATTTCGGTCCAGAGCTGATACACCCTCTCAGGGCATGGTCGCATACTCGCGGTTCGGGCCAGCGACCAGCGGAGGTCAGCACCGGTGCAGAAGACCTCCGGAAGACCGCGCAGCACCAGGACACCGGTCTCCTTCCTCGCCTGAGCGAGGCCCTCCTCGATGCCGTCGAGCATCCGCCATCCAGCGCGTTGTCGTGCTCAGGCCGGCGAAGAGTGAGCCAAGTCACTCCGTCACGGTCCTCAAGACTGGTTGCCGACGTCATGCGCGACGCTCCGCGACCAGCGCTGCGGCCGCTTCGTACAGATCCCGGTTGATCCGCCCCACCTGGCGCCGGCGCCAGTCTTCGAGATCGGTGCCCTTGACCCACGAGTTGAAGGCGCCCATGGCCGGCCCGGATGGGACGAGGTAGTCCACCCTGACGATCGGGGTCACCCTCAATCGCCAGGACAGCGCAACGGTCGAGGTGCGCCCGGAAGACTACGGCCATCACCATCCGTCCATCCTTCTCACCAGCCTCGAGCGCTCCGGCGGACTCGGCGCGGGCCCGGGCGTCGGCGAAGCTCTCACCCAGAACACGTCGCTCGACCTGGTCGCGCGTCCGCTCGTCCACCTCGTCCCAGGACGTGAAGCGCTCGTAGATGTCGCGCAGGCGCTGGGCACGTGCCGCGAACAGCACACCTCGACGCATCACCTGCATCCGCGTGCCCAGTTCGAAGGCAACAGCCGACGGCGCGTCAGTGGTGTCCTGGATCTCACAGGCGGCAAGCATGTCCTTGACATGGTCACTGGTGGCAGCCTCAACCGTGCACTGGTTGATAGAGCCAGTCATGACGAACTCCGCGCCCATGACCAGCGCCGCCGCCACTGCCTCGGGGGCGCCCAGCCCTCCTGACAGCCCCACCGGCAAAGGGTGCGCCAGCCCCCGGGCAAGGGCCTCGTCACGAAGCCTGATGAAAGTGGGGAGGACCGCCATCGCGGGAGCGTGGTCAGTCACCCAGCCGCCCTGCGACTCCGCGCACAGCCAGCTCGCTGTCGCGACGTCGACCGCGAGCCGGCCCTCCGTCTCAGTCAGCCGACCACTGCCCACCAGCCGGGAGACCATGTCAGCAGGAGCAGGCGCGCAGAAGCTCCTGGCCACTTCCGGACGCGAGGTCTTGCACAGGATCTGGTGCGGTAGCACCACCCCATCCTGCCCCGGGTCGCGCCGCTCAGGCGGAAACGGACGAGGGAAGGGGACACGCTCACGTAGCCCGAGGCCTCCAGCCAGCGCACTCGGTGACGGAGCGCGACGTCGACCAGCGCGGCTTCGCGGTCCGGGTCACGCCAGGAATGGGAGACAGCGAGCGCCCAGTCCCGCTGCCCCGCCAGAGCGGCCGTCCTCACAACACGCTCCTCAACCTCCTGGAGGCTGAGACCCTCTGTCCCGAGCACGGCCAGGACACCCTCGGCCGCAGCCGCGGCGACAAGCTCCGGACCGCTGACTCCGCGGTGCATACTGCCGCACACCATTGGCAGGGACTCGGACGGCTCCGACGACGCCGCTCCATCCTGCCCCGGTTCCCCAGGCTGCGAGGCCCGGAGCCGAGTCACCCTCCTCCACCAGCGGCACCGCGTCACGCTCGATGGAGCGCTGCAGTCCGGTCAGAACAGATCCTGGCCCCACCTCAGTGAATGTCGTCACACCGCGGCCCATCAGGTAGCGCATCGACTCGCTCCACCGCACGGGGCTGGAGATCTGGCGCGCAAGCGTTTCCGGGATTTCACCGGGCACGTGCGGACGGGCCGTCACATTGGCCACCACGGAAAACCTCGGCGGGTTGAACGTCATTCCTGAGATGTAATCAGCGAAATCCGCCCAGGCGGCCTCCATGTATCGGGAGTGGAAGGCGCCACTCACATTGAGGGGAACGTAGCGGGCACCGTGCCGCTCAAACACCTCGCGGGCGCGCTCGACATCGTCTGCCATGCCCGCCACCACGCACTGCCTGGGCGAGTTGATGTTCGCCAGGTCGATAGTGTCAAGAGCCTCCTCCTTCATCACCTCCCGCACAGCGGTCTCGTCAAGGCCAAGCACTGCGGCCATACCACCGCCACGAGCCTGGGCCATAAGCGCTCCACGTCGCTGCACCATGCGCAGACCAGTCTCGAAGTCGAACACCTCAGCGGCGAAAAGCGCCGCGAACTCGCCGAGGCTATGACCGGCGAGGAAGTCAGGGACGGTCTTGCCCTCATCGCGACACCGCAGCCACGACAGCGCGTCGACCGTGTAAAGGGCGGGCTGGGTGAACTCGGTGCTGGAGAGCTGCCCATCAGGATCCTCGACGCACAGCCTCTCCAAGGAGTATCCCAGGATATCGTCAGCAGCAGCGACCTGCTCCGGGTACCGACGGAACAGGTCAGCCCCCATCCCGACATGCTGGGAACCCTGACCCGGGAACAAGTAGGCGATCATAGAAGAAGACTCCTCATTATCAGAGCTATCAGAACGGCTAGACACGACTGAAGACCAACGAGGTGCTGAGTCCCCCGAAGGCGAAGGCGTTGGAGACGATGTGACGCACTGGTCCGGGCTGCGGCAGCGTCGCGACGCGCGGCCCCAGGGGATCCTCAACGGGAGAGGCGTGCACCCGCTGAGCGGAGATCTGCAGCACCGAGGCGACAGCCTCCACCAGGGACGCGGTGCCGAGCGAGTGTCCGACAAGGGCCTTGGTGGCCTGCAACCACGGCCCCTCGCCGAAGACCTGCTGCATCGCCGCCCACTCGACCTCGTCGCCCTGAGAAGTACCCGTCGCGTGCATGTTGACGACGTCGACCTCTTGCGGCGCCACACCCGCTGCGGCCAGAGCGCTCCGGATCGCGCCGACCTCCCCATCGAGGGCTGGGAGGGTGCCTCTCCGCGCGTCGTTACGGATCCCGAGACCAGCCAGCCGTGCGTGGACGGGCTGGCCACGTCGAGTCGCGTGGTCCGCGGACTCGAGGACCACGGCCGCGCTGGCCTCTGCCAGCACGAATCCGTGACGTGAACGATCCAGCGGCAGGCCCGGTCGGTCCGGGCCACTCAGCACCCCGACATTGGCGAAACCTTGGACAAGGGCCGGGAGGAGGCCGTCGAGCGTCCCCACGACCACAGCCATGTCGCACGCGCCGGCAGTGATGGCACGCGCCGCCGCGACAAGAGCGCAGTTGCCCGCAGCCGATGCTCCTCCGACGACAAGGCACTCCCCATGGGCATCGCACGCCTCGGCCACTCCGGCCATGACATCCGTGGCCCACAGCCTCTGCACCACGCTGGGGCGCACCGCCTCCGGCCTCCGCGCGAAGGCGCTGCGCATCTCCTCGACGACCTCGGCCGTGGTCCTTTCCCCCGCCAGGAACACTCCGAGGCGGTCAGGGCGCACCTGGCGACCACCAGCAGCAGCCAGCGCCTCCCAGGCCGCCAGTACCGCCCAGTGCAGCGCCGCTCCGGCCCGACGGGGCAGGACGGTACCTTCAGGCACCGCGCCACGCGCCTGCAGCACTGCGAGCCGGTCAGCCGGTTCCTGCTCGATCCGCGCGACGCATGAGGAGCCGTCCCCGGAACAGGAATGGCCTGTCCACGCCACAGCAGTGCCCTCGAACTCGGCAGCGCCACAGGCCTGCGCGGCCTGCACGCCCACCCCCGTCACCACAACGGGCACGAGCCGTTCAGGCATGGTGCGCCCGGGCCGCCAGCTGCGCGACACGTTCCACCTCCTCGATCTCTTGGTGAAACGGGGTCATGACCGCGCGCGTCGTCAGACTGCGGTCCGCCAGGCGCAGCGCTGCAGCCAACCCACCGCCCGGAGAGAGGTCGATCACGAGACGGCGCTCGGCTCGGTAGCGACATGACTGTGTCGACGAGACGCATCGGCAGGCGCAGCGTCGCATAAGGATCCGGCAGGTGGTCCTCGACCTTCTGGGCGGTAGCGCAGCGCAGCACGCTGACGTCACCAGGAGGCTCCAGCCTCACCGGCTGGAGACGAGGGCGCCAGGCACGCGACATCTGGAGTGTGGAAGGCGTGCGGCACCGCGCAGCACCGTAAGGGTCAGCTCCTCCTCCACCGCGTGCTCTCGCACTTCCCGCCACTGCCCGTTGCGTCCGGCAATGACCACGTGGCGATCGCAGGTGAACGACACCAGATCGACCCGAAGGCTGCGCGCGAAGGCGGGCAGAGACTTCTGCCCGTCGCCCAGGAGCGCGGCCATCCAGCCCAGAGGCATCCGACGAGTCGCGTCAGCAGCGAACTCGAGCACATAGGCCAGCGCCGAGTCGAACGTCAGTCTTCCCGCGACCACGAGGGCGATGAACTCCCCCAACGAGCTGCCCACAACAGCGGACGGAACGACGCCATGCCGCCCCAGCGCCGCGGCAAGCCCCGTCTGCGTCGCCAGCAGGGCCGCAGAGGAGAGCAGGAGATCGTCGCACGGGTCCTCGACGCGCCTGGATGGGTCGTAGATGTAGTCGAGCACACTCAAGCCGTACTGAGAGCGGGTCACCGAGTCAGCCAGGTCGCACCTGGCAGCGAAGTCCGGGGAGCTGTCATACAGCCGAGTCCCCATCCCGAAGTACTGACCGCCCTGTCCGCCTACAAGGAAGGTCACCGACATGGCGCGCCCACCGGGAGTCGAGCAGGCCAGTCTGAGCGCACCAGCGCAGATGCGACGCGTGGCACCAGGCTCCGGATACCCGTCCCCCCTCCGCCAACGGCGCAGCCATAGTCACATGCCATGCGGTCAGGAAGGTCAACGTGGTCGGCACGACAACGGGCAAGGAGGGAAGCACCGCTTTGGAAGGCGGCGTCCGTGACAGCCCGAGCATTCGGCCCCTGACCCCGAACAGGATGAGCGCTAGCAGAATCAAGGCAGTCTGCCGCCTGGGTGGCAGCCACGTGGCAGACGCTTATATTTAAGCCTTCTTGAATCTTGAGCAAATGGACAGCAGACAGGGAGGAACAAACCTCACGGGTGGACGTCATAGCCCTTACTCCTTGAGAGATGCACAGGGGTCGAGCCAACTCAATCAGGAATTAAACAGCCGTAATAAACAATAGCATGAGACTCTCCCGTCGTCAACGCCTCGACGAGACTCATGAAGAAGGGTGCCCGCGTAAGAGGGTCGGTGCCTCATGTAGGACTGCCCGCGAAGCTCGTGGACCGTGGTGGGCATGGGAAGTGGGTTGCCTGGTGCAGGCCAGGGCCGAGATCACGGGAAAGTACGCCAGGGTGTACACCAGGGCGTCGAAGAAGGACAAGGGACGGATCCTTGATGAGGTCTGCGCAGTCACTGGCTGGAGTCGGGACAACGCGCGCCGACGCCTGGTGGCCGCAGCCAGGCGCCCACCGGGTCGCCGAAAGTCGGCGGAGCGCAGGGCTAGAGCCCGCAGGTACTCCTACGACGCCTTGAAGGTGCTCCAGCGAGTGTGGGCCGCTAGCGGCGGGCAGTGCGGCAAGATTCCTCAAGGAGTCCATGCCGCTGCTGCTGGACCTGCTGGAGGCGAGCGGTGAGCTCGACGACGAGCCGCGCTACACCCCAGCCGTCAGAGACGAGCTGGTGGCCATGAGCGCGACCGACCACTGACCGCTACCTCACCCCGGTGCGGGCTACCGAGCAGCTGCGGGGCAAGTCGACGACCAAGGCCGGTCCGTTGCTGCGCAGCTCCATCAAGATCCGCAAGGCCGGCGGGCGAGATCGAGGCTGAGCCTGGGTTCTTCGAGGTCCGTCACCGTCGCCCACTGCGGGCCGACCCTCAAAGGAGAGTTCACCCGGACTGTGAACATGACCGACGTGCTCACGGGGTGGACCTTCACTCGCTCAATCCGAAACAACGCTGAGAAGCACATCATCTCCGCCCTGGACGCCGCCGTGGGATGCGTCCCGTTCCCCGTCTTGGGCATGGACTTCGTAGGCGGCTCAGAGTTCATCAACCACAGCGTGGTGCGCTGGGCCGGGGACCTGGACATCTACTCCCGCCCGCTCACGCCCCTACAGGAAGAACGACCAGGCCACCATCGAGTCGAGGAACAACCACCTGGTGCGCCGCTACGCCTTCTACTACCGCTACGACACCAGCGAGGAGCGCGAGGCCCTGGGCCGTCTCTGGGAGCAGGTCAACGTCAAGCTCAACTCCCCTAGACCCCACCCGCAAGCCCATCGGATGGGGCACCGATAAGGCCGGCAGGTGCAAGCGCCTCTACGACGCTCCTCGTACCCCATTGGACCGGCTGCTGGACACCAGCGCCCTGACCAAGGCCCAGAAGACTGACCTGGTCTCGTACCGCAACCAGCTCAACCCCGCCTCTATCACCCGCCGCATCATCGAGCTCCAGGACGTTCTCATCCGCCTGGCCAAGGACAAGACCGACCAGCGCCCTGCCTCGCCCAGATCCCAAGCATCCTGCCCGACGTCCACAAAGGCGTACGAGCCAGAAAGCCTCCCTAACCACCCCTCAACCTGGCGGGCATTCCTACATGAGGCACCGAAGACACTTCGCGGGCACCTTGACATGAGGCACCCCGGGGGGTGGGATCCGTAGTTTGGCGGCAATTCCCGCGGGGTTCGCGCTCGCGGAGGCAGTTGCGGTCAGGGGAATGAGGACGGCTATCGCGGAAGCGCGAGCTTATCGACCAAGATTCATCGATAGGGCGGTCCCGCGATGCCTGGGAATCGGCCAGATCGGCGCTTTTCGCAGAAGTCTGTCAATCCCCGGGTTTGTGGAGGCTTGTTTATCTGGTTCCGGCTACTGGTTGTGGGTCATGATGCGCCGACGCCGGGAGGGCGTAGAGGGGCGGGGCCCGGCCGTCAGGATCGGTGATGCTCAAGTCGCCCAGTCCGTCCAGGAGAGGACCCGCCGCCCATGACACACCGTCACGCGCCGCTGACCCCGAGGGCAGCCACAGGCTCGTGATGCGCATCGAGGCCGGCCGCCCCATCGCCCACGTCGCCGCCCAGGCGAAGGACTCCTAGCGCTGCGCCGGCAGGCGCGTGGACCGCGCTCACATCCACACCGCCCGCCATGACCAGCCACCCGCCGCTGGAGTCCACGCCCGCGTCACCAATGTCATGGCCTCATGCACCTCGCCGGTGTGCTACGGTCACTTGCGTGGGCGCGTCTTCCTGGGGCAGGTTTGACGGGACGCGCGTCCTCGTCGTCGAGGACGACGTCGACCTGGCCCGGCTGATGTCCGACCACCTCGCCTCGCAAGGGTTCGCCGTCGAGCAGGTTGGCGAGGCGGCCTCCGCGCTGGAGCGGATCGGTGCTGGTGGAGTAGACGTCGTGCTCCTTGACCTGATGCTGCCGCGCCTCTCAGGTGACGGTCTGCTGGCGCGCCTGCGTGAGCGTCCTGATACCCGTGACATCCCCGTCATCGTGGTCTCCGCCAAGGACACGGTGTGGGCCAAGGTCGACCTGTTGCGCCTGGGCGCCGACGACTACCTCACCAAGCCGTTCGATCTCGACGAGCTGACCGCGCGGGTGACCGCGCTACTGCGCCGGACCCGCCCGGCGGAAGAGGCTCCCGCGCTACGTCGCGGCGCCCTGACTCTTGACGTGCCCGCCCATCGTGTCCTGGTCGGCGACCAGGAGCTGGCTCTGACGCCCGCGGAATTCACCGTCCTTGAGGCTCTGATGTCAGCCGAGCGCCGGGTGGTGTCCACGGTGGCCCTTGTCCGGCTGCTCGAGGGCACCGGCGCGGCCCCGAGCTCTCTCAAGACCCACATGAGCCGGCTGCGAGCCAAGATCCGCGCTCTTGACCCCGAGACCGACTACATCGAGACCGTGTGGGGACTGGGCTACCGCATGAGCGCTGCCTGACGGACCCGCGCGTGAGCGAGGGCCGTCTGCCTCAACCTTATCTCAACAGTTGGCCTCACCTGCGGCAACCGTTTCTCAACTTCTTCTTCGTATGCTGGCGCCACGTTCCGCACCCCGGGATGCTGCTGAGTAGGAAGCTCGCGTTTAAGGAGGATTATGAGGCTCTCATCCCCAGTGGTGGCGCCGCGGAGAAAGGGTGATTTCGTCCTGCGCTCCCGGTCGTTGACCAAGAGGTATGGCGACAAGGTAGCTGTTGACGCTCTCGACCTTTCCCTGGAGCGCGGCCGCATCTACGGGCTCATCGGTCGCAACGGGGCGGGAAAGACCACCGTGATGCGCATGATCTGTGGGCTTGTCACTCCGACATCTGGTGATATTGAGCTCTTCGGCCGCTCCCCACGACGCGGCCAGGGAGTGCGCCAGGAGCAACTGCGGCGTTTGGGCTGCCTCATTGAGGCCCCTGGCCTCCAGTACGGCATGAGCGCCCGGGCCAACCTGCGGCTGCACCGTATTATACGAGGTGTTCCGTCCGCGGATGTGGAAGGTCAGTTGCTGGAGCTTGTCGGGCTGGCCGACGTGGGGGCGAAGCAGGTCGGCGAGTTCTCCCTGGGGATGCGCCAGCGACTGGGTATCGCTGTGGCCCTGGTCGCTAGTCCCGAGTTGCTTATTCTTGACGAGCCGGTGAATGGGCTTGACCCGGTTGGCGTGGTGGAGGTGAGAAACCTCCTGGTCAACCTCTGCCGTGAGCGGGGGACGACTATCCTCGTCTCCAGCCACAACTTGCCCGAGATGTACCAGACCGCCACCGACTACCTCATCGTCGACAACGGGCGTCTGTGTGAGTCGCTCAGTCACGCTGAGCTCGAGGAGCACTGCTCCCGGTACCTGACATTGCGCGGCTCGAACGTGCCCGGGATGGTTCGCGCCCTGGAGACCATGGGTGTCGAGCGGATGCGTGTCATGTCGGACGGCAGCGTCCGCGTCTGTGACCCGCCCGACAACCGGGAGGAGCTGGTGCGCGGTCTCGTCGCCCAGGACCTTGTTCCGACCACCGTGGTCGAGGAGGGACAGACCCTTGAGGAGTACTTCCTGTCGGTCGTCGACCACACGGCACAGCCCGCGGACGTGAGTGAGAAGAAGGAGAATGACCGTGTCTAACCTGCTGCGTGCCGATATCTACGTTCTGCTGCGGTCGCGCGTGCTGTGGATATGCCTGGCGGTCTCGGCCGCTATGGCCGCCGGGTTCTACCTCTCCGCGCATCTTATTGCCAACGGCACCTACGATATGTCGGTCTCAGGGTCGGTCAGCGGCTTCGCCGACCCTATGGCGCTATCGCTGCTGGGAAGCCTGCTTGTCGGTGTCGTGGTGGCCTCCGACCTGGAGAACCGCACGGTCCACGACCGGCTGCTGGCGGCGTCCCGTTCCGTGCTGGTCAGCGTCAAGGCCGTCATGGCGCTGATTGCCGTCTGCGCGGTCCTGCTCCCCTATGTTGTCGGATCACTCATGTGTCTGGTTGCGGGGTGGGATGTGAGCGTCTTCATCGCCACGACTCCGTTGGAGGTGGCCGCGGCCTCCAATGGGGGGTCAGTGGGGGACGTGACTTCGAGCATCGGCCTGTTAGTGGTGTCGACAGTCGTGTCATTCGCCCGTCTGGGGTTCTGCCTCCCTGTCGCCTTCGCCACCAGGCGTCCGCTGGTGACAACCGCCGCAGGATTCGTGGGTGGGTTTCTCATGGACTCGCTGGCGAGGCTGGCGACGCAGAACGACTTCGGCACGTCGGTGCTCAAGGCGACGCCCTGGTCCCCGGATCTGCCGCTGACCCTGGACAGCTCTAGTGGAGAGATCATGGCGGCCACAGGCATCGCCCTCGCCTTTATCGCGCTGTGGGTCGTCGTCAGCTGGCTGATCTTCCGGAAGGCGGACATCAACTGACCCTCTGAGCCGCGCACCCTTCTCGAGTGCGTCTCTGCTAGTGTGAGCGGGCGCAGCCGGGGAAGGCGCGCGGCGGTTTGCTCAGAACGGGTATGGACGCGGACTCCGGGAGGCGCGCGTGGACATAGTCACCGTGGGGCTGAGTCTCGTCACCGCGGTCGCGGTGCTGCGGTGCCTGCTACTTCATCGGCAGTTGCGCGCCGTCGCGAGGCAGTTGCGTCAGCGTCGTGAGGGTGATGGCACACCCCGATCCACCTGGAGCTGGTGGACCGGGCCCTGGAGACGCTGGTGGCCCACGTCAACGACGTTATCGCGCAGAACGAGCGGGCTATGGCAACCGTGGAGCGTCACGAGCAGCGCTACCGTGATTTCGTCGCCGACCTCTCCCACGACCTGCGCACGCCTCTGACAGCGGTGCGGGGCTACCAACAGCTGTTGGCAAGCACCCAGCTCGATGACGTCCAGCGCGGTCAGCTACTCACCGCGCGCCGCCACGCGGACAGGCTGGCGGTGCTGGTCGACGAGTTCTTCGACTACGCCTGGCTGAGTGGCGAGCAGCCTGCCTCGTCAGTTCACCGCGTCCCCGTGGACCTCGCCGAGGAAGTCGGCGAGTACCTTGTGGGCGCGGTCGCCGGCCTGCAGGCCGCGGGGATCGCGGTGGAGGTCCGTGTGCCAGGCACCCTGATCGTCCACACCGATCCGAAGGCCCTGCGACGGATCCTCACCAACCTGGTGCGCAATGTCATCCAGCACGGGCGCCACGAGCTGCTTGTCGAGGCGGGGCAGGGCGGCACAGGACAGCAGGCAGTGGCCGGCCAGGTGTGGCTGCGGATGCGCAACGAGGTGCTGCGCCCTGAGGATCTGGATGTCACACAGGTCTTCGAGCGGCGCTGGTCAAGCGACCCGGCTGGGACCGGGCTCGGGATGGGTATCGTAGAGCCCTGGCTGAGCGCATGGGCGGTAGCGTCAGCGCGGACCTGGTCGAGGACATGTTCGAGGTGGTCCTCGCCCTGCCCAGTACGCCGCGGTCGCTGGAGAAGGTTGGCGAGTGAGGCGGAAGACCGTGCGGGCGCTCATGCCGCCTGCCTGAAACAGCGTGGCAAGAGAAGCAGGGCGGTGTGGGGAGGCGAGCTGCAGGTGAGTCCCTCGCACCATCGGGCGCTGGGCGCCCTCCGGTGCTCCCGCCAGACCCGGTGCCAGCCCCTGCGGCTCGCCTCCCACACCGCCTAATCCGGTCTGACGCCCTCAGCGCAGGGGTGTCGGCGAGGTCGGCGACGCGGCCGAGCAGGCCGCCGAGGTAGCGCGAGGTCGTCGGTGGACAGGGATGCGGGCCAGGGTCATGGCCTCGTCGACGGCCACGGGGGCGTCGACGTCGTCGTTGTGGACGATCTCCACACGGCGACGCGGGCGATGGCGCGGTCCACGGCGGGCATGCGGGCGAGAGTCCACTCCTGGGCGTAGTCCTCGATGGCGTCGTCCACCTCGGCGAGGTGGTCCGCCAGGCCCGCGAGGATCTCGCGGGCGTAGGCGGGCGCCTCGGGTGTGGTTGGCCGAGTGGACGGCGCGCTCGAGCGCGAGGGTCGCGCAGGCGGTCGGCGGCGCGGAAGCGGTCCCCGTCGCGCGAGGGGCGCAGGAGCCCCTTCTGGTCGGCCTCGAAGAGATCTCGATGGCGCCGCCGCGCCTTCGTACGGGCGGTGACGGCGTGCTTCGAGGCGGCGCCCGATGAGCGGGAGGCCTGCGTGGCCTCGGCGCTGGGCTCGGGCGCCTCCAGAAGCGGGTCGGCCGCCTGAGCGGCGTCGTCAGCGGGCACGGCCGGCCTCAGTCGTTGACGCGGGAGATGTAGGACCCGGAGCGGGTGTCCACCTTGACCTTGTCACCGGTGTTGAGGAACAGCGGGACCTGGATCTCAGCACCGGTCTCGACCGTGGCGGGCTTGGTGCCGGCGCTGGAGCGGTCGCCCTGGAGACCCGGCTCGGTGTGGGAGATCGTCAGGACCACAGAGGCCGGCAGCTCGACGAACAGCACCGAGTCCTCGTGGAAGGCCACGATGACCTCCTGGTTCTCCAGCATGAAGGTAGCGGCCTCGCCGACGATGGCTGAGGGGACGTAGGTCTGCTCGTAGGACTTGACGTCCATGAAGACGTAGTCGTCGCCGTCCTTGTAAAGGTACTGCATGTCGCGCCGGTCGACGGTCGCTGTCTCGACCTTAAGGCCAGCGTTGAAGGTCTTGTCAACGGTCTTGCCGGACAGGACGTTCTTGATCTTGGTACGCACGAAGGCGGGGCCCTTACCGGGCTTGACGTGCTGGAACTCCACTACCTGCCACAGCTGGCCCTCGAGGTTGAGCACCATGCCGTTCTTCAGGTCGTTCGTCGTGGCCACGAGGGTTTCCTCACTGTTGCATTGCATCTGGGACGCGCTGATCCTACCGCGCGGCACCGTGCTCACCCCGTGACGGGCGTGTCGCACCGATCACGAGTGGCGGGACAATTCGGCGGCGACGGCGCGCATCGCCTTGTCGCCGGCCTCGTCGGGGGTCGTTGAGGTGGTGTCAATGACGACATCGGCCAGATCCTGGCACTGGGCCTGACGCTCGTGGAGCATCTGGACGAACTGGTGATGGATGGTTCCCAGGGCCACGGACCGGGGAGCGTCAAGACCGTTACGGGTGGCCAGGGCCCGAGTGGCACAGGTCAGGGCCACAATGCGGTGAGTCTGGCGGTTGGCGAGCCTGAGATGCTCAAGGACCTGGCGTATCTCCGCAACCATGAGACAGCCAGATCCCAGGGCGACGACGGCGCCCTCGGTAGCGGCACGCTCCAGGATCCTCACAGTGGTGTCGGCCTCGACGCGGCGGTACTCGGTCTCCGGCACGGCGACGAGCGCCAGGTCGGGGCGCGTTTCCAGCTCGTCGGCAACCAGCTGTCCCAGATCGAGCACGGGCAGGCCCTGAGCACGCCCGATGGCACGGGCCACACTCGAGCAGCCGGCACCCGGCGGGCCGATGAGGATGACGGAGCCCGGCGCCGTGGCACTCAACCCGAGATCGCCTTCTGTCGGGTGGGGCCCACCGGTGACGGCCTCATGAGCCGCCAGGAGGACGCCTTCCGCTGGTGCCTGAACCCGCACGGGCCTGGCGATGTCGTCGAGCAGGACCAGGCGCAGTCGGCCACTGCGCACCTTCTTGTCGCTCATCATGGCCTCCTTGAGGCCCCTCCCAGCGTCCCTCCCCCTCGGGGAAGCGGGTCGGCAGGCCGACCGCCTCGAGGCTCTGCCAGTGCAGGGCAAGTGCGTCACTGCTCAGATTGCCGTTGCGGTGGGCGACCTCGGCGGCGAAGAGGCAGCCGACGGCCACCGCCTCGCCGTGACGCCAGGAGTATCCGGTGACCTTCTCGATCGCGTGGGCGTAGGTGTGCCCGTAGTTGAGGACCTCCCGCAGGCCGGCCTCGGTCAGATCCTCCCCCACGACGGCGGCCTTGACCGCTACGGAACGGGCGACCAGATCGGCCAGCACCGGCGAGTCCCAGGTCAGGCAGTCGGTGGGATCGGCCAGGACCCGGTCGAGAATGACGGAATCGGCGATCAGACCGCACTTGACGACCTCGCCGAGTCCGGCCCGCAGCTCAGCGGCCGGCAGAGTGGAGAGCGTCTCCAGGTCGGCGATGACAGCGGCCGGCGGGTGGAAGGCACCCACCAGGTTCTTACCGGCGGGCATGTCGATACCGTCTTGCCTCCGACGGCGGCGTCCACCATGGCCAGCAGTGTGGTGGGAACCTGCACCACGGGCACGCCGCGCAACCAGGTGGCGGCTGCGAACCCGGCCAGGTCCGTTGTCGCCCCGCCTCCGAGACCGACGACGAGCCCGTCGCGCCCCAGGCGGAAGGAGCCGAACCGCTCCCACAGGTACTCCAGGACGCGCGCCCTCTTGGCCTCCTCGCCGTCGGGAACCTCGAGCCGCAGGACGCGCAGACCCTCGGAGGTCAGCGCTGCCTCGGCAGCGGCGGCGCGGTCGGCCAGCGCCTTGGAGTGGATGACGGCGACGCCTCCCGCACCCGCCCCCGGAGCGTCCTGCACACGGCGGGGCAGCTCGGCCAGGAGCCCATGGCCGATGAGCACGTCATAATGGCTCTCGCCGGCGACGCTGACCCGTCGTGCGCCGCTGCCGACCTCAGTGGTTGCAGCGGGCCGGACGCGGACACGCCCGAGACGCGCCACCGGGCCCGTCCGGGGCGGTGGCGGAGTCAGCTTGCGCCTCGGCCATGGGTGCCAGGACACTGACCGCCTGAGCGGTCTGGACCCCCAGAGCCACGAGGATCAGAGCGGCGATCTGCTGGGGGCTGAGCCCGTCGGTGGGCACGGTGAGAGTGGCAACCTCGGAGTACAACGGTGAGCGCTGAGCGTGAAGGGCCTCCATCCGCGCAAGGACACCAGCGTGATCACCGTGCTCCTCGCAGTGTTGCTGAGCGGCACGGGTCTGGTCGGAGTCGGCGTCCGGGGTCATGACAGGGCGCCCGGTCCCGTCACCCACATGCTTGGCGGCGGTGCTCGGGGAGGCGGACAGATAGATGACGGTGTGACCGCGCAGCAGGTCTCGATTCTCGGGACGCAGAACCGCTCCCCCGCCCAGAGCGATGACGCCCTGAGCGGCCGCCGGGGAGTCCAGGACTGCCCGCATGGCCCGGTGCTCGCGGTCGCGGAAGCACTCCTCCCCCTCGGAGGCGAAGATCTCGGGGATCGTCATGCGTGCACGCCGGCGGATCTCGGCGTCGGTGTCGGTGACCTGGACGCCAAGGGCCTGAGCCAGGAGCCTGGCCTGAGTGGTCTTGCCCGCACCGGGCAGCCCCACCAGTACCAGGGGCAGCTGGTCGTCGCGCAGAGCGATGGTCGGAACACGCTTCCAGGTCATGATCGTGTCTGCCTCTCCGTTGAGCTCGCTGTGGGTGGTACCAGTATCGCCCGCACAGAGCGACTTGCCACCAGATTCACCGGCCGGTCCGCCACTGTGTCCGTTCTGCGATGCGGGCCAGGTAGGAGCGGAGGTTGCGCCGGGCCTCGTCGGCCGAGTCGCCCCCGGTCTTGTCCAGGAGAAGATCGGCCAGGACCAGGGCGGTCATGGCCTGAGCGATCACCGCTCCGGGGACGACGGCGCACACGTCGGAGCGCTGGTGCAGCCCTGTGGCGGCCTCCCCCGTGGCCAGGTCGACGGTGCGCAGGGCCCTGGGCACCGTGGAGATCGGTTTGAAAGCGGCCCGTACCCGCACGTCGGAGCCGTTGGAGATGCCGCCCTCGATGCCGCCGGCTCGGTTGGTGGGCCGGGCGAGCGTTCCTGAGGTCACTGAGACGATCTCGTCGTGGGCAGCCGAGCCCCGCCGGGCCGCCTCGGCGAAGCCGTCGCCGATCTCCACGCCCTTGACCGCCTGGATCCCCATGAGTGCGGCCGCCAGGCGCGCGTCGAGGCGGCGGTCGGCGCTGACGTGGGTGCCCAGTCCCACCGGGACACCGGTGGCGATGACCTCGACGACACCTCCGAGCGTGTCGCCGTCCTTCCTGGTGGCATCGATCTCGGAGACCATGGCGGCGCTGGTGGCTGGATCCGTGCAGCGCACGGGGTCGGCGTCCAGGCGCTCGGTATCTTCAGCACTCGGTGGAGGCACGTCGCCGGGCAGGGCGACTGAGCCGATCCGCACGACGTGGCTGACCAGCCTGATCCCGGCTACCTGCAACAGAAGTGCCTCGGCCAAGGCCCCCAGCGCCACCCGGGCGGCGGTCTCACGGGCCGAGGCCCGCTCCAGAACCGGACGAGCCTCATCCAGGTCGTACTTGAGCATCCCCGGCAGGTCCGCGTGGCCGGGCCTGGGGCGGGTCAGCGGCCGGTTGCGGGCGATCTCGCGCTCGTCACCGGTCCCTGCGTCGATGAGCAGCTCATGGGGGTCCACAGGGTCGGCGCTCATGACCGTGGACCACTCGGGCCACTCGGAGTTGCCGATCTGCAGTGCGACGGGCTGCCGATGGTGCTCCCGTGGCGGATGCCGCCCAGGACCCGCAGCTCATCGCGCTCGAAGGCCTGGCGAGCACCGCGCCCGTGCCCCAGACGGCGCCGGGCCAGTGCTGCCCTGATGTCCTCACTGGTGATGCGCACGCCTGCGGGCATGCCCTCCAGCACCGCGGTCAGAGCCTCGCCGTGGGACTCCCCGGCCGTCATCCATCGAAGCATGAGGCAGATACTCTCACACGCCGACGCCGCCTTCGGCGTCCCGCGTCGAGATTCCCTGCGCGCGGATCAGTCGTCGGCGCTGGCCGAGGTCGAGTTCAGCGCCGAGCGCAGTGCCGCACGCATGTCCTCGATGTCCGGCTGCTGCCCGGTCATGAGCTGCACCTGGGGCACTGCCTGGTGCAGGAGCATGAGCCAGCCCGGGGCGACGGCTCCCCCGGCACGCCCCCAGGCATGGGCGAGGGCAGTGGGCCAGGGGGCGTAGACGACGTCGAGCATGACCGCCGCCGAACGGGTCCGGCCCGAGCGGCCCGTGAACGCATCCGTCGGACCGGCCAGAGGGTCCGCTGCCCCGGCGGGCAGGGTCGAGATGACGACGTCGGCTGCGGCCAGGCGCCGGGCCGCCTCGGTGTTGGAGGCCGAGTCGGCCGGCTTCCAGGTGAGGGGCTCGATATCCAGCCCCATGCGGTGGGCGGCGCTGAGTGCGCGGCCGGGCCCGGCGTGGCGGCGCGCCACGACAGTGATCCGGCCGGCCCGGAGCTCTCCGAGCGCCGCGAGGGCGGAGCAGGCGGTGGCACCCGACCCGAGAACAACGGCCTGCTCGACCCGGAAGCAGTCATCCGGGGAGCCCGGTGCCCGTCTGCGGGCGGTCTCCCGCAGTGCACCGACGATGCCGGCGACGTCGGTGTTGAAGCCGGCCAGGAGTGCGCCTCCTGCACCACTGCGCTGCGCCACCACGGTGTTGACGGCACCGACGGCCTCGGCGAGGGGGTCGATGACGTCCAGGTGCGCCAGGAGCGCCTGCTTGTGGGGCATGGTGACGCTCAGGCCCGCCCAGGCAGGCCCGGCCTGAACCGGAGCGGCCAGCTCGGCGAGAAGCCCGGGCAGCTCTGGAGGCGCGGTCTCGCGCCGCTCGTAGGACCAGTGGTCGAGCCCCAGTCCGGCGTACGCGGCTCGATGCAGTACAGGAGACAACGAGTGGCTCACCGGACTGCCGATGACGGCCGCGCGGTGGCGGATCACTGCCGCCATCGGGTCAGCCACTCTTCTTCTCGCCGTTGCAGATCTCCTTGTTCTTGCTGCAGTAGTCGTTGAGCTTCTTGGTGTTGGCCTTCTGCTCCTCACTGGTGGAGGCGAACAGGGTCTCTCCGGTCTCGAGGTTGACCGTGACGAAGTAGAGCCAGCTCCCGGCCGGTGGGTTGAGCACCGCCTTGACGGCCGCCTCACCGGGGCTACCGATCGGCCCCGGCGGGAGACCCTTGTGAACGTAGGTGTTGTACGGGTTGTTGGCGTCCTGAGTCTCCGCCTCGGAGGGGATGCCCCCGTAGCGCCCCAGGCCGTACTGCACTGTCGAGTCCATCTGGAGCAGTCCATGGGTCTCCCCATCAGTCTGCTCCAGACGGTTCTCGATGACCCGTGCCGCCTGCCCGTAGTACTGCTCCCTGTTGACCTCTCGCTCAACGATGGAGGCCTTGGTCAAGACCTTCTGGTAGTCCTCCTTGGACACCTTGAGACTCCTTGAGGCGGGTGACGGTCTGGGAGACCATCTTCTTGATCAGGTCCTTCGGCGTGGCGTTCTCGGAGACGTCATAGGTGCCCGGGGCCAGCCAGCCCTCGACGTTGCCGCCGGCCTCGGCGGGCAGACCGATGCCAGCAGTGTCGGCGTAGGCGGCCTCGATCTGCTCATCGGTGAAGTTGCCGACCTTCTTGAGCCGGTCCTTGACGATCTGCTTGGAGACACCAGCGGGGATGGTCAGCGTGTGGTCGCCCTTGCTCTCGGGATCGAGCAGCGCCTGGAGCGCGGCGTTGGCCGACATCTTGTTCTTGAGCTTGTAGGTGCCCGGCTGGATAGTATTGCCCTTCGGATTGTTCTTCACCGCATTGGTGAAGGCCTTGCCGGAGGCGACGACGCCCTTGCTCTGGAGGATGTCACCGATGTCCACTCCGGAGGCTCCCTCCGGGATCGTCACTGTGACCTCGCCCTCGCCCTCGCCCTTGTAGTCCTCGGCGTGGGTTGCCTGGGCGGAGGCGTCACGCATGATCCCGATGGCCTTGTAGCCCAGCACACCGATGGCCACGAGGGTGACAACGATGACAAGGCTCGTCAGCCAGTGCCGACGCCGCTTGCGCTGACGGCGCTCGACCTTCTCCATGCGCCGCTGCCTGCGGCTCTTGGGCTTGTCCTTGGCGTCGCCAGCGTCCTCATCGCGCTGGATGCCGAGCTCGGCGAAGAAATCGTCGTGGCTCACGCTCTGCCTCTCTTGGTCGGGTGGACTCGCTCACCGGCCGGGACCCCGGACATCCGCTCAGTTGTGATGGCCTGTTCAAGGATGACGACCGCCGCCGCTTGGTCGACGATACCGCGAAAGCTCCTCTCCTTCATGCCGGCCGCGTGCAGATCCCGGTGAGCAGTGACGGTGGTGAGCCGCTCGTCGACCAACCGGACGCACACCTGCCGCGGTAGGCGGCTCGCCAGGTCTCGCGCCCATGCGCGGGCGTCCCTGGTTGAGCTCGAGCTGCCGCCACCCATGTGCTTGGGCAGACCAACGATCACCTCGAAGGCACCGTACTCCTCGACGAGGTCAACGGCCTCGTCGAGGTCTGCACCATAACGGTCCCGCCTGAGAGTTACCACAGGAAACGACAGGATCGCGTCCTGATCGCAACGAGCGACACCGATACGCGCCTTTCCGACGTCGAAGGCGATACGGACACCGGGACGGAAGTCTCCCGAGACCGGTTGAGCCGATGAGTCTGTCACGTGATCTGCTACGTAGTACGGGGCGAGCCGGCTCGCCGGGTCAGGCCTTGATCTGCTCGGCGACGGCGCGCAGCGCCTCGTCCAGAGCCTCCGGGTTCTGGCCACCACCCTGGGCAAGGTCGTCCTTGCCGCCACCGCCGCCGCCCAGCACCTGAGCGGCGGTACGCACCAGGGCACCGGCGCGGATGCCCTTGTCACGGGCACCGGCACTGGTGGCCACCACGACCACCGGGCGCGAGCCCACGACCGCACCGACGGCGACGACGGCGGGATCGGAGTCACCGAGCCGGCTGCGGGCGTCCAGAGCCAGAGAGCGGACGGCGTCGGCCGAGCCGACGGAACCGAGGTTGGCCGAGGCCAGCCGTACCTCACCCACGCGCACGGCGTCGGAGACGATGCCGGCCGTGCGCGCGGACAACACCGCCTGCTCAGCTGCGGCAAGGCGCTTTCTCGGCGTCCTTCAGGCGTGTCATGAGGCTTTCGACGCGCTCGGGCAGGTCCTCGGGACGGCCCCCGACCATGGTGGAGAGCTGGGAGACCAGGGCGTGCTCCTTGGCCTGGTAGCCGTAGGCTCCCTCACCGACGAGGGCGTCGATGCGGCGCACCCCTGAACCGATCGAGGACTCGCCCAGCACCGCAATACGGCCGATGTGCCCGGTGCTGGGCACGTGGGTCCCGGCGCACAGCTCCTTGGACCAGTCCCCGCCGATGGAGACGACACGCACCTCCTTGCCGTACTTCTCCCCGAACAGGGCCATGGCGCCTGCGGCGCGGGCGGCGTCGATGTCCATGACCTCATCGGTGACGGCCAGGTCCTCCGACAGCCTGGCGTTGACCCGCTCCTCAATGCCGGAGATCTGGTCCCCGGCCAGGGCGGAGCCGTGACGGAAATCGAAGCGCATGCGGGAGGGGGGAGTTCTCGCTGCCGGCCTGGGTGGCGTTGTCGGAGACGATCTCGTGGAGCGCCTTGTGCACCATGTGGGTGGAGGTGTGGGCGCGCGCGATCGCCAGACGGCGAGCCGAGTCGATCTGGGCGAAGGCTTTCTCCCCCACGGCGATCGTGCCCTCGGTCAGAGTGCCGCGGTGGACGTGCAGCCCCTTGACGGGAGCCTGGACGTCATCGACCTCGACGGTGCCGCCGTCGGCCAGACGGATCGTGCCCTGGTCGGCGAGCTGGCCGCCCATCTCCGCATAGAATGGGGTGCGGTCCAGGATGACCTCGACCTCGGCCGGGGCGGTGACGACGCTCTGTGGGACGCCGCCAACCAGCACACCGGCAACGGTGGCCTCGGCGGAGGACTCGGTGTAGCCCAGGAAGGTTGAGCCGCCACCCATCTCCTTCTCCAGCTCGCGGAAGACGCGGATGTCGGCGTGCCCGGTCTTCTTGGCGCGGGCGTCGGCGCGGGCGCGCTCCTTCTGCTCGTTCATGAGGCTGCGGAAGGCGCTCTCATCGACATCGACTCCCTGCTCGGCCGCCATCTCCAGGGTGAGGTCGATGGGGAAGCCGTAGGTGTCGTGCAGCTCGAAGGCGCTCTTGCCGGACACCAACGGGCGCCCGGTGCGGCCGGCCTCCTTCTTGGCCGAGGCCACCGCGATGTCCAGGATCGTGGTGCCGGCGGCCAGGGTGCGGCGGAAGGCGTCCTCCTCGCCGTAGGCCACCTCGGAGATGGCGCTCCAGCCGGTCTCCAGCTCGGGGTAGGAGGCCTTCATGGCGTCCTTCGAGGCGGTCAGCAGCGTGGGCATGGCGGCCTCGTCAACGCCGAGCAGACGCATGGAGCGCACGGCCCGGCGGATGAGTCGGCGCAGGACGTAGCCGCGTCCGTCGTTGCCGGGGCGCACGCCGTCGGAGATGAGCATGAGCGCCGAGCGCACGTGGTCGGCGACGACCCGCATGCGCACGTCGTCATGGTGGGCCTCGCCGGCCTCGGGGCCGGCGGCGCCGCGACCGTAGACCTTTCCGGAGAGTTCCTCGGCGGCCTTGATGACGGGGAAGACCTCGTCGATCTCATACATGTTGGGCTTGTCCTGCATGATGAAGGCCAGACGCTCCAGACCGGCGCCGGTATCGATGGCCGTCTGGTCGAGCTTGCCCAGGAGCTCGAAGTCGTGCCCCTTTGCCCTCTCCGCGCAGGAACTCGTCGAAGACGAGGTTCCAGATCTCCAGGAAGCGGTCGCCCTGGGTGTCGACGGCGGGGCCGCCGTCGGGCCCGTAGTCGGGGCCACGGTCGTAGTGGATCTCGCAGCAGGAGCCGGCCGGTCCGGGCTGCCCGGTCGACCAGGAGATGTCCTTGAAGGGGAGCAGCTGGATCCGCTCGGCGGGAACCCCGATCTCGCGGGTCCAGTAGTCGAGGGAGACCTGGTCCTCCTCCCAGATCGTCATCCACAGCCGGTCCCCGTCCAGACCGTAGCCGCCCTCCTCCCGGCTGCCCGTCAGCAGTCCCCAGGCGTAGGAGATGGCCCCCTCCTTGAAGTAGTCGCCGAAGGAGAAGTTGCCGTTCATCTGGAAGAAGGTGCCGTGGCGCGTCGTGATACCGACGTTGTCGATGTCATTGGTGCGGATGCACTTCTGCACTGAGGCGGCCCGGGGCCAGGGAGCCTCCTCGGTACCCAGGATGTAGGGGATGAAGGGCACCATGCCCGCCACGGTGAACAGGATGGAGGGCTCGGGAGACACCAGGGAGACCGAGGGCCGGATCTCGTGCTCGTTCGCGGCGAAGTAGTCCAGCCAGCGGCTGCGGATCTCGGATGTGCGCATGGGGTCCTCATCCTGTTCGAGGTGTGGCCGGGCACTGCGGCTCTCGGGCCTGGTGCTGGGCGGGTGGATGGTGTGTGGTGTGGCCGACCGACCGGACCGGTACACGGTGGAGACGGTGGAACCAGTAGCCTGCGGACTCGGAGCCGGTCGGGTTGCTCCATGGTGAGCGTACTCCCACGCCGGGGCGCCCCGAACCTCTCATGGGTCCGGGGCGCCCCGGCGTCAGGTGAGCGTGAGGGTCAGCGCGAGTAGTACTCGACGACCATCTGGACGTCACAGGTCACAGGGACCTCGTCGCGCTTGGGGCGGCGCACCAGCGTGGCCGAGAGCTTCTCGAGGTCCACATTGAGGTACTCCGGGACGGGGGGCAGCACGTCGCGGTGCGCACCGGCGGCGGCGACCTGGAAGGGCACCATCACCTGGGAGCGGGGACGGACCTGGATGGTCTGGCCGGGCTTGACGCGGTAGGAGGGGCGGTCCACGACCTTGCCGTCGACGAGGATGTGGCGGTGGACCACGTCCTGGCGGGCCTGGGCGATGGTGCGGGCGATCCCGGAGCGCAGAACGAGGGCGTCCAGGCGCATCTCGAGCAGCTCGACGAGGGACTCACCGGTCAGGCCCCTGACCGCGACGGGCCCTCCTCGAACACGCGCTGGAGCTGGGCCTCGCGGATGCCGTACTGGGCGCGCAGGCGCTGCTTCTCCTTGAGACGGACGGCGTAGTCGGACTCGGTGCGGCGGCGGGCACGGCCGTGCTCACCGGGGCCGTAGGGGCGACGCTCGAAGTAGCGCACGGCCTTGGGGGTCAGCGGGATGCCCAGGGCGCGAGAGGCGCACCTGACGGCGGGAGCGTGAAGAGCTCATGAGTGTCATTCCTGTCGGATCGTTGGTCGCACGCCGTGGCGGAAGCCGACGGCGCGGGGTCAAGCCTCGGTTCGGGCCGGGACCCCAGGAGGTCCGCATCGTCGTCGGCCGGTGGCGCCAGCAGGAGCCGCAAGCCGTCCCCGATGTGGACAATTCGAGAACTCTAGCGTGCTCACCGGCGAAAACCTATGTTGGAACCGCTCGGTGTGAGACGGTCCTCAGCATCTGCCCGGATGAGTCGCTCAAAGGTGTGCGTGCTATCGCTCATCGAGGATGCGCCTCACCGCCTCAAGGCGGGCGGCCAGCTGCTTCTCGAAGCCGTTGGAGGTGGGCCGGTAGTACCGACTGCCCTCGAGCCCGTCAGGCAGGTACTGCTGGCCGACGACGGCGTGGGGGAAGTCGTGGGGGTAGCGGTAGCCCTTGCCGTGTCCGAGCCCCTCGGCCCCGGCGTAGTGGGCGTCGCGCAGGTGAGTGGGTACGGTCGATGCCTTGCCGGACCTCACATCGGCCAGCGACTCGTTAAGCGCTACGGTGACCGCGTTGGACTTGGGGAGCGGTGGCCACGGCGAGCGCGGCTTCGGCCAGGATGAGCCCGGACTCCGGCATCCCGATCATGGCGACCGCCTGCTGCGCGGCCACGGCAGTGGACAGCACCGTGGGGTCGGCCAGTCCCACGTCCTCGGCGGCGTGGATGACGATGCGGCGGGCGATGTAGCGGGGGTCCTCCCCGGCGGCGATCATGCGCGCCAGGTAGTGCATCGTGGCGTCGGGGTCCGAGCCGCGCATCGACTTGATGAATGCGCTGATGACGTCGTAGTGCTGGTCTCCGGCGCGGTCGTAACGCACTGCCGCCACATCGGCTGCCTGCTCGATGTCGGCGACTTCGATGAGGGGCTCCTCCGCTTCCGCCGTCCCCCGCGCCAGGACCGTGCCGGCGGCGGCCTCCAGCACCGTGAGCGCCTTGCGGGCGTCGGAGCCGGCCATGCGCACGATCTGCCCGCGCGCCTCGTCACTGATGCCCACTGTGCCGGCCAGGCCCCGTTCGTCATCCAGGGCACGATCGACCAGGCGCCCGATGTCATCGGCCTGCAGAGGATGGAGCGTCAGGAGCAGGGAGCGGGACAGGAGCGGTGAGACGACGCTGAAGGACGGGTTCTCCGTGGTGGCTGCGATGAGCGTCACCCAACGGTTCTCCACGCTGGGCAGCAGGGCGTCCTGCTGTGAGCGGGAGAAGCGGTGCACCTCGTCGATGAACAGCACCGTCTCCTCCCCTGCCGCCAGACGGCGCCTGGCATCGGTGACGACGGCGCGCACGTCCTTGACGCCCGCCGTCACCGCCGACAGCTCCACGAATCTGCGTCCGCTTCCTCGTGCCACCAGGTAGGCCAGCGTCGTCTTGCCGGTTCCGGGCGGGCCCCACAGGATGACCGAGGACAAGGACGAGCCGGCGGATCGTACGGCACCACTGCCCTGCTCGCCCGCATGGGAGCTCTTGTCCGCCTCGGCCGGTTCCACGAGTCGTCGTAAGGGCGATCCGGGGGTGAGCAGGTGTGCCTGTCCCTCGAGCTCGTCGAGTGTGCGCGGACGCATTCGTACCGCCAGCGGTGCGTGGGAGTCCACGGGGATCCCGGCCTCATCCGTACCGGCCGACTCGAACAGGTCCATGGCAGGACCCTATCTCCCCGCCGTCGGCCCCGTGGGAGCACCCGCACCGGTGCGGCCGGGGCCGGGCCGGTTACAGGAGGCTGATGTCTCCGGCCCCTCACGCAGCACCTCGGGGACGTCGTCGGTCAGGTCGATGACGCTGGTCGGCTCCCCCTGCCCGACCGGCCCCTCGATCACGACGTCGATGAGGTGCCCCAGCGACTCCTGGATCTCCCACCCGTTGGTCTCGGGCTCCTCCTGGCCGGGGCGGATGAAGGTGGACGACAGGATGGGGGCGCCGAACTCGGCGACGAGGGACTGGGTGATGGCGTGGTCCGGGATGCGCACGCCCAGCGTGTGCTTCTTGGGGTTGAGCGTCATCCGGGGCACGTCCTTGGTGCCCTTGAGGATGAAGGTCCACGGCCCCGGAGTGAGGCGCTTGATGAGCCGGAACGCGTTGTTACCCACGATGGCCACAGGGCCCACCTGGGCGAAGTCGGCACACACAAAAGTGAAGTTGTGCTTGCCGTCGAGCTGGCGGATGGTGCGGATGCGGTCCAGCCCCTCCTTGTTGCCGGGGGCGCAGGCCAGAGCGTACCCGGAGTCGGTCGGGTAGGCGACCAGGCCGCCGTCGCGCAACGTGTCGACGACCTTCTCAACCAGACGCGCCTGCGGGTTGACGGGGTGGAGCTCGATGTAGCGTGCCATACCCCCCACCCTACCCCTGGTGACGGCTCTCACACAGCATTCCGGGGGAGAAGAACGTCAGTGACGAGGGATCCGGTGGGCGATATCGGAGAAGACGCCAGTCGCCCCCCAGTTGAAGAGCTCGTTGGCTCGGCTCAGCGAGTTGACGGTCCAGACGTTGACACCGTACCCCTCGGCCCGGAAGGCCTGAACCTGCCGGCGAGTCAGGCCGGAGTCCTCGGGGTGGATGTAGTCGGCTCCCACGATCTCAAGCGTGCTCCTCCAGTCGCCCGACAGTGCGCGACTCTCGTAGAGACACCCCACGGGAACCTCCGGGGCGCGCTGCTTGAACAGGTGGAGCAGGAGGTGGCTGAAGGAGGAGACGATGACCTTGGCGCCCGGACGCAGGCGCTTGAGCTGTGCGATGACGCCTTCGATGAGGCGCAGAGTCGCCTCCTTGCCGGTCTCATTGGGCTTGATCTCGATATTGGCGTTGAGGCCGGTGTCATTCATGAAGTCGATGAGATCCCTCAGGGTGGGCAGCGACTCACCCTCGAACCGTGGGGAGAACCAGCCTCCGGCGTCGATGCCGCCCAGGTCGGCCACCGTCAGGTCGTCATACCGGCCAGTGCGATTCGTGGTCCGGTCCAGGGTGGAGTCATGGCAGATGATGACTGTGCCGTCGGCGATGACGTCGACGTCGGCCTCCACCCACCCCACCCGATGATCCACCGCACAGCGAAAAGCGGCCATGGTGTTCTCCGGGGCGAGCGAGCTCAGGCCCCGGTGCCCGAAGATCATGCGTTCGTTGCCGCGCACACGCCCACCACTGCCTGAGGTCACCGATGACATGGCCGGAATGCTACATGAGCCGCACGAGCGCACTCCGCAGAAGAACACTTTGACATCAAGGCGAGTTGATATAAATCTCTTGTATGCGAAAGGTCGCCACACCACCGGAGGCTCCCCTCGGGGAGGACTCGGCCGTGGTGCAGCTGTTCAAGGCACTGGCTCACCCCATGAGGGCGAGCATCGTCTACCGCCTCATCAGCTCACCGGCTGACGTCACCGAGCTGGTGACGTTCCTCGGTGTGTCCCAGCCCCTGGTCTCTCACCACCTGCGGGTCCTGCGCAATGCCCACCTGGTCGAGTCGGTCCGCGACGGAAAGCGCCAGAGCTACTCCCTCATTGACGACCATGTCGCATCCATCTTCATCGACACCCTCGAACACACGAAGGAGCACGATCATGACTGCCACCACTGAGCACCGCCCCGCCGAGGCCCACCAGCACACCCACGGCCCGGACTGCGGACACCTCGCCGTCATCCACGAAGACCACGTCGACTACATTCACAACGGCCACGCCCACCACGAGGACAACGGCCACTATGACGAGTGCGACACCTGCTCGTGCGAGCACTGCTCGGACCCCTGCGCCGTGTGCGAGTGCGAGGACTGCTCCTGCCCCACCTGCAACCACAACACCTGCTCGTGCGAGCACTGCTCGGACTCCTGCTCCTCGTGCACCTGCGAGGACTGCTCCTGCCCCACCTGCACGCACGCCGCCTGATCGATTCAGCCAGTCACACCCCTGCACGCGCACGGCTCGCGGTGGGTGTACCACAGTGAGGGTCTCTTGCCGAATGAAGTGCTTCGGCAAGAGACCCTCACAGGTTCTGGCAGCGCTGCAGTCGGATGCACAGACGCAGGGCTGCATGCGGCAGATTGACCATCTCGGTGTGCTGTGAGCCCTACCGGCTCTCAGGCCTTGTTCGTACCGGCGGGCTTGTCAGCCTTGTCCGGATCGGCGTCGACCCCGGCCTCCTTGCGCTGCTCGGGCGTGATCGGGGCGGGCGCCTCAGTCAGCGGGTCGAAGCCACCACCGGACTTGGGGAAGGCGATGACGTCGCGGATGGAGTCGGCCTTGGTCAGCAGGGAGACGATGCGGTCCCAGCCGAAGGCGATACCGCCATGCGGTGGAGCGCCGAAGGTGAAGGCGTCCAGAAGGAAGCCGAACTTCTCCTGAGCCTCCTGCTCACCGATCCCCATGACGTTGAAGACGCGCTCCTGAACGTCGCTGCGGTGGATACGGATGGAGCCACCGCCGATCTCGTTGCCGTTGCAGACGATGTCGTAGGCGTAGGCCAGGGCGTTGCCCGGGTCGGTGTCGAAGGTCTCCAGGCACTCGGGCTTGGGCGAGGTGAAGGCGTGGTGTACCGCGGTCCAGGCGGACTTGCCCAGGGCCACGTCGCCATCGGCCTTGGCCTCGACGGAGGGCTTGAACAGGGGGGCGTCCACGACCCAGACGAAGGACCACCTCGTCGTCGTTGATGAGGCCGCAGCGCTTGCCGATCTCCAGGCGGGCGGCGCCCAGCAGGGCGCGCGAGGAGTCCACAGGCCCGGCGGCGAAGAAGATGCAGTCGCCGGGCTCGGCACCGGCGGCCTGGGCCAGGCCGGCCCGCTCGGCGTCGGTGATGTTCTTGGCGACGGGGCCACCGAGGGTCCCGTCGTCGGCGACGGTGACGTAGGCCAGGCCCTTGGCACCGCGCTGCTTGGCCCACTCCTGCCAGGCGTCGAAGGTGCGTCGGGACTGGGAGGCCCCGCCGGGCATGACGACGGCGCCCACGTAGGGGTTCTGGAAGACCCGGAAGGTGGTGTCCTTGAAGTAGTCGGTCAGGTCCACCAGCTCGCAGCCGAAGCGCAGGTCGGGCTTGTCCGAGCCGTATTTCTCCATGGCGTCGCGGTAGGTCATGCGGGCAATGGGCGTGGGCAGGTCGTAGTCGATGAGGGCCCATACCTCGCGCAGCACGTCCTCGGCGACGGCGATGACGTCGTCCTGCTCGACGAAGCTCATCTCCACATCGAGCTGGGTGAACTCGGGCTGGCGGTCGGCGCGGAAGTCCTCATCGCGGTAGCAGCGGGCGATCTGGTAGTAGCGCTCCATGCCGGCGACCATGAGGAGCTGCTTGAACAGCTGCGGGCTCTGCGGCAGGGCGTACCAGGATCCCGGGGGCCAGGCGGGCGGGGACCAGGAAGTCGCGGGCGCCCTCCGGGGTGGAGCGGGTCAGGGTGGGGGTCTCGATCTCCACGAAGTCGTGGGAGTCCAGGACCCTGCGTGCGGCCTGGCTGACCTTGGCGCGCAGGCGGATGGTGTGCTGCATGGCGCTGCGCCGCAGGTCGAGGTAGCGGTAGCGCAGCCGGGCCTCCTCGCCGACCTGTCCGGCGTCCTCGGCGTGGTCGGAGACCTGGAAGGGCAGTGGGGCGGAGGCGTTGAGGATCTCGACGTCGGAGACGACGACCTCGATCTCGCCGGTGGGCAGGTTCGGGTTGGCATTGCCCTCGGGCCTGGCGCTCACCTCCCCGGTCACGGCCAGGACGTACTCGGCGCGCAGGTCGTGGGCGATCTCCTCCCGGATGACGACCTGGGCGATCCCCGAGGCGTCCCGCAAGTCGATGAAGGCCACGCCTCCGTGGTCACGCCGTCGGTCCACCCATCCGGTGAGGGTCACGACCTGGCCGATGTCTGAGGCGCGCAGAGAGCCTGCGGTGCGAGTTCGCAGCACGGTGCTGAGTTCCTTCCGTGTGGGGCACTGAGCCGGTGCCCGTCGGGGCGCACCACGAGACGGGTGGGCGCCGGCGGTAGTTTACAAGGAGCTCGACGATCGAGCGTCAGGCCATGGCTCGGCGACGTTGGTAGGCGGCCATCCTGCGACGGTTGATCGCTACGAGCACCGAAAGCACGACCAGGATCACGCTGAGCACGAGGATGGAGGCACCGATGATTGGAAAACCGGTCGACCCACCACCTGGACCTGCGGCTTGGATGCCGGCGGCTCCCGCACCGTTGGATCGCCCCATGGCCGCTACCTGCCGGGGTGGCGGTGTCGGAGCCGTCGGAACGGTGGGAGGGGCGGCCCCGCCAATGACCGTGACACCCGATACTGTGAAGTAGGGGCTCTTGTTGGTGTAGTCCGCCGCGTTGCCCTCCTGGCCGCTCTCCCCCCGGGCCCCGAAGACCCGGAATCGCAGCCAGTGGTTCCCCTGCTCGACGTACTCGGGAAGCTCGAAGGAGCCTGCGGCGGTGCCGTCCTTCTTAACGGTGATCGTGGTGACCACCTCGGGCTCCAGAGGGTGCGAGGCGACCAGCGCGCCGTCGTCGATGAGGACCTGGACCGTCACGCCACTGGGAAATCCCGAGAGCGTGTACATGATCGTTCCTCCGACGGCCACCGTCGAGGGGCTGACCGTTGAGGCGGTTCCTGTGGTGGAGGGACCGGTCCTGGTGTCCGCTCTGGCAGCGGGGCTCGTGGAGACCAGTGCCGCCAGGGATGCGAGGAGGAAGGAGACGATGACGAGCATGTGCGGCGAGCCCTGGAGGCGCCGGAAGCCGATCCGGCGCCGAGCCGGTGAACGACGCCGATCACGCCGCATGCGCTCTGTCGTCCGGGACGTCCGGATCATCTGCTCCCACCTCCTTTCCACGGCCGCTTGTTCTGGCCCCTTGACGATGTCATTGACGCTCTCCTACCGCACCGTCTCAGTGCCTGCGCAACATCCGCAGCCGCTCGGCGGACCGTGGTGCGCGAATCGGCGTTCCTGAGAACGCGGCGATCAGCAGGCTCATGGCACCGACGACCAGCAGCCCTCCAGCGCCGCCCAGGAGCATGTCGTTGGTACTGAGTCCCGTGGTGGGCGCAGTCTCCTTGTCCGGGAAGGCCAGCAGCTGAGCCTGTGCCGGGTTGCGAGGATCGAAGGACGCGGAGGCGATCTCCAGCTTGGCCCATCCCAGAAGGCTGTTGTCACGATCGGCCACCGCCAGCTCGTAGGAGCCGGACTCGAATGTCGAGATATCGATGGAGACGCTGTTGGCATCATCGACCTGCACCCAGCCCTTGGTGGTGGCTCCGGGGAAGACGAACACCGACACCCACTCGCCCGCCTGCACCTTGGACTTGGGCAGAATGAGATTGACGATGTTGCCCTGACGGGACCCGGACAAGGAGCCGGCGTTGTCCGCGCTCAGGTGCGCCGCGCTGGCCACCGGGGGCACTGGGCTCCGGTCGGGACGGACAGTGCGCTGAGAGGACGCCTCGTGCTCGGATGAGTCCTGCGCCGAGGCCGCGGAGTCTTCCGGTGCATGTCCGCGTACGTCTCCTGCGCCGCCAACGTTCGGGGCGGGCGCGGCCCCTGCGTTCGCTGCCTGCTGGGGGGCGGCACCGTCCTGAGAGGTCGAGGAGCGTGAGTCCGCCCCAGTATCGGGTGCCTGCGGCGCGGAGGAGTCGCCCTGGCTGCCTGTGCCCGTGTCTGTGCCCGCACCTGCCCCTGTACCTGTGCCGCCTGGGTTGCTGCCTGGGTTGCTGCCTGGGGCGTTGACCGTTCCGGGGCGCCCGCCGTCATCCGGGTTCCGGTTCCGGGCGCTCTGATCGGGTTCGGTCGTGTGCGGTGCGGGAACCGAAGACGTTGTCTCGGACGGAAGAGCAGAGGGGGGCGGACGACGCGGAGGACTCCGGCGACGGTTCGGCGGAAGGTGTGGAAGCAGGGCCGGCGGGTGAGCCAGTCGGCTCAGGTGCGGGTTCGCCGGTGGGCGCACCGGTGGCCGAGGGCTCTGCAGTCGGAGTAGGAGTCGGTACGGGGGACGGCTCCGGCGTGGGTTGCGGAGCAACAGCCTTGTTGAGGGTGAAGATGTTGGTGCTGGCCGTCAGCCCGGTGTCGATCGGCGAGAGCTGAAGGTAGTAGCGTCCTTTGTCGACGTTCCCTGCGGCGTAGAGCGCCGACAGATTGACCTGGGCGTCGAAGGTCCCGTGATGGAAGGTGACGGGAACTGAGAGCGTTCTTGGGACCACGTACCCGCCGTAGGCCGCTACCTTGATCTCGACCGGCTTGTCACCATCGAGCATCGTCCCCTGTGAGCACCAGCCTGTCCCCCTGATCCTGACGGCGTTCTGGGGGTCGTACGCGGGTTCGTCCCCCTGGGGGTCGGAGCCATCGGAGCCGAGCACCTGGACGGCGGGCTTGGCCTGGCACGTCTCGACAACGGCGCTCGGAGATGCGCTCGGCTGAGCGGGACGCAGTCGGCTCAGGCAGAGGCGCCCCTGTAGGCGAGGGCGATGAGCTGGGTGAGGCAGTCATGGAAGGACTGGCAGACGCGCTGGGTGCTGCGGAGGGAGTCGGTGCGGGGGGTGCCGGTGAGCTGGGGGCCGCAGAGGAAGTCGGTGCGGGAGTCGGTGTAGGAGACACCGAGGGGTCCGGCGCTGGTTCAGGAGTCGGCTCCGGCGTGGGCTCAGCGCTCGGCTCCGCGGTGGGTGCGGCGGACGGCTCAGAAGTCGGTTCAGCAGTCGGCTCCGATGTTGGCTCGGGGACCGGGGGGTTGATGACATTCGGGTCCTGCTTGACGAAGGAGAACAGGCCTGTTGTCGCACTCACTGTTCCGCTGGTGTAGGTGAGGCTGAAGACCCTCGTGCCGACCTCCCAGCCACTGTCCCTGGTGACCTGACGCACGCCCTTGACGAGATAGTCGGTCGGGATGAACACGTCCTGCTCGCCGTTGGCGGGAGCCGGACGCTCGAGCTCGGCCTTGATGCCGGGGATCAGGTACGGAGTGACGGTCTTCCCCTCGACGACGTTGAGCGTGATGGTGGGGTCCTCCAGGACTTCTCCTGCGCTACTGCACCAGTCCGACAGGATCGACTCAACTCCCACGCCGGGTCCGGTCTCGTAGACCGGCATCACGTACTCGGGCGCTGACTGGCCATCGGGGTAGACCATTCTGGCTGCGGGGTGGCAGGCCGAGCTGTTCTCGGAATCCTCAGCGGTCTTGCCTTCGTCCAGGAGGGGCATGGCGACCACACCGGCGGTGGCCAGAACAATGCCGAAGGCTGTCAGAACAGCAAGAATCGCGCGCAGACCGACCCTGGTTGCAGGGAGGGCGGCACGCAGCCGCTGAGCGTATTGCATGACGTGGTCTCGTTCATGGGCGGGGGCAGATGGACTTACTCGTACAGCAAATGGCTGACAACCGGTATGCACGAGGAAAGGACGCACCGCGAAGCAGGCGCGACCGCCTTTCGCGAATGATGATAGACGGACGCCTCCCTTCCAAGAATCCGCTATCACCCGGAAAACATCGTCCGCGTTGTCGCTTCCGGGTTAAGTATACATACAGGTAAACCTACGATCGGTCGGGATGAGATCATTCTGGACCCGGAATTCTTGGGGAAACTCGAGCGTTGGTAACGATAAATCAGGATGCGTGATCCTGTTGTGGCCAAGATTTCTTTTGAGTTACGGTTTCTGTGCAGCAGATCAGGTCCTTGCCACGCCTCTCTCTTCGACGACAATCACAAGCGAGAGCGTGCTCAGGTGGTCCGGTCGCTCAGATCCAGATCCTGTTCGTGAGCATCGAGTCCCCACGACAGACCGTGACGCCACCAGGCGTAGTCATGGCCGCCGCGCTCCTCCCAGTACTCGACGAGCGTCCCCTCCGCCTTGAGGAGCGCCGCCGCTGTTCGAGCAGCACGTTGCAGGCCGCTTTCATGGACTCCGCACTGAACCACCATCCGAGCCTTCAGACTGCCGCCGTTGTGGGCATCCAGGTCCTCCTGCTCCCACGATCCGGCTGAGGTCCTCCGCGTCTCAGCACGACGGCGCAGCCAGGTCAGTACATCCCCCTCACCCTCGCCGCGATGATCCGAGCCGAGCCAGAAGGAGCCGGACTGGACAACCGCGCGGGTTGCCAGCTCTGGACGGTGCAGAACGAAGTCGGCTGCCGCGACCCCTCCCAAGGACTGACCGGCCACCACGATCCGCTGCGGAGGCCATAGGTACTCACCACCGCCGTCAGATGGTGAGTCGGTCGCGCTGTCCCTGTCGCCGGTCGCTCGGCGTGCCGCCTGCAGGCAACGGCGGAGCAGCTCTCTGCTGCGCCTCGGATCCGACAGGTCGCGCGAGCGCATCGCCAGGCCGCCGGAGTCGATGAGCAGCAGATCCCAGCGGCTGGATCTGGGAGCCAGGTGATCGACGGCGTCGTTACCGCGCCAGATGTTGCCGTCGAGCAGGACCAGTAGGCCGCGCTCGCACCGCCCACCAGAGGATTCCGGAACACGGCACCCGCGCCACAGCGTGACTCGGCGCCTGGGATCGTGCGGCTCATCGAAGTCCCTGAGCGCCGCGTCCTCCAGGTCGAACCTGATGTCGTACCCGTCGCGCTCACCGCGGGAACAGATCGGTGCCCGATCTGCCGGAGCGTTCGAGCTGATCCTCCAGTCCGGGTGCAGCAGAGCCTTGGGCCCCTGCCACATCGAGGAGACGAGGCCGAAGCCGTCGTGCAGTCGGTCGGGGTTGAAGGGGTCCGGCCGCCCCAGTGCGTGAACGCGCTTCCAGGACTCGCGCTGGGCGCCGGCGTCGTCAGGGAGCGGGTCACGGGTCACGACGGTCCGGTAGCCCAGAAGAGCATCCTGGGGCAGCAGTATGTGAAGCGCCCACCAGCCGGTTCCGGGGACCCGGGCGGCGATCGCCGGAGCGATGTGGGTGCGATGGTTGTCCGTCAGGGTGTTGAGATGGATGAGAACGCTGGGACTAGCGCCGTGCTGCTGGTCGTCGCGCCACAGGAAGGTCGCCTCCACCATCTCGACCCCGTCGACTCTGCACCTCTTCCCCAAGACCGGAGTGCCACCGGCCGCAGCGGCGGCCAAGGCTGAATCGTCAGGAGCCTGAGGCCACCAGGCCGGAGTCTTCCGAACAGGGCCCCCGTTCGGGGCCAACGGGGTGGGGAGCAGCTCTCGCCACCGGGTCCGCGGTGCGGATGACTCGCGGCTACGCGCCTCACTCACCCCGCCGACTCTACAGCGACGCCGCATCGGCCTGGCAACGGTGCGGCGAAGGTCAGGTTCTGGCGCGATCCTGACCATGATCATCTGCTCCGTGAGGTGAGTGGCCGGCTGTGTCGTTGCGGGTCTCGATCCGCAAGGTTGTTGAAGCGCGACACGAGACCGACCTCACCTGTGATCCAGCCCGTGGAGCGCGGAGTGCCATCGATTCTCACGTAGCCTGGGCGCAGGAGCGATCCGTGCCCTGTTGACCCCGTTCGGGTCCTGCCGCACCCGGTGTGCGGCACGAGCATCCCGTGAGTCTGTGCGTGTTAGCCCATGAGTCACCCGGCCAGTCCGGGTGCGGGGCGAGTGTGGTGGGCCAGGTACGGCAAAGAGCGGAGGACAAAAGGTTCTCCCCCACACTCCGCCGCGGTCCCCACCACCTTCACGGGGACAGATATGGGAAAACTTCATGACTACCTCCTCCAGCAGCACTGCGCCCGGCGCCTCCGACGATGCCCAGGGCACCGAGAGCAACGGCCCTCTGAGTCTCGACGCGCTCTTCTCCGCCGAGCTCTCCGGCGGCCGGCCGGCCAGGACCGATGAGGACGACGCCGTTGTCGCGCCGCACCACTCCGACGACGCTCACTCCTCCTCCCCTGAGGACTTCGCAACTCCCGCCTCCTCCGACTCCCCCGAGGACCCTGAGGACGTCGACCACGAGGACGAGGCGGACGACGTCGACCAGAACCGCCCCGAGGCCGACCCGGAGGACGGCATTGACGACTCCGATGAGGACGACGGCGTTGACATCGATGAGGACGAGGTCGACGGCCACACCCCTTTCATCGACACCGACTCTGATACCGATGGCCACCGGCACGCCGACGAGCACGCCCCGTCCCCGCACAACCGGGGCAGGGACGAGGTGAAGGCGGATCAGGAGGACGAAGACATCACCTTCGCCGACCTGGGTCTTCCCAGAGACCTGCTCAAGGCCGTCACCGACATGGGCTTCGTGACGCCGACCGCCATCCAGAAGGAGGCGATCCCGGTCCTGCTGGCCGGCCGAGACGTTGTCGGCGTCGCCCAGACCGGAACCGGCAAGACGGCGGCCTTCGGTCTGCCGCTGCTCGACGCCGTCGACTCCCGTGACAGCGTGGTCCAGGCACTCGTCCTGGCCCCCACCCGTGAGCTCGCGCTCCAGAGCGCCGAGGCCATCACCGATATGGCCGCCCGTTCCCGCGGTCTGGACGTGGTGGCCGTCTACGGCGGCGCCCCCTACGGCCCCCAGATCGGCGCGCTCAAGGGCGGCGCCCAGGTCGTCGTCGGCACTCCCGGACGCGTCATAGACCTCATTGACAAGGGTGCGCTCCAGCTCGACGACGTGCGCTACTTCGTCCTGGACGAGGCCGATGAGATGCTACGCATGGGCTTCGCCGACGACGTCGAGACGATTGCTCCAGTCCCTTCCCACCGATCGGCGCACCGCCCTGTTCTCCGCGACGATGCCTCCGGCCATCCAGGCCGTGGCGCGCCAGCACCTCCACGAACCCGTTCAGGTCGAGGTCTCCAGGCCGGCCTCCACCGTCGCCACCGTCCACCAGACCTACGCGGTGGTTCCCTTCCGCCACAAGATCGGCGCCGTCTCCCGGGTCCTGGCCGTCACCGACGCCGAGGCCGCCATCGTCTTCGTACGGACCAAGTCCACGGCCGAGGACGTCGCCATCGAGCTGGCAGGCCGGGGCATCCAGGCAGCCGCGATCTCCGGTGACGTGCCTCAGCGCGAGCGCGAGCGTCTGGTGGAGCGGCTGCGCGCCGGCACCCTTGACGTGCTGGTGGCCACCGACGTGGCCGCCCGAGGGCTGGACGTGGACCGCATCGGACTGGTCGTCAACTTCGACGTGCCCCGTGAGGCCGAGGCCTACGTGCACCGTATCGGCCGCACGGGCCGCGCCGGCCGCCACGGTGAGGCCGTCACCTTCCTGACCCCCAAGGAGAAGGGCAAGCTCCGCCAGATCGAGCGCCTTACCGGCAGCCGTCTGGAGGAGATCACCCTGCCCTCCCCCGCGGACGTCTCCGAGCACCGCGCTCGCAAGCTCCTGTCCAAGGCCGCCGCACGTCACGAGCGCGGTCGTCTGGACATGTACCTGCCGCTGGTCACCGACTGCGCCCAGGAGCTGGACATTGACGTCGAGGAGCTGGCGGCGACGCTGCTGGCCCTGGCCGTGGGTGATGAGGGCCCGCGCAGGCGTGAGGACCGTGGCGGTGAGCGCCCCCAGCGCGCCCGCAGGGAGGAGAACCTCGACTCCGAGGGGACCTTTCTGTCGGCATCCTTCGAAGGTGGGCGCGAGAAGAACCGTCGTGGCGACCGGGGCGACCGGGGCGACCGAGGAGAGGGGCGCCGTTCGGCCACGCGTTCCGGACGCCGCGAGCACGAGGGCCCTGGGACCGTCTACCGTGTCGAGGTGGGGCACCGAGACCGGGTCCTTCCCGGCGCGATCGTCGGCGCCCTGGCCAACGAAGGCGGGATCGAGGGCTCCGACATCGGCAAGATCGACATCCTTCAGTCCTTCTCCCTGGTCACGATCTACGCCGAACTCAGCCCCGAGCAGCTGAGCGTCATGGGACGGGCGACCTTTGCCGGCCGCGAGCTGCGGATCCGCCCCGATGAGGGGCCGGGTCACGGCTGGTCCGGCCCCAACGGCGCAGAGCGCCGTCCCAAGCGGCGTGACTGGGACGACCGCAAGGACCGCAGTGAGCGCGGCGAACGGCCGGACCGTGGTTTCCGCCCCCGCCGTGATGACGGTGAGCGCGGTTGGAAGGACCGTGACGGGCGCGGCGGCAGGGGCGGTTACGACCGCTCGGATCGTGGGGACCGCCGTGACAACCGTCGGTGGGAGGACCGCCGTGGCAACCGGGACGGCTTCCGCGGGCGGCGCGAGGACCGGGGTGGTCGCGGCTACGACCGTGACGGTTACCGGGACGACCGCCATGGCTACAGTGAGCGCAACCAGAACCGCTTCGGCGGCAACCGGGGCGGCTTCCGCGGCCGGCGCGGCGACCGCTGAACGCCTCACAGCATCCACACTCGCGGGGGCGGGGTGACCACATACGTGTCACCCCGCCCCGTCTATCCCCGCCCGGTGTCCAATCCGGGTGTCCGTTCCGGGTGGGAGCTGTCCTACTCGCGCGAGTCGGGATGGGCGGTCAGCCGGTGGAGGACCTGCGCCAGCTCGGTCCATCCGCTGGTCTCGGCCGTCAGTGGCTCGACGATCTTGACGTTCACGACCTCATCGGTGGCACGGCGCAAGCGGTCGATGATCCGTCTGCTGTGATGCCTGGCCTGAAGGCGGGCCAAGAACGTTCCCAGACCTGCCAGGACCAGTCCGAGCAGCAGACCTCCGAGCAGGAGGATGGTGGGCCAGGGAACTCGCCCCCAGCGGGGAACGTCGATGCTGATGAGCAGGAGGTAGTCCTCCAGGACGTGAATAGCCACCAGCCACAGCCCGCCGATGAGTGCCGTCAGTGCGGTCACCCACTGCAGCACGTTCGCGAGCCCCCACCAGACCGGGCGCTTCCAGGCCCCGTAGTCCACCTGGGCCACAGCCAGTTCCAGAGGCTCGGCAAGCCTCTCGGCACGCTCGTCACTGCGCAGAACGGCCTGAGCGGCCAGGTCACCGGGCAGTGCGGAGCAGGCCGCCACGGCGTAGACGTGAGCACTGCTGCGCAGCCTGCCCGTTGCCGCAGGTCCTGCGGGGGGCAGGGAGGTCAGGTCGATGACGCCGGAGCCCGTGGCGCCGTCGGATTGTTCCGCGTCTGCGGACCTCGGGGCCGGCGGGCGCCCGGTCCCCAGGTGAAGGGCTCGAAGCGGGTCGCGTCTGAGGTGCCCGATCCACCGCAGCCAGAACCAGCCGACTCGGGTGCGGGCCCGGTGACGGTCCGATCCTTCAACCGCCTGCGAGACGACGTCGACTCCGGCGAGGCTCGCGGCCGCCTGCCGCAGGGCAGTGAGGGAATGACGTACCTGCGGCTCCTGCTGAGCGGCCGGGCCCGGTGTTGGCGCACCACGGCCGGATGGAGCGATGAGCCCCGTGCGCTCCCCCAGCTCACTGGCTGCGCGCCGGGCGTGGGCGGCGAGGCTTCGAGCGCTGGCCAGCCTGTTCGAGGCGACCGAGGCCACGGCGTGCCAGGTTCTCAACGCCCTCTCCGGTGCGGGCGCTGACGGGAATCACTGAGACGGCTCCAAGACCCTCTCGGTCCAGGATCCTCCTGAGGTCGGCGAGCACTGCGTCCCGGCTCTCGGGGTCGAGCCGATCCACCTGGTTGAGGGCGACCACCATGACCTCGGCGTGCGCCGCCATAGGGATGAGGAAGTCGCGATGAACGACGCCATCGGCGTACTTCTCCGGATCGAGGACCCACACCAGGACGTCGACCTTGCCCGCCATGCGCTGGGCGATGGCCCGGTGCGCGGGTTCGTCGGAGTCGATGTCGGGCAGATCGACCAGCACCGTGGTCTCGCCCAGGGCCCAGCCGCCGTCGACGCGCACTCTGTGGCTGATGGCGAGCCAGTCCAGCAGCTCAGTGGCCTCGACAGCCGTGTCCGGGACGACGGCGAGGGGCTGGGTGGTCGTCGGACGGGTGCGGGCGGTTCGGGACACCTCGGAGCCGGCCAGGGCGTTGGTGAGGCTGGACTTGCCCGACCCGGTCGCCCCGAGAAGGGCCGCCACCGTGGTCTGCGGCGCCAGACGCCGTCGGTGGGAGGCCTGCGTGAGGACGTCCCGGGCCTGGGTGAGCTCTTCGCGCAGACCGAGCTGCTCGCCCAGGTCGACAGCCCTGGCCAGGTCCTCGAGAACCAGCGGTAGGTCTAACGCGCCGGAACGGTCAGTGGTCACCTGGCCCTCCTCCCGGCCGTCCGGCTGCTGCGGGCAGTCGGCAGGGCGCGCAATGACGTGGCCGCCTCCTGGCAGGCCTGAAGCTGTTCTCGCAGCGTGTCCGCGCTCGGGGTGGGCAGCGGAAGAGCGTCGGTGAAGCACTTCGCCTGGTTGGCGAACAGAGCCGTGGCACGCTCGCTGAGGTCCTCCCGGGCCCGCTTGGTCATGCCACGCATCGCCTGGTCCCCGAAGACGGCCTCCAGAACGCGCTGGGCCAGGATGGCGGTGCCTCCCGCGATCCCCACCTCTCCCCCGGTCAGTCCGCCGGTGTGAGCGAAGACGAGAATCATGAGAACGACTCCGGCGCCGTTGACCCCCAGGGACAGCAAACGGGCAGTGAGCCGCTTGTCAGACCCCTCGGATCGAACGAGCGTGAGAACCTGACGCTGCCAGTCGTGGACGAGGGCCGCGGCGACGACCTCCAGGCCGGTCTGGCTGGGCACCTCCGCCAGAGCCCGGTTGAGCGCCTGCTGGGAGGTGCCGGCCCGTCTCCAGGAGCGCTCCGTGGCCAGGCAGGCCCGTTGGGACTCGGCGACCAGGAGCTCAACCAGGGAGGAGCCGATCGCCTGCTCGACGCGCTTGGCCGGCGCCGGACGTCCCCGCAGAAGCGACGTGACGCGGTCGCGGACCCGCCCCACCTGCACCTCCAAGGACCGGAACAGGTCCCCAGTCCCCACGAACTCCTGCCAGCGGGCCAGCACCTCACCGTGCAGCATGGAGCCGTCCTCGGTGGCCTCGATGACGCGCTCGAGGGCGTCATCGTGCTCGGAGGTGGCTGCTCGCCGCAGCTCGGCGTGCTCGGCCTCCTGGGAGGCCAGCTCGACGGCGAGCAGCTCGCTCTGCGCCAGGAGGGAACCGATGGCGCCGGTCAGGCTGCGGTGCGCGACGTCCTGGCGAGCGGCCGCGTCGGAGGCCAGCGCCCCCAACCACTGGCGCAGCGGCGAGACGCAGGACTCGGGCAGGAAGCCGTCATCGTCCAGAGCGGTCTCGGGAATCGTGAAGACGGGGGCTTCAGCCAGGTTCGCCTCCGCGAGCCGGCGCCGCAGGTCGGCCTCCACCTCGATCTGCGCGCCCTGCGGTACGCGGTCCAGGACGATGGCGGCCGTGATGTGCCGCTCGGCCGCGGCCCGCAGGTGCTCCCAGGGGACGGCGTCGGCGTAGCGCGCCGCCGTGGTGACGAAGATCCACAGGTCCGCCCCGGCCAGGAGCGTGGCGGCCAGGTCCCGGTTGTCCTCGACCACGGAGTCGACATCGGGTGCGTCCACGATCGCCAGTCCCTCGGGGAGCCCCTCGCAGGCCCGCAGCTCGAGCTCTCTGGGCGTGTGGTCGGTGGCCGGGCTCGCCGGTGCGTCGGCGTCCACGCGCATGCGCGACAGGGAGCCCAGGACCCGGTCGGTGTCGAACCAGGCGGCGTCGGTCGGTGCGTGCAGCAGCAGGGGGCGGCGCGTGGTGGGGCGGATCGCCGAGGCCCTGGCCACGTGCCGGCGAACGAGCGAGGACACGAGGGTCGACTTGCCGGCCCCGGTCGAGCCGCCGACCACGGCCAGCAGCGGTGCGTCCAGGCTGGCCAGGCGGGGAAGGACGTAGTCACCGAGCTGGTCACGGATGAGCGTGGCCTTGTCCGAGGCGGCGGCGGTTCCCTGAAGGACGTAGGGCATGGACAAGGCCGTCAGGCTGTCCCGGAGGGCGGACAGCGCCCTGGTCGCCTGCTGGACGTGGTGCGTGCTGCTGGACTCGCTCCGGCTCATGGTCATGAGGCTGAGTCGACCTCGCAGCCGTCCTGGCCACCGGCCTGGGAGCAGGCCGCAGCCGGGCTGATGGTGATCCGTGGGGCGGCATCGTCGGTGGGCGGCTGCCAGGTGGCGGCGTCGGCCTCGACCTGCTCGCCGGAGCGGATGTCCTTGACCGAGTCAGGGGCGCCATCAGCGCCGGGGAACCACACGAAGGGGATGGATCGCTTGTCCGCGGCCTTGATCTGCTTGCCGAACTTGGCGGCGCTGGGGGCCACGTCGGCGCTGATGCCGCGGGCGCGCAGCGCATCGGCGATGGCATCGGAGGCGGAGCGGTGGGCCTCGTCGGTGACGGCCACGAGCACCGCCGTGGGCACGGAGCGGCTGACCTCCACGAGCCCCTCTCCGATGACGCGGGCCAGGAGCCGGGACAGGCCGATGGAGATGCCCACACCGGGGAAGGTGCGCTTGCCGTTGGTGGCCAGGGAGTCGTAGCGGCCCCCGGAGCACACTGAGCCCGAGATCCTCGTGGCCGGCCATGAAGGACTCGTAGACCGTGCCGGTGTAGTAGTCCAGTCCCGCGAGCGATCTTGAGGTCGGCGATGACGGCGCCGGGGCGGCGACGTCCGGTGGCCTCGAGCAGGGCGGTCAGCTCGGCCAGGCCCTCGTTGAGGAGCTCGGTGGGCTCGGCGCCGGCCAGCGCCCGCAGGACCTGATCGGAGACGTCCTGACCATCGGTGCCGGTGATGGTGGCGAGCCTGAGGGCCTGCGCCGCCTGCTGCGCGCTGATGCCGACGCTCTGGGTGAGCTCGGCGGCCACCTTCTCGGGACCGATCTTGTCGAGCTTGTCGACCACGCGCAGGACCTCGATGAGCCGGTCCGTGTCGATGCCGATCGACTGGTAGAAGCCCTGGGCGACCTTGCGGTTGGAGACGTGGATGGTGACCGCGGGCACCGGCAGGGCGCTGAGCGCCTCGTGCATGATGAGGGGGACCTCGACGTCGTGGTGGAGCGGCAGGGCGCCGTCACCGACGATGTCGATATCGGCCTGGATGAACTCGCGGAAGCGTCCCTCCTGGGGCCGTTCCCCGCGCCAGACCTTCTGGATCTGGTAGCGCTTGAACGGGAAGGTCAGCAGCCCGGCATTGTCGACGACGTAGCGGGCGAAGGGGACGGTCAGGTCGAAGTGGAGCCCCAGCTGCTTGCGCGGATCCGTCTCGGACTCGGCGTCGGCGGGATCGGCCTGCAGGCGGCTGAGCAGGTAGACCTCCTTGGAGGTCTCCCCCTTCTTCGTCAGCTCGCTCAGCGGCTCGACGGCGCGGGTCTGGATGCCGCTGAAGCCGTGGAGCTCGAAGGTGCGGCGCAGGATGTCGACGAAGTGCTGCTCGACGATGTGGCCCGCGGGGAGCCACTCGGGGAAGCCGGACAGTGAGGAGAGAGCTTGTCGTACCTGTGCCATGGTCCGCATTGTGTCATGACGAGCAGTGAGCCTGCGCGTCGCCGTCGGGCCCTGCCGCCATCAGGCCTTGAGGTCTCCCCCACGGATCTTGGCCTCGGCGAGGTAGGGGTTGCCGTGGTGCTCGTGCTCCATGGTGGTCACTGCGCCGTGCCCGGGCAGCAGGATGGTGGCCGGGTCGACGGCGTTGGCCAGGAAGCGCAGGGTGGCGAGCATCTGCACCTGGTCCCCGCCGGGCAGATCGGTGCGTCCCACGGAGCCCTTGAAGATGACGTCGCCGTCGAGGGCCATGAGGTAGGTGTGCTCCTCGTCGGCGGCGGAGGGGTCGTCATCGATGACCTCGGCCTCGTAGAGCAGGGCGTTGTCGGCCAGGCGGGCCTCGAAGAAGAACAGCGTGGAGCCCTCCGAGTGGCCCGGAGCGGGGACCGCGCGCAGCGCGATGCCGGGGACCAGCTCGATGGCCTGGGAGAAGCCGTCTCCCGGGAAGAGACGGATGTCGGCGGGCTGCTTCCACTCGCTGCCGGCCATGTCGGTGAAGCTCATGCCGTTGGCGCTGATACCGGTGGTGATGTCGGGCTCCTCGAGCCGGTAGCGGTCGCGCTCGGGGATGTAGACCGGCACGTCGACGGCGTCGTCACTGGTGAGCAGGCCCTCGGCGTGGGCGGCCTCGATGAGCGCCTGGCTGTCCCACACGTGGTCGGCGTGACCGTGGGTGAGCAGGATGGCGCTCAGGGTGAGCCGATGGGAGCGAAGCAGGGCCAGCGCGCCGCGGGCGGCACCGGCTCCGGGGTCGACGACGAGGGCGGGTTCGCCCGGGCCTGCGGCCAGGACGTAGCAGTTGGCGGCGAACACGGGTGCGATGGTGCGCTCCAAGATCATGCCCCCACCCTACTTGGGCCGTCTGGGATCAGTGTCGATACGGGTAAAAGAGCTGCTCAGGTCCACAGGACCCGGCTGGCTCACCGAAGGTGAAGCCGCCGCCCCCACCAGTGCTCAATGAGCCAGCGGTCGTGGCTGGCGACGATGAGCGTGCCCGTCCATGTCCTCAGAGCGGCCTCGAGCATCTCGAGGGCGTCCAGGTCCAGGTAGTTCGTGGGCTCGTCGACGACAAGCACCTCAGGCCCAGCAGCAGCGGCCAGGGCCAGCTGAACGCGGCGCTGGTTGCCGTCGGAGAGCTCGCTGATGGGACGGTTCCACAGGCGCGGGTGCAGAGCCCCCCGGCCGCGGTCCCCGATCCCCTCGGTCCACACGTTCTCATCCACCCCAGGGTCGCCGAGTTTCGGCAGGTGCTGGGGTATCCGGAGCACCGAACCGGATACCGTGAGGCTGCCGACGGAGTCCTCCGTGGGTGCTGACCGCCTACCCATCCAGGTCAGAAGCGTGGACTTGCCGCTCCCATTGGCGCCGGTGACCAGCAGGTGCTCGCCTGCCATGACGTCGACCGTGACCGGTGCAAGGCGCCCGGGTACGGCAGCTGACCGGGCCGAGACCGCCATCCCTGTTCGCGGCGCCGGTTCAGTCAGACGCAGCTGCAGGTCGTAGGAGCGGGGCCTGCGCACCTCGGTACTGGCGAGCGCCTCCAGCCGGCGGTCGTCCTGCGTCTGGCGCCGGGTGGAGACGCGCTGGGCGCGGTCGGCGTAGAACTTCCGGGCTATGCGGGCCTCGGTCCGGGGCGCTGCCCCGCTGTGCCCAACGATCTCGGAGTCGCGACGGTGACGCGCGAGCTTGCGCCGCTGCTCCTGCTGACGCTGGTGAAGACTGCGGTGGGACGACCTGGCGTGCGCCTTCTCCACGAGGTAGTCGCTGTATCGCCCCGCGCACCGGTAGGCACCCATGGGGCCGCTGTCCCCGGAGGCGGTGGCGAGTGCCTGCCACGGCGCTGTGTCGAGGTCGACGACGGCGGTGGCCACCTCGTCAATGAAGGCACGATCGTGAGAGGAGAACAGGACCGGTCCGGGCCATGACACCATCATCTCGCTCAGGTAGCTACTGCTACCGGCATCCAGGTGGTTGGTGGGCTCGTCGAGCACCAGCGCCTGACCGGCTGAAAGAAGCAGAGCGGCGATCTCCAGCCTCCCCGTTGGCCCCGGCGACAGGGAGGAGACGAGGCGGCCTGTATCCACGCGTCCCCAGTCCCAGCCCGGCGAGCGCCTCAGCCCGTCGAGCCGGCAGGTTCCAGGCGTCGAGCGACTCGAGCCGGGTCAGTAACGAGTCGTACTCCTCGGCGAGGGAGCCGGTTTCAGCTCCGGCCTGGGCAATGGCCTCGCCCATGCGCTCGAAACGATCAAGCGCGTCCAGGGTCTCAGCGCAGACGGCGTCGAGGTAGCCCTCGATCGACGTGGCGGTCGACTCCTCCGAGTCGGCCGCCGGCGGGCCATGCTGCTCGGGAACGCTGACAGTCCCGTGGTCAGGCGACAGCTCACCGGTGGCCAGGCGCAGGAGCGTGGACTTCCCCGATCCGTTGGGGCCGACGACGCAGACGCGTTCGTCGTCGGAGACCGTGAGGTTGATGCTCTCCAGCAAGGGGGCGGAGGTGTAGGAGAAGCTGACATGGGAGAAACTGATCGCAGGCATGACTCGTCCTTGGCATGAGGCGGTGGGGGCACAGGGGCGAGTCACGCGAGCATGGTCACATGCTAACAGCGCCAGCCGTCGACGAGGCTGGGGTAACCGACACCGGCCCGCTAGTGAGGGGCATCGGCGCTCAACGAATCAACTGAAATCAGTGGGGCGAAGGATGGTGAATGGAGCCGGCAGGGAACGTAGACTTTCGGCACTGCCGTCCTCCGACGGCACGTCATCACCACCCGGCTTGAGAGCCGGGCGCGAACGGAACGGAGCGGTCACGCCGCTCCCTCCCCGTCAACCCATGAAGGAGCATCCCGTGACTGAGCGGATCCAGCCCGACAACCGGTCTGACAACCAGCCCGAGGCTGAGCAGACCATCCAGCCGACCGACCTGAACGAGTCGGCAGCGCCCAGCCCCGACGGAGCAGGCGCCCAGACGCCGACGCCTCCCCGTCGACCCGACGGTCGAGGCCGTTGCGTCAACGGCAGACGTCAGCACGCCCGCAGACACGCCGACGTCCGAGTCCTCAACGAGCCTCCGGAGCCCTGGCCCACCGAGGCAGCCCACGGCGGCGTCCTCTGACGAGCCGGCGTCTCCGGCTCTCGAGGATCCCTGCGCCGACCGAGCAGCCTGCCGAGGAGGTTCAGGCCCGAGCCGCAGAGGCCACCCCGGAGGACGCCACGCCGACTCCTGCCGAGGTTCCCGCCCCGGCTGCGGCTCCCTGCGGCGCCCGCCGAGCCGGCCGTCGACCCGCAGGAGGCCATGGACGCCGCCAAGTGGGGGCGCGTGGACGGTGAGGGCCGGGTCTACGTCCAGGACGGTGGCGCCGAGCGCGAGGTCGGCCAGTTCCCCGATGCTCCCGATCGCCGAGGCCATGGCCTTCTACGTGCGCCGCTACCTGGACCTCAAGGCGACCATCGACCTGTTCGCCACCCGCCTGCCCCAGCTCAGCGTCCGCGAGATCGACTCGACCCTGTCCTCGATCTCCGAGTCCCTCACCGAGCCGGCCGCCGTCGGCGACCTGGAGGGACTGCGGGCCCGCTTCGCCGCGCTCAAGACGGTGGCCGCCGAGCGACGCGAGGCCGTATCCGCTGAGCGTGCGGCCGCCAAGGAGCAGGCCCTCAAGGAGCGCACGGCGATCGTCGAGCGCGCTGAGGCCATCGCCGAGCAGGACCCGGCCCGCACGCAGTGGAAGAACTCCGGCGCCGAGCTGCGTGAGCTGCTCGAGTCCTGGAAGGCCGCGCAGCGGCGCGGGCCGCGCCTGGACCGTCCCACCGAGGACGGGCTGTGGAAGCGCTTCTCCCACGCGCGCACCACCTTCGACCGTCACCGCCGCCAGTTCTTCAGCGAGCTGGACGCCAAGCAGGCGCAGGTGCGGGCCGCCAAGGAAGCGCTCATCAAGCGCGCCGAGGAGATGCAGACCTCCACCGACTGGGCCGGCACCTCCGCGAAGTACCGTGACCTGCTGGCCGAGTGGAAGAAGGCCGGACGCGCCTCCCGCAAGGAGGACGACGCCCTGTGGGCCCGCTTCCGGGCCGCCCAGCAGGTCTTCTACGACGCCCGCCGCGCCAAGGACGAGGCCGTCGACGCCGAGTTCGCCGAGAACCTCAAGGTCAAGGAGGCGCTGGTGGCCAAGGCCGAGGCGCTCCTGCCCATCAAGGACATCAAGGCCGCCAAGAAGGCCCTGCGCCCCATTCAGGACGCCTGGGAGGAGGCCGGGCGGGTCCCCCGCGGCGCCGTGCGTCGCATCGAGGGCCGCATGCGCGCCGTCGAGGACGCGATCCGTGAGGCCGAGAACGCCGAGTGGCGCCGCACCGACCCGGAGACCAAGGCCCGCGCCGAGGGCCTGGCCGGTCAGCTCCAGGACGCGATCGCCGGTCTGGAGAAGGACCTGGCAGCCGCCCAGGCCGCCGGTGACGCCAAGAAGATCGCCGAGGCCGAGGCCGCGCTGACGGCTCGCCGGGCCTGGCTCGAGCAGGTGCTGCGCTCGGCCAAGGCCTGAGCCGAGCATCCGTCTCACGGCGCTCTGCGACTGTGAGAGCCCTTGAGGCGGGGTCGACACCAACCCACGGTGTCGGCCCCCTCGTCTCTCGTCCTGGTGCGTCTGGTCCCGAGGGGATCTGCTACTCCCAGGTGGCGGTCGCGGGTTCCACGCCCTCGGATCTGGCGCCGGCGTCGATGACGTCCTTGAGCCAGGCTGCCAAGCCCGGCGCGCGCTTGTCGTAGTAGCGGGCGTAGCGCTCATCGGCCACGTAACTGCGGGCGATGATGACCTGCTTTGGAGGTGGAGACCTCGAACCACCGGTTGAGAGTCCTTGCGGTGCCACCGCGCCAGGGCGTTGGCCTCGGGGCTGCCCGGTTCGACGCCGCTGCGCATCGCCTCGGCCAGCGCGGTCTCCAGAGCGACGGTCTCCTCGTGCGCCTGCTCCCAGTCGGCGCGAGACATCCGAGCCTTGCGCCGGGTCGGACTCGGCCCACTCCGTCCGTATCGCCCCACTGGGCGCTGGGCCTCCCTCGACATAGACGGGGTCCCAGTCGGTCCCCCAGATCTCCGCCATCTCAGCCACGGGAGATCCTCGCTCCCCAGCTGCTGTATGTCCATCACCATGTCGATGGAGCTGAGCATCTGCTGCAGGTGGGAGATCTGTCCCTGCACCAGCTCGCGCTGACGGCGCAGGTGCGTCAGTGCGTCGGCGCCCGGCTCGTCAGGACCTGCCTTTGATGTCAGCCAGACTCATGCCGGTCTGCCGGTAGACGAGAACCTGCTGGATGCGCATGATGTCCGCCTCGCTGTAGAGCCGGTAGCCGGCGGCACTGCGCTGGGAGGGATGCACCAGGCCGGACTCGTCCCAGTGGTGCAGCGCCCTGACGCTGACACCCAGGAGCGTTGAGACCTCGCCGACTGTCATCGTGGTCTCCGAGAAGTCCATCGCAGAACTCGTCGTGCGTGCCGAATCGTCTACCCCTCTAACCGTGTGCGTCATACACCTACCTCATCCCCTTGACCTGAGTTCAACCCCAATTCTTACGCATCACATCCTGATAAAACCTAAGGCGACGACAGACTGACTGAAATATGCAAGAAATCACACGCAGCCTTCTGTGGATATCTAACAAGTCACACATTCTCCAACAAGAAGCCGGGTCCAACAGAAGAGCACTAAGATGTCTGTTATGCATTACTGGAATTATGTCCTCATCTTCATTGTCGTCATTATCGGCCCCGCCGTAAGGGCATACTTAGGAGGTAAAAATTCTGAAAAATATACCACCACACCTGAAGGGGCCGTCAGGGTGAGAGCGCCACGATTTCAGCTCGTGGCCGGCATTATACTCCCATTCATTGGAATTCCATTTATTATTGGCGGATTGTTCTTGATGCGTTACGCATTCATTTCCTGGAGCACCCCGGGAGACCCAAGTTCAGTGAGCCCCGACCAGCTCACCCCTCTCTCACTGATCGCCATAGCGGTCTTTGCCGCCGGGATCTTCTTTACGGCATACTCGTTTCTCATCATCATGTCCGTCCGAAATGAGTACGTTGAAACCGGTATTGATTACATAGAGAAACGTGAACGACTGGGCAAGATCACAAGAATCCTGTTCCATGAGATCAGCTCATACTCCTACTCCCCGAGATCAGAAGGAGGGAAGCTAACAATCAGCACATCAGACGGGCGCAGGATTTCTTTCCAGACGGACTACTATCGTGGCAACTACGTCGTATCCGTGATCGCATTTCGCATGACCAACGGCCACTGGCCGAATCCAACCGATCCCACCACTCACTCCAGACTAGTTCAAGCAGCCTCTAACGGAACAGCAAAACGGTACCTTAGTGGCTTCAGGAAGGCCAGCAATCTGAGCGCCTCACACGTACACCGACTCCAGAACATCTGACCCGTTATCCACAGGCTCTACTCGCACTCTGGCACAGCTCTCAAAAAAGGTCAACGATAGGAACATGACTCGCTGTGTTCCGGTGCCAGGCCATGCCGCCGTGGCACACCTGTCCGCCCGCCCCCTCACCCCAGTCCTGGGCATGCTCCCTACTCAGGACATGCAGCTGCTGAGGTGCGCTGAGCTCGACTCCCGTCTGCTGGTCAACGTCCTGGGCAACCTGCAGCCAGCAGATCTTCTGCAATCAGTGGAAGGACGACTGCAGGCCATCACCACTGCCCTACCCTGCCAGGGTGTGCTTTTGGCAGGCACGGCTCTGTGGGTGCATGTCGGCGGGGCGCCACCGAGCACGCTCGAGGTCTGCCTACCGGGAGGGCGCCGAAGTCGCGTGCCCTACCTGGTGACGAGACGAGGCAGGCTACCCCATTCCGACACCATCGTGATCAACGGTGTCACCTGCGCGACCATCGCGCGGGCCGCCGTCGACATCGCACGGCTGGGACCTCCTACGGCCGCTGTTCAGGCCATCATGACTGCCCGCGATCATGGCGTCACCCGAGTCCGCCTCCTGCTGACGCTCAACCACTGCCGAGGAGCGGCCAGCAGAGGCTGTCCGCGGGCGCAGCACATCATCGAGTCGGTCACATTCCACCAGTAAATAGCAACATAATTTCAAAAAAATAGGCCCACACACTTTTTAGCGAACCCATTCATGAAATCCTACAGAAGAGACTGGTGTTGTTGACATGGAGGACATTCCACTTCCTCTCGGTCTTGCCATGATACTTGGTATCATCATCAAGGTGGCGCTGGATCGCTTCGACCGCGTGGACGGCTCTGCCATGACGGAAGATGGCGTTGTACTATCAAAACCGCCAAAATATCAGCTGCTCAGCGGCGGAATAGTTATATTTATCGGTCTAGTCACCCTTTGGCTCGGCTGCAGACGATGGATCAACCCCTCATTTTCTGACGATGACGCAGGTGTCGCTACTATATGGCTCGTCATCGCCGCCCCACTCCTTACCCTAGGAACTGGCATAATCCTCCAAACAAATGTTAACTATATCGAGGTTGGGCCAGGATACATCGAGAAGCATTCCTTCCTTGATGGGACAACCCGAATCGAATTCGAAGACATCGCGTCGTACTTATACTCACCTAGATACTTATACTCATATAGTTATTCAAACAATCTATGGAGGGCCGACAGCCTTGTCATACTTTCTTCCGATCGGCGCAGGATCAAGTTTTCTCCCGAAGGCTTCAAAGGGGAGCATGTAACATCCGTCATCGCCTTTCGCCTTCTCGAGAACCGCTGGCCGTCCTTACTGGATGAATTCGACCGGCTTGCCGTCATGGAGGCGGCTGCCGATGGCTCTGGCAAGTCCTATTTACGAAGAGTCAGTGGTGCCAGGCTAGAGGCCACGTAACGATCCGTCGTCACGTGGCACCACTCGTCCTCAGTCCTTTTCATCGACGGCGCGTCGTGGACAGGCTTCTGCGCGCCTCGAAGACGCCGTCGATGCGTCGCAGCGCCGCCAGCGTATGGTCCAGGTGGCCGACCTCAGCCAGCTCGACGACGAACCGCCCGGTGACGACCCGGTCGCGGCTCGTGGCGATGCTGGCGCTCACGAGGTTGACGTGGCTGTCTGCGAGCGCTCGGGTGATGTCGGCGAGCAGGCCTCCACGGTCCAGGGCCTCGACCTCGACCTGGACCAGGTAGGCGGACTGGGCGTGATCCGCCCAGGAGACGGTGATGAGTCGCTCAGGCTCGCGCTGGAGCTGGTCTACGTTCTGACAGTCGGCCCGGTGCACCGAGACGCCCGAGCCCCTGGTAATGAAACCGACGATGGGATCGCCCGGCATGGGCGTGCAGCAGCGCGCCAGCTTCACGTAGACATCACCCTCATCCATACCGGCGACGACGACCCCGGCATCAGCCGTTCGTGGACGCCGGTGCGCCGTGGCCCGGGTGGGCAGGATCCCCCTCCGCGAGAGTCTCCTCGGCGCCGTCCTCCCCACCCATGGTGGTCACCAGGGTGTCGACGACGTGCTGGGCGGAAACATGTCCCTCGCCCACTGCGGCGTAAAGGCCGTCAATGTCAACCTTGTCGAGGGTCTTTGCCACGTTCATAAGGGTCTCGTGGCTCATGAGGCGCTGAAGGGGCAGGTTCTGCTTGCGCAGGGTGCGGGCAATGGCGCCCTTGCCCTCCTCGATGGCCTCCTCGCGGCGCTCCTTGGAGAACCAGGAACGGATCTTGTTGCGGGCACGGGTCGAGGCGACGAAGGTGAGCCAGTCACGCGAAGGACCGGCGTTGATGGCCTTGGAAGTGAAGACCTCCACCGTGTCACCGTTCTCCAGGCGCGTGTCCAGGGGCACCAGCCGGCTGTTGACACGTGCGCCCACGGTGCGGTGGCCGACCTCGGTGTGGACGGCGTAGGCGAAGTCCACCGGAGTGGCCCCGGCGGGCAGGGCCAGGACATCGCCCCTGGGAGTGAAGACGTAGACCTGATCCCCGGCCATCTCGTAGCGCAGAGCATCGAGGAACTCGGAGGGGTCCTGGGTCTCCTTCTGCCAGTCGACGAGCTGCCGCAGCCAGCCCATGTCGCCCTGGTCGGAGTCACCGGGTCTGCCCCCCAGGGCACTGGGACCGGAGGCGTTGGGATCCTCCTTGTATCGCCAGTGCGCGGCCACGCCGTACTCAGCCATGCGGTGCATCTCGTGGGTACGGATCTGGATCTCCACCGGCTTGCCCCCCGGCCCCACGACAGTCGTGTGCAGCGACTGGTAGAGGTTGAACTTGGGGACGGCGATGTAGTCCTTGAAGCGCCCGCTCATAGGGGTCCAGCGCGAGTGCAGGGAGCCGAGCACCGCGTAGCAGTCCTGGACGGTATCGACAATGACCCGCACCGCCACCAGGTCGTAGATGTCGTCGAAGTCCTTCCCCCGCACGATCATCTTCTGATAGATCGAGTAGTAGTGCTTGGGCCGCCCGGTCACAGCGCCCTTGATCTTGTTGACCCTCAGGTCCTCCTCGATCTGGAGGCGGACCTGACGCAGGTACTCCTCGCGAGCCGGGGCCCGCTCAGCCACCATGTGCTCGATCTCCTCGTACACGCCCGGGTAGAGGGCCTTGAAGGAACGGTCCTCCAGCTCCCACTTGATCGTGTTCATTCCCAGGCGGTGGGCCAGGGGCGCATAGATCTCCAGGGTCTCCTTGGCCTTGCGTGCGGCGTTCTCCGCGGAGACGTACTTCCAGGTGCGGGCGTTGTGAAGACGGTCGCCGAGCTTGATGACCAGGACTCGAATGTCCTTGGACATCGCGATGATCATCTTGCGCACCGTCTCGGCCTGGGCGGCCTCCCCGTACTGGAGCTTGTCGAGCTTGGTGACGCCGTCGACGAGCAGGCTGATCTCATCGCCGAAGTCGGCGCGCAGGCGCTCCAGGGTGTAGTCGGTGTCCTCCACGGTGTCGTGCAAGACGGCTGCCGCCAGGGTCTGGGCCGTCATCCCCAGCTCGGCGAGGATAGTCGCCACTGCCACCGGGTGGGTGATGTAGGGCTCCCCGGACTTGCGTCGCTGGCCGGAGTGAGCCTTCTCGGCCACCTCGTAGGCGCGCACGATGAGACTCGTGTCCGCCTTGGGGTGGTTGGCGCGCACCGCGCGCAGCAGCGGCTCAATGGCCGCTGGCGTGGAGTGTCCCCGGGAGCCGAACCACGCCAGACGGCTACGCACGCGCGAGCCGGGGACAACGCTGTCTCCTGACGTGTCCGGGGTGTTCTTCGTCTCCGTCATTGACGCATCATATAGCCGCCGGCACACCGAGGCGTGCCGGCGCTGCCGATGGCCCTGTGGTGTCGCGCCGCAGGTGGACGCGACACCACACAGGAATCAGCCGTGGCTGTGAGGCGGAGCGGATGAGCCGTTCGATTCTCATCTCAGAAGATGACGATCGAGTCGACCTCACGCCCCTGGAGCTGGCGGCGACCACCGAGATCGGCCAGCTCCAGAAGCATGCAGATGGCTTCCACCGAGGCACCGGCCTGCTCAATGAGGGAGATGGACGCGGCGGCCGTCCCACCGGTGGCCAGAACATCGTCGATGACCAGAACGCGCGCGCCCTGGGTGACGGTCTCGGGCCGCAGCTCCATACGGGCGGTGCCGTACTCCAGGGAGTAGTCCACGCCGATGACCGGACCGGGCAGCTTGCCGCCCTTGCGCACCGTGATCATTCCGACCCCCAGCCGAACCGCCAAGGGCGCTGCCAGGATGAAGCCGCGGGACTCGAGCCCCGCGATCGCATCGATCCGACCCCGATAGTGATCGGCCAGACCGTCGACGAGACCGGCGAAGGCCTGTCCGTCGGCAAGGAGCGGAGTGATGTCCCGGAAGAGGACCCCCGGCTCGGGAAAGTCGGGAATCTCACGCAGGTGGCTTATGACCAGCCTGGTCAGAGACTCGGGAACCGTCTCGGAACGGGCCACAGGAGCGGTCATCTGCGCTTCTTCTTCCTTTTGGGCTGAGCCGCCACGCCGAGGTGGTGGCCGGGAGTGACTGGTGAGGCGGCCGGAGCCGCGTCAATCTTAGCCAGTTCCTCGGCGTCGTCACCGGCCTCCTCCCGACGGTGCTGGCGCGCTGCGGCGACCTTGGCGGCCTGGTCCTTGATGCGCTTCTCACGTGAGCGCAGATCCACCAGGAGAGGTGTGGCCAGGAAGATCGAGGACAGGGTCCCGGCGATCATGCCGATGAACAGAGTCAGAGCGATATCGCGCAGCGTTCCTGCACCCAGGATGAAGGCGCCGACGAACAGGAGCGAGGCCACCGGAAGCACACCGACGACAGAGGTGTTGATCGATCGGATGAAAGTCTGGTTGACCGCCAGGTTCGCGAGCTCGGCGTAGGTGGATCGGCTCTGGGACTCAAAGCCCTCGGTGTTCTCACGGATCTTGTCGAAGACCACGACCGTGTCGTAGAGGGAGTACCCCAGGATCGTCAGCACACCGATGATCGTGGCCGGGGTGACCTCGAATCCGGACAGGGCGTAGATGCCCACGGTGACGACGATGTCGTGGCACAGGGCGAGCAGGGCCGCCACGGCCATCTTCCAGGTGCGGAAGTACGCCCAGATGAGCAGTCCGACGAAGATGAAGAACAGGACCAGTCCTCGAGCCGCCTTCTTCGTGACGTCGGAGGACCAGGTCGGCCCCACAGTCGTCGCTGAGACGTTGGAGGCGTTGGTCTTGTAGGCGGTGGCGAGCTCACCGGCCAGCGAGTCGAGGCGCTGCTTGCTCAGCTGGTTGGTCTGCACCCTCACCGACCCCGACCCCATGGTGGTTACCGAGGAGCTGGCAGCCAGGTCGCTCTTGGAGAGGACCTCGTTGGCGGGACGCTCCGAAGGAGAGGACAGCCCCGTGATCGTGATCTCCGAACCACCCTTGAAGTCGATGCCCGGGGTGAGTCCCACGGTCGCCAGGAGGGTGGCCGAGCCGAGGACGATGACGACGGCGATGAGGTACCAGATCCTCCGTTTGCCGACGAAGGCGATGGACGTCTTGGCCGAGTAGAGCTCGTTACCGAGCGTGGCAAGAGACTTCACTTCGTCTCACCGTCCTTTCCCTTGTCGGCCGCGGCACCGACCGCGTCGTCCTCCTGCTGCTGAGTCTCATCATCGTCGGCCTCGTCAGCGGCATCGTCGGGGCTCTCCGTGTTCCTGCGGGCCTCGGCCTTGCGGCGTGCCAGGGACCCGGCCACGCGGTCGGCGACGGCCTCGCGCCCCTTGCCGTAGGTCGAGGACGTTGCTCCGAGGTGCTCGGGGTCAAGGCCGGAGAGCCGGTGCCCTTCGCCGAAGAAGCGGAAGCGGATGATCCACTCCATCAACGGGTGGGTGAAGAAGATGATGATGGCCAGGTCCACGCACGTGGTCACCCCCAGGGTGAAGGCGAATCCCTGCACCCCGCCGACGGCGAGGAAGTACAGGACGATCGCGGCCACGAGGTTGACGGCGTCGGAGACGAGGATCGTGCGCCGGGCGTGCTTCCATCCCTCATCGACCGCAGTCTTCAGGGTCCGTCCCTGACGCACCTCGTCACGGACGCGCTCGAAGTAGATGATGAAGGAGTCGACTGTGATGCCGATGGAGATGATGAGTCCGGCCACCCCTGCCAGGGACAGGCGGTAGCCCATGGTCGCGCTCAGTGCCGCGATGACCAGGTAGGTGCCGGCAGCGGCCACCACCAGGGACGCTACGGCCACCACCGCCAGGCCGCGGTACTGCCAGGCCAGGTAGAGGATGATGAGAGCGAAACCGATGAGCCCGGCGATCAGGCCGTTGCGCAGCTGCTCGGTTCCCAGAGTGGCGGAGATCTGCTGCTCGGACTGGACCGTGAAGCTCAGCGGCAGCGAGCCGAAGGAGAGCTGGTTGGCCAGTGTGTTGGCCTGGTTCTGGTTGAAGTGGCCGGTGATCTGGACCCGGCCGTCGGTGATCGGTGAGTGGACGGTCTCGTTGAAACCGGAGGCCATGACGGTCAGGCCGTCCAGGACGATGGCGAACTGGGCCTTGTCCCCGAGGTGCTGGGCCTGCGGGTTCTGAGCACCCTGCGCGCCGGCGGCGCTCGCCTGGTCACGGTAGGTCAGCAGCCGCTTGGACAGCTCGGAGAACTTCTTGGTGCCGTCAGCGTTGAAGGTCAGAGAGACGACCCACTGGTTGGTGGTCTGGCCTCGGGAGTCGGCCTCCAGGCCCGAGTTGGCGCTCTTGAGCTCGGTTCCGCTGATCTCAGCCGGGCCGAGGATGTAGGCGCCGTGCTGCTGGGAACCGGCTTCCTTGGAGCAGGAGACGACGGCGGCCTTGGGGTCCTGCGTCTGCCCCGTGAGATTCTTCGGGTCGGTGCAGTCGGTCATGTAGCCGTCGTAGAGGAGCTTCTCGGTGATCCAGGAGTCCGATGAGTTCGTCTTGTCCTGGGCGGGGAGCGGATCGGAGGAGATGACGCCGTCCTGATTGACGTCCGCCAGCTGCTTGGCGATCTCCTCGGGGGTCCTGGGCTGTGCGGTGGGCTGGGCCGTGGGCTGTGCGGTGGGGGCCGGGGTCGGGGTTGCCTGCTCACCCTCGCCCGAGCCCTCCTCGGCGCCGGTCGAGTCCGCTGGCGGCTGAGTCGCCCTCACCGCCGGCGTTCGGGTCCGGCTGAGCCTGGGCCTGGGCGCTGGGCTGACTCGTCGGCGCCGAGGTCGGTGCGCCGGAGGGGTTCTGGCTGGCGATGTTCTTAGCAGCCTGCTGGGCGCTGCCCTCCAGGACGCGCAGGACCGGGCGGAAGTACATGACGGCGGAGGTCCGCACCAGCTCCAGGGTGGCCTGGCTGGGCTTCCCGGGCAGCGAGACCACGATGTTCTGACCGCCCTGGCGGGAGATCTGGGCCTCGGAGACACCGGAGGCGTCCACGCGTTGGCGGATCACCTCGATGGCCTGCTCAACATCGCTGTCACTGATCGCCGAGCCGTCGGAGGTCGTGGGCGTCAGAATGAGCTGGGTACCGCCCTCGAGATCGAGGGCGAGTCCGGGGGTGAGCGAGGCCTTGTGCCTCATGTTTCCCACCACGAGAGCGCCGAAACCGATGACGAGGACGAGGATGAACATCAGGAGGCGGCGCCCTGGGCGCTTTCGCTGCTTGCTGGACACGTGGTCCCTTCCTGGGGTGGAGTGTGCTCGAGCGCATGGCCCGAAGGCTGAGGTGAGTGTGGGGTTGGGATGCTTGGCGGGCACCACCGTGAGGCGCACCGATTCCGGTGGGCTCAGTGAGACCGGTCGCCAAGCGCAGGCGGGGCCTGTGGGGAGCCGCTGAGCGGTATCGCGCCGACGTCGTGGGGGCGGTCGGCTCGCGATCTCAGGACTGCGGCTCGGCCGTGTCCTGCTCGGATTCACGGATGTCTTCGTCGGCCTGCTCAACGTCGGTGCCGGACTCGTCGTGGGCGGAGGCGGAGCCGAAGGGCGGCTCCTCGACGGCAGCGATCGCCCGCTTGCTCCACAGGGTCTCGTCGCCCAGCGGCGTGGCCAGGGTGACCACGTCACCGTCGACCTCGACAACCGTGCCGTAGAAGCCGCCGATGGTGCGAACCCAGTTGCCGGGTACCAGGCCCTTCTCAGTACGGCGCTTCTGCTCCTCCTGCATCGCGCGCTGCCTGCGGCTGACGAACCACATCATCAGGAGCATCCCGATGAACATGATCCAGATGAAATACGACGACATGGAGGCCTCTCCGTTTCGACTAGGCAGTCTCGGCTGATGCGGACCTACGACTGTCACAGGCCGGCGGTGGCGAGTCTATGGCACCTGGGCCACAGCCTTCCCTACCGTCGGCGAGTGGTCGGGCACAACTGGGTACCAACCGGTCACAAAATGATCACATTACCCGGTTGTCGCTCAGGAGAACAATGATCCCTCGGCAGGAGGCTCAAGTCCCAGGTGGCTGTAGGCAGCCGGCGTGGCCGCCCGCCCCCGCGGGGTACGCACCACCAGCCCCTCGCGCACGAGGTAGGGCTCGGCCACGGTCTCCACCGTCTCGGGCTCCTCCCCCACACTGACCGCCAGCGTCGTCAGCCCTACCGGGCCACCGCCGAACCGGGTGCACAGGGCCTCGAGTACCTGGCGGTCCAGACGGTCCAGGCCCAGGGCGTCGACTTCGAAGACGTCCAGGGCGCCGCGGGCCGCCGTGATGTCGAGTCGGCCGGGTCTCCCGTGAACCTCCGCCCAGTCCTGGACGCGACGCAGCAGCCGGTTGGCGATACGGGGCGTGCCCCGGGAGCGTGAGGCCAGCTCCTTGGCGGCGTCCGCCTCCAGGCTCACGCCCAGCAGCCCCGCACTTCGCGTGAGGATCCGGGTGAGCTCGCCCGGTCCGTAGTAGTCGAGGTGCCCGGTGAAGCCGAAACGGTCCCGCAGCGGCGCGGGCAGCAGCCCCGCCCTCGTGGTGGCTCCGACGACGGTGAAGGGGGGTAGGGACAGTGGGATGGAGGTGGCGCCGGGTCCTTTCCCCACGACGATGTCGACACGGAAGTCCTCCATCGCCAGGTAGAGCATCTCCTCAGCGGTCCGTGCCAGGCGGTGGATCTCATCGATGAACAGTACGTCGCCCTCCTCCAGGGAGGACAAGATGGCCGCGAGGTCTCCGGCGTGCTGGATGGCCGGCCCCGAGGTCAGGCGCAGGGAGCCGTCCACCTCGGCGGCGATGATCATGGCCAGCGTGGTCTTGCCCAGCCCGGGCGGCCCCGACAGCAGAACGTGGTCGGCCGTCACCCCGCGGGCCAGGGCGGAGCGCAGCACCACCGACAGCTGGCCGCGCACCACCTCCTGCCCGGTGAAGTCCTCCAGGCGCTTGGGTCGTAGGGCCGCCTCGGCGGCGCGCTCGGTGGCATCGGCACCGCCACCGACCAGGCGCTGCCGGTCGAGATCCTCCGGCTCAGCCACGCTGCCCGCCTCCCAACCACCTCAGGGAGGCCCGCAGCAGAGCCGCCGTGTCCGGATCCTGGTCGGCCTCGGCGGCATCAGCCGTCACGGAGCTGACGGCCTGGCACGCGCTGGCCTCGTTCCAGCCAGAGCTGCACCAGGGCGGCGACCACGTCCGCGTGGGGCTCAGGACCGCTGTCGGCCGCCCCCTCTTGTCCCTCCAGCAGTGCCCGAAGCCGCACGGGCGGCACCGAGATCATCTCCGGCGACGGGGCCGAGCTTGTCGGCCACGTCCAGGATGACGCGCTGAGCACCCTTGGGGCCGAGGCCGGGAACCCGTGTGAGGGCGGCGACGTCCTGGGAGGCGATGGCCCGCCTGAGCGCGTTGGGGGTGTGGACGGCCAGCATCGCCAGCGCCAGCTTGGCTCCGACGCCCTTGGCGCTCATCAGGGTGCGGAAGCTGTCCCTCTCATCGGTGTCGGCGAAGCCGAACAGCGTCAGCGAGTCCTCACGGACAACCATCTCGGTATGAACGAGGGTCTCCTCACCGACCCTGAGGCCGGACAGCGTGGTGGGCGTGGCCTGGATGCTCATGCCGACGCCGCCGGTTTCAATGACGGCACCGGTCAGGCCGACACTGAGGACAGTGCCGCGCAGGGAGGCGATCATGGGCAGCTTCTCCTGGATGTTCTCCAGCGGGTCGAGCGACGCCAGGCCGACTCGGCGGACAATGGCGGGCTCGAACAGACGTTCGGATCCCTAGCAGCCCGGGTCAGGCGGCGTCCCTCAGCGCCGCACCCGCCGCGGATCGACGGCACCGGTTCGCCGAGCCGCAGCCTGGGCGGCGGCCCACTGACGCTGAGCCGGCGTGCGGGCTGAGACACGCACCGCTCCCCGGCGGAGACCATCTCGGTGGCGTCGTCCGTCCCCGTTCCGCCTCCGCGCCAGCCGTGGCAGATCGCCTGAGCCAGTGCGTCAGCGGCGTCCGCGGGCCGGGGCGGAGCATCGAGGCCGAGGATGCGGGTGACCATGGTCTGGACCTGGGCCTTGTCGGCGATGCCCGACCCGGTGACGGCGGCCTTGGCCTCACTGGGCGTGTGCTGGGCGACTTCCAGGCCTGCGCGCGCCGCAGTGGTCATCGCGGTGCCCATGACCTGGGCGACTCCGATGACGGAGCGCAGGTTGTCCTGCGCGAAGACCCGCTCAATGGACACCACCGTGGGGCCCAGGCGGGCGATCCAGTCCTCAATGGCCTCCGTGATGGTCAGCAGCCTCAGCTCGGGGCTCTGAGAAGGCGGAGTCCGAACCACGCCGACCTCCACCAGACGGACCTGACGTCGAGGATCGACGTCCACGCATCCCAGGCCGCAGCGGGTCAGTCCGGGATCGATTCCCAGGACCCGCTGCTCGGTGACGACGGCGCGAGCCGAACGCGGCCGGGAGCCGACGACGTCCAGGGCCTCAGTCCTCGTCGCCTGCGAACTCGGCGGTCACCTCTGGGCTGAGGTCCACTGAGGTGTAGACGTTCTGGACGTCGTCGGAGTCCTCCAGGGCGTCGATGAGGCGGAAGACCTTGCGTGCGCCCTCGACGTCGACCTCCACCTTGGTTCCGGCGACGAACTGGACCTCGGCGGAGTCGTAGTCCATCCCCGCTTCCGTCAGAGCGGTACGCACGGCGACGATGTCACCGGGCTCGGAGTAGATCTCGAAGGACTCGCCCATGTCCTCAACCTCCTCGGCGCCGGCGTCCAGGACGGCCATGAGGATGGAGTCCTCGTCCACGCCGTCGGCCTTGGCGACCTCGACGACGCCCTTGCGGGTGAAGTTGTAGGCCACCGAGCCCGGGTCGGCGAGGTTCCCGCCGTTACGGGAGAAGGCCACGCGCACGTCGGAGGCGGCTCGGTTGCGGTTGTCGGTGAGGCACTCGACGAGGAAGGCGACCCCACCGGGGCCGTAGCCCTCGTACATGATGGTCTGCCAGTCGGCGCCACCGGCCTCCTCGCCGCTGCCGCGCTTGACGGCCCGGGTGATGTTGTCCGCCGGCACGGAGTTCTTCTTGGCCTTCTGGATGGCGTCGAACAGGGTGGGGTTGCCGGTGGGGTCACCGCCGCCGGTACGGGCGGCGACCTCGATGTTCTTGATGAGGCGGGCGAAGAGCTTGCCGCGCTTGGCGTCGATGGCGGCCTTCTTGTGCTTGGTGGTGGCCCACTTGGGTGACCCGACATAAGTGCTCCTTGAAGTCGATGATGAGGGCGCGGCCGACCGTGCTCAGGCTCGGCGCGTCACCATGGAGACGAAGACGTCGTGGACCCGGTGGTCGCCTCCGACCTCCGGGTGGAAGGACGTGGCGAGCAGGGAGCCCTGACGAACCGCGACGATCCTACCGCCGTCGGCCCCGCCGACCCCAGCCGCACGTCCTGCGCGGGTCGTGGCGAGAATCTCGACGCCGGGGCCCACCTCCTACCCAGGGGCCCGGATGAAGACGGCGCGCAGCGGCCGGTCCCGCCCCGCGTCCAGCGCTGGAGCGGTGAGGTCCTCCTCGTAGGAGTCCACCTGACGGCCGAAGGCGTTACGGCGCACGGTCATGTCGATGCCGCCCAGGAACTCCTGGTCCTCCTGCGCCCCCTCGACGCGGTCGGCCAGCATGATCATCCCGGCGCACGACCCGTAGGCGGGCATGCCGGCCATGATGAGCTCACGCAGGGGTACGAGCATGTCGAAGGCAATGAGCAGCGTGCTCATGGTCGTCGACTCCCGCCGGGGATCACCAGGCCGTCGATCCTGTCTCCCGGGCTCTGCCCCAGATCGGTGGCACGGCGTACGACGACGGGACGCGCTCCCGCTGCCTCGAGGGCCAAGGAGTGCTCACGCACATCGCCTTGAAGGGCCAGGACCCCGATCGTGGGACGGGAGTCGGTCGGCACGAGTGCGGGGAAGAGCGCCCGAGGGTGGCGGGCATCCATCGTGTGGGTCGGGCGGCGGGAGGGATTCGGGTTAGTCATCTGTCTCCTCAGCAGTGGGGTCGCAGTGGCGGGCCGGGTTGCTCGCGAGCTCGGCCAGGACCTCGCAGTCCACCGGATCCGTGAGATCGAAGCGCTGGCCGCTCCAGCCAGAGGCGAGCTCATCCACGATCGCGGGCAGGCGCTCCGGATAGATCTCCTGCCCCCGCTCCTGAGCGGTCTGCAGCTGCTCCACGTTCCACCACGAGATGGAGTCGACGACGTCTCGCTCCAGGGAGGTCCAGCCGTCCTTCCTGATCGGGAACCTGGTCGGCAGGGTGCAGGAGGAAGAGATCTCGTCCTGGCGGCACGTGACGGAGGCGAAGCGGAAGACCGCCTCCCGGTGGGCGATGGGACCTTCCAGGTCGTCGGGGGCCGACCTGGATGCCGGACTCCTCGACCAGCTCACGCACGGCCCCGGCACGGGGCTCCTCACCGCTGCGGAGCCCTCCTCCCGGGGTGAAGATCCAGGAGTGACTCGGGTCCGCCGCGTCGTGCCCCTCCAGCAGCAGTACCTCACCGTCCTGGGTCACGACCAGAACCCGGGCAGCCGTCCTGAAGGGCAGACCGTCGTGACCCAGGCTCCACTCGGTGCCGTCGAGGTGCCGGTCCCAGTCCTCGGGGACCAGCACCGGGTGACGTCCGTCGACCAGGCGGCCTGTGGAGCCGCCGCCCGTGTCATCGGCGGGGCGACCGGCGCCCTGCGAGGAGCCGGTCACCAACCGCGTTCTGCCAGGCGGTGGGGCTCGGGGATCTCGTCGACGTTGATCCCGACCATCGCCTCGCCCAGTCCGCGTGAGACCTCGGCGATGACGTCGGGGTCGTCGAACTGGGCGGTGGCGCGCACGATGGCAGCCGCACGCTTGGCGGGGTCGCCGGACTTGAAGATGCCCGAGCCCACGAACACGCCCTCAGCCCCCATCTGCATCATCATGGCGGCGTCGGCCGGGGTGGCGATACCGCCGGCGGTGAACAGCACGACCGGCAGGTGCCCGGTGCGGGCGACCTCGGCGACGAGCTCGTAGGGGGCGGCGAGCTCCTTGGCGGCCACGTAGAGCTCGTCCTCAGGCAGCGAGGTCAGGCGGCGGATCTCGTCACGGATCGTGCGCATGTGGGTCACTGCGTTGGAGACGTCCCCGGTGCCGGCCTCACCCTTGGAGCGGATCAGGGCCGCGCCCTCGGTGATGCGCCGCAGCGCCTCACCCAGGTTGGTGGCTCCGCAGACGAAAGGAACGGTGAAGGACTGCTTGTCGATGTGGTGGGTGTAGTCGGCAGGGGTGAGGACCTCGGACTCATCGATGTAGTCCACGCCGAGGCTCTGGAGCACCTGGGCCTCCACGAAGTGGCCGATGCGGGCCTTGGCCATGACCGGGATGGAGACGGCCTCGATGATGCCGGCGATGAGGTCGGGGTCGCTCATGCGGGCAACGCCGCCCTGGGCTCGAATGTCGGCGGGGACTCGCTCGAGGGCCATGACGGCGACGGCTCCCGCGTCCTGGGCGATGCGGGCCTGCTCGGGCGTGACGACGTCCATGATGACACCGCCCTTGAGCATGTCCGCCATGCCGCGCTTAACGGTGAGGGTTCCGGTGCTGGGGGTGGTCTGCTCTGTGCTCAATCGTGGTCCTCTGGCCGTGAGCCGTGGCCTCCGCACAGGTGCGGCGGCGACGGCTCCGTCGAAAAGATGCTGATACCACGCATGCTAGCCCGTGCTTCCCGAACGGCCCCGCGTGCTCACGCTGTGAGACCCGAGCCGTCACAAGACATCCGTTGGCTCCTGCGGTCTTCTTCTACCCGGTTCCGAGAAAAGGCTCGGCGCGCCGAGCTGATCCGGTCGAGCAGCTCGCTCTCCTTGACGGAGAGCCCGCCCTGAACATGGCTGTCCACGGCCTGCTGTCGCAGCTGGGCGAGCTCCGCAGCGCCCTTCTGGAACGTGTTCATGGCCACAGAGGCCTGCGGCCCCCTGGCGGCGGCCCATTGTCTGCCCGACCGGCGTCCCGCACCGGTGGTGAGCATCTGGACCTCGGCCGGGGAGAACCAGCCGGCGCGGGCATAGTCCTCTATCCCACGGCGCATCGACCGGCGCTCGCTCCAACGCAGCCACGAGACCAGTCCGGCACAAAGAGCGTAGAACGGGAACTGAAGCAGCAGGTACACCCCGAAGTTCGTTGCGACGAACCCGTTCCAGGTCGCGTGAAGCAGAATCGCGCCGACCAGGCCCACAGGAGCCATCCACGCCCATGCGTACTGGGACCGTCGGCGAGAGGAGAGGCCAATGGCCACCCCGGTGCAGGCGGTGAACGTCAGGTGAGCGAATGGAGACAGCAGCCCTCGCATGACGAAGATGCGCCCCACATAGTCCCATCCCTGAACGAAGTAGAGAATATTCTCAACAAAGGCGAATCCGGCGGCAGTGAACGCCGCATAGACGACCCCATCAATCGTCCCATTGATCGTCCGTCGCCAGATGAGGAAGACGAACAGGACCCCCAGCCCCTTGGTCAGCTCCTCAACCAGAGGCGCTGAAATCACGCCAGCCGCACCCGGATCCCCCCATGGCCTCTGTGATGACTCGAGCCACCCAGCCATTGACCACCAAGGAGCAGAGGGTGGACACGCTCGTCCCCCACAGGAATGCCACCACGAGAGTGACCGTCGTGAACAGACCGGGAGGCCTGGGCTCCCAGCGAACGTACCAGAACACTCCCGCGAGCAGCATCGTGGCCACAAGCACCCCGCCTAACGGGATGAGAGCCAGCTGAAACGACGGGAGAACGACCGGCCCGAAGTCCCTACGCAGCCCGAAGAAGAAATACAGGGTGCACAGGGAGAAGAGAACGATCGCGGTCAGCATGACGAGTGCCCCGACCTTCGCCGGGATGCCGGATGGAATGAGAGAGGCCACCTGCTTGGGCTGTTGCCGCCCGCCCTCAGGAGCTGAGGAACGCGAACGATCCACGTCGTGGCTCTCACGATGAACTTGGTACCGCTGCCCGGCTCCGGGAAGGGAACCGGAGCTTGCTGAGGTCTGCGGCAGGGCGCTGGAGCGTCGGTATCCGGGGCGGGGGCCCAGGGACTGGGGGCATGCTCGTTGATTCACCTCGGTTGCGCCTCGTCATCGTGGTCCGGCTGTGTCTCGGGGGTGGTGTCGTCGTCGGCATCGAAGGTCTGGGGCATGGGGGCGTGCCCGGCCAGGCGACACATCCGGACGAGCAGCCGTGCCCTGAGCGCCTGGGCCTCGCTGACGTGGGTGTTGTGGAACCTGCGGGCCAGGACCAGGCGGGAGCAGGCCCGGTCCAGACGGTTGAGTGCCGGCACGCTCAGCGGGTCGGCGGACAGCTCGTGGCGCGCGGGCTCGCAGACCACCGTTCGCAGGACCCGGCTGAGATCGGACTCGATAAGGGCCCGACTGCGAGTGGTCGGCACGGTGAGCGCTGCGCCACCGGGAGCAGGAGGAGGATGGGGAGTGCTCCCAAGAGGCGCGGAGGTGTCCAGGCCGTCATCGACAATAGGCCCCTCGGCGTCCAGCGCCTCGCGAGCGGCCCTGCTGAGCAGCAGTCCGGAGGCCGGATCCAGGGCCGGGACGGTGGCCAGGTCCGCCGCGGCCTCGGCCCGGTGAACGAGCTGGGCCTCAAGCGTGGCCCGCGCTCCCAGTACCTGCCGGTGCAGCCGGTCCACCCGCACCGCCCTGGCGTAGAGAGCCCACCCGATGGCCATGGCCAGCCCGACCAGCAGCACGACGATGCTCCATATCGGCACCGTCATCGTGCCGGATCCCGTGGAGGAAAGAGCCGGCAGCGCCGTGGTTGCGCCGGTGGGGATATCGATGGCCTGTGTCATGGTCGGTTCCTCATCACTCCTGAGCTCAGCTGCTAGTCGTCCAGGGCGTCACGCAGTCGGCCCAGCATGGTTCGGGAGCCGGGGGCGGGATCCACCCGGGTGTGGGCGGTGGACAGGGCCATGTCGTAGACATCGAGGACCTCGTCGGTGACCGCGGACCAGTCGTAGCGCCCGACCACCTGGGAGGCTGCATGGGTGCGGGCCTGGGAGGCCGTCACGTCCTGCAGGGTGTTGATGATGACTCGGGCCAGGTCGTCGCCGTCCTCATTGTGGAACAGCGCCCCGTAGCGGCCTTCGCCGAGCACGTCGGAGAAGGCCTTGAGGTCGGAGGCGACGACCCGGGTACCTGCGGCCATGGCCTCCACCAGGACGATGCCGAACGACTCCCCTCCGGTCTGCGGGGCCACGTAGCAGCTGGCCGACGCCAGCATGGCGGCCTTGTCCTCGTCACTGATGCCTCCCAGGAAGACCACGGAGTCCCCGAAGCGAGCCAGCTCGTCACGGATCTCCTGGGCCTGCCCGCGGCCGGCAATGAGGAAGCGCGCCCCCGGCACCGACTCCAGCACCGCCGGGATGGCGTCAGCAAGGACTCGCAGTCCCTTGCGGGGCTCGTCAAGGCGTCCCAGGAAGGAGATGGTGGGAGCCTCATCCGTGCCCCGGAATCGGGGGTCGTCCTTGGGGGCGTCGGCGAAGGGTTTCACGTTGACGCCGTTGGGGATGACGACGGCGTCGCCACCGTGGTACTGAATGAGGGTACGGCGGGCCTCCTCCGAGACGGCGATGCGGGCCGAGAGCTTCTCCATGAGCGGCACCGTCGCCGGGCTCAGCAGCTCTCGGGCGAGCGAGCGATCCATGGCGGCGTGGAAGGTGCCCACGACCGGTCCGGTGGCGGCCTGGAGGGCCAGCATCCCGACGCTGGGAGTGATGGGCTCGTGAATGTGAAGGATGTCGAAGTCCCAGGCCTCCAGCCAGCGTCGGGCGCGCCTGGCCACGAGAGCACCGAAATTCAGCCGCGCCACCGAACCGTTGTAGGGAATGGCGATGGAGTCACCGGCGCTGGTGACCCAGTCCGGCAGGTCGGTGTCCTGGGAGGCCGGCGCGAGGACCTGAACCTCGTGTCCGCGGCGGAAGAGCTCACCGGCCAGGTCCATGACGTGGACCTGGACTCCTCCGTGAGCGTCGAAGGAGTAGGGGCAGACGATACCGATCCTCATGCGTCCTCCTCGTGGGCGACCTGCTGCTCGCGGGCGTGGCTGCGAGCCAGGCGATCCCGATCCAGGTCGGCGTCGAAGACGGGCTGGAGCATGTGCCAGTCCTCGGCGTGCTCAGCGATCAAGGGCTCCAGCTCAGCGACCCAGGCGCGAGTGTGCGCCACAACCTGCTCACGTCCCTCCAGCTGCTGCGGCTCCGGAACCCTGCGTGCGGTCAGCACGAGTCCCCAAGGCGATCCCGCCCGACGGCGTCGCTCGCCGGTCAGTGGCTCGTAGTGGATCGAGGCGGCGTACAGGGGGCGTCCCAGCCGTTGGGCGATCGCCGCGGGACCGGCGGCCACCCGTGCGGCGGCACCGCCCAGCTGCGCCGTGATGCCGGCTGAGGACAGGTCCCGATCGGCCAGGAGCGCGACGACGTAGTGCCCCTGGCTCGCTGTCTCCAGGAGGCGGTCGAAGACCTTCTCCCCGCGGGCCTGACCGATGATGCGCATGCCCAGGGACTGACGGAAGGAGACGAACTGCTCGAAGAGGTCCTCGGGCTCCAGGCGTTCGGCGACGGTCAGGACGGTGGCAAGCTCACGGCAGGCCCAGGCCCCGATGAGGTCCCAGTTGCCCATGTGCGGCAGAGCCATGACGACGCTGCCCGCGCGCACGTCCTCGTGCAACTGGGGGTCGACGTCGGCGCGCACGCGCGCGAGGATCTGTTCCGGCGTGATTCCGGGTAGGGCGAAGGCCTCGTAGAAGTAGCGCATGTAGGAGCGCATTCCTGCCCGTGCGGCCCGGCGCAGAGCACGTGGCGACGTCCCTGGAGGCAGGATGCGGGACAGGTTGCGCTCGAGCTGTCCCACCCCGGTGCTGCTGCGCCTCAGGCGGTGCCCGGCCCACAGCGCGTCGGCAACGGTGTGCGCCAGGCCGTAGCCCACCGGCGCGGGCAGGTGGCGGGTACCTCGCCAGGCCAGGCGGTAGGCGCCGGAGACGGCGGACAGGCGCAGCCTCATGCCAGATCACCCGCCTGCCGGGACTGCTGGTGGACGGTGCGCACGCGTTGGATCACGGTGATGAAGGAGGCGACCGCCACGTAGAGGAGCCCGATGGTGAGCACCCCACTGGGGGGCCCCGAGCCCCACGATGAAGGTGGCGCCGAGCGCTACGAGGAGCCGGTCGGTGCGCTCGGCGATCCCCACGGTGGCGGTGGCACCGATGGACTCGGCCCGCGCTCGGGCATAGGGGACTGTGGCCGCCGTGACGACGGCGGCAAGGGCAGCCACGACAGTCACAGTGCGCAGCACGCCGGCAGGCATGGACAGTGCCGCCCAGGCCGCCAGGGAGCCCAGGACGGCGCCGTCGGCGAGACGGTCCATGGTGGAGTCCAGGAAGGCTCCGAAGACCGAGCTCTTACCGGTGGCTCGGGCCAGAATGCCGTCGAAGGAGTCGGCCACCAGCACTACGAGCAGGACGAGGGGCCCGGCCACGAAGCGCCCCTGCGGCAGCAGGGTGACCGCTGCCGTCACGGACAGGGCCGTTCCAGTGACGGTGAGCATGTTGGGGGTCACCCCGAGCCGTCCGAGCGCGAGGGCGGGGCGGGTGAACAGGGCCTTGGTCAGGCCGCGGCCATGGTTGCCGAGCATGAGGTCCTTAGGTCTCGGGTGGAGCAGTCGGAGAGACGGGCCGTATGGAACGGGATGGGTTGAGACGGACAGGAATGCCCTCAGCCTGACGGAGCTCATCGAGGAGGGCCAGGGGCATCAGTCCCCAGACCGCCCAGTCGGAGCGGCCCAGGCAGCGGCGAGCATGTCCCGCTGCTCACCGAGCAGCTGGGGAACGGGCTTGGTGCGACCGATGATGGGCATGAAGTTCGCGTCCCCCTTCCAACGCGGCACGATGTGCTGGTGGAGGTGAGCGGCGATCCCTGCTCCGGCAACCTCTCCCTGGTTCATACCCAGGTTGAATCCGTGGGGTCGACTCACCGAGCGCACGACACCCATGGCCGTGGCGGTCAGCTCACCGATCTCCTGACGCTCGGCCACGGTGGCCTCGGTCCAGTCGGAGATGTGCCGATAGGGGCGTACCAGCAGGTGACCGGTGTTGTAAGGGTACAGGTTCATGATGACGTAGCTGGTCTCGCCCCGGTGGACGATGAGAGCCTCCTCGTCACGGCGGTCCGGCCCCGTGCAGAACGGGCACTGTGCGGGGGTGTCGTCCGAGGGCTTGTTCTGCCCCCCGATGTAGACCATGCGGTGCGGGGTCCACAGGCGCTGGAAGGCCTGCGGAGCGCCCTCGTGGTAGAAGGGCTCCTCCACCTCGACGTCGTCGCCGACTCCCGGGGCGTTGATCGTGTCTCCAGTCGCTTCCTCAGTCACTGTGCAGCTTCTCCCCCGCCGGGTCGTTGATACGGGCGTCAATGACGCTGACGATGTGGGTCACGGCCTCCTCGACGGGCACGCCGTTGGTCTGCTGACCGTCGCGGAACCGGAAGGAGACGGCACCGGCCTCGGCGTCCTCCCCTCCGGCGATGAGGGTGAAGGGGATCTTGTCCTTGGAGGCGTTGCGGATCTTCTTGCCGAAGCGGTCATCGGAGTGGTCCACCCTCGACGCGCACTCCCCTGAGCGCGCAGCCGGGCGGCGACGTCGTCGACGCTGAGGCGTCGAGGCCTCGGGCCACGGGGATGAGACGGACCTGCACCAGGGAGAGCCAGGTGGGAAGGCGCCCGCGTAGTGCTCGGTGAGGCACCCGATGAAGCGCTCCACGCTGCCCAGCTTTGGCCGAGTGGATCATGATGGGGCGCTGGTGGGTGCCGTCGGCAGCCCGTGTACTCAGGTCGAATCGCTCGGGCTGGTTGAAGTCATACTGGATGGTGGACATCTGCCAGGTCCGGCCGATGGCGTCCTTGACCTGCACCGAGACCTTGGGGCCGTAGAAGGCGGCGCCGCCCGGGTCGGGGACGACCTCAAGACCGGAGGCGTCGCAGGCGTTCTGGAGGGCCTGCGTGGCGGCGTCCCAGTCGGCGTCGGAGCCGATGAACTTGTCCTTCTTGGCGCCGTCCTCGTCGCGGGTGGACAGCTCGAGGTAGAAGTCGGTCAGTCCGAAGGCCTTGAGGATGGACAGGAAGAAGTCGATCTGGGCGCGGATCTCCTCACCGGCCTGCTCCGGGGTGCAGTAGGTGTGTGAGTCGTCCTGGGTGAAGCCGCGCATGCGGGTGAGCCCGTGGACGACGCCGGACTTCTCGTAACGGTAGTCGTGGCCCATCTCGAAGAAGCGCAGCGGCAGCTCGCAGTAGGAGCGTCCGCGGATCAGAGACGAGTTGTGCATCGGGCAGTTCATGGCCTTGAGGTGGTACTCCGACCTGCCTTGGTGATGTTGCCCTCGGCGTCGCGCTCCTCGTCGGCGAGCATGGGCGGGAACATGGTGTCGGCGTAGTAGGGCAGGTGGCCCGAGGTGTGGAAGAGCCCGCCCTTGGAGATCTCGGGGGTGTGGACGAAGTCGAAGCCGTAGTCCAGGTGGCGGTCGACGACGTACTGCTCGATCTGGTGGCGCAGCATGGCGCCCTTGGGGTGGAAGACCACCAGGCCGGGGCCGATCTCCTCGGGGAAGGAGTAGAGGTCGAGCTCGGCGCCGAGCCTGCGGTGGTCGCGCTTGGCGGCCTCGGCCAGGCGGGTCTGGTAGGCCTTGAGCTCGTCCTTGGTGGCCCATGCAGTGCCGTAGATCCGCTGGAGGAGTCGTGGACTGGTCGCCCTTCCAGTAGGCGGACGAGGACTTGGTCACGCGAAGCCCCTGCCCGATGAGGCGGGTCGAGGCAGGGTGGGGAGCCGCGGCACAGGTCGGTCCAGGCGACGCTGCCGTCGCGTCGGACGTTGTCGCGTACGGTCAGCCCCCGGCGCGACCTCGACCGAGGCGCCCTCGGCACCCGCGCCCTGGTGGTGATGAGCTCGAGCATGGGGCTGGTCGGCCAGCTCCTCACGCCCCTCGGCCTCAGTGATGTCGCGGCGCACGAAGCGCTGCCCCTCCTGACGATCCGCTTCATGCGCTTCTCGATCTCGCGCAGCATCTCGGGGGTGACGGCGTCGATGGCGCCGAAGTCGCTAGTAGCCGTCGGTGATGAAGGCCGATGCCAGGCTGACGCCGGGAGAACATCTCCTGGACCGCCTGCGCCATGACGTGGGTGGCGCTGTGACGCAGGATGTTGAGGCCGTCCTCGCTGGACGGGGTGATGGGCTCGACGACGGCGCCGGCCGGGACCGGCGCTCCAGGTCCCAGGGCTCGCCGTTGACGCGCATCGCGACGACGCTGTCCTTCTTGACGGCGTCCTGCAGGAGGAACGCCCCCGTGCTGCCCGCCTCAATGGTGCGGGGCGCGCCGTCGAGGGTGATCTCAATCATGGGCTGGTCTGACACGGGCTCGTCTCTGCTGCATCGGTGCGGGCGCTGTGCTGCGCACCTCGGTTCCCGGCCGCGAGTCTCACGTCGCGGTCGCGCAGGCCTCAGTCCTCCCGTGAGCTGGCGCCGCGCGCAGTGCGTCACGCAGGCCTGGCGGTGCGCATCCCGGGTAGATGGCTGCGGGAGACGGGACGTCCCAGGCTCCATCCACCTCAGTGACGTGCTGGGCGAGCGCTTCTTGTACTGGCTCACCGTAGAGCTGAGGGACGCGGGTGGAGCCGGCGCCCATGAGAGTCGAGACCGCGGTAGCCCTCTCTGAGCCAGGGTGCAGGCGGCCCACCAGTCCAGGGCCTCGGCCCCGCGGAAGGTGCGCGACCTCGTTGGAGGAGGCGCTGTAGTACGCCACGGCGTCCTTGCGCGAGGTGAGGATGAGGTCCCAGGCGTGGGGCACGCCGTCCCTTGCGCAGGACGAACAGGCAGGCGTTCTCCTCCCCAGGGCCGCCAGCACGTCCAGTAGACCTCGGCGTCATGGGGCTTGAAGCCATCGCGCTCGGCGGTTTCGCAGGACCTCGTAGACCTGTCGGACTCCTCGCGACTCAGGCCGGTCTCGTCACGTTGATGGTGCAGCCGGCCTCCCGGCCACGCGCTCGGCGCGCCTGACCGCACGGCCTGTCGCCGCATGACCGCCGCCATCTTTCTCCGGCGTCTTGGGCACCAGGTCGATGACGTAGGTGCGGTCGTAGGTGATGGTGGAGCAGCAGCTCATCGCAGGTCGGTGCAGTCGCGGTAGCGGGCGTGCATACGGATGAAGCGCACGGAGCGGTCGCGCTCCGACCACCGAGCGCAGCAGCCGGCGCAGGTGGGCCTCGCGCTCGGGCGACTGCTCTTGAGCCAGACCGGGCGTGCTTGGCCCACAGGAAGGTCTGACCTGCCCATCTCGTAGCGGTAAAGGGCGATGGCGGCCACGGGCTTGCCCCGTCCTCATAGGGGTAGCGGCCCCCACAGCGGGCGCCCATGGCCTCCTCGAAAGCGCTCCAGGCCTCGGTCTGCTCGACGGAAGGGGACTATTGCTCACGAGCCAGCGCATTCGCGCCGTCGACCCGCCGCAGGTCTCAGAGCGGTCGGGTGGAGTGCACCGGCTCGGGGTGCATGGGTCGAGAGACCTTGGAAGCTCAGCTTGTCAGCCTTGGCGGCCCTGACGCGCTTGTCGGTCGTGTCGACCTTGTGCCTCGTGCTGCTCGGACCCGCCGTCCTTCTGCGCCCTTCCTGCGTTCGAGTTGAGCCGTCTGGGCCTTCTCGGGGTCGGTGCGCGGTCTCGGCCGTGGCGTCGTCGCGGAATTAGTCGGCGTCGGGGATGGTGCTGTCGGGCATGTTCTCGTTCCAGGCATTTCAGCGGGACCTGTCGACTCGTTGCGGATGGTTGCGGGCGAGACTTGCGGTAGTGGTTGAGGCGCTGGAGCTCGATCGTCACGCGCCGGCGAAGCGAGTCGCTCGGCCGGGTCGCGCAGTCGATCGACCCCGTCCCAGGCTCCTTGGCTGCAGGCGCAGCGCCGCATCGGACACGTAGCGTGCGATGACGCCGTCGGGAACCAGGGAGTAGAGACCTGCCGGGTGACTTCGGTGCTCGTCACGCTGGTCCAGGACCAGGTCCTCGAGCATGACGGCCATGGGGTTGGCGCCTGCGGCGGGTCAGGTAGAAGGAGCTAGCGACCGATGCAGGGGTTGACCTCGAAGAAGACTCCCGCCCGTCGGGTACCGACGTGATGTCAGGTTGGCGAGGCCGCGGTAGCCGGCGTGACGCAGCAGGCGGTCGGTGGCGTCCACAGGTCGGGAAGGCCTCGGTGACCGCGGCGACCGGGTTTGCCGATCGCGGTGGGCGCGTGGTCCGCAGCAGGACGCGCGCCGAGCCGATGAGGCGCAGCTCGCCGGTGAGTCCATGTGCGGTCACCGAGCGCATGGCGGTGTCGTCACCGGGATGCACCCTGAACCAGGAAGAGTGGAGCGTGTGCAGCTGCTCCCTTCAGACTGCTCCACATGCCAGCCAGCCCAGCGGCGTCGTCGATGAACCGTGATCTTGCGCTTGCCGGGGAAGGAGATGCGGTCGTAGTCAGCGCGATGGCGGCTTTGGCCTGAGCAGGAACTCAGGCCGAGCTCAGGGCGCTGGCCGGCGGCTCGCAGTCGGGGTCGGCCAGGTCGACGACGACTCCCGGGGCGTGAGCACCCCCACCTCAGCGCACAGACGGGAGAAGGAGGCCTTGCTCGCTCACGGCGTCGAGGCACGTCGATGTCCGGGAAGCGGCAGCACGGTGGGCCCGAGCTCGCTGCGGTGAGCGGAGAGTCATGGCAGCTGCGGCATCGGTGTTGCATGAGCACGGCACTGCGGGTCTCTCGCCCTCGGCCAGCTGCCCGGAAACAGCGCGATGAAGTCCACGCTCCGGCGCGGCCTCCGGCGTGACCACGGTGATGTAGACCGACTCGGAGATCGCGACGATCAGTCCTGAGGTCACTGACCGTCGCGGCATGTGCCGGTGACCTCGTAGCTGCCGCGCCAGGGCGTAGGCGCCGATATCGCCGCCGGGGACCACGGGCAGCAGGTGCCTGAGCGTTGCGTCACGATCCATCCGTTTCGCCGCAGGACCAACTCCTCCCCAGATGTGGTAGAGGCACGGCGGGACGCAAGGTTCCCGACCAACCGCCGAACATCACGAGTCCGGACACGCCACCGACCGCGGCCTGACCGCTCACACGCGAATCCAGCAGGATTCCAGGCGATCGTCCTGACCGACGGGGAGAGCGCGGCCTGACTATAGTGACACATGCCACCCGCGCGCGAGCCACCGTCCCGATGGATCGACAAGAGCCCGGCGCTGCGCGCGCGGGCTCGGACTCGACTCGTCGGTTCTGGTGGGCGATACTGGGGATCGAACCGGTGACCCTTCCGTATGAGGCAGTGCGCGCGCTGCGCGAATCGCCCGAGCGGATGACGGGACACCGAACCCGCGACCCTCACTCTGGTGCAAGGTGATGCTCTACCAACTGAGCCACATCCGCGTGACACCCTTTGTGGCGTGAAAGAAAAGTTAGCAGAGGTGTCTCCCGCAAGCGAGCGCACCTGAGCCGCGTCCTTCATGAGGTGTCTCGACGCCGCGCGATCTCCTCACACGACTCACGAGGGAGTGCGGGAGGGCTCCGGCTAGATGACGCTCGGACGTGACGTATGCTCTCCACCTCCTGTCTTCGCACACACCCAGTCGTGGCAGGGTTGTCTGTAGACCACGCCGACGACACCGACGCCTCAGGCCGCACAGGAACCTCAGGAAACCCCTTACGCCCGATTCGGCTGGCCACCGGTCCACCCGGCGACCCACGACGGCTCGGGGACGAACTGCCCTCTACTCCCTGCTGCGGCGTCGATTTGTGCCTGTTCGACGACGAAGGCCATGAGAGCGGGTGGCGTTCATGATATCGACGGCGACGTCTGGCACGCCTACCTGCCCGGGATCCGCTGGCCAGGCATGGCTACCGGGTGGCGGGCCCCCACACCTGGCCTCCGGTCACTGCTGCGACCCTCCAAGCTGCTGACCCTTACGCCAAGGCGACTTCCGCGAGGTGACCCCGTCCCAGACGCTGTACCCTACCCTTCGACAACCCGGAGGCGCACGAGGAGGACCTCGGCGGGACACACCATGCCTGGTATATCAACCTACTTCGATCAGAATACGACCGCCCTTCGGGCCACGAGTACCACGAGACGATCATCTACGAGGCCCACGTCGGTGCAGACCCAGTTGCACCCGATGGTTCCTGAGAACCAGGCACCCACGCCGGTCTGGCTCAGCCCGCCGTCATCGACCATCTCAAGAACCTGGGTGTCACAGCCATCGAGCTCATGCCGGTTCACCAGCCGTCAACGACACCCACCTGCAGGAGAAGGCCCGTCGAACTACTGGGGCTACAACACGATCGGGATTCTTCGCTCCGCACAACACCTACGCCGCCTACGGCACCGAGGGCGAGCAGGTCCGGAGTTCAAGTCCATGGTCAAGGCCCACGAGGCCGGTATCGAGGTCATCCTGGACGGTCTACAAACCACACACGGCTGGAGGGAACCACCTGGGCCCTGCACCCTGTCCTTCCGCGGCATCGACAACAGCTCCTACTACCGCCCTCGTCGACGGCTCGGCCAGCCACTACTGACACCACCGGCACCGGTAACCCATCGCTCATGCGCCTGCTGGCGTCCTCCAGCGCCTCATTGGCGGACTCGCTGCGCTATCAATACTTGGAGACACGTCGACGGGTTCCGCTTCGTCTTCGGCTCGACCGGCCTGCCAGTTCCATGAGGTGGACAAGCTCAGCGCCTTCGACATCATCCACCAGGATCCGGTTTCTCAGGTCGCTCATCGCCGAGCCGTGGACGTGGGCGACGGTAGACAACGTGGGCGGCTTCCCCTGTGGAGCGAGTGAACGGCAAGTACTGGCGACACCGTGCGCACTTCTGGGAGCTCCTCGACGCGGGTGAGTTCGCCTCGCATCACCGGCTCCTCCGACCTCTGTACCAGCGCCGGACGCACCCTGGCCAGCATCAATCTTGTCATCGTTCATGACGGTTTACGTTGTACGACCGGTCTCCTTGCAACGAGAAGCACAACGAGGCCAACTCGAGGGCAACGCCGACGGCAACAACAACCGGTCCTGAAACTGCGGCGCCGAGGGCCCACCGATCCGACGATCAACGAGCTGCGTCAGCGCCAGACCCGCAACTCTGGCCACCGTCCTGTTCAGTCAGGGCGCTCGCGATCTGCCACGGCGACGAGCTGGGCGCACCTGCAGGGGGCAACAATAACGCCTACCGCCAGGACAACGAGATCTCCTGGGTCAACTGGGACCCAGAGCAGGACAACGACCCGCTGGAGTTCACCCGCACCATGATGTGGTTGGCAGCATGACCACCCGGTGCCGCGTTTCGTCGGCGCTTTCATCGGGGACGCCGGCCACGGCGGGGAGAGCGAGCTCGGCGGAGATCGAGTGGCTTTACCCGCCGGTGAGTCCATGACCGACCAGGACTGGACCACCTGGTACGCTCCGCCATGATGGTCTTCTCTCAACGGGGAGTAGGATCGTCGAGCGATGAGCGGGGCCAGAGGATCGTGACTCTTCCTCGTGCTCATCAACGCCTCCGGGACAGGACATCACCACCCCTCCCGGGCGAGGGCTACGCCCCACCTGGAAGGTCGCGTTGACACGGCTCCCGCGGTGGACGGGGACCTGACCCGGTTCGCCGCTGACGACACCGTCGGTCGAGGCCCGTTCATGCTGTTCCCTCATCGACGCCCTTGAGTCGACGCCACCACGGAGCGGCACCCGAGGTAGGACTCTCCGCGCCCTCCGGCGCGGGTCCAGACACATCATCCATCAGCAGCACCACCCGACGGCAGACCAGACTATTTTCAGGAAGTGACATGACCGACGCAGTGGACGCAGTGGATCAGGCCGGTTCGGCGGGATTCTGGCGGAGACACCCGCCACGCGCTCGTGGTCGGGCACGTGCCGGCTCCGGAGCACCGCACGCCGGTGACCACCTACCGTCTCTTCAGTGGCTCGGTGAGACCTGACCTTTCAGATGCCAAGTCTCTGGTCCTTACTCCGGGCT
>BNJU01000477.1_pt1:0-127500 | contig 131207 bp, 152 predicted proteins | sample 8539281 | NCBI WGS metagenome assembly BNJU01 (sample SAMD00202456, study PRJDB9452) | human saliva metagenome | isolation source: human saliva | place: Japan
GTTTAAACTTGCGGTAAACTGAGTGTGGACGTCCACAACGTTCACAGCGAGTGTATGCTTGAGTAGAGAACTTCGCTGGGCGTTTGTTCTTAGCAATCATAGATTTTTTTAGCCATTAGTTTTACCTCCTATATTATTTTTGCAAACGGCATACCAAGGCCAGTAAGCAATGCACGTGATTCTTCGTCTGTGTTCGCAGTAGTTACGATTACGATATCCAAACCACGAGTTTTATCAACATCATCAAAGTTGATTTCTGGGAAGATCAATTGTTCTTTTACACCAAGTGTGTAGTTTCCGCGTCCGTCAAATGATTTTTGTTGGAACACCATGGAAGTCACGAACACGTGGAAGTGAAACTGAAACCAATTTGTCCAAGAATTCGTACATACGTTCGCCACGAAGAGTTACTTTTCGCACCGATCGCTACACCTTCACGAAGACGGAAGCCGGCGATTGATTTTTTTAGCTTTTGTGATAAGTGGTTTTTGACCTGAGATCAATGCCAATTCTTCAGCGACTTTTCTCAAGGTTTTTTAGCGTTAGAAACAGCATCTCCAACACCCATGTTCAAAAACGATCTTATCAACTTTTTGGCACTGCCATAACTGATGAGTAGTTAAATTGTTCAGTCAAAGCTGGAACTACTTCATTAAGGTATTTTTCTTTTAAACGATTAGCCATTATACTTCTCCTTTCCTTCGTGATTAGTCAAGCACTTCGCCTGATTTTTTGTTATAACGAACTTTTTTGCCGTCTACGAATTTGTAGCCAACACGTCCAGCAACACCGTTCTTGTCTAAAACTTGAACGTTTGATACATGGATTGGAGCTTCTTTTTCGATGATAGCACCTTGAGGGTTTTCGTTATTTGGACGTTGGTGTTTTTTAACAAGGTTTACACCTTCAACAACAACTTTATTTACTTTTGGAAGAGCAGCAACGACTTTAGCTTCAACACCTTTGTCTTTACCAGCAATTACACGAACTTTGTCGCCAGTTTTTACAAACATTTTATTCTCCTTTTATTCTTACGCCCTGATGGGCACCCTGGCCAATGAGCCAGGGGACTGTGTTTGTGATTTTTAAAATTAAAGTACTTCTGGAGCAAGTGATACGATCTTCATGAAACCACCGTCACGCAATTCGCGAGCGACTGGGCCAAAGATACGAGTTCCGCGAGGAGTTTTGTCTTCACGGATGATCACTGCGGCATTTTCGTCGAATTTGATGTATGAACCATCTTTACGACGAGCACCTGATTTAGTACGAACGATAACAGCTTTTACAACGTCACCTTTTTTAACCGCACCACCAGGAGTAGCTTGTTTTACAGATGCCACAATAACATCACCGATGTTTGCAAATTTACGTCCTGAGCCACCAAGAACTTTGATAGTCAAGATTTCGCGAGCACCACTGTTGTCTGCGACTTTCAAACGAGTTTCTGTTTGAATCATTTCAGTTTTTCTCCTTTCAGGTTAGATTAGATGATGACCGCTTCTTCAACAACTTCTACAAGACGGAAGCGTTTTGTAGCTGAAAGCGGACGAGTTTCCATGATACGAACGATATCGCCTTCTTTGGCAACGTTGTTTTCATCATGTGCTTTGTATTTTTTAGAATAGTTGATACGTTTACCATAGACTGGGTGGTTACGTTTAGTTTCAACTACAACTGTGATTGTTTTGTCCATTTTTGTCAGACACAACGCGTCCAACAAGAACTTTACGATTATTGCGTTCCATTGAAATTCTCCTTCCCTAGTCTATTATTTAGCTTCTGATTGAACAGTTTTTGATACGAGCGATTTGTTTTTTTCACTTCTTTCAAACGTCCAGTTTGCTCCAATTGACCTGCGCAGACTTGGAAACGAAGTTCAAACAATTCTTTTTCAATTCATTTTCACGCTTCGCGAGTTCTTCTTGAGAAAGACCACGAAGTTCTTTAACAAATTCTTTTACTTCTGTAAGTTTCATGACCTCTCCTTATTTTGCTTCACGTTTTACGAATTTACATTTAACTGGCAATTTGTGGCTTGCAAGACGAAGCGCTTCGCGAGCGATCTCTTCAGATACACCAGCAACTTCAAACATTACTTTACCACGTTTAACTGGTGCTACCCAACCTTCAGGTGCCCCTTTACCAGATCCCATACGTACCCCGATAGCTTTAGCGGTGTATGATTTGTGTGGGAAGATCTTGATCCAAACCTTACCACCACGTTTCATGTAACGAGTCATGGCAATACGAGCAGCTTCGATTTGGCGGTTAGTAATCCAGTGGCTAGTTGTAGCCTGAAGACCGTATTCACCGAATGATACTTCTTTTCCACCTTTTGCTTCACCGCGCATTTTACCACGGAATTCGCGACGGTGTTTTACACGTTTAGGTACTAACATTGGTTATTTACCTCCTTTAGCGTCTTTACGAGCTGGAAGAACTTCACCACGGTAGATCCATACTTTAACACCAAGTTTACCGTAAGTTGTATCTGCTTCTTCCCAAGCGTAATCGATGTCTGCGCGAAGTGTGTGGAGTGGAACTGTACCTTCAGAGTATCCTTCAGCACGAGCAATATCTGCACCGTTCAAACGACCTGATACTTGAGTTTTGATTCCTTTAGCTCCAGCGCGCATAGTACGTTGGATCGCTTGTTTTTGAGCACGACGGAAAGCCACACGTTGCTCCAATTGACGAGCAATTCCTTCACCAACAAGGTGAGCATCCAAGTCAGGACGTTTGATCTCGATGATGTTGATGTGAACTTGTTTACCTGTCAATTTGTTAAGAGCTGCACGAAGTGCATCGACGTTTGCTCCACCTTTACCGATAACCATACCTGGTTTAGCAGTGTGAAGAGAAACGTTAACTTTGTTTACTGCGCGTTCGATTTCAATAGTAGAAACCGCTGCGTCAGCTAATTCTTTTTGAATAAATTTGCGGATTGCAAGATCTTCATGAAGGTAATCCGCGTATTCTTTTTCAGCATACCATTTGGCATCCCAATCACGGATGATGCCGACACGCATTCCAATTGGATGTACTTTTTTTGACCCACGATGTTACCTCCTTATTTTTCTGTCACAACCACTGTGATGTGGCTTGTGCGTTTGTTGATTGGTGAAGCTGAACCTTTCGCACGTGGACGGAAACGTTTCATCGTTGGTCCTTCGTTTGCGAATGCTTCAGATACTACCAAGTTTGCTTTTTCCAAACCAAAGTTGTTTTCAGCGTTTGCTACTGCTGAATCCAACACTTTCAAGATGATTTCAGCTGCTTTGTTTGGAGTGAATTTCAAGATTGCTACTGCATCGGCTACGCTTTTACCACGGATGTTGTCAAGAACAAGACGTGATTTACGAGGTGAAACACGCACTGTACGAGCCATTGCTTTAGCTGAAGTAATTTCTGCCATTTATGTTCTCCTTATTTTCTACGTGTCTTCTTGTCATCTGCAGCGTGACCTTTGTAAGTACGAGTTGGTGCAAATTCACCAAGCTTGTGACCTACCATGTCTTCTTGGATGTAAACAGGTACGTGTTTACGTCCATCATAAACTGCGATAGTGTAACCAATGAAACTTGGGAAGATCGTTGAACGACGTGACCAAGTTTTGATAACTTTTTTCTTTTCGTCGTTAGCTTGAGCTTCAACTTTTTTCATCAAATGCTCATCGACGAAAGGTCCTTTTTTAAGACTGCGTCCCATTTTATTTTTTTCTCCTTTAAATATAGTACCACTAGCGACTTGCGCTCACAAGGAGCGCTACCGAGCTGGCGGATCATCTAGCGCTTAAGCGACTAGTTCTAAATTATTTCTCGTTGCGACGACGAACGATAAGTTTGTCAGATTTCGCTTTCTTGTTACGAGTTTTAAGACCAAGAGCAGGTTTGCCCCATGGAGTAGATGGTGCTTTACGACCAACTGGTGCTTTTACCTTCACCACCACCGTGTGGGTGATCATTCGGGTTCATTACAGAACCACGAACTGTTGGACGGATACCTTTCCAACGGCTACGACCAGCTTTTACCAAGGTTTACAAGTCCATGTTGTTCGTTTCCGACAACACCAACTGTAGCACGGCAAGTACCAAGGATCATACGAACTTCGCCTGATTGAAGACGAACAAGTACGTATTTACCTTCAGCACCCAATACTTGAGCAGAAGCTCCAGCAGCACGTACCAATTCTCCACCACGACCTGGTTTCAATTCGATGTTGTGGATCAAAGTACCAACTGGGATGTTAGCAAGTGGAAGAGCGTTTCCGACTTTGATATCTGCTTCTGGACCTGAAACGATGCGTTGACCAACTTCAAGACCTTTTTGGAGCGATGATGTATGCTTTCACACCGTCAGTGTAGTGTACCAAAGCGATGTTTGCAGAACGGTTTGGATCGTACTCAATTGTTTTTACAACTGCTTCAACGTTATCTTTGTTACGTTTGAAGTCAATCAAACGGTAATGACGTTTGTGTCCACCACCTTGGTGACGAACTGTGATACGTCCGTTGTTGTTACGACCTGCTTTGCTCTTCAATGAAACGAGCAAAGATTTCTCTGGTGTGCTTGTTGTGATTTCAGCGAAATCCAAAGAAGTCATATTACGGCGACCGTTTGTTGTTGGTTTATAAACACGAATTCCCACGATATTTCCTCCTTAGATTATTCAGCTTCAGTAGCGAACAACTCGATTGCTTTTGAATCAGCTGTAAGCGTGATGATAGCTTTTTTAGTTTTTGAAGTAAAACCAGTGTAACGCCCAACACGTTTAGCTTTTGGTTTTACGTTTACAGTGTTCACATTCGCAACTTTTACACCTTCAAAGGCAACTTCAACAGCTTGTTTGATCAAAAAGTTTGTGAGCGCGAGTGTCAACTTCGAATACATATTTGCCTGCTTCAAGTTGAGCCATTGACTTTTTCAGTGATAACAGGTTTTTTTGATAACATCATACAAATTCATTATGCAAGAACCTCCTCGATTTTTAGAGATAGTCGCTTGAGTAACAAGAAGTTTGTCACTATTTGCGATGTCAAGAACACTTGCAGTTGTAGCAGTCGCAACTTTCACGTTTGGAAGGTTACGAGCTGAAAGAGTCTGCAATTCGTTTCCTTCTTCAAGAATAACAAGGACTTTAGAATCGATGCTCAAAAGTCGCAAGAACTTTTGCAAATTCAGCAGTTTTTTTGGAGCTGTAAATTCAAGAGAATCAACGGCTACAAATTTGTTTTTCAGCAACTTTTTTTCTGAGTAAACAGATTTAAGCGCAAGGCGACGAACTTTTTGAGGAAGTTTGTACGCATAGCTACGTGGAGTTGGTCCGAAGACGATTCCACCACCACGCCATTGTGGAGAGCGGATAGAACCTTGACGAGCACGTCCAGTTCCTTTTTGACGCCATGGTTTGCGTCCGCCACCTGAAACGGCTGAGCGGTTTTTAACTGCGTGAGTCCCTTGACGAAGGCTAGCACGTTGGCTGATGATCACATCAAATACAACTGCTTGGTTTGGTTCGATACCAAAGATCGCATCGTTAAGAACAACTTCGCCCGCTTGTTTACCAGTTTGGTCGAATAATGTTACATTTGCCATTTTGACTGTATTCCCCTTTCCTTATTATTTACCAGCTTTAACTGCTGACTTGATAGTGATAAGAGATTTCTTAGCACCTGGTACGTTACCTTTAATAAGGATAACGTTCTTTTCTGGAACAACTTGTACAACTTCAAGGTTTTGAATCGTTACACGATCGCCACCCATGCGTCCTGCAAGGTTTTTACCTTTGAATACGCGGTTAGGTGCAACAGGTCCCATAGAACCTGGACGACGGTGGTAACGAGAACCGTGAGCCATAGGTCCACGTGATTGTCCGTGGCGTTTGATAACACCTTGGAAACCTTTACCTTTAGAAGTACCAGTTACATCAACAATGTCTCCAGCTTCGAAAGTATCAACTGTGATTTCAGCACCAACTTCCAAGCCTTCAACGTTTTTGAATTCACGAATGAAGCGCTTAGGAGCCGTGTTAGCTTTTGCTACATGTCCTTTAGCAGGTTTGTTGCTCAATACTTCGCGTTTGTCATCGAAACCAACTTGGATAGCGTTGTAACCATCTGTTTCAACAGTTTTAACTTGAAGAACAACGTTTGGAGTTGCTTCGATAACTGTTACAGGGATCAATTCGCCAGCTTCAGTGAAGATTTGAGTCATTCCCACTTTTTCCCTAAGATTCCTTTTGTCATGAGAAAATAGTTCCTTTTCTATAGTTTTTTTATTCAAAAAGTTTTTAACGAGCGTTTTTTATGCTCAAGGTATCAAGCTTTAGATTAAAGTTTGATTTCTACGTTTACACCGCTTGGAAGATCCAATTTCATCAAAGCATCAACTGTTTTTTGAGTTGGGTTGATGATATCGATCAAACGTTTGTGTGTACGCATTTCGAATTGTTCGCGAGAATCTTTGTATTTGTGAGTCGCACGAATGATTGTGTAGAGGCTACGCTCAGTTGGAAGTGGGATTGGACCCGCAACTTGTGCACCTGTACGAGTAGCTGATTCTACGATTTTTGCAGCCGCTGTATCAAGTGTACGGTGTTCGTACGCTTTCAAACGGATGCGGATTTTTTTGTTTGCCATCTTTTTCTCCTTTTCGTCTATTTAAGATAATAGGCTAGCTCCACAAGAAAACCGACGCGCGTTGCGTGGCAATGCAACCGAGCGTGTCGCAACCTCTTGCATCAAAGCTAATAGCTGTTTTTCACAGCACCATAGTAGTTTAACACAATGAAAGCCCCAATGCAAGGGATTTGAGTAGTTTTTTTCGTTTTTTTTTGATGAAAGTGTTTTCGAAAGAAATAAAGTGCTAAAAAAGTTGCTATTATATAGAAAAAAGGGAGCGAGACAGAACAAATTTATTTCCAAATTTGTTCGTCGTCTCGCCCCCGCAGATTAGGTTATCTTGGGAGCTTAACAAGTGAACAAAGATACCAATCAACCACTGCGTCTCGCAGTTATTCCTATTATTCTCAGATGGCTGTAGTCTTTTTCTTCCTATTTAGCTTTTCCTAGAAATTCCGTCCTGATTTGTTATAGCCATATTTTTCGATAAAATGCTCACGAAATTCTAAAAGATTGTCATCCATGATGGCTTGACGGACCTGCTTCATGAGGTTAATCAAGAAGTATAGGTTGTGGTAGCTGGTCAAGCGAATGCCGAAGGTCTCATCTGCCTTGAGGAGGTGGCGAAGATAAGCACGGGTGTAATTCTTACAAGTGTAGCAATCACACTCGTGGTCTAGTGGCGTAAAGTCTTCTGCAAATTGCGCATTTCACCACCAGACGTCCTTGACTAGTCATACAGGTGCCATTTCGCGCAATCCGCGTCGGCAAGACACAGTCAAACATGTCCACTCCACGAATAACGCCATCGATCAGACTGTCTGGAGCTCCTACTCCCATGAGATAGCGAGGCTTGTTCTCTGGTAAGAGCGGGGTTGTGAAATCCAGCACGGCATTCATCTCTTCATGGCTTTCTCCAACAGCTAACCCACCGATAGAATAGCCTGGGAAGTCCATGCTAACGAGATCACGCGCAGACTGACGGCGCAAGTCTTCAAATCCAGCCCCTTGGACAATCCCGAAAAGACCTTGATCATGAGGGCGACGATGAGCCTTAAGGCCACGTTCTGCCCAACGACTGGTCCGTTCGATTGATTTCTTCACATAATCATAGGGTTGATAGAACTGAGGACATTCGTCAAAGGACATCATGATATCGCTCCCTAGATTGTTTGGATCGAGATGGCCTTTTCTGGGGAGAGGAACATCTTCGAACCATTGAGGTGATTTTTAAAGGTTACCCCTTCTTCGGTGATATTGCGGGTATCCGCTAGTGAATAGACCTGGAAGCCTCCACTATCTGTTAAAATGGGCTGGTCCCAGTTCATGAACTGGTGCAGTCCTCCTGCTTTTGCGACCAAGTCGTCCCCCGGACGAAGCCAGAGATGGTAGGTGTTGGCCAAAATAATTCCGGACCCCATTTCCTTGAGTTCTTCTGGCGATTGAGTCTTAACGGTTGCCTGAGTCCCTACAGGCATAAACATTGGGGTTGGGAAGGTCCCGTGGGGGGTGATAATTTCTCCCAGACGAGCTCCTGTATGCTTTTCTTTTTTGATTAATCGATATTGAATCGGTGAATCTGTCATGGTTACCTCCGTACTGGGAAAAACAGTCCCAGCCTTCTTATTCCTGTCACAGGATCTCCTGTGAGCACCTGTACGATTGTACCAAATTTTACCAGCTCTGTCACGGACTTGTGTTATAATAAAGGGTACTACTACCATGAAAGAGGACATTATGAATATCAAATTGGTTCGTGCTCAAGCTCGTCAACTGCAATTGCAACATCCCAAAGTCTTCTCCTACTTTGCCTTGCCAACTCTCCTGACAATCCTTGCAAGTTACATGTTGACAGGGACAGACATCACTGAAGCACTTGCTCACATGGAACTTAGAGAAGGGATGCTCTTTCTTCTAAGTCGGCAAATTTTCCCTGCGATTATTGGATTTATCCTTTCTTTCCTCTATTTAGGGGCAACTTTTCGCTTTTTGATTTCTGCCTCTAGCAAGGGTGAAAAAAACTTTGGTATCTTCACCATCTTTCAGAGCCAGTATTTTACACCTGCGTTTTTGACGCTATTCATTAAGCAAGTTATCCTATCCTTGTGGGGGAGCCTCCTCTATGTGAGTCAACTCCTCTTAACGGTGGTCAGCTATCACGTTCTCGCTATCAATGAATCCTTCTCCACTACGTCTACTCTTAGAGCGGATACTCCAGAAGTTCAAGCAATTCTTAAGTTAGCTCCAACTATGACGACCGGCCTCTTAATGGCTCTGGTTGGGCTCCTGCTCTTCCTCCCTTTTTATTACCAATATAGTTTGGTTGAGTTGATCCTATATAGTCGACTGATGACGGGAACCTATGATGGGCCTATGTCTATCCTCCGCCAAAGTATGGAAGAGATGAAAGGCTTTAAGAGCCACCGCCTTGTTCTTGATTTGAGCCTGCTTGGTTGGCAAATTCTATCTTTTTTCACTTTAGGAATGGCGAATTTTTATGTCAAACCTTATGCAACCAGTTGCCAAATCATCTTCTACCATACCCTCCTTCAAAAACGGATGCAGGCGGACAGTCGCTTCCAGCAAAAGGCGCCGGATCTACCAAAGTCTAATCCACTTGATTAACAAAGAAAACAAGAAAACCCACCTTCGATTGGAGCCATTCTCCAAAGTACTAGGTGGGTTCTTTTTTCTCTGTTAGGGAAATCCGTCTGTATTTATTTCATCTCTCGTATCAGTTTAATCACTGAATGAAAGACGAGAGGTTCTGGGATAAATCAAAGGCTATCCTTCTCCTAAGACCAAGCGAGTATGCTCGCGCTTGATACAGCGGTTCATGACGATATCTTCTCGTCCAGCTCTACGAAGGATTTCTTCTGCTTCTTGATTTCCAGCTCTAGTTGCGCCCAGAAAATTTTCGCATCCGTCTCGATAAAGTCACGCGCTACATCTGGCAAAAACTCACTGCGACGGTAAACATCGACGATATCTACTGGGAAAGGAATTTCCTGCAAGCTAGCGTACACCGTTTCTCCAAGGATCTGGCCACCAGCTGCGCGGGGGTTGACGGGAATAATCCGATATCCCCGATCTTGCATCTCCTTGCTGACACGATGACTGGTCGTCTCCTCACGATCAGATAATCCAACTACAGCGATAATCTTGCTGGTTTCGAGGTAATGTTTGATAATGCCATCACTAGGATTGCGAAATGAATAAGCCATAAGAATCTCCTTTTTGTATGCGTTTCCTTTCTTTAAATAGTATAACAATACGAAGGGCATTGCAAGTGTTAGTCATTAAAAGCGGTAGGAAACTGAAAAGTCTCCTACCGCTTTCTTTTTTGGACAAACTCAATCTTATTTGGCTTCATACCATGTTTTGCCTTCGTTTTCATCGGCTTCCAGTGGTACCGCAAGTTCAATAGCGGATTCCATAGTCTCTTTGACGAGTTCTTTAATCGCTGCCAGTTCATCACTTGGTACTTGCAGAACGATTTCATCGTGCACCTGAAGAAGCATCTTGGTCTTGTATGCTCCTGCTTCTAGCGCTTGGTCCAAGTGGATCATAGCAATTTTCAAGATATCGGCTGCCGATCCTTGGATGGGTGAGTTGATAGCTGTCCGCTCCGCAAAGCCTCGAACATTGAAGTTGCGAGAATTGATATCTGGAATCTCCCGACGACGCTTGAAGAGAGTTTCTACATAGCCTTTGTCACGTGCTTCCCGCACCACTCTCTCCATATAGTCCTTAATGCCAGGGTAGCGTTCGAAGTAGGTCTCAATGTAGGCCTTGGCTTCTTTTCGACTGATCCCTAGGTTATTAGACAGTCCAAAGTCGGAAATCCCATAAACCACACCGAAGTTTACTGCTTTTGCATTGCGACGGTCATTCGGCGTCACATCTTCTGGTTTTTCAATATTGAAGACCCGCATAGCAGTCGATGTATGGATATCTGCCCCATGCTGAAAGGCATCAATCAAATGCTCATCTCCCGAAATATGGGCCAAGACGCGCAATTCGATCTGTGAATAGTCCGAACTGAGCAAGACACTGTCTTCCTCTTCTGGGACAAAGGCCTTACGAATAAGGCGACCTTGTTCCAAACGGACAGGGATATTTTGCAGGTTGGGATCCACACTGGACAAGCGGCCTGTCTGCGTCAAATCTTGCACATATCGGGTATGGATTTTCCCATCTTCCAAAATCCAGTCTTGAAGACCAATGACATAGGTCGACTGAATCTTGGCAATTTGGCGGTATTCAAGAATCTTAGACACGATCGGTGCAATGGGAGCCAGGCGTTCCAAGACATCAACGGCTGTTGAATAGCCGGTTTTGGTCTTTTTGGTGTATTCAAGAGGAAGTTCCAATTTTTCAAAGAGGATGACCCCCAATTGTTTTGGAGAATTGATATTAAACTCTTCTCCAGCAAGCTCGTAGATTTCTTGAGTTAAGCGCTCCAAGACCACTTCGTTTTCCACCTGCATGTCTTGGAGGGTCTGGTGTTCTACCTTGATCCCTGCGATTTCCATCTTGGCCAAAACAGCCGCAAGTGGTTGCTCCATATCATAGAGCAAATCTAGCTGGTCATGGGCTTGCAACTGCTCCATCATGGGCCCTTCCGTGTCTAGTAAAACAGCAACTTTTCGTGCCAAATGCTCTAATAGGACCGCCTTTTCTGGGATAGCTTTTTTGGCTCCCTTGCCATAAACGACTTCGTCCAGCGGTAGCGCAATCTGACTATAGAGGCTCGCAATGGTTGAAATATCATTGTCCTCTACGGTCGACAAGAGATACTTGGCCAATCGACTGTCAAAAGCTGGCTTTTGCAGGGTAATGCCCAAGTGGCTGAGCAAGACCTTAGCCCGCTTAAAGTCATAGATCTTGAGGGGCGTTTTTTCGAGAAATTCTTTGAAAATCGGTGTTTGTAAAAGACCAGTATCAGTACTTGCGTAGAGCTGACCTTTGGTCCCCCATGCAAAACCGATGATGGGTTCTATATGGTAATTGTCCCCAAAAATCTCAAAATGGAAGAAACTATCTTCCGTAAGCATATCTGAAGTGACTTGCTCGACTTCTGTATAGTCAATTGCTACAGGAGCTACTTCTTCTCCACTTAAATCCAATGCTTGGCGAAGTTGCTTAAAGCCCATCTCTTCATAAAACTTGGCGAGATTTTCTAGATGAGGGCCCGTATAGGTGATATCATCAAGCCCAATTTCAATGGGCGCATTGGTATCGATGGTCGCAAGGGTCTTGGACAGATAGGCCTGTTCCTTGTCATTGATGAGGTTTTCCTTCATCTTAGAAGCCTTCATCTCGTCGATATGCTCGTAAATGCCATCGATAGAGCCGTACTCTAGGAGCAGTTTAATCCCGGTCTTTTCTCCAATCTTGGTGACACCTGGGATGTTATCCGACTTATCTCCCATCAAGGCCTTGAGGTCGATAAATTGCTCTGGTGTCAGACCCATTTTTTCTTTCAGATAGGCTGGAGTGAATTCCTCAAACTCTGCTACCCCTTTTTTGGAAATCTCAACCACCGTATTGTCATCTGTCAGCTGGATCAAATCCTTATCCCCAGAGACAATGGTGACTTCAAAGGGTACTGAGGTAGCTTCTGCCATCTTATCAAGCGTTCCAATAATATCATCCGCTTCATACTGGGCTAGCTCATAATGGCGGATCCCCAAATGATCCAGTTGCTCGCGAATAAAAGGGAACTGCTCACGGAATTCATCTGGTGTTTTTGCCCGACCTCCTTTGTAGTCGGCATACATCTCCGTCCGAAAGGTCGTCTTTCCTGCATCGAAAGCAACGAGGACATGGGTCGGTTGGATGCGCTCCAAGAGATGGCTCAACATGAGGTTAAAGCCATAGACAGCATTGGTATGTAACCCATTGGCATTTTTGAAGCGATCGATTTGATTATAGAGTGCAAAAAAGGCACGAAAAGCGACGGAAGACCCGTCGATGAGTAGTAATTTGTTCTTTTTTTCCATAGGCTTATTATACCACGAATCACAAGGTCTCTGGTACATAAAAACTCTACCCTTTCGGGTAGAGCCTTCTTTAGGAGTTTCTTATGAAAAAATAGGAGGAGTGTTTATTCGCCGTAACAAGAACCTTGTTGTGGCAATTTCTTAAAGCGTTTTGGATAATTAACTGAGATTTTCATTTGCTGTACCTCATTTCTTATTGGATGAGTTTAGTATACAAGAGAAACCTAAACCATTCCTTATAGAAAGCTTCAAGAAACTAAAAGTTAAGGCGCAAAACACGCGGTTGCTTTTTGCTGCAGACCGGTAACTGAAGATGGAGCCCTTGCCATCGCAGCCCTAAGGATAGGAAAGAAAAACTCTTCCCAATCTGGAAGAGCTGATTCTTATCCAAGCAGAAGAAGGCTGGCTAAAGCGACTATTGCTGGACCACCTTGGGTCAAGATGATTTTTTTATTAGAAGTTACAGCCCCATAAGCTGCTGCACAAATAATAAAGAGAAGAAAGATCGTGACAATTTCACTGTTTCTAGCTACAAAGAGGCCGTAGAGGAGAAAGACACCAATCAGAGCATTATAAATGCCTTGGTTTTTGAAGAGAGCCGTCACAGATGGACGATGCAATTCTTCCTGATTCATATTAAAGACACGACTAGTCGATGCCGAGTGGGTTGCTAAACTCTCAAGATAAAAAATATAGAAATGCTCAAAAGCAGCAAGGCTTGCTAAAACAATGGTTAAGACAGACATATTATTCTCCTTTTAAAATGTAATTTGCTCGAGGCCAGACACCAACTTTTCGAGTAAGTGACTCAACTGATTCCGCTCTTTTTCAGAAAGAATCTGATCCATCTGGCCTTTTACCTGTAGATGATGTGCTGGAGGATGGACCAACAACCGATCTCTGGCAAGCTCCGTAAGTTCCACCACAATCTCCCGTTGATTTTCTGGATTGCGAGTACGAGTAACATAGCCACTAGCTTCTAAGACTTTGAAGTGGCGGGTTAAGGCTGCAGGGTCAATTGCTAGTTTCTCCTGAAGGGCCACTTGGCTACACGGCGCTTCTGCTACTAACAACTGAAGCATCTGATAACGAGTTAGACTAATGCCCAATTGTTTTTCAAATAATTGGGTTGAAGACTGATCAGCTAGCTTCAACTGATAAAGCAAGTCATGCATTTCTGACATTCCTTCTCTCCGATCTTTTTATTGACTTATCAATAATTGATTTATCAAGTATGTCATTTTAAAAAAATCGAAGCAATAAATTTGCTTACCTCAAACGAAATAATTTCCTCCTAAGAAAAGCAAAGTAAAAGACCACCGGATTTGGTGGCCTTTTTAGGAGATTATTATGAAAAAGAAAAAGTTTTAGGATTTCATAAACAAAGTTAGGAGGTCTTTGTTTATGGTTTTATTATATCGGATTTATCTTAAAGATTTCTTAAGGAATTATTTCATTTCCAAAACAAATTGTTTACGGATTCTTTTCATAGCGCCATTCCAGCAACAAGAAGCCTAGCTTTGTTAAATAAGTTAACTTTTTTCTTCTTCAAAATAGAGGCGAATGTCATCCAAATGACGAATCGCATGATTGACATCCGGCTTGTAATCCAAAAAATTAATACTCCCGATTCCTGCATTGTCTGCCAAATCAACATCCAGAGTTCGATCTCCAATATAATAGGTCTCACTCCGATCCAGTTGATACTTATCCACTAGATAATCGACTCCTTCTGGATCTGGTTTTCTCCTAAAGCCATTGTCCGTTGTGACAATCTCTTGAAAATAGGATAAGATCCCTAGATCTTCCAGAATTGGATAAGCATTCTTCCCCTTGTGGGTATAGACGAATTGGACAATCCCTTCCTCTTTAGCCCAAGCTAGAATGTCTCTAGCTCCTGGCATCAGATGCACTTGGGCGTTTTTCTCACGCAAGCTAGAAGCACGATAACTATTCATCTCCTCCGCATCCAAACCATGTTCTCTAGCCACTTCTTCAAGAAGTACCTGGACAGATTGTTGAAGGATAAAGGCATGGACCGCTTCTCGATCAAAGTCCAAAGAGTAATGGGCATAGGTCTCAGCAATCCCATCTAAAATAGCTTCATAAGAATCCAAAAGAGTTCCATCCAAATCCCAAATAAAAGCTCGTGTCATACATTTTATTCCTTCCATTTCCGATGATAGAGTGTTTTTAAGAAAAACCAGCGAAAACCATTGTCCAAGAGGGTACCTGCCCAAATACCTGGCAAGCCCCAACCAAAGATGACTCCCATCAGATATCCAGAGCCAATCCGAATCACCCACATACCAATAGTAGTCGCATAAAAGGGAAGGCGGGCATTGCCCAAACCTTGCCAAACAGCCGTATAGATGACGGTTCCAGCTGTCAGAGGCGTTCCAAGTAAGGAGAACAAATGACGGATAAGGAGGCCGCAAGGGCTCCTGAATCCTTGGTGTAAAGGGCTGTCAAAGGACTTCCAAACAAGAAGATGGTAAGGGCGAGAGGAAGCATGGAGAGAAAAGAGAGCCAGAAACTACGACTGGTGATTTGCTTAATCCCTTGTAAATCATTCTGCCCCAAACTTTTGGCGACCAACATGACCGTCGCTGTCGCAATCCCAAAGACCGGCATATAGTTGAACTGGGTCAAGACTTCCCCAATAGCATTCCCAGCTACCGCTCTAGTACCAAAAACGGCCACCATAGCAATGATGACAATATCCCCTGCTCGCATCATGAGGCGCTCACCAGCAGCAGGCAAAGCAAGGGAGAGCAAGTCTCGATCCAAGCCCCAACGAAAAGGAGCAAAGGGAAGTTGAACCTGACGCCAGAGCAAGAAAGCCCCTAATAAGCGAGAGAGAACCGTTCCTAAGGCAGCCCCGGCGATGCCCAGCCCAAAAACAAAGATCAAGATGCTCGATAATAGAGCATTCAAAACATTGGTCAACAAACTGACATACATGGGTAGTCGCGGGTTATGGGCCACACGGACTAGGGCTCCCAAGGTAGTCATCAGACCTAAAAGCAAAATACTTCCTCCGACAAGGGATAAATAAATTCCTCCGGCTTCTGCAACCGCTGCTTCAACCCCCAAGAGGGCAATCAATTCCTTGCCAAAGCAGAGGGATAAGACCCCCAAGATACAACTTAATAAAACCGTGACTTTAATAGATTCAGTCGCCTGACGAGCTATGGCTTTCTGATCTTTTTGTCCCATACTTTTAGATAAGAGACTCACGACCGCTGCTCCAAGAGCGATAAAAATAGCTTGGTAAATCGTAATGATATTGCCTGCAACGGATACACCCGATACAGCTACTAAACCCAACTGAGCAACCAAGTAGCTATCTACCATCCCCATGAGCATTTGGAGAAAGTTTTCTCCGATGGCTGGAAGGGCAATTCTTAAAATTTGTCGATCTACTTGTTGTTGACGTGACACACTTTCCTCCTGATGAAAAGAAACTCAGCTAGTTGCCTAACTGAGTTCTGCTTGTAGAACTGTTATGGGATTTATCCAGCCAAGTCCTAGAGACTTCTGCTTTCTAATTTTGGGACTCCCACTTACAATCCCAAATAGGCTTCAACTGCAGCCTGCATATCTGTTGCTGCAACAGTTGTCTTGTGACGAACTGGAGCAGTTTCGAGACCATCCACTGCTGGTGGCAAGGCTACACCTGAAATTTCATGTAATTGAGCCAAGGCTTCAAAGTCGCTCAAACCTGATTTCCCTGTTACAGCTTCTACTGCAACGACTGGGAACTTGTATGGACTAGCTGTTGATGCAATCACGGTCTTGGCCGCATTGCCTGTCGCTACTTGGTATTTTTTATAAACTGCTGAAGCAACCGCTGTATGAGGGTCCTCAATATAAGAATCTGACTCATAAACACGCTTAATTTCTGATGCGGTTTCTGCTTCTGTTGCATACTCTGCCGCAAAGAGGTCCAAAATCTCTGCATCAAAGTCTGTCAATTCATACTGACCTTGCGTATTCAAGGCATTCATGAGTTCAGCTGTCTTAACTGCATCATTTCCCAAAAGATGGAAAATCAAGCGCTCCAAGTTTGAAGAGACCAAGATATCCATAGATGGGCTAGTAGTTACCTTAAACTCACGCTTCTTGTCATAGACACGAGTCTTAAAGAAGTCTGTCAAGACATTGTTGTCATTTGAAGCACAGATCAACTTACCAACTGGCAAACCGATTTGTTTGGCGTAAAAGGCAGCCAAGATATTTCCAAAGTTTCCTGTCGGCACGGTGAAGTTAACCTTGTCACCAGCCACAATTTCACCAGTTTTAACAAGCTGAGCGTAGGCATAAACATAATAGACAATCTGTGGAACCAAACGGCCAATATTCATAGAGTTGGCTGATGAGAACTGGAGCTTGTTAGCTGCCAATTTTTCACGAAGTTCCACATCGTTGAACATGTGCTTAACGTTTGTTTGAGCATCATCAAAGTTCCCGTCAATGGCGATTACATGAGTGTTGTCCCCAGTTTGAGTGGTCATTTGCAACTCTTGGACCTTGCTGACACCATCTTTTGGATAAAAGACGATAATTTCAGTTCCTGGTACATCCGCAAAACCTGCCATGGCAGCTTTACCAGTGTCTCCAGACGTCGCTGTCAAGATGACAATCTTGTTTTCCAAACCGTGTTTCTTAGCTGCCGTTGTCATAAAGTATGGCAAGATGGACAAGGCCATATCTTTAAAGGCAATGGTTGAACCGTGGAAAAGTTCCAAGTTGTATTGGCCATCTAGTTTCACAAGAGGAGCAATGGCTGGCGTATCAAACTTGCTGTCATAGGCGTTGGTGATACAGTAGTCCAACTCTTCTGCTGTAAAGTCATCCAAGAAAGCTGACAAGACCAGCTTAGCCACCTCTTGGTAAGAAGCATCTTTTAATGTGTCAAAATCCAAGTCCACCTTTGGATAACTCACTGGAGTAAATAAGCCTCCATCTGTTGCCAAACCTTGCAAAATCGCTTGGCTGGCTGTTACGGTATTTTTCGCATCACGCGTTGATTGATAAACTAATGTCATGTACATTTCCTCATTCTGTTCCTTAAATGTACGAGTTGGATCACTCTAACTTTCGTACAATCTATTCCATTATACCATGAATCCTTCTGAATTTTATCAGTGAGAATAAAATTGTCTGAAAAAGAGCCCACTTCTTGCAAACTGAAGAACCACGAAAAGTCCATCTTTATAATGGCTATTCGACTCGTGCTACTCTCTTTTCACTTGTTCATAGGATTCCTTGCCATCATTGAGCTTGTCCCAGATGACGACTTTTCCTTCTTTGAGGGACTGTTGGACATTGATGATCCGCTGGTTGGAAGAGCCACGAAACTGCAACATGAGGTTGCGTTTGCTCTTATCATAGCGACCATCCACCAGAATATCAATCAGCGAAAGCAGCTCCAGTTTGTCCGGTGTTTCCAGCATCATTTCTTCCCAGGTGTAGCCGGTCCAAGACCAGATATCTTTGTCAGGCAACTCTCTTTTCACCCGCTTGACCAAGGGCAGCAGGATGCCAGTGTTGAGAAAAGGTTCACCCCCAAGCAGGGTCAAGCCCTGAACATAGGGTTGGGCCAGATCAGCCATGATCTGTTCTTCTAACTCTTTGGTATAGGGAATGCCAGCGTTGAAAGACCAAGTTGCTTCATTATAGCAGCCTTCACAGTGAAACATACAGCCACTGACATAGAGGGAGTTGCGGACGCCTTCGCCATCCACAAAGTTAAAGGCCTTATAGTCAATGATTCGCCCCTTACTCAGCTCCTCACTTTCCATTCTTGAGGTTTGGGATTGTTCATGACACCTCCCCATCTAATTCTATCCAGTAGCGCTGACTTCTGTCGATTGTATTTTCGTAAACACCGCCAGCAGATAGAATCGTGCGACGGCTAGCTTCGTTGTCTTCATCACAGGTAATCAGCACTCGTTCTAGTCCTTGTTTTCGAGCCTCTGCTAGTCCTAGCTCTAGCTGCAACTTAGCCAAGCCCTTTCTGCGTTGACTGGGCCGGATAGAATAGCCAATGTGACCACCCTCTACAAATAATTTGTCATTCAAGGACAAGCGCAGGGCTAAAAAGCCCAGAGGGTAGCCAGTCTCATCAAAGGATAAAAATTGAATGGTAGGAACCCAGCATTCTGGCAGATTCTCAGTATCCTCCTGCTGCTCTACAATTCGCAACCAATCCGCAAAATCCTTTGCTCGCTTCCAAGTGGAGCCCATGCCACCGTGCATATAGGATTTTGCAGCATCGAACTCAGTAATCATCTCTAAAATCGCGTCTTTATCTTCTAAAGTTGGTCGTTGTAGCTTCATAAACTTTCCTCAATCTAAATCAATCCAATAGCGCTCTTTCCCGCCTCGAACATCCTCTAAAGCTCCGCCATTAGTCAGAATCACTGCTCGACTGGCAGCATTGTCACTATCACAAGTCACTAAAGCACGTTTGATATTTTTACTTTTGGCTACTTGCAAGCCTTGCCGCAGCTGCTCTTTTGCCAATCCTTGCCCACGCGCAGAGGGACGGATACTATAGCCGATATGACCAGCATAATTCAGCAACCCCTCATTTAGTCTCAGCCGTAGATTCAAAAAACCTAAAGCATGGCCTGATTTATCAAACAATACGTACTGAATTGATGGAACACGATTTTCAGGCAAATTTATTCCCATTTCTTTTTGCATATTTGTCTCCAACCACTCTTCGTAGTCAAAGTTCTCAGCATCCCAAAATCCGCCATCGTGAGCTGATTGATTCGCTTCAAACTCTGCCATCATGTCTAATACAGTTTCTTTATCTGCTAGAGTCGGTCTGCGTAATTCCATCTTTACCTCCCCATACGAGAAAAGCGAGAGCGAACTCTCACTTTTATTTTTTCTTAGTCTTTTTTAAAAATTGCTCTCTTAGGCTGGCTACTCGGTCTTTTTTATTGATTCCGCCTGTCGAATGCTTTTCGTGGAATCGTTGTACCTGAGCCTTGCCCTTATCGTCTAATTGATATTTTCCCATAATCTTCCTTTTCTAATCTGTCACTTGGTGTCCAGCTGATTTGATAGCAGAACCATTCATGTGTTTAACACGCGCAGCGATTTCCTTATGACGACCATTGACCATGGGGCGAGCTTGTGGGTTTCCAAGATAGCCACAGGTCCGTTTAACCACATCAACTGTTTTCGGATCGCTATTGCCACAATTAGGACAGGTGAAGCCCCGCTCGGTTGGCGTGAAGTCTCCTTCAAAGTCACACTTATAGCAACGGTCAATTGGGGTATTGGTTCCGAGATAACCAACCCTGTCATAAGCATAATCCCAAACCGCCTCAAGGGCTTTTGGATTTTGTTGGAGCACAGGGTATTCACAATAGTGGATGAAACCACCAGTCGCCCCAGCTTCTGGATAGACTTTTTCAAAATCCAGCTTCTCAAATGGGGTTGGGTTCTTGCGGACATCGTAGTGGAAACTATTGGTGTAGTATTCCTTGTCTGTGATATCCGGAACCTTCCCAAATTTCTCCGTATCCAGGCGACAGAAGCGGTCTGTCAAACTTTCTGATGGCGTCGAATAGATTGAGAAGTGGTAGTCATATTGGTCAGACCATTCTTCGACCCGTTTCTTCATATCCTTAATGATTTCGATTGTAAATTGTTTGGCTTCTGGATTTTCTTCCCAATTTGGACCATAAAAGACCGTCGCCACTTCATACAATCCGATATAGCCGAGTGAAATAGTCGCTCTGCGGTTGCGGAAAAGCTGGTCTACCTGATCATATTTTCCTAAACGTTTCCCAAAAGCCCCATATTGGTAGAGAATTGGCGCATTAGCTGGAGTCGCTTCCTTGGTCCGCTCCACCCGATAGACCAAAGCATCTTCAGCGATGTTCATCCGCTCATTAAAGATTTCCCAGAACTTTTCTTTATTCCCTTCTGACTCCAAGGCAATCCGAGGGAGATTGACTGTCACAACCCCAAGATTCATCCGGCCAGAATTAACTTCCACACCATTCTCGTCCTTCCACCCTTGAAGGAAAGAACGACATCCCATCGGCACCTTGAAGGAGCCTGTCAACTCGACAATCTTGTCATAAGACAAAACGTCTGGATACATGCGCTTCGTTGCACATTCCAAGGCCAACTGCTTGATGTCGTAGTTGGGACTACCTGGTTCTAAGTTGAGCCCCCGCTTGAGGGTAAAGATCAGTTTTGGAAAGATAGCTGTCCGATGTTCCGATCCAAGTCCCTTGATTCTGATTTCCAAAATCGCCTTTTGGATTTCCCGTTCGAAGCGATTGGTTCCAAGACCAAAGCCCAGCGAAGTGAAGGGCGTTTGCCCATTTGAGGTAAAGAGGGTATTGATCTCGTACTCCAAGGACTGCATGGCATCATAGATATCTTTTTTCGTTTTTTGCCAAGCATAGTCCTCACGTTTTTCAGGAAGAACCCACTCCTCAGCATCTTTCAAGTGCTTCTCATAATTCTTTTCTGCATAAGGAGCTAAGACCTCGTCGATCCGGTCAGCTGAGCAACCACCATACTGGCTAGAGGCTACATTGGCAATAATTTGCGAGATCTGAGCCGTTGCAGTTTGGATGGACTTAGGACTTTCTACTTCTGCATTCCCAATCTTAAAGCCATTGCGCAGCATACCTTCAAAATCAATCAAACAGCAGTTGGTCATCGGTGTATAAGGGCTATAGTCCAAATCATGGTAGTGGATATCCCCTTTTTGGTGGGCATTGGCTACGTGTTTGGGCAACATTTTGAGACCAATGGATTTTCCGACAATTCCTGCTGTCAAATCACGCTGGGTGTTGAAAACATCGCTGTCCTTATTGGCGTTCTCATTCACCACCGCTTGGTCCTTGTTAAGGAGTTTGCCGATCGTAAAGTTAATATCGGTTGCTTTTGAGCGCTCAAAATCACGCTGGGTCCGATAAGTGATATAGCTCTCAGCAATGGCATATTCATTGGCTTGCAGTAACTCGTGTTCAACGACATTTTGAATCTCGTAGATTTTTACGCCACGAGGGAAGCGTTCCAAAATTTCAGCCACAATCCGGTCTGTTACGGTTTCTAATTTCGCTTCCAAGGCTGGAGTGAGACCGGTCACTTCTTCTGTCGCTTTGACCAAAGCACGGTAAATTTTATCGACATCAAACTTGACCTTCCGCCCATCTCTCTTTTCCACAAAGAGTTGGGGGAGACTTTGGATATGCTCTTCTCGTAACGTTATCATACTCTCGCCCGCTTTCTTTTTTATACAAATAGAGTTCACCCAATATTATATCACTCAAAAATTAAAAATCAATATCTTGTGTCAAAAAATGTTATTTCATTTTCAAACCACAAGATATTGATAGTCTATTTATATTTGTACAAGGTGTAATGCGAACCCTGCTGGTTCACTTTTTCATAACTTTGGGTTAAAACCTTTTGCATAGCAGATGTTACATCTAGGTCCTTATTGACCACAATAAACTTCGGCTTGTCTCGCTTAATCTGATTCGTCAGATTAGTTCGGTTTTCCTTCGGCCCCAGATAGGCTGTCGGAGTTAGAAGGGCTGAAGCGGCCAAGCGACCACTTTCCTGATAGAGATGGGCCGTCTGATCCCAAGCATAGATGGTATCCTTGGAATCACTATGACTCTTGATATAGTGGGCAATCGTACTTCGTTCACTCGCTAGGTTGTTTTGGAGAACCAATTGATTCACAACTGGATACCCAACTAAATAACCTATTGCTAAGATCGGTAGGAAGGCTTGACTGGAGAAATAAAGCTCCCAGATAGAATTATTCTTCATCTTCCGGCGCTGATAAGTGGACTCATCCCCGGCAAACCAAAGAGCGAATAAGGGAAGACCAAAAGGTAACAAGCTAAGGAACTGATAGGCCCCTTGCTCTGGTGTACCAACCACAATTGCAACAACTAGCGGAAGACCAAACCAACTCATAAACCGGATCAAACGTTGACCACTTGTCGATACTTTTCGGAAGGACATGACGAAAGCTGAAGCAAAACCAAGCGTTAACAGCAATAAACAGTAATAAACTAAGTTGGCAAATAGGTGCCCCGCATCAAACTGGAGGGAGCGAAGACTATACAGGGTCTGATGAATCGCATATCCAAAAGAGCCGTTCCACACGGTAATATACCCTAAAGGATAAAAGAGAATTGAGAATCCCAAAAGGCCAGCAAGGAATTGATAGAAACCGTGGGCAAATTTCTTTTGCTTCACATGATAGGCTGTCAATCCAAGAAAAGCAAGCAGATAAAAAATCACACTTAGCCATGGCACCATCATAAAGGCCAAACAGGCTCCTGCGCCATAAGCGACAAAGGATTCATCTGTTTTCTCACCCTCTAGATAAGCGAGAATGAAATTCATAGAGCCAAATAGGAAGGGCAGGGCGTAAAAGACAGCATAGTTCCCACCAAAGCCAAGCACTCCAGCAAGAAGGTAGAAGAGTAGCTGAACTTGTCCTGCAATTTTTTCACTTGCAACTAAGCTTCTGACCATCCGATACAGGCTCGTCCCAGCAAAAAAGTAGGCTAAAATCTGGAAGACCACCAGGAGAACTTGACCTCCTACCAAACTTCCTAAAGCGCCGATCCCGTAGTAGAGCAAACCATTGACCCCAAAGAAATGACCATAGGGAACTTGACCTTGAGACATTGCCCAACCGGCATATAAGTCCTGGGTTTGTTGATTGGTCGCCAGTAAATTAATAAAAGGAAGGGCTACATGGACCAGCCCAAGTAGGACACTAAAAGCAATTGGTAGTGACAAGGGAACTGGTCGCTTAGTGGCAGAGCGCCCCAACGACTTTTCATCTTCTTGCTCTTCCAATGTCTCTTCTACATCCTCTTGTTCTTTCGATCTCGCTTCAACCTTCTCTTTGCGACGATGACCAGATCGTGATAGGCGACTTAGAGTTCCGGTCGAAGCTTCTGTTTCCATCGCTTCTCCAGCAGCCTGGCTCTCTTCCTGGTTCTGCTCTGATTCCACCGGTTGACTAGCTGTCAAAACTTCTTCTTCCCGACTAATCGATTGTTCCAATACCTTTCGTAGCTCTTGAGTATTTTGAAAACTGGACCCGACACTTAAGCCAAGTTTATGCGATTCTTTTTCTTTCTCACTCATACTTTGTTTTTCCTTTACTAGACTTGCAAATGCTTGAGAGCACATGCATACCCTACTAGTATATCAAAAATGGACCCAGCTGTCAGCTTTCTCCACAAGGAGAAAGTAGAGGGCATGCAAAAAGACCGATACCTTCTCGGCATCCGTCTTTTCTTTTTATAGTTGATTCAAAATAGTCTGAAAATCATTTTTTACTTCTTCGATGGACGTGGTCACTTCCTGGCGAGTCTGGTTGTTTTTGACGGTGATTTGCCCACTTTCAACCTCGCTACCACCAAGAGCAATGATGGTTTTGGCCCCAAAGACGTCAGCTGACTTGAACTGAGCCTTCAACTTACGGCCTAGGTAATCACGTTCTGCGATGAAGCCTTGACGACGAAGGGCCTGAACCAATTCCAAAGCGGCTACTTCTGCTTCTAAACCTAACACAGCAATGTAGACATCCAACGATGTCTCAACAGGAAGCTCAACTCCTTGTTTATCGAGGATCAACAAGAGACGCTCAAGTCCCATCCCAAAACCGAAACCTGGCGTTTCTGGTCCACCAAAATATTCTACCAAGCCATCGTAACGACCACCCGCACAAACGGTCAACTCATTCCCATCTACTTCTGTCACGAACTCAAAAATAGTGTGGTTATAGTAGTCTAGGCCACGTACCATATTGGTATCGATGACATAGTCAATTCCGAGACCGTCTAGCATAGCCCGTACGGCATCAAAGTGTGCCTGGCTTTCTTCGTCTAAATAGTCCAGGATAGATGGAGCATTCTCAACCGCTTGCTTGTCTTCTTTTTCTTTTGAGTCCAAGACGCGGAGCGGATTTTCCTCTAGACGACGTTGGCTATCTTTTGAAAGTTGGTCCTTCATTGGAAGGAGGTAGTCGATCAAAGCTTGACGATAAGCTGCCCGACTAGCGGTGCTACCAAGGGTATTCAAGTGGAGGACGACATTTTCAATGCCAATCTCTTTGAAGAATTGGTCAGCCATGGCAATCGTCTCAACGTCTGTTGCAGGATTGCTAGATCCAAAGCATTCTACGCCAATCTGGTGGAACTGACGCAAACGGCCAGCCTGAGGACGCTCATAACGGAACATAGGGCCGATATAATAGACCTTGCTTGGTTTTTGAACCTCTGGTGCAAAGAGTTTATTTTCAACATAGGAGCGGACCACTGGTGCTGTCCCTTCCGGACGCAAAGTAATATGACGATCACCCTTGTCATAGAAGTCGTACATCTCCTTGGTCACGATATCCGTTGTATCCCCTACCGAACGACTAATGACCTCGTAATGTTCAAAAATAGGTGTTCGGATTTCTGCGTAATTGTATTTTTTAAAGGTTTCGCGAGCAAATCCTTCTACATATTGCCACTTAGCGGATTCCTGTGGCAGGATATCTTGGGTTCCTTTTGGTTTTTGTAATTTCATAGACACCACTCCTTTTGCTTGCTTTGTACTATTTATTCTATCATAATTTATAGTCCGTGACAGTGCTCAAGCGATAAAATCAGTCTACAAGCCTATCAGGAATAGAAAAAGGTAACTTCTCCAGCCCTTAAAAATAGAGCCCGCATCACATGCAAGGCTCGATTTCTTTCGTTTCTTTACTTTCAACTATTTTTATAAGATATTTTTCATATTGTTCGCGAACTTCCTGCGGCCAGACGCTGGTTTGGACTTCTCCGATATGTTTCTTACGAAGCAAGAACATAGCCATCCGCGATTGACCGATCCCACCTCCTATAGTTAGTGGAAAGAGGCCATTCAAGAGCGCGCGGTGCCATTCCAATTCTAAACGATCTTGATCTCCTGTAATAGCAACCTGGCGCTTGAGGGTGTCTTCATCAACCCGAATCCCCATAGAAGATAATTCGAATCTCGCCCTAGGTTATCATTCCAAACAAGGATATCCCCGTTTAAGCCCTTGTAGCCATTTTCGGTTTCTGTTGTCCAGTCGTCATAGTCTGGTGCCCGTCCATCGTGTGGTTTGCCATCTGATAAGACGCCACCAATCCCAATCAAAAAGACAGCTCCATATTCTTTGGTGATGGCATTTTCCCGTTCTTTTCGGTGTCAAGTCAGGATAACGCTCTACCAACTCTTCTGTGTGGATAAAGGTGATTTGCTTCGGCAGGATCGATTCAATATCATAGCGAGCTTCAACTGCTAACTCCGTCAAACGAATGGCCTTGTAGATTTTTTCAACTGTTTCCTTCAAGTAAGCTAGGTTACGGCTCCCATTTGGAATGACCTTTTCCCAGTCCCATTGGTCGACATAAACTGAGTGGGTTGCATCCAAAGAATCTTCATCTGGACGAAGAGCCTTCATATGGACGAAGAGACCTTCCCCTTCCCCAAAGCCAAACCGCGCCAAGGTATGACGCTTCCATTTTGCAAGGGAATGAACCACTTCATAAGTTTCATTAGGAATTTGTAAGACCTTTACAGAGACAGGGTTTTCCACTCCGGATAGGTTGTCCTGCATCCCATCTCCTACCTTGCTTAAGATTGGACCTTGAACCTCAACGACTTCTAGTTTGTCTTTCAAATATTGAGTAAACGTTGTTTTTACAAATGAAATTTCTTCTTGTTGGTGAATAAAACTCTTCTTCATAGAGACTCCCTTTAAATAGTATGATTTTGATTATACGCTTTTTAGAGAAAAAGCAATACTTACCGTTTTCGACAATTTATTTAAGAGTCAATTCCAATTATCTGATATTTGATGCACAACACATTAAGATATTTCTACTATTTAATTTAAATAATCAAAGTTATAGTATTGAAATCTGGTATGCCTTGTGATATAATTCACTACATAGGATTGTTTTATAACTAAAAACTTTAGGAAGGAGAATCTTTAAATAATTTTCAAAAAGTCCTATAACGTGTACTTGACACAAACAATGATTTTAAAAATTTAGGAGATATATTGGAAAAAATGAAAAGAATTTTTAAGGGACAACTGCCTAAGCTTCTATTTATTGCGTTTTTACCGTTACTACTAATTCTCATCACTCCAAAAAAAGTGGTGCAAGCAGCTGATGTTAGCAATAATGTCAGCTCATTAACTGTTTCATCAAACGAATTGTATAACGGAGGCCAAACAACTGTTAAATTCACTTTTGACGAGCATGCTCAAAAAATTAAGTCAGGAGATACCCTCCAAGTAACTTGGCCAGATTCAGGAACAATTCATGGAGCTGGATTTAAGAAAACCATTAAATTAACGATTGAAGGTACGTATGTAGGAGATATGGTAATCACTGATGGAGAAGCCAAAGTGACCTTTAATGACGGAATCACAAATCTTGAAAACATTCGTGGTTGGGGGGAGTTTGAAATCGAAGCCCACAACGAAACAAATACTGAGAAAGAACACACTGGTAGTTTTCGTATCACGAGTGGGACAAAAACTGTAGAGATTTCCGTCAAGAAAGTAGCTACTGGAAAGTCCTCTGCACCATTTTACTTAAAGGCCGGGGACATGAAAGCTAACGATCCCGATCATATTCTATGGAGCTTAAATATCAATAATATGAAGGTGGATGTTGATGATGAAGTACGCGTAGAAGACCAAATTCAGCCAGGTCACACTCTGGAAACAGATAGTTGGATGATTATCGTAACAGGTAAAAAGTCGGGATACTATAGTGGATCTGATGCGATTACAAACTTTTTAAAAGATTTTCCTAATGCTCAATTTACTGCAGATGCGCAAACTGGAAAAATTTCAATTAAAATTCCTCAAGAAGACGCCGTACTAACAGGTTTCACAGTAATATATAAAACAAAAGTAACAAATCCTGATCAAGCTAAGTTTGAAAATCATAGCCAAGCTTGGTATCGTATAAAAGGTGAAGCAGCTGTTGTAGCCATAGAGAAGAATTCTTCTGTATCAAATATTCGAGCGGATGGTGGTGTTGATGGTGATAAAACCACTACAACCACTACAACAACAGAGGAACCTACAACCACAACAACCACTACAACAGAGGAACCTACAACCACAACTACTACCACTACAACAGAGGAACCTACAACTACTACAACTACCACTACAACAGAGGAACCTACAACTACTACAACCACTACAACAACAGAGGAACCTACAACCACAACTACCACTACAACAGAGGAACCTACAACTACAACTACTACCACTACAACAGAGGAACCTACAACTACAACTACTACCACTACAACAGAGGAACCTACAACTACAACAAACACCACAACAACAGAGGAACCTACAACTACAACAAACACCACAACAACAGAGGAACCTACAACTACAACAAACACCACAACAACAGAGGAACCTACAACTACAACTACTACTACAACAACGACTCCGGGAAATCCAGATAACCATGGTGCAGGTGAAGGTGATGGTGAAACCACAACAACTACTACAGTAAGTGAAGATACAACCACAACTACTACTACAATAAGTGAAGACGCAACTACAACAACTACTACAGTAAGTGAAGACGCAACTACAACAACTACTACAGTAAGTGAAGATGCAACTACAACAACTACTACAGTAAGTGAAGATACAACCACAACTACTACTACAATAAGTGAAGACGCAACTACAACAACTACTACAGTAAGTGAAGACGCAACTACAACAACTACTACAGTAAGTGAAGATGCAACTACAACAACTACAACAGGAAATCCTGGCGGAAAACGTGGTACAACCACCACAACAACTACAACACCAGGAAACCCTGGCGGGAATGCAGATGGTAACGGTGGTGGACGCAAAGTCCTTCTCCCAAGTACAGGTGAAGTCGTAGCAACTGGCCTAGTATTCTCAGGAGTACTTGTCCTATCAGGTGCTATTGTATTGAAACGTAAAATGTCTAATAACTAGCGGTCTGTATTTTAACTTACTAATTTATCTTAAGGTTTGACAAAAGGTTTTAAAAGGATTTACTTCTAATTTAGAGGTAAATCCTTTTTCTAATCCTTAACTCTTTAAAATAAACTTCAAAATTATTTGCTCCACTCTAATATATGCATCTCTATTAAAATTGGATATATAACTCACCTCATCAATTTATGCTATATTTTTGATATGATTTTATAATATACAAAACATATTTTAGGGTTGATACATTGTTTTATTTGTGATATAATTCACTTTGTAGAAAAATATTTTTTTGATTTCAAATCCCAACGTGATCTTGCATATTAAACAGTATTTCCTACAAAGTTATGTTATGACCGTGTGTCTTATAAACGATTATTTTTATTACACTCTTCCTTATAAAAGTGTAAATAAATGATTTTTATAAAACACCCAAGTTTATGAAAAAGGAAGGTAAAAATGGACAAAAAGAAAAGTTGGATTTTTCCGTTCATTCTTTGTTTATTAGTTGCGATTTTTACATTTAATTGGAATAAAATCTCTGCAGAAACTCCTGAGGTTTCAGTATCTGGAAAATTTGTTGATACAATCCAAAATATTAAAGTATCAAATAACGAAGGAGGTGTTCTCGACTGGGACTTACAACAGTGGGCAACTTTCCGAATCAACGCTGATTATGATTTGTCTGGAAAAAATGTTAAAGCAGGAGATTCAACTGTAGTTACTGTTCCAGATGCTTTGATGATTACTAACACTTCGTTTCAAATTCTTGATATAAATACGAAGGAAGTTATCGCAAATGCTGAGGTAAGCCCAGATAATAAATCCATTACAATTACCTATACGGATTATGTTGAAAAACACTCAGATACCAGCGGATCATTCTTCTTTTACGCTCGTATCGATTTCAAAAAACACCCTCAAAAAGGTGAGGTTCCAGTAGAAATCACCATTAACAAAGAAACAAAAGTTGCTGGTAAAGTTTCATTTACTGGTATAGGTGATGGAAATCCTAGACTTCTAACAAAGACTAGTTGGGTAAACGCAGGGGACCAAAGGGAAGTCCAATACACGATTTCTGTCAATCGTACAAAGCAAAATATTAAGAATGCCACACTCGAAGATCACTTACAATTTACGAATGCTTCATACGAAAAAGATAGCATTAAAATTATTAAAGGTAAATTCTCTTATGATACTGGCGAATGGGTATTCTCTGATAGAGTTGATGTAACAGACCAACATAAGATTACCATTAGCGAAGATGGTCAATCATTTGTTATCGATTTAGGCGATGTTACTGAAAATGACCAATATCGTATTTCTTATAATGTTCGTTTAAATTATGATCCAGCCGACGGAGAGGTCTTGAAAAATGAAGCAACTCTTAAAGGTCTAGGTATTGAAACCAAAAATGTAACGAATGCTGCTGCCGTTCAAATTGCTGGTGGTGCTGGTGTTGGTTATGTTTACTCAATCAATATTCATAAAGTCGATGATGCTAACCAACCACTTAAAGGTGCTAAGTTTAGAGTTGTTCGTCAAGCTAATAATCAAGTTATCGGTGAGTTTGAATCAGACGAAAATGGTAATATTGCCGTTGGTAAACTGTTGAAAGATAAATATATCTTAACTGAAATTGAAGCCCCTTCAGGTCATATCATCAAAGAAGCTGAAACTGTGGTTAATGTTGAAGATTTCGGAACTGACCACTCAGTAACTAAAACAATCGTAAATCCGAAGGAAGAAACAACCACTTCAACGACAACCACGACAACAACTTCGACTACCACAACAACCGAAGAGCCGACTACAACTTCAACTACCACAACAACTGAAGAGCCGACTACAACTTCAACTACCACAACAACTGAAGAGCCGACTACAACTTCAACTACCACAACAACTGAAGAGCCGACTACAACTTCAACTACCACAACAACCGAAGAGCCGACTACAACTTCAACTACCACAACAACCGAAGAGCCGACTACAACTTCAACTACCACAACAACTGAAGAGCCGACTACAACTTCGACTACCACAACAACTGAAGAGCCGACTACAACTTCGACTACCACAACAACTGAAGAGCCGACTACATCTTCAACTACCACAACAACCAAAGAAGATACAACCACTTCAACCACTACAGGTGAAACAACTACAACTACAACAACTACTACAAGTGAAGAACCGACTACATCTTCAACGACTACTCCAACACCAACTCCGTCATCTTCAACAACTGAAGGTACCGGCGACGGCAAAGGTAAAGGTCGTAAGAAAGTTCTCCCAAGTACAGGTGAAGTCGCAGCTACTGGATTCATTGTCCTAGGAGCAGTTGTTCTATCAGGTGCTATCTTATTGAAACGTAAACTTTCAAATCAATAAACCTGACTAAATCGCAACCTCTAGCTAATGGCTAGAGGTTTTTTGTCTTCTAAAACAACATTCCTACTGGCAACAGCATCTTCCTAGCAGGTCGTAAGGAGATTCAAGATGGACCTATTTAGATATTTTTCTAAATAGGGTTGACAAAATAATAGTGGAGTTGTACAATCTATTTAGAAAGATATCTAAATAGATTAGAGGAGATAGAGAATGAATTTTGCGCAAACATTTAAAGCTTTATCAAATCCGATAAGAAGAAGTATTTTAGAACTGCTGAAGGCAGGGAAATTATCTGCTGGTGATATCGTTGGCCACTTTGATGTAGCAGGACCGACCATTTCCCATCATTTAAGTATTCTCAAGCAGGCGGATTTAATTCGAGAGGAAAAAGAAAAGAATTTTATCTACTATGAACTCAATACTTCTGTCTTAGAGGATTTAATGGTCTGGCTCGTTGATTTGAAAAGAGATTCTACTGATGAAAATGAATAAAAAACTATTACTATTAACTTCTATTGTGATCCTTTTCCCCATACTTTGGGGAGTGATGATTTGGTCGCAATTACCTAACCAAATCTCGATTCACTTTAACGCTGCTGGTCAGGCCAATAACTTCCAATCGAAAGCACTAGCTGTGTTTGGTCTTCCTATTTTCCTTCTCTTGGTGCATCTGTTTGTGATTTTCGTGATCGGACGCGATCCTAAGAATAGCGCTATGAATGATAAAATAGTCAGAGTAATCTATTGGTTGACTCCAATCGTTTCCTTAAGCGTCTCCTATCTCATCTATAGTAAGGCGCTAGGCTCTACGACCAATCCCTCTATTGTTGTTTCTGCTTTGCTAGGCCTCATCTTTGTGATCATGGGCAATTACATGCCGAAGCTAAAAGTGAACCATACGGTTGGAATCCGTCTGCCTTGGACCTTGCAGAGTGAAGATAACTGGCACAAAACCCATCGCTTGGCAGGGAAGTTGTGGGTCCTCGGAGGATTGATCCTTCTTCTTGAAGCAGGCCTTCAATACGCTCTTTCTTATGTATTGGTGCTGATCATCCTCGCCATTGTCCTTATCCCTGCGATGTACTCTTATCAATTAAGTCGGAAAAATCGTTAGTATAAAAAACAACCAGAGAAGAACTAGTTTGGAACTGTTTCTTTTCCGGTTGTTTTTGCTTGTTCTCATAAGAATACGCTCTTATACCGATAGCAATTTAGGTCAACAGTTTGGTGGATGTTTCCTCTTGCTGGAGTGTTAAATTGGATAATTCTTTGTCATCTAATATACGTAATGACTATACTAGTGTTGGTATATTAGGAATGTCTAGAATATGTATTAATTTGCCTTCCAATTACGAAAATAGACTTTTTGCCCAATTAGTTGAGATTTTATTCTCCATTAATACTTTTTCCTGCCATATTCCAGAATATTGTATTCCTTCGTTTTTTTAGCAGAATTTTTTTATGATTACCACATAGATTTTTCAGGCATTAATGCAGGGATTTCTTTCCAAACACTTCTGCTTTTTCCTCTCATGGTTAATACTCTCTTCTCATCAAAATCAAATGTTCCATAACCTTTATAATTAGATGAAAATGCTAATTTATCACTGGGCATATACAACATATTTGATTTAGCATTGATCAGATGATTGTTAGAGTGAGGATGAAAAGAATAACTTTTTTTCAATATATCTTGATTATTTGTTAGATCACCAATTTGCAAATAACCATAAATAATATTTAAATCAGGTGAACCTTTTTTAAAATGTAGTGTTCCATCCTGAATATCTCCTTCGGTTTGTCTAAACCAACCAAAAAATAGGAAGAGATCCCCAACCGCAACATTTTGGTTTCGTAGTAAACCTTGCGAACTATTAATCTGTCCAAATGCAGGTTTCCAGTCAGAGACAGGCACATTTCTCAGACCTTCTCTTATATCAGGGTCAAGATGGCAGTTATAATGATTAGTCTTATCTTCATTTCCTCTCAATTGTCTTAAAATATTTGAGAAACTAACCCCGTTATAGTTTAAATCATCAAAAGATAAGTTATCAAACTTCCCAGGAATTGGTATTGATAATAAGGTTCCGTCAGGTAAGATTGGGCTTGGAATTCCTCCATTAGACGAATCAAACCCCTTTCTAGATAAAATGATTTTCATAGTTTGTTTCCTTTTATGTAGAATGGATGGTATGGTAAATCAATAATTTTGTTTTGTGATCCTAGTAAATTCTCAGCAAAATTTGCTAACTCTAGAGTATCCATAAATTGATCATTTGAATTATAAAACCCATTTTTTGCATTCCATCGCGGAAATGGTTTGCCATTTAGTCTAGCTCGGCTTCCCATAGGAAAAAAGGAAAGGATTTCCTTCGGTATTTCAAGAGGAGATTTTCCAAAATAGCTAAAACGGTCTGCGAGTATAACCACCTCATTCATAAAATGAGTATTATGCAATCCATTATGTTCAATCATCCATTGATAAGTATACGAATCCCGCCGATTTTCTGACTTTGGAGATCTTAAATATTCTCCCATAGTCATAATTTCACTAATTTTAGCCACAAAAATTAAATGATTGTATTTTGGGGTAATAAAGGTGCCTTGGTCATCTTTCCACTGTTGACCATCTTTCGAATGGCCAGCTATCGCCATTATGTATGCATCCACTTCATTATTATTAATTTTATCGGCCCAGTTCTTCTTAATGTTTCTTCTTAACTGCTGCATACAACCACCTTCACTTAGAAGCTGAGGGGTTTTATCATAATTTTCAGTAAAAACACAAGGATTTATACCGTAATCATGGGTCATCCTATAACAATAAACAATAGTTTGTTTTTTTCATAAAAATCTATTTTTCTCCTAAATAAAATCTATTATTTACCTAGTGCAAGTATTGTCAATGTAGGGAATTTTTTTCAAAGACAACAGATTAAAAAAACTCTAGAATTACATTTTTTTATATAGATAGATTTTTTTACGGGTAAATCATTTAGTTGTCCAATTTCTTTATAATTAAATTTGGCAAGAGTTTCTTTTTAACATAATAAGAAACAGTTTGCAAAAGCGCGTTTACATCTGCCAAAACAACCTTGGCCACTATAGTCTTCACTGTTCAAAAAATCGTGGATCAGTGGCACAAGCCCATGTCTTTTTCTATCTGGATAAATACGGCGAGCGAGTTCCAGAGAATCGATATAAGTATTTTCTAATGGCAGGTAATGACAATTTTTTAGTTTTTCTTGAAGAAACTCCATCTCAAAAGTTATATTGTGAGCAATAAGTACACTATCTTGAACAAAAATTTAAAAAGTTTTTGTAGTACTTCTGGTAATGATTTTGAATTCATTATATCTTCATCTGTAATATCGGTAATTTTTTTATAAAATCACTGAGAGGTTGAGAAGGAGTAATATACTCATTGAAACTATCAATTTTTCTCCCTTTTCAATTTTTTTACGGCGCTAATTTGAATAAGTTCATCTTTAGTAGCTTTTAATCCGGTTGTTGCTATATCGAATACAATATAGGATACAGATTCAAAAGATTGATGTTGTCCTTGATAAACAATTTGCATTTCTTTTCATGATCCAAACTCCTTAAGTAAAGGTAAAATATTAATTAAATATTTTTCAAAATGTATTAGTGAGAAACTCACTATGTGTTAATTATATCAGATCAGATAGACAATATTTGTCCTTTTTTTAATTGTCAAGATTGTAAAAAAACAAATTTTGTAAGGTTTGTTAGTATGTTATAATTTTTTTAATATGTGGGGTAATCAATATGAATGATCAAGAAAGAATTCTTAATATATTTTTACGTTTGTTTTTTTGGAGAAATTACAAAAGAAATCTCTAGCAGATGAATTTGAAGTTAATGAACGAACAATACAAAGAGATTTATCATTTTTTTGAGATATTTTGTGTCTGTTCATTCAAGTATTTTTAGGTAATCTTGTTTACAATAGAGATATAAAAAAATATTCAATAGATCGACCATCAACTATAGAAAAGCAAGAAGTACTATTTATATCTAAAATATTATTGGAAAACAGAGCATTAAATAAAAATGAATTTAATAGAGTGATAAATAGTTTATTAAACACACTTTCAATAGACGATAAAAAAATTAATCGAATCAGTTATAGCTAGCGAAAAATTAAATTACGAGCCAATCTCTGACAAGCAAGATCGTATAGTTAAAACATGGGAGCTCTCAGAAAAGATTATTTATGAACAAGTAATTGAATTAGAATATAAAAGTCCCTATACAGATGTTGTAAAAAAGCACATCGTTTTCCCAGTCTCAATGTATTATGATTTTCACTATTTCTATTTAGTTGCATATCACCTTAAGCATGAGACATATACAACGTTTAAAATTGATCGTATCAAAAGATGGAAATTAAGCGATAGTAAGAAACCAAACATACCCCATCGCAATAAGTTTCGTGATGGAGATGTGAGAAACATGAAAGTTGATGCATTTTCAGGATCTCTCATAAAAATCAGGCTCAAGTTTAACAATGATCCCTCTATTGTTCTGGATCAATTTCCCAATACAAAAAAATTTTTAAGTCAAGAAGAAAAATCAGACAGTTATGGAGATTGAAACGCAATATACTCCAGGTCTGAAAAGGTGGCTACTAAGTCAGGGAGATAGTTTGGTGATCACTAAACCTCAAAAATTAGTAGATGATTTAAAACAAACAATCAACAATATGTTAGATCAGTATAGAAAGTGAACTAATCATTAATATATATTAGATTTTTTTAAAAAGAGTCATCCGGTTCTCTTTTTTTAGGAAAGTTTATTTTATGTATGATTTATAAAAAAACAACCAGAGAAGAACTAGTTGGGAACTGTTTCTTTTTCCGGTTGTTTTTTTGCATATTCATCGTTTCAAATTCCCAACTTTCGGGGACAGGCTTTTTTTCGGAAAGTCATAGTTTTTTTATATTCTTTCTATAATCTAGTATATTCATTGAAATTTATCTAAAAAAAGTAGTGACAAAGGTAGTGATTGAACTGAAATATACTGCATTTGACAAAAAGAAAAAAGCCTTTGAAACGTTGATTTCAAAGGCTTTTAGCTTAATTAATTATTTAACTTCTGTAAAGGTTGTTAATGTTATTTTAGCATCCTTTAAACGCGCTGTCATATCAACGTTTTTAGATTGTTCTATAAAAAATGTAGTCATAAATGTAGTCATTTTGCTATGCTGTCAACTTTGCAATTTCTTTGAGATAGATTGCAACTGCTTCTGCCTTCTTTTTCGGTGCCAATTCAGCATAAGTGTCCATTGTCGTTTTAATCGATTTATGCCCCATCCTTATCTGGAGCTCTTTCCAGTTAGCACCGGCATTCAGCATCAAAGAAGCATGTGTATGACGGAAAAGGTGGAAGCCATAGTTGGGCAATCCCAACTCAGTCAAACGCTTTTTAAGCGTTGCACGTTCATTTCTATCACACATATAGTTCCCGTAAATTGTCGGGAAAATTAGGTCCACAGTTGGTAAATCATGGCTCACAAAGTAATCACTCATCTCAGCATGAAAATCTTTCAAATCATCCAAAACTTGTCTCGGAACTGCAACTCTCCTGTTACCAGCATTAGTTTTGGCACTGCTCTTGCAAATCATCTCACCCTTGATTCCAAGTTTCTTATCTCCAGCTTTCCACATCAGCGTCTTATTAACGATGATTTCATTGGAACAAAAATCGAGATCATGAATTGATAAAGCAAGAAGTTCATTGATTCGAAGCGCAGAAGCTAGTAGTGTGTCGCAGATAACCTTAAATCTTCGATTTGCTCGAGTATCAGGAAGAGTATCAAGATAGTTCAGCCAAGTAGCCAAGTCCTCTCCATGCAATACCATGATTCTCTCCTTTACCACCTTCGGTTTGGAGGGATTTTTACTGTCCTAGCCGGATTATGAGAAAGTTCGAAATTCGTGATCCCATAATCGAAAATATCACTAAGCTTATAGATAACTGCACCGAAATCTTTTGCATGCCCTTTTTTAGATTTTTTAACACCAGATTCAACAGACTTTTTAGATTGTTGAGCTAATTTATTAACCCAAATTTGAATATCTGCAGATTTTATTTCTTCAGGCTTATATTCTCCAAACTTAGGGATGATATAGGTATCAAGATAGCTTCGAACTCGATTGATCGTATTCTGAGAAGTCACCCAAGTTACAAAACTGACAAACCAAGCTTCTGCTAACTCCTCGAAGTTATTAATCGACAAGGTCTCTTTTAGAGTTGATCCCTTCGCTTCAAAATCAAACCGAGCTTGAATGATTTTCCTATCTAGACCTTTCAGAGTTTTAGCAGTTATAGATGATGTAACTTTTTTTCCAGTTTTAACATCTACACCAATATACACACCACGTTGCGTATAACTAATAGTCCCATTACTCTTGGTAGTTTTAATGACTTTTCGATTGTTGTGAATGATAGTTTCTTTCTGCATAGTAGCCTTTCACGTTCGGATATATAAAAGGCTAAAATAACAACCTCACATATTTCATGTGATATTACTATTTTAGCACATTTTTTAAAGTTAAGGAGTTAAATAAGTTATCACATCCTCCATTTTGTAATAAACTGTTCGAGTTCCTTCAATCGGTGGTTCAAGACGTTTAAGTCCTGTATTTTCCCATGATTTTAGAGTGTTAGGAGATATCCGTAAAATCGTTAAAAGTTCTTTCTGAGTTACAATATTTAAATTTTGTTGTCTTTCAATTTGTTTCTGACAAACAGATATTAAGCAAATCAACAATTGTTCAATCTGATCGAGTTTTGTACTTTCAATATTTGTCATCTCTATTTTTCCTTTCTTGATTTATCGTGTCTTCTTGAATCTAAATATTTAGCAAAGAAATAAGTTTTATCCATAATTAACCCTAACAATTGTGTATTTTCTTTTCTAGCAAATCTTACTAGTGCGTTAAATTCTATAAAATTATGTTCTTCAATGATATCAATTACCAGCGAAAGGAATTCATCATTGTTGTTACTGACGATGAATTTATCTAGCTCAAAACCGCAACCAGATTCAATTTCGTTGATATCGTACAAAGTTTTTTCAGGATTTTCTGCATGAGTGAAATAGTCATACATACCTTTAGGAGACATGACGGGTTCTACATGAGATGGTGTATTAAGGTTCTTAGTCAGTAACTCAGAAACCTGAGAATAACTTTTAAGTGAATCAAAATATAACGCCCCGTGCTTGTGGGCTTTTTTAAATTCTCCTGTTTCCTTGTTGACATCCTTATCATGCCATGGGCTGAGGACAAAAGGGATATGCATTTCCTCAAGAACTTCTAAATAATTTTCAGGAGAACTTTCTTCGTATAACAAGAAGGCCCACTTATTCGACCTTTTATCTTTTGGCATCGACCTTCACCTCCTTTCTTTTGTTCTTATTTATTAGGAGAGTTCTAAATTGTTTTTGGTAATTCATACTAGAATTTGATTATTGATCACTGATGTACTGGGGGTCGTAGTTGCCCCCAGTACAGTTATTGTTAAAAATTACAAAAGGCAGTGCTCTTGGCTATCATTATATGAGCCAAGCACTGCCTTCTGCTATACTCTTGTTGCTTTAAACCATAATTTATCGCCATCCCTAGTAGGAGAAGAGAAGATATAGCGTGGATTATAACTAGAAATTTCTTCCTTAATTTGCTCTGTCATTTCTCGCAGAATCTTTTGTGCTTGCTGAGTCTTTGGATATTGTATAACGACGCTTACAGTTGAATTCCTGACATCTATCGTACATTTTGATATAGAACTGTTAAAACTTTGTATGACAGGATCAATGCGCGTCTTAGTTATTTGATTTTCCGTATTATTGACTGCTTCAATTGTTTCATCTTGTTTCAAAAAATATCGAAATCTAATTGTTTGAAAAATGGATTTGAAGTAATTTAAGATAGAGTCATTTCTAAACCTTTGAAGAAGTTCGATTGCAATAAGAAAAACGACTAGAGTTATTAAGATGATCGATAACAGTTTACTAAAGTATTCGATAATTCCTAATTTATCTTGAATATGGGAGGATATTTTTTTAAATTGTGAGATATGAAAACTTCCAATAAATTTACCCAGTTGTTGTAAAGCACAATTTAAAATAATGCTTAGAAATCCAAAATAAATCAGCCAAACATTAACATTATATGTTTTCTGGAAAAAACTCTTTCTCATTGCTATAAGATACCTTTCTTAGTGAAATAAGTTGGGCAAAGTAGAGGAAAAACTTGATAAGGATGTTCATTATCGATAATTTGAATTAGTCCAGTTCCTTTTCCCGTAGGGATAACAATTCCTTCAGGATTCAAATCTGGAAAAAGAAATTGAGTTGTCTTCTGATTAATGTTCCCTATCTGAATCAGAACACTAAGTTGCTCTCTAACTGATACCGGTATTGTATTGTGATCGAATCGCTGGCTCACTAACAGAAGGTGAACCTTAGTTGCTCTCCCAAGCAAAGCGATTTGTGATAACAGTGAAAAGAATGATTCCTTAATACTTTTATTAACTCCTTCAGATAGAGCAAGCACTTCATCTATTACCACAGTCAAATGTTTAAAATGATATTCATGATTATCATATAGCAGTTCTTGACGCTCCTGGATAAGGTTTAAGCAAGAGCTTAAATTTTCATTTACTTCTGAGACAAAATCGGATTTTGAGCGATTTCTCTCAGGATGAATGACAGGAATTCTATTTTCTCTCGCCCATCTTGATGGTGTGTCAAACTTTGGGTCAACAATGATCAGTTCTGAAAAACGCTTGAGCAGACTAAGAAAATATGTTAAAGTATATGATTTACCTGATCCAGAATTTCCAGCTATAGCTATCGAGGTGACTTTATTATAATCAAGCGACAAATTTTTCATAATTGGTAGGTAACTTTCTTCTTGCTTAATAGCAAATTCTTCTAAATCTGAAATAATCAGTCTCTCAGATACTCCTTCTTGCCAAGGGAAAAATAATCCCCTTTGAACGTGAATATCATCTGTATCAAGAGAAATAAAATAAGCTGAATTTTGTTTAAGAAGAGTGTATCTGGGATAGAGAGAGGCATTAGCAATTAAAAAAATTTTTTGATATAGTTCATCGTCAATTATATAGCTGGCGGGAAGGCGTGGGATAAAAATAAAGCCTTCCGAAGTAATCTCCAGTTTATAGCTGTTCGTAAAACTGGTTTCTCCTTGCATCAAGGCTCCTAGTCCCATGTTAAGACTTTGTAACAGATACTGATTCAATTCTCTCTGATCCATTATTTAACCTCTTTAACATTTTTTGCACGGAAATAAACATTATAACCAACTTCACATGCTTCAAGGTTATCGAAATCAACTATTGCTAGATAAGAGGGCAAGGGTACTTCTGATTCAAATTTCACCTGAAAAGGAGGTAGACCCTGCTGTGAAAACCATGCTTTATAGGCAATGACTTCTCCAGTAGGTTGATTGTTTTCAAATTTAATTTGTGCTTCCAACTCATTACTAAGACAGTAAATTGCTTGCTTAGCATTAATGTATTGTTTTGCAGTGTTAGTTGAATACCCACTCGTACGATTATGTGTTTTCATAATATTATCCTTTCTTTATAAATATAGAATTAGATTGACATGCTCGTTTTAAGTCAGAACTAGACTTTCTACTAGAACATAATTTCACCTCCTTATCTTTAAGGAGAAAAAAAGCAGAGATTTGGTCATCTCTGCTAAATTTCTAAAAAAATAATTTTTTTAATTCTTCTATTAAAATTTTTTTCGAGCTTTTTCAAAATGACGCTGAATTGTTTTATGACTACTATATTTAGTTTCTTTTGTGAGTTGTAGAGCTGATTTATTATTGAGTGCCATTTGCAAAAAAATATAACGATCTTCTTCTGTAAGTTTTGAGAGTGCAATAATAAGATGTTCACGAAGTTCTCTGACAAGCAGCTGATTGATTGGATTAAAGGTGTTATCAGCATAATGATCGAGAAACTCTGTTGTTCGTCCTTCATTTACTATTATTGAATTCAAACTTAGTAGGTTGTAATACCTATCCTTTCGTTCCTGATTTTTTATATTCTGATCAAGTAAACGACAAACTTCTTGCCAATTCTGAATTTTTACAGCCTCTAAAATTCTGCGCTCACGACGTTCTTCTATTTTAGACATGGTCTAATACTCCGTTTCTATCGTCCTTAAAAATAGACAGAATAGAAACTCATATGAGCAGATATTGAGAGCCGAGGTGCAAAAAAGCACACCAAATTAAACGGCGAAACAATTAATGCTTGATATAACCTTTTTCGTCATATCGTCATATTCGTTTCTATCCGTCCATTTGATGCGCATCGTATAGGACTATACTTTTTTTGCAAGATTTTTATCTTGCTCTTATATTATAGATTGACCAAATTGCAAATAATAGGACAAAATATTGCCAGAAATGGAAATAGTTAAACCACTTGAAATTACTGAGTTTTTTTAGAGTAAATTAAATGAGAGAAAAAAATATTTCTAGGAAATGACTAAGAATGCTAACAAAATTTAATGATGAAATTTTAGAATTACCATTTATGGCTTCAATGAAAATGAAAAAAATCAAAAAGAGTTATATTTCACGATTAGAAAAAAATTACCAATCATTTGAGAATCAATTGGGGCACCTATTCGGTTGGAGAAAAAAACCTATCGAAATTGATTATGGTTATGATTTTTGTTTGCAAAAGCTCTTACAGAATCTGATAATGACTTATATATCAATAATTCGATCTCAGAATATTTAGAGAAAGAAAAAGACTCAATTATTGCAATTGAGTCAATTGTGGCATGTTTAATTCAAAGAAAAAAAGCAGTGTAAATATAGAAAAAAAGAAATATATTAAAAATTCATAATATTTTTACTTAATATATATAATAGCAAAGTTGAGCCCTTTGAAAACAGATATATGGAGAGAGAAGGATTGAATTATTTATAGAATATATTTTTTTGTAATGTTACTGATTTATTTAAAAAAACAGATTGTTATTTTTTTCAATTGAAGAACTAGTCTATAGATATAACAATCTATTTTTTTCCTTATTTTTTTGACGGAAGCGGTGCTATAAAAAAACAATTGTGATACAATAAGCAAAAATGAACTTTCTAAAAAAAGATAAGTCAGTTTAAAAAAAGATGGGACTTTCGGTACTTCAGATATAATCGAATTAAGACATAAAAGGTATTTTTATCTAACTATGTAAATGAGAAATCCTTATATACTATTGAGCAAAGTTACAATAAACTAAACCGATTAATAAACAATAGTACTTATTCTATTGCTAAACTAGAAAAACTTTACTAAAGAATGTATTAAATTAAGAAACCTCATTAATAAAGATTTTACACCTTTTTCTAGATATTTCATTAAATAATAAAACAACTGAATGGAATCAATTATTAAATACTTTTTTCAATGAAAAAAATATGTTTTTAATATATACTCTATGGGCAGTAGATTGTATTATTGATGATATTCTTTCTTATGACGAACTCTCTTTAAACTTTAATGAGTATGAGGAATCTTTTTGGGAAAGATATCACTCACTGATCAAAATATTTAACAGAGAAAAGTTAAAAAGAGTTGTATTATCTAACACTAGGTTTTATACTTCTATACGAGCATCGAATCAAATTCGGAAAATTTGATTATAGGTATTTCATATATATATGTAATACATTCCCAGAATATAAAAAAACCATGTTGAAAAAGTTAGAATCATTTTTTTAAAGGGAACTAAAGGGAGTACCATTTTTCTCCAAAGCGTTCGAAAAATTTATTTCACAAATTATTTTACCTAAATCAAAAAAACAAACATAAAAGATAAAGCTAACTGGAAATCCATTAAAAAAATTCATTACAGGAAATATTAATAATAATGCTTTTACAAGATGTAATATATGATAATATTAAGTATACAGATAAAAAGATAAGTAATTTTCTAAACTCTGTAGAAAATTACTACAATCAAATAATCGATGAAACAAATAAGAAAGTGATTCAACTAAATATAGGTAAATATGAAATTATTAGCCCTGTTACTGAACCAATAAAAGAAGAGGAGTTAGAACTAAATAATACAATAATTCTAGGCAATTTCGAAAACAAAGGAAGAAAAAGAACTGGGAATGATTGTAAACGGGGAGTACTCTTCAATTACGATAGAACAACTATATTCTCCAGATCATACACCTGCAATCAAATTCCTTTTAAATGAATTCTTTAATTCAAAAAAAATACCTGTATAGAATGATCTATCCTAATGATCATATTGATAATGGAATCATATATTTTTATGACTTAGATGATACAAGTGGGAGATATAAAACATTTGATAATATAAATATTGAAAACGAAGCAATTCTACACGATACTCGTTATGGAAGATTTTCTATTGACTTATATAGACAAAGTCTCAAATTAACTGAAAATGGATGTGATAACGTTTTTAGGAGAATATAGAATCAATTTGATTAATATAAAAATTTAATTGGCAGGATCATTCAATTACTTCTGAAGCATACCATATAGAAAAAGGAAAAGTAATAGTTGAATTCGAAGCAATTGGCTAAATATTTTTTTATAGGAGGGAAAATGAACGATTTTTTTAAACGGAAAAAAATAGTTTATTTAGATGAACAAGCTATTTTTGATTTTTTTAGAACTTTATCAAGATGGAGTACAGTCGGAAATTATTAAAAAAATATCAGAAACAATGGTAGGAAGTGAAGCCGATACTCATATAGGGGTGAGTTTCTTAGCTAGATTAAAAGTAGGCTTTTTCTGGAAACGCTTCTTTTCAAAGAAGTGGGGTCATAGAGTCTCAAATTACTTCTACATTGTTAAGTAATTTCAAGAAAATTATAACTCAAGGAAAAAGTCATGATTCCAAAAATTGAATGCTTAAATAATATAAAAACTGTATATAGAGAAAGACTCACCTGCGTTTTATCGCAATATTACTCCTGTTCTCGATATGATAAAAGATATCAACGAACTAAGCAATGCAAGTGCAAGTGATAAAAAAATAATTTTAAAGGAATCGAAATTAGAAATATCGAAAGAACGTTAGATAAACTATCTGGATATTATGAAATAAAAAGGGATTGATGAAAATAAACAAGAAATGATTGTTCGATTTAATATAACTGGATTGCGCAATAATTATACTTTGAGTGATTTAACTAAAATGAATATAAAACTGTATGGAATTCAAGTTGGTGTAGTAAATTCAATTGATTTAAAATTCGATACATTGATTGATAGGCTATCGAATCATAATACGAGTGAGCTTGGGCTTGATTTTGATGACGAGCAAGAGGAAATTCCGCAAAAGTTAATTCCTATTTACGATATTCTATTGGCAGGTGTTTAATGGTTAAATATAATGTCTTTTTTTGAACCTGTAATTGAGTTTAATAAACGTATATCTGGATTTGAGAAGTCTATTTCCTTTACTGAAGTATTAGCAGATTGGAAGAAAGATTCCACTATTGAGGAAATTTCAGCACTTCTAAATAATTACGTTATTTGTATTTTTTTAGGATTGACACATACTCTCTAGCTACAAGTCTATTATTCGAAAATATTGAGCTTTTTAAATAAATTATTTAAATTAGCTGAAATTTCAGAGGTCTACATCCATAACCCTCCTAAAAAGTTTTTTTAAACTCGTTAAAACAACATATTCCTCAAGAACAACTGTCAATTAACCATAAATCTTTCAAAAAGATCTCTGAACAGGAACTTCTTCAAGTAAAAATTGATTTAGACAAAAAAATAATTGGTCAAGATAAAGCGAAAAAAAGTATATTAAGAAAATTAGTTGCTCAATTAGTACGACCAGGATCTAAACCTTTAGTTTTAATGTTTTATGGTGATCCAGGAATTGGAAAAACTGAGACAGCAAAGCAATTATCAGCTACTCTATATAAAAATGAAGAGATTGTTAGAGAACAGATGTCTATGGTTGGAGGTGAAGCAAGTGTGAAATACTTCAAATCAACAACCCATAATGATGATTCATTTTTCCAAAAACATTACTTAATAGATCATCAAATGTCATTTTTACTTGACGAATTTGCACTAGCCCCATCTTTCTTTCATACTACTTTTTTTCAGATGTTTGATGAAGGACTTTACGAAGATCAAAAATTATAAAGTAGATTTAAAAAAATTCAATAATAATATGTACTTCGAACTATAAAAGTCGTTCTGAACTAGAGAATAACATTGATATTGCACTATTGAGTCGCTTCGATGGATTTATTAAATTCTCTCCATTAAGCATTGCAGAAAAAGAATAAAATTTTTGCTATTAGTTTACAATCAAATAACTAGTCCAAATAATATGATCTCCAATTATACTAATCATTTAAATGAGTCTGAGATATTGACTGAAATAACAAATAAATTAGAATCTTTACATAATGTTAGAGAAATAAGAAAGTATGTAGAAGATATTATTGCAGATAAGTTGTTAGAATGTATAATAAATAATGGAGAATAAAAAAATGGTAAATCAAACTGATTATGTAAATCATCTCAGAGAACATATGAACATATCTATCGAGAAAGGCTTTTTATAGAGTCAATCTCTTGCTCCTACGCAATTATTGAGAATAGAACAAAGCGAATTTGTGAACACCTAGGTAAAAACGGCACGTAGAATGAACCTTGATAACAAAATTGAGTTTATCTATCAAAAAAATCAAAGAAAATAATCCTACGATTGATTCCAAATTAAAAAAATTAATAGGTTACCTAGAATATCGGCTAAAAAAATCTGATATCATGACAGTTGATGCAACAAAAAAAGTTATAATGATTGTAAAAACGATAAACTTTCTTTTTATAAGATTAATAAAATATATAAGTTCAAAAGAATTCAGAAATAATCTTGTACATGATTTGGCAACATATGATAGCTGTAATCCGAGTTTAATTGACTTTTGATTCATATATTGAGTTAGCAATGTTAGGAAAGGAAGTTGCCGAAGAGCTGTCTAGGATTGCATCTCGTATGAAAGAAAAAAATCAAAATTATAATTGATTCATTCCATTTTTTTGATATTATTTAGAATGTAGAGTACATTTCATTATGTCACGCCACGGATTGGCGTTGGGGACTTAAAACTCCTACTCTACCTATTTTTTTATATTCTGAATGTCTAAACAAGAATTTATAAAAAAATAAAAAAAGACAGTAGAGCTAAATAAACTGCACCCCAAAAAGTTAGATAGAAAAAAAATCTAACTTTTGGGGTGTTTTTATTATGAAATTAACATATGAGGACAAGCTTCAGATCTATGAACTTAGAAAACAAGGATATATAATTAGAAACTAAAATGCTAATAGAAATTTATGTTTTTCATTTGGTTTTTAAAAATTTATTTTGATAATCAAACACTTTTTCAAACTTTTTTTAATTATTAAATAGGAACTTATCTCCTTGTAATCTAATGGATCTAAATATCTCGGCAGATGCTCCATCTTCACTACTAACAACACGTTCAAGATAATCCCATAATACTTCCCACCGTATCAAAACTCCTAATGATAAGTATGTATTTTGTGAAACCATTAACTTTTCCCATGTTTCTATAAATTTAGCATCAAAAATAGAGTTATCTAAATTACGGTTATCAACTTTAATTAGTTCGTCTATCAGAGGGACCGAAATTAGACTATTTAATTCGTTAATTACATTTGTTTCACTTTTTGTAACTCCATTATCTTGATGTATGTAACCTAGTAAAATAACAAGTAATGCTACCAATCTCAATATATCTCCAGCAACCATAGATGACGGGGCATTCCCCTGATAATTGTATTTTTGAAGATACTCATAAAGAGGATCGATATCCCAAGAAAAATCATCTGCTTCATCATCTGCTTCATTATCTACAAAAATAGGATACGGAGATAGCAATTCATTGACTAAATACTCAAACAATTTGTTTCCTGTATGAAATATAAAACCACATTTCCCTATAGGAGGAAGGCCGATTTTATTAGAAATTTCTGTCATACCTTCCAATTGTTTAATAGCATCTTCAGTCAATCTACCATTATGAACTGCATTTGAAATACCATACTTCTCTTCAAAAGCATTCGATAACATCTCATCAAAATCTGGATCATCAAATGAAAACAATAACTCTCCATTAACATTCTCTAAATTAATAAATTTCAATAAAGATGTTCCAGTAAAGTAAGGTTTTAGAAGTTTTCTTGTACTATCAAGTATAAAATGGACATCTCTTTGTTCACCTAATTCTCTAGTAGTTGTTTCTAGCTGACTCGTTCCTAAATCGATAAATTTTACATCGTAGATACTAGAGCGTACTGTACCTGGTGAAATTTTACTCCGAATAGAATTAAGGCTGTTTATAATACTATTAATTGGGGGGTCCACGAACTCTAACGAATTTCTTTCTTCCTTTGTATATTCAAAATACTCCACCAATTTTCGTTGTAATTCTGCACTAAAAAAACTGTCTCTTACAAGGATATTATGAGGATTTAAATCTCCATGAATAGTACTGCTTTGAACAAATTTTGAATAACTATTTAATAAACAAACAGTAAGATTTAAACTCGCCTGGACAATTAAACTAGAATACTTCGAAAATGATTTGAAAGGCGATTCTCTGAGATAATCTTCGCAAAATTCTAGTAATTTATCTCGACAATCAATCCATTCCTTTAACGATATAGAATTATTCACTATAGACATAACTGAATAACTCGTGTTTTCAGGATAACTTAGAATCCCAGCATCTGATACCACTGCAATTACATCACTTAATTCAGTAGATGAGTTTTTGATTGCTTCAAGCAAGGCTTTTTGATAATCCGATTTAGAGATTTTTATTACTTGCTCAATCTGTAAGATTTTATGAAACACCTTGTACGCTTTTCCATTTGCGCCTTCACCAATTTGCGTCATAAATTCTAATTTATCAAAAGGATAACTCCCTTCCTCAAGCACTAGTTGATCTCTAAAGTATAGTTTTTTTCCAACTATGGTAAAATCTTCAATATTTATATCATTTAGATCAATATTTCCCATTTTTATATACCTTTCTACTAAAAATTATAATATGGTTTTCCATTGCCATTTTAACATGTTTTTTGAAAATTTAAAGTATGTAGTTATCTAAAACCACCATCTATTTCTCTTAAACAACAAAAAAACTCTCTAGACAATGTGACTAGAGAGTTTTTTATATATCCGAACATCTAATTTATTTCACAAAAAATGTAGTCAAAAATGTAGTCATTCGGTTGATTTTTATTGCAATACATTGAAATTTGAAAATTCAAGAATCGCCTTAAATCAAGGTTTTTTCGTTTCTACTGAAACGTAATGACCCACTATTTAACTTCTGTAAACACGACGTGTTTGCGAAGTTTTGGTGAGTATTTCTTCAATTGAAGACGGTCTGGAGTGTTACGTTTGTTTTTAGAAGTAAGGTACAAGCGTTCACCAGATTCTTTGTGTTCAAGTGTAATATTTACGCGCATGGTATCTCCCTTCTATTATTCAGCTGATGCAGCTTTAGCGATCTTACGTCCTTTGTAGTATCCTTTAAGTGATACACGGTGTGAACGTGAGTAATCTCCAGTTGCTTCGTCAAAGTTTACAGATGGAGCTGTTACTTTGTAGTGCGTACGACGTTTGTTTTTCTTCGCTTTTGATGTGCGACGTGCAGGTACTGCCATTTCGTTTTTTCTCCTTTTTAAGATATAAATTCAATTAGGGTTTGATTTTTCATCAACTGTAACAGTATAACAAAACTTTTTTGTAAAGTAAAGTTACTTGACAAAAAATTATTAAAAAAATCTCCTGCCTCATCAAATGGGACAGGAGTTCTCCTTAAAGGTCAATTTCAAATGGCTCATCAATCGTTTCCGAAACGTATTTGCCATCCTTTTTTCGTTGCTTGACACATTCTGTCAGCAGGTACTCGATCTGCCCATTGACCGATCGAAAGTCATCTTCTGCCCATGATGCGATAGCAGCATATAACTTGGCTGACAGTCTAAGTGGAATTTGTTTTTTCTTTTTATCAGCCATTCTTAATAGAGACTTCCTGTGTTGACAATTGGTTGTGCATCATGATTGCCACAGAGAACGACAAGAAGGTTCGAAACCATGGCAGCCTTCCGTTCTTCGTCTAGCTCTACAATCTCTCCTTCGCTCAGGCGTTCAAGGGCCATTTCAACCATCCCAACTGCTCCGTCGACAATCATCTTCCGCGCATCGATAATGGCAGAAGCTTGTTGGCGTTGAAGCATGACAGCTGCGATTTCTGGAGCATAGGCCAAGTAGGTAATACGAGCTTCTAGAATTTCGAGCCCAGCATCTTTTACACGTGCTTGAATCTCTTCTCGAATACGACTGGCCACAATTTCACTGGAGCCTCTTAGGCTACCCTCATCTGCCTGGCCGTCTCCTGTCGTATCGACATTAGAGCTACATCATAAGGATAGATGCGGACAATATTACGAAGAGCACTATCACACTGCAATGAGAGATATTCTTTGTAGTTATCCACATTGAAGACTGCTTTAGCCGTATCCACTACACGCCAAGTGACTGCAATACCGATTTCTACAGGATTTCCCAAACAGTCATTAATCTTCTGACGAGAGTTATTCAAGGTCATCACTTTTAAGGAAATATTCTTTTTACCTGTCTCGATAGAAATATTGTTACCTTCTGCTGTTTTACTGACAGACATGGGTGACTTGGTGGTGACATCACCACTTTGGCCCAAGCGGGTGTTATTGGCAGGATTGACAGCGACACAGAAGGGATTGACAAAGTAAATACCCGCTTCTCGAATGGTTCCAATATAGTTCCCAAACAAGGTCAAAACCAAGGCCTCTTGCGGTTTAATAATTTTGATCCCCGCATAGCACACCAGACTAGCAATAAAGAGAAAAATACAGGTAATAACTGCAATCGCAAGTGGAAAACCTTCTGGTAGACTAGCAATCGCACTAATAAAGGCTAAAACTAAGACAAGATCCCCAACTAGCAAGCCTATAAGGGCAGCTAAGCCGTTTTTCTTTTGGGTTAAAATTTTTTCTTCCATGGGACGAACCCTTCTTTCTTTGTGATATCTAAATGATATCACTTTTGCTTACAAAAGTCAAGATATAACTGTAAATTATTTTAGCAAGAAACCGAGCAAGCTGAATTGTCTGAAAATTCAAGAATTTTCTTCTGTTGTTGGGCCGTAAATTGTGCTATAATAATAAAAAATACGATGAGAGGGAATCAGATGACAGAATTAGATACACGCCATCGCAGTAGCGTCTACGACAGCATGGTTAAATCCCCTAACCGGGCCATGCTTCGGGCAACTGGGATGACAGATGAAAACTTTGAAAAACCAATCGTAGGGGTAATCTCTACTTGGGCTGAAAACACACCTTGTAACATGCACCTCCATGATTTTGGGAAATTGGCCAAAGAAGGTGTCAAAGATGCGGGAGCTTGGCCAGTCCAATTCGGCACCATTACGGTTGCGGACGGGATCGCTATGGGAACACCAGGAATGCGCTTCTCCTTGACGTCTCGTGATATCATTGCGGACTCTATTGAAGCTGCTATGGGCGGTCACAACGTGGATGCCTTTGTGGCCATCGGTGGCTGTGACAAGAACATGCCAGGATCGATGATTGCCATTGCCAACATGGATATTCCGGCTATTTTTGCCTACGGAGGAACCATTGCTCCAGGTAATCTGAACGGTAAGGATATCGACTTGGTTTCTGTTTTCGAAGGGATCGGGAAATGGAACCATGGTGACATGACTGCCGAAGAAGTGAAACAACTGGAATGTAACGCCTGCCCTGGCCCTGGTGGCTGTGGAGGTATGTATACTGCCAACACCATGGCGACAGCGATCGAGGTCCTTGGTCTGAGCTTGCCAGGTTCATCTTCTCATCCTGCTGAATCAGCAGATAAAAAAGCTGACATCGAAGAAGCGGGGCGTGCAGTTGTCAAGATGCTTGAAATGGGACTGAAACCATCTGACATCTTGACCCGTAAAGCCTTTGAAGATGCCATTACGGTGACAATGGCGCTGGGTGGTTCTACCAATGCGACCCTTCACTTGCTTGCGATCGCTCACGCAGCCAACGTGGACTTGACCCTTGAAGACTTCAACGATTTCCAAGAGCGCGTGCCTCACTTGGCAGACTTGAAACCTTCAGGTCAATACGTCTTCCAAGACCTTTACAATGTCGGTGGTGTGCCAGCCGTCATGAAATACCTTCTTAAGAATGGGTTCCTTCATGGGGATCGCATCACATGTACCGGTAAGACTGTTGCAGAAAACTTGGAAGCCTTCGCTGATTTGACACCAGGTCAAAAAGTCATCATGCCACTTGAAAATCCAAAACGTGCGGATGGTCCATTGATCATCTTGAAAGGGAACTTGGCTCCAGAAGGGGCGGTTGCCAAAGTATCAGGTGTGAAAGTTCGTAACATCACTGGTCCTGCTAAGGTCTTTGACTCAGAAGAAGCTGCCATTGAAGCGGTTCTTTCGGATGAGATCGTGGATGGCGATGTTGTTGTCGTTCGTTTCGTAGGTCCGAAGGGTGGTCCTGGTATGCCGGAAATGCTGTCCTTGTCATCCATGATCGTTGGTAAAGGCCAAGGAGACAAGGTGGCCCTCTTGACAGATGGACGCTTCTCTGGTGGTACTTACGGTCTTGTTGTTGGACATATCGCGCCTGAAGCTCAGGTCGGCGGTCCAATCGCCTACCTCCATACAGGGGATTTGGTAACAGTTGACCAAGATACTAAAGAAATCACCATGCATGTCTCAGATGAAGAGTTGGCCAAACGGAAGGCTGAAACAACCTTGCCACCACTTTATAGCCGTGGGGTTCTCGGTAAGTATGCCCACACGGTATCCTCTGCTTCTCGTGGTGCCGTAACCGACTTCTGGAATATGGAACAGTCTGGTAAACAATAAGATATAAAAAAACTCACTTTACGAATTTGTAAAGTGAGTTTTATTGATTTATCGCGGTGGCAGGCCAAGGGCAATACGCCCATAGCGGCTGATCCGGGTAATTTTCCAAGCTGGCGACCAGGTTACTTCCACTTTGACGTCTTCAATACCGTCAATTTCTTTTAGGCGGGCGACGATTTCGATAGGTAAACTTTCTGCACAGTCACAAGCAGTATCGGTAAAGGTCATGACTACCTTGCAAGTCCCTTCCTCATCCAGATCCAACTCATAAATCAAACCGAGGTTGTAGACGTCCAATTCAACATCGGTATCAAACACAAGCTCTAACTTCTCAATCAATTGTTTCTCCAGTGCCAGGGCACGGTCGTTAATCTTGATATCCTCTCTCATCTCACTATCCTTTCCCTCCTTTGATGAAGACTATTTTCTCACAATTCTGACAATAATGCAAGTTCATCTAGAATGAGATCGAATGACAGCTACAAATCAAACCATCAGTCTTAAGACTGATTTAAAATTACAGGAAGGTATCTTAAGCTTTCTTTAAGTTTTCCGATTTATACTAATACCATCAAATGAAGACCTCCTAACTTTGTTTGATAGAAAATCCTAAACTTTTTCATAATAATCTCCCATAAAGGCCACCAAATTCGGTGGCTTTTTTCTATGTACCTTGGCGAACGTTAGTGAGCTTAGGTACATTAATGCAGTTTGAGCGGAGATAACCAGACTCCTATAAAAAGTATGTGTGAAGAAAGTTTTAAAACCTTCAAAAATTTTTTTCAGCTCTATCTTTCTATTATTTCCTATATTTGTAGGCGAAACAGCTATTTTACGGGCTTTGTCCCCCGATAATTCCTTTTGCCTCCTCCAAGTTCTTGTGCTATAATGATACGGATGCTGTTCATTTTCGAACAAGGAGGTACATTATGAAACAAAACCATTCACGTTTTCTCATTCCAGGAATCCTTTTACTAGGAGTGGTCTTGCGGGCCCCATTTACGACCCTCTCCACTGTCTTATCAGATATTGCTACTAGCTTTGGTGTCGAGGTGAGTTCTCTCGGCCTCTTGACGAGTCTGCCCCTCTTAACCTTCGCTATTTTCTCTCCTTTTGCTACTAGCTGGGCCAGACGCTTTGGGATTGAGCGACTCTTTCTCGGAGTTTTGATCCTGATGACGATTGGATCTGCTCTACGCACCATCAATCTGCCTCTCCTCTATGTGGGAACTCTTTTGATTGGTGCTGCGATTGCCTTTATCAATGTCCTTCTACCAAGCTTGATCCAAGCCAATGAGCCAAAACGTCTTGGCTTCTTAACAACCCTTTATATCACTGCAATGGGCTTGTCTACTGCGGTAGCTTCTTCTGTCGCTGTTCCTATCACTCAAGCCACCTCCTGGCAAGGTCTGGTCTGGGTGCTAACCGTTGTCTGTGCGCTTGCACTTGTGATCTGGCTCCCCAATGCTCGTCACAATCATTATTTGAAAAAAAGCTCCTCCTCTAATGAAAATAAGACTAGTTGGTATAAGAATGGCAAGGTTTGGGCCATCATGCTTTTCTGTGGTCTCCAGTCTCTCTTATTCTATACCACGATGACCTGGCTTCCTACCATGGCGACCCAAGCCGGCATCAGTCAAGCCAATGCAGGAATTTTAGCATCTGTATTCACCCTGATGAGTCTTCCCTTCTCTATGACCATTCCAAGTCTCACCACCAGCCTTTCTGAACGAAACCGTCGCATCATGCTAATCACGACTGTTTTAGCTGGTTTTACTGGAATTGCCATGCTGTTACTAAAGACAGACAACTTCATTTACTGGTTGATCCTGAATATCTTGATCGGAAGTTTTACGAGTATCTTATTCCCTTACCTCATGGTCACCTTCTCCATGAAGTCTAGCTCTCCTGAGAAAACTGCTCAGCTCTCTGGACTAGCTCAAACAGGAGGATACGTCTTTGCTGCACTTGGACCTATCTTATTTGGTTCAAGCCAACAAATCTTCCACTCTTGGACACCTGGTATTTTAATCCTTCTTGTCGTTGATTTGTTTATGAGTATGGCTCTCTATCAAGTTGAAAAATCTGATATCATCCTTTAATCCACTAGGTCCCATTGAGCAATGGGATCTAGTTTTTATAGGAAAAAAGAATCAGGACATTCCTGATTCTTTGGTATGACTTAATTATTGGTTGAATGACACGTGTACGTGGTCGTAGTGATTTTCTGTTACACTTCCACGGTCTGGCATTGCATTCCAAGTATTTGCTGGTCCATAAATGTTGTCGACTGGAGCATAGAAACGTTGTTTCCAAATAATGTAGGAAATTCCATTTTCTTCAATATGATCGATTGCATATTGAGCAACTTGGTCACCGATCGCTGAACTTTCTGGAACCATAACGTCGATTGCAAGACCTTTACCGTGATCTTCTGGATCACCAGGACGGTAACCACCGATATCAGTCAAGCCAAGTTCATTAATCACTTGTTTTTTGAATTTAATTGTTTGAGGTTGAAGACCTTCATTTGAAGTTGGAGTTGCTGTTGAAGGAGTTGAAGCTGTCGTATCAACAACTGGTGCTGGTGCACCATATTGTGGTGTTGAAGCAACCGCAGTAACTTCTGATTCTGCTGGAACTTCTACGACTGGAGCTGGTTCAGCTACTGGAGCCGCTGGGGCTTCCTCAACAACTGGTGCTTCTACAGGAGCCGCTACTTCAGCTGGCGCTGCAGCAGGTTGCGCAGGTGCTTCTTCAACAACTGGTGCTGGGGCTTCCTCTGCTACTGGAGCTGCTGGGGCAGGTGTTTCAGCTGGTGCTTCTGGAGTTGGCAAGCTTTCTGATACTTGCTCTGCCACTGCTGCTACAACTGCAGGTGCTTGAGGGAGTTCTACAGCTTGGTTGTTTTCATCTGCTACTGGTTTTGTCAAATCACCCACTGCAACAGTTTGGTTGTCCACTTTGATTTGGTTGTTTGTCAAATCAGCAGAAGTTGTCACAGTTGCGTCAGCATTACCTGCTGTAGGAGTTTGGATTTCTACACCTGTCACTTGGTTTTGATCATTGACAGTTGTTGTCAAGACAGTTCCTGGGAAAATCAAATCAATATTGCTGATTTGGTTCAAGTTTGCCAAAACAGTTACGTCAACATTCAAAGCTTCCGCAATCGTGCTTAGGGTATCCCCATACTTGATAGTGTAGGTTTGTTTGTTTTCTGAAGTTGAAATATCTGCACGAATTTCATCTACAGAACGGGCAACCCAGTCCCCATTTGATTCTGCTTTACCAGTTGTAAATGGCAAGACTGCCATAGCAACAGTCGAAGCAATTAAAGCCTTTTTATTTACTTTCTTCATACGTTCTTTCCTCGTTTTCTTATTATCGGAGATTTATCTCCAGATAGATACATTTAATATTCTACCACATTTTTTGTCTTTAAAATGGCTCTTCTTTTCTTTTAATCTAACTGACCCTAATTTGTAACATTAGTCCTTTCTTGTTACAATCTCTTAACAATTAATGACAGTTAGTACTATTTGGACAATCAAACAAATTCATTGTATCAAAAGCCTTTGAGAGTCCTGCACAATGGGTTTTTGAAAGATTTTTCAGTTGAATAGAAGTTAAAACAGCACCCCAAGTTCGTGTCCTGTAGACATCACTTGAGGTGCTGTTTTAACGGCTTTGTATCTTATTAATTGAACACGCCTACAACTCTTTGGAAAAAGATAAATCCAACTTAGAAGCTGATTCTTCGTCGTTGGATTTCCTATTTTCCTTTGAGTTGCTTAACGGCTTTGTATCTTATTTGACCTTCATCATTCGGACCAGGTTGGCGCGTTCAGCTTCTTCGAGTTTCATTTCGATATAGTAGATGGTTTCCTTGAGATCTGGAATAGTCGCATACTCCAGTCCATTGACCCGACGGCGCGTTTTTTCAATCTCATCGGCCATGAGCTGACAAGTTTTTTCAATCTCTGCTAAGCGCAACAGGTCTGGGAGGAGCTCTTCCATTTCTTGAATGGTATTGTCCATCTGGCTATTGGAAGCCACGTAGCTGTAGATCACGTCTCCCTCATCGTCTCCATACGGATTATCGATATGGGCATGCATCTTGGGCACGCGCACACTCATGATATTCTCCGTCTCAATATGCAGACTGACTTCACGTGTTGGAACTGCAAAAATTTCCTGGACCATGAGATCATTTTCCAGACATTTGGCGAGGACAAATTCTTGCATATTGCCAATGAGAGCGGCCTCAACCTTCTGACGGAGGCGGTCATTTTCACGGACCGATTCGATGAAGCGTCGCATAAGTTCGTCCCGCTTGTCCTTGAGAAGTTTATGACCTCTCGTTGCCGTTTTCAGACGCTCTTTGAGGGTGTTTAACTCCATCCGAGTGGGTTTGACATTTAATCGTGCCATCTGACTTCCTCCTTTCTACTCCTAGGCTTGTGCTTCCTGAGAAGTTTTTGGGAGGTATTCGTCAATCATGTCATCCTTGATCCGCTTGAGCTCTGTCCGTGGCAAGATAGCCAGCAATTCCCAGCCTAGATCTAGACTTTCTTGAATGGTCCGATTGGTGGTAAAGCCTTGGTTGATGTACTCCTTCTCAAAGCGATCCGTAAATTTGACATAGAGCTTGTCGGTATCGGACAAGGCGGATTCTCCGAGCACCACGGCTAACTCTTTGGCTTGTTTCCCTTGAGCATAGGTCGCAAAGAGCTGGTTCATAGTCGCCGCATGGTCTTTCCGAGTCTTGCCTTCACCAGAACCCTTGTCCTTCAAACGGGAAAGGGATGGAAGAACATTAATCGGTGGGCGGTAACCACTATTGTAGAGATCGCGGGACAAGATAATCTGACCTTCTGTGATGTAGCCTGTCAAGTCAGGGATGGGGTGGGTGATATCATCTTCCGGCATAGAGAGGATCGGAATTTGGGTCACAGATCCTTTCTTTCCAACCAAGCGTCCTGCACGTTCGTAGAGGGTTGAGAGGTTAGTATAAAGATACCCTGGATAGCCCCGACGTCCCGGAACTTCCCGGCGGGCAAGCAGATACTTCCCGAAGGGCTTCACAGTAGTTGGTCATATCGGTCATAATGACCAAGACGTGCATGTCTTTTTCATAGGCCAAATATTCTGCTGCGGTCAAGGCGATCCGAGGAGTGGCAATCCGCTCGATAGCTGGGTCATTAGCTAGATTGATAAAGAGGACAGAGCGGTCAATAGCTCCTGTCTCCCGAAGGTCGTTCATAAAGAATTCGGCTTCTTCGAACGTAATCCCCATGGCCGCAAAGACTACGGCGAAGTTTCTTCAGAATTAAGCACAGTAGCTTGACGAGCAATTTGAGCGGCCAATTCTTTATGAGGAAGCCCTGATCCAGAGAATACCGGAAGCTTTTGCCCTCGAACTAGGGTGTTCAAATGGTCAATGGCTGAGATCCCTGTCTGGATAAATTCATCTGGATAGTCCCGTGATACTGGGTTGATGGCTTGACCGTCAATGTCCAAGTACTTCTCTGGGATAATCTCTGGACCACCATCGATAGGTTTACCCATCCCGTTAAAGATCCGTCCCACCATGTCTTCTGATACTGGAAGTTCTAGGGGACGTCCGGTAAAGCGAACCTTGGCTTTTTCCAAATTAATCCCGCTAGATCCTTCAAAGAGTTGGACCATGGCCTTGTCTTCTTGGACTTCGAGGACTTGTCCCTGACGGGTTGTTCCGTCATGGAGCTTGATTTCTACGAGTTCATTGTAGTGAACCCCCTCGACCTGATCGACAATCATCAAGGGGCCAACAACTTCGCTGACAGTACGGTATTCTTTAATCACGCTCATTGTCTACTCCTCCTTTTGCGACGATTTGGTGTAGGGTTTCTACGATTTCTTCTTTCAAGGCTTGAATGGTTGCCAACTGATCCTCATGGATGAACTTGCTGCGGGCAATGCGGTCTCGAAGAGTTATGGTTCCTTCCATAATTTCTGTGAAGTAAGCCCCTAATTCCAACGCTTTTTGACTTTCTTGGTCAAAGGTCAAAATGTTGGTCAACAAGGCCACCTGCTTGCTGAAGGAAGTATAGGTATCGACCTCATCAAAGGCATTTTGTTGCAGGTAGTCTTCGCGGATCATCTTGGCCGCATTCATGGTCAAGCGGTCTTTCTCAGACAGGGAATCCAGACCAACCAAACGCACAATCTCCTGCAATTCACTCTCTTTTTGCAACAGGTTCATGGCGCGGGTCACTTTTTCTGCCCAGCTAATCTGCTCATGCTGATCGATATATTGGCCCACTTCATCTTGGTAAAGGGAATAAGAACTCAACCAGTTGATGGCTGGGAAATGGCGGCGTTGGGCCAACTGAGCATCTAGTCCCCAGAAAACCTTGACAATCCGCAAGGTATTTGGGTCACCGGCTCTGAAATGTCTCCACCTGGAGGGGAAACGGCACCGATGGCGGTAATCGAACCTTCACGCGCAGTGGTTCCAAGTGTCTTAACCCGACCTGCGCGCTCGTAATATTCAGCAATCCGGCTACCAAGATAGGCTGGGTAGCCTTCATCCCCTGGCATTTCTTCTAGACGACCAGACATTTCACGGAGAGCTTCTGCCCAACGCGAAGTAGAGTCCGCCATGATGGCAACGGAATAGCCCATATCACGGAAGTATTCGGCAATAGTAATCCCTGTGTAGATGGAAGCTTCACGCGCCGCTACCGGCATGTTCGAAGTATTAGCGATCAGAACCGTCCGTTGCATGATGGATTGACCAGTCGTTGGATCGATCAATTCTGGAAACTCATTCAGAACATCCGTCATTTCATTTCCGCGTTCCCCACAACCAACGTAAATTACGATGTCTACATTGGCAAACTTGGCCACCTGGTGTTGCACAACTGTTTTTCCAGCTCCGAAAGGACCAGGAACAGCTGCAGCTCCACCCTTAGTCACTGGGAAGAAGGTATCGATGACCCGTTGACCGGTGACCAAAGGCTCTACTGGAATCAGTTTTTGTGCAAAGGGACGGCCTCGACGAACCGGCCATTTTTGCATCAGGGTCCCAGTAAAGAGGCTACCATCTGCCTGCTCGATCTCATAAACTGACTCTTCCACTGTGTAAGAACCTGCTGCGATCTTGGTCACACGTCCATTAACACCAAACGGTACCATGATACGGTGCTCCACCATATTGGTCTCTTGAACCGTACCGACGATGTCTCCGGCAACTACCTCTGTTCCTTCTGCCACACTTGGCTCGAAGGTCCATTTGGTGTCACGGTCTAGATTTGGAACTTGAACTCCACGTATAAGGAAGTCACTGGCTGTAACTTCTTGGAAGCGTTCCAAGGGACGTTGGATCCCGTCAAACATCTGAGAAATCAAACCTGGTCCCAACTCGACAGAAAGGGGAGCTCCGGTTGTTACCACTGGTTCACCTGGTCCTACTCCTGACGTTTCTTCATATACTTGGATAGAGGCTTCATCCCGCCGCATCTCAATAATTTCGCCAATCAAACCAAGATCGCCGACCCGGCAAATGTCTTGGATATTGGCCTCCTGCATCCCTGATGCGACCACCAAGGGACCGGAAACTTTAATAATTTTTCCTTGAGTCATGTATTCCTCCTGGGAATCCTTTGTTTCTTTGTTTTACTTTTGTGCTATCTCTCTTAGAGATTGCTTTTGTTGGCCATTGGCATCGAAATTGCTTGGATCCAACCAGGCTTCGAAGCGCTGTTTGATAGCTGGCCATTCTTGGTCAATGATAGACAACCAGTCTGTATCACGGGTACGACCTTTATAAACAACAGCCTGACGGAAACAGCCTTCATAGGTGAACCCTAAGCGCTCAGCTGCTTTGCGAGATGCTTGGTTTAAGGCATCGCATTTCCACTCATAGCGGCGGTAGCCTAAATCTTCAAACACATAGCGCGCCAAGAGATACTGGGCTTCCGTAGCCATGCGTGTCTTTTGGAGCGCTGGTGAGTAGGTCACTGCTCCGACTTCGATCACCCGATTAGCTTGATCGATCCGCATGAGAGAGAAAGTCCCCAAAGCCTTGCCTGAATCTTTGTCTACAATCGCATAGTAAAAGCGACCTTGATCTGTCATGAGATCATCCAATAAGCGGTCCCACTCCTCTTCATTGCGGGCAGGACCTTTGAACAGAAAGGTCCACATCGCTGCTGGAGAGTCCGGCCCGTAGACCTGATAAAGATCTGCTCCATGTTTTTCTTTTGAGAGGCGCTCGATCACGGTATAGCGACCTTCGATCCGCTCAATAGCTGGCAGACCCCCCGGTGTAAAATCAGGCATGGCATCGCCAATCGCTTGGCCAAATTCATTTGTTCTCATAAAATATCCTGTCCGACTGCTTTTTCGACATTGTCCCGAATTCGCTGCCGCCCCAATCCAGTCGTTCCCTTATGAGTAGGGATCAAGATGACGGCTGGGGTTACTTGGCGATCATAGTAGGCAATGGTATCTGGGATTTCCTGAGCCATATCTTCCGTCAGATAGATGATGCCAAAATCTTCTTGGCTCAAGTGACGTAAGGTATTGATGGTTTCCTGAGCCTCTGCTACGGGAAAGGTCTGAAAGCCAATCATTTGAAAAGGAAGGATGGCATCACGGTTTCCCACAACGGCAATTTTTTGCGTTTTACTGGCCATAGATTGGTCTCATCCTTTCTTTTATTTTGTCAATCGGGAGTTGATTATCCAGACCCGTCAAGACCAAACGAAGGTTCTTCACCTCCAGCTCTTTTCCAAAGAGATAGCGAGCTAAAGGCAAGGGCCCGTCTGTCTCAAAGGAAGCTTGTTCCAAAATTCGGTACTTAAGCACATGCTCCAGATATTCCACTGTCTCAGCAGTTACTCTGCCTGCTCGCATCTGCTCTTCGTACTGTGTCAATTCCACATTATAAGGCAAGGGATTGACTTGTTGGAACCAACTGATGAGGTTGCCCTGCTCGACACACTGAATGACTTCTCTTGCTGAGAGGCTCCCTGCATCAGACAAAAGTTGCTTCATAAAGCTGTTCGGCTTTTTCAAACTGAGGGCCCGCTCAACTGTGATGACATTGTAACAATCAATGGTCAAGGTGACCAAGGATTTTAAAAGTGGATGGTCCAGATCTTTCGCCAAGCGTTTGAGATGATCAAAGTAAGCCAAATCCATGCCGATCTCCAGAACCCGAATATCCTGATAGTCGACATATTCCTGCCAGGTTCTTTGCGACTTCTTGAGCCATAAACTCTGGGCAGTTCTCTGAAGAAAAGGTCTTGGCTACTTGTTCAAGAACCGCTAAGGAATAGGGACCTGCATCCAATAATAGGAAGTTCAAATCCCGCCCCGTTGCTCGCTCTTTCAAGAAGACCTTGAGATTGTGATAGGTGTACTTGAGGGCGAAGAGGTCGACTACCGCAGGGTTCGGAGCCACCTGATAAGCCCAATCGTACTCTGCTAGAAGGTGCTTCATCAAGGCTTGCTCGACCACTTGGACTTGACGCAGTTGATCTGCCTCCAAGGCATAGGCCGTCCCTTGCAAGAGATTAGCACGCGCTTCTGCATCGGAGCTATTCAGAAGGGCATCAAACTGAGCCGGGCTCAAAAAACTAGCTTCACGTACACTAATCCCGGTATTTACTTGAGAATACGTCCGTTCACTCATAGCCCCTCCTAGTTTTTCTCTTCTTTAAAAATGCTGGGTCGCCATATGGAGCTCTGCTCCTCCCGCACAGCATCAACCAAATCACGGTAGAGGTAGCTGGCATCCACTTTGCCAAAGGAAAGGACAAAACCAGCCTCTTGGGTAAGCGTTTCTTTCGCTAATTGAAGCTGTGGATAGGCCTCTATCAAATCCTGACGATCTTGATCTGTCAATTTTTCTGCCGTCACAGCACCAAACGTTAAGACCATTGCTCGATCTGCATAGCGAGGAAGAACGCGATGCAGAAATGCGAGTTCTTCTTGGCGTGACCAAGTAGCCATTTTTCTGGTAGGCATCCGCAAACAACTCTTTTTAAGACACGTTGCTTGGTAACCAATGTCGATTGGCGCTTTTTATTTTCAATTTGTTGGCTTTCACGTTGCAAGCGGCGCTCAATAGTCTGCAATTGAACCGCCCGTTGGTGTAACTTTTCTTCTACCAAACGAGCTTCCTGCAACTGGGACTCTGCTTGAACCTTAGCCGTTGCTTCCGCCACTAATTTCCGACCTTTTTTTCATGGGCCTGTTCAAGGATGGAATCCTTTAATTGGGAATAATCCGTCATTGTTTTTATTTCCTCCTTTGGAGTTCTTCGCCACCGATAATAGACGAAGAGAACATTCCTCTTCTTTGACTGAGGTGTGTCTAGATTAGCCGACGCGAAGAGTCAAAAGGAAGGACACAACGAAGGCCAAGATGGCATAGGTTTCAACCATGGCCGCAAGGATAACCCCTTTCATCATGTCTTCAGGGCGTTTTGCCAAGATTTGCATCCCAGCAGTTGCGACATTTCCTTGATGTTTCGCTGAGAAATAGCCGACGATCGCTACTGGAAGGGCTGTGAAGAAGTAAGCAACTCCTGTTTCAAGAGCCATATCTGGTTTAATTTGCAACCAGATCAAGATCCCGATAACGAAACCGTACAAACCTTGTGTACCTGGCAACAATTGCAAGATCAAGGCTTGGGCAAATTTTTCTGGTTGTTCTTTCAAGAGTGCGGCTGCTGCCTGACCAGTCTTACCAACACCGAGGGCTGAACCCATTCCACTAAGAGCCACTGCAATGGCTACACCAAGGGTCGCAAAGAAAGGCACCCCCATGGGTTGAGAAATATGAAGCTAAAGATTCCATGAATATACTCCTATAAAATTTTTTATGATTGATTTACTGAATTATTTTTTTGTTTTGACATAGCGTTCCGACGGTTTTAAAGGTCGGAAGGGCTTGCCACCACCCTCGTAGAACTTGCCAAAGAATTCGACAAAGATCAAACGTGCTCCATGCACATAGCCTGATAAAAAGGACAGGAACATGTTGATGGCATGAAGGAGGACAAAGAGGACAAGGCCGACGGTGAATCGTCCCAGGGTTGGTAAGAGATTGACAATCAGGTTAAAGGCTGAACCGATGCTAGCCCCTGATAAACCAAGCGCCATCAGCCGGGTAAAGCTGACCAAGTCTCCGACATAGCCACTAACGTTGTAGAGATTAAAGAGACCAGCTGCAATTCCTGATAATTTCTTAGCACTGACAATGGACACGACCAAAATACCAATCGCATTGAGAATGGCTAGCCACTGGCCAATGGGGACTAGGTAGGATAAGCCTGGTAGGATGTTTCCGACCGCTAAGAGCATCAAGCCCAATAAAATCAAGACCCAGGCAAAGCCTGCATTGTAGGCTTCGGTGTAGTCTTTCAGGCGGACATTTTTCATCCCACCTAGGAAGAGGCCGACCAGAACGGTGATGAAACCAAAGATAACTGATAATATCAAGATGGTCATGGCATTGGTCGTCGTACTGATCAAAGTAAAGGGCATCTCAAAGCCGAAGAAGGAACCGTAGACGACTCCCCAAAGGGCTACCGAGATTCCTAAAGGCAGAAAAAGCGAAGGTTTTTTGCTGCGCTCGGCTGAAGCTGGAAGGCCTTTAGAGCAAAACCAGTTGCCAACGTCAACAAGAGACCATAGCCGATATCTGCTACCATCATGCCGAAGAAAACAAAGTAGAAGAGAGAGACGATTGGTGTCGGATCTTTCTCGTAATACTTAGGCAAGGCATACATTTCTGTCACTAACTCGAAGGGCTCCACCAAGGCATTGTTTTTCAGTTTGATTGGTACCTGGTCCCATTCTTCTTGAGCGACTTCACGTGTCTGCAAGACGACTTGGTTCCCAAACTCCTTTTGAAGTTTGGCTTTTAAAGCATCGAGTTGAGCAGTTTCAATCCACCCTTCTAATGCGACTAGATGAGCTGTACTGGCAAGAGAGCCTTTGGCCTCTTCCCGGGCCCCTAGACTCAAGACATAATCGAGTTGGTACTTGAGTTGATTAAGGTCTTCCTTGGCTTGACTGAGCGTTTCCAACGTAGCTGCTTCGACAGCACCTTGTTCTTTAATCTCTCTCTTGAGTTGCTCCAAACGTTCTTTTGGTAGGGTCTCTCCTTGGTAGTCAAACTCTTTGAAATGCGAACTAGTCAGCGTATCTTGAAGGTCTGTTAAATCCCCAGACTTATACAAGACTACTACCCCATGCTCCGTTTCCGAGCTGAAGACCACATCAACTTCTACATCTGGATGAGCCAGTAAGGCTTGTCGCGCCTGATCCTGTTCACTATTCGGAATGGTACCGATTAAGCCACGAACATAACGGAAACGCTTGAGCTGGTCAGGTGTTGTCGTCAAGGCAGTCCATTTTTCTAAAGAGGCGATTTCTTCTTGGGCTTGCTGGATGCGATCCCGAGCCTTTGCTAAGACAGCCAATTGTTTTTGTACGTATTGTAAAAGACGTTGCTCATCACGGATGACCCCATGAGACTCTAAATCGTGAAAAGACAAGGACAAGGGAGCTTCTTTTAGTTTTTCTAATCCCTTCTTCTGAGGAATAAAAGGCTCCAGGGCCTGTATGGCCTTTTCTAACTGCTCTTCTCGACGTCTTAGTTCATCCATTCTTAGAGCTGATCCTTTGGACCCATCACTCGTCTGAAAGGCAACTTGCCAATCCTCTTGCTCGCTCAAATCATAGATTTGGACAGATTCCTCTGACTGGAGCGACAAGAGAAGCTCGTCCATTAGATTTGTGGGCAAAACCAGAGAAAGGTGTTGCATTGGACTAATTGCCATAGGTTGCTACCACCTTTTCTACAATTTCGTCTACCAAGCTGCACGCTTATCTGTCATGGCTTGCTGCACCTTTTCGTCATTGCGTTGACTGGTCACTGCCAGGTCAGCTTCCAAGCTAGCAATCGTTGCTTTCGAGGACTCTTCCCGCTCTGCGACCAGCTTAGCAGTCTCTTTGTCATAGGATGCTGCTACCTCCTGTAGGTGATCACCTAGCTGTTGGCGCAAATCTTGGACCTGATCCTCGTAACTTGCGACAACGGCTTCCGCCGCCATTTCAATCTCTTGCATCATTTCGAGAGTTGCGTTGGCCATCACTCCACCTCCTTACCTCTTCCTTTATGAGAAGGAACAAATTCTTGTGTAAATTATAACATATTTCATCAACTTTTTTCAGCGTCTTTCCTTTGTTTCCAGAGGTTATTTTTTTAACAAAGGTGATTCAAAAAAGATGCGGATTCTGTTCCTTCTTTCAGTCGTTCGCTGGTCGTATTCCTTGTATATCACAGCTTTTTATGTTATACTGTGAAATATATTATAGGATTTTCTCCAGGTGTAACCTCGGTTGAAAGGAGGACTGCTGTGAAACAAGATCGTGATCTCCGAAGCATTATTAAGAGCCATCAAGAAGAAATGACGGAGCTAGAGTTAGACATTGCCCGCTATTTTTTATCTCCTGAAGCGCAGCAACACTCTCTTTCCTCGTCTAGAGTGACGGAACTTTTGCATGTATCAAAAGCTGCTTTGACCCGTTTTTCCCAAAAGTGTGGCTTCACAGGCTACCGTGAATTTATTTATCACTTTAACGAAGAAACCAAATCTCAAAAGCAACAATCCCCACACGACGAACTAACCCAGGATGTCTTGCGTCGCTACCAGCAGGTCCTTCAGGTTACAGAAACCCTAGCAAAAGATGACCAAATCAAAGAAGTCGCCAACTTAATCACTCAAGCAGATCGGGTCTACTTCTTTGGAAAAGGAAGCTCCGGTCTAGTCGCCTCCGAGATGAAACTTCGCTTCCTCCGACTGGGCGTTGTTTGCGAGGCCCTAACCGATCAAGACGGCTTTGCATGGACGACCAGTATCTTGGATAAATCCTGCCTAGTCATTGCCTTCTCTCTATCGGGAACTACACGCTCGATTATCCACAGCCTCCTGGATGCTCAAGAAATGGGAGCAAAAACCGTTCTTCTCACTGCTCAACCAGACGCTATCAAAGATGACTTTACGGAAATTTTACCAGTTGCTCCCCTACCTGGAAGCACCTATATCGACCGTATTACGGCAACCCTTCCCTTCTTAACCACGATTGATTTAATCTATGCTCACTTTCTCGAAATGGATCGGGAGCGTAAAGAAAGAATTTTCAATAGCTATTGGGAAAACAAAAAACTCAATGGCTACGATTCACGTAGACGTTAGTCTCCCTAAATATCACCAGGAGCTGAGGATCTTTTCCTCTGCATTCTGGTTTTTTTCTAAAAAAATGATGCTCACCACTTAGGTGAGCATTTTTTGAATGTAGACAAACTATTGTTTTACATAAAACGGCTAGATACTTTTCAAAAAATGACTTATATTTATAGTCATTTAAGAAGATTAAAAACTTTCCGCTGTGAGAAAAGTTCCTGAAACACAAGTGTTTCAGGAACTCGGGAGTTTTGGGAGTAAAACAGTTTGGGAAACTGTTTTAGCCTGATCCCGGAAATTAAAGAACGAAGAAGCTCAAAATTAATTGAACACGGGCTGCGGATTGTGTCAAAAAGTGCAAATGTATTAGTACTAAATCCAAGACACAGTAGCTGATTGAATTCTTCTCTCACCTTTCAGCTCGGAAGAATCCTAATCAGCCTTGTGGGGGCAGGACAACGAAGCAATCCCATACAACAGTGCTTCTGTCCTGCTCCCTATTTTGACTTTATCCGCAGACGCCCTTTGTATCTTAATTTAGTCATAGAACTTCTTCGAAGTTCGCTGACGTCCGTACTCACCTAAGGAAAGTTTTTCAGAAGACTTTATTTTCAATCAAAAATGCTCACCTAAGTGGTGAGCATTTTTGATTTAATTCCGTCTGGCTTGTTGTTGTTTGAAATGGTAGTAAGCTCCTATCATCCCTGCCGTATTTTGATGATGCGCAAACTCCAATTGCGTCTTGTCCGCTAGGCTTGGAACGAGGGATTCTTTGAGGGCAGCTGAAATTTTTGGTTTCAATATAGCTTCCTGTCCCATGACCCCACCACCAAGAATGACTACTTGAGGATTGACAACATAACAGATATTGGCAAGCCCCTTGCCCAGGTAGTCGACCATGCGATCGATTCCTGCCATACAGATGGTATTTCCTTGGGTCGCTTCCTTGAATATGCGACGACCACTCCATTGTTCAACAGGATCCCCATGCTGCTTGGCAACATATTCAACCAAAGCTGTCGTCGATGCCAAATCTTGGAAGGCGCCATCTTGAAGATGAAGGTAACCTACCTCGCAGGCAGAATTGCTAAAGCCATGGAAAATCTCCCCGTTGATCAAGAGACAGCCACCAATGCCAGTACCGACCGTTAAACAGACGGCAACTTGAGCACCCTGGCCATTCCCTGACATGACTTCTGCTAAACCAGCACAGTTGACGTCATTTTCAATTTCGCAGGGGATTTGATAGGTCTCTTCAATTTCTTTTTTGAACTGAGTTCCTGCATAATTGGGAATCTGAGGGCCTGCATAAAAGATTTCCCCCTTATCGGGGTCAACCATCCCAGCTGACGAAATACAGACTCCAAGGATGGTATTTTCTTCGAGGTAAGATTCTACTAAAGCTTTGGTTTTCCCTAGAATCCCCGGTCCCCCTTTTTCAGCTTCTGTCGGCATTTCATGCGACTCAATCAAATTCTCTGCTTCATCAATCAGACCATATTTGATATTGGTCCCACCGATATCAATCGCTAGGTAATAGGCCATACACCTCTCCTTTCCGATTTACACTCTTTTTTAAAGGAAACGTTCCTTGACTTCACGGATTAAGCTAGCTGCTTTTTGAACCACTTCCTGGTCTGCTTCAGTTACTGGACTTAATGGACTCCGAACAGATCCCAGTTCTAGACCTTCATTGATTCGCAAGACTTCTTTAATAACGCCATACATGTTTCCGTGAGCAGACGTCAAGACTCCGATTATGCCATTAATGGCAAATTGCAAGGCACGCGCAGTTTCCAAGTCTTTCTCAGCAATCAGCTGATTGAGTTTCAAGAAGAGCTCCGGCATAGCACCATAAGTGCCCCCAATACCAGCTCCTGCTCCCATAAGACGGCCACCTAAGAATTGTTCATCTGGACCATTAAAGACGATATGGTCATCGCCTCCCAAAGAAGCAAAGGTCTGGATATCCTGAACAGGCATAGAGGAATTCTTCACCCCAATCACCCGTGGATTTTTCAACATTTCTGTATACAGACTCGGTGTCAAAGCTACCCCTGCCAATTGCGGGATATTGTAGATGACAAAGTCTGTGTTTGGTCTTCTTGCCTGATTTCATTCAGTAGTGGGCCACGCTGTATTCTGGCAAGCGGAAATAAATTGGCGGAATGGCCGCAATGGCATCTACTCCTAGCTCTTCTGCATGTCGTGCCAATTCCACGCTGTCCTTGGTATTGTTGCAGGCTACGTGAGCGATGATGGTCAATTTCCCTTTAGCCACTGCCATGACTTCTTCTAAGACCAGCTTGCGATCGGCTACGCTCTGGTAGATACATTCGCCGGAAGATCCGTTGACATACAAGCCCTGCACACCTTTCGCGATAAAATATTCTACCAACGCACGTACCCGCTCCGGGCTAATTTCTCCTTGGTCATCATAGCAGGCATAAAAAGCCGGGATGACTCCTTCATATTTTTTTAAATCTGACATTCTTTTCTCCTTTCACGAATGTTTACCAAATCCTATTTTTCTTTTTTATTCTTTAAAACGAGCAAATATCTTTTCCATCAATCCAACCTGTAGGAAGGTCAGGCTAGAAAAACCAATCAAGAAGAAGACCATGAGTCCTAGTAAAAAGCTTAAGACAGAAGTCACAAACACCATAGCTACTAGCAACAAGAGAGCCCCCATAACGAAGAACCATGGGAAATACAAACCGGATACAATCAGAGCTTTTTGTAGACACTCTGTCCAAGTCAATCGATAACGCGCCGCAATTGGATAGGCCGCTAGCATGACCAGAACTAGGAAGATAAAGAGCCCTAGACAAACAGCTTTTAACACCTGCATTGGCAAGGCTGTCTGGCTCCAAAAGAGGAGCAAGTCAAAGAGACAGATCCCTGAAATGAGCAACTCTATCCCTCCGAGCTGAAGCCCCAACTTCCAATTTTCGCGAAAGGCGTTGATATAAGTCCGAATGACTGGTAGGCGACGCTGGTGTTTGATGGCAAAAACCGTTTGATACAAACTAATCTTTGCGATCCCGATTGTGACAATCGGCAGACAGCTCAGCACAAAAAGAAGATTGACTGTGACTAAGTCCGCTATTTTCTCGCTGATTCGCATCACCAGATTGTCAGTATTAAAAACTGTTTTGATCAATCCTGTTTCTCTTTGTGACATACCGTCTCCTTTCTGACTCTCTTAATCGATTAAAATTTTCACTAACTGTTTTCGAACGACTTCTTCTTGACCCGCATAACCATTGGGCTGATGAGGTTCCCCTGGGAAGAAAATCGCAAAATTATGATAACCCAGATGAAGTGGATAAGACTCCTGGCAATGGACAAAACCGATGTCCGATGCTTCATCAAAGGCGAGCGCCTCACCTGTCACACGAGATCCATAACTCGAAAACTCATGTCCTTCTACCAAAAGATGCAAATCGGCATATTTTTTGTGGTGTTCAAAGCGATCATTTTCTTCTTTATTGAGGGTATTTTCTTGAACGACGAGAAAGACCTTATCTCCATCAATGTCGTATCTTCCTAATTCAAAAGAATCCTTCCGATGCTCATAGAGAAAATCAATGGCCTGATCTAGATTGGGATGGATCCCTTTGTAAAAGGTGATGTTTTTAAATCATCAAATATCATACACTTTTCCTTTCGACACTTCTTAGGACGAGAAAAGAAAACAAGTGATTTCTTCCCTAGCCCCTTCTAGGGCACCGATGAGATGTAGAGCCTGCAAGAACCCTACACCTCTCAGCCTAGAAAAAAGTATCTGCACACTACTATCGTTTGTCCAAGCAGACGGCTTATCCCTTGACCGCTCCCATGGTAATCCCTTGAGTGAAGGATTTTTGGAAGACCAGGAAGACCGTAACGATTGGTACCGCAGCCAAAGCTGCTCCAGCCATGATCAAACCATAGTTGGTGGCCATTTCAGCCTGCATGGTCGCAACCCCTAGTGAAATGGTCAGGTTTTGCCGAGAGGTCAGCATCACCAATTGCATAAAGTAGTCATTCCAGGTGTTGATGAAGGTAAAGATGGCAAGGGCTGCAAATCCCGGCTTGACAATTGGGAAGGCAACGCTCCAGAAAGTCCGTAACTCTCCACAACCATCGATCTTAGCAGATTCTAAGAGTTCTGTTGGGATGTTTTCACTAAATTGCTTCATCAAGAAGACCCCGAATGGCCATCCGACCAGCGGTAAGATAACCGCTGCAAGGGTGTCGTGGATTCCCATAAAGTTGATAATGCGCACCAATGGAACCAAGACAACTTGTTTTGGAAGGGCCATGGCTGCGATAAAGATAGCAAAGAGAATTCGTTGCCCATAGAAACGTTTCTTAGCCAAGACATAGCCCGCCAAAGAAGACGTCATACATACCAAAAGCATGGTAGCAAGGGAAATAAAGACACTGTTCCACAACCATTGCAGGGCTGGGTTTTGAACCATCAATTGTTGGAAGTTTTCCATAGTTGGTGTCTTTGGCCACCACTGAGGTGGGATCATAATGGTATCCGGTTGAGACTTAAAGGCCCCTGTCAAAATCCAATAGAATGGGAAAATGAACAAAACTGTCAAAAGGAGCAAAATGATGGTAGAAATCACTGTAAAGGCAGTAATTGGTTTCTTTTGTGTTGATTTCATCTGAGACTCCTTTCTTTAATATTCTACGTCGTTTCCGAGGATCTTGAATTGCGCAAAACTAATAATGGCAATCATCACTGCCAGGAAGACACCCATGGTGTTGGCATAACCGTATTCAGAGAGCTTAAAGGCTTTTTCATATAAGTAGTACATGAGGGTACTCGTTGAGTAGTTAGGACCACCGGATGTCAACAATTGGATCAAGGCGAAACATTGGAAAGAGTTAATGGTCGTAATGATCGCAATGTACAAAGTTGTTGGCAATAAGCTTGGCCATTTGATCTTCCAGAAAACTTGAAGTTCTGTCGCACCATCCACACGCGCTGCTTCTACGAGAGAGTTATCAATATTTCCCATAGCTGCGATGTAGAGGATGATCGGTTGACCAACAGAGGTTGTCAATAAGATGACAATAATGGCCATCAAAGCCCAGTTCTTATCTCCCAACCAAGAAATATTTTGTTGGATAACATGACCAGATTTAAGGACGAAGTTCAAATACCAGATAGTGGATCGTAGATCCATTTCCACACAACCGTTACCGCTACACTCCCTGTAACAACTGGAAGGAAGAAGACGAAACGATAGAAGGAACGCGCAATCGCATTTTGATGATAGGTCTGAGAAGCCACAAACAAGGAGAACAATACTACGATTGGAACGGATCCGATAACGATGATGACAGTATTGATCAAGGACTTGATAAAGACCTTATCCGCAAACATGCGGGAGTAATTTTCAAGACCAACAAATTTGAAGGAGGTCATCGAGTAGTTGAAGAAACTAGTGACAAACCCCATAATCATTGGTGCTAATACAAAGACAATAAAGAAGATTAAAATGGGTGCTAAGAATGCGTAGGAAACCAGCGTCTCCCTCATTCGGATTTTGTTTACCTTCACAATAAGGCACCTCCTGATGTTCTTTTTCTATTTTTTCCTTGATTCCTATGTGGAACGGATGGCACTGCCCCTTCCTACATATGATAATTAGGAGAGTGAAAACACGAAGGCCCCCTCTTTCAATCTACACATGGAGATAAGAAATCGAGGGGGCCTATGCTTTCTTATTTCTATGAAAGGATCATTTGAGTTTCATAGATGATCTATTTTTTCTTGATCGTTTCGTTTGCTTTTTCAGTAAAGGTCTTCAAAGCTGGTTCTGCTTTTTCATCCCCGTTTGAAACAGATTGCAACATTGGGAACCAAAGTGTACGCATTTCTGCAAAGCCGTCGATTGTGTTGTAGTATGGTGAGTAGTATTGAGTCCAAGTACTGATGGTTTCCATCCGTTTGTCATCATACAATTTACCAAATGAACTACGAACTGGGAAGGCACCTGTACGAACAACGTTCTTAGGACCCCATTCTTTGTCATCCGCGATGAATTGAACAAATTTCTTAGCTGCTGCTACTTTCTTTTCATCCTTGTTGTTAAAGACTGCAAAACCATTGACAAGGTATTCCAATTTTGGTTTACCGCTATCAGATGGGAATGGTACTTCGACTACTTCAACTTTACTTGCATCCAACAATTTAGCTTGGATACCGTTTTGTGAAGGTGCCCACAAGATAGTGTAAGAAGTTTGACCGTTAGCGAAGTTTTGGATGTCTGCTCCACCGTCGAATTGAGAACCATTCATCATCAAACCATCTTCAATCCATTTAGATGCTTTTTCCAAACCTTTGACAAATTTTGGATCATCTGTTGTATACTTGGTTACTTTTTCATCTGTTACAGAACCACCGTAAAGGTTAGCGATAAAGGCACGAGTACCTTGGTCTCCACCTTGACCGTTACTGAAGAGTGATCCTGGTGTGTAACCTTTGTCTTTCAAAGCTTTCAAGACTTTTTCAAAGTCGTCTGTTGTCCAGCCTTCTTTGACAAGGTCTAGAACTCCTGCATCTTCCAACATCTTCTTGTTCATCGCCATGTAGAATGGTGCTGAACTGATTGGGTACATGTAAGCAGTGTCGCCGGCCTTGCTAGCTTGGATGATATTGTCGTTGTTGACATCTTTTACAAAATCTTCAGTAAAGAGGTCGTTCAAGTCAGCCAATTTACCATTTTTACCGTATTGAATAATCCGCCCTGGTGCGTCAAAGAGAACGTCTGGAGCAGTTCCAGCTTCGATGGCAGTAGTGATCTTTTCAGGACCAGATTTGAAGTCGATGGTTTCTAGTTTAACTTTGATATCTGGATTAGCTTTTTCGAAAGCTTCGATAATTGATTTTTTTCGTAAGTTCCTACGCCATCTTCAGCTTTTTTTCTTGTGTAAAGACTGGGAAGGCCCACCAAGTGATTTCTGTTTTACCAGAATTGTCACTTGAAGATTCAGACTTAGATCCTCCTCCAGATCCACAAGTCGCAAGTGCTAGCACCGCTGCACCAGCTACCAACGAGTACAGTACTTTTTTCATTTTCATGTGATTTCTCCTCACGTTTGCGGTAAGATTTCTCTTACTTAGTGTATCCTCACCGAGGACAGTGGTCATTAAATATTTTCTTTTATACTGGGTGACTTCTCTCTTCCTAGCTTCCTCCTTGTCTCTTTTTGCTGTTCTTTTTCTATTTTAATGCTGAGACGAAGCGTTCTGTAATTTCTTTAGGTCGTGTGATAGCTCCCCCTACTACAACTCCTCTGACACCCAGGTCATGAATTTCTTTGGCTTGTGCAGGATAATGAATCTTACCTTCAGCAATCACATCGACACCCGCTTGGCAGAGTTGGCGAATCAAGTCAATGTCAGGTCCGTCTACTTTCGGGCTATAATCTGTGTACCCAGATAAGGTCGTTCCGACAAAATCAACCCCTGCTTCGACAGCTGTTAAGCCTTCTTCAAAGGTGCTGATATCTGCCATCAAGAGTTGATCAGGATATTTCTCCTTCACTTGCTGGATAAAGTCGACAATCGATAGACCGTCATGACGCGGACGTTTGGTACAATCCAGGGCAATCACTGCGATATCTAATACGGCCAATTCATCTACTTCTTTCATAGTAGCAGTAATGAATGGTTCCTCAGGAGGATAATCTCTCTTGATGATCCCGATAATCGGAAGTTTTGTCACTTCCTTGATTTCTTTGATATCGCGGACACTATTCGCTCGGATTCCAACCGCCCCTCCTTGCTCAGCTGCTTTGACCAAGAGAGAATCACACCTCCTGCCTCTGTGTAGAGAGGTTCATGAGGAAGCGCCTGACAAGAAACGATAATGCCGTCTTTGATCTGTTGAATTAATTCTTCTTTCGTGATCTTGGACATACATTCCATCTCCTTTATTTATTACGTCAACTCGAGTACTTGTAAAGTTATTATATAGTATTTTTAAAGCGCTTACAATATTGTAGAGCTATTTTGATTATAGTTTCATATTTTAAACTATCATCCCTTTCCTCTGAAACTAGTTTCAGAGAAGCAAACATTCTAAAACTTTTTTAAAAATTTTTTCCATTTCCAGATTTTTATACGAATAGTATAAGTGACCAAACAAAAAGAAAGGAGGACTACAGATGTACTATACTCCCATTATCATCCCATGGTTTTTGTATTACTTCTTCCGTAAATAAATAAGGAAAGGGAATACCGAACATGAAAAAGAATACCAAAGCTTTTGTTCTATTAATCTTGCTTTCATTGATCTTGTTTTAAACTCAAATCTTGAAACGTAAGAAAAACACAGCATTGGCTATTGACCTTATCCTTGCTTCATCTAATCAGCTTAGCTGACACAAGATGAATAAAAGGCTACCCATACAAGCTAGCTCTATTGGAAAATTACCCTAGCTTTGCTTCTCAACAAAAATTAGGATTATTAAAATATGAGATGGCCTATCCACACTATAATCTTTGCAATCATCATCGCATTAACTGTTTTACATGATGCACATCTGATTGCGTTTCAACCACAGATTAATCTAGCCATTGCGGCTACAATCTATCTAGCAGTTGATGCTAGATGGCGACAAACAAGAAAGAAAGAGGAAAATTAAATGACAACAGAATTCACACAAAAATTCACACCCTTAACAGAAGAAGAATTGACACAAGTTGATGGGGGGGAGCTATCCCATTGGTTGCTTGGATCCTTGCTCATCCCTATCTATCTGGCACTATTGCTGGTGGTGTAACAGCTGTCGGAACTGCCATTTGGGGAGCATTTAAATAATCAATTTGAAGGAGAAAAGCAATGATAGACCAAGTACAATTTAAAGATCTCACGCATGAAGAATTAAGTGATATTAATGGTGGAGGACTCCCTTTTCTATTAGTTTTCGCTTACGGTTTTTCTTCTGCTTATATCGGGACAACAAAACTGATCGATGCATTTCATAGTAATATGACACGGAAATGGTAAAGGAGGAGACCAATGAGTCTGGTATTTATCACCCTCATCCTTTTGACGGGATACTGCATTCTTGATAAAAAAGCACCCAAACAGGTAGAAGGGTACTTTCCTAAATTTGCTATTGCCTTCATGGTCACTTTCACCATTCTCAACGAGGCAATTGATTTACTCTACACAATCTTACATTAAGGAGGACACTTATGGATACAAGCATCCATTATACTTACCTAACAGAAGCTGAACTGGCGACCATTGATGGAGGAGCCTCCGTTTTTGACTCGGCAAAATTCATCGTTCAAACATGGAATATTTTATACAATTCCGGACGTGATTTTGGCCGTAGTATCATCAATGGCATCATGCACTAGAAAGGAGCAAGCATGAAACTCGAAGAAACACGTTTTAGAAGCTTGTCCGAGCAGGAACTCAGCCATGTAGATGGTGGATCCGTCTGGATCACTGTCGGACTGATCGCTACTCCCCTGCTCATGGGAACCTTCGCTGGCGCCTTTGACGAATACGCTCGCAAACGAGGCAAACAGTAACACTTCTTTATCATCTCACTAAACAGTACAAAAAATCCCAGCTTTTAAAAAAGCTAGGATTTTTTCGTTTGAACGAAGCAAGCCCTTTTTCTATTCTCCCTCTTCATCATCGAGGAGAGAGATCCCAAATAAATGTCTTCTAGAACTTTCGATGCACTAGGCCGTTTTTTGAATCGGTTTTTCCTTTACGACAAACACAAAGCCAATAGAGCCGACGAATGCCCCAAGCAAGATCCAATAAACTATATCCGTTGAAGTGAACGGACCTTCTAAGAGACCAGCCAATAAAAAGAGATCAATATACAATCTGGTGTCACGATAAAAGTCCCAATTGAAATGGTAGCTACCTACTGGATGCTGGCGAATGGACACCTGCGGTTGAAAGACCTGAAGAAGAATCAAAATCCCTACAAAAGCAAGATAAGCAAGGCTAACAACCGAAAGCGGATCCTGTGTCATCATAGCTACAGCCACTAAAAGTAAGACCAAGAGCCAGAAATGAAAGTCCAACCAGAACTCACGATGATAATGGAACATTTTCATAAGATCACACCTTTCTATTTATGTTATATTTCTAATAATATTAGAGTACGTTTTATTAGGAGTAGCAAGTAAATAGACGTGACAAGAACAACTACTACATCTGTTAAAAAGGACAGGAACAGTTTCATGTTCCTGTCCTTTTTGTTTCAGCATCAAACGATTGAGCCTTCTTAGCTGAGGTCATTATCAATAATGACTTTCAAGGCATTGTTTTCGCCAGCATGTTTGAAGATTTCGTATGCCTTTTCTGCTTCTGAAAGTTTGAAGTGGTGGGTCACTAACTTCGTCGCATCAATCTTGCCAGATTTCAAAACATTAAGAAGCATTTCAGTTGTATTGGCATTGACCAAACCAGTATTGAGCGTGATGTTCTTAATCCAAAGGTCGTCAAGATTGAAGCTAACTGGTTTACCATGCACTCCGACGTTGGCAATATGACCGCCGACCGAGATAATATTTTGGCAGACATCGAAGGTAGCCGGATAGCCCACACATTCCATAGAGATATCAACACCACGACCATCGGTCACTTCATTGATAAAGGCCTTGATTTCATCAATATCACTTGAACAGATGGTATGAGTAGCTCCAAACTTCTTAGAAGCTTCGAGACGTGATTCTGACAAGTCTACCATGATAATGGTAGCTGGTGAGAAGAATTGTACGGTTAAGAGAGCTGCCAAACCGATTGGCCCTGCACCAACGATACAAACGTTGTCTCCAGGTTTCACGTGAGAAGGGAGCACTCCAATCTCATAGGAAGTAGGCAGAATATCAGAGAGCATAACCAGGGCTTCGTCATCTACAGAAGCTGGTGCATGATAGAGACTGCCGTCTGCGTGAGGGATATGGACATACTCTGCTTGGGTACCGTTGATCAAGTGGCCAAGGATCCAGCCCCCATCTTCACAGTGGGAAGGCAAGCCACGTTTACAGTAGTAGCAAGTGTTACAAGCTGTTACGCATGAGATGATAACCTTGTCTCCTACCTTAAAGTTCGTAACCGCATCGCCGACTTCTTCGACAATCCCAATTCCTTCATGACCCAGGATGGTCCCTTCTTTACAAGCTGGAACATCACCACCCAAAATATGGAGGTCTGTTCCACAAATGGTCGTTTTCACTAGACGAACAATCGCATCAGTTGGTTTCTTGATCACTGGTTTTGGTTGATCAATCAACTGAAGATTTCCTGCTGATACATATGTTGCTGCTTTCATAAGCGACTCCTTTTTTGTTGGTTTTATCAAACCATTTTATTACAGTTTTTACTTTGTGAATATTATAACATACAAAGCAAGCGCTTGCAACATATTTATTAGATTTCTTTAAAAGATAGTTTTCAGGTCTCAAAAATCAATTTCTAGCGTTAAGATAAAGAAAAATCCCTCGCTCTTTTGAGCGAGGGGTAGCTGATAAACATCAGTTGTTCTCTAGCGCCTTATTTACGACGTCCTGGACGTTCTTTGTAACCATAGTATGCATCTTCGATGATTTCTTGCATGTGGTCTACCATTGGAAGACGTGGGTTAGCTGGTGAACATTGATCTTCGTAAGCAAGGAAGGCCAATTCGCGAGAATGTTTCTTCCATTCTTTTTCGTCAATTCCTTGTGCTTTAAAGTTCATTTCAATTCCTACACGTTCACCGAGTTCGTAAACAGCTTTCGCGTAAGCTTCAACTGCTTCTTCTGGTGTAGAGCATGGAAGGCCAAGCATACGAGCGATGTCTTGATACTTCTCATCTGCACGGTAGTAGTTGTACTTAGGCCATGTTGCTGTCTTAGCTGGGCGTGTACCGTTGTAGCGGATAACGTATGGAAGCAAGATTGCATTGGTCCGTCCGTGAATGGTGTGGAATTGCGCACCAATCTTGTGAGCCATTGAGTGAGAAATACCTAGGAAGGCATTGGCGAAGGCCATACCAGCAATAGTTGAAGCGTTATGCATTTTCTCACGTGAGTGGAAGTCTGCATTCTTCACTGAGCTTTCCAAGTTTTCAAAGACAAGTTTGATGGCTTGAAGAGCAAGACCATCAGTGTAGTCGCTAGCCATTTGTGATACGTAAGCTTCAGTCGCGTGAGTCAATACGTCCATACCAGTATCAGCCGCAACAGATCCAGGAACTGTCAATACCAAGGCAGGGTCTACAATGGCAACCGTTGGAGTCAATGAGTAGTCTGCGATTGGGTATTTACGGTTGTTTGCTTTATCAGAGATAACGGCAAATGGAGTTACTTCAGATCCTGTACCAGATGTTGTTGGGATCGCGATGAATTTAGTTTTCTTACCAAGCAATGGGAATTTGAAGGCACGTTTACGGATATCCATGAATTTGTACAAGGTCACGGAAGTCCACTTCTGGTTGTTCATAGAAGAGCCACATTACTTTAGCCGCATCCATTGGAGATCCACCGCCGAGAGCGACGATAGTATCTGGTTTGAAGGCACGCATGATCTCTGTACCACGTTCAACAGTTGTGATATCTGGATCTGGTTCAACGTCTGCAAAGATTTGGTAAACTACCTTGTTGCGACGAAGGTCAAGCTGTTCGATGATACGATCAAGGAAACCAAGCTCTACCATAGCGTGGTCTGTAACGATCATGACACGTTCAACGTCACGACATTTTTGTAGGTATTCAATTGAATCACGTTCAAAGTATGTTTTTGAAGGAAGTTTCATCCATTGCATGTTATTTCTCCGGCGTCCGACTTTTTTGATATTCAAGAGGTTGATGGCACTAACGTTGTCCCCAACAGAGTTACGTCCGTAAGAACCACATCCAAGTGTCAATGATGGCAAGAAGGCATTGTAAACATCCCCGATACCACCGAAAGTCGAAGGAGAGTTGCAGATCACACGAATGGCTTTGACTGCTTTACCAAATTCTTTGGTCAATTCTTCGTCTGCTGTATGGATAGCAGCTGAGTGACCAAGACCGTTGAATTCAACCATTTGGCGTGCTTTGTTAATTCCGTCTTCACGGCTTTCAGATTTCAAGACAGCGATGACTGGTGACAATTTTTCACGAGTCAAAGGCTCTTTTTCACCAACTTCTTTACATTCTGCAGCAAGGATATTGGTTCCTTCTGGTACAGAGAAGCCAGCTTGTTCAGCGATCCATGCTGCTGGTTTCCCAACGATGTCCGCATTCAATTTCGCACCCGCACAGTTTTTGCTATTGGCTTTTACGCCGAAGCAGAACTCTTCAAGAAGGGCTTTTTCTTTTTTGTTAACAAAGTAAGTATGGTAAGATTTGAATTCTTCAACAAACTCATCGTAGATTTCTTTATCGATGATCACCGCTTGTTCAGATGCACAGACCATTCCGTTGTCAAATGACTTAGACATAACGATATCGTGTGCAGCTTGGCGGATATTGGCTGATTTTTCAACATAAGCTGGAACGTTTCCGGCACCTACCCCAAGAGCTGGTTTCCCACATGAGTAGGCCGCTTTCACCATGGCATTCCCACCTGTTGCAAGGATTGTTGCAACACCTTCGTGGTTCATAAGCGCACTAGTTGCTTCCATAGATGGTTGCGTGATCCATTGCACACAGTTTTCAGGAGCTCCTGCTTTAATTGCTGCATCGCGGACGATTTGTGCCGCATGAGCAGATGATTCTTGAGCAGATGGGTGGAAGGCAAAGACGATAGGGTTCCGTGTCTTCAATGAGATCAAAGCTTTAAAGATTGCTGTTGAAGTTGGGTTGGTTGTAGGAGTGATCCCGCAAACGACTCCGACTGGCTCAGCAATAAGGGTCAAACCAGTGACGTCATCTTCTTGAATGACACCAACTGTCTTAGTGTGGCGCATGTTGTTCACGACGTGCTCACAAGCGAACAAGTTCTTAGTCGCTTTGTCTTCAAAGACTCCACGACCAGTTTCTTCATAAGCATGAAGAGCAAGCTCACCGTGAGCGTCAAGAGCAGCTACAGATGCTTTCGCAACAATGTAGTCCACTTGCTCCTGATCCAATTTGCGCATTTCTTCAAGCGCCACAAGCGCTTTTTGCACCAACTCGTCTACGTGTTTTTCAGCAGCGAGTTTCTTTTCTTCAGGTGAGAGAGTTTTTTTATCAGCCATTTGATGCTTTCCTCCAATGTTTGAAACCCTTATCCTTTTCCGGAACTTTTTCTTGTTTTCAGAAACTTTCAAGAATAGTGTAAGAAATTTCGATTTGTTAATTTTTTCACAATATTATTGTACTCTATTTTAGAAAATTTGTAAATAGTTTCACAAAGATTTTTTTAACTTTTTTTCCATGATCCCTCCTTCTCCTTCTATACAGGAGTATTTTCAAGAAAAAATTGAAGGATTTTTTGAGAAAGCACTTCAATTTCACAAACAAATATTTTCACGCAATTTTTGTAAGCGTTTTCTTGATTTTACTAAAAAAAGCAATTTTCTTCAAGTGAAAATTGCTTAAATGACTTAGTAAATTTTAAGGTTTAACCGGCCCCTGATTGGCTTGATCAACTGCTTCTTTCACGACATTGGCATATAGGTTTCCTCCAACATTGATGGAACCATCTGATTCTAAACCAAAGTGGACACTATCCGTTCCAGCCCAAATAGCTGGGTTATCGATAGCAACTTTGTACCAGTCTGCTATATAGACATAGTCATATTTTTTAGCCAACTCCAACTCATACTTTCGAGTCTGAACGGTGACGCTATTGCTATCGTTGGCTTCACGCCCATCATATGGCGTCACAAAGATTAAGCGATGTCCTTTTGGTAATTCTTGAACAAACTTATCCAACAATTCTTGATAATTATTAGAAGAGTTGGTTCCAAGTGCAATCACCACGTTCTTGAGCAAGACTCTGTTGGCAATATCCGTTTCATATACTTTTAAGCCTGAATCCAAATTACGACTCACCAAAGCGTCTAATTGGATATCCGGCATAACTTGTTTCAAATAATCTGATGCCCGGAGGTTTACAGAATCTCCGATCATCGTTACTCCATCAGACACATTGTAGGAAGTCGCTGAAGCATTGTCTACTTGAGCACGCGTGATCTGCATCTTGCTGTCAGATTGACGAAGCCCTTCGGTAATCAAGTTCTCATCAAAGGCTCCGACGCGTGGCGCAAAGAGTGCAATCCCAAACATGAGCAAGGTCAACGGAATCGCGCTGTAAAAGAGTGGTTTTGTGAAACTTCTGAGATCCATAGAGATGCCAAAAATCTTTGGTTCACGTCCAGCTAAGGTTGGTTCAATAATATAAAAACTTAAAGCAGCAAGGCTAAAGGATACCAGTGTGGTTAGCAGAGAAGCCCAGCCATTGGTCATTAATTGAGAAAAGATGATGTAAAATGGCCAGTGGAAGAGATAGACCCCATAACTTGTATCCGCAATAAAGGAAATCACTGCAGGTTCTTTCTGATCTGGCGTCTTTTCGTGAAGGACACGAGTCATCACAATCATCACAGATCCAGCAAGAGTCGCTACTAAAAAGCCAAATAAATAGGTCCAAACACTATCAAAGGGAAGGATAAAGGTCAAGACCAACAAAACTAGAAAAGCACCCGCTAAAATCGCTAACGTCTTTTGTAGAGATAACTTCTTCACCAATTGAGTAAGATTTGGGCTGGTCGTTGTAATCCCTGTCACTGTCGCTAAAGCACTCCCCACAAAGAAAGGGAAGACGTGAGCGATGCTAGAAAAATAGACATTAGACAAATTCTTCGTGACCAGTGCTCCGACAAAGAAGGTCAGGAAGGTTACCAGAAATAGGGCTGTAGAAGACAGGAAGATATAACCTCTATATTGGCCAACTGATTTAGCTTTTTTACCCAAAAACCAAGCCAAAAGAGCCCATAGTACGTAGTAATGAACTTCAAGAGCCAAACTCCAGGTATGAATGAAAAGATGAGGGATGAACTGACTTTCGTAACTTCCGCCACTTAACATCTCATAGAAGTTGGTCACAAAGCCAAAGACGGCCACAATCTGTGTCCCAATCCCAGCAATAAAGTCTCGTCTGACCAAGAAGGTAAAAGGCATGACCAGCAAGACCATAAAGACTAACGGAGGAACAATCCGGTAGAAGCGTCGTCGCAGGAAGCCTTTGAGGTCAATTTTTTGATGACGGGCAAACTCATCGATCAGAAGAGCCGTGATCAAAAATCCTGAGAAAGTAAAGAAGATATCGACTCCAATAAATCCACCAGGAAAGACTTTTTGAAAGAAATGGTAGAGAAGAACGAGAAGAAGTCCCGTTATCCGTACCAATGAAAACCATTTAATTCGCATTTTGATAAATTCCTTGTTTAAACGTTCCTTTATAAACGACATTTTGTTCTGTCGTCAAGGTTCCCTGGCCTTCTGGTTGGCCATTGACAAATTCACCTTCATATTTCCAACCAGCCTTGGCTGTAAAGGTTCCATGACCACTAAAGGTTCCATTGACAAAATTGCCCTTGTAGGTATCTCCGTTTTCAAAGGTCACCGTCCCTTGGCCATTCATCTTACCACGGACGATACTTCCGTCGTAGCGAATAGCTCCCTTATCGAGGGTCAAAACACCTCCGAAAGGAATAGAGGAAAGAAAAACCCACAAAGCAGACAGAACAATTATCCCCAAGGACAATCGTTCAATATTCTCTCTCGTAACATAAATCTTATAGGTCTCATATAGTTCTTTTATTTTTTCCATATTTTGTTCATTCTGTTTCTATTCAACCGGTTACTCATTTAAGGAGCAAGTCCAAAACTAATCTTCTAATCGTTCCAACCATTCTTGACAACCAGCTAGGACGCGGCGATAGGTCTCTTCGAAATCTCCTGTGTACCAAGGGTCTGGGACACTTTCTCCTGCAAAGAGATGAATCTTGTGCTCTGTTCCAGGCGGTGCCATTCGTTTGAGATCGGACACATTATTCTCATCCATTCCTAAGATCAGATCAAAGGTATGAAAATCTTGGTCACTGATTTGAAGGGATGTTTTAGACGCATCATAGGGTACGCCATGGCTACGAAAAATCTTTTGAGTCCCTTGGTGAATAGGGTTCCCGTGCTCCCAGTTAGAAGTAGCACGGCTTTCAATCTCATACTGGTTGGTCAAGTCCTTCATGACAAACTCCGCCATGGGGCTTCGACAAATATTTCCTAAACACACAAATACGATTTTTTTCATGACAGCACCTCCTTTCTATTATAACAGAATGTAAGAAAAATATAATCTGCTAAAATTATAATTTTGAGGCAAGACGAAAAAAGCCTGTCCACCATTGAGGTGGGCTGACTTTCTTTTTTTATTCAGGCAGGATGATCTGAAGGGCTGGCCATTTTCGTTTCCAATCTTTCTTCCGCATGCGTTCCGTATAAACTGCCAAACGCTCTGGACTAGCTAAAAAATGTGGAGTCGGCTGAACGACGAAGTTTTCGATATCCCTTGTCCCATAGGGGAGAAAGAGCTCCAACTGACCATCTTTCCTTAGGCGAACCGCAAGAGCCGTACACTGCTCGGGGTATTTAGAAACCGCATCACAGGCACTGCGATAAGGGGCCGTCCCCGGGCTATGCTGGTGCATGTAGACTTGATTCTTCACTTCCCAAGCGTACTGGGGATAGACCTTCTTTAATTCCTGCTCAATCTGTTGCGTCTCCTCATAGCTGATCGCAGGGTCATAAAAGACCAGATCCAGATCCGTTGTCGCATCAAACCCAAGTCTTCCAGAAAGCTGGTTCCAGATGAAATTTCGTACCGCACCCGCTGCTAACCAAGCATCTGCCAAATCTAGATCTCGAATAATGGCCAAGACCGCCATCATCTCTGGATCCACTTGAATTTGTTCTACTATCGTTTCTTCCGTCAGCATCTTCTGCTAGTCTCCATTGTAGGGATAGCCTAGGTGTTCATAGGCCTTGCGGGTCGCCACGCGCCCTGTACGAGTCCGCATGATAAAGCCTTTCTGAATCAAGTAAGGTTCATACATGTCTTCTACAGTCTCCCGCTCTTCAGCAATATTGACCGATAGGGTCCCAAGGCCAACTGGGCCTCCCCCATACATCTCAATCATGGTGCGCAGGATTTTTTGATCGACATAGTCCAGCCCTTCATGGTCCACATCCAGCATGGAGAGTGCCTTGTCGGTAATAGTCTCATCAATCAAGCCATCGCCCATAATCTGGGCAAAATCGCGCACCCGTTTGAGCAAGCGGTTGGCAATCCGGGGAGTCCCACGACTACGAAGAGAAAGCTCCTCAGCAGCCTCATGGGTAATCTCCATCTCAAAGATCTCGGCAGTCCGCTCGACAATCTCTGTCAGATCATCTTGCTCGTAATATTCCATATGGCCCGTAATCCCAAAGCGAGCGCGCAAGGGGTTGGACAGCATACCCGCTCGGGTCGTCGCCCCAATCAAGGTGAAAGGAGGAAGATCCAGGTGGACACTCCGACTGGTCTCGCCAGCACCAATCATGATATCGATGTAAAAATCTTCCATGGCACTGTAAAGCACTTCTTCGACTGACATTGGCAGACGGTGGATTTCATCGATAAAGAGAACATCACCCGGCTCTAGGTCATTGAGGATGGCTACCAAGTCACCAGCCTTTTCAATGACAGGACCGGAAGTCTGCTTGAGATTAACACCCAACTCATTGGCAATGACAAAGGCCATCGTAGTTTTCCCCAGCCCCGGAGGGCCAAAAAGAAGGACATGGTCCAGCGCTTCATCCCGAAGCTTAGCCGCTTCAATAAAGATTTTTAGCTGGTCCTTGACCTTATCCTGGCCGATATATTCATGTAAATATTGCGGGCGTAGCGTCCGTTCAACTGCCTCTTCATCGCCCATGATTTCATTGTCTAAATTCTACTCATACAGTCTATTATAGCAAAAAATGATACCTTCGGTACCACAAATAGAACGTGTTTTTTAAGGATCGTAGTTCTCACTAGCGCTCGAGCTGCGTCAATATAGCTAAGTTCGCCTGATTCCCATGTCAGGTTTGGTTCAATGAAATAGTAAGAAACGTAGTTTTCCCTCTTAAAATAACTTGTTTCTTTTTATGGATCGTAGTTCTCACTAGCGTTCGAACTGCGTCAACGTACCTAAACTCGCTGATACTTGCTAAAAAATAAGGAACGTAGTTTTCGCTTCGCTCAAACTACATCAATGTACCTAAGCTCACTAACGTTCGCTAAGGTACATAGAGAAAAAGCCACCGGTTTTGGTGGCTCTTATAGGGAGATTATTATGAAAAAGTTTTAGGAGTTTTATCATTCAAAGTTAGGAGGTCTTTGATGATGGTATTAGTATACGACGGGAAGCTTAAAGTTTCCTTATAGTTAGTTTTAAAAATTATTTCCTAAAAAAGAGGAGGCCTTGAGCAAGAATTTTACATCCTTGTTTGGAGCCTCCCCTTTTCTCATTATTTCTTAGCAATGGCATGGTAGCTGGTCTTGCTAGTAAAGACTTGCCCTGCTCTCAAGATAACCTTTTCAGCTTGGTCACTATGAATGGCATCTGGCACTGTTTGAAATTCGAGAGCCAATCCATTGTGTTGAACAATTGATTTTCCTTGAAGATGAACGGCTTCATCTACAAAATTGGCTGAATATACCACCAAAGCTGGGGCTTCTGACTTGAAGGTCAAAAAGCGTCCAGATGGTTGATGGTAGAAGAAGCCTGCATTTTCATGCCCTTCTGGTAAAGCGAAAGGATGGTCCAAGCCTTCTACCAGGCGAATTTGTGGATCAGCATCCTTGAAGAGATCCTCTAATAGCATAGCTTGGTAGAGATGCTGAACGATTGGACTTTCTCTATCCACAGTGTGAAGAGGGACACCATCTGGATGGATGGGGTAAAGACCCTGATGATTGATCTGAAAGACATGGTCATTAATCGGCTGGGTGAAGTTGCCTGATAGGTTGAAATAGCTGTGGTTGGTCGGATTGACCAGGGTGTCCTGGTCTGTCTCTACCCGGTAGCTGATTTCTAACTCTCCTGCTTCAGTCAAACCATAGGTCACCCAGATCTTGAGATTTCCAGGGAATCCACCGGTGCCATCTGCACGCTCTGTGTACAGGGTGATTTCTTGGTCTGTCACCGACTCCATGCTAAATAAGGCGCTGTCCCAGCCAGTCGATCCACTATGGTTGCAGTTGGCGCCATTATTGGCTTCCAAGTGATAGGTTTGACCATTGAGGTCAAAGCTGGCACCTGCGATTCGACCAGCGACTGGACCAATGCTAGCCCCATACTTGGGGCTATTGCCAACATAGGCATCGAAATTGTCGAATCCCAGTACAATATTAGCAAATTGATCCTGTTTGTCTGGTGTCACATACTCTAGAATAGTAGCTCCATAGGTCATGACCGACAATTGATACCCCAGGTCATTCTCGAGGCGATACGCTTCTACATCTTGGCCATCTAATTGACCAAATAGATATTTTTTATAGTGTTTCACAAGTTGTCTCCTCCAACATCGTTCATTCTAGTGAAAGGGGTGAATCACCACTCCTTGTACAACACGGTTGACTGTTCCAGTTGGTGATGGCGTATCTGGGCGATTTTGAACCTTGAGCGAAGTCAAGAGAGAAATCAATTGACCGTAGATAATGTATGGGAAGGCACGGTAGATATCTAGCGACTCTGCTGAAGATGCTACCAACACTTCACGTACATGCTCAATCCTAGCAGCTTGGTCGGTCAAGAGAACGACCTGACGGGCAATCTGATCTCCAGCCACTTCTCCAACCAAATCCAAATCGTACTGGCGCGTATAAGGATCAATGGAGCCAAAAACCAAGACCAGGGTCTGGTCATTGATGAGGGATTTCGGTCCATGACGGAAGCCGACAGGGCTCTCGTACATGGTCGCGATTTTACCGGCTGTTAACTCTAAAATCTTGAGTTGAGCTTCATGAGCTAACCCAAAGAAAGGTCCTGCTCCTAGATAGATGACGCGTTCGAAGTCTAAATCCACAATTTCCTTGACCTCGCGATCTTTCTCCAAGACCTGCTCTGACAGATAAATCAATTCTTCCACTCGTTTTTTCTTGATTGCTTCCTCACTTGGATCAAAGACCAAGAGAGCTGTCAAAAGCATAGAGGTAAAGCTAGAAGTCATAGCAAAGCCAGCATCATTGGTTTCTTTTGGTTGTAAGAGCAAGAGATTGCGCTCATCTCCGTGAGCTTGCTGGGCTAGTTTTCCTTCGGCTGCACAGGTAATGGTGATCTGATAGAGATCCTCCACCAATTGTTGAGCTAACTCAACTGTCGCAACACTTTCAGGCGAGTTACCACTTCGTGCAAAGGAAACCAAGACAGTCGGCACTTCTTTTTTGAGGTAGGTTTGTGGATGCGCCACGATATCAGTCGTCGCAATGGATTGGAAATTCCAATGGCGTTCATCGTGCACTTCCTGCAAATAGGGAACCAAGGTGTCCCCTACATAGGCTGAGGTCCCAGCTCCTGTCAAGATAATCTTGATGTATCCATGACGATTCCCAATAGTCTCTAAAAACTCTTGGATTTCTTTTGCTTTCTCTTGATAGAGACGATAGGTTTCTTTCCAAACTTCCGGTTGCTGATAAATTTCGCGTGTCGTAATTTCAGCCCCCAGTTCAAGCAGTTCTTCTTTTGTATAATCTAGCATGCTTCTCCTCTTTTCTACCCGCCTTATAAGCGGTAAGAGGCCGAGACAATTGTCCCAGCCCCATTCCGAATGTTCAAGCGGTTTTCGCTATCGTATCTTACTCATCCTCGTCGTCATCAAAGTTGGATAAGAGATCATTAACCTTCACGATGCTTTCTTGTGCACGCGCTGGATAGTCTTCTTCTCCTCCGACCAGGCTGTTATTAATAAATTCAATTACCATTGGCAAGTTCATCCCTGCATAGAGGTCAATCGCACGTCCTTCAAGAATCAGGCGGCTAACTGTATTACAAGGAGTGCCTCCCAAAAGATCCGCAAAGACGATATAGTCCTCAAAGTCTGCAACACAGGCTTCAAACTTGGCTGTAAACTCCTCAGGACCTTCCTCTGGCAAGAGGGCCACGGCATGAATATTGTCTTGTGGTCCCATAATCATTTCTGTACTGGCTTTGAGCTCTTCACAGAAGCGACCATGACTGACCAATACTAACTGTTTGCCATACCTTACTCCATTATGCCATTCCAAAGAAGAAGTGGCCAAATGCTGAGAATGCGATTGCTGCAAGGATGATGAGCAAGATAGCTTTTGTAGAGTTCATACCTTTACGTCCAAGCAACCAGTAGATTACACCTGTGATGATAGCTGGTACCAAACGTGGGAAGATAAGGTTGAGCATATCTTGAATTTCAATCGCTTTGTCCCCAATGTGTGGAGCCCAAGAAACTTCAACACCAATCATGCTGGCAATCAAGGCACCAACCATGAAGATACCCAGAACGGCAGCTGCATCAATCAAAGCTGTCAAGGTACTTTGCATGTTGTTGATGAGGTTAACCCCTTCTTTATAGGCAAATTCCAATTGTTTCCAACGGAAAATGTCATAAGCAACTGCCACAGCGATCCACAAGAAGATACCGGCTGGGTTTCCTGCAACAGCCAAAGTTGCTGCGATTGAACCCATAATAGCTGGTACCAATGATCCAAAGATTGAGTCCCCAAGAGGAGCGAATGGTCCCATGAGACCTGTCTTGATCCCGTTCACCGCATCTTTTGATTTGACACCATCTTTTTCTTCCAAAGCAAGGTCAAAACCAGTGATAATGGTGTGGAAGAATGGTGAAGTATTGAAGAATTGCGTATGCAATTTCATCATTTCTTTCAATTCTGGAGTGCCATCACCATACATTTTACGCAACTGAGGTAAAATCATATAAAGGTAACCAGAAGCCTGCATCCGTTCATAGTTCCAACCTAATTGGAAAGTAAACAGACTACGTTTGTTAATTTGATTAAAATCCTCTTTAGTGAGTTTGTAATTCTTAGAATTCGTCATCTTCAATTTCCCCGCTTTCTGATTCAGTTACTGGAGCAGCTACGACTGTACGTTGACTGTTTTTGAAGTGTTGTACTGCAAGGAAGATACCGATAATGGCAATACCAATCATAGATACACTCTTGAAGTTGTTAACAAAAGTAATAGCTTGTTCTTTTGGAAGTTTAGCGAACACATCAGAACCAACAATGCTAGACACTGCAGCACCAAGGCTTTGAACATTGCTATAAAGCACTGTCAACATTGCTGTTAAGCCAAAGCCAAGTGCTAAGTAGTGAAGGTTACGACGAACAGGAAGGTAACGAAGCAAGATCGCAAATCCAAGACCTGGAAGCATTTGACCTGCAAGTTTCAGACCGTTTGCCAACCATTGTACATTAGCAAGACCTGTAACAACAGTTTCTACGAAAGCTCCACCAAAAGCAAGTGCGAAGAAAACTGGGAGAGCTCGAGAAAGAGCCCATGGAATCGCCCCAAGGAGATAGTTGCGTTCGATGCCTTTGTAATCAAAGCGTTCAATCGCAGCATCTACACGGTGAGCGAAGTAAGTTGTAGTCATACGACCAAGAATATCAAAGTATGTCAACAAAGTTGCTACCGGCACAGCGATTGTAGCAATAGCAAGCTCTGGATCAATCCCTTGTGCTACTGAGAAGGCAGTTGCAAGAACAGCACCAGAAGTGGCGTCAATACGAGAAGCTCCACCGAAAGTACCAACACCGAGCACTGTCAATTGAAGAGAAGCTCCGATAAAGAGACCTGTCTTTAAATCCCCCATGACAAGTCCTGTAATGAAACCAGCAAAGACTGGTGAGCCTGCTGATGAAACAATCGTCAACTCATCACAGATTTGATAAGCTGAGTACAAAGTAAGTAGTAAAATTTGCCACCATTGTATCATGACAATTTCCTCCTAAAATTTTTCTTTTTTATTTATAAACTATTTGAGCAACTTCAAGAAGTCTTCAATTGGATCATTTGGAACCATTTGAGCAGTTAGCTTAACTCCTTTTTCAGCTAGCTTGTGGAAAGCTTCCACATCAGCATCCACTACGTTGATCGAACGAGTAATCGGACGAGTCTCGTCTGATTGAGACATGTTCCCCACATTTAAAGTTTCAAGTGGCACACCTGCTTCTACCAAGCCGAGGAAACGATCTGGCTTGCGAGCTACGATGAAGAGACGTTGGCTGTCATATTTTCCAGCCAAGATATTTTCTGCAGCCTTTGCTACTGGCAAGATACTGAGCTTGACACCAGGTGGTGTCGCTAGTTTTAAACCACTTTTTTCGATATCATTTTGAGCGACTTCATCATCGATCACCATGATACGTGAAATATTCAGTTTGGTAGTCCAAAGGTTGGCTACCTGCCCGTGGATCAAACGTCCATCGATACGGCATCCTACAATAGTCATAAGTTTTCCCCCTTTACTTCTTTGAATGTAGGTTGTGAAACAAGTTTTAAGGTCTCCGTCCAAGTGCCCTCTGTCTCAAAGACGAGGATTTCATTTTCCCCATCTTTGAGAAAACCATGAGGGATGTAGAGGGAGAGTGTTGGACCGACTTCCCAGAAACGACCGATATGGTGGCCGTTTACAAGAACGATCCCTTTTCCAAATCCAGTCATATCAAGGAAGGTATCCTCGACTTGATCTAGATGAAAAGCAAATTGATAAAAAGCTGGTTGACCTTCTTGCCATTCTTTCGAAAAATCCAGGCGATCCAGCTGTCTAAAATCAAGCGCATATTGTTTCCAATCAAGCTTGAAATGTAGATCGATACAAACTCCTGTTCGGATTCCTTTTCGCTGTGTATCCGCTAGGAGCTTGTGCCCATAATTGACTCGTCCCATGTTTTCGATCAAGAGCTTTAGGTTTGTAATCGTTTTCTTTTTTCCGTTTAAAAAAAGATCTTGTCCGATTTCTTCTTGGTATTGAGTGGCAATCAATTGATCATTGGCATATACCTGTGCTCGATCACGCGCATCGATGATACGCAAGCGCTCTTCTTCCGCATCCATTTCCACCTCTGTCTCATAGAGCAGATAGCCTAAGGGATGGTCGATTTCTTCCATGGTCTGTGGATACAGACTTTCTGTGACCTGAGCAATCTCATTTAAATTACCAAACAAACTAGTCTTGTTGGTTAACTTTAGTCTATGCTCTGGCAAAGTCGACTTCACAAGTGGATCCATCTGTGGATACTCTGGATAGTAGGTCGCCATCATCTTTGACTGCATGGTACTTAGGAGTCGGATTGCCCTGCTCATCTAAGAGAGCGTCATAGTCATAAGATGTTACCTGTGGCAAATCCATGGTCCCTCGTGCTGAGCAACCGTTCATAAATCCAAAGTTGGTCCCACCATGGAACATATAGAGATTGATAGAGCCTTCTTGTAAGACTTCATGGACTGCTTCTGCCAACTCTTCTGGATCTCGCTTGATGATAGGTTCTTTCCACCGATTGAACCAGCCATCCCAAAATTCCATACACATGAGTGGCCACTCTTTGTCATGCTCAGCAAAGAACTCTTTCATCTGAGAGAAGTTGTAATTCGCTCGCGAACCAAAATTACCGGTTACAAAGAGTCCATCCTCAATCAAGGTCCCTGCTCGAAGGGTCGCCCTCCAAGGTCCATCAGAGGTGAAGAGTGGACAAGTAATATCCCGCTCGATCATTAGATCTCTGATCGCCCGAAGGTAGGCCTTGTCTTCGCCATAAGAGCCATATTCGTTCTCAACCTGCATCATGAGGATATTGCCCCCACGATCCAATTGGTACTTGGCCACACGTGGCAGGAGCTCGTCGTAATAGCGAGCCACTTCCTTGAGAAAGGCCGGATCCGATGAGCGAATCCGAAGGTCTTCTTTGATTAGCCAGGCTGGCAAGCCCCCAAATTCCCACTCCGAACAGATGAACGGTGACGGACGGAGGATCACATACAAATCCAGCTCTTGAGCTACTTGGATAAAGTGCTCCAGGTCCAAATTCCCTTCAAAGTGAAAGTGGCCTCTTTGTGGCTCATGAGCATTCCATGGGACATAGGTTTCAACAGTATTAAAACCTAGAGCTTTTAGGTTATATAAGGAATGATACCAATCCTCACGATCGATCCGAAAATAATGAATTGCACCAGATAAAATCTTAAAAGGTTGATCATTTAAATAAAAATCTTTACGGATTTCAAATGCCCCCATACTGAGAACCTCCTTCTAAGAAACCCTTTTCATTTATTAATATAATATATTGATCAAAAAATGTCAACCACTTTTGAAAAAATATGTTAAAATAATATTAACAAGGGATATCGAAAGAAGAGGTGAAGCACATGGCAATCCCAAAATACCAACACATCAAAGATGATTTGAAGCAACAAATTATCTCAGGTAAATTCGAAAATGGAGATAAATTTTACACAGAAGCCGAGCTGATTAAGATTTATAATGTTAGCTCGATTACTGTTGTTCGTGCTTTGAACGATTTGGCTAGCGATGGATACATCGTCCGCCAACAAGGGAAAGGAACGTTTGTTTCGCGCGCTAGAAAACACAAACTGGTTGAGTTTTCAGACGTTGAAACCTTCCCTATCCAAAAAGCGACCGTAAAAGTTCTCTCTATTAAGCGTGGCAACGCGCTGAATATCCTGGATAAACTGGGGCTCGCTCCGACTCAATTCTATTATAAGATTGATCGGACGCGTCATATTGGTGAAGATACCTATATCTACCACCAGACCTATGTCCCAGAGCAATATATTAACCCAAATTATCCGAGTTTAGATTACTATAGTTCGATTTATGATCGCTTTAAAGAAGATTATCATATTCATATGAATGATGAACACTTTGAAGAAATCAATGATATTGTATTTCCAACACCAAGCAAAATCGCTTCTGTGTTGAATATCGATGAAAACTTCCCAACTGTCCGTCAAGTGAAGACGACAAAATTAGAAGCGACCGGTCAAATTCTCGAATATAGCGAAACCTATAAACGCGGCGACTACTATAAAATCAAATTTATCTCTTGTGATCGTGATCATTGATCATCCAAAGTCTGGGGTCTGGCCTCAGACTTTTATGATACAAATTATAGCATGAAAAATAGTTCCTAAAACATGTAAAACGAATAATCTATAATTAGTGATAGACTTCCTATAAATAGTTTAATTAGTCAAAATTTATTATGATAAATTCAGGGTCTAGAGCCCCTGATATAGGCAAAGAAAAGAGAGTGGGACAGAAATCGGTCATTCGTTAGAATTCGATTTCGTCGTCCCACCTCCTCACAGTTAAGTAGGGCTGTAAAAGCTGATGAAATCAGCGTAGTAGAACCCACTCAACCACCGCGTCTTGCTCGACAATCCAAAGCCAATTGAGAGGCTAGGACTTTTGTCCCAGCCTCTTTTCGTATATTTTTCAAATTCTCGTTTTTCGTTGCGATTAGTCACCCAAACCGATACGTTCGAAGATATCATCCACTCGTTTGGTGTAGTAAAGAGGGTTGAAGATCTCATCGATTTCTTCTTGAGTGAGGCGAGAAGTCACTTCTGGATCGGCTTCAAGAAGCGGCTTGAAGTCTACTTGGTTATCCCAAGATTGGGCAGTCTTCGGTTGAACAAGGTCGTAAGCTTGCTCACGGGTCATGCCTTTTTCAATCAAGGTCAACATGGCACGTTGGCTAAAGATAAGACCAAAAGTTGAGTTCATGTTGCGAATCATGTTTTCTGGGAAAACTGTCAAGTTCTTAACGATGTTTCCAAAACGGTTAAGCATGTAGTCGATCAAGATGGTTGTGTCTGGTGCGATGATTCGCTCTGCTGATGAGTGAGAGATATCGCGTTCGTGCCAAAGGGCTACGTTTTCATAGGCTGTCACCATGTGACCACGGATGACACGCGCCAGACCAGTCATGTTTTCAGAGCCGATCGGGTTGCGTTTGTGAGGCATTGCTGAAGAGCCTTTTTGACCTTTGGCAAAGAACTCTTCCACTTCACGTTGTTCTGATTTTTGAAGACCACGGATTTCCGTTGCCATACGCTCGATCGATGTTGCGATGCTGGCAAGAACCGCAAAGTACTCAGCGTGAAGGTCACGAGGAAGGACCTGTGTAGAGATTTCTTGAGCACGGATACCAAGCTTGTCGCAGACGTATTTTTCAACGAATGGTGGGATGTTGGCAAAGTTCCCAACCGCACCAGAAATCTTACCAGCTTCCACACCAGCTGCTGCGTGCTCGAAACGCTCAATGTTGCGTTTCATTTCGCTGTACCAAGTCGCCAATTTAAGACCAAAGGTTGTAGGCTCAGCGTGCACACCGTGGGTACGACCCATCATGATCGTGAACTTGTGTTCTTTTGCTTTATCAGCGATGATGTTGGTGAAGTTTTCAAGGTCTCGACGGATGATGTCGTTGGCTTGTTTGTAGAGGTAACCATAGGCTGTATCTACCACGTCAGTAGAAGTCAACCCATAGTGAACCCACTTGCGCTCTTCGCCAAGCGTCTCAGAAACCGCACGTGTGAAAGCCACCACATCGTGACGAGTCTCTTGCTCAATCTCCAAAATACGGTCAATGTCAAAGTCCGCTTTTTCGCGAATCAAAGCCACATCTTCCTTAGGGATTTCCCCCAACTCAGCCCATGCCTCGTCAGCCAAGATTTCCACTTCAAGCCAAGCACGGTATTTATTTTCTTCAGTCCAAATGTTCGCCATCTCAGGGCGAGAGTAACGTTCGATCATGGTTGTTTCTCCTTTAAATTAACTTTACTATTTTCTTCTTTTTTTATTTATTCTATTTTTTAATTTCCTTTGGAAATTATCCTTCACTTTATCATCTGACATTACTTTAGAAATTTCTTCGTTCTTTATCCAATAAATACTTGGTGTAATGCCATCATTTATAAATTTCAACTTTCGAAATGTGTAAATAATTTCCAAAATATAAATTATCAAAGAAAAGTTGGCTAAACATATTTTAATAAAATCTACAATAGAATATTCTTCTTGTCGAACCCTTCCTTGATGGCGGTCTTCAAAAATAATTTTTTGATTATCATAATCAACTTGGGAGCTGAAGTGTTGGATTGCATTCCTGATTTTATTGTTTAAATTATTTACGGGTTTGCTAAATGGCTCTGAAACATCAAGATAAGCTTGTCCTGGATCGTACTGATTAACTTTATTAAATTTACTTGGTATGCTCTCTAGATTATTGTGATAACTTCGTCCATTACAACAATTATCATAACTATTTCTTTCAAAAATGTTATTCAATGCAATAACAAGGTTGATATTATCGAGAATCCATTCATAACTTGAAGCATAAAAATCATTTAACTTTTTATAGTTCGCTGCAGACACCCCACTACTAGCTTGATCTAAGCGATTATATCCATTAGAATTTAGCAAAGTAACTACGGGAATCATGATAGAGTAAATACTTGAAAACGTTTCAAGTATTTCAAAAGCTTTACGCTCAATCGTATCAAAATCGCTCTCGATATGATCTATATACCTAATAATTTCATCTCTATGTTCCTCAGAAAAATATATTTTTTTAGCTAAAGAAGTGTATTCTGCTAATGTACCATTTCCAAGAATATTACTGATTCCTGAGGTTGTCAAAAACATCTGATGTAAGACCATCGTCGCATCAGTAACATTCTTTACTTCTCTAAACGGGGTTAAATGCTTATTTTCATCTAATAATTTCTTTAAATCACGATACAAATATTTTTCTTGTTTATTCCAAAACAAATTGAACAAACGAAGAATATTGTTAAATTTTCCTTCCGTAACAAAGTCTGCAAACTTCATTGCTTTAGAAATCTCTGTCACACCACCATACTCCGAGTCACTTTTCAATTTATCCAAACGCATTGCTTGGTTGAGGAATGGTGAGGACAATATTCCATCTATGACAGTCTCTTTTAAATATAGTTTATTTGTTGGAAATTCTGAGGAAACATCTAAACGCCAAATAGGTAATTTTGTATATTTTTGATAGTTAGGAGCTTCTTCATTTAGCTCTGTAGCGTTTTTTAAAATTAGTTCAAAAGGTTCAAATTTTACCTCACCACTAATCGTTGTTTTGCAGTCTTTACATTCAAATTGGAAAGTAGCAGGATATACTCCCATTTGAATACCTAACTCATAGCATTTTTCACACGTTATACATAAAATATGCTTTGGATAAATCATTTAACTTATCTCCCTTGATTTTCTATAAATTAAAACTACACCAACAGTCGTCGAGAACCTGTCTTACACTCCAAACTCCTCTTTCCCTATCGCCACAGACGGATAGTGTCCAAGTTCATTCAAGTTGGTATCCAGTGGTAAGTCGTAGATTACGAGATAGTTGTTAGGAAATTGAGCTATAAGTTCTTGGTACTTTTCTTGAACTTTGTCGTGATCAGCACTTGCAAAAACAACTTCCACAACAGCATTTTCCTTACTATCTTCTACAAATGCATTAACAATGATTTGAATCATAAAACCTCCTACAGCGAAATCCCCTTTATATTGGCTTCTAGAATAGGCATCTCAACACCTAACTTCTGACCAGTCTGATAAACACTTTGACAACAATAAAAGATGTCTTGTTTATCATTGTGTAAGGTCATGATTTTTCGGGTCAGCTCATTCTTCGCAAACATGACTTTCATGGCTTTTCCAGCAATCCATGAAGGAATTTTGTATGGTAAGAGCTCAGCTTTGTAAAGCCTCAAATTTACACCACGCGCTTCTACGACTTTCAAAGCCTCTCGAATGGCCTTGATGGCCAATGATAATTCTGAAGAACTATTCATCAAGTTCAGAGCCAGTTCTTCTGGATTTTCCAGATTCCCTGAACGTGCAGCTGTTGAAGTGACACCTGCATTAATCGCCATGTGAATCCAAATCCACTCAACCATATCATGAGGCACTTCCCACTTCAAATCTGCAGAAGTCAATAAAGTCGTCAGATCAGTATAGTTAGAAATCTGTGCTTTTGCTCACCTTCTAGCATTAAATGATCAAACAAGACACCATCCAAATGGTCCTCCTGCATGTGACCTCCAGCTGTTGGAAAAGCTAAAATATAGTCATAATCTCCTGCCCACTCCTCTACCTCTTTTCGAGTATCCCAGAAATTGCAGAAGAAAACAAGGGTACCTTTGATATGATTTTTTCGCAAGGTCTCCACGGCTTCTTTGACAAGCCCATGACGCACACTAAGAAAAATAAAATCATATTCCGAATTAGCTTCTGCCACATGAACCTCATAGGTGTCGTGTTTGTTTTCACCTTTGGAATGATAACGACCATCTAGTAGATCAACCGACAACTCCTTCGGAGCAGTGCTTTTCTTACTATCTCTCAGTACGTGTTCCACTTGATGGCTTGCTTTTTGAAAGGCGTAGGCATAAGTGGTCCCGATGACTCCAAGTCCTAGAATCGCTATTTTCACTTAAAAATCAATTCCTTTCCCAAATTCAACCACATTATCTGGCGCATCACTAAACAGAGTCACATGCCCCATCTTGCGGTTGTGCTTTGCTTCTAGTTTACCATATAAGTGGAGGTGGGCGCTTGGATTTTCTGTCACATATGTTTCAGCAGCCTCGACATGCTGGCCTAGGACATTGAGCATAACAGCAGACGCATGCAATTTGATAGCTGGCAATGGTGCTCCGAGAACACCCAAGATATGCGTGTCAAATTGTGAAAAGTCGCAGGCTTCGATGGAGTAGTGTCCTGAATTGTGCGGACGTGGCGCGATTTCGTTGACAATGATGTCATCAGCGGTCGCAAACATTTCCACACAAAGGGTTCCAGAGAGGTTAAGTTGCTCAGCAATCTTCACAGCCATCGCTTTAGCTTTCTCCGCTAGACTATCAGAAATACGAGCTGGAACGATGGTCTTAGACAGGATGTTGTTGCGGTGGATATTTTCCTGGACTGGGAAAACCGTCACATCCTTGCCATTACCAGACACGATGACAGAAATTTCCAGGTCAAAGTTGACAAATTCTTCCAAAACACAGTCTGCTGAGTCGGCTAGAGTATAGGCTTCTTCTAAATCTTCTTCTGAACGAATGACCTTTTGACCGTGACCATCGTAACCGCCGGTTGCAGTCTTGAGGACATAGTTTTTCGATAAGTCAATATCTGCCAAATCTTGTCTAGAAGTCACGACCTTGTAAGGTGCTACGGTGACTTGAGCCTTGTTTGACAAAAAGTCCTTTTCAAAGATGCGATTTTGAGAGATGCGAAGCAAGTCTGTTCCTTGTGGGAGTTGCCCTTCTTTTATAACAGCGTCAAGACCGTCTGCATCGACATTTTCAAACTCATAGGTGAGGACATCGCAACGCTCAGCCAACTGACGAAGGGCATCCACATCGTTATAAGGTGCCGCGATAATTTCTGCCACGCGAGAGGCCGGGCAATCCGACGCAGGATCGAGCGCGATGACCTTGTGCCCCATGTAGATAGCAGAAATGGCCATCATCTGACCCAGCTGACCGCCACCGATGATTCCGATTGTTTTAGATGAGCTCATTGGTAGACTCCTCTGCGATTTTTCCTTGTTCTTCTGCGAAATCTGCCAAGGCTGTCGCAATAGCCTGATCCTCTACCGAGAGGAGACGGAGTGCAAAGAGGGCCGCATTGGTCGCGCCTGCTTCACCAATCGCCATGGTTGCGACTGGAACACCACCTGGCATCTGAACGATAGAATAAAGTGAATCCACACCGCTAAGAGCACGTGATTTGACTGGTACGCCGATGACTGGAAGGGTTGTTTTAGCAGCTACCATCCCTGGCAAGTGGGCTGCGCCGCCAGCACCTGCAATGATGACCTTGATGCCACGGCTACGTGCTTCTTCGGCATGTTTGAACATGAGGTCTGGTGTACGGTGAGCGGAAACTACTTTCTTTTCGTAGGCTACACCGAAGTTATCGAGGACTTCTGCTGTTTTTTGCATGGTTGCCCAGTCGGATTTTGAGCCCATGATGATGGAAATTACTGGTTTCATTTCTTCTCCTTTTTTAATAATCGTCTAATGTAGTGCGGACGTAAGCGACCGCCTAAGGCGCTCCATTACTAAAACTGGAGCCTAGGTCTCCAGTTTTCCGCTCCTAGTAGCAAAGCTACTAGGAGCTCCACTACTGCGACGATTATCCTATACTAGCTCGCTTTCGCTCGCTCTGTTAATCTTTTATCGCCTTGCTTCCGATATCGGTTCGGTAAAAGAGGCCTTCTGTATTTTGTTTGTTGAGTTGGTTGTAGATAACGTTTTGCCCGTCTTTGACGGTATCTGCTGTGGTGACCAGCATATAGACACGTCCGCCGTTCGAAAGAAGGTCGTGGCCATTTTCAGCGAACTTAGCACCTGCATAGTAAGTGATGATCTCGCCCTCTGTCTTGGCTGGAAGCTTGACACCTTTCTCATAAGCGAGTGGGTAACCGTTTGACGCGACAACCACACCAAGTGTCACACCCTTGTCCGTCCAAGTGATAGCTGGCTCTTTGCCTTCCAAAATATCCGTGATATTTTGCGCCAAGTCAGATGTCAAACGAGGCAAGATGATTTGCGTTTCAGGATCTCCGAAGCGAGCGTTGAACTCGATGACTTTGGGGCCATCAGCTGTCAAGATAAGACCAGCGTAAAGGACACCAAGATAAGGACGACCTTCTTTGATCATGCCTTCAAGAACTGGCTTGACAATGGTGTCAACTGCTGTGTCAACCACGCTCTGTGGCAAGTGAGGAACTGGCGCATAGGCACCCATTCCCCCAGTGTTGGGACCCTTGTCCCCGTCGTAGGCACGTTTGTGGTCCTGAGCTGTTGGCATGATGTAGAACTTGGCCCCATTGACAAAGGCAAAGAGAGAGAACTCTTCCCCGTCAAGGAATTCCTCGATGACCACACGCGCACCTGAATCACCGAATTTATTATCCAAAAGCATCTCGTGAGCAGCTTCGACTGCTTGCTCAACCGTCTCCGCAACGACGACACCTTTTCCAAGAGCTAGCCCATCTGCCTTGACGACGATTGGAGCGCCTTTTTCCTCAATGTAAGCCTTGGCTTCCTCGAAATCTGAAAAGGTCCCATAGGCAGCTGTCGGAACGTCATATTTGACCATGATTTCCTTAGCAAAATCCTTAGACCACTCCAATTCAGCCGCAGCTTTGGTCGGACCAAAAGCCGTGAGGCCAGCTACATTGAAATCATCCACGATCCCAGCCGCAAGGGCATCGTCTGGACCGATAAAGGTCCAAGCAATATCGTTCGTTTTTGCGAAGTCAATCAGCTTAGAATGTTCGGAAATTCCGATATTGATCAAATCTAGACCATCTAATCGCATCCCGTCATTACCAGGAGCCACAAAAACCTGCTCAACGTCTTTAGACTCCAACAACTTCTTGGCAATCGCATGCTCACGACCACCAGATCCAACAACCAAAAGTTTCATCTTGAACCTCTTTTGCGAATTATTTTATTAAATTATATCATAATCGTTCGTTTTATTCTAATATTTCAAGGAATGTCCGATAATTTTCGTTAGAAAACAAACTTTTTCCATTATTTTTTTAAATTTCTACTCCTTTTTACGAATATTATAATTGAGACCTCTACTATTTTTTAAAAAAAGGAGTTTTATGCAGGGAATTAAGAAACTACTCTTGGCAGCTTGCCTTTTCTGGGCAGGGGCTTCACAAGTTGCAAGAGCAGACCAAAACATCAATTATATCTACAAGGAAAAGGGACAATTAGTTGTCCACCTCGGGACCATTCCAGATCGCTTCCAAAGCGTTAGCGTCCCCATTTGGTCCGAGAAAAACGGCCAGGACGATCTCATTTGGTATCCTGTTCAACGAGGAGAAAATGGCTTTGATTTGCAAGTACCTCTGACCAATCATTTAGATCAAGCAGGACTCTACCATATCCATGTCTACGGCATCAATTCTTACGGAAACCTTGAAGGACTGTTTCCTCTACAGACAATCGTTGAGAAAAAAGATCTCGCATCTTCCCAACCCAAGATCACAGTCCGACCTAGCACTACACAGCTATTTGAGATCCAACTCCAGCTCTTTGAAGATGTGGAGGAAATCCTCTTTCCCATCTGGTCTGAACAAGATGGCCAAGACGACTTGATCTGGTATCCCGCAAAAAGAACGGCACCTGGCCGCTATCAATTGTCCTTCAATGCTGAAAAACATAAAGGGAAAGGAACCTTTCATCTCCATGTCTACCAAAAAGACAAGGGACACTTAAAAGGCCTGCTCGCCACAACATTTCAGGTCGAGCAGGCTAAAGTTGCTCCACTGGTCACCCAGCCGGATAATTACTATCCCGTTGGCGAATGTACCTGGGCAGCAAAAGAGCTGGCTCCTTGGTCACAAAATTGGTGGGGAAACGGTGGCATGTGGGCTGCTAGCGCTCGCGTTGCAGGCTTCCGGACAGGAACTACCCCTGAGGTTGGCGCTATCGCCTGCTGGGATAATGGGGGCTATGGCCATGTTGCAGTCGTGACAGAGGTTGAACATGATCAAAAAATCCAAGTGAAGGAAGCTAATTACAATGGAAATCGGACCATCAACAATTTCCGTGGCTGGTTTGACCCAACGAATGCTGTCTGGGGAACAGTCAGCTACATCTATCCAAATTAAAGGTTTCTTGACTAATAAAGGCACTCATCGATGGATGAGTGCCTTATTTAGTTCACTAAAACCTATAATGTAAATTGGATAAACCTTTATTGGAACGCTATTATATAACATAATTCAGCTGTTTCACAAATATATTCTAAATTAAGACCAGAATATTGTAATAGCGAAAAATTTACTTAAGGTGACTCAATATTCCCAACTCAGAATAATTTGGGTGTTTAGATTTCTCAAAAAAAGTGTACACACTTTACTTCTGTATTCAAAGAATTTTTTTCGTCAAATTTCTATCTTTTTTTAGATTGATAAGAATTATAAACTTTATCATCTGAAAAAAATATAGATACAGTCGATACAGAGCAATCCACCATCTTGATGATCCGATCCCATTTAAATTACTTTGATTATCATTTTCTTCACAATAAATGTATTCTATATAATCAAAAAAAATACAATTTTCTTTAAAATTCTTTTTTTAATAAAGAAAGATACAATAATTGAATCAACAGTATATTTAAAATTCTTATTTTTCCTTTAAAAATTTTTTTGGCCAATTAGTTTTTCGACTACTCTCTTTAGAATAATTAGCCAACAAAAAAAATAATGCCAAATTTGAATATCCGAGTCTGAAAAAAATTGCTATTTATATATTCTGTGTCGTTTTCCAATACCTTAAGTATTTGGTTTTGCTCTTTTATAGAGGATTTTTATTAATATAGTTTCAATAGTTTTTATAGATGTGGCCAGATACAACAGGAAAAAAACATATACTATTTTTTTAATAGAATTGGAATAATATAGATAGATTGAGAAATATCTAAATTTCTATTTTTTTATAAACCCTATCAAGATAATTACTGAAGTTTGTTAAGAAACTTCTTATTTGGGGTATATTCTCATCCACATACATTTCTTTTTAAAAAAAGTTTCTAATATCTTTTTAAATCCGATACTTTTTAAATTAATTTTTCTTCGATTTATTCAAAAATCAAATCTATTTATTATCGCAGTTAAATCCGCCTGCTTAATTTTTAGGAAAACCTTTTTGCTATTTCTGTCTTAGATTGATTTCTTCTTACTCCAACGCTTCGAAAAATCTTATCAATTCTTTCTATTACTTTATCAAGACTTGAATAATCTTTATCAAAAATAAAGTCGTCTACATACCTTACAAATTTATTATGAAATTTGTCAATCTCAAAAATCAATATAAATACCTAAAAAAATTCTGCGCTAATAGAAGAAGATATAGGACCTTGGAGAATACCTTTTTGTGTGATTATCGTTTATTGACATATTAAAAAGTATCTAAAAAAATCAAAAAAATTGAATTTCTGGAGTCTTCATTATTTCTGTTTTTAAAAGGTTCAAATTTCTTCAATACACTCAATTGATGAGTGTAAATATTATCAAAATAACTCTCAATATCTGTTTTTTTAAATATAGGGATTCGTTCCTTCAATTGACATTGATTTTTTTCTTGATTCATTTTATAAGATTTATTAACCGATTTTTTTCATTTGTTAGGCCAGACAAGATTTGTTCAAAAAAAGAAACCATCGTTCTCATCATAAGATAATCTTAGAAAATTTTTGTCTACCTAAAATTGGAGAATTAGAATGGATCAATATTCCTTTGTTTTTCATGATAAAAATTTTTTTCTAACCAAATACCACTTAATTGTATTATGTTAAAAACGAAAGCAAAATACCATATAGGATTAGGAATTGCCATCTGTCTCTTGCTGAGATTGTTTTTTTATACGAAAAAAATACTTAATTGATTCCGCACCCTTTTTTTGAATATATAACCTGGAATATTTATTTTTTTATGATCCACATTTACAAAAAAATATTGTCTTTATTTAATGGATAAATATTAATATCTTTATTTTTCAATCATATAATATACATCGATAGCTTTATCAAAGATATCTAAAAAAATTAGGTAATTTAGTTGAAGCATATTGATCAAAAAGAATTTGAACATCATCCTTAATTTCATCTAGCGTAGACATAAAAAAATCTCCATTGTTTCAATCTATTTAATTATTATATACAAATAAGTTCAACTATATAATAGTAGCTTTAATCTCTCTAATTATTTATATAAATTATAGAAATATTCCACCACTTCGATGAATTCTTATCACAAACGAGTCAACCTAATTAGATGATACCTTAAGACAACTGCTTTAGCAATTATTCTATGTTATCCTTAGACGAGAAGAAAACATCCTAAGCAAGGAGAACACCGTCAAGACAATTTTTACTTTAATCAATAGTTTTATGTGCTGAGAGTACACGTTTAGTTTAAGTTAGACCAATACCAAATATCTTGTGATGGTTAGTTGCAATAAGCCCATTAAATTTCATATATTCAATAGCCTTCCAAGCAAAATCAAAAGCAGTCGCATTGATCTCAGCTGGTAGAAACTTGGTCATGAATTGCCGAGAAATGAATTTTCTTTAACAATATATTGATTGGATTTGAATAAAAAGTCCACCAACAATACCAGCGTATTCTGCTACCATTTTACTCATATTTTGAGTATCGAATGACAGGATAAAAACTTGCAAGCTTTACTTTTTTAAAATATTTCAACGCTTCATCTGTGTAACTTAACGTTACTATAATTTCAAAAGACATGCCCATAAACTACAATCACCCAGAAAACTTGCTATTTCATGAATTATATACACCTATTATAACATATCTAATTGGATAAAAAAATAATAGTAAAAAAACAAAAAAAATATACTCCCATCATAACAAGTCCAATATTTCCTTAACAAATTCAAGTTCATCAATTTCTAAAGCAATAGATAAATTACGAATATTCTCTAGCGAGGGAATATTTTTTTACCATTTTCGTAGTTAGATAATGTTTTTTTCACTAATCCAATCTTCATAATCAAAAATATTTCTGACTACGATCATCTATAAAACCTTGTCTAGATCTTGGCAAGTCTGTCAAACACAATCTATGTTTTTTTGATTAAATCACCTATTGCTCTTCGTTGTGTTTCATCTTTTCTCAAAGTCATATTTCTATTTTACCAAAAAAGGAACCAAGGTTCCTTTTAAAATCGATATTAAAAGGATATAATACTAGTATAGCATTTGAAAAATCAAAATGCTGAAATAAATTATAAGGAGGCTTGTTATGAGCTCAAAATTTAACTTTAAGGCTTTTGCCGTTCGAACAATTAATTCTCCATCTCAAGAAGGTGTTACTACCTATTTCGCATATATCAACTTTAGGGATCTTCCCTCTGACTTACCTATGGAAGTCAACCCGCGAAAACCTAAGATGACAACAGCTGTTGCCAAATCATTAATTAATGCTGTCAAATCACCCGATACTGATTTTGACATCAATAACAGAGGAATAGTAATTGTTGCTAAACAATTCAAATTTACACCTAATCAAAGTTTGGTTACTTTAGACTTAGGAGATGATCCTCAAAATTACGGAATCTTAGATGGCGGTCACACTTATAAAGCAATTATTGATAATAGAGATCAGGTTAACTCCGATTTAGACAAGTTCGTAAAACTTGAGATTATAGTCGGTGAACAATTAACCGTTTCTCGTATTGCTGATGCACGAAACACTTCTGCTCAAGTTAGTGATATTGCATTGTTTGAACTTGATGATAAATTTGATCTAATCAAAGACTCATTATTGAACGAACAATACGCTTCTGATATTGCTTATAAAGACAATGAGAATAAGAGAATCCCCATCGCTGAATTACTTCGCCTAATGTTTACTTTTAATATTAAACGTTTCCCTGATGACAGTAATGCACCCGTATCTGCATATTCTGGGAAGCAAGCAGTATTTAAAGACTATCAAAAAGAATTCGGGACAGATAGTAATATCTATAAAAAATTATCACCTTTTCTACCTGATCTAGTAAACCTTTACGAGCTGATTCAAAAAGAACTTCCCAATAAATACCAAGAATATAAAAATTCTGAAGGAAAAAATGCCGCTTTCGGAAAAATTCGTGGAGTTGAAGGCTCTGGAAATTATTTAACTGACTTTACACAACAATCTATCAATTACAACATCTCTACTGGTTTTTTAATGCCTATTTTTGGCGCTTTTAGAGCCTTACTTAGAGAGACCGATGGAAAAATCAATTGGGAATTTAATCCTAAAGAGGTATGGAATATCGCTGGTACAAGATTAGTACAAAATACTTTTGATACAGATACCAACCCTCAGCAAGTGGGAAAAAGTAAGACACTCTGGCAAGCCAATTATCGAATTGTTGATAGTGTCAGAAAAGATTTACTTCTAGAAAAGCTTTTGAACGAAAGAAATTAAGATAAAGAACTTCGTATCATCAATACATAAATAAAGAAGCGTTTTCGGTGCTTCTTTATTTATTTTTAACTACACAAAAGTTCACCATTCGATACAAAAATTTATTACAGCTACGGTTATCAATTTTTTTATTTTATAAAAAGCTGTTTATGGTGACTCTGGTAAAGCTTATGTTACTAAATTTTATTATTTAAATATCCTTGAAATAACATCTGTAATGTTAATGTCTAAAATGTCTTACACCTGTGAAGACCATAGTCAAGCCATATTTGTCCGACGCTTCGATAGACTCTTGGTCACGGACCGAGCCTCCTGGCTGGATAATCGCTTTGATCCCTGCTTGAGCGATTTCTTCTACATTATCCGCAAATGGGAAGAAGGCATCGGAAGCAAGAACAGCACCTTCAAGACGGTCTTTCGCTTGGTCAATGGCGATACGGACAGAAGCCACACGGTTGGTTTGACCAGGACCGACACCCAGTGTCATGTGGTCGTTGGTCACGATGATCCCGTTTGATTTGACGTACTTGATGGCTTTCCAAGCAAACTCAAGGGCAGTTGCCTCTGTCTCCGTTGGTTGACGTTTAGTCACCACTTGCCAGTCAGCTGGACTTTCTTTGACCACGTCTTGGTTTTGCACGAGAAGGCCGCCGACAACACCTGTGTATTCTGCTTCCACTTCACTAGCATCTTGAGCGTCAAACGGCAAGGCAAGGATCCGTAGGTTTTTCTTTTTAGTGGTCAAGATTTCAAGTGCTTCGTCTGTGTAGCTTGGTGCGATGATGATCTCGAGGAAAACACCGTGCATCTTCTCAGCTGTCGCTGCATCTACCTCACGGTTGAGAACAACAATCCCACCAAAGATAGAAACCGGGTCAGACTGATAAGCGTAGTCCCAAGCGGTCTCGATGTCGTAAGCTTGACCAATGCCACATGGGTTCATGTGTTTCAACGCCACAACAGTTGGACGGTCTTTGAAATCACGGATGATCCGAATCGCAGCATCCGCATCGCGGATATTGTTGAAGGACAATTCTTTCCCGTTGAGCTGTTTAGCGGATGCAATAGAATAATCCGTCGGCAAAGCTTTTTGGTAGAAGTCTGCGTCTTGTTGAGGGTTTTCACCATAACGCATAGCTTGTTTGAGATTATAGGTCAGAGTGAGTTTTTCAGGTTTGTCTTCACCCACTTGAGCTGTGAAGTATTCTGCAATCAAGGCATCATAAGCCGCTGTATGACGGAAAACTTTGGCTGCCAAGCGTTGGCGCGTTTCGTAACTTGTTTCGCCCTTTGCTGCCAATTCGTCCAAAACCACAGCATAGTCAGCAGGGTCTACCACAACTGTTACGCTAGCGTGGTTCTTCGCTGCGGAACGAAGCATTGATGGCCCACCGATATCGATGTTTTCAACCGCGTCCGCATAGGTAACATCTGGTTTGAGAATAGTCTCCTTGAATGGGTAGAGGTTTACCACCACAAGATCAATGAGCTCAATCCGATTGTCCTTAGCCGCTTGAAGGTGGCTATCAAGGTCACGACGAGCGAGAAGACCACCGTGAATATTTGGGTGCAGGGTCTTGACACGACCGTCCATCATTTCTGGGAAGCCCGTCACATCATCGATGGCAATGGTCTCTACCCCAGCGTTGTCAAGGGCAACCTTGGTACCACCTGTTGAGATGATGTCCCAACCAAGTTTTTTGAGTTCTTGGGCAAATTCAACGATGCCCGCTTTATCTGAGACACTAATTAGTGCGCGTTTAGTCATTTTATTTTCCTTTTTTAAAGTTCTTTCTCTGCTACAGTCGAAAATTTTCTTTCAACTCTAGCACTTCCTCATTTTCTCGCAACGCCCAAATTCTCCAAGACTTCTGGATAGAGCTTGTACTCTGTTTCATGGATGCGAGTCTCGAAAGTATCAAGGGTATCCCCTTCAAGACGGGGCACACGGACTTGTTTGATGACCTTACCGGTATCAACACCAGCGTCCACCCAGTGAATAGTCACGCCAGACTGGTCCACATCTGCATTCCAAGCATCCTCAATACCATGAGCGCCTGGAAATTCAGGGAGAAAAGCTGGGTGAATATTGATGATACGACCTTCATAAGCTGCTAGTAAAGTTGGGCCAACAATTTTCATATAGCCTGCGAGACAAACCAAGTCAATCTTGTGTTCATCCAAAAGTTCGACGATGGCTCCTTCATAGTCTGCCTTGTTCTCAAACTCTTTGAGTTCGAAGGCATAAGATAAAACCCCTAGCTTTTCTGCACGCTCAAGTACATAGGCATCCCGGTGATCTGAAAAGACAAACTCTACTGGAAATTGTTCCGCAATGACCTGAAAGTTTGAACCATTTCCAGAAGCAAAAACAGCAATCTTTTTAGCCATTATTTCATCACCACACTTGCGCCATCTTTCTTCACAATACGACCGATTTCATAAACAGGTTCGTCAAGAAGTTCTTTGACACGTTCCACATGTTCTGGTTTCACTGCAAGCATAAGTCCAATCCCCATGTTGAAGATTTCAAACATTTCTTCATGTTTGATTTCACCATATTTTTCAAGGGCTTTGAAAATTGGAAGGACTGGTACTTTGCTTTCATCAATTTCAGCAGCTAAGTCATCCGCAAACATACGTGGGACATTTTCGATGAAACCACCACCTGTGATGTGGGCAATCCCGTTGACCAATTCTTCTTTGATGAGTGGCAAAACAGCTTTGACGTAGATACGAGTTGGTTCCAAAAGAACGTCTTTGAGTTTTTTGCCTTCCAGTTCTGGGAGGACTTCTTCACCTGTATAATCCGCAAAGACACGACGAACAAGTGAGTAACCATTTGAATGGATACCGCTTGAGGCAAGGCCAAGAAGGACATCACCTGCTGCTACTTTTGAACCGTCGATGATTTGAGATTTTTCAGCAACACCGACCGCAAACCCAGCCAAGTCATAGTCATCTTCGCCGTACATACCAGGCATTTCAGCCGTTTCACCACCGATAAGGGCTGCACCAGCTTGCACACACCCTTCAGCCACACCAGCAACGACCTGTTCTAATTTAGCTGGTTCATTCTTCCCAGTTGCGACATAGTCCAAGAAGTAAAGGGGCTCCGCACCTGCAGCGATGATATCGTTGATACACATAGCCACACAGTCTTGACCGATGGTATCGTGCTTGTCGTACTTGATTGCCAACATGAGTTTGGTACCGACACCGTCCGTCCCTGAGATCAAAACAGGTTCTTTGACACCTGTTTTTGAAAGGTCAAACATGCCACCAAAACCACCTAGAGCTCCCATGACACCCGCACGTTCCGTACGTGCTACGTGTTTTTTGATCCGTTCAACAACTTCATAACCCGCTTCAACATCTACACCAGACTGGGCATAAGCATTTTTATTTGTCATTTGTTTCTTCCTTTTTCTGTTCCTAGATCCTACTGTGAATGGTCAGATTCACTTGCAAAAATTCCTAATAGAAAGAAGTCTGCTCATTCAAGCTTTCCAAATAGCGTTCTTCGTAGTCATACAAAGGCGTTGGGTATTTGCCATCAAAGTAGGCTACACATAGGCCACCGTTTGGTGCATCGGTATCAATGCCAATAGAATCAATCAAGCCATCAATGGACAAGTAGGTCAAGCTATCTGCGCCGATAATCTCACAAGTTTCCTCTACTGTATGATTGGCTGCAATTAGCTCTTCACGGCTCTGAATATCAATTCCGTAGAAACATGGATAAGCTAGAGCTGGGCTAGCAATTGCCACATGGACTTCTGTAGCCCCTGCTTCTTTCAACAATTTCACAATCCGACGAGAGGTGGTTCCACGCACGATAGAGTCATCAATCATGACAACTCGTTTGCCTTTCACGACACCAGATACGGCAGAAAGCTTCATCCGCACCCCTTGTTCCCGCAATTCCTGAGTCGGTTGGATAAAGGTCCGTTGGACATACTGATTCTTGATCAAGCCCATTTCATTTGGTAATCCAGATTCTTCCGCAAAGCCCATAGCAGCACTGAGAGAGGAGTTTGGAACCCCCACCACAATATCTGCCTGATTCTTAAATTCTCGTGCCAACTGAGCTCCCATCCGCTTGCGAGCGGTATGGACGTTGACCCCTTGGATATTGGAATCAGGACGAGCAAAATAGATATACTCCATGGAACAAATCGCTAGTTGGGTGTCATCCGTATAGTGATCATAGGTAATGCCGTTTTCATCGAAGATAACAAGCTCACCCGGATGTACATCTCGGATCCATTCTGCCCCAATCACCTCAAAAGCACAGGTTTCAGAAGAAACAACCAAGGCTCCATTAGCCATTTTCCCGATAGAAAGAGGACGGAAGCCATTTGGATCCAGCGCCGCAATCAGCTTATCTTCAAACAGCATCAGATAAGCAAAACCACCTTTGACCGTATTGAGTGCTTCCTTGATTTTTCCCCATAAAGGAAGGGTTGTGGCTCCGACGAATCAAGTGAGCTAAAATTTCTGAATCAGATGTCGAGCTAAAGATGGCCCCATTTTTTTCTAATTCAGATTTGAGCGATTGGGCATTGGTCAAATTCCCGTTATGGGCCAGACCAAACTGCGTATCGTGAAAGCGGAAGAGGAAGGGTTGGATGTTATCCACAGACGCTTCCCCGCTGTCGCATAGCGAACATGTCCAATAGCAGAAGATCCTGTCAATTTTTCAAGATTTAAAAGGATTCCGAAAGACTTCTGAAAGCAGACCTGTATCCCTGATGGCGTCTCAAGGTTCCTTGGTCATTGGCCAAGATGCCTGCCCCTTCTTGTCCCCGGTGTTGGAGACTGTGAAGGCCAAAATAGGTGAGTTTTGCTGCGTCTGGATGTCCCCAAATCCCAAAGACTCCACACTCTTCATTAAGAGATTTTACTTCGTATGTCATGTTGTATACCTTTTATTTTCCAGTAAAGTATTGAACCGCTGATGCAAAGAGATGTTGATCTTTATTTCCTGGAATATTTTGGAAGAGACCGTCTTCAAAACGTTCTGAGTGACCCATCTTCCCGATGATTTGACCGTTCTTGCTGGTAATTCCTTCGATGGCATGGACAGAACCATTTGGATTGTATTTAGAATCCATGCTTGGTTGGCCCTCAAAATCAACGTATTGGCTAAAGATTTGACCATTGTCACGAAGCTCTGCGAATTCCTCAGCTGTCACGACAAACTTCCCTTCACCGTGTGATACTGGGATAGCGTGGATGTCTCCAACTTCTACTCCCGCAAGCCATGGTGAGTTGGTATTGGCAATCCGTGTTTCCACCATCTTAGCCACGTGTTGGTTGGCATCATTGTAGAAGAGGGTTGGACTGGTACTGCTTGCATCTTCAAAGTTACCGTATGGAAGGAGACCTGATTTGACAAGAGCTTGGAATCCATTACAGATACCGATGATCAAGCCACCGCGTTCGATGAAGCTATCAATAGCCGAACGAACTTTTTCATTGAGCAAGATGTTAACGATAAATTTAGCTGATCCATCTGGTTCATCCGCTGCTGAGAAGCCACCTGCAAAGAAGATAATGTTGGCTTTTTCAATGTTGTCAACCATGGTGTCAACAGACTTGACAATCACCTCTTCATTCAGTGTGACAAATGGTACCAAGTTAACTTTTGCGCCTTCTTTTTCAAAGGCCTTAGCTGAATCGTACTCAGAGTTGGTACCTGGGAATACTGGGATGTAAACCACTGGTGTATCAACTGTTTCTTTAGCTTTAATCACAGCATCTGTTGCTACAGCAGGTACTTCTTCCAACTCAGTTGCTTGTGCAAATTCCGTTGGGTAAACTTCTTCCAATTTACCTTGGAAAGCACTGTCAAGTTTGTGTCCATCAAGCGTTACACCATTGACAGTAAGTGTAAAGTCAGCTACTGTTTGTCCGATCTTAGCAACACCTGCAATTTCTTCAGTCGATGTGAAGACGAATCCACCCAATTGGGCTGTCAAGCTAGTGTCAAGGTCAGCTAATTCGACGTTTGCTCCGATATGGTTCCCAAATGTTGCAAGGGCAAGAGCTTCAACCACACCACCATATTTAACAGCTGATGCGGCTGTCACTTTGTGGTCAGCTTGGATAGCTTCAAATTGAGCAAAGTTCGACTTGATGAGTCCAAAGTCAATTTCTTGTGCCAAAGCATGACCAGGAATGTAGTAAATATTTTCACCAGCAACTTTAAATTCTGGAGAAAGAACCTTACGGCTATCCGCAGTTGTTACCCCAAAAGCAACCAAGGTTGGTGGTACTGTCAATTCTTCAAAGGTACCAGACATCGAGTCTTTACCACCGATAGATGGCAAACCAAGTTGAATCTGAGCTTCAATGGATCCAAGAAGAGCTGATACTGGTTGGCCAAAACGCTCTGCTTGTTTATCCATCCGCTCGAAGTATTCTTGATAAGAGAACCGAGCCTTAGACCAGTTGGCACCAGCAGCAACCAAACGAGCAGTTGCTTCGATGACCGCATAAGCAGCACCATGATATGGAGACCATTCGGCGATATAAGGGTTAAATCCTTGCGCCATAACAGAAGCAGTTGTTGTCACGCCATGTTGGACTGGCAATTTCTGTACAGAAGCTTCCGTTGGTGTAATTTGGTAGCGACCACCGAGTGGGTGATTGACTGTTGAACGACCAACTGAACTATCAAAGATGGTTTGTAACCCTTTTTGACTGGCATGGTTAAGGTCAGCCAGGACTTCAAGAGTATCAGCTTCAAGGGTTGCAGCAGATGTTTGACGTTCTTCTGGAAGCTTAACATCCTTGTCAACCACCTTAGCATCTACAACCACACGTACACCGTTTGTATCAGGAAACGACGTTCCAAATCAACGATGGTTTCACCATTCCAGTGCATGACAAGATTTGGTTTCTCCGTCACTGTTGCAACGACAACAGCATCAATATTTTCTTTGTTACATGCTGCGACGAAGGCATCTACATCTTCTGGACGAACCACGACAGCCATCCGTTCTTGAGATTCAGAGATGGCAATTTCTGTACCGTTCAAACCTTGGTATTTCAATGGCACTTTGTCTAGATCAATTTCAAGACCATCTGCCAATTCACCGATCGCCACACAGACACCACCAGCACCAAAGTCATTTGATTTCTTGATCAGACGGGTCACTTCCCCATTACGGAAAAGACGTTGAATCTTACGCTCTTCAATGGCATTCCCTTTTTGAACCTCAGCACCAGCTGTTTCAACAGATTCAACCGTTTGAACTTTAGAAGAACCTGTCGCACCACCGACACCGTCACGTCCAGTCTTACCACCGAGCAAGATAATCACATCACCTGCTTCAGGTTTCTCACGAACAACATTTTCCTTAGGAGCCGCACCGACAACTGCACCTAGCTCCATACGCTTAGCAACGAAACCTGGGTGGAAGTATTCACGAACATAAGTTGTCGCCAAACCAATTTGGTTACCGTATGAAGAATAACCGTGAGCCGCTGTTTTAGAGATCACTTGTTGTGGCAATTTACCAGCACGAGTTGCTGAAATTGGAGCTGTAATATCACCAGCACCTGAGATACGCATGGCTTGGTAAACGTATGAACGACCTGACAATGGGTCACGAATGGCACCACCAATACAAGTAGCCGCACCACCAAATGGTTCGATCTCCGTTGGGTGGTTGTGGGTTTCATTCTTGAACATAAGAAGCCATGGTTCTTTCACACCATTGACATCCACTTCAATTTCAACAGAGCAGGCATTGATTTCATCAGACACTTCCATGTCATCCAAACGACCATTAGCACGCTCATAACGACCAAAAATAGTGGCCATATCCATCAAGGTTTGAGGTTTTTCCGTACGTCCCAACTCGTCACGCATGGCGATATATTTGTCATAAGTCGCTTGCAATTGTTTTTCAAATTTAGAAGCTGAGAAGTCGATGTTTTTCAACTCAGTCTCGAAAGTTGTATGACGGCAGTGGTCAGACCAGTAGGTATCCAACACCTTCAACTCAGTCTCAGTTGGCACACGTCCAATAGACTTGAAGTAATCTTGAATGAAGAGAAGGTCATCCACTTCCATGGCCAATCCTTGCTCAGCCTTATACTGTGCAAAATCTTCTGCCGTATAAATTTCAAAGAAATCCAAGCTTGGAATGGTCTTGTTAGACTCAGAAAAATCCTGTTTCGCAATACCAACAGTGATATCTTTGAAACGAGAATCCACTGGATTCAAGAGGTAGTTTTTGACAGCTTCCAACTCATTCGCATCAATATCCTTGTTAACCAAGTACAATTGCGCTGTGTTCACTGTTACATCATTTGAACTACCAAGCAAAAGCAAAGCTTCTTGCGAAGATGCTGCCCGTTGGTCAAATTGACCAGGCAAACTTTCGATAGCAAAGAAAGCATAGTTCTCAAGATCAGCCTGAACCGCAGCCTCGTCCAAAACAGTATCAGTCACTTGCTCAGAGAAGATGTGTTTTTCCGCACGCGCAAACAAGTCCTCTGCCAAACCAAAGACATCATAAACCTGAACAATCCGAAGATCCTTCAACGTTTTCAACTGAAGATTATGCTGTAATTCTTTTACTAAAGAGTCCGATTTCACACGAAAATCAGCTTTTTTCTCAACGAAAATACGTTTATCCATTTTATTTCCTTTATTTCTATTCAAACATGCTCTTGAAGACGAAGATTTTCTGTTTCAAAAAGATCACTTCAAACCCTGCAATTTCTCCAACACAACCTTGTACACATCTGTCAAGCTACCAAGATCACGACGGAAAACATCCTTGTCCATATGGTGCCCTTCCGCATCCCAAAGGCGGCAGTTATCTGGTGAGAATTCATCAGCCAAGATGATCTTGCCATCCTTATCAAAACCAAATTCCAATTTGAAGTCAATCAAACGAAGACCAATTTGTGCAACCAATCTTTCAGCAATTCATTGATGCGACGCGTTTCTTCCTTGATATAAGCAATTTGTTCATCATTGGCAATTTCCAAGAACTTTACATGCTCATCATTGATGAATGGATCATCCAACTCATCGTTTTTATAGTAAAATTCAACGATTGGAGTCTCCAAGTCCAAACCTTCTTCAACGCCAAAACGTTTAGAAAAGGAACCCGCAGTCACATTACGTAGAACAACCTCCAAAGGAATAATAGTAACCTTCTTGTTCAATTGTTCGGTATCAGAAATACGTTCGATAAAGTGCGTCTCTACACCCACAGCATTCAATTTTTCAAAAATAAGAGACGAAATCTGATTGTTGAGCACACCTTTCCCCTCAATGGTCTCTTTGCGAGCTCCATTTAGCATGGTGGCCTGGTCCTTATAAACGGACTTAATCACATGTTCGTCTTCTGTACTATAAATATCTTTTGCTTTCCCCGTATAAATTAATTGATCGGACATCTTCTTGTTCGCCTTTCATCTTTTATCCCTTTCAGTGTATCACAGAGAGGTTGTTTTTTCAAGTTAAATCCGTATCTTGTTCGCTTGTAACACAAAAATAATAAGAGATTGAATCAAAAAGATTCAACCTCTTATTTTTATATGCTTATTCGTTCGTAAAAACCGAACTTTATTTGCTTGTTTTCTTCAAAACGTAGTCTACCATATCTCCAACAGTTGCCATGGCATCAATGTCTTTATCTGGGATATTAATTTGATAGGCTTCTTCCAAATAAATAATGTATTCCATGAGATCAACGGAATCCACTTCCAAGTCTTTTCGTAAATCCAAATCCAAAGAGACCTCATAGTCAGATCCCTTATTATCTTGAATCAACCCTTCAACTAGTTTAAAAATTTCTTGATGACGACTCATTTCTCTTCCTCCAATTCTGATAATTCAACCACAGATTTGCGAATAACATCTGTTTCCAACATGATCCGGATCTGGCGAATCGTGCTATAGACAGCCTTTGCATCACTAGAACCATGGGTTTTCACGACAGGGGCTTGCAAGCCAAACAAGACCGCACCTCCAACATCTGAATAATCCAAGGTCTTTTTCAAACCTCGTAGATCATTCTTCAAGAGGAAAGCTCCAATCTTGGCTTTCAAGCCACCACCACTAAGGACCGTTTTCAACTGTTTAAAGAGGCCCAGAGCAGTTCCTTCCATAGTCTTAAGGACAGCATTACCTGTAAATCCATCTGTCACAATGACGTCAGCAACTCCATCCATCAAGTCACGCGCTTCCACATTTCCTACAAAATTAAGAGAAGGATCCGCTGCTAATAGTTGATAGGTCTCCTTGCGTAGGGGATCCCCCTTGCTTTCCTCTGTTCCGTTATTTAAGAGACCGATACGAGGCCGCTTAATGCCACGGACATTCTCTGCATAATAGGCTCCCATAATCGCATATTGGTGCAAGTGTGTTGGCGTATTTTCAGCATTTGCCCCCAGATCCAACATATCATAGCCCTTCCCATCAAGGGTAGGAAGAGTCGACATCAAACCTGGACGATCGATGACCTTGATCCGACCAACAATAAAGTAACCAGAGGCAAGAAGAGCGCCTGTATTCCCTGCAGAAAGCATAGCATCCGCTTCCCCATTCTTAACTGCATGTGCTGCTAAGACCATGCTAGCTTGCTTTTTCCGACGAATAGCACGAGTCGGCTCATCATCTGAGTTGATTTTCTCATCTGTATGGACGATAGATACCCGTTCAGTTGCTGTCAGGTATTGCTTAATTTTAGCCTCATCCCCATACAAAATGACTTCAATATCCTTAAATTCTTGTATGGCTTGATTGACCCCTTCTACCAGGCCTGTGGAGCATGATCTCCACCCATTGCATCAACTGCAATTTTTTTCATTTCTTACCTCCAGACTGATCTTTTAAGATCTCTCCCCAGCTTCCCAGGGAATCAATAAATTTCTTAGCTTTAAGATGAATGCCGACATATTCATCATAGAGTTGGTCTAGACACTTTCTCAACTCTTTCTTCATCGCATCATGGATGGAAATCGTCTCTAACTCACTAAATTTCACAGCTTGAAAACGATCCAGCAAATAGAGGGCATTGGGATCCCAGTGGGCCCGTCTTTCGTCACGATCATAATGATCTGGGCAAAGGACACCACCCAAGCGGAATGAAAAATCAAAAGGCAGTCCCACTCGATGACAGACACAACACTCATGAACGTTTAAGGCGACACCAAATCGGGATAAAATCTGCATTTCAAAAATATTGGTCAAGATTTCATAATCCAAGCCCCGATCCATCAATTGCAAGGTCTGCTCTAAAAAAGCAAATAAAGCTGGATCAGGTTGACGATCCTGTATACTAGCATCTGCCAAGGCCAGTATATAGGTTGCGTAGGAAAGACGAAAAAGATCTTGATTAATCCCTTGGAAACTTTGAACCTCATGAATATCTTCGATATAGCTGAGTCCGTCATCATTGATTTTCAGATACATATCCGCTAAAGTCAAAGGTTGGATCATAGAATTCAACCGAGAACGATTGGCATGTTTCACGAAAAACATGAGCTTGCCAGCTTGCTCTGTAAAGATTTTAATCAGCTTATCATCCTCTCGGTAATCCCGATGGTAGAGGACGATGCCACGACTCTCAATGCTCTCCAGCATGTTCTTTCATAAACTCCTTCAACCGACTCATCGCTTCTTGGATCACTTCCATACTTGCTGCATAGGATAAGCGCACATAGCCTTCTCCATATGGGCCAAAAGCCATTCCTGGGATAAAGGCAACAGCCTTTTCTTGGGCTAGGAGCTTCAAAAAATCGAAGGAATTTTGAAGATATCCTTGTGGGATCTTAGCAAAAATATAGAAGGCCCCGTCCGGGCGGATAATATCAAAGCCCATGGCAGACATTTCTTTGATGATATAATCTCGACGCTCTATGTATTCCCGTTTCATCGGCTCTGCGTCGTCTTTACCAACCGTTAAGGCTTCAATGGCTGCATACTGGTTCATGGTCCCCGCTTGCAGTCACCAAGTACTGATGACTCTTGATTAATTGAGCTGTCAAGGAAGCCGGGGCAAAGATAAAACCGAGTCTCCAGCCTGTCATAGCATGAGACTTTGATAAACCATTGATAATAATAGCTTGGTCCCGTAGATAGGATCCCAAGGAAACGTGAGGCTGACCTGTATAGGTTAGCTCTGAATAAACTTCGTCACAAACGACAAAAACTTCATATTTCTTTAAAACACTAGCCAAATCCTGCATCTGCTCCTTAGAGTAGGTGACACCTGTCGGATTAGCTGGATAGTTGAGAATAACCGCCTTGACGCGGTCCCCTTGCTCTTCTAAGGCCTTTTCTAAAGCCTCTGGGCTGAGGATAAAGCGATTGTCTGTCGTATCGATTTCGACGACACTAGCCCCCATCAGTTTAATAATGGGTTCGTAACCAGGATAAGCAGGTGCTGGTAAGAGCACCACATCTCCCGGTTCCAATATAGCCGTCAAGGTCGCAGAAAGGGCCTCCGTTGCCCCAATGGTGACCAAAATTTCATCCTCTGGTCGATACTGTAGGTTATATTTTTCAGCTACAAACTGACTAGCAGCTTCACGTAGAGCTAGCAAGCCACTCATCCCCGTATAATGGCTCTGGTTGGCGTCAATAGCCGCTTTTGCTGCTTCCTTTACATGATCTGGCGTCGTAAAATCTGGCTCACCCAAGGTTAAACGTAAGACACCTGGAATAGAAGAAATGGCTTGGTCAAACTGACGAATCAAAGAAATCTCGATTCGATTCAAATTTTGATTAAACCGTTTTGTTAAATCCATAGCCACCTCCAAAAAAAGTTCTATCACCATTATACTATAAATAGAAAACCATCGCAAAAAAGGGGCTAGCCCCAACTAAAATGATACAATAATGACCTTTCTCATCAAAAAAGGACTTAGCAAATGCTAAATCCTCTCATTGAATAAGGTTCACCAAATCATTTTTATTCTTGACCACGTGTTGCAACATAATTCAACTGATCACCATGTTTCGCCAAGAAATCCTTCATTTCCGAATCCGGAATTTGACGAAGGTAGAGATTGGAACGGATCGTTTCATCTTCTTCACGACAAGTAGACAAGACTAAGTACTTATCAGAAGCTTTGATTTTAATATTTAGATTCTTTGTCCGCGATCCTTCATAGTTATGCTTCAATTGGGTAGTGAAATCTTCATCATCCTTAAAGCTTGTACGGTAGAAAGCAGTCGTTTCAGGAACAATGACCAAGCACATTGCTTCATAATAATACTTACGCTCAGGTGTTTCAATAACTACATAAGGATGTTGATCAAAGTACTCTTGGTTATCATAGAAGTTAACATCGTTAAACATCCGATGATCTGCAACCTTGCTACCACGAGCATGACCGAATAACCAAGTCAACCGATCACTAAAATCTTTTTTGTTATCCGTATCCATGAAGACCGTACCTAAATACGGTTGGTAGCCACCTTCAAAAGTTTTATCCAAGTAAGTAGCATTATCACCTGTTTGAACCACTGGCTCATCTAACTCCGTACCAGGAGCATAAACATAGGCAATCGTCTCTGGATTAACTGCAGTAAATTGAGCAAAACGATTTGCTAAGTAATCTTTCTCCTCTTGACTAGGGGTATATTTTACCTCTTGTTTAGAACTAGTCGAACCACTTGTAGATTTCGCAGTTTCCTGATGTGTCGATGTGGATTTTTGTTTACCAAATGGATTGAAGAAAATAAACCCAAGAACAAGTGCTACAACGGCTACTAAGGCAAAAAGAATTCCCAATCCCTTTCCTTTGGAAGTCGTCTGTTTCTCTGCTCGTTTCATAAATTAGAATTCTCCTAATAAGTATTCGATTTTTTCTAAAAAATACACTGAGCCCAAGGACCCAGTGTATTTTTTTATGAGCTAATTAATAATTAAATTATTTAACTGCGCTTGTTTTTGGAAGAGTTTTTTGTCCTGCTGCTGCTGGAGCTTTAGCGTCTTCTTTCTTTTCTTCAGCTTTAGGAGCTTCTACGTCACCTTTTTCTACTTTAAGAACTTCACCTTCTTTAAGTTTGTTAGCATCACGAGTCCATTTTTTTCTGATTTAACACCAAGGTCTTTATCGTTTTCTGCCTTGATTTCAGGAACTGTTGCTTCTACATCAGTGTTTGCATAGTAACCTGATTCGTTTGACCAACGATTTGCTCCAAGTTCACCTTCTGCAAATACTGGTGCTGCTGCTGCAAATACTGCAAGTCTTTGCTACTGATGATAATAAAACTTTTTTTCATTGTTTTATCTCCTTTTTTTCATTTTAAAAAAATATTTCGTTACTTCGTAACTAGTTTAAGTATACTACTATATCATATATCTGTCAACAAATTTCTTAGCTAATTTTAAAATTTTTTTAATTTTTTTTAGGAAACAAACTATTTGATTTTCTAAGGCATTTTTCTTACTCTATTTGACTACACCACTCTTTGGCAAGGTCTTTTTGGGTAGACAAGGATCCAATCTATCCTCATTTTTTTGTGCTTCCTTCAGCAACTCCTCCCTCTGATTTTTTATCTTACTTTCTTTTTTTAGCCAGTTGAAAAACATATCTTTCCTTTCTTAAAAAAGAGGCTCTCTACAACCTCTTTTTTACATTTTTAAGATTTTTTCGCATTTCCAATTTCAAATAGTGGAGACAGAGGACGTTTTTCATGGATGCGGATAATCGCTTCTGCCAATAGTTTTGCGATGGAGATTTGTTCAATTTTATCGATTAAGCGCTCTTCAGGTAGGTAAATGGTATCCAACACCACCAACTTCTTAATCGCTGATTTCTGAATATTGTCCATAGCTGGACCTGACAATACAGGGTGCGTACAACTTGCATAGACTTCTACAGCTCCTGCTTCAGCAAGTGCATCCGCAGCGTGGCAAATTGTTCCCGCAGTATCAATCATATCATCGATTAGGATACAAGTTTTCCCTTCAACGTTCCCAATGATGTTCATGACTTCACTGGTGTTCATTTTATCGACACTCCGACGTTTATCAATGATGGCAATCGGTGTTTTCAAAAATTCAGCTAGCTTACGAGCACGCGTCACGCCACCATGGTCCGGACTAACTACCACATAGTCAGAACCAACCATGCCACGACGTTCAAAGTAGTCTGCAATCAATGGAGCCCCCATCAAATGATCCACTGGAATATCAAAGAACCCTTGAATCTGAGCCGCATGCAAATCAATGGTTAAAAGGCGATCCACACCAGCAATCTCTAACATATTGGCAACCAATTTGGATGTAATCGGCTCACGAGCACGAGCTTTACGGTCTTGACGGGCATAACCATAATAAGGCATCACTACATTAATGGTTTGAGCACTGGCACGTTTTAAGGCGTCTACCATGATCAATATTTCCATTAAATTATCATTGACAGGAGAGCTCGTAGATTGAAGAATATACACCTCTTTACCACGAATAGACTCCTCGATATTGACTTGGATTTCCCCATCTGAAAATTGACGTACGGTCGACTTACCAAGTGGCAATCCCATCTCCTTAGAGACACGTTCAGCCAAATCTTGGTTAGAAGATAAAGCAAACAGCATTAAATCCGAAAACGACATGATTTCCTCCACATAAAATTAACCACAATGTACAAATGTACAAATCTTCTCTTTACCCATTGTAACGCTTTTTACATGATTTTTCAATCCATAATCCATCAAAAATTAAAATAGTAACTATAGTAAAAAACACCCACTAAAAGTGAGTGTTTTAATTTTTTAGTTTGGATAGATATAAGTAACTGATCCTTGTGCATTCACTGGGTTAAACCATCCACGGTAGTTCCCAATGCTACGAATACCTAAGTAGTTAGATTCAGATACTTGGATACTTGTAGTAGATTGAACAGCTGTAACAACCGCTACGTGTCCATATCCACCGTCATTCCAACATGCAATAGCTCCAACTTGTGGTTGGCTACCAGTACGGAATCCAGGCTAGCTGCGGCACTGCGACCCACTGTGCTCCATTACCCCAGTAATCGCCAGCCCAAGGTGCCAATACTTTAACACCCCAAGTACATTCACCTACTGGGTATGAACTTGCAGAAGAGCTGTATGTTGGACGACTAGTTGCTGCTGGTGTAGTAACTGTTTGAGTTTGAACTGCTGGTGCTGCAGCAGGAGTTGCAACAGTTGCTTGAGGTTGTGCACCTTCAGCTGCAGGTGTTTGAGTAGCAGCTTGCACTTGTGCTTGCAAGTTAGTATTAGCAGATGCTTCTACAGCCTTACGCTGTTCTTCTTGTTGAGCACGGTATGCAGCTTCTGCAGTTGCTTTCTCAGCTGCTGCTTTCTCAGCTGCTGCTTTTTCTTCAAGCAAAGCATTCTTTTCATTTTCAGCTGTTGACTTTTCAGCCGCTAAATTCAATTGAGCGACTTTCAACTCAGCTTCCTTAGTTGCTAAAGCTTGTTCATCATCATTTAATTGTTGTTGGTTCGCAATAACAGTGTTAATGGCATCGTTGTTTTCTTTTTGCTTAGCATCGATATCTTCTTTATCACGTTTTTGCTCTTCCAACATTTTGTTATTCGCACTAGCAATCTCATTCATTGCAGAAACGCGTGAAATAGCTTCAGTCAAAGAACCAGAACTTACAATAGCGTTAATGTAACTTGTAGCAGTTCCTGTTGTTTGAGCACTACGTGCTTGGTTCGCTAATGATTCTTGACGAGCAACAATGTTCTTAGAGAGCTCTTCAATCTCTGCAGAAAGTTTAGCAGACTCTTCATTCAAACGTTCATTTTCAGCTTTAAGAGTTTCTTGTTGTTTTTTGATTTCAGAAACTTGAGCTTGAATTTGATCAACTTGTGCTTGCGCACTTTGTTCTTTTGAACTCAAATCAGCAATCTTATTATCTTGTGCAGCAATTTTATCATCAGTAGAATCAGCTCCTACAGAAATAACTGTACCTACTTGTGATAAAGCAACTGTAGTAAGTAAAATAGTCGTTAATAATTTTTTCTTCATAAAATAAAAGACTCCTTCATATAAGACACTAACTAGTATAACAGAAAATGAAAGATTTTATATTACGCCTTTGTTACAATTTTATTTCTATTGATGTATCAAAGTAACAAAAAAAGTTAGCTAGAAAGCTAACTTGATTCCGTACGGAGAATGGGGGATTCGAACCCCCGCGCCAGTTACCCGACCTAACGATTTAGCAAACCGTCCTCTTCAGCCTCTTGAGTAATTCTCCAAAATGGGCACGAGTGGACTCGAACCACCGACCTCACGCTTATCAGGCGTGCGCTCTAACCACCTGAGCTACGCGCCCAAGTCAAAAACTTGGTAATGAACAAAAGTTCAAAGCGGGTGACGAGAATCGAACTCGCGACAACAGCTTGGAAGGCTGTAGTTTTACCACTAAACTACACCCGCTTATTATTAAGGAAAATGGCGCGAGACGGAATCGAACCGCCGACACATGGAGCTTCAATCCATTGCTCTACCAACTGAGCTACCGAGCCAAATATTGCGGGAGCAGGATTTGAACCTACGACCTTCGGGTTATGAGCCCGACGAGCTACCGAGCTGCTCCATCCCGCGTTAATATTAAGGAGGATGTGGGATTCGAACCCACGCACGCTTTTACACGCCTGACGGTTTTCAAGACCGTTCCCTTCAGCCGGACTTGGGTAATCCTCCAGCTAATTATGGACCTTGTAGGACTTGAACCTACGACCACTCGGTTATGAGCCGAGGCTCTAACCAGCTGAGCTAAAGGTCCGACAAGATCAATAGTATAGCGGCGAGAGGGATCGAACCCCCGACCTCCCGGGTATGAACCGGACGCTCTAGCCAGCTGAGCTACACCGCCATAAATCAGGGAAGACAGGATTCGAGACCTGCGACACCTTGGTCCCCAAACCAAGTACTCTACCAAGCTGAGCTACTTCCCGAACTAAAGCTTACGCTTTATGCACCCTAGAGAGTCGAACCTCTAACCGCCTGATTCGTAGTCAGGTACTCTATCCAGTTGAGCTAAGGGTGCTCGTTTCTATTCAATTGCTACATAGTCTTGCGACCATGCACCCTAGAGGAGTCGAACCTCTAACCGCCTGATTCGTAGTCAGGTACTCTATCCAGTTGAGCTAAGGGTGCTTCTTCTCCAACCTAAGTCTATGCCGAGGACCGGAATCGAACCGGTACGATCGTTACCAATCGCAGGATTTTAAGTCCTGTGCGTCTGCCAGTTCCGCCACCCCGGCCTCCTCAAGCGAACGACGGGATTCGAACCCGCGACCCCCACCTTGGCAAGGTGGTGTTCTACCACTGAACTACGTTCGCATCTGTTTCTTTATATAAAAAAATGCCGGCTACATGACTTGAACACGCGACCCTCTGATTACAAATCAGATGCTCTACCAACTGAGCTAAGCCGGCTCATTATTATTCTTTTATGCGGGTTAAGGGACTTGAACCCCCACGCCGTAAAGCGCCAGATCCTAAATCTGGTGCGTCTGCCAATCCGCCAAACCCGCTATAATGACCCGTACTGGGCTCGAACCAGTGACCCATTGATTAAAAAGTCAATTGCTCTACCAACTGAGCTAACGAGTCGTATCATTATCTGCTAGAAACTAAGTTTCTACGGTCCCGACAGGGAATCGAACCCGCGATCTTCGCCGTGACAGGGGCGACGTGATAACCGCTACACTACGGGACCTATGGGAGTTAACGGGATCGAACCGCTGACCCTCTGCTTGTAAGGCAGATGCTCTCCCAGCTGAGCTAAACTCCCAAATGGTCGTTTAACTCAGCCAACGGTGAGAAACTACGTTTCTCTTATCCGCCGATTGGAATCTCGATTGCCTCTCAATTCCAACTAAGCTAAACTCCCAAATGAGCCCTAGTTTCCACTAGACTCAACCTTGCTAAGCGACTACCATATCTCACAGGGGCAACCCCCAACTACTTCCGGCGTTCTAGGGCTTAACTTCTGTGTTCGGCATGGGTACAGGTGTATCTCCTAGGCTATCGTCACTTAACTCTGAATGATGAACATTCAAAATTGAATACCTATATTCTAACAAAAATCTAACCAGCTGTAAATATCCTCAGTTACTTTTTGGATAAGTCCTCGAGCTATTAGTATTAGTCCGCTCCATTGCTCACACAACTTCCACTCTAACCTATCTACCTGATCTTCTCTCAGGGCTCTTACTAACATATAGTTATGGGAAATCTCATCTTGAGGTGGGTTTCACACTTAGATGCTTTCAGCGTTTATCCCTTCCCTACATAGCTAGCCCAGCGATGCCTCTGGCGAGACAACTGGTACACCAGCGGTAAGTCCACTCTGGTCCTCTCGTACTAGGAGCAGATCCTCTCAAATTTCCTACGCCCGCGACGGATAGGGACCGAACTGTCTCACGACGTTCTGAACCCAGCTCGCGTCTCGCTTTAATGGGCGAACAGCCCAACCCTTGGGACCGACTACAGCCCCAGGATGCGACGAGCCGACATCGAGGTGCCAAACCTCCCCGTCGATGTGAACTCTTGGGGAGATAAGCCTGTTATCCCCAGGGTAGCTTTTTATCCGTTGAGCGATGGCCCTTCCATACGGAACCACCGGATCACTAAGCCCGACTTTCGTCCCTGCTCGAGTTGTAGCTCTCGCAGTCAAGCTCCCTTATACCTTTACACTCTGCGAATGATTTCCAACCATTCTGAGGGAACCTTTGGGCGCCTCCGTTACCTTTTTAGGAGGCGACCGCCCCAGTCAAACTGCCCGTCAGACACTGTCTCCGATAGGGATCACCTATCCGGGTTAGAGTGGCCATAACACAAGGGTAGTATCCCAACATCGCCTCCATCGAAACTGGCGTCCCGATCTCTATGGCTCCTACCTATCCTGTACATGTGGCACAGACACTCAATATCAAACTGCAGTAAAAGCTCCATGGGGTCTTTCCGTCCTGTCGCGGGTAACCTGCATCTTCACAGGTACTAAAAATTTCACCGAGTCTCTCGTTGAGACAGTGCCCAAATCATTACGCCTTTCGTGCGGGTCGGAACTTACCCGACAAAGGAATTTCGCTACCTTAGGACCGTTATAGTTACGGTAGCCGTTTACTGGGGCTTCAATTCATACCTTCGCTTACGCTAAGCACTCCTCTTAACCTTCCAGCACCGGGCAGGCGTCACCCCCTATACATCATCTTACGATTTAGCAGAGAGCTGTGTTTTTTTGATAAACAGTTGCTTGGGCCTATTCACTGCGGCTGACATAAGTCAGCACCCCTTCTCCCAGTTACAGGGGTCATTTTGCCGAGTTCCTTAACGAGGTTCTCTCGCTCACCTGAGGGCTACTCGCCTCGACTACCTGTGTCGGTTTGCGGTACGGGTAGAGTATGTTTAACGCTAGAAGCTTTTTCTTGGCAGTGTGACATCACTAACTTCGCTACTAAACTTCGCTCCCCATCACAGCTCAATGTTATAGAACTAAGCATTTAACTCAATTCACACCTCACTGCTTAGACGTGCACTTCCAATCGCACGCTTTAGTTAGCCTACTGCGTCCCTCCATCACTACATACTCTAGTACAGGAATATCAACCTGTTGTCCATCGGATACACCTTTCGGTCTCTCCTTAGGTCCCGACTAACCCAGGGCGGACGAGCCTTCCCCTGAAACCTTAGTCTTACGGTGGACAGGATTCTCACCTGTCTTTCGCTACTCATACCGGCATTCTCACTTCTATGCGTTCCAGCACTCCTCACGGTATACCTTCTTCACACATAGAACGCTCTCCTACCATACCATTAAAGGTATCCACAGCTTCGGTAAATTGTTTTAGCCCCGGTACATTTTCGGCGCAGGGTCACTCGACTAGTGAGCTATTACGCACTCTTTGAATGAATAGCTGCTTCTAAGCTAACATCCTAGTTGTCTGTGCAACCCCACATCCTTTTCCACTTAACAATTATTTTTGGGACCTTAGCTGGTGGTCTGGGCTGTTTCCCTTTCGACTACGGATCTTAGCACTCGCAGTCTGACTGCCGACC